>Ga0326727_10000042_pt1 | contig 519917 bp, 535 predicted proteins | sample MB2enrmetagenome_FD_207643 | JGI IMG/M metagenome (GOLD analysis project Ga0326727, IMG submission 207643) | Lab enriched peat soil microbial communities from McLean, Ithaca, NY, United States - MB29MY | ecosystem: Environmental > Terrestrial > Soil > Wetlands > Peat | place: USA: New York... | reverse complement strand
GAACTCCACGTTCTGGAGGTTGGAAGCCTCAAGTGACGAATAGTTTCTGCTGTCCACGGTGACCATCTGCTGGAAGGGCGCAGGCGTGGGCGAGGACTGGGAATTTGTGATCGTCACCGGCACGTAGTCATGAATCACCAAGGGGACAGTGACGGTCGAGTCTGCCGGAGAACCGGAGGAGCGCGTCTCTGCGACCGCGCTTGCGGGGTTATCCACGCGCACTTGAGGTTCGGCAGATACTGCAGCGCGTAGTGGGAGAGAAAAGATGACTGAGAATGCTGAAACCATTAACAGAACAAGTGCCGCGAGCGCAGGAAAGCGGCGGGCGCGTTTCCTTTTGACCAATTCCTTCCGGCGCACTGGCAAGAACCTAGAATACTTACGGCTTCCGCGATGCTCGAGAAAGAAACCAGAGTTTCACGGGGGCGCCCTTTCAGATTACGAGAGTTACTGGTCGGGCTACGTGAGCCCAGGTGGGACACGCCAGCAAGTGAACGGTCGAACAAGAGTAGTGGGCCTCTAGAGCCCTCTAGGAGGCAGTCAGCTGGAGTCTCCCAAGGCTCCTCTGGTTGTTGGAGTCTCCGCTGTAGGACGCCACGATCTGGATGGGCCCTGACTTCGTCGCCGTGATTGTCACCTGGCAGCTCCCTCCAGACAAAGTGCAGGTCCTAGTGGAGAAGGTGACCCGTCCAGCTCCAGAGCCTCTGCCCCAAGTCACCGTTCCAGTTGGAGAGTAGCCGGTCACCGTTGCCGTGCAACTCACTGGCGTACCTACGCTTAGAGCCGTCGATGGACATGGGATTGAAACAGTCGGGAGGGCTTTACCGATGCTGAGTTTGTGCGTCGCTGAACCCGGCAAGTTGTTCGGGTCCCCTGCATAGGTCGCGTTCACCAGCACCTTCCCAGGCATGGCGCCCGCCAGGGTCACGGAACAACTGCTCGCGGAGAGGCTCACCTTGGAAAGAGTACACGAGGCGGCAACGAAGGAGACGGACCCGGCGCCGCTCTGGGACCAGCTGACCGTCCCTGTCGGGAGGTAACCGGTCACCTTCGCATTGCAGGTGACGGTCTTCGATGAGAGGGCGGGGACACTCGTGGGGCTGCAGGAGGCCGTCGTCTTTGAGGCCTTCATTGTCACGGACAGGTCGTACCCTCCAGTCCCGGCGGCCGCATAGCTGCCGTAGCTCGCCGTGACCAAGACTGAGGAATCCGCAGAGGTCGGCGTGAACCTTACGACGCATGTGCTAAAGGTCGCGTGCTTCGTGTGCGAAAGTCTGCAGGACGCACTCGTCGAGAACGCACCGGAGCTGCTGCTCGACCACGTGACAGTCCCCGCCGGCACTGTTTTGCCGGATTCATGGACCGTCGCCTCGCAGATGGTCGGCGTGCCCACGAGAACGGTGGACCTGGAGCACGTCACTCCGACTAGAGTCACGGTGAACGTCGCTGAAAGGCCGTGGGTGCCGTCTCTCACAGCGACCGTGTAAGGGCCGAGGGCAGAGGAAGGCGGGACAGTGAATGTGCAGCCTCCGAGCGTACCTGTCGGAAAAGTCTTGCAGGTACCGCTGAGCGTGACGGGCGTGGCGCCGAAGGTAGCGGTGACCACCTGTGAAGCGGAGAGGCCAGCGCCAGTCATGGTGACAGTGGTGCCCACGGCGCCAGATGAAGGGTCGAGGAAGACGGAGGAGGCGATGGGCGTTCCCGTGACGATCGGCGTCCCGCTCAACTCTGACACCGGTATGGAGCCGCAAACTGCCAGAGTAGGAGTAGCGCCACTAATTGTCTGGTTGGCGGCGCTGACCCAGTCGGTCCCGTTCCAGAACTGCAGAACGCTCGTCCGGCTGGTGACATTAGCCAGACAGAGGTTGGCCACGCCCCCAGGTATGTGACTCACCTGGACGTCATAGAATATGGGTGAATCGAGGCTCACAGGACCTGTTCCCGCAGGCTGGTTGCTCCCATATTTCCGCGAAGTGACCACTGCATTAGGTGGAAAGTTAGTTGTACCCGTTATGATCAGGTTCGGTACCGTGTTCCCGGTCACGATGTTTCCTGTCAACGTGTCATCGGAGTCGATGAGGACGACCCCATTGCCGTTGTCTTCGATTGTGTTTCGTGCAAATGTGTCGTTCGAGTCGATGGTGAAGATACCATCACCATTGTCGGTGGCCGCGTTCCCGGCCAGAGTATTGTTGGATGAATGGAGGAAAGAGAATCCGATTGTATTGTTGTATGCCGTGTTCCCGGCAAAAGTGTTCCTGCTGATTATGCGGTGAGAAACCTGAGGATTCGAAACACTGAGTTGGAAACCACTCACGTTGTTGTCCGCCGCCGTGTTCCCTGTAAGGGTATTGTGGGCGGAAACGCCATAGCTCTCTTGAACGATTGCGAAGCCCGCTTCCACGTTACCGTCTGCCGTGTTCCCGTGGAGCGTGTTGTTTGAGGACGAGATTATCTGGTAGCCAGAGAAGGAATTGTCGTTAGCAGTGTTATTCGTCAGGAGGTTGAAGTTCGACTCACTCAAGTCGAATCCACAGTCGTAGAACTCGTCGTTTGCTGTATTCCTAACGAGTGTGTTGTTGGAAGAACCGTCAAGAAGGAAGCCATAGACGGTAGCATTGTTCGCGGTGTTCCCACTGATGGTGTTGTTCGAAGAGTCTTCAAGCAGAAGGCCGTAATAGATATCATTGTTCGCGGTGTTCCCAAGAAGGTAGCTGTTTGTAGAGTTCAGTAGATGCACCCCATAAGCGAATCCAGTGACGTTGCAGTTCTCTACCGTGTCATTACTTGTCCCATCGAGGCTGATGCCCACCGCAACGGCACCACCGAGTGAACTTATCACGTGCCCGGCGCAGTTGAGTGTTATGCCGTTGGCCCCCAGGGCAACGCCATACTGACCCCCTGAGCAGGGGCCGATGTCCGAGGTCAAGGTAGTGTTTGCAGTGATCGTGACACCGCACGACAAGCCTTGAGAGGAGACAGGAGCAGGTAAGGAGGCTAGTGCCGAAGTAAGAACTGTCAGCATGAGTAGGACGGCGAGCAGAACTTTCCAAGACCCCATGCCCCTCAAGCCCCGCGTTGCCGCGACCTTGGCAGATTTACGCCTTGAGGGCAGACTGAGGCCCCCCCAGCTCGCTCAATCGGTTGGAAACGTGCTTGGGCTAACAGGTTCGAAGGTCTCCCTCCCAGCCACGAGGGAGAAGGTCGCGTTGGCCGTTATTAGCCCCAGTGAAGCCACAGAGACATGGACCCGCCCAATTTCAGGCAGGCGAAGAGCGAGATGCCGAGCTGCGGGACGTGCGAGTACTTCGGCCGAGTCGGCTTCTGCGGGAAGTACCAGAGGTCCATGTTTCCTGGAGAGCTGTGTGACAGCTTCCTGTCGATCCTCACCACCGGAAGGAGGCAGGTAGCCAGGCCGTGAGCGAACCGGAGATAGGCGAAGAAGAACACGGTAGGGGACATCAAGCCGTCGTAGAGTCCAACAGCAGAGGTCTCCTTGAAGGAGATGCCAACAGCATGCGTCAATGGGGAGCCACGCCAGGAAGCAGAGGCGCCCACATCACGAGGAAGCAAGGCGCATTAACTCGCCACAGATTGAAGAACTCGGTCAAGGTCTCTTCTGGGAATCCCTTTCCGCATATGAATACCGAATACATCGGGTCTGAGAAGGCGGCCAAGCCAGAGTCGCGTCTCTTCGGGCTTGAGTTGGGTGGTCTCCGCGTTCAGCCTCTTCACATACTCTGTGTATCTTCCCCTCAATAGCCGCTCCAACACAAAGTGACCACGACCTCGAGGGCCAAACTTGAGATACGTCTGCTCACGAATGGACTTGAAGTACAGATTGGGCCGTAGCTCAGGCAGGGTCAGAGCGAGCACGGGGTGCGTGAAAAGTTGAAGGAGCACTCGCGAGTCCAAGTTCTGTTCTCCCACGGAGAAGGAGTAGAGGTTCAGCAAGGCGCTTCTTGAATCATCGTCCAGCCTACCAATCACAACGTTGTCTAGTATCGTGTCTTCGAACCTCTTCACGAGGTCAGTGACTGAGATGTCGGAACTCAGACTGCCGCGCAGAAAGACCCTCGCCTCCTGTTCTTTCTGGACGTATCCAAGGGGGACAGTGTGAAGGTCACGGAGATAACACAACTTTGAACGCCTGGAAACCCGCTCTGACTCGAGCCTGGTGCCACTCAGACGGTCCAAAGGACCTTCGAAGGGAGGCGTCCTAACAACGAAATTGCCGGCCACACTCTCTAACTCCTTGACTGGAACCTTGCGGGTCAAATCATCTGGCGACACTAGCACAGACGAGACAGGCCTCTGGAGCATCATGCGGAGAAGCGTCAGTTTCGACCTGATTTCCTTGGGCAAGCCCACAAGGTTGTTGGAGCTGCTCACGACCTCGCCGAACAAGAAGTCACCGATTTGCCCCTCAACCAAGAAGTCGATCTCCGCAAGGTCGATACCGTTCCCCCGGACCTTAATCTCGCCAAGCTCGGAGTAGTAGAACCCATCTTGCCCCAACCGGTGCGGAGTTCGCATCTCCGGGGGGACATCACTCCGTACGGCGACTACTCTCTTGACTGGGCCTGAGGTCTCAGCCGCTATCAGGAGGCCCTCGTAGATTGCTGATTCGTATAGGTAGCCTCTTGCGTTGCCTTTCACGATTGGGATATCGGAGAACAGATTCTGCGCCAGTCCGGGAGGCATTAGACTGACCGAGGACTTCAGCAGGCTTTCAGTGATCTGGAGCGAACCCAGCGTCCTCCGCATCCACTCTACTGTGGTGTCCACAGCTCTGGCCGAACGATGAGCATGATATTACGCATTCTTGAGCCCGGAGAGCCCGACCACGGACCCGGCGCCAAGGGGCTGCGACGGTAAACGGATCACTTGACGCACTCTGAGCTGAAGGCGTGAAACTTTGGACATCGCGCGCGCGTAGTAGGCTAGCTTGGTTCCGTAATGGTGGAGGTCCATCTCGTCAGAGAAAAGCCGTTCTTGTAAGGGCGCCATCGCCAAAGGGTAGGCGCCCTGGCCGGGACTTTCGTCGAGAGATTTCGAACCCGGGTCGCTGCCGTGACAGGGCAGCATACTGACCTCTGTACGCGGTCGGCTCTATACTACCAGGGCACCTGATGACCCCGTTCCAAGTCGGATATTTAATCTGAGGGACGGCGTTCGACCCTCACATCTTCATGAAGATGTTCGTATTGCTGTCAAGGGGCCTTGCGGCCTGCTTGTGGTGGGACCCGCACCTGGCGAGGTGCCGCCTGTACTTCTTAGGGCTGATGACCTTGCCGCACTTCGGGCAGACTGGCACGGATTGACTGTTGTTGGCCGCGCTCATACGCCTTTCGCATGTCGGAAGCGAAGACGCGCCTTGCCGTCCGGTGCCAGACGACGTTCACCCCTGCTGTCAGGTGGGGGGAAGTGTCTCTTCGCGCCCGTCGATCATCTTCATGTAGTAGCGGGGCGATGTCCGCCTGACATAGTAGTACTCGTAGAGCGAGACGTGTCTGTTCTCCAAGGCCATCAGGTATTCGTGGACCCTCTGGGCGGCTTCCCTCCCCTTGGCCATGGCCTTCACCACCAGGCTCTCGCCGGTGACCACGTCCCCTGCTGCAAAAACCCCAGGCATGGAGGTCTGACAGCTGGCGTCGGTGGCTACGGAGTTCTTCGGCCCGAGCTTGAGGCCCGCCTGCCTCTGGACGAAGGAGTTGGGGCCCCTGCCAATGGCGATGATCACCGAGTCGGCCTTCAGGACCTGCTCCTCCCCGGTGGGCTCGGGGCTCCTCCTGCCGCTGGCGTCGACCGCACCCAGCTTCATCACCGTCATGGTTGCGCTCGTGAGCTTCCCGTCCTGCCCGTTGTAGGACTTCGGGGCCATCAGGAACTTCAGCTGCAGGCCCTCCTCCTTCCCTTCCTCGACCAGGATCGGGTCGACGGGCATCTCCTTCTCGGTGCGCCTGTAGACAATGGTGACGCTGCCGTTGGTGAGCCGCAGGGCCGTGCGGGCGCAGTCGAGGGCGCTGTCTCCGCCTCCGATCACGAGGACGTCCTTCCCGAGTTTGAACTTCGGCTTCGCGAGGTAGGCGTCGACCCCCTTGCCGAACACATCCTCCAGGAACCTGTACCCGTCGTAGACCCCTGCCAGGTCGGCGCCGGGGGTGTCGAACTTCGAGACATCCTTCGCGCCCGTCGCCATGACCACCGCGTCGTATTCAGACCTCAGGTCGGCCAGGCTGACGTCCCTCCCCACCTTGACCCCCTTCTTGACCTCGACCCCCATCTCGACGATCCTCCCAGCCTCGTACTGCAGCACGTCCTTGGGGAGGTGGTAGTCGGGGATGCCGTACCAGGCCGTTCCCCCGAGGAACTGGCTCTCCTCGTAGATGGTCGCCTTGTGGCCGTATCTGCGGAGGAGCTCTGCCGCAGCCAGCCCCGCCGGCCCCCCGCCGATGATTGCTACTCTCTTCCCCGTTTCCTTCGCGGCCATCGGGTTGGGTTGCCTAGACTGGGTCCTCTCCCAGTCGGCAACGAACCTCTGAATCATGCCCGAGGCGACGGGGTTGCCCTGGGTCCCGACGACGCAGGCGGCCTCGCACAGGCTGTCGAGCTGCGGGCAGCAGCGGGCGGTCGTCCCCAGGAGCGCGTTCGTCTCGCGGATCCTGTGGTAGGCCTTCCGGAAGTCTCCCCTGGCCACCGCCTCCATCATGCCCCTCACGTCAGTCTGGAGGGGGCAGACGTCGATGCACACCGGGTTCCCGCACCTGACGCAGCGGTCAGCCTCAGCCATGGCCTCCTCGGCCGTGTAGGGAAGTTGGACCTCGGAGAAGTTGCCCTTCCTGGCGGCGGGCTTCGTCTTCGGGAACGGGAATTCGACCATCCTGTCGGTCTTGAGCGACAACTCTTGTTCAGAGAGGCCCGCTCGGCCTCCTGCTTTTAAGACGGTGGGCTGATTCTCATTGTTGGAATCGGAGCCTACGCCCGGGCCTCCTGAGGCGCTTTCGTCGAGTGCGAAAGCGCGGGAACATTTTAATCGGAGCGAGCAAAGAGAAGCCCGAAGTGAGCCTAGGAAGCTCCGGCAACCTCCTGATCTTGGTGTCTGACCTGAAGAAGTCCGTCGAGTTCTACCAGGGGACCCTCGGCCTGAAAATGACCGGAGGGGTGCCCGGCGATTTCGCCTTCTTCCAGTGGGGAGGGATAACCCTGGCACTGCACGCGTTCGACGGGCCCATAGCCTCCTGCAGGTGCGAAATCTCGTTCAGCGTCCCCAACGTCAAGGAGGTCTACGCGGCGCTCTCGAAGAAGGGCGTCGCCTTCACAAGACCACTCCGGGCCATCACCGGCAACGCGACCCACGAGATGCTCGCCTCGGACTTCCGCGACCCGGACGGCCACGTCCTTTCGATAACCGGCTGGGTGCCCAAGAAGACCTAGCTGCGGGCTCCCGACGCCTGAGGCCCCGCGGACCCCGTCCGAGTGGATTATTAGCTGGCCCGTAGCCTCCCGCCCAAGTCGCCCATGGAATTCTGCCCAAAGTGCGGCGCACGGGTGGGACGGCGGCGGGAAGGAAGGCCGGCACCCTCCTGCGCGAGGTGCGGTGCCGCCCTCGCCGAGGGGAGGGGACCAGCGAGGCGGGGACTGGCCGCCAGCTTCCCCTTCCCCGAGATGAGGCCGTCGCAGGGGGAGGTGCTGGAGCAGGTGGATCAGGCGCTCGCCTCCGGAAACAGGTTCATCATCCTGGAGGCGCCCGTGGGGTTCGGGAAGTCGGCCATAGCTGCGGCGCTCTGCCGCCACGTCGGGTCGGCTTACCTCCTCACGTCCACGAAGCAGCTCCAGGACCAGTACTCCGCAGACTTCGGGTTCCCCGTGACCATCGGAAAGTCGAACTTCACGTGCCTCGTCCCCACGCCGACGGGGAGGTTCCTCCCCTGTAGCAAAGGGCGCTGCGAAGCCGATTGGTCGCTCTCCGACTGTCCGCACTTCCTGAGTTTGGAGGAGTACAGGGACCACGAGAAGGGGAGGTGCACCAAGGACTCGAAGTGCCGCCGCCTGGAGGGCAACAGGCTCTGCCCGTACTACGAGCAGAAATGGGAGGCGTTCGTGTCCGGCGTGATGGTGGCCAACTACCCCTTCTTCCTCTCCGAGCTCGGGTACACCGACGACGTGGAGAGGCGCCGCCTCCTAGTGTGCGACGAGGCCCACGACCTCGAGAGGCAGATGGTTGGCTTCGCCTCCTTCACCCTCAGGCGCTCACAGGTGGAAGCCTACGGCCTTGGCGGCGGCCGGGGAGGCGAGAGCCGGGCCTTCATCAGCGACATGGGGTTGGAAGACGCGTCAGCATGGGAGGGGCCCCTGCTCGAGGCCAAGCGCGCCTACAGGGAGTTCGAACAGGCCTATCTGGAGGAGGAGTCGATGCAGGACAGGGTCGCATCCTGCAGGGCGGCAAGGGAGTCCCTCGACGCCTTCCTCGACGACCTCAGGGAGAGGCCATCGAACTGGATCGTGAGCAGCGTGAGGAGTACAGCCACAGTCGAAGGAGAGTCGGCCGTGGACGAGGTGGCCTTCCAGCCCCTGGAGGTGTCTGCCTACACCTCTGGGCTCTTCGGGAGCGCTGACACCGTGCTGCTGATGTCTGCCACAGTGTTCTCCAAGGAGACGTTCTGCAGGACCCTGGGCATCCCCCCGGAGGAGGCGGCCTTCATCAGGGTGAGGGGCTCGTCGTTCCCTGTGGAGAACAGGCGCATCTACGCCCTTGACACCGCGAGGCTCAGCAAGGCCACGATGGAGGCCTCCATGGAGCCCTTGGCCAGGGCCGTCGACGAGATCATGACCCGACACGCCGGCGAGCGAGGGGTCGTCCACACGACGTCTTACCAGCAGGCGAGGTACATCGTGGAGCACGTCTCGGAGGCCAACAGGGCGAGGCTCGCGAGCACCGAGGGGGCCTCATCGAGGTCAGGGCTCCTCAGAGCCCACGGGTCGAGCCAAGGCTCCGTCCTCATATCGCCGAGCCTGTACCAGGGGGTGGACCTCAAGGACGAGCTCTCGAGGTTCCAGGTCCTCGTGAAGGTCCCGTTCCCGGACCTCTCCGAGCGGCGCACGAGGATCAAGCTGGGGACAGACCCCGGCTGGTACGACTGGCAGACCGCGCTCAGGCTGGTCCAGACCTATGGCAGGAGCGTCAGGGGCGAAACCGACCATGCGGTCACCTACGTCCTGGACTCCAACTTCAGGCCCTTCGTGGGCAGGTACAGGGACCTCTTCCCCGAATACTTCCTGGAGGCCGTGCAGGCCGGAGGACCCCCCTAGCAGGCTTCCGGCCCCATTCCGGCCGGAGCGCCCCGGCAGGTGGACCGCCGCGGCGGCGCTGAGGCGAGCAAGCCCGCCATGCAGCGCGGGGGCATTCACCCGGTCGGCTTGACGTTCCTGAAGACCGGATAGAAGAGAGAGATGGCGACAGCGTAGAATCCCCCCGCCAGGAGGAACGGGAGCACGTAGTTGCCCGATGCGAGGATGCCCCCTCCGATGATTGTCGTGAGGCTGTTGGGTATCCTCCAGATGACCGAGTTCACCGAGCTGGCGAAGCCCCGCTGCTCGGGCGTCACGATGCCCATCAGGTACGAGTCCATGAGGGGAGAGGACATGTTCATCAGGACCGTCCTTGCGACGTAGATGGCCGCGGCCGCATAGACATCCCCCTCGAATGCGAGAGCAAGCATGAAGACCACTGACAGCGCCTGGGTCAGCACCACCGCCTTGACCGCGCCGATCTCCGCGGCGAGCCTCGGGCTGAACACCGCGGCGAGTCCGATTGTGGCGCCGGCGCCTGCTAGCAGCGGCCCGCTGTAGGTGGCGGAGACCGCGAACTTGAGGTAGAACCAGGTGGGGATCAGGGGGATTATGAAGCCGGCGCCCAGGCCTATCAGGCTGTTTATCCCTGAGAACTTCAGGAGCGTGCCCGTCGTCTTCTGCCTCCAAGGGTTCCCCCCCGTCTTGATGGTCTCGGGAACCTTCCGCAGGATGGCATACAGCGCGCCGGCGAGGAGAATCGCCAGGACGCCGAAGAAGGCCAGAAGCCCCGAGTGGAGGGCGGTGCTTGCAATCCCAAGGGAACCGGCCAACGCCGGGACGAAGAATGGAAGAGCCGTCCCGAGGCTCCCCCCGGCGCCGCCGATGATGAACGAGAGGGTGAAGGCCTGGTTCCTGTTCTCAGGGACCGTCTGGTCGGCGATGGTGGCGTTGACCGTCGACAAGTAGGTCCCCTCGCAGATGCCCCCGAGGACGCCGGCTGCGACCAGCACCACCACGTCGGTGGTGAGGGCGAAGGCGAACATCAGCGGCGAAGCCCCGAGGGCCCCGAGAATCAGGATCCACCTCCTCCCCCGCCTGTCCGACAGGAGCCCGAATGGGATGGCGAACACGGCCATGGAGATCCCCTCGGCCCCGAGGATCAGGCCGACGGTCGAGGCCGAGACCCCGGCCTGGGGGAGGTAGGCCGCTATGTAGATCATCAGGTAGCCGAAGCCGAAGGCGTTGAACGAGAGAACCACTATGAGGAGAAGGACGCTCCGCGGGACGCTCGCAAAGAGGCTGCGCCCCTTACCCCCGACAGCCCCGGACTCCACGGCTCCCACGCAGACCACCTGGGGGTCGCGTTAAGGGGCTTTGTCTCCAGGCTCAGGCCTGCGCTGGGCGCGGCCGGGGGCTAAGAGGGGAGCTGGACGGTGGCAACGGTCGAGAATGAGGAGAGGCTGGTCACCATGACCTCCGCCTGGGAGACGGTGTAGAGGAAGCCACCTATGACCACGCTGCGGTCAATCTGGAGGCCGCTGTCGGCCGAGTCGCCGTACCCCTGGGACCCGGCATACTGCGTCACGTTCCCGAGCACGGTCAGCCCCTCTGGCGTCACCTTGATGACGTAGACGCCCTGCCATACGTAGTCGCCGAACGGTGGGGGGCCCCCGGGATAGGTCGACTGGTTGCCGCCGACCTTCGCGAGGAGCACGGGAATCACGGTGACGTTGAGGGAGGGGTCGAAGGTGAACGCCAGGTGGTCCGTGAGCACCGGCGAGTCGGTCCCACGGTCCCCGATCAGCAGCTCCGAGACCTGCTCCGAAGGCCCGTTGGCGGACACGTGGAACAGGGAGACCTTGAGCCCGAGGTAGTATGAATAGTTCCCGTCGGAGGCGGGGACCGTGTCCTTGCCCACCCCGATGAGGTAGCCTCCCTGGAGCGGGTAGAGGTAGTCCGAGTAGCCCGAGACCTTCAGGGCGCTGAGGATCACAGGGTTGGCCGGGTTCGCGAAGGAGATCGCGAAGAGAGGGTCGACCTGCTCGTAGGTGACGACATAGCCCAGCTGGCCGACGAAGCTGACCGCGTAGATGTTCTCGCCCGGCGCGATGTTTCGCAGGGCCGAGACCTGGCTCATGTTCAGGCTCAGGACGTAGACGTCGTCGCTCGTCGTGTAGCTGCCTCCCATCTCGGCGAAGCGACTGGTGGCGATCCTGAGGTAGCCAGAGTACTCGTCCAAGGAGAACTGGTTGAGGACTGTGCCGGGGACAGAGCCCGCAGCCTCGACGGACACGGTTCCGTTAGAGTACGAAGCGCGGAAGATGGTGCTGTTGGCGCCCTGCTGCAGGTCGGACGGGGAGAAGACCCCGCCAGTGTAGATGTCCCCCGGAATCCCGTCGGCGTAGAACTGCTGGTAGTCTGTGTAGACCACGTAGATGTTCGAGGCCGAGACGTACACGGTCGATGACGGGCCCGTCAGGACCGAGATCGTCTGGTACTTGCCCGTGGACATGCTCATGCTGACCACCACGGTGTAGTAGCTAATCTGGGCCCTGTTCTGGGTATAGTAGACAGAAGACGGGGGGAGCGTGAGCGTCGCGCCGTCGAAGGCGACCTCGGGCATCACAGGGGTCGCGTTCCCTGCGCTGGGGAACTCGTACGAGGGCTGCTGGACCACGGCGTAGGCGTACCCCTGGGAGAGCCTTGCGGCCACGTACGACCCCGGAACGGTCAGGTTGGCCATCAGCGAGGGCGACGACGGAACCGAGGTGTCGTAGAGCAGGAGCTCTACCGACGACCCGTTGACTGAGCTTTGGGCGAACACCAGCAGGCGGCCCTGGGCCTCTTCGAGCCCGAGGACCGTGAACGTGGCCTTGTAGGAGAGCGTCGAGATGACAGCCGTCGCGTTGGGCGGGTAGGCTGCGATGACGGCGACGGCGTGGTCGGTTGACACGAAAAGGCAAGTCCCGTCGGTCTTGACTCTGTCGGGCTCGTCGACGCCCTGGACTTGGACGTTGGTGGTAGTGTACGAAGTCGCGGAGGGAGTGTAGCCAAGGCTCGCCGCCAGAGCGATGTTCCCGTTCACTCCGGCTAGCAGCCCTCCTGGGACGAACTCGGGCCCCCCGAACACGACCCCAGTGGAATAGTACCTCTGAGCGCTACCGGCATTGGCAGCGATGAAGCTCTGGAGCTGGGAGACGCTCGTGAACGTGCCGAGCCCCTGCGGGACGGCTTCAGGCACGCTCCCGCTGGCGCCCCCTCCCATGAGAGAGGAGAGCGACAGGACGCCCACCAGGGACGAGGCCCCGAGGAGCATCACGGCGAATACCGCCCAGCTTTCGTGTGAAGGACGCCTTCCCTTGACCCCAAGCATCGCGGAGGGGGAGGGAAGCGGGGGATTAAATCCCAGCCCAGAGAACACCCGTTCTTCGGGTGCGAACGGCATGAGAGGGCCGCTCTCACAGGCGGGAGAGCAGGAAAGCGGAAACCAGAACGGTTTCCAGCGCCGCCAGGGCCGCCGCCCCGAGGAGCGTGAACGGGAGCACGAGCAGCGGGAGCACCGCGAGTGTGCCCAGCAGGCCTACGCCGAGGCACGCCTCCCCGAACCTCCCCAGCCTGGGATAGTCCTCAAGCCCTCCGGCCTCGCCGGACATGGAGAACGCGGCCATTATGCAGGTGGCGCTAATGCCACCGATCATGGTAACCAAGATCGCGTAGAAGACGTGCGGCGAGAGCCCGAGCTCCTCGTGGCTGAACGCCTTGGCCGACCCCAGGGTGAAGACCAGGACCGCAAGCGAGATCGAACCCAGGACGCTCGACACGATGATCTGCTGCTGCCGCAGCAGCGACTTGCCTGTCTTCAACCTCCCTCCCCGACCCGGACGTGGCTGATAAAGTCGCGGAGAGCGACGATGGGAGGGTTCATGAGGACGGCCCGCGTGCGCACCGGCGCGAGGGTCTGGAGACAAGAATGACGCTCACCTGCGAGGTCTGCGGCAGCCCGATCAGGACCGCACCAAGCAGGATCGAGATAGACGGCGCAGTCCTCCGGGTCTGCCCGAGGTGCGTCGGCCACGGCGTCCTGCTCGGCCCCAGCACCACGGCGCTCCGTCCGTCTAAGGGGCACCCCCCGTCTCCCCAGATGGCTGCCGAGTTCGAGCTGGAGGTGGACCCCGACTACGACGTGATCGTCAAGCGAGCGAGGGAGAAGATGGGTCTCACGCAGGAGGCGCTTGGCAGGGCCATCAACGTGAAGCCCTCGGTGATAAGCCACGTCGAGTCGAAGAAGATGAAGCCGGACCTTTTCCTCGCCAGGACCCTGATGCACCACCTGAAGGTCAATCTGCTAGTCTCCAGAAGCGAGCTGGAATCCGACTCCCCCTGAAAGCACTGCGGGGGTCCGCCCCGCGTCCGCGCTTAACGAGTTGACTTGGCCTGAACCTCTTCCGAACTGTTCGTCGCGGCCTTTGAGGGGGAAGGGCCAGCGGACCCGACGGGAGTCGCTTCAAAAGTGGCGCGGGAAGTGGGTTCAAAGACGGGTTCGTGAAGCGATGGCATCCTTCCCGAGGTCGAACAACCGGGAAGACTTGTCATGTCCTAGACTAGCCTGGAGAACTCGTCGTAGACGTTCCTTCTGTGACCAACGTACAGCACGATGATGCGGTTCGCTCCCCTATCAATCTCGTAGATCACTCGGTAGTCACCTACTCTGACCTTCCAGAAGCGAGAGGGTTTCAACTGGTTCCCAATCTCAGGCGACCTTTCGAGCGTCTTCACGGATTCCACTATGCGTAATCCAATTGAACGCGGGAGTTTCCTTAGCGACCTAGCAGCCTTCGGGCGAAACAATACAGCGAATGTCAAAAGATGTCCTTTAGAGGAATCAGAGACTCGGGATGCTTCCTGGCTTCCTCGCTTTCTCCTGACACCATCTCGTAGAATCTCCTCGTCCGCTCACGCTCATTGTAAAGGGTCACGATGGTCTTCACAGCTTCGCTACGGCTCGAGAATCTGCCGTCTGCAACCCAGCGGTCTATCTCCTGCACGAGCTCCTGGGGGATTCTAACCTGCACTTGTGTAGTCGCCATCATGTAAACAGGACTGTCTACGCAGATATAAGGATTCTCGCGGGCCCGACGGGGCCCGTACCCGAACGAGTGCGGTATCCAATCTGGATTCCGCCTTCGTTAGCCAATGTAAACCCGCTCGCGCGGCCTCCCGATATTAATGTTCGCCAAGACCAATTTCAGTGAGTACACATCCTTGTCATCGCTCTTCGGCACGGAGAGACCCGGTCGGCTTCTTTGGCAACGCCCTCAATCTCGGTCCAGTCGGTCACCATACGGTTTAGTCTGTGTCCATGGAGTATATCATCACCACTCTCGGGACACCGTCGAATCGACGGCCTTCGTGTTTGGAAGAGAAATTCTTATTCAAGCTCATAGACGTCACGAGTGTATTGAGCGATCCTCTCGATGGCGCTCCAAACCTGCAAATGAAGGAGTTCTTCACTTTGGAAGCCGTCCAGAAGTTCAAAGCCGCAGGGAGCGCGATTGAGGCAGGCGAGAGAAGGCACTACAATCAATCGAAGGTCAAGTTCGATGACCAATCCATTTCGTCGGTGCTTTCAAAGTTCAAGATTCCCAAGGATGTCCGAACCACGGTGTACGGCGGCTACACTGGCGAGTTTGCAGAGGCACTCAGAAGGTTGGGAATGAGAGTGGTATTTACAGACCCTTTGCCAGAATGGGTTGAAGCGGCGAAAGGCAAGGACTTTGAAGCGTATCGATACTCGGCCCAGGAGATCCCTCGCGAACTCCTTGGACAAACGGACCTGTTTGCCAGTTTTGAATGCTATCCAGACCTAATTGGCGAATCGGAGTTTTACTATCCATTCATGCGGTTCTTGACCACTAAGTACGGGCTGCTCTTCGCTGAGTCGAAAGAGACCGTTGAATCAATGAAAGGCGACGACGGCGACTCACGCCAGCAGCTGGGGACCTTCCGGAGGTGGTTGCGACCACTCTATCGTGTATATGGCATCAAGAGAATCGTGATGAAGACTACGGACCTGAACTTCTATCATTCATCAGCAGATCCTGTGTCGAAAGAGGCGCTCTCGCTAGACCTACGGGTCATGAAAGCAGTCTATGACTTGTTTGCGCGGGATTACAAAGTGACTTCCTCCGACGTACCGCGGATCAGTGAAGCCGTCGGATTTCCAGTCGATCGAGTTAGCGTTTCCGTTGGCCGGTTGGCGAGCCTCTCAGACTCTATCCACCTTCCCTACACCAAAGTCTTCCCTTTCCTAGCTACCCAATTCAAGGGAGAACTCAGAATTGGCCAGAAGCGATTCTACATCAGACCATGACGTTCAAGGTGCCCGGGGCCGGGATGGATGTCAGAACGGCAAACAGGCTGCTCAAGAGAATGGGCCGTCCGACGGTTCTCACGACGCGAGAACAGTCGAACCAAATAACTCAATGGTGTCTTCGCAATAACTCGCCACTAGAAGACTACCATACAGCGGGCAAGATCACCCAGGCTGAGATGAAGCCTACTATGATTGAGGCGTCTGCGCGAATCGATTACTTACTACGGACTAAGAGATTCTTCAGATGGGCCCCAGAACGAATCTTCGAATTCGCATTCAGAGAAGCCATTGTTAACAATTCCGTGGCCACCTTGACAGGGAAGGAGTGGAGTGTTCTAAGAAGCATATGCTGCGGGAACCTGGTGGGAATCCAGGCAAACCACAGAGCCGATCGCAGATTCTACGTGCTATTCCTAATTGCTAACATATTCTATGGCTCTGCTGCGAATTGGGACACTACGACTCTTTTCGACGGTACAAAACTAGTTCATTCGGGCTAAACCGGCGGGACTGACCGTCGCCTTCTAGTGACATCAAGCGCAAAGACTCTTACTCGGGTCGTGAGGTCCAAGGGGTGAACCTTGGAGATTTCGCGCCGCTGAAGAATTCGTCTCATTGCCCGTAGACCGATCGAATCCTCCAGAACCAAGACCCAGCGCGCCCTATTCCGTCAGCGCATTCGACGACTGATCAAAGAAGTACTCCGCCAACTCTAGTAATCACATGACGACTTTGCAAGGCCTGATAAGTTGTCTGTGAGGTCCCCCTGCATAGGATGATACGACAGAATAAAGATGGTCGCCCAATTTTCTCCGAAACTACATGGAGAAGGCTACTTGAAACAGGTAAGAAACTCGAAGCTCTAGGCTATGTCGAGTTGAGTCACAAGCAGAACCTCTTTTCGAGGAGAGTTGATCATGGTTACATATACGCAGACCTGAGAGGAACAGAGATAGTGCCGGTCTGGGACGACCCGGTCCCTCTACTGTACTTCTTTGCCGGACAGGGAAGACCTGTGCTTGAAGAGGAGGAACGAACCATACTCAAGGATGAATTCAAGCGTTTGAGAGATGCTGACTGCAGACCGAGGTTCAGATTCTACGCGACAAGCGAGCCTGAGGGTTTGTTCTTCGGTGACGATGAAGTTTCCCAACTCTGAGGTTTCAGGTAGGAAGCGCACCTGAAAGATTCATTCAGAAAGAAAGGGAGGCGGATATGAACCACACCTCATGTCGGGGGGCGTACTTTCACCATTCTACGGAGCACTATCTGGTCTTCGGCGGTTGTGAGAGAAGCTCACTCCACATGATCGTCCCTCTGCGGAATCTGGAAAGTGCTCTCGGGTGACGCCACTCGGGCCAAGGGTCCGGGTCGGAATGGCTCATCTCTCTCAGAGAACGGGTCTCCAGCCCGGACCTCGAAGGGTTCGAGTGATGAAGGTATCGAACCCTCTTGTCATACTAGACTATGCGTCGCTTGCAGCATGTAATTGCCACTCGCAGACGTTCGCGTCAAGGGGAAAGAGTCGGTGTACACCGCTCTTACTAGCCCTCAAGACAGACGTCTATTCAAGATGCGCTGAAACCGTTTGATATCCCACTTAGTGTATGCCTTCTCTTTTTGAAAATAGTATAATTCATGCCAGACTTGATTAGGACTTGCTTCTTTGCTGAGAAGAGTGTGGGCTGCCCATTGGCCCTTGGAAGTGGCTCTTGTTAGCGGGAACGTCATTCTATAGAATGGAACATCCACCGCATCGGGAAGAAAGCCAATGAGAGGCAAGTCATGCTTGAGAAGCCTCGTTCCATCTCTTATCCCTTCGTGGTACAGTGACTCGAGATCGCTTTCGCTCTCAGGCAACATATCAAAGATTACATCTGCCTCACTCAAGTCGGCATCGTCGATCTCCCCACCGATTCGTATTCTGTCAGAAAGGCCATTTTCTTCAACTCGACGCGTCGCTATTCGTTTCCTGGAGGGGTCATTCTCAAAGCCTACCGATCTCATCACCCCATATTCTTTCGCCGCGAATATTAGGAGGCTGGCGTCACCGCAGCCTAAGTCATAAAAGGCATCGCTTGGCTTGATTTCGGCGAGTTCGAGCAACTTCCGTTTGTGTCTCACTGGAAAGAAGTCAGCCAATCCGAGGCCATTAGAGTTGTAGTGCTGCTCCTTGAGTTCGGTCTTCAAACCCACTGCCCGATTACCCGATTCCAGCAACGAATAACAATTTCCCGAGGCTGAGACCTTGGTGACTTCCGCAATTCAAGTCAGGCAATACCCTGGAAGTACTTCGAGAGTGTTGGGTCTTCAGCTTCGACTCTCCGATTGAACTCTGCCAGAATCTTCTTCCTGAGTCCGCTATCGAACGCTTGCTTCATCATTCGCTCGTAGGCGACTCTTCCTGGAGCCTCATCGGGAGGGAAGAAGAACATGGTATCATCCATGCTCGCGACCGCTACCCTCAAGTGTCGCCTTGCCATCTCAAAGTTCTTCTCTGATAGTCTTCTAACCCGGTCTTGTTTGCTAATCTCCTTCCACAATTCATTGAAGAAGAACAGTTTGGCGGTCGCCACAATCATGCTGGCATCCAGTGTTGCCTTGTACCGGCTGAACTCCTCCTTCATCTGGTTGTCTTCTTTCATGATCCAGTCACTCTTCTCGCGACGTAATCCGTAATGACGTTCTCTGCCCCGCCATAGACTGCATTCAGGGTCTTCTCTGCAGTGGTCGTGAAGAAGTACCGCAGGTCATTTGACCCACCCGGTTGACCCATCGCGCCGGCTACCGCGTCGAAGGTCCCGCTGCTACTCAGACTGCGTGTCGTCGTCTGCACTGAGTTTGTCACTGCTCCTTCAACTTCCTTCCCAACTGTCTGATCTGCCACAAGAGCGATACCCGCCTTGAAACCTTCCCTTGCAGCAATGATGGCCATCTTTTCCTCGGGCTCGCCACTCATCTGATCGTAATCTTTCTTCAAGCCAAGCGCTTCGCTTCCGTACCTATAGACAAAATATGCGGCGTAGATCGCCATGGCAAACTGCGGTAGTAGTGCGGCGCTGATGGCCAAGAGCACTTGTGTCGCGACTGCATTGAGAATCCCCTGCTTAATCCCGTCAAGGATAGTGGCGGTCGACCCATGATGGCCGAACTTCATTTCCTTCCTTGGCGGTGCCTTACTCGAGGGTCTCGTTGCCTCCCAGCCTGTCATTCACCTCGAGCCAAGTCAGCATGTTATGTCGGGAGTACTGTTCCTCAAGCGTCAGGCCTCTCCACGCATTTGCTTTGCAAGCCGCGTGGCTGCAGAAGCCTGATGATCTAGGTCGCACAAGCTTCGAGCCACGGTAGATCTGTCCCTTGGCTGCCCGATAGCACCAACCATAACCCGACAGGCCATCAGCGTTGAATCGCAGCATCTCGCTTATTGAGTTGATGCCCATGAGCCACCGCCAAGCTCCTAACTCGCCGCCGATTCTAAGGAAGTCGACAATTCCTCTGTAGCTCTTCTTTTGCAGTGAGTCGGCGCAGGGCAATGCCATTCGTTCGATCCCCAACTTTTCAAGTTCGACCATTTCGAAGCGAATTTGCTGAGACGTGCTGCCCTGAACGATTCCAATCAATCCGGGGTCTGGGTCGTAGCTCGCAAGAGAATCAGCTCGAGCAAGCATTGATTGAATACGGTCCCATTGAATCGAGATGTTGTCGTCCGGGTACACGTAGTCGTCGTGAGTGGTACCGAAATCGAAGCCCATTTGGTCGATATCGGAGGCGTATTCCTTAACTGGGGTCCTCTCCAGTTCCCAGTTGTCCCCTACGAGAGTGGATATGACCTTACCATCGTAATTCAATGCCTCCTTGATACCTTGAACCCTCGCACGAGCGAGCATCTGAGGAGTCTTACGCAGTCCAATATAGTTGATTGCGATGATATCGCACTTGATATCGGGCCAGATGTGCCAGAGCCGTTCTGGTTCCCTCGGGTTAATCATCGGGAAAATGGGGCCTGGCAGCGTCGAAAGGGAGCGCCGATCATCCAAACTTTGGGCTGGAGTTGATCTCCTTCCTTCGGCTTCTTTCGCCGTTTGCATAGTTTTTAGTAGATGTAGTAAAAATATAAGGATTCTTATAGTCCAACATTAATTGTATTGGGGAATGCGATGATAATTTACGGCGAACTACTGAACAGCCTATATTCAGTACCTGGAAGTAGGAAGTGATTCGGGCGTGAGCACCAGACAGAAGTCACGGGAGGAATTGTTTGAGCAGACGAGAACCGTGCTGCGACAATTTCAAACCGAGTTGACTCCCCAGGAAATTGACGCCCTTTCACACTTGTTAATTCGGGGCAAGCTAACTGCCAACCAACTGAACTCCCTGATGCATATCGATATTACGCGGGCATATACTGTTCTAGACAATCTTGTTAACAAGGAATTTGCCAGAAAGAGCGAACGTGGATCTCCAAAATCCTATTTGCCCCTCCATCCTCATTACATCTTCTCGAAATTCGAAAAGAAGCTTGACAACCTAAAAAGTGACATCGCTGAGATTGGTCCACTGTGCGAACAGTTGTATGAGGCATCTCAGGGGATGGAGGAACCTTCCCTTTCGGATTTCCTGTATACTTGCGACGGAATGCCAGCCATCGTCTCCGACTTGGCCCCCATTCTGAAATCGGCGACGGAGGTCATTATTTGTGGCAGCGACTTGCAGTGGCTTGTGGACCAGACTTTCCTACTGGAACGCCTAGCAAAACTACCCGTTAGACTATACACTTCTTCAAAGCTGAATCACGATTTCAAGAGCCTGTCGAAGAAACAGGTTTTCGTGGTGAAGGCAAAACTTCCCCACCTTCTCCTCATCAAAACCGCCGACCAATTGCACGTCGTATTCTTGGTAGACAGATTGAACCTCGACGGTACTCATAGGACGTATGGGGTGAGGTTGCTCGATTCGGGGCTAGCAGGCTATTTCAGTGAGGCGTTGCCTCAGCTAGGTGGGACATAGCCTTGTTGAGAGGAAAAGACCTTCTGCTTACGCTCTTGTTCTTTGCTGAGAGGGTCGATGGAAGGACCCAAGTTCAAAAACTCGCTTTCTTGACTCAAAAGGAAACCGAATTGGGCGAAAGCTATCATTTTGTACCCTGGAAGTTCGGTCCGTTCAGCAAAGACGTTTGGAAGGATCTTGATCTTCTAGTTAGCGAAGGAATCGTCATCGAAATTCCCCAAGGTGGGAAGGACAAGACAGTGGGTTACCTGTACGCCCTCACCAAGGATGGCACACGTCTAGTAACCGATCGCATTTTGTCACAACTCGACGACAGTATGTTGGTTCAAATCAAGAAGATCATTGAGAACTACTCTCAGATGAACCTATCAGAACTGCTCACATACGTCTATGAGAAGTATCCTGAATACACTGAAAAGAGCCAATGGAGTGGAAAGCATGGCTAGTACTCGCGATTATGAAGAATTCATGAGAAGGAACTTGTCCCCTAGCAAGTTGGGTCTTTTCCGTCAGATGGTAGAGCAAGTCCCGGACAAGAAGGTCGTATTGCCTTCAGTGAGGCGGATTAAGGTGAGAAACTTGAACTTGTTCAAGAGAGACGTCGAGTTCTCTCCGAAGACAGGGATTAACCTGATTTATGGTGGGAACAGAAATGGGAAGACGACACTCGCTAATGCAATCGAATTTGGGATATTTGGAGAATTCCTGCTCACTCTTTCGTACTTTGCAAACAGAACTGATGACACGAAAACGAATTGCGTGATCGAGGCCGAGATAGGTATTGGAAATGGTCTCGCAATAATCCAGCGAGAAGTGTTTCGCAACCAAGGATATCACGAGGCAAAGCTAACTCCATTCAAAGAAGAACTAAGTGAGAGCGCACCAACCATAACTGGCGCAGAAAGAGTCCAACGCTACCTAGAGGACAAGTTCGGTTGTACTATTCCCGAAGCACGTGAGGTGTTCGAAACATTTTACCTAAGGGAAGTTCCGCGCAATTATCAGCTGAAGACGAAAGTGGGCGAAGAACCAGGCGCGGTCACAAGAAGGCGGGTGTTCTATCGGTTGTTGGGCCTAAACAACTACAACCAATTTCTAAGCTATTGCGAGACCAAGGTTGAGGAATTGAACGAAGAGAACCAACAAGCCTCTAGAGAGCTTGAAGAACTGAAAAGGAGATTCTCCCCTGAGGAAAGAGAGCGTATCGAAAGGCTTTCACGGGAACGCGATGATGTCGCAGCCAGGATTGGGGAACTCAAGACAGCCCAAGAGCGGGATGATGAAAGCGCCCGCAAGTTAAAGCTCGAATCCGCCCCTAAAAAGGAACTTGAAGCAAGGCTAGAGTTAGCAAGAAAGAAACGAAACCTCGAAGAGAAGCGCATTCTCTCAAAGACGCTAACATCGGCATCGGTCATCAATGACACCAAGCTAGTCTGCGAAACATGTGGGCGCGAGTACACGGAAGTTGCCCAAAAGAGGGCCAGTACCAGGAACTGCATATCGTGTGGGCTGCCCATCTCGCAAACCGACCTCGAGGGTTTGGAACGAGAAATAGCTAAGCTCCAGAAAGAGACATCGGTGCTCGACAATTCAGTGGAAGAATCGCAAGGTTCAAGAGAAGAGGAGATGAAGAGAATGCAAGGGTTATTCCGCCAGCTTAGAGAAACAAGTGACGAACTTCAGCGACTAGCTGCACTCGGAGCGCGCCTGAATTCTGAAATCTCGGCAGCTAACCTGGCTTTCCCAGAAAATAGATTCGAAGAGCTGGGCAAGACCGTTGAAAGGTCATCCAACAGGTCGAGTGATTGGCAGGATATCAAGATGAAGACCTCGGACTTTGTGGAAAGATTCACAGCTGATAGCATTGCAATCTTAGCCACGAAGTTCTCGCATTATGCATCAGCCATGCTACAAAACAGCAGGAGCATCTCTTTAGGTCCGACCCTAGGGCTGACTGATGGTTCTGGCGGAGATTTGGTCTTTGAACATATGAGCCACAGCGAACAGAATTTGCTAGATATTGCTTATCGGCTTGCGCTCCTCGATGCGACATCAGGAGGCAACTCCCCAAATCAGCCATTCTTGCTACTAGAGACACCCGAAGAAGCTCTGGATCCAACCTTTCGAGATGGTCTTGTCGAAATGCTGCAATCGAAGAGGAACGACAGAACGTTCAAGATTATTGTAACAACTTCAGACAAAGGTCTTATTGAAAAGCTATCTCCAGGGATAAACGTACTTGACCTTGTCAAGATCAGCACTTCGGTAACGAAAGAACAGAGCAGGCAACTGAAACTTCGATAGAATGTCCGAGCCACCTATGACGAGCTCGGATTCGGCCTGACATGTGTAGGTCAGACGTTTCAACTTGCCTCACGCAGAGTCCTCCGCCATAGAAATCAGACCTTGCGGAGTTTGAACCCCATCGGGGCCTTTTATAGAAGAGCCCGCCCATTAGCCTCCCTTGACTCAAAACAGCAGAGAAACTGTAGTCATTGATATCGAGACAGAGAACACCGGAGCAGACATCATGGCTGACAACAGGCGGATTATTTCTGTCCAAATAGGCGACTCCACAAAACAGGAGCTGTATTACGCCGATGCCCGCATTCCCTCACTTTCAACTTCCCAGGTTCCCCAGCGCGTCAGAACACTCATTGCGGAAGGAAGTATCATCGCCGGCTACTATCTGAAAGGGTTCGATTTGCCACTCCTCAAGCAATTCCTAGGCGTGGAAATACCTGAGGTCAACATCTTAGAGATTACGGAAATGGATGGGATAAAGAAACTACAACAAAGAACTGGAAGGAGGTCTTACAAAGTGGAGGACGTTTGCAAGGAGTATGGAATCTCTGCTGACCATAAGCGTTTGATGGATGAGAGAGCCGAACCACTCAAGAAGACACCGGAAGTGCTAGCCCTCGCGGAAACTGCGGCCAGAAGACTGGTGGCAGAGAAAGGATGGTCCTACGATTTTTCTCTGAATTATAAACTTGACAAAATAGCCGGTGGACGAGCGATATATGATTCATACCTAGAATTTGTCCAGGCAGGAGGAGCGAAAGAAACGTTATTCCATCAATACGCAGTGGGTGACGTGATATGCGAGTATCAGCTCATGCAGAGACTTCTCTAGGATTGACTGCAAGCCGAGCCTCTAGGAGCGCGTGACTCGTAGATATTGGGATCTGGTGGGAAATACTGAAGAGGATTTACTATGCGCATGCGATCTGGCTATATGACACTCTGGCCGAGGAAGGCGAACTCAGGTCCATCAGGTCAGGTTTCCCGCAACATGAAATCGTCAACCCCTCTCAGTTGAAGAGTCCAGAAAATGACGCCGGGAAGGACAAGATGGAGTTCTTCAAAGATCAAGTTAGCCGATGCGACGTTCTTGTTTTCTCGAGGTTAGCGGAAGAAATCACGGCCGGCGTTGGTCTTGAGGTAAATCATGCCTTATCGAAGAAGATACCCGTCTTTGAGCTCAAGAATGGGAGATTCATTCACGTAGTTCGACCGGTACGGTATCTCACTAGAGAAGAGACTAGAGACCTATTCTCCAAGCTCCCGCCTCCAGGCTTTTTGCGCGACGATTGATTCAGGAAGACTTGCAAACAGCTTTATGCACATGTCGAGTTTGACAATAGGTGAAGCCACTCTTCCTATCGTACGAGCTTTCCTGGCGCACTAAGGAGGACACCGAGTTCATGAAGAGTGATGCTTGGAGGCAGATACGTGTTCGGATTCTGCAACGGGACAACTTCACCTGTCAATACTGTGGTTATCGTGTCGAAAAGGGCCAGCACGTCAACCACGTCGACGGCGACCCGAAGAATAACTCATACTCCAACCTGGAGGTAGCCTGTCCAGATTGCCATAAGGTCATGCATGCTGGGCTCTGGGTCGCGGTGAAACGAACTATGAAGCTGTACGAGAAGTCAAAGTACTCGCAGAACAACATCGTCAGGATAACGAGAGAAATGCGAGCCCAAGGCAAGAAGGATGAACAAATCATCAAGTTTCTGGGTCTAGAAGGACCCATGCCGTGGAAACAAGACCTCGCATACCTCAAGCCGCTCTTTGCCTTCAACAGATCGGTGTCTCCGAGAGAATCGCCGAAGCCCTTGCTCACAGAAGAAGAGCAAAGGGACGCCGTGAGGAACAGAGATAAGTGGTAAACTGCGCCGGGATTCGATTAGTATCCCGAAGTACGTCTTGCCTACCGTGATAATGTGTCCCGTAGGAAACGTGGGCAAAGCGCAAGAGATCAACCTAATTCTGGAGGTGTTAGTAGTCCGAAGGACTGCAAACAGGTCGCCCCCAAGGGTGTTTGTTACGCAGAATGTAGTCGAGTCATACAATGACATTGTGAGTCAGACGGAGTTCCTTCTGCCGAAAGGTGAACTAGAACCTTTCATTAGTGGGAGTCAGATGCTTACCAGTTTCCGAGAGGGAGAAATACCGAGATGGGAAGATACCGATGAGATTGGTCTCGAAGAGAGATGAAGACTCATCCGGACTGAAGTTATTCTTCTAGTCAAGAGGTCAACCTTCACTTAGAGCCTCAGCGAGACCCGAGCTATCTCTGTGTCTCATTGATGAGTGTTTTATACGAGCGCTTGTGCATGACCATCCGTGGAAGTAAGGGAAATCCGAATCGCTGACATTGTAGTATCCGAATCCAACACAAGGAAGGACCTCGAAGCTGGGGGTGAGGATGCCGGTCTGGATGAGCTTGCCAACAGCATCAGAGACCGAGGACTCCTAAGCCCTATTACCGTGATGAAACGAACAGACGGCAAGTACGACCTGGTAGCCGGACAGAGAAGGTTCTTGGCGTGTTCAAGGGTCGGGATGCAAACTATCCCGTCGATAATTCGAGACAGACTGGACGACACGGATGCCACAATCATCTCGCTGATTGAGAACGTGCACCGCGCTGACATGAATCCGATAGACAAAGCAAGAGCTTACCAGAAGATATATCAAAAATACCAAGACTATGAGGTCGTATCCAAGCAGACAGGGGTCACAACCCAAACTATCAAGAAGTATCTCGCACTGCTGAGGCTTGCTCCGACGATTCAAGAGAAGATGACAACAACTGAGGGCCCAGGCGGAATCTTGGCGATGTCTCGGTTAGCTGAGACGTTCGAATCATCGAAGGCCCAGGAGGATGCACTCAGGCAGATAGGCGGCTTCAAACAGAGCATCCAAGTGGAGATCTTGAAGCGGAGCGAAGGGGATCTGAACAAACTCTCCGAACTCCGTGCGGCGGCCATGGAAGGGGCTTTTGACGTGAGAAGTTGCAGCGAAGGGTTGTGCTTTGAGATGCCTGAGGAATTGAAAGCGGAGGTAAAGCGAATCATTCGGGAGAAAGGAGACTTCACTCACCTGATTCGCGGCCTGAACAAGGGTCAATAGACAATCCCTTCGTCAAGCACGAGGTCCCGCGAAGAGGCTTAGCCATCAGATTGCAATCGACTGATTCAATTCAACTATTTGCACATTTTTGTGCCATTTCTTGTGGTACTCTTCGTGCTCTGTATGGATGGGAATCAGACACTTCGGTCGACTTTCTTCAATGACCCGCTTGAGCTGAGTGCCATCACCATGCCCGGACACGTGGACGTGGTTCCACTCACCTTCCTTCGAAATTAGGCCGAAATGCATGATCCACCGCTTCACTCTCTCCTCGTCAAACTTCATTTCGTCGTCAAACGGCTCGGTTGACGACCGGACGTAGCTAGAGCCCTTTTCTGGCCTGATATCTATCAGGTTCTGAAGGGCGTAATCACTGCAGTAGTAGACCATGCCCTTCTGGCCTGAAGCGACGTCTTGACAGTTCACTGCGTTTCCAAAGTCCAGGAATTCCCTCTCCCAAGTCTTGTAGTCTGTGTCACGTTGCTTCTTTGACCACACCGCGACGTCCTTGCCGATGAGGCCCCACGACTTCTTTGGAAGATAGATCTTGATGTGCTTGTCATCGGGTCTTGGATAGCTGCCCTTGAGGGCATCAGAGCCTTGAAAGAGCCTGAGCAAGTACGCTTGCTTGAGGTCAACGACCAAGTCCCGTCCGGATTCGACTGCGGCCTTGTAGAACGACAGGAGCCTGTCGAGGTCGCGGGGAGGATATGTACAGACGACAAGTTGGGAGGTCTTCCCGACGATTGCCTTCACTTCTAACTCGACATCGAGTTCGGTCTTGGAATTCGTCTCGGCTATCCTTGTGCCCTCACAAAGCAGATAATCGAGGTCTGAGCTTGCGCACCTTTCAAGGAACCGTTCACTGTCTGCCTTTCTTCTGCCGTGGAACCTGATGTCTGCAGTGCAGGCTACCGAGCCCTTTGAGGTGTGGAGGATGAAAGCGCTAACGCCAGGAATAGAATGATCAATGGCCACAGGCTCCACCTCGATAGAATCAATGTTGAACTTCTTAGTACTCTCAATGAGGTTTATCGGGCGAGCAACTTCCAACCGGTTTTCCGCGCTTGTTGCTCTACTCAGCTCGCCGCGGCTGTTCCGATAGAGTTTGAAACTCTCCTTGTAAGTGAGATACTCCTCGTCGCTGCCGGTGTCCTCAAGCGTCTGCAACACCAGCTTCGTGGCCTCAGTGCAGTAGATTGGGATGTCAGGCCTCAGATAGTGTATGTAGGCGGCATGATCCAGGTGGGCATGGGTTAGAAGAACGGCATTGAATGCAGTTTCTTCTCTCTCATCCCCGTAGCTGCTGTGCTTGGCGTAGTCTTGTCGGTACAATCCCTTCAATCGGGGGAGGAGGCCGTATTCGAAGAGGTCTCCCATGCCGTTGAGATCTCTTGGTTGCAAGTACTCCGAGTAGTACTGGTTCACCTTCCCCATTTGCATGCCAAAATCCAGGAATAGACGGGTGCCCTTGTCTTCGACGAGGAACTTGTTACCGCCGATTTCGTGTACGCCGCCGTAGAACGAAATGGTCGTGGCGTTGCCCAAATCGCCTTGGCAGTGAGGTCCCATGTTATTTGAGGTTTGGAAATCACTCCCCCACGCAATACCTCAACTGTGTGATCAAGTCGGCCATTTGGCCGCGTACCAGTCATAACAGAAACGCTAGCGGCGTAAGACCTGAAGGAACCTGATTACGCTTAAGAAAGGGATGAAATCAACAATATGATGGGTAGCGGCTCCACTGGCTAGAAACAAGTTGTCTGCTCAACAGTCTGACGTCGAGCTTCTGAGAAAGACAGTCGAGATACTGGACGGCTATACCAGTCTTTACGAGGAATTGAGCGGGGGGAAGGCGGCCGAATACGAGGATTACGTTAGATTGGGGTTGGCTGACGAACAGACACTTATCAGACCAACCCTCTTTCCCAAATTCCTAAACAACATCCTCGACTTCTCGGAACTGGACTACACCCCGGAGAAACGGACAACGGATCAAAACAAACCTGATTTCACACCAAACGACTTGATTCGACATCCCTTCATCTTCGAGACCAAAGGGAACGACTCCTCAAGAAAGAACCTCATCGAGGAGTACAGAAACAAATCAAGAGGCTACCTTTCGTCTATACCTGCAGCAGAGTATGTCGTAATCACAAATCTCTCTGACCTAGTGGTCTTTGGGAAACAAGGGGACAAGCTGCTGGACGAATACTCATTCAGTTTTCGAACATTGTACGCAGTGTTCAAGAAGGAAGCTCTAGGCTCACACGAAAAAAACGTAGAGAACTTCCTCCGCTTTGTACACAAGTTCCGGAAGAAACCTCTTTCAGTGGAAGAGAAAGTAAAGGCCATCGCCGAAGCGAAACCGCACGAAGTCAAAGAGGCCCAAATCCCATACGAATTCAAGACGTTGACGGATTCAATCCGCAAGACGATCGAATGGTTGAGGGAGGATGTAAGTAGCAATCGGGGAGCCAAAGCCATTCTCGCTGCACTTGAGCATTCGACCGAACGCAAACGTTCGATAGCTATGGAGATTTACGTGATTAGAAGTGAAATCACCTTGTCCTATGAAATACCGGAGGAGATCAAAGAAAGCGACCTGGATGATCTTCTGAACTCCAGAGACAAACAGGTCCGGCAGGCCGTAAACCTGTATTTCTACAGGGTGGCGTACTTCACCATGGTCAGGATACTGCTGGTCAGGGCGTGGGAGGACTCTGGATTCATCAAGCAAGAACTCCAAACGCTTTTCGACGGAGGATTCGGAAAGTGGTACTTCCAAACCTATAGCAAGCACATTGTGGAGGTGCTCAAGCAGGCATTCAAGATTGCCAAGGACAAGTACGAATGGCTGTACACAGACGAAACGAACTATTCGTGGTACTTGCCAACAGATCAAGTACTCGTCGACGTCCTCTACGAATTCGCAAAGTATAACCTCAGCGTTCTCAACCGAGACGTCCTCGGTGTTGTCTATGAGGATTACCTAGACATCCAAGACAAGAAGAACAAGGGCCAATACTACACTCCCTTTCCAATCGTGAACTTGATCTGGAATAGAATTGGTTATTCAGGGAACGAGGACTTCTATCGCATTGAATCAGGTAAGCGCATACCCAAGAAAGTATTCGACCCGGCGACGGGTTCCGGGAGTTTCCTTGTCGAAGCTGCTAGGCGAATTAGGACTCAGACCCACCCGTTGCGGACCATCGAATCGCTACTCGACATAAAGAATGCGATTGTCATGGGATTGTATGGGTCCGAGATTTCAGTCTTCTCATACTACATTACAGAGGTAAATCTGCTCATTCAACTGACACCGGTAATCAAGAGTATCATCGAATCGGAACCATCCAGGCAGGATATTGAGGGAAAATTCGCCCTGAGTGTTGTGCGACAAGATTCATTGAATCTCCACTCCCCTCCGGACACGATAGATGAGGGCGTTAAGCCGCAAGCAGACGAGCATGCTGAATACGGGCTCGAGCTACTAAAGCCAGTCGGGGAGAAACTGAGAGTCTACGAGTCCATAAAGAATAGTGCCGATTTTGACTACTCAGTCGCCAACCCACCGTACATTGGCGAAGACGGTCACAAGGAACTTTTCCGACGGTCATTGAAGCAGTTTCCATACTGGCGAACTTATTTCCAAGGGAAGATGGATTACCTTTACTTCTTCGTCATACTTGCGCTCCAGAAACTGAGGCCAGGAGGCCGTCTTGGATTCATTACAACTTCATACTGGCTTACCGCTGATGGCGCATCGAAACTCCGGAAGTATGTTCTCGACAAGGCGAGAATCGTTGAGATTATTGATTTCGGTGAGGTCAAGCTCTTCGAGCATGCCAAAGGTCAGCATAGCATGGTTTTCATCCTAGAACGCGATGATGATTCAAACACGCGCGCTGATAACAGGATTAAGTTGGTCGAAGTCGTAACTCCGCCGCAAGCGGCGAATGTGGACGAGCAGCTCAGAAAACTCTGCTCTTTGATTGAAAAACATATTTCAGCATCCAAATTCACCAATGAGTACATTCGGGGATACTATTCTGCGGTCGTGCAAGGGGAACTCACTGAGGAGCCTTGGTACCTATTCCACAAGAAGAATGTGGGCGCACTCCTCGAGAAAATCCAAACTGTTGGTGTTCCTCTTGAGGCTTTGTGTGATGTTAACCAGGGACTTGTTTCAAGGGCGCATAAGGTGAGTTCAACATTTCTCGAACAGATCGTCGACAAGACAGTACAAGACTACGACATAAAACTCGGTGATGGGGTTTTCGTGCTTTCGAAAGAAGAAGCATCTTCAATCGACAAGAGGGATCGGGGAATAATGAAACCCTTCTACAAGAATTCTGACATTCGTCGCTACGCAATCAAGGAAAGTTCCGAGCCCGAGTACGTAATCTATACAACCAAAGACACGAAAATAGGATCTTACCCATCAGTTCATGATTATTTGGTGAAATTCAAATCCGCGCTGGAGGCGACGAGAGATGAGTATGGCGAAGACTATCCCTGGTACAAGCTTCATAGAGAGCGTGAACAATACATCTTTGAAGGAGAGAAGATAGTCTGTCCTTATCGTTCAGAAGTGAACACATTCGCATATTCCGACAAACCTCTGTATGGCAGTACTGATATGTACTTCATCACGAAGAAGAAGGACACGAAGATTGATGGCAATGACCTAGACTTGTTGTACATTCTAGGCATTCTGAATTCCGACGTAATACGCCTATGGACTCACTACAGGACAAAACCAAAGGGTAAGATTCGGGAACTGTTCTACAAGCCTTTGCTCAGCTTCCCAATCAGAACGATTGACATGACCAGCACAAGTGAGGTGAGAAGCTATGATCGAATAGTCAAGTGGGTTCGTCGCATGATTGAACTAAAGAAGACCCTGCTGAAGTACGAAGAAGTCGTAAGAGACAAAACGTTGCTTGAAGAAGGCATGCTCCCTGTAATGGAAGATTACGCATTCATCGGATTCTTGTCTTCGCAAGACATTCGCACTGTGGGGAATTCGTCGAGCATTTCCTACTCAAACGTCCCAAAGGACTTCAAAGTAAGAAAAGCCACTCGAATCGAATCCACGGCTCTGAAGAAATCGCGTTTTGAGAGCCAATTGATTGTTGAGGGTAACAAGAGCGAGGTTGTTGTCGTCGAGGGAGAAATCGGAATCCTGAAGCTTCTCCGAGAGGTCATCTCTCGGAAAGCGGGTTCGACTTGGGATGAAATCGAAAGAGAGAGACTTCCTGCATCTGTGGGTCATCTCGCTGAACGTGCCAAATTAGGAAAGGGAGAGATTAACAAGGCGTGGGCTGAAATCAAGGCGACTCAGTCCGAGCTCGACCGAGAAGTTTGCAAACTGTACGGAATCGACAAAACAGAGGTGGAATCCATATTGATGGAGGCGTCAGGCGGTAACTAACAGCGCACTATGGTTAGTCAGGCCGATGGCTGAGTGCAAAACCGATTGCACCCTTATTCTTGCTGCGCGGAAGATTGCCGGAGTGATACGAACAATGAGTTTGCTTGACTAGCGCTTGTTGCCTCAAGCATGGAGTACCTTCAATTGTCCCCTCATCGCACCAGCGGTGACGAGGGACCATACCGTCTATAAGACCAACAACATGGTATGCCGATGCCCGCTATGCTAATTGAAACTCTCGAGTATACCGTCAACAACCGGGAGCAAATCCTCTCTGCAATCAAGCTCGAGGAACACCAATCAATTCTCAGGAGAGCAAAGGAACAGTGGACTGATTTCGACCCTGAACCGATTGGTGAGACGAAATTGGTCGGAATCGACAGTAGCTGGAACTCCATTCCCTACCAAGGCTTTTACATCTACGCAGTTGATGCAGTCTCCATGCTCGGGGAGGGTCAATGTTTGATCCCCCCACTCTTCGACGTTGGTCTCAGCACACTCACGGTCAAATCGGGAGAGGAGTACGTCAGTAGCCCTGAGTTGGCCCTTGAAAGTATGGGCATGGAGTACGAGTTCGAGCAGGCGAAGGGTTGTCTCGGCAAGGCAGATTACGTGCTCGTTGACGGGTCAATTCTTGCGAGGTACTATGACCGAAAGCGTCAGAAGGAAAGCTCGTTCTACGAAACAGCTAGAGAACTCATGAGCCGTGAGGGTCTTCTCTACATCAGCAAGAAGTCGTACAGCAACCTGACCCTGCGTGGTGCACTGGGTGACATGTTCTATTATAACAGAATCTCGTCTGATGCAGGCTTCTCCTCACCTCTCATTGACAGAAGCGGGGTCACCATCAGCTATGTCCGTATTGCTAAGGACTCACCTTGCATAAAGCTGGAGATTCCAGGAAAGGCAGACCCTGCCGAGGTCAAGAGATTGATGAGGCTCCTGAAGGGCGATAGCGTCGACGGGTACCCGTACGTACTCAGACTTGCTCACGAGAGGGGCAAGGTCAGCCATGAAGAAATGAAGAGTCTTGCTAATCTACTGGGGTTGGAAGTAGAACTAGGTGGGAGACAAGTCCTTGGGGAGTGAGGATCGACTTCTGGGTATCGTGGTTGGTCAGACCAAGCCACACCGTTTCCATTTCCTTGCCAAGAGACCCGTGAGCATGGGGGAGTACGTGACAGTGAGTTCACCGGAAGGCCAGCTTCTCGGCTTGGCAGAGGACAGTGCTACGAAAAGCGACCTGCTGGATAAGGTCTCCAATTTCCAGACCGCCCTTGAAGCGAAACGGGTTGCGGCGAAGAATGTCCGTGACAAGAGCTACCTGGCTTCTGTAAAGGTCGTGGGAATCCTCGATGCGCTGCAGAAGGGAAGAGTCGTTCTCCCCTCGCTTCCACCGGAACCAGGAAGTGAGGTCTTCGAAGCGGAATCAGGAGAAATCAGCGGGGTCTTCGACAAAAAGGATCGTCAGTGGGCACAGATTGGTTGTCTGTTGCGGAATCAGAAGGTCAGAGTGTCCGTGAACATCGACAAGGTCGCGTCCAGACACCTTGCCATTCTTTCGGTGACAGGTAGCGGGAAGTCAAACTTGCTTGCGTTGATCACCAAGAAGGTCTCAGAACTCCAGGGTACAATGGTGGTCTTCGACTATCACGGTGAGTACTCCGAACTCGATATCCCGAGGGCGGTCCACGCAAATGCGAAGATCAACCCAAGGTTCGTTGATGCCGAACAGCTTGCCGACCTCATCGAAGTGAGAGAGAACGCCGAGGTTCAAAGAACTGTTCTCTCGAAAGCGTTCACAGATGAGGTGAAAGCCGCCAAGGAATTCTGGGATACCCTGCTTGCTTCCATTTCTGCCATCGGCGAAGCGGAAAAGCAGTACAGGAAGACCTCCGCACGGCTTCTAGACATTGTGAAGATGGCGATGCGACGTATGAAGTCGGTCATCGACCCTGACGTGGGAGAAGTCCTGGACCAGCTCAAGGTCTCGAAAATCAACATCCTGAACATGCTCGAGTTCACAGAGAGGCAGGCAAACGCAGCGATTTCCTACTACCTCGCGGAAATACTGGAAGACAGAAAGCGGGCCGTGAGGTCAGCAGGAGACGAACAGAAGGTGAGATTCAGAACTCCGGTCATCTGCGCCATAGAGGAGGCTCACGCTTTCATCCCGAGCGAAGGGGACGCGGACACGAAGTACATCGCCTCGAAGGTAGCGAGAGAGGGGAGGAAGTTCGGAATGACCCTCATAGTAGTGTCTCAGAGACCCAGGAGAGTCGACCAAGATGTCCTCAGCCAGATGGGGTCGCTTGCGATAATGAAGTTGACGAACCCCGAGGATCAGGGCCACATCAGGGAAGCTAGCGAAGCAATCAGTGAGGACCTCTTGCAGAATCTCCCGTCTTTGAACGTCGGTGAGGCCGTCCTCCTTGGAGAGTGGGTCAACATTCCAGCGGTAGTGAAGATAGACCATGTGGCAGAGAAGAAGACCGGAGCGGACATCAGCGCCACAGCATTATGGGCCACGGAAGAGAAGATGAGCAAGGTCGCAGTAGAAAGCACACGGAGTTCCATGGTTCTTGAGTAGCGTGAAAGATGCAGTTGCAATTCATCCACACGTCTGATACCCATCTCGGCTGTGCACAGTTCGACTACCACGAACGGGAGCAAGACGTCTACGACGCCTTCTCCGAAGTGATAGATACAGCCGTCAAAGACAAAGTCGACGCGGTTATACATGCCGGAGACATCTTTCACGTCCCGAAGCCGGGCGGCACTCCGCTGGTGAAACTCGCCGATGGAATCAAGACATTGGGAGACAAAGGAATCAAATTCTACTTCACGTTGGGGGAGCATGACATCAGCAGAATAACCGGCACCCCCTCACCTTACGTCTTCCACAAGCTCGGGTTAGCGACCTACATCGGTAGCGGGGACCCGGTGATGCACGGCGAGACAATGATCATGGGGTTCCCAAAGGCCAGGCGCGGCGAGATAGATGAGTTGGTCGCCAGCCTGAAGCAGGTCGACGAAATGGCAAGGCAACATGCAGGGAAGAGAATCCTCGTTCTACACCAGGGCTTGGTCGAATTCAACAGATGGGCGGGAGAACTCACAGCGAACGACCTTCCACCGCACTTCGATTATTATGCGATGGGGCATCTGCACGATAATTCGGCAAAGGAATTCGAACGACTGGGTGGTCCGGTCTGCTACCCGGGCTCGATAGACCCCACCCCTGGCGAAGGCATCAAGGAATTCAGAAAGGGCTTCTATCTCGTCGATATCTCAGGGTCAGAGTCGAAATATGACTGGATTGAAGTGAAGTCGTCGAGAAAACAATTCGTCTACGAAGTCAATTACGACGGGATAAAGGAAAAGGTAGGAGAGGTCATCGGTGAAATCAAGGACCTGTCAAAGAAGCCTGTACTCCTTTTCAAGGTAAGAGGGGAGAGCATTGACAATTCGAAAGTCACTTCTGCTCTGTCAAAGCTCCTGACCCATTGCCTCCATTACGCTTGGGAAGCAATTGAGGAGGGACAGACAGCCGAGAAGCTATTGTCCGAGAGGCCCTCTGACATCCGCCAGGAAATGTTCGATCTCGCCACAAAGACACTCGGTACTGAGGCTCTCGCAACGTTCGCTGTCAAAGAACTCCTCCCTCTTCTTGAGACGGGCAGCAGCGAGGACGCACTCGACCTTGTCAATTCCGCCTTCGAACGCTCGCGTTTCAAAGGTGCGATTTCATGATTGAGAACGTAAAACTGCTCAATTTCATTTCTCATTCCGAAACCGACCTTAAGTTTCGTCCAGGGGTCACCGTGTTTGTCGGAAGGAATGGCTCAGGCAAGTCGTCCATAATCGATGGGATAACATATGCCCTCTATGGCAAGCATACTCGAAGCGACAATCAGAACCTCGTACGTAGAGGGTCAGCCGGAGGATACGCCTCCGTGGAGTTCTCAGTGGGATCAAGACATTACTTGGCTGAAAGGAAGCTGAACAAAAGGGGGAAGTTGGAAGGCTCTGTCCTCAAGGAGCTGGCCGATGGGACACAGAAGCAGCTGGCAGGGGGAGAGAGAAAGCAATTCGGTGAGTCTCTGTCTGACGAGATCTCGAAGGTGATTGGCCTGGATTACCAGAGAATGCAGGTGGCTGCGATAATACAACAGGGCGAGCTGGACGCTATCATTGATCTCACGCCGGGCAAACTGAAAGACCTGATCAACGAGCTCATAGGCATTGACAGTCTCGGAGTCGCCTATGAATCAATGAGGGACCTCCTGGATTCATTCCGCAATACAGTGCGGAACAGGTACGGCTATGATGACAAGGATCTGGAGACCATTAGCAACAGTATCACAGAAAAAGAGGGGCTGTTCCAGTCAAGTGACGAAGGGCTTGGTGTTCTCGCCGGGCAGCTTGAGTCTCTCAGGTCGAAGGAAAAGCAGCTTGTCGAGGAACGGGCCCAGTTCGAACCGCTAAAGGCAAAGGCCGAACTCATGAACAGCAAGACAAGCACTCTCGTCGATTATGTGAGTCAAGAGGTGCGGCGAATGAACGAAAAGCTGCAAGAGCTTAGCGAAGTGATGGAGAAGGCCACGGTGTATCTAGGGACTGTTAGCGAAGAGAAGGCAATCCTCGGAGAAGCAGAGGAGGCTCGAAAAAGGGAGAAAGAGATTGAGACGGACATCGAAGAGCGCGCAAAGCGGATTGCTGCGCTGGAGGCACTCGAAGAAAGGCCATCGGACATCCTCAAGATTGCCGGTAGAGCGCGAAGGTACCTCGAGACTGCCAAGCGTGAGACAGAAATCAGAAGGGACTGCGTCGAACTGCCCGTCAGACTCAAAGGCCTCGAATCGAGGATGAACGGTCTCAAGGAGCAAAGGGGCAGACTGGCGGGTTACGAAGAAACTGCCCAGAAGTTGGAATTCAAGGACGGAGTGTGCCCTCTCTGCGGAAGCCGGGTTGAGAGGATCAACGAGCTATTCGATAAAGACCAGATAGAGCGTCACATTGCAGAGCATGATGAGGCGATGCAGCTGCTCCAGAAGGAGAAGGACGATATTGAACCGAAACTTGAGAGCGCCACAAGGCAACTCGCGGACCTTGAAGAAGGTTCGTCTTTCCTAGCAGAGAATCACATTTCGAGTGACTTGGATCTAGAGAAGCTCGAACAAGATGGAATTGAACTTGCCTCCAAACTTGAGGACCTTCCAGCTTTGAGGGAGTCCTACGTCGAGGCGTCAAAGCAGCGTGATGAAATCAAAGCAAAAGCGTCTGAGCTTGACGCGAAGACTTTCAAGATATCGTTGGCGAAGTCATACCTAAAAGAGCACAAGATTGCTGGCGCCGCAGAACTTGACGGCCTCGCCCAGGTCATAAGGGAACTTCAAGGGACGCTTGGGAAGGTTCCGCAAGAAATGCAGGAGCTTCGAGTGTCCTCAGACACTGACCGGTTGCAAGACCTAGGAGTGGACGACCACGCCAGACACCTGCTCGTCGAAATAGGCGAGCTAAGATTGGAAGCTTCCAGATTTGATGCCGAGAGGTATCAGGCATGCGTGCAAGAGTTGGACCAGCTTCGAAGTGTGACTCTAACGCAAAAGGTCGGTGAAGTCGAGAGCTGCAGGACGAGGCGTGACACTGCGCAAAAGGAACTTGGCAGTCTGCGTCAGACTCTTGCGATTCTGCAGAACGTGGCCGAGTACGTTTCTCTCCTTGAAAGGATCAGAGAGAAGGTGTTCCACAGGGACGGCCCTGTATCGAGTAGTCTGAGGTCTTGGGCACTAAAGGAAATTGGGGTGAAGGCCACAGAGTACGCTCGGCTGTTCGGAATCGGGATTTCCAGCATAAGTTTCACCGAAAAGGCAAGGGACATTGATATCGAATGCTATGGCCCAAGGGGGCAGGTCGAGGTCGAATCGCTGAGCGGGGGAGAAAAGGTGGCAATAGCCCTGGCCCTGCGGTTTGCAATGGCCTATGTAATGGGAGGGTACAAACTCGACTTCATCATCTTGGACGAGCCTACTGTGCACTTGGACGATGACAGGAAGGCTTCCTTGGTTGAGATCATCTCCCGGCTAGGTAGGCTGGACAGCCCACTGAGACAGATGATCATAATCACTCATGACGAGGAAATCTTCGAGAATGCGGAGATTGACGCGGTCTTCAGGTTCGAAGCTTCATCAGAGGGAACGAAGGTGAAGCTTGAGACCCAGCATGCGGTCAGTTGATTGCAGCGAGAGGGTAAAGGCGCCACACTTTGTTCTATCCGCCCTCGAGAATGCGACTACTTCGCCGCGGCTTTTCTTGACGAGAACCTGTGCAAGAACTTCTTGTTTTCGGAAATGTTGTACCCGTATTCCCCTTCGACGACACGTTTGTCCTTCGACAGGCCTTCCACGAAGACCTTTATCGGTTCAAGTTCTTTCACTAGATTCCCCTGGGGGTCAGTGAGGAACGTCCATTCCCCGTCCTTGCCCCCCTTGAATGGCTTCCACTGAAGCGATGCCAGAACCTTGGTGACACCCATAGCTTGTTTCGACTCGAGGAGTTCCTGCCTCCGTTTCTGAAGCTGCCCCACCAGCGCGTCGATTTCTTCCATTCTCGCGTCGATCTCCTCTTCCTTCAACTCTTTCTTCCTTCTCTTGGGTCTGTAAGAAATCGAGGGTGCTTATCAGCTTATGGCGAAATCACAGCGGGCGAATCTCGTTGGCGCAGATTGAATGCGTGTGTCAGTTGTGAATACACCACTGACGGATGGGACGGCTCGCCTCGTCGCATTAACGAGTCTCGTTTCAGGGAGCCTTGACGGCTAGGATTACTTGGTCCCCGTATGTGGAGAACACACCTTCATTGAAGAGCTGCGTGATGGCCTGTTGGACCTTGGTGTCCACCCTTTCTCCCGTCCTCCTGAATCCAAAGGCTCTTCCCACTTCCCGTACTAGAGACTCGCGCGGCACTCCTCTTTCTATCGTAACGATGTTCCTCGCCGCCACCATCATCTCCTCGAGAGCAATCTCCTGAATCGGTCTCGGGGTCTCTCCGTTCTGGGGGACTCTCGGCGTCGCGTCGTTCCCAATCCAGCAGAAGTTCCCACGGATTTGAAACAACCTGCGATTGGCCGCCTGACGGATGTGCTGCATTATGATTCCCCTCGTCCTCGACCCGATCACCCTGATGTTGTACGCTTCAGCGATTCTGCGAACCAACGCGTCCATGTGGATTGGCGTCTCCCTCTCCACGATGGCCTTGGCAAGGAACCCCACATCATTCGGCCTCTTCCCCAGTTGCCGGTATTCGACATAGGGTTTGAAGCCATACCGGATACTCTCATTGGAGGTCTTGGACGGTTGGCTCTGTCCGTTGGGTTCACTTTGCCTCGGTTCGACGGGTTGCACTGTCGGAACTTCTTGCAAGAGTGCACCGGCTGCACCAGGAACGCCAGCATCCAGGGGCCCGCTTTCTTCGAGTTCGCGAACTCTTTCTGAGATGCTGTCCACAATTCTGTCAGGGTTCTTCACCCATTCAGTGGACCACACCCTATAGATCTTCCATCCAAGCTTCTCAAGAACCGCTTGTCTCAGCCTATCACGGTCACGCGCTGACCTCTGGCTGTGGTAGGTGGCTCCATCGCACTCGATTCCCAGGACGTACCTGTCCTTGTGCTGTGGGTTCTTAATCGCGAGGTCTATCCTGAAGCCAGAACAACCGACCTGGGCGTCCACATCGAACCCTCTCTCCACGAGGTGGTCTCTGACGTCGTACTCGAAATCTGATTCGGGCTCTCCCCCGCCATAGGTCTGGGTTGGAAGCCTTCCTCCCTGCTGGGCGTATTCGAGATACTTCGCGAGCAGAAACACGCCACGACTTCGAGTGGACAGCCGGGTCAAATCCATGTCCTGCGGAAGTATGGAGGAAACAAGGGTCACTTTTTCCTTAGCCCGCGTGATTGCAACGTTCAACCTCCTCTCGCCTCCGGCCTTGTTGATCGGGCCGAAGTTCAGTGAGAGTATCCCCTTCGGGTCCTTCCCGTATCCCAGGCTTATGATGATGAAATCTCTCTCGTCTCCCTGGACCTTTTCGAGCGCCTTGATGAAGAGGGGCTCTACAGCATTCGACTCGGACTGCGCTGCCAGAGTTGGGTTCACGATCTTCCTTCGGTCGAGTTCGTCCCAAATGGCCTCTTCCTGCGCTATGCCCAGGGTTATCACGCCCAGTGACGAACCGGCCCCGTGCTGGCGAAAGTGGTCTTCGATTAGGTCGCAGACGGCCCTGGCCTCCTGAACGTTTGTTCTCGAACCTCCACGGTCGTACACCCCGTCATTGATGTAACGGAAGTCGATTGCTGGTGCTGCATCGCGCGAGTCAGGGCTGGGGAATGTGACGAGCTCGCCATCATAGAAATTCCTGTTGGAGAAATCGATAAGCTCCTCCCTCTTGCTCCTGTAGTGCCACTTCAGGAAGACTCTCTTGAAACCAGGGAGCGTCAGACATTCATCAAGGATGCTTTCCAGGGGCTCCTCGACTGTCTCATTGCCTTCCTCTTCGAAGTCTGCTTCAGCTTGGAAGAATGTCGTGGGAGGCAGCTGCTTGTCGTCCCCCGCCACGATCAGATGCGTGCCTCTCAGGATGGCACCGACTGAATCGGCCGGGGGTATTTGCGACGCCTCGTCGAATACGACCCAGTCGAACCGATACGGGCTCGAACCCAGGTAGCTGGCTACCGAAAGTGGGCTCATCAGCATACACGGCTTGAGGTCCTGAATGAGGTGCGGGGCCTCGGCGAAGAGCTTACGAAGCGGCATCACCCTGCGCTTCTTGCGGGCCTCCCGAAGGATGATCCCCATTTGTGAAGTACCACCCGCCGCGGCTTCTGCTCTGGGTTGACTCTTTGCTATGTTCTGACGGACGACCTCCACTGTAAGACTCCTCAGGTTCTCATCGACACTCTGGAATTCGCTGATGGTTCGTTCGTGGGATGCGGCCATGAAGTTGGATAGTGCCGGAGCTTCGCGGTATGCCTCGGCAAGCCAGGCCTTCCAAACCCGTTGCATGAATGCGTCTTCTAAGTCCTTTGCAGAAATCTGATTCTCCTTGGCAGCGGTGAGGAAGGGAGTCATTCTCAGCCCCTTGCAAGCATCCATGGCCTTCTGATACGCTAACCAGTTCCGCAAGTCTTCAGGGTAGGCTTTGACCTTAAGCCACGATTCCAAACTGGGAAATGGCGCTTCTTTGAGGCTCTTGCCTTCGATGCTGTAGCTAGCGAGAGCCCGTTCGAGTTTGCTGAGCCTCTCGGTAACCTTGGTCAGTCGTTCACTGAGTCTTGTCCGTGCGCTTTCGGCTATCTGCGAGAGCTGGTCAGGATGCTGCATAAGTTCACTTAGCTGGTCAGTCGCCTTGGCCAACTCCAAGCCGTTCAAAGTCAGAGTCAGCCACTCTAGTCCACCAATCACAGAATTCCAGTTGGTTTCCTCGCCTCGATATGACTGGTTGAGAGTCGCCTTCGGCCCGACGAATCCCGATTCAAGTCTACCCTGAATGTCAAGTATCGCTTTGGCTGTGGAAAGGGCCTTCGTCGTATCGGTGTAGTTGATCTTGCGAGTCGTATTGTGATATTGCTGAAGCGTCCTCATGTCGCTACGGTATCCGGACTTTAGGAACCTCAGCGGCGTGTGATACTCACGTTCGAATCTGGCCAGGACTTGACCAACTTGAAGGCCCAACAGTTCGAGTTTGAAGTTCGTTCCAAGACTGTTCCTCTTCTCTATCAGGAGCTTATTCAGATCTCTAAGCTTCCTCACCGCGGCGGTCAGGGTTCCGAGTTCTTCATATGACATCTTCGTCCACGAATCTGCCACGACTTGTGGCTTTGACAACAACTCTATGGCCTTGATGAATCTCTCAGTCCCCCGGAGTGTTGCAGGCTGAGCGACGCCGACTCTGACTGCGAATGATGATAGGTCAGCCTGGAGGCTGGCAAGCTCAGACCCGAGAAAGTTGAGTAGGTCGGTGACGTCGTCAACGAACAATGACTCGTCAAGGAGCGAACCCGACTCATCGGTTGTCTTCAGCACGATACCCTTCCACGGGTGATGGTCGAATTCATCGAAGACATTCCCTATGTTCTGGATCCTGTGTATGGCCCGCTGGAACTCATCCAGCTGTTCAGACCTCATTTGCAGGGCAGAATCGAGGGGCAGGCGGAATTCCATCTTGGGAGTGCCCAGCAATCTAGCAAGTTTGCCGTGCACCTCGAAGGCTGAAACCTTGAGGCCTCCACGAATCTTGTGAAGCTCCATTACGTATTCGTTCAGTCGGTCCCTGAGTACGATCAGCTTTTGGTACTGCTCCGTGATTTCCGGCCTAATCTTCACGCTCTGCGCCTGGGTCAGAGTCTTGGCTAGCTCTTGCACCACCTTCAGCTTGTCACTTTTGTGGCTGTGAACCTCGAGACAGGCGAAGGACAGCCCGGTCGCTTGCAGCCTACGGTTGACGACCTCGAGTGCAGCCATCTTCTCACTCACAAAAAGGATCTTCTTCCCGTCCCTCAATCCTTGGGAAATCAGGTTCGCAATCGTCTGCGACTTTCCGGTACCCGGCGGTCCTTGAATTACAAGATTCTGGCCGCGGTGGAAGCGCAAAAGCACCTCCATCTGACTGGAGTCGGCGTCCAGAAGCGGGAAGAGCTCCTTCGGATTTACGACCTCATCTAGATTGTCGGGGACTTCGATGTCGTCCCCAGCAGGAAGTGTGGTGGCCTTTGCCAACGCGCTGATGATGGGTTGATGACACCCATCCTCCCTATGGTCCGTCAGGTCGTTGTACATGACGAACTTCTCGTAGGTGAATTTCCCGAGTTTCACGCTGCGTACTACCTGCCAGCCTAGGTCTTTGGTCACTCGCTCTACTTCGCCGAGGTAGGCAGTGACGGAGTTGGCGTCGAGGTCGTCGGGAAGGTCGGGCATTGATACTCCGAATTCTGTCTTTAGCTTGAAGAGGAGCGCTGGATTGACGACCACGTCTTCTTCACTGAGCTTCATGAAATACGGGTCGTCAACCGACTTTCGGTCCAATCCCACGGGCACAAGGATTACAGGCGCAAGATACTCGTCTCCTTCTCCTTCGTCGGATGGTTTCTCGTTCCACTTCAGGAAGCCGGTTGCCAGGAAGAGCGTGTGGGTGCCTTGCTCTTCCTGCGATGTCAATTGGTCGCGCCTCAGTCTGCCCAGTCGGCGTTGCAATTCCGCAGGGGGAAGGTTGGTCTCCACGTCGCCTACGCGCACTTGTTCCTGAGGTTCCGAGTCAGGTTCAGGGGCAGATGCTTCGAGGGTGAGTTGGTCATAGATGGGCATCGGGAAGTCCATTGAGGCATCCTTCCCTACCATAGCCTCAATGATCTCATGAAGGCTAGGCGACGTGATTTCGACCTGTCTTTCCGCTTGTTTCTGCTTGAGGAAGAGCAACCTATTGCGATGAGAGAGGTCTATCAGGTCCTTCTTCCACTGGTCTATCTTATCGAAGACAGGCTTGCAGTCAACAGGAGGCGAAGGGTTCGGGTTTCCATTGGTTCCTCCCGCTTTCAGGCGGCTCTCTGCCAAGCCCTGTCGGTACGAATCAGGCTTCTTATTTGCTTAATTCCATTTTGTCGTCGTGGAAGCTGAAAAGCTCCAGCATTCGCCTCTGTTCGTCGTCCAACTGTAGGACCCCCTTGCTTCCTGGGTAGACTTCTGCGGCTTCCCAGTCCTCACGTCTCACACTTGTCGCGACACCAATCCTCACCCTCCGCTCCTTCAGCTTGTCCATCAGTTCGGTGCTCTTGAATAGATACACGGAATCAATCGTCCAGGGTCGTTCCCTTCCTCGTGACGATGTGCCTTGCGTCTTCGGGCCGGCGAGTACAAGATAGTAATCTGTCCCCTCTGAAGCATTCATGTCCAGAAGATTATCGCTTGTCGTATACCACTTTATGTTGACAGTCTTCCCTGCGATAGGACCGGTCTTGAAGACGCCGTCGTTCCCCTTGGCTGACGCAGAGCTATGCAGCTCAATCCCGAATACGCGGGCAGCAATGAATTCGCCAACATGCCCAAGCAGGGCGGGCCTCCCGACGATTCTAGCTATCTTGCTGTCTGCGGAGTTCTTTGTTCGGATGAGCCTTGCCAATTCAGCCAGCTCTTCGCTCATGACTCGGGACTCACACTCATTGGGCTCAGTCTCGGTTATTAAACGAGAGAACTGCAGAATGCCGTCGAGACAGGGACCTTTGAAGGCCACAACTCTTGTGGTTCTCCTTGCTGCGGCTGTTGTGCTCTACTATCTCTCGCCAACGGTCTTCTTCATCGTCCTCTTCATTGGGGTCCTGTACGCTGTTGGCTATTACAGGAGGGAGAAGTGCCCGTCTTGCGGTTCGCGTGGAACGATTGCGCTCGACAGTTCCGAGGTCCTCAAGACTGAACGAGCCTACGGGATCGTGACCAGGACAGACACCACCACGAACCGGAGGCGGGACAACCAAGGAAAGATCGTGAACGAGAAGTCGACCACCGAGCGGGAAGAACGCGCTCCCATAGTGAGAACTACTTCTCGCGACTACTACAAGTGCAGCAAGTGTGGGCATTCCTATTCCAGCGAATCAGTCGATGAGGAGGAAGACTTCGCCAGGGAAGAAGAGCCCGGCGGCAAGCAGACGGTTATCATAGAAAGGGAGGTCGCCAAAGTTCCCTGCAAGTACTGCGGGACCCTGTCCGACCCCGTAAGGAATAGCACATGTCCCAAGTGTGGGGCAAAGCTGCTGTGAGCGGGCACGACTGGCATGGTGGATGGAGGGCGTCATTCGCTAGCTCTGGCTCGGTATCCGTCCTTTTCATCGCGCTTAGCGCGTTCCAGATTCTAGTCCACAGTTTCAATGGCCTCGATCCCTTCACTGCCAGGCCTGGAGGGAATCCGCTTGGCCTAGTTCTGGCCAACGCGGTGTACGATGGTGAGATGAATGTCATTGCCATTGTGCTTTCGTCGGCCTACCTCTTCCTCGTCACTCTAGAGCTGGAGAAACCGAAAAGACGTGTGGTCTCCATTGCGTACATAGCTTCACTCTTGATTGTGCCTTTCGTCGTTAACATCGTGTATGTCTCCTTCGGGGTCGGATTGTTCTGCAGACTGCCATGCACCTCAGTGGGTATGTCGATTGTCGCAACCACGTCGATGGGATTCGTGTTCATCGTATCTATCGGAGGCCTCGCAAACATGATCAGGGAGTTCTGGCGCCTGTCGATAGGAAGAGTCATTGGTCTTCTTACCGCGTTATGCTTCCTTGGTTACTTGATTACGTTCCTTCTCTTGTTACTTGGCGCTTTCATCTCACAGGACATCGGAGTCATGTACGTCCACTATGCCGGACTCGCTCTCGGAGCAGTCGTGGGATTCGCTCTGATGTCTTTCTACCGCCCAGCCTGACCTCAGGTGATGCTGCCCTCTCTGAATGTGCCAGTCTTGGGCTCATAACGCCAGACGTGGACCTCACGGTTGTACTTCTTCAGAGCAAGGAGCGCAATCTTCTGCTCATCCTTGACGGTGTCATCATCTCGCTTCACTTCGAAGAAGAAGAGTCTCCCGTTCTTTTCGGCCATGATGTCAGGGTACCCACTCCTCCAAACGAGCACTTGGTAGCCTTCGTTCTCAAGCTTCTCAATAGCCTTCTTTTCCCCCTCGAACCAGTGGGAGCGTTTGCCCTCCCATGCCTCCCTTGATGACTTGCTTCTCTTTGGATCGACCACATGCGAAAACATTGGTACTAAACTAATAGCCTTTGGGGATGAGACGCCGCTCTTCGCTCAGACAACTGGAGTCAGTCGGACTGGCAACGCCTTAGCCTGGTTGTACTTGGTCTTGAGGATTGATTGGCAAAACCGTTCAACCCATTCGGCTCTGAGCTCTGGCGAGATCTTGCACCAGACGATGGAGCACTTCGCTAGGTAGGCAACAGTCTGGTCTCTGTCTCCGCTGAACATCCTCTTCCTGAGTAGCGACGAAAGGTAGTGTCCTCTACCCCGTTTCAAGTTGCTCGCTATTCTCCGCTTCAAATCCTTCGTTGAGCCGACATACACTGGGTTGTCAAGCTCGAAAACGAGGTAGATTCCAGGAAGTTTGGGGATGTCTTTCCGCTTTACCGTCCCGATGAGAGTCCTCTCTTTGGCGAGGACGTCGTACAGTATCTTGCGATACCTCTCAATTCTGCCATCGTATTTCAATCCGCCCATGGTCTAGGCTCAGTGTACATTTCTTCTTTTCAAACCAAGTACGCTTATCACGATTCATTTGGAAGCCGTCCGAGCATGCAACAGGGGGGTTGTCCTTCGAAGAGAAGAGTTGTTCGCACCACGGAGCGTTAGAAAAAACCGGGAACTGACTAGGCGGGTATCCTTACCGCCTGTGGAATCGGTGCAAGAAACACATGAAAGGAGGATGCGTCGATTGGTATGTGATCAGTCTTGCCTATCTTGAGGCTGACCTCCTTCAGGGGTGCCGGGTTCATGCCTTCTTCTGGGCAATGAGGCATTTGTCACTGTTCTTGAGAAACGGCGTGGTCTGAACCTTAAATCTGCATAACTCTGCGGAGAAAGCGGTTGCCATTCAAATTCAATTCTTCCGATTTTGACTTCGACAACAAGGATGCCCTTCGTCGGACCAGGCAGCACTTCTTGGAACTTGAGGATTCCATGAAGCCGAGATTGAGGTCCTCTGTCTTGCTCAAAGATTTCGCTGCATCAACATACGTCTCGCGAATCGTAAGTCACTCCGGAACGGCTAGGGATGTGATGTGGCTCGGCTTTGCCCACAAGAAATTCGGTGATCCGAGGACCGCAATCCAATTTCAATATGGTACTAACGATACTGGGTCTGGCTTCTTCGGTATGTGGATACAAGGAGACGGTGCATCAAGAAAGGCAAGGATTGCGGCCCACGATTCGCTCCGTCGATTCGCGACAGTTGACGCCTTACGAAGATTCAATTCGCTCGGAAGAGGCGCATATCTCTGGTGCTGGGCCAAGAAGACGGCGCGGTATCCAAAGTTCAGAATCGATCAGTATGTCACTGACCTTACTGAAGACGACATGGAAGACCTGTTGTGGAGCCTAAAGAAAAGAAGGCTCTGGGTCGATATTGGGTGGCATCTGAGCAAGACGTCTCTTCTCAAGCTTCGAAATGTCGAAGGGGAAATAGTCAAGCGTACTCAGATGCTCCTTCCCATCTACAACATCCTCGCGGGTTTGGGTGTTGCCCCCAAGGGGACTGCCCCAGTAACGCAATCCAAGCGACCAAGACCTGGCCCGTTGGACGAGGAGCAGAAGGAGCTTGAGAGATTGTCCATCCCGTCAAGGAGCGAAGTGATTTCTGAAGTCAGGCGAAGAGTTGGGCAAGAATTGGTGCGGAAGGAGGCTGAGATGAACTACCCTAGCGGCTGCGCCATGTGCGAACCGACGATTGCTCTGGGGGGTCTGCTGGTAGCCAGTCACATAAAACGATGGGCCGATAGCAACAAGCGGGAGCGGTATGATGGGGCCAACGTTCTGAGGTTGTGTGTCATGCACGACGAGCTCTTTGAGAGGGGTTACATGGCTGTGGACGAGGACATGAATCTATTGTATTCCTCTAAGCTTTCAGATGCGGCCACGTTCAGATTCCTTCAGAGCTCAACTAGAGAGAAAATCGGTGATTGGCAGCGGACCCCTCCGGGGAGAGATTATCTGGAGAAGCACAAACTGCGACACATAGACATGAAGCCTTTCCTTCCAATATCACAACTTCGGTCAGACCACGCAAGACCCAATAGTAATGCGCCAGCAGAACCTGTGGTCTGACGACCATTTCATTATCGTTTCGAAGATCTTACCAAGAGGTGTGGTCCAGGTGCAGGGTAGAGTATTATTACAAGCCGCAGGAGAATGGAGATTCGAACTAGCGGTGCAGAAGGTCGTTTGGAGTCCAGGTTCGGAGCGCAGCACCAGGGAGCTTGAGGCTAGGTCCTCAGAAAAAGTTTCAAAAAAAACACAGGGAAAAGGAGAAGAACATCCGCAACGGCTGGGTGGGTCTGAGGATTCCGGGGACTTCACTCAGAGTCGATTCTGTTGTCTGCCTCGGCTTCCTTCTTATGCACCCTTGAGCAAGCACCCAGATTCTTCCGGTCCGCGAACACATCCCACTGGGGTACTCCCCTCACCCGGTTGGCAGCAAACGCCTTCCGATTTTGCTCCCACCATTCAAGAAACGCCGGCAAATGTTCGGCGTTGAGTCTGGAGCGATGGCCCTGGTTCTCGTGACGAATGCCTTCCAGTGAATGTGGAAGGGGAATGGCCTTGTCGCCAAAGTATACGAATTCGCTGGATAAGAGAGCGTTCTTACCACTCCCGTCAGTGGTTCTATTCTCTCGCTTATGCACTCCTGGCCTCTGAGGAACCCTCTTCTGGGAGAAGTCATAGATGGAATCTCCTAGCCGCAGTCGCCATCCCCTGCTATCGCGCTTGAGACCCCTGCCGTCAGCCGGTACCACAGGAATCTTGTTGCGCAATTGCTCGCGAGTGTAGCTATCGTAGTCTCTCATCGTCATTTTCCTTGTCACCTTCATTGCATACACAATCTTTCCGCTGTAATCGATCTTAGTAGGGTTCGCCTTGGACCCCAGTCCGACTATCCAGTCGCCTTCGCGTGCTTTTCGTCTTATCTTGGGTTTGCAGATGACAAGGGTACAGGTTCCCCAATAGGGGTTCGGAGCCGCCCCGTCATCATAACGAACAACATAGCTGAAGAGTGTGGGCGTGCTGGTTGAGGGTGGCATTGAGGCCAACGAGTGACTCGGTCAATCGTAGGCGATACCACGAGATATTTGCCTTTCTTCCCAGCATGAACCTTGGATTCGTCTCTCCGGCTTATCTGGTCAGTTCGCCCAACCGAGAGCTGGCTTGGAGTATGTCAGCACTCCAGTCTTCAGGTGCTGTCTCCAGAAACTTCTTGAGGTATTCTATCTCCATTCGACCTTGCCCCAATCTTCTAGATGCCTTTGCAAGGTTTCCAATGACTGCCGCTCGCGCGGGAATGTCAAGCTTAGTGGCGAAAGACTCAGCTTCTCCAAAGAATTCCCTAGCCAAGTCTGGAAAACCGAGCATCCATTCAGCCTCCCCAAGGTTCTTCAAAGCAACACATGCTCTATACGTCTCACCGGCCTCCTTGTAAAACGAAAGCGCCGTCTTCATCTCTTGTACCATCAGTTTCGGCTTCGATTCCATTCGATACGTAACCGCGATGTTCTCATGCACCACCCCCTTCCACGAGGAATCTGTGTCTCTGAGTTTGAGGCATCGGCCGAACATGATTCGGGAGTATGGGAACATCTGATATCTCGTAAACGCCATTGCCGCTGACTGGAGGATTGACACGACCCAATCACCGTCCCCCTTCGTCAGCTCGTGAAGCAGGGCAGATGCTTCAGTCGCATCCTCCTCGGTATACTTCAGCGGGAAACCTCTTTCGATGAGATTATGTTTTTCGGGTTCCCGTCGGCTCCTGAACCATTCTATTGAAAGAATCGAGAGCACGTGGGCGTGAAACACTTCGAAGATGTATGTCATCTCCGCTAGCTCCCTGGCGAGTAGCTTTCCCAGCTCCGAAAAGTCACCTATCTCGAGCATCGTCTCTGAGCACAACTTTCTGAAAGCGAGCATGTCCTTCACATGCTCAGGTGTGACGTCGGAGATGGCTGAGTTGAGAACTATCCTGTCCCTTAGTTCTGGGTTGGAGTATGTGGCCAGCCTGTCCAGCGCCTGAAACTCGGCAACCTTCTCAGGATTGTTCAATTCAGCCTCTCTGTAAGGTGAGAATACAGTCGAGTAGTTCGAGAGCCGACTGTCGACCCTCTTCCTCCCACGATGCGCTTGAGGCAACTCGGAAAACGTTTCTCGGTAGACATCTCGGAGGAGCCCTTGCACCCGCTTCCTGCTGTAGTACGGAGGCTGACCTCCTTCAGCTTTACTTCCCTCTCCCGCCGTGGCAGGCTTCTCCACCAGCTCGCTCGTCGAGATTCCCACCTCGTGTAGGATTGAAAGGAGGCTGGCCTTCACCAGCGTCCTTCTCTGGCGCTGGGAGTCCTGACTCGCAGTCACCTCCTGCGTAACGTATCGCATGAATCCGAGAACGAACACCCTCTTTGACATGAAGAGGTCGACGGTACGGGCCTCTTGAATTGACTCTGGGTCGTCCTTGGAATAGAGGACGTCGAGGTTCTTCGCTCCCCACCTATCGAAAGCGGGGACGACCGCCTCTCTCAGCCTTTCCCTCAGCTCATCTTCGCGCGCCTTCCTATCGTCAGCCCTTGCCAATATACCTCTCACTCACGAAAAATAGGGGGAGGGAAAAGGTTGCGCCCTTTCCCCAACTTCTCTGTTTCACTCCTTCCCCTTTGTCTCCTGGACCTTCGAACCAGAGGGAGGCGGATTCTCCGTATGCTGCAGCGCTTGGTCGTTGTTCAGCTGTACGGACCTGTTGTCCACCGAGGCCTTGAATGCGGGATTGTTTCGATTCATTGAGTTACTCCTCTGGTCGTTTGGCGAAGGATTGTGTTTTCCCATTTTTCCTCGAATATATCTTCCAAGCATGAAATGAAAAGGAAATCGGACACAAAACGCGATTTTGGTGAATTTCCCCTTCCACTCGGTTTGCAAATCGATTGTGTTCTTGAGACACGCTGTTCGAGAATCCCTAGACCCACACAACCTTGGCGCGCTGTATAGAAAGCATTCGACTCGGTCCCGACATACCCTCCACCGTCGGACACCCCCTTTTGGGTTAGCCCGACAGTTTCAGCAGGTATGTTTCGGCCAACTCTGCCTCATTCCTGAGGTTAGAGCGGGCCAACCCCTTCAACAAGGTTGAAGGAGCACCCTCGCCCTTTCGGGTTTCGGGATCTTCAGGGGAATCTTCAGCCCATCTGGCTGGTATTGCCTCACGACCCTAGTCGTGGGCACCTTCCCTGAGTGCAGGTTCTATTCAGAACCCACGCAGTTCTTTCATTCAGACTGTCTATCCAGTTCCCTGAGTATCTCGCGGTGTAACAGCGCCTCGCCCCTTTGCCTCACGTCCTTGGCGAGATAGAGCACCGCGCTTTCGCTCGCGCGCACGTCCTTCCTCATCAGCGCGACGGCTTCCTCGTACTTCCCTTCCCTGAGAAGCCTGTTCAGCTCATCGATCAGGTGCCTTTCATGCCCTGTCATGGTCACTTCACTGGAGTCTTCTGCGTGGGAAACCTGTTCAGAAACCGGTCCTTGCCAACCCGGTAGTGCCAGCCGTCAAGTACGGCTTCCTTCTCATTCTTCAGTTTCTCAATGAACTGCCTGGCTGGCTCGAGTTCGGGCAGCAAGGAGTCGTCAGGTCCCAAGAGGAAGGTCCATTCGCCTCCACCGTTCTTGAACTTCTTCCAATGCAGTGAGGCCAGAATGGTGGAGTCTGTGGATGGGTGCTCCGGCTGCTGTTCGTTCTTTCCGTTGCCGGACCCGTTAGGCCTGTTGGCTTCCTTTGGGAGGCCGACGACGTAGACCATCCTGTCCATTACCTTCACCAAGACGAAGCCCTGCGCCAGGAGGCGGTTGGCTTCTTCCAGCGTAGCGGCCTCCCTCATTTCGCTCATTCCAGAATATGGCGTCTCCAATCTGCGATCACCTCTTCTCGTCCTGTCTTACTACAATCCGAGCCGACACGAGAGTCACAAGGGAAGGCCGCATTTAACGCGGTAGGCCGTCTTGCTGGGGAGGACTCTCCTCTATCTCTCCGAGTGCTTCCCTGTACTCCTCTAGGAACTTCTCCTTGGTTAGGGAGCCGCTAACGAAGTCCGAGAAGAGCTCCTGCCTTCTGTGATTCTCCTCCTTGTCTTCGCCATCGTAGCTCCCGTACGCCGCGACTCCTCCCCATGCGACGTAGTTGTCGTCGACGATCATGTCCCGGAAGCTTTCAGCATCCCCTTCGCATATCTCGTCCTCTACTTCAGCCAGGGCCTTCTCCTTGACGGCCATGACGAAGTTCCCGAAGTTGATGCTGCCGAGCTCTTCCTTCAGCTCTACGGCCCTTTCAACCGTGCCCGGGTGGTTCTTCTCCATGTCGTAGATGCATTCCAGGTCGAGGGTCCCGCAATCCAGGACCGAGGAGAGTATGCTCTCCGCGGTCTCCAGCTTGTCCCGGAGCTCTGAAACCTCCTCCCTATGCTCCAAGGCTATCCCCTGTGGCAGCTGCAGCGACAGTCGCCGTTGTCCCTTGCTGGAGTCCCCTTGACATGGCGGCAGAACCTGCACGTCTCCTTCCTCATCTCCGCCATCAGTTCCCTTCCTTTCTCGCTGTCGAAGGGGATGAACTCCGGCATCTCGCCGAAGATCATCTTCCTGAACTCTCTGAGCCTCCGGTCCACGGTGTACTCATGGAACGTGGGCAGCACGTGTACCAACTCCTCCACCTCCCTGTTCTACTGTTCTGAGACCTGCTGGTCTAGCGAGAGGAGGTCCCTTCTCATCTTCGCGACCTCCTCTGCGTTCTTGCTCCACTGGGCGGCGTTGAGGAAGAGACCCCGCAACCGGTTTTCCTTGACCGCCTTCACTGCGTGAATCACGCTGTAGAGGATTTCAGAGTCGCCGAGCTTCTCATAGTCCGCGTCGACGATGAACTGGTGCGGGTACAACTTCAGGGGCTCTCCGACCTCTCTGAACGCATCGTGGCCTGAAGTATCGGTCTGGAACTTCACACCGTGGTACGTCAGGAAGACGGACAGCTCGAACAGGAGGTCCGCGTCCCCGAAGACAGCCAGGTCGCTCTTCTCGGAGAAGTGCTTGGCGATGGAAGGATCGCTGTAGACAGCCAGGCGTGGTTCGACCCCCTCTGCGGCCAGCCCGTCGAAGGCAAGCTTCCCTCTTGTCGTGAGGACCTTCTTCTTGCCGAGGCCTCCGACGAACTCTCTCAGGGAGACTCCGCCGCCGAGCCTTCTGCTGTCCTTGACCAGCCTATATTTTGTCTGGAATGTCGAAAGGAGGAAAAGGTACGGCTCCATCCTCCCCTTCGGCACCCTGATTGTCCTGTCGTCCAGTGCGTCCGCCTCTGCTCTGGCGACGTGCCTTCTCACGGTCTCGTACCTTCCCCAGCTGAAGTAGCCGGTGCCGGCCGAGTGGATGGCGACGTCTCCTGGCGGTAGTCCCTCCTTCTTGACCAGGGGCTTATTCTCGCGAAGGAACTCGTCGGCAAGCCTGACGCCCTGCCTCTGGGCTATTCCCAGCAGTTCCTCGAGGGGCGTTTCATCGTCCCTCGTGAACCTGAACACCACCGCTTCCGGGTCCACGGACCTGATCTTCGCCACCTTGTGCCCGTTCAGGGTAGGGAGATAGAACAGGCCGCCCCTTGCAGGCAGCAGCTCTGAGATTGTCCTCATCTCCCTCTCTCCGTAGCATTTCACTTCGAGGGTCACGAACCTGCAGAGGTCGAGCGTCTCCGGAGGGAGGTACCTCTCGAGCTTCAGCACTTTGAATCCACGAAGCACCTCCTTGAACTGCGAGCTGTTGTACTCTGCCACGGAGTTCGCCAGGATGTGCTCGATGGCCTCGGGGATTCTGAGGTCGATCTTCTGCTGGATTGCCTTGGCTGACTGGTCGGTGAGCCGCTCTCTGTCTGCAGTCGGTGAGTACTTGCGCTCGTCCTTGATCTGGAGGATCCAGGCCGAGAAGGGCAGCTCCACCCTTGCCTCCACGGGCGCGCCGAGGAGGCGGACCTCCTTCTCGTCAGAGTTCTCGGACGTGACCGCGGGCCCGCTGTAGTCCTTCCTCACCACGAAGGCCGCGTAGAGTTCGAAGTCCTCGTCGGATATGTGGACCGGGAGGTAGCTCACGATGTCGTGCCACGTGTTCCCCTTCCTCACCATCTGCTCAAGGCGCTCGTCGAACTTCCTCGGGCCGAGCCTGTGCCTCCCCTTCTCCCTCAGGATGTCGGACCTGTAGTAGCTCGGCAGGTCGACGTTCTCCTCCAGGTTCAGGAAGGTTTCTACGCCTGAGAAGGCGGTGCAGTCCATGATGTACTCCAGCAGGTCAGGGATCGAGACTTTCTCATCCAGTATGAAAGTCACTCTGGTCCCGTAGGAGTCGATGTCGGGCTCCGGGAGGAGGTTGTAAGCAACGCCGCTTTTGCCCAGTACGGCGTACTTCGTGTTGTCCTCCCTTGAGAAGGTCTCAAGGACCATCGTGTCAGAGAGGCAGGTGTAGCTCGCCCTGCCGAGCCCGAATAGCCCTATCTCCTCCCCGGAGAAGTTCGTGCTCCTCCCCAGGACCGAATAGACCTGCAGAAACAGGTCCTGCGACATCCCGAGACTGTCCATCCCGTGAATCACGAGCTTCCTCTGCGAGGGGATGAGAGTGACTTCGATGGTGGGCCTGGCTCCGTAGACCTTGGCGGCCGCCCTGCAGGCTCTGCACTCGTTGTTGTAGAACTCGCGGAACCCAGACTTCGGGTTGGCGTAGAGGTCGCGGGAGACCCGCTGGATGATCACATCCTCTTCCAGCTTGACCTTGATCATCCCTCCGCTGGAGGCCTGCTGCAGTTTCGGCGCGTAGAAGAGCTCCTCGCTCCCCAGTGGGAGGGGATTCTCCTCGACAAGGGTGGGCTTGAATATCCTAATCTCCTGCGTCATGCTTTGAAAGCGCCTCCTGAGACGCGAGGGGGCGAACGTTTGCCCCCTCCTCTCAGACTCGTGGTTCTGCTCAATCCAGCATGACCCTGCCGATGTAGTCCCTTACTGTCCTGACTTCATACGACCCGGGCTGGAGAGAGAGCGGCGCGTGTTGCGGGTGGGTCATCTCGGTCGGCTCGTCTAGCACGACGTACTGCTGACTGCCTGAAGAGAAGACCTTCCCCTTCAGGACGTGTGGGTTGCCCGTCTCGCTCGCTATTCGTACCTCAGTCCCAGTCTGTTTCGCGCCCTTCGGTATGCTGCACGGGGCTACGATCACGTCACCTTGTCGGAATATGTCCATTCTACATGCACCTCCAAGTGCTTTCTGGATTTGTCGATCTGTTTGTCGAACGGTTTTCTCTCATCGCAACGTCCAGAACACGACGGCGTCTCCGGGCCCGCCTCCGGCGAGCCAGATTTCGCAGTCGGCGAGCGCCCTGTTCTTGTACTCGGGTGGCGTGTAATGCATCCACACCTGAGCGGTCTCATCTCTGCCAATCAGAGCAACGGCGTAGCTGTGGTTCCTGAACGCCCTATACAGCCAGTCGTTCTTTCCTGCCGTCGTGAAGAGGATCTTCGCGACCTTGGACCCGTCTCCGTATTTGCTGCGTTCGAGGACGTCCACGCGCACCCCAGCTGGGATTGAGAGGACGCCCTCCCTGGTTACGTTGATCATGCCTGAGTTGGGCTGGACTGTCAGCTCCAGCTCCTCAAGGAGGGCGTGCCACTGCCAGAGTCTGAGCAGGGGGTCGATGGAGCCCGTGGCCGCGTGCTCGATTATCGCCAGCGACACCGAGGTCACGTCGCATACACGAACCCTACGGCCGTTGAGGTCGCACAGGAAGGCATCCCCGTCGTCCTCCTCTTCGACCCTGAGCGTGTTGGTCCCGTCTCTCGCTACGTACCTTATCGTCAGGCCATTGAACATCTTGTACTTGACGACGTTGTAGGGGTCTTTCTTGACAACCCTTACGGCAGTGTCGTCGAGGAAGACGAGGGATTCGGCCCTCTCTTCAAGGAACCTCATACGTGACCTTGCAAGCTCAGTACTCGCTTGCAAGCATGATCACTTGGTCCGTGAAGAAAAGTTCCAACTCCTTCTTGGCGTTGGTCCATTCATAGCTCTGTTCGAAGAGGACGTTGTCGTTCCCATCCTCATAGACGACCTTGGCCTTTCCTTCCGTGAGCAGCTTGAGGCGGACAACCACGAAGTCCTGCCCGCGCACCTTCGGCTCCATCCTGAGAATCACGGCAGCGTCCGTGACGAACCAGGAGTAGCCGTTCTCCATGATGTAGTGGACCCCGTCGGTAGCGTTGATGCCGCCCAACAGGCGATAGTAGTGCTCTGACCCGTAGAAGCTGCCGAGGTTCTTCAGTTCCAGGTCTGGTTCTTGATGGCTTTCCAAGCTTTCGCCTCCTTTCACTGCTGCGGAGGGCTCTGGCCTCTCGCCACGGCCCACGGAGGCAGGTAGTGAATCCCGTGCTTGGCGAGCAGCTGGCTCGCGATCGCCAGGTCCCTTCCCCTGACCTTCTGCGTGAGCTCAGAGTAGAGCCTCCCCTTTATCGCGTCGACGACCTCGCACATCGCCCGGTTGATGTCGGCGTAGTCTCCCTCCAGCCACCACGTGCTCCCGTACTCGGCGGACCGCAGACCATTGTCGCTGTCGAACTGGTTCAGGAACCTGATTGTGGCTTCGGGGTTCTCGAAGTAGGTGCTGTAGAAGCCGCTTCTGTCGAAATGCGCTATGAAGGAGCAATGAAGCGTGAGGTGCTTGTAGATTCTGTCCGTGAAGTGCTCGAAGCCGAAGCCCCGCTCCATGAACCTCTTCCACTGGGCCAGGACCAGTTCCTTCTCCCTGGCGCTCATGAATTGTACATCCTTGAAACCGACCATCTTTCATCTCGCCTCCTGTTGCTCTCTGAATTTGCTGCAGAATTCCCTGACGGTATACTCGGCGATCCCGAGGGCCTCCGCCGCCTCTGACTGTCTGATTACCTTCGGTCCAAGGCTTAGAGCCCCGAGCCAGATCGAGCCTGCAGCCAACGTCTTGGGGCTGAAACCTCCCAGGCCGCCGGTTTCTTCGGCCGTCCTCCTCGCCGCCTCCAGCAGGCTGGCGAAGTACCTGCCTTCGTCTATGTTCGCCCTCTTGATCCGGTCCAAGACAGCGGGATTGGACTGCAGCTTCGCCACGGCTCTCTGCACCAGCACCTCGGTTCTGATTGCCGGAAGTGGAAGGGATGACTCACTCCCGATGCGAAGCAGTTGAGACCTTGAGACCCTGTGGCCTGTCTCATAGTACGCCTTCTGCAGTTCGCCGAACCCGACGTGGGAGATTCCCGCCGACTTGCATGCGTAGAGTAGCGAATAGGCGGATATCCCCGGCATGGCGACACGATACATCCTCCTGCTCGGGAGCAGCCTCGCGGCTGTCTGGATCGCGTTCTGAACGATTCCCCTGGGCAGGAGGAACCTGCACGACACCCTCTCTATGAGCCTCGAGCACTGGATGGACAGGAGGTCACGCCCGATGGTGTTCGCCCTCAACCCAGTTACTCCGAAGACGTAGCCGGCTTGCGGCCCGTGCTCTCCCTTGCTGGATACTCGCCCGACGCACGAGCCCAGAGCCTCTAGCATCGTCCCTGATGGTCGCTGGACTTCAGAGGCCGGAAGGGCTTCCGCTACCAGCCCGCAGGAAGGGCATGTGAGCTCCCCTCCGGCGTCCACCAGCTTCGTTCGGCACTCCGGGCACTTGTCCTGGCTGGCGAATTCTTCGTACGCAAATAACCCTGGTCTTCTCAAGTTTCGACACCTCCTTTGGTCGCTGGATTGATTCGGCTAGTCGGAACGCCGGGCGTGTCCCGGGTTGATGCAGAACAGCATCCATTCGCCTCTCTCGTCCTGGACGGCGAACGATCCCGAGACCTGCCTCGCGCTCTCCACGTCTTCCTCGGACCTTATCGTCCCGAGGTAGGTGGCGCCCTTGGGGAGGCACCCGCAGTGCCTCAGGTGGCCTTTCACGTAGTCCTCGATGTCGAGGCCGTCGGGTTCTCCCGTGGAGACGACGGCGGGTATGCGGTCGTTGAGGCAATTTGGCGGGCTTATGCCTTCGGCAGCCGCTTCTCGGAGCGTCTGCTCGGCTATGACTTCGTTGGGGATCCTTATCCCGTTCACGGTCCACGTGACTACGTCAGGCCCGCACAGCCCGAGCCATGTCCCGTGCCTGGGCTCTTCGCGCACCCTCACGCTTGCCACAGGGATTGCGACGCTCCAGTGGCGGACGCGTTTGTGGACTTTGGCTGGAAGTCTCCCTAGCTGCCTGTCCTCGATCTTGGAGAGGAGTTCGGTGACTCCCCTCTCGAGGAGTATCCTTGCGGTCACCCTCCCGCCGAAGAGCTTCTCCCCGTCCTCAACGATGGGGAGAATGGACTCGTCGAGGAGCTTGGCCAGCCTCCTGGCGGCCGCTGTGTCCCCCTTCATCATCCAGAGGGCCTTCATCCAGGTCCTGTGGGGGACGTTCTCGATGTTGTAGGGGACCGAGAGCATGGCCACCTTCACTCGCCCTCCTTCTCCGGTCCCTTGCCCGTTGGTTCCGGTGTCGGTGCCGGCTTGGTGCAGACCCTGACCGAGGTCCCTATGCTCTCCATGACCACGTCAAGGAAGGCCAGCCTGCCGTTGGTCCATGCCACGACCTCAGTCGGCTTGAGGGAGTCCATGTTCGCCAGTATCTCGGCCGCATCGTTCGCGCTGTTGCCGAAGTAGCCCCGGTCCAACGCCTGAGCGTTGCCAGGACCACGTTCGGACCCGCGATACTCGACTGCCGTGACCTCCCTGACGCCGTACCCGATGTTCACGATGAACCGGAGCAGGCCGAAACACCTGCCGCTGGCGGTCCTGCGGACATCGATGTGCGACTCTTCGGGCGAAAGGCCGAGCTTCTCAGCGAGGGCTTCCATCCTCTTGGTCACGAGTTCTTCCTGGATGCTCCAGAGCGCAGCCTCGTTGGCTGCTCCAAACCTGCTCATCTGGCCCTTTGATGCCTGGCCTGCTTTTGCCCGGACGTCTGGGCCTGATGAAACGGCGGCTTTGCCTTCGGCGAGGGCCTTGATCTCCCTCAGCATGTTGCGCCGACCTCCTTGGGAGTCGCTTCCAGGATGCACAGCCAGGCCTCTTCCTCCTGCGGTGCCATCCTGGACCCTCTCAGGGCCTCCAGCGCCCTGACGCTGTCACGGGGATCTCCCCCGAGCCCACCCTTCAGATACCTTGGAGCCGACGACATTGTAGTACCTCCTGCCTTCGTCCTGGCGCGCGCCCATGGTTCGAATGGAGACAGCGCACCACCTCTTCTTCTTGGCCAGAAATTGTGCAGAAAGGAATGGGCAGCTTCGGACGCTCCACTTTCTCCCCAACGGGAAGGCACGGGCCAAAAATGCGCCCAGTACGGTCTTTCTTGCAGGTCCTCCGGTCACAGCAGCGTTCCCTCCCTGTGGTAGGGTTGGAACTTGGTTTCAGCTGTGGCCCGGACCTGTCAAGGTCGGGGGTGGAGCCTCCGTGCAGGCCATTCTTCCTGAGGCCGGTAGCAGAGGAGTTGTTTTACATCCGTCTGGATGGATAGAAGGCATCAGCATGCCCAGAGGATGGCCGTTGATCCCGGGTAAGGCGGCCGGGTGGAAAACAGTCAACCAAAGTCTAACCCCATGTCATTGTCTCTCCGATGGCTCGATGAAGCTAAGCCGTGTGGATGGTTCGCGCGTAGAAGTGTGATTGAATAGACAATCTTGGAGTGCACGTTGGCACGATGCGTTACCGCGGAGTTCGGAACAGAGAGAAAATGGTTAAACTGCCCATAGAGAGGTCATGAGTATTTAACGCGGCAGAATTACGTTGTCAAGTTTCTTGGCAATGTGGCAACGTTGCCACATTGCTACGTGCTCCAGAAGGCAAGATTGGCAACATCCTTGCCAGATTGGCAACGTCATGTTGCCAAACTGGAGGATTGGCAACGTTGCCAGAATCACCATGCCCCCGTTAAGAGTTGGGGCAAATCAGGAGACTGATGAGTTACCCTGCGCTACTGTTTCTGTACTCCCCTTTCCCCTACTGGGCGGTCTTCACGTTGCTCGCGTACAGAAATGACCTCTCCAGGTTCGTTCACCCATTCAGGGATTCCCACAGCCTGAGAGCCTGGTGGTCGGTCTGCAGGTATCTTGGGCTCATCGGGCAGGTTGATGTCCCGAGACCGAGCAGCAGACGAGACCATATCCCGGTCCTCACCGCCCCGATTGCCGCTGCGGCCGTAAGCCTCTCCTGGGGCTCCGGGTTCTTTCCGCCGGTGTGGTACAATCTCCTCGTTGCTCAGGCGACTTCAGGACTGATTCTCTCAGTCGCGACAGCCAGGTATCTGGGGCCGCTCCCAAGCAGACCGCACGCCGATGCGTTACGGTACCCTCGCCTCGGTTCCAGAATCAAGCATCTCCCAAAGTTACCCGATTCAGGAAGCCATCAGGACGATTGGGCTTCTGAAGAGGACCCGATGGGAACGAGCCCGTTCCAGTCTGGCTTGCAGAAGCGTGACGAGAATTTGGGAGAGAAGTGACCACGATGAAAAGGACTCTGCCAGATGGAGGAAGCGATAGGAGGGTGCGCTTCTTCAATTTCTCTCTCAGAAATGGGGTTGTGATGTCAACTCCTGTGTATGAAGAGAGTCAGGCGCTGATGGCAAACCTCATCCGCTCCATCGAGACATTGAACCCTGAGTTCGCCTGGGTCCAGTTGCTCTTCGTCAGGACAGACTATTCCGTTGCCCTGGTCCGCCTGAAGAACGCGATTCGTGCCTCGAAACTGGAGATCGAACAACCAGCCACGGACATCATCACGGGGGAGGAGCACGAGAAGAGAGACCTGCATCGCGACTTCTATGGGAAGGCGGACGCCAGGATCAAGAAGATCGACGAGACAGCGACCAAGCCGACCGTGACCATGGCGATACAGGGGATGTGGGTGGGTGGCAAGGCAAACTCTCCGAGGGACCTCCCGTTCGACCACTGCGTGGACGAACACGATGCATTGTCAGCTTTTCTCTATCGAGATCCGAGGCTCCTGTTGGAGCTTGTTTCCCGCAGAATGGTTGACGACATATCCGCGTACTTCTACAGGTATGTCGGATCACGGTTCGAACCTCCCTCTTTCATGGCCACGCCGGAGGGGATGTCTCACTACGTACACCTCCCGGCTGGGGAACGTGTGAATTCGCTCACTTCTCTTTCATGGGGCACGTTCACAAGGGGTCTCACGGTCGGAACAGTAGGTGAAGCCCAAGACTCTGGGCTTCACAATGACATCGTAACACCTCTGGTCAGGCTGGAGAGAGTTCCTAAAATCGAGAAGCCCCTTGACGACTCCGAAATCCAGCCGCTGGTGCACCTCGCCTCGGCCAAGGTCAGGAGCTTTGAGATAGTTTACGACGATGGAAGGACGGACGTGGTTCTTTCAGCCAAGTCTGTTGCGGATATGAGACGCTATGCCGACCTCCTCGACGCTGTGTACGGTCAGTTGAAGTATGAAGGAACAGACCCGCTACCACCTTACCTCAGGAACCTGCCCCGGCTAGTGGGCCTCGTCAGGGAAGAAAGAAATTGAGTCAGCATCCGCACTATTCTCACAAAACCCTCTCCATATCTCTTCACGCTATCTGCGGGCTTCAGTTGTTATGTTGAAAACTCAGTGCAGAAGGGTGGGAATCAACCCAGCATGCGGGGAGAACTAATGTGCGGGGGGTGGGACTTCAGCCCAGCATGTTGGGTGGGAATGCAGTGAGAAAGGGACATTCGCGCGCTGGAGCCGATAAGTTAACAGTTTCAAGAAGCGAAGAAGCAATATAGTTGAATGCTAATTATCGGGTAAGATTTTGGTGTAGGTCACGCATCTCTCAAGTGCGAAGAGAACATACGGAAGAATGTGCCGTATCGATTCGGTGGAGCTTCGGTCCCTGAACTCTGAGAAGACCAAGAAATTCTTCACAACTTTCTCTTCTGAAATCAACGATGTGATGGAAGATGTCGAAGTTTCGGGGAATACTGCTAGCGCCCCGAGCCCCTGGCATGCGGCAATCGTGCTCACGATCTTGACATGCCTGTCCACCTCCATGGCAGAACCCCCAAGCGATTGGAAGAAAGGAGAGATACGTGACGCCCTTGTGACAAATGCCAGGCTGATTTTCAGAGGTCATCCAGACTCGGAGTGGAATTGGAGCCTTGTCCCGCGATTGCAACGTCCAGGGATAGACAAGTCACTGGCTAGACTGCAGGCACGCGCTCTCGCTTCACAACTACAAGAGGCGGTTCCAGTATTCGGCGAGAAGAGCCATCCTCTTCCGGCAAAGGCCTACCTGGCCGTTGCCCAGCACTATGGTATCCCAACAAATCTTCTTGATTTTACCTATGACCCTCTGGTTGCTGTCTATTTCGCATCGCATGGCAGAATCACCCATCCAACTCAACTCGGGACCGTCTATTACCTCAAGGTATCCGATGCCCGTCAAAGGGGGATGAGTCTGATTCTTCCACCGCCGCCTGCAGATCGATTGTACGTACAACGGGGTCTGTTTCTGGAAGGCAGTCGAAGAGCTCTCGCATCCTTGGTGAACACCTGTAAGATGGTCACCTTTCCACCAGATGACTCGTTTGTGGTAATGCGGGACGGTCGGCCGGTTAACTTGCTACCCACGGACAAGTGGTTGGACGAGCTTGTCGGCAGCATAACCAAGCTTCCTAGGGAGGAGCTTCTTCCTTTCAGACTTGCTCGTGGCCTTTCCAAAACAAGAAAACCATCTTCTCTCAGAACGCATTCTGATTTCCTTGCCCATTGGCTGCACTACCTACACGAGCTTATCGATTGGATAATAATCGTGGAATCAACCGGAGGGCTGAAGTTTGTGGATGTTGAGGACTTGGCATTTCTTACGAGATCTAACCCGCACCTGCTTAACTGGTATGCGGTGCTAGATGTGGCAGAACAGGGGGGCGTGGATTTGCGATTCAAGAAGTTGAGAACGCCAAAGGACAGAACGGGCCTGACGAGGGTAATCGAAGAGACATTGCAGAGCATGAAAATCAAGCTGTTGACCTCAGAATTCTGGCCTGATTAAGCCACTGGATGTGTGCCTCGATGGTCTGGCTGGGAGTCAATTACCTTCCATTTCTCCGTGCGCGCGGCATCCAATCGGATTCGTTGCCTCAACATCCGTGGTGCTTGGCGCGCGCTAGTGTGTGGGTGGGATTCGAACCCACGAAACGACATGCGAGACAATTCAAAGTAACGCTTGCACAAACACTTCGACATGCAGAACGGGTGGGTGTTAAACCCAAAGCATATTCTGGATAGCCAGCTTAATAGTTCTGGTCCCGCCTCTTCTCGTTGGCTGCCACTCTCACAGATGAAGAGATGGTCTTCCACGCGCTCTTCATAGGTGCGACTGGGGCTGGGAAGACCAACGCGCTCCTGTACTGGCTCCGTCAACTATTCACCTCTGGGCAAGTAGCCTTGGTCCTCATAGACCCGCACGGGGACGCCGCGATAGAGCTAGCTAGTGTGGTGCCAGATTCCGAGCTGCCGAGGGTCGCGGTCCTCGACCCGAGCTACGTCACGTTCGGTCTCAATCCCCTCTCCCTGCCGAAGGGATTCGAGGACCAGGGTAGGCCCCAGGTGTTGCAGAGGCAGGCGGAGGAGCTGTCAATCTTGTTCTCGGACGTGTTCAACACGGACGCGGCGAACGCCCCGAGGTTGATGTGGATCTTCAAGGGCGCGCTCTATTACCTCTACACGCTCTCTGACGACCCCACATTCAAGGACCTCTACCACATCCTGACAGACTTCATTTCGAGGCCGAAGGAGCAGATCGAGAGGATGCTCAGGGCGAAGGGCCTACAGGACGAGATAATCGCCAGCACGATAGACGCCATTTCCAAGCTGCCCAAGGACGCGTTCTCGCCTGTGATCAACAGGATATCGAACTTCGTCCTCCCTCCGAAGTCGATAACGTCCAGGACCTTCTGCTCAAGGACGAGCCGGCTCGACCTGGACGAGATGCTCGTTCCCGGGAGGCTCACAATCTTCAGGATACCGAAGACGCTTCCCTTTGACTTTCGGAGGCTCATCTCCGCTTCCATCGTGATGAAATTCTACTTCGCAGTGGAGAAGAGGGCCCTCAAGTTGGAGCGGGCGGGCGAGGCCCCCTCCGCTAGGACACCCGTGGTCCTGGCCGTGGACGAGTTCCAGAACATCAGCGACCTGAAGCTGCTCGACACAATCCTCTCCCAGTCGAGGAAGGACGGGCTGTACCTGTGGATGGTGAACCAGAACGTCCAGCAGATAAGGCAGGACCTCTTCAGCTCGATAACAGGGAACGTTGGCCCGGTGCACGCCTTCAGGGTCGGGCCCGAGGACGCCGGGAAGCTTGCGGAGCTCCTCTCTCCGCGATGGAAGGAAGAGGTCAGGAAGGCGCTCGTCTCCCTTCCCGACTACACCTGCATAGTAAGGAAGAGACTCCACGGCGAGGACGTAGGGGGCAGACCCCTTCTCCTCGAACCATTTCCGAAACTGAGGGACCCGGTGAGAAGCGCCCGCAAGGTAATCGACTACATGAAATCAAAGATGGAGGCGAAATACGGCGGGGCCCACGAGGCAGCGGACCTAGTCTACAGGGGCGCCTTCGACCCCGGAGATGAAAAGGACAGCTCCAGGGTGCCGTTCATGCCGATCCACTGGAGGATACTCACGACAGGCTACCTCAAACTGTTCTCCGACGCGGACTCGTTGGAATTCTCCCGCCTCAGAACCGAGCTCTACTCGAAGTATACCTGGACCACCACCGCGGTCCAGCAGGCCCTAAACGAGCTTGTGAACGCCGGATTCCTTACCCTTCGCTTTGTGTACCAGAGCTACGTGATGAAGGGTAAGGACACGTATGGGAACCCGATCATGCTCCCTCCCGATCCCGAGGTTGCCGACCAGATGGACAGGGCAAAGACGATCATCTACAATCTGACTCCTCGGGCTCTCGAGCTGTTCCAGGTAAAAGTCGGCCCGACGAGGGTGGGAGACCCGAAGCACGTCCGCGTGATAGAGAAGCTACTCAAGGAGGAGTACTGGCCGTTGGGACACTATTGCATTGTAGACTGGGGCGAGACAGGGGGCGAAAGGCCTGACATAGCGGTCCTCATTCCCTCGACAATCATGATTACGGAGAAGGGAAGGAAGGATGAGACGAGGGCTCCCGACCCCAACACCTGGGACTATTCCGCTGTGACAGCTGTGGAGGTAGAGATGTCTCCGGGAAAAAACAGCAATCAGGTGAAGCAGAACTACAAGAAGAACGTAGGCGGGTATTCAGAAATCAGGTTCGTGGTTACGACGGAGAACGACGATAAACAGGTCAGGAGGATTCTCTCGGAAATGAATGCGGACCCAGCCAAGTACAGGGTCGACAAGATAGACTTCGAGAGTCTCAATGTGATCTCACCGGGAGAGAAGAAAGAGCAGGCACGCGGGGCTGAGACGGAACACAAAGAAGAACCTCCTGGGCCGACGGTCGAAAGCAAGAACAACCCCGAAGAGCAGAACACGGTGGAACAGGCCGGATCAGGGCAGCCGCTTGGGATGGTCGAAAAAGCGCTTGTCCGTTTCATCGCTGACTACGGCTTCACAAGCAGGGAGGACCTGGTAGAAAGATGCAGTCAGGTAGGAATCAAGATCAGTGCCAGGTCGGTTTCCAGGTACCTCAAGATTCTTACCGAGATGGGTCTGCTGAAAAGAGAGGGCAAAGGTTACGCGCTGGCCTAGAAATCCGAAAAGGTTTCCTTCCGATCGCCCAGTTCCTCGATGATACGAGCGAATGAGAGCAAGACAGCGTGGCCCTGCGGCGTAAGTTCGTAGTACTTCCGTCCGCCCTGCGCGACCACCTTGATGAGGCCCTTCCCGACCAAGTGTTTCAATAGTTCTTGGCAAACAGACCAGGAGAGGTTCGATTTGTACATGATTCTCGTGGGCTTCTCCGCCTCCCCCTTTGCGGCGACGAGAATGTCAAACATCATTTCCGCCCTGGATCTCCTGCTCGGAGGCCTCCGAACGGGTCGTGAGTTGCCTGACAACGTTTCCGGGGACGAACCTTCGCCATCGCCTGGTCGGTAGGTCAAGTCGCCAGGAAAGCCTGAGTTTCGATTTAACGCGGGGATGGGTTCTTCTCTCGGTCCTGAGAGAACCGTTGAGAAAGTGGGGTCTCTTCAGGAAGGTGGTTGGTAACCGGACGAGCGCCCTTTGTTGAGCATTCTACTCCGGGTTCCGAGTCTTCTCAAATACCCTCTTTGCCTCCTCGACCTCCTCCGCGAAGTTCAGGCTGTCTCCCCTCCGATAGCACTTGCCCATCTCTCTGTAGAACCGCTCCAGAATCCTTGCATTGATGAGAATCGCACCCATCGGCTGGAACAGGTACACAAGGGCGTCGTCAAAGTCCTGCGGCATTCTAGAACAGTCCGAGAAACTGACGCCCGACTTTCCGAGCCACCAAGCCACGGACTTCATTCCGCTCTCACCCAGCATTTCCCCCATGGTCGACTCGCAGACTTCGCTGAATTGCGAATGGAAGTCATTCCCCCGCGGAGGTGAGGATCTTCGCTTCATCCTGGCGTCACTATCATGACGGAATCGGCCTTGAGCGTCCCTGTCGTCGAGCCGGCGACGTCCCATTCGACTTGGAATGCGCCACCCGCGGACCCAAACATGACGATAATGGTCGCTTGATAGTCGCAGATGCCGACTGTTGGCCCACCATTGCAGTAGTTTGAGCTAAACGTGAAATCTCCGGGGAAGAAGGTCCATCCAATGGCTGTGTCTCCGCTTGTGACGCAATTAGACTGAACCTCGTCTGGATAGACCAAGTCACCGCAGGCGGATATCGTTGCGCCGCTGGGGAGGTGGACTCCGAACTGGATTCCCGGAGATGTCGCTATCGTTTGGTAATACTCAAAGTTTAGAGTGATTTGGTATGGCGTGTTCGGAAGCCCCGTGAAGGAAAGGGGGTTGATGTTGACCCAAATCGTCGAAGAGGTGGTTTGGTCTGAAGTTGTCATATACATCACCGGGTCACCTAGTGGGTAAGGGCCACCGGACCCGGAGACGAAGTTCGCCGTCTCAGTAATCATGTTGTTGACCGTGGCTGTGGCTGGATCTGTGCTACCAGAGTAGGAGCCGGTGCCTGAGCCAGTCCACGACGAGAATACGTAACCAGGTGCTGCATACGCCTCGATCATCACTTGTTGGCCGTTGCAGTACTCGGTTATCGAGCCAGGGTTGGTCATTCCTGTTCCTGCGGGGGAGACCTGCATTGACAGGGTTCCGACCCCGCCGCAAGAGTTCGGCAGGGACGTGGACACGGGGTTGGACCAATATGCGTTGCCAAGAGACGTTACCAGCCCGATGTTTCCGACGCCGGGGTTGGATATGATGGCGTTGTATCTCGAAAGGCAGGACGTGGTGCCGGGGGTGCAGGTTCCCGAGGGGACCATCGGCGTTACGAGCGCGTTGGCGTTGGCCGGCAGCGTGATTGCAGTGAACGACGGCGCGGACCCAGAATTGAGGTTGTACACGGTCCCATTGGGGTAACTCAGGAGCATGGCGACGACCTTGGATGTCGCGGCCCCGGCGTTGGACAGGGTCAATCCTGACGAGCCAACGATGTATTGGAGGTTCTCCTGCCCCTTCCGGTCGACGACCAGCTGGGCCTGCTGCCCGACTTGGTTCGACTGTGCCTGCACGGACGACATGTACGCGAGGGCCCCGAGCGCGACCATGAGAACGATGACGAAGAATATGGTTCCGATTATCGAGGCTATCCCGCGCCGCCTTCCAGAACTGAGCTTCATCGTCTGTTCACCCTGTCTTCACTTTTAACAGCTCAAGCCTGGACCGCCGCGACTGAAACTGTAGCCTGGGCAGCAGGCGAGGTGCTGACGGTTACGCTGTAGGATTGGCCGATGGTGAATTCACTGGCGCCAACGATCGTAACGGTAACCAGGACCGACTGCCCCGGCGAGATGGTCGCAGATTCTGTGATCGAACTGTCGCCCGTCGTGCCTGTTGCTGGGGATGGAGTGATGGGCGAGCTGGTTGCGACATTGGTCAGGGTGACGTAGAACTGGGCGTTCGAAATTCCCGCAGTCGTGCCGACGGTTGAGATTGTAAAGGGGCTGAGTGGGACGGTCCCCGTGTTAGCTATGACCATCCTCTCGACGGCCTGATTCGACCCCTGCCTTATCGAAGCGTCCGAGACGCCGATGGATGCCCCCTGGGAGACAGGTTCGTACTTGGTCACGGCGGAGAAGACAATCGCCGTGCCCGCTATCACGATGCCGATCAGGATGAAGACCTCGAGGTAAGTGGAGACGGCCCTCCTCTTTCTAGGTTCCAAATTGGACCTCATCTCCATATGCGTCGACCAGCAGGATCGTCTGACCGGTCGGGTGGGCGCAACTGCCGAGGGTAAGCGAGTAGACGGTCATGCTCGCAGGCGCGATGTTGCCGAACCCGGTGCCGGAGTACAGAAGAGTGCCGTTGACGAATACCTCGACGGGGTTCATGCCGACGGTCCCGTAGTTGTAGAGCGCGAGGGTGGCAGCCTTTCCCTCAGTCACTCCCTTGTAGGTTCCGGTGCAGGAGCCGCTGCCGGCGGTGATCGTGAAGTAGATGAGAGAAATCTGCTTGCCTGCAGAGGCCTCCTGGACCTGTGCCGCCAGCGAGCCAGAATAGGTGGACAGGTTGAACTGGTTGATGGCTGCCGTAGCGACGAAGCTCCCAAACGAGAGCGTGACTCCGACCATCATGAGCGCGGCATAGAGCTCGCTTACTCCCGGCCTTCTCTTGAATCGCATATCTGGGAAGGTCTTTGGTCCTTAAAACAAAGGAGGAGGGGCTACTATCCTCTAGCCCCTTCTATGGTTGAACAGTGGTCGAGGCGGACGCAGTACCCATGACGATGTTCAGTGTCTGGGAATTGACAGAGCCGTGAACAGGCATCCCGCTGGGTGTCGTTCCCAGTGTGAGTGGCCCGTTGAGGACGAGCGTGGTCTGGGCTCCTGCGGCGAGCGTCATCGATCCAGCGCTGAATGAGAGTGGGTTGCTGATGGCTCCCCCTATCGCCCAGCCTGTGGGTGACGATGTTATCGTGCAGGGGACGCTACACGTTGGTGCTGTGGTTGTTCCGGTGTTGGTGCCTGCGAAGGTGACCGTGCACGTCGGAGATGTGCATGTGATAGCACTGCTGCCGGTGTTCTTGATCGTGATGACGAAGGCTACGGGGCTGGCCGAGGACGATGCGCCTCCGGTCAGGGAGACCGACACCACTTGGATGGAGGAGTTGGTTGTTGCTGAGCCGGCTAGCCCGAAGATGGCCGCCGTCACTATCCCGCCGACCGCGAGGACAGCCGCGATGATGATGAATAGGTCCATGCTCTGAGAGATTCCTGAACGTCTGCTGATTTTCATCACGGGTGAAGCTGAAACTCGCTTATAACGGACGGGCGGGGAAAACTCGGGTAGGGGTCAGGCCCCTTCAGACGCCGAAGTGGAACAGCGAGGCCAGGTTGAGGGCGGACAGGGCGTAGGTGGCGACGACGGCGATGACCACGTTCAACGACGCTCTCAGCGTATTCTTCACGGTGAAGTCCGTCATCTTGGCTCCGATTATGCCCAGGGCAGCCGCGGAGATCACGATCAGAAGGTCGGACACCTGGAAGAGCTGAGGGGAGAGGGTGCCGATTGCGAGGCCGCTCAGATGGGCTGTCGATAGGCCGGGCTGGACTCTGCTGCTGAACGAAGAGAGCACCGCGCCGACGAATGTGACGCCAAAGGCTAGGAGCAGCGGAGAGATGTAGGAAAGTATCATGTACGGACGCATCTCTGTCTGGGTGTTCTTCTTCATCTCCGCGACTTTGGTCGTGTAAGCCGTGAGCTGGTAAACGGTGTCGATGGTCCCTCCGCCCGAGCGACCCATCTGTCCCAGGATGAAGAGGGTCATCCGCCCCATCCTGGTCCTGGGGTCGACGTTCACTTCGTCGAGCGGCGTCCCCGACTTCAGCTGCGCGACGATCCTGGAAAGCAGCCTGTCGAACGACGGGGTGTACCTGTCGTGTGCGGCGATCGAGGAGATCGCCTTGTTCAGGTCGTACTCCTGTCTCTTGAACTCCATCAGGTCCTTCATGAACTCGGGGAGCGCCTCATCGATCTCCTTCATCTCCCTGCGCTGCTCCATCACGGAGTACCCGTAGACCGTGAAGAAGAGGAAGAGCATCGATGCGGCCCCGAGCCAGGGCTCGCCCGTCAGCAGTCCGAGAGCCAGGCCGGGCAGGGAGAGGAGGATGCTCCGCTTGGGCGCGCCCGTCAGCGGCTCCTCCCCCACGGGCTGCATCCGTCCTGCCATGAAGACGAGCAGGATGGTGAAGGTCGGAACGCCGACGGCGGTGAAGGCTGTGAGCCCTACAACGGACGTCGCAGGCGAGAAGATCCCGACCACGAGGAGGAGGAGAGGAAGGACGCCGAAGACGGTGATCATCATGCTCCCGATGATGCCTGCCCTGCTGGCATACACCGTCCAGCTCTCCTCGAGGCCGCGGAGGAGGGAGCCGCTCTCGCCCTGCAGGTAGGAGGGGATGTCGCCCCCGCTCCTGACCTTGGCCGTGTAGCCGTAGAGGAGGGTGCTGAACTTCCTCGAGGGGTGGTATGAAGCGAGCCGCTCGAAGGACGCAGTCGGGTCCATGCCGAAGACCTCTACGTCTCGCTTGACCAGCAGTGCCTCTCCCCTTATTGCCTTGAAGATCTTGGTCTCGGCTACGTCCTTGAATATCGTGTACAGGGGGACGCCCGCGCTGCCTAGCACGTTCACGAGGATCGAGAAGAAGGGCAGCTCCCGCTCGACGCCCTCCTGCCGCTCTCCGCGTTTGCTCCGGAGCTGCACCTCAGGGTAGACGTAGACGAGGGCAGGGACCGCGACAAGGAGGGCCAGGGGGTACCAGAGAAACAGGCCAAGGAGGGCTGCGGCCGGCACCAAGATCACCGCGGTCATGATTGTCTGGATTATCGAACGCGCGGCCATCGTGTAGGGGTTCCCGATGACCCCGGCCTGTGAGAGGAGAAGAGAGAACCTCTGAGCCCGGAACTCGGCAAGTCTCTTCAACCGGTCCTTCGTCGTCACGAACTTCACGAACCTGTCCTCGGTCAGGGGCCTCAGAGAGGGTCTCCGGACGGTCCCCCTGAAGGGGTAGATGTTGTGCAGTGAAAGGGCGGTGAATATGAGCAGCGCGGGGACGGGGACGAACAGCCAGTTTGCACCGCTCGTCCTGTAGGCGTAGAGGAGCGCTAGGGCCAGGCTCGTCGCTACTACTGCCGCCGGAAGGCGGAGGTCGAGCTGCAGCCCGTTCCTCGAGAGGCTTCCGAAGCTTAGGTTGCGCAATACCGAATAGAGCAAAGCGACAAGGGCTCCCATTCCAGCGTTGAGAAGGAAGATTTCCTCGACTTGGCTCCCGATCGTAGTGGGGTTTGGAATGAGAGAGGATGCATACAGCGAGAGTACAGCGAACGCGACCATGGCCAGGTAGGTCAGGTTGATTCTCCGATTCACGGCTGAGGCCCCACTCGCGGCGGTTCCTCCACCTGCAACTCCCGCGGGAACTCCTTCGCGATGTAGCTCCGGACCATTGCGGAGAGGTCCGCAGCGGAGAACCCCTTGTTGCTGATGGCGTTGGAGACGTAGGCCGCTCTGTTCGTTAGGTTGCTCAGCGTGTGGGAGGGCGTCCACCCGAGTCCCTCCGCGATTTGCTTGAGCCTGAAGCTCCGCTCCGCGACCTCCTCGGGGGTTGTGGGAGAGAATGAGTCGGCGGCGTGGTCGTACCTGAAGATGTTCAGAATCTCGTGGCCATTCGCGCCAATCGGCCTGATCTCGTCGACGCTGACTACCCTCCTGACCACCCTCCCATCCGGCATGACGACCTTCCTTGTCGTGGCGATCGCCGTGATGTCGCGCACGTGCCCCGCTGCGAACCGCATCGGGGGCGTGGTAACACGCTGGACGCACCTCTCGGCGTCTTCGGCGTGGACCGTAGTGATTGTGGAGAAGCCTAGAGTGATGGCAGCGGCGACCGTCACTGACTCCTCTCCTCTCATCTCCCCGAGGCTGAGTATCGTGGGGGAGAACCTGAGGGCGAGCTTGAGGAGGTCGGACAGGTTGTACTCATACCTCCCGGAAGTGGGGGAGAGCCCGGCCCTGTAGTTCCTGGTCTTCAGCCTCTGCCAGTGCAAGTGGTCGGGGAGGTTGATCTCAAGCACGTCCTCCGCTGTGACGATCTTGGCCTTCGGGTTCATCATGGCAAGAATAGCGTTCATCAAAGTGGTTTTGCCGCTCGAAGTCTCCCCCGCGATGAGCACGTTCGTGGTCTGCTCAAGGAGGAGCCAGAAGTAGGCTGCCATGAGGGCGGAGAGGGTCTTGTGGCTGGAGGATTCGTCGTACCTCAGGGGAGCATCGAACGCCCCAGGCGGCACGGCCCGGGCAGGCCCGACCGACTCCGGAGTCGCCAACTGCACTATCGTCAGAGGGTTCTCTTTCTGCTTCCTGATCGTGAAGGTGGAGCCCGGTCTCGAGATCTCGTCTCCCAGGGTGGCGGAGACCCTCCTGTCTGAAGGCCCGTGCAGGGTCACCTCGAGGGACGGTTGCGCTAGAGAGACCGTGGTCCCACCGAACTGCGCCAACCGTCTTATGAAGGCCTGGAGCCGCTCCTCGCTCTGATAGGTAACGTTCGTCTCCATGAACATGTACTCAGTGAACTTCCTGTGGAAGATTCTGACGGGTCTGTCGTAGCGCACGATGGAGATCTCCTCAATGTTGTCGTCGTTGACGAGGGGGTCGACCTCCCAGAAGCCGGAGAAGTCCTTCAGCAGGTAGTAGAGGAACTTCCGGTGCGCTTCTTGAACCACGGAGAGAAGCCCTGCCTTTTCGGCCGTCTCCCAGAGGTACCTTTCGAGGACCTGCTGCGGGCTGCCCGAGGCGTCAACAGGTATGGCGTTCCGCAGGTTGTCCTTGAGTAGGCCAAGGGCTTGTAATTGCGCGTCGGTAAGTGGAGGCAGCCTGACGGCATATTGGCCGAAGGAGTTGCTTTCGGCAATGAATACTTCGGCTGAGGAGTCAGGGTCGCCGTTCGGCGGAATGCGATAGCTGTCGATGATGTCCCCTTGAATGGCAATCGGAGATAGAGAGTCCGGTGCAGACCGCGGAGGCACTTGGGGTGTTTTCCGGGGCTCGGACTTCGAAGGCCGTCTAAGCCAGCCTAGATCAACCATCGACCTTCGACACGGTTTCAGCTTAAAACGGGGAGCACGATTCCACGAGTGTCCCTGTGCATATTAATCACGTTTGAGATTCTACTGACTCCTCCCTCCCTTCCGGTGTCATAGAAATCATAGTGGGGCTTTTAGGCTCAGACCGAATCCGCATGAGACGTTGAAGACCGAAGCAACCGAAACATGGGCATTTGAGTTCTTAGCAACGTTCGAATCGAATGCGGAACCAAGTCTCGGCGCCCCTACGAGCAAGGTCGATGCAAATGGCTGACAATCGACTGAATGGATATGACGCCGCGATCGAGATAATCGACCTCAACGGGGAGATTTTCGTCGCTGTAATGGCCTTCGAAGAGGGCAACCTCAGAGCTTATCTTGAGCATCTCAGAAAAGCTCAAGCTCACATCACCGCTCTAATCCTCGACGCGGAGGAGCGGACTATCAATGAGCCAACCAGTGAGAGGTGAACAGCCGATGAATCTTTTCGTTCTGAGTCTGTGACGGTGGGCAAAAACGGTCTTGGGGCTTTGTCTGATCTCCGAGTCTAGGAAGGGGGGGTTAAATATTTGGAGAGCACTCTTGAGGTTGATGGCAGTTCGGGAGAAGTTTGACGGGTGGAGGCCTGACGTGGAGTACCCGCAGAAGGGGAGGGTCAAGGTCAACGGCACTGAGCAACTCATCACTATTACCGAGAATGGCGTGATGTTCGAAGGACAGAATGGGATCTGGGGGTTCGATAGGTCTTCAATACGGGCGGTCAAGCTGGTCAAGGACGAGTACGCCTGGAACATCGCTTACTCGGTGAATGGTGAGATAAGAAGTGTCAAAGTGGAGGTCGTCGCCTGGTGGCTCTACACGACTGAGGCACCCAAGTACCTACTTCCCCTTGCAAATGCGCTCTACGACTTCGTCTCGGAAGAAGACCATAGCGCCGCGCACGAGCTCGACCGTCGGCAAACGCGCATTGAAGAAAGTGAACGGCCGCAAGAAGGGCGTTAAGCCTTCTCAGGGCCATTGTTCAGCAGATTTCTTAGGTCTGCTATCTTCTGCATATTCTCATCTGACCTACGTGGGTCAATCTCGTTGAGCTTTTGCTTCCATCCAGCTATACTTTGGTTAACCATACCCCGGTAAGCTTGGCTCGATTCATACTTGGCTTGATCAATCCATCCATGCCGTGAGAGCGCCGAAGCGAGCTGTATCGTTGGTGCGTTAGTAGTATCGTGGTACCACTTCTCAATCGCGGAGCGTGCCAATGGGTTCGTGTAGTGGCTTCCAAGCTTCTGCTGCATGCTAGCATTGAGCTCGGGCGGTAGAGCACCAAGCTGGCTGAACATGCCCCGGAATGTGACATCGTGTTGAGCAACAAGCTGCTGCGCCTCTGCCGTCATTTGGACCTGCGCTTCCTGCTGTAGGCCTGCCTGGCGATCATGCACGATTTGCCCGGGGGACCTCATTTCGTACCTGAACACTTTGCCGGCCTCATGCATGCCCACTCCGCTCGTGAACCCGGCGGCGAGCCCCAGCCCTGCTCCTCTCAGCGCATGCATCGTCCCGTAGGCCGTGCTCCCAAGCGTTCCATGCTGCTGTAGCATTGAGGCCATCCTCGTGCCTGTGGTCGCGGTAGCATTCCCGAAGGAGCCCGTGGCACTGCCTGCCGCGCTCCCGGCCTGACCCATTGCTTGGAAGCCGCCAATCCCTCCCATGGCTCCGCCCGTGCCGGCCAGCACTGCTGCGGTCCCTGCCGCGATTCCCGCTTGCATTCCAGTCTGGAAGAGGGTGCCCGTGAGAGGAGCGAATACCGTGGGAATCAGAAGGGCAGTCAGCAATGATATCGCCGCAAGCCAGGTGTTCCCGCCGGCGAACAGTGTGCCGTTCGTCCCGGTCGTCAGGAGGAACGCTGCAAGGCCCAGTATGATGGACGACATTATCGCCGCCAGCATTAAGCCGAAGAGGGTGTCCTCGACCATCTGGCCAAGCTTCCTGGTGAACGGGACCTCCTTCAGGGCCAGCGACAGCGGGAAAGCCACTATCATTACCGCGATCAACCAGATCCTGATTGTTCCTAGGATGAAGGACCCTATGTACACGATGAAGTCCACTACCCAGGCTGCGAGTTGCACGAGGGGCTGGGTCAGGAAGCCCCAGAGTCCAGACTGTGCTGTGGCGCCGGTGGCCGCCCAGATCCTGCTGATCTGAGCCTGGTATAGCAGGAAGTTGCCGCTCCCGGGCCCAGATATGAGGGCCATGTCGAGGTAGTTGATCAGTGTGGCGACCTGGTTGTAGATATAGGGGAACAGGAGGATGAAGGCTATTGTGATCATCAGGTCGACGAAGGGGATCTTGTCCTTCCCTTGCATGGAGTTGGACGCATAGGATATCATGAAAGCCAACACAGCAAGCCCCAGGCTCATCCCTGCGACGAAGGTGTAGAAGACGCCCAGGGGGTCCTTCGAGGGGTCAAGTGTGGGGTTCAGCGAGCAGGGGTTCAGCCCCTGGGGGCAGTGGACTATCGTGCTAAACGAGGTGTCGTTGAACAGGGGCAGGGCAACAAGGAGTTGGAACGTGGCGTCGTTCTGGCCCCCGTAAAACGACTGGTTGAGCACAAGTGTACCTACCTTCATTGCGACCCAGCCGCTGCAGTAGGCCGCCGTTGGCTTGCCCCATCCGTACCAGACGACTCCCGGGCCACCTCCCACTGTGCCTTGATTCTCCGGTCCGGCGTTGAGGTACACCGGCGAGCTCCCCGGCCAGACGAAGGTGTTCTGAGTGCTCACGCTGCCCAATAGGTTCGTAGAGGCGTTGAAGTCCATCCCGTCGTTGGTGATGAGACGCTGGTTGATGTCGTACCAGAACACCTCTCCAGACATATTGACTATGGCGTTCACGTAAAGGGGTCCGTTGATCTTGACCAGGCCATTGAACCAGTAGGTCGTGTCTAGACCTGGAAATGGAAGCCCGGAGACTGTAGAACCACACTGAACGGATGGGATGCTCAGGCTCCACGTGTTACCCCCAGTGGTCACGGCGCGGACGAGCAGTGGGGCGAAGAGTGAGAGGAAGATGAGGCTGATGGCCGCAACTCGAGCAGTCTTTCTGTAGCCAACCGCCATCGTCCTGAAGCCGGACCTTATTCCCACGTGAGAGGAACCTTCTGTGTCTTAAAAGGGGGGTCGGGGAGACCCTACTCTTCTCCCCCGCCGACGAGTTCTCCGAGCGAACCAACCATCGTCAGCCCAGCGATGCCTGCGACTATGAAGGCCACTGCGTCGATAGCGATGTTGAAGAAGTTGACGAAGGTGAGTGGCATTGAAGGACCGCCTGTCCAGAGCGTTACGACTCCGTTCGCCACAGGGGTCGTCGGGAAGCCGTAACCCACCGTCGTCGTCCCGCCGTTGGCCGTTGCTACCATCCAGACTATGAAGGAGATGATGACGGGCACAAGAAGGGTGATGCCGATAATCAGGATGTGCCTCCTGATCACCCGAATCGCGTTGGACCTTCTGTCCATGGCCATTCTCAGGGCACCGCCTTTGTGATCTGGATTCTTTGCGGGTCGGCTGTCACGGTGACCTTCTGGCCGACCTGGGCGCCGATGAGTTTGAGCTCGTCTGTGAGCGTGACCAGCAGGCTCCCGTTGGATTCTCTGACTTTCTTTTGGACGCGCGTGCTTTCCATCGGACGAGTACCGCAGGAGCGCTTTTAACGCGGGGGACGAAAGACGAGCGTTCCGCTTCGTTTTAAGCCACGCATGAATCGTCTTGCGTGTCTGAGTCCACCTGGTGGCGCGATGAGCAGTGGTGGGAGAAGGGGCTTTTCCAGCTGGGCGGGAGCACCATTTCAGCCAGGCAGCTCTTCACCCTGGCGGGGATATGCGTCGTCGCGCTGACAGCATCGCTGCCTGCCAACTTTGCGGTCGAGGGAGTCCCGTTCGCAGGGCACTTTGCCGTGTTCGGGCTTCTGGTCGCCATAGGGTACTTCGGCCTCGTCACGCGTAGGGTGAGGATGGTCCCGGTCGAGTTGCAGCTGTACTACTGGCTGATGAGGGGAAGGAACAGTGGTAAGACGATGAAGGCTGCATCCACGGTCGCACGGCCGAAAGCGAGCGGAGGCGCCGACACCCACCACATAACGGTCGACGACTTCAAGAACCCGGTCCCCTTCACGTTCATGAACAAGGTGAGGGTAGATGCCCCTACCAAGGTCCAGCTCATAGTAGGTGGGACCGTGCGCGACGAAGCCTCGGTCACCCCGGAGAACTGCGAGTACCGCCTGATGTACATCCCGCAGGTGGGGGACATCGGGGTCAAGGACGGCATGATCAAGCTTCTCGGGTCCGACCAACCCGTCTCAACGTTCAAGGTCACTGTCAGCGCGAAGGGGGTCAACCTCCTCGAGGCGAAGGAGCACTCGCGCTAGTTTCCGTTAAATCCTCACGGATGCTGTCTGGGCGTGGCCGACAAGTCCTGCGTCTATGAGCTCAGGTCGATCAACCTCGCCAACCTCCCTGAGAAGGAGCAAGCCAGGGTGCTGGACCAGTTTGCTTCATTCCTCAATTCCCTGATCGACCCTGTCGCCTTTGAGGTCATGAAAGACGTCAGGAATGTGGACGCTCTGGGGTCATCATACCCAGTCCCCTACATGCGCTTTTTCGTCAGGTCGGGCTCCCAGATAGACGAGCTGCTGGCAGGCCTGGTTGGGCCAGGGAAATTCGTCCGGGTTCCGGCCGTCCCGGAGACCGGCATAACACACGTCGGCAGCAGGTACATAGTTGACGCCGAGCAGCAGTTAGTCCAGACGTTCAACATCACCAGGCTCGGAGGAGTGATGGAGCCCGCATTCCTCACCAGGGTGTACGACATCGCTCACTCGGTGAAACTTCAGCTGGTCCCGATAGAGCCCCACCAGGCCAGGGTCCTCTCAAGACAGAGGGCGAACGCGCTCAGGTCGGGGCTGCTCCTCAGGCAGATGGACGGGAGGACGTTCAACCCCGAGAGGGAGGCGGAGCTGCAGCGCGTCCAGTCGGCGGCCAAGCTGATCGCTGCGGGCAACGAGCGCCTGTTCAAGGCCAAGATCTGCATCCGGCTCAGGGAGAAAGGGTATTCCGAGCTGCTTGCGGCCCGGAAGAAGCTGAGACAGACCCTGGGCGGGATGATTGATGAGATGGACTCCCCCAAGTACCTGCAGGAGCCCCTCCTCACAGACAAGGGACCCAGCTGGGCCACAGGAAGGTGGTTCTTCCTGACCACGGCCGCGGCCACGATATTCTTCCCGTTCTCAGGGCTTGACATCATAGACCCGAAGGGAGTCTTCTTCGGCCAGAGCCTCCAGACGGGCAACGCGATAATCTACGACGTCTTCGAGAAGGAGAACTACAACCTGGCAGTGATGGGTCAGACAGGCTACGGGAAGTCGACCCTGGTGAAGACGATCTTCACAAGGATGCTGCTGTCGGACCCGAGCATGTGCGCGTTCGTCTTCGACTCCATCGTAAAGCCGGAATATGCCATGGGACCCGACGGGAAATACGAGTCGTCGTTTGCAGGGCTCACAGGATGCAGGGTGCACAGGTTCACCAAGGAGCAGGGCGCTGGCCTGGACCCCTTCGCCGTGTTCCCCGACAGGCGCCGAGCGGCCAACTTCCTGGCCAGCGTGGCGAAGATAGAGGGGGAACCGAACTTGGTGGCGGACCTGTACCTAGCGTCGGACCGATCCGTCAGTGTAGCTGATTTGATGACGATAGTAGAGGGGGAGTTGAAAAAGCGCCTTCAAGCCAACCTCCCTCCCTACAGGTTTCTCTTCGAGGGAGAGGTGGACATCCACCCGAGGATGGTCTTCGTCCTCTACGACCTCCCCCCAGGGGAGCTTCGGGACGCGGCCGCCTTCCTGACCCTGGCGGCGGTCTGGAAGTCCATCCAGGACACGAACGTCTTCCCGGTGTCGCAGCGGAAGGCGATTGTCATCGACGAGGGGTGGGCCCTTGTGGAGATCAACCCGAGGACGGGGAAGCCGTACTTTCAGCTGGCTGTGGAGTACGTTCCCGAGATTGCCAGGACGGCGAGGCACTACAACACCAACTTCACGCTTGCGACGCAGTTGGTGTCCGACCTCATGGGGAGGGGCGGGACGGTAGGGCCTGGCAGGGAGATGGTCGAGAGCTGCGCCACGAAGTTCGTCTTGAAACAGGATCAGGCGGCCTCCGCCACCCTGAGAGAGGCGTTCAACCTCAGTGAAATGGAGGAGCGGTTCATCACCAATGCCAAGATCGGCCAGGGAATCCTCCTAACGCAGGAAGGGCACCTGCCGTTCTATAACTTCCTCTCGGACGAAGAGTTGAGGCTGTTCACCACGAGGCCGAAGGAAGTCACAGCGTAGAGAGCAAACACCACCAACGTCAGCTGTCACACACCCAGCGGTGTGGCGCCAAGGTCTGCAACGCTGGCAGACTTTCGGTCACCCCTCTCCCGTGGGGGACTACTCCCTCCTCGCCTTGCGTAAATCTGACGGCTTCGTTCCGGCTTCTATGCTTCCTCCTGACTTCGTGAAGCAGCTCGAAGCAAAAGGAACCCACCCGCCTCATTGCTGGGAGTGTGCCAGCGTGGCCAGCCTTGAGGGCCTTGACCTGGTCTGCATGAAGTACGGGGCTTACATCCTTCTGTATTCTTCTTGCAGTTCGCACGAAAGGCGCGGGGCGTCAGACTCGCCGATTCTGAGCAAGGCAGAGGTGGCGAGAAAGTTCAGGTGGGGGCTGAATGAACTGCGAAAATGAGGCTTGAATCCTCCGCTTCGGGCTCTTTCTTTCTATGCCGATTGACGAACCTGCCCAGGAGAACGAAGACTGCGCAGATAGCCAGGAAGACCCAGAGAAACGCGTACCCGATGCTCGGCTGGTTCGCTACGGGGGCCGTGACTTGTAGGTAGCCGACGGGGACGTTGACTCCGAACGAATTCACAATCCCGACAGTGACCGTGCCGTTCTGGTAGGGTGCCCAGGTGAAGCTTGCAGACCCTTCGAACCCCGACGGCGCCGGGGGGTCCATGTTGTTGAGGAGCGGGGCAGAGAACAGTAGGGGGCCCGTGGTCCCATTCCCGGCCCTGACCCAGAACTCTGTCGCGCCCCCTGAAGGTGGATTGATGAAGATGATAGTGTGCACCGTGGGACCCTGGACCTCGGATAATTCACTGGCCCCCCCGCCGATGAGGTTCACTACTACGGTGTTGCTCGCCCCGTAGAGGAACGGATAGTAGGCCGCGTAGCTTCCGGGCTCGGTGGCAATCGGGAGGAACGCCCCGACGCCGTTGGGAGGACCCGACCAAATCACGTATGGGGCGGGGGTGGAGAAGTTGAACGCTAGGGGCAAGGACCTGAACTGGGTGCTCTGACCGAGAGTATAGGCGGCGAGGTTACTCCAGTAGACCGTCTTCTGCCCAACCTGGGTAGGGATGCTGACGTTGTAGAGGGAGAAGGCGTTCGGGAAAGCATAGGTGAAAGCGTGCCCGTGGCCCTGCACCGCGACCTCGATTGCTGCCGGAGGCTCCCCGTCCTGCTCTAGGTTCGTCTGGTTGATCATATACTGCCATACTCCCAGTGAGACCGTGGAAGGCTTGAGGACCTGAACCATTGCGTTGGCCTCGTAGAGGTCCTTGCCGAAGAGACCCAAGATGCTAGAATCATTGCCGAAGATAGAAACCACTTGATGGGTCAGACAGGGATCAAGCGGGTTTGGGTTGAAGGCGGTCACTGTGACGTTCACCTGAGTGTCCGGTCTTCCGTACTGATCGACAGCAGTGAAGGTCAGATTCCCGTTGTAGAAGATTGGCTCGTACCTGTAAGTCGAGTTGAAGAGCTCGTAATCGCCTCCTGCGAACTGGTTCGAGCGGGCGGTCTCGGTCAGGTTGAAGTAGGCCGTCCCGGTCGGGGTGTACTTGTCGAAGTAGGCTGCTGCCCTCTCGGGGGTGCCCCTCGGAACATCCGACGCATTCACAGGCGCCCGGAAGTACCATTTCATGGTCCTCTCGCCCCAGGTGAACACGTGCGGCTGAACCGGCGTGTCGGTGGTGGTGCAGACGAACTCCACGTCCCCGTCGCCGAACCCGAGCCTCCAGTACACGACCTTGTCCTTGAACCCGAACAAGGTGGAATAGGAAGTGCAGCCGGCTGAGCAGGAGACAATTCCGTCGTAGTCGACGTAATCGGAAATCGTGAACCAGATGTAAGAACCCTGGCTGCACTTTGACGTGACCCCATTGAGATCAGCAGGGTCGAGGCCGATGCACCAGGTGGCACCGTGTGGGAGCCCGAAAGCCACGCTGAAGCGTTCGTTGGCCAGAGGCTCGAGCGTGACCAGGGCTGGCGTCAACGTTGTGGTGACGGAACTGTTGCCGAACCCGGGTGAACTCGCCACGAACCTGTATGTGGAGCAGTTGGCGGTGCAGCCCCCTGAGTAACGCAGACCGGGGAAGCGGGCTATTCCATTGACATCTGTTTGCGCTGTGCCTATCTTCGTGCCGTTCGGGAAATACGCAGTGACAGTCGCTGGATATGCCCCCGGCCAGCCGTACGGCGAGCAGTCGGTGGACGGCGGCTGCCAGCCTCCCTTTGTCTCCCATGGTATCTGGGCGAACACGCACACTTCCCAGCCGGAGCCCCCCGATGCAGGCTTGGGCGGGCTACTCGAAGAGTACTGCATGGGGACGCTTCCGTACTTTGTGAAGTTGAACGGATACCACCCGCCTGCACTGAGAGTCAGGTTCCAACCCTCTGTAGAGAAGGAGAAGTCGTTGACCATGGCGCGCTCCCCGGTGGAGTTCAGAGCGTCGAACGGCCTTGTGTTAGCGTCCCCAGCGTAGGTGTAGCCTGGGCGGTTCCCGTCATACCTGACGAGTGTAACAAAAGGCCGCTCGTACGACGACGAGTTCTCGAAGTTGTAGTCCATGTAGGTGAACTCCTTGAAGTAGGGCGAGTACTGTACCACCGTGAATGGCTGCGCCGACGTTCTCTCCCCGAGCAACTGCCCACGCCAGTTCAAGGCCTCTGCCTGAAGCGTGACTTGGAAGGGGCCATACGGACTGCCGGCGCTTACCTGGTACAGGAGAGTGCCGTTCCTTCCCAACTTGTTTGTGGTGACATTGACGGTACGGAGATTGGGTGGATTGAGGCTTGTCACGTTGACCGGGATATCGATGCGTAGGTCGGAGAAGAGAAACGACGCTGCCCAAGATATCCGGAAGGAATCGTTTCGGTATAGCGACCCATCAGGATTCCTCAACGTATTCCCATAGCTGTCGGTGACGTTCTGCACCGTTGTGGTGAACTGAAGGGCAAAGCCCCTGACGGTGACAGTCTGCGAGGTCGAGAGCCCTGTTGTCGAGCTCGTGCAGGAAGTGCCGGTTGTCGTTGACGCAGTTGCTGTCGTGGTGCTGGTGGTGGACGAACTGGTCGCTGCCGTCCCAGTTGATGAGCTGGTCGAGCATGTAGTGGTGATGAATGAGACCGAGATTGTTATCGTGTACCTGCCCGAGAGGTTGGCTATGACGATGAAATTCCCGCCAGAACTTGTGGTGTTCGCTGCGAAGATGCTGTGATCATAGGCCCATGTAACTCCCGCAAGGGTTGAACCAGAGCTCAGCGTTATTGAGAGAGAAATGTGGAACTCGTCTCCCATGTAAAGGGTGAGGTCGGGGTTCGCCTTGGTGTAAGTCACGGAAGAGGAAAGGCAATTCCCGTAGCTGTCACAGGGGTCCGATGCCCAGTTATGCGAGGCGGTTACTGCGAGCCCGGAGGCTCCCATGACCATGCAGAGCAGAAGAACAGGAAGGGCTCTCAACTAGGGGCTTGGGGCAATTTTGGCTAAAACGCACCGATACCAGGTTGGAGGATCGCGTATTGTCGAAAGAAAGTCAGTTCACTGCACTGCTATTTCGAGGGGTTCTGTTAACTCAGCGTCAGGTTCGTCTCACTGTTAACTCTCGTCAGGTGGATAAATTCACTGAATTTCCCCCCGACGATGCCACCAGACGACCACGGAGGTTCTGTTAATTTAGCCTGGTTCCTAATGGACAGATTGGGAAACTGGCACTCCCGCGTCCCTGCACCAATCCGTGAAAAGGGCCGCATCTCGGTCGTTCTGGAACCTAATGCGAAATCCCCTAACATGGCTGTTCACGGACACGACCAACCCGACACGAACGGCTCGAAGTGGCTTGACGTAGGTTGACCGAAGTGCTCTTGACCCCCTGACCCCTTTCCCGCGAAAGAATACGTGCCCCCTTTCAAAAGTCACTTCGCATTGAAGAGAGTAGTAAAGGAAATAGTAGGACGTGAGGGCGAGAACCAGAATAAGAGCGAGAGGAAATCCCGCTGTGACACCCCATCCGAATCCTGCCGTCGAGAGGCCGTAAACCCCTGCCGCTGTAGCAACTCCTAAAACGAGTAAAAGCAAGTAGTACCAAGACATCCAAAAGTAACGCAGTTCTGCACGGAGCCACACCCCCTGCGTAGCCATACTCTGCGAAGATTCGTCATCGTGGCTTAAGTCTTGACCTTCGAGGCGCGCGCGTTACCAGAACCTTTCGGGGCCCCTTCATTCCTCGGGCTCTTCGTCGCCCCCGCCCTCGTCCTCGTCCTCCCCCTCGCTTTCATCCTCTAGCTCCTCGTCTTCTTGGGACATTTGGGCTGTGCCCGATTTTCAATAGGTATTAACGCGTTTCGCGGCCACGCTCCCGCATCAACAGGCTTGGCTGAACACAGCTCCTCGTGGACAGGGATTTTCGTCTTCAGGTAGAGGCAGTCGCAAAACCTGCACCTCTCAATGGGGTCACGTTCCGTCAAGCTGCGAAGGAGGTCGACGAGCAGTCTTAACGACGGCAAATGAATTAGTGGTCTCAAGGCTTCACGAGACGCATGTTCGACCCTCGAACATACAGATAATCGACTGTCGGGCACGATTCGAATTGAAATTGTGACCGACCCTCGAACATGCACATGTTCGACCCTCAATCATGCAGCCGCTTCTTTGAAACTTCGTTCCGGTGCTGCTTCAGCCTACTGACAAAGTGCTCCACATCTCGCTCGGTCCAGCCCTCTATCCCGCAAACGTCGAAAATCGTCATTGCGGGAAACTGCATAAGCCCGCTCCTAGGCGTCTTCCTGAGTATCTCCTCCTTCAGGACCCCCACGAACTTCTCGTTGAAGAGGTACTTCCTCGTGTTCACCCGTTCGAGAACTCCCGACTGCCGGAGCGACTTGAGGACCTTGGTGATGAGGGTCGAGCTGAAAGGGAGTTTCCTGAGATCGTGCGTGTCGAAGGCGACCGACTCAGCCAGCACTTCAAGGCCTATCAGCACTGCGAGCTCTTCCCTCCCCCTGCTCTTGGGCAACCCTGCTGATTACCCTCCCTTCTTGGCGCCGCTCAAGGTCAACGACCCGACTATCTTGTCTCCGACTATCTTCTGCCACACGTTCATCTCGTAGTCGAAACGGAGGTCTACGGCTTCCACTGTCTCCCGGGGCTCTCTGAACTTTCTGGACGCGGACGACTCTACTGCGTAGCCCCTTCCCCCAATGTGCTTCACGAATAGGAAGAACTCGCTGCTGCATCTGGAGCACTTGCAGTTCACCCTGCTGACGCTCTCTGTGACCTCGGTCCTGCTCTCCCCTCCGGGGTCAGCCGGGACGTGCGTGGCGTCGATCTTCCCCTGCATCTCCACCATGTGCATGCCTCCGCAACTCGGGCACGGCACTGTGATTACTCCCTTCTCGTGAACCTCAAGGCCCTTGACATCCTGCTTCGCCTTCGGCTTGGTTTTCTTGGCCGCATCATTCTGCGAGTTTGCGCTCCCTCCGGCCTGCGAGTCGCCAGGCGTGAAGTCGGGGAAGACCCTCCTGAACCAGTCCAACGCGTACGCTGCCTTCCTGTCCTCCCACGCTCTGTCCATTTCGTCTCCTTTGTAGCCGAAGCCCGCCGCAGTCGCGGCGGTCAGGAAGAGGTCCTCCTCGCTCTCAATCCCGCACAGATGCTCTAGGTGGGGGAGCCTGAACTTGAAGCGAGAGGCAATCTCGATCTCGTAGAGCCTACGAAACCTCTGCTCGGTAAGCTTGTCGGCGACGTCTACCAGCCGCTTCAGCCACTTGTCGAGCCCCTCGGGAGCGATGGAATCCCTAATCTTGGTTATCCCGAACAGCTCCTCGAGAACAGACAGACCCTGCCTCTCTCCCCTCTCATCGTCGTTCTCCCTCTTCGCTTTGACGAACATCTGGAGTTCGGTCATGCCGGTGTCGATGTAGGCGACGTACGAGCCGAATCTCGCGTCCTTCGTCGTCTCGTAAAGTTGCTTCAGAGCGTAGTAGCGCCTCACTCCGATGTACACGAAGTAACCTTCGCCGTCGGGCCTGAGGACGACTCTCCCGGGGTTGAGCTGACCGTTGGGGGTGTTCTCGTCTGCAGCAGACCTTATCGAGTCGGCCAGCCCTGCGACGTCGTAGGCGAACCTGAAGGCAAGCTTCGGGTGAGGCTGGACCAAGTTGAGCGGTATCGTGATGAGTTGGGCGGGCATGCTCCGCTCATCCTTGCCAGGCAACCAGCTCGGACTTCACGACCAGCGAGGTCATCCCGGATTGCTTGAGGTGGTACTTCTGTGTGATAGAGTTGCTTAGGTACCCCGGGACGAGATCCGCGCATGCCTCAGACAGCGCCTCCTCGGCAAGCTTTCTGGGAGACCTCCCCCTCCCGTCTCCGACCTTCTGAGCAAGCAAGGTTGCGTATTTCGCGCTTACCTGCTGGAATAGCCCTGCCTCCCTCAGGAGCTTCCCGGTGACAGGGAGCTTCGAGATGGAATACTTCCTGAACAAGGCACCCAAGCCAGTTCCGGCGTCCGCGACTCTTCCCGAGAGCCTAGCCTCCTCCAAGACCTTGAAGAGTTCGAAGTTTCTTTCATCTGCCCCTATCTGTAACTCAGACGGTCCCAAGGGTTCAACCCTCTTTGCGTCGTATCCCCTCTGCGTAAGCCGGGCGTTCCTGAGTTCAACTAGGGCACCAACGTCCGAAGCGAAGAGTGGGATCCTCAGCTTCAGGTAGAGTCCATAGGAGTACGACCTGAATGGTCTCTCCCGCCCGTTGACCAAGACGTGCAAATCCCCCTCGGAGATTGGGTAGACCTCCACAATCAGGTCTCTCCACCTGTCCATCCCCGGGTGCACCTGGGAGATGCAGGCGCTGACCTCTGCAAGGTTCCTGCCGACCCTCAGGAACTCCTGGGCGACGGATGCGATGGCCGCCTTCGTCGGTCCCACATTGTCCATGATCTTGACGGCTAGGTGTTCCGCGTTATTCTTCACCGAGGCCTTCACTTCGGTCGGAGCGCTGAACCTCTCCACCAGGAGGTCAATCTCCTTGCGAAGAGGAGCCATCCTCTCCTCCTGCCGCATTGAGAGAGAGTAGGAGCCGTGAGCCCTGGCGCCTACGCTCCTTCCAAGTACCTTTGAGAGTTCGCGCCTGTCCAGCGGAGCAGCTCCTACTGGGCTCGACCCGTCCCTGAACCCAGCACCGCAGTTCCTGCAGGACCCTTCCACGAGGGGAGACCCGCATTCCTCACACAGTTCGAGAGGCTCCCCGCCGCGGTCCGGCATGCCATAGAATCCAGAAGCGCCTTTTAAGACGAGGCAATCTTCCATAGTCATAACACGCCCTGAGACTTCAGTAAACATTTAAAGATACCGTCATCTTACCTGATAGCCATGCCAGAGAGAGGGTTCAAGACAATCACAGTGACTGCGCAACTCTACCACGAGGTCCAGGAGAGGGCCAAGAAGGAGCACAAGAAGGCAGCGAGCTACGTCAGCGAGATCCTCGAGACGATGCTGTACGTCGAGGACAAGTTCACCAACTACGTCCCATTCCTCGAGCTCATCTCGCTCGACAGCAACGAGGTCGTCATCAGGGACAACAAGAAGGACAGGATCGTGGGCGTGAAGGCCAGGAGTTCGGACGGCGGGAAGGTCAAGTTCTACTGCGAGGTGGACAACAACACCGACTACTGCCCGCACACAGCGTTCGCAGCGGCGCTGCCGCAGGTGAGGAACGCCATCAGAAGATAGGCGGAATCCGCTTTTCAGACAATCACTTTCGCGCGCTTGCAACCCCGTGAAGCCAAGACTTGTGTCAGTATGAACATTCTACGAGGAGTTAGTCGCAACTTCGAGTCAAGTGGAAGGTCAAGACCTATCAAACCCTCCATTCCCTAACCCTGGCGTGCCTGAGAAAGACCTGTCCTTCCGGATAGATTTCGTACAGAAGATAATCGAGTTCGACGAAAAGACAGGAGAGTTCAAGGCTGCTCTGATTCCGGACCCCGAACGATATGAGAGCAAGAACCGGGATGGGAAGGACTACATCTACGACAAGTTCAATCACCTGTTAATTCCCTTGGAGGAGGTCGCCAAGGCAGCAGGGAGAGCTGCGACACTGCCAATGTACTATTCTCCCCCCAGGATTGCCGACCTTCCCGCGTACATAGAAGGCCGGATCCCTAGCATTCGTGACTTTCTAGGCAGCGACGATTCGAGCTACGCGGCGGTGGACAAGTCCGAGGAGTTCCTGCAGTCACTGTCCGTGGACAAGATGAAATTCGTCGTCCTGTGCATCGACCTCGTCGGCTCCACGGTCCTGAGCTCAAAACTGCCCGAGAGGCAGTACACAAAGGTCATTTCCCTCTTCCTGAGGGAGACTTCAGCCGTCGTCAGCGCTCACCATGGCTACGTGCTGAAGTACACTGGAGATGGACTGATCGCGTATTTTCCAGAACCAAACTACATAGGAATGAATGATAACGCGTTTGATTGCGCGGTGGCAATGAAGTACGTGGTAATGCAGGCAGTGAATCGTGTCCTCATAGAGAAGGGATTGCCTCCCCTACAGACCCGAATAGGCATCGACTCCGGCGAGGCGATGGTCGCTACAATAGGCGACGTATCGAGCAAGCAGCAGAAGGACTTGATTGGGCTGACTGTGAATCTAGCAAGCAAGATTCAGGCCAAGGCCGACCCGGACCAAATTCTGCTCGGAGCGTCGACCGCGCGCAACCTGCACGTCACGCGGAGGAAACTCGTTAGGGAGTCGGGGAGGAAGATTGACCAAGCGAAGACAGACGGGACGGCGTACCCCGCCTTCCAAGCAGACATCTGAGCCGACGAGAAATCACCCTTACGAAACACCAAGTGTTCTCGCGCGCTGAATGCGTGTGTAGAATTGATTAATCACAAACCGCTAGCATTGGACGAAGCTTTGAAAGCAATTTCCAACTGCTGATCCTAGCTGACCCTGCGCGGTGCTGTTACCCCTATGTCATGCGAATGAGAGATTGACGTCTCCGTTCGTGGAGTACCATACCTCCCTCGACGTTCTCTCGAATCGTGACAGCAGATTAAGACTCAGGAACTTCTGGACTGGCTTTTCAAGCCTCGGGGCCCTTGGGAACCCGAACTCGGCGTAGTCCTTCACTCTGAATCGCTTTTTTGCAGACATCTGTCTCAGCAAATCTGTTTCACGGTCAGTGAGGTTCAGCTCCACAAGCTTCTGCCGGGCGAGTTGTCGAAGCGAATTCCTGGCCACGCTCATCGGAATCTGTCTTTCACTCGGAAAGGCAAGCCGAAAGGAATATACCAGGTCAGAGAGCCTCTTGAAGATGTACCGGATCTCCCCTCCTGAAACGTCGTACAGGAGATCGACAGCTTCGGAGGGTACGGGAAGGTTCCGTCCCCCGCCCGTTTTGAATTTCTCGGCCCTAACTTCAATTGCTTGGTGCACTTCTTCAATCGATATAGGGTTCAACTGTATCGGCGGACCGTTGACCAATTCGCTTACCCTCCTCGCCTTTGTTTCGAGCGTGAGAAAGAACCCTGACCCCGAAATGAGGATCCACCACACTTTGTGCCTCGTAAGCAACGTGTCCCGCGCAGAGTTAAGGAATGATATCACTACGTCTTCGCGCAAGACGTCAAGGTTGTCGATGGGAACCATGAACGCTTCATACCCGAATTTCTCTGCTGCCCTGTCAAACCACTGATCCATCGTGTGCATTATAGTCGGAAGAACTGTTGACGCTGGCGCAATGGGAGCCGCTCCCTTCTCCGCACCCCCGCCGGTCCCCAAGATTGAGATGTTGAAGCCTCCAGTGGAACGCACGGTGTTGGCAACGAGTTCCTTTCCAGCCCTAAGGACCTCGTCGTCAGTGGATGAAGATGGTCCGTGAATCTTCTCCAGGGAGAATATGCAGTTTGACAGCACGGAGAGCATCAGGTCCGAGGTTTCGATGTTCTCCTTCAGTTCGATGGTCTCGAATGACGGCATGTACTTGCGTTTGCCTCCCTCTTTCTTCCACTTGTCGTATTGCATTGCGTTCACGAAGCTTGTCTTGCCGACTCCGACATTCCCCTGAATTATCGCTAGACCGCCGCCTCGACCCGCAACCTGTAGTTTGAACGCCTCCTGTTCCTTTGGCCTGCCCACGAACAGCTCTCGGTCTTCCTTGCCGACTCTCAGGGGCTTGTAGTCGTATGGATTCCTTGTGAATCCGAGATCAGCCCAAAGATCTCCTTCGGACGAGTTCATACCCCTGTCCGGACAGTTGCAGGGGTATAAACGTTCAAACGGGAATGAACGCGATCCTGCGACTAGTACCCCTGCAAGTGTACAACGAGGAGTATGAACTATCTCAATGGGTTGTACCATGACCAGACGGAGTCTGAAATTAAGCGCTGCAAACCCCGACGCTCGTTTTAACCTGCCGAACCCTAAATCCCTCATGCCGTCAGACCTCGTCAGCGCGCGCAAGGTCAGCCTCTCCAGAATGAAGGGGTTCGCGTTGGAGAAGCTGGCCGAGGGTCCCCTCCGCGACGACATCCTCTCGCAGCCCGACGAGGTCTCCTCTGGAGAGTACCTAACGAACTGCAGAGTGTGGTTGAGGCTCGCCAGGGCGGGCGGCTGACCGCTTCATCCAGCAGCAGGTTCGAGGACGGCCCTGCCGTCGCTCAGGTTCCCGGTCCACTTCCAGCCCTTCGTGAGCCACTGCTCCACTTCGTCGGGCTTCACGACCTTCTGGGCCGCGTCGCCGATGATGCCGGCCACGAGCTTCTCCCTTATCAGGGCCATGACGTCCTCGTCAGACTTCTCGTTTATCCGCATCTTCTCGACATCGGCCTGGTCGTAGACCGTGAGCAGTATCTGCTTGCGTATCTTCGTCACCAGGTCCTCTTCGGTCCCCTCTGCCGAGGTGACGAGGTACCTGTTAGTGGCCTTCTGGTACGCATCCCTCATCCTCTCCAAGGTGTCATCGTCGAGGCCCTTCTGGAGCGTATAGACGAACTCTATGTCCCCCGAGTGCCCCATCCAGAACTGCCTCCAGTCGCGGATGATCAGCCCGTCTGCCTCGGCGTGCATCATCCTGGTGTCCGCATACCTTCGCAGGAGGTACGGCCTCCAGTCGAACCCGGCTTCCCTGATGACCTTGCGAATCGAGTCGCGTATGTTCGTCGACGTGATGTGTTCACCGTAGGGCTTCTGGTGGTTCAGTGGTCTGCCGACCTCTTTCACAGCGTTGGACGCTGTCACGGTTACCACCGCGGAATCTGAGGTAAGCCTCTCGCCGCGCTCCATCCTGTCCTCTAGGTACTGTTTCACGTATTCGCAGGCCTGGGCGGGGAGGAACGTCGTGTATGCACTCCTGGACTTGCTCACCGCCTTCCGCACGACCACGGCTGTAGGCACCTTCTCGAACTCCACAGTGCCCTTCTCGGAGTCGACCCTAGCCTCGGGCAGGTCGCGGACCTTGAGGCCGTCCGCCCCGATCGCGTCTCCGATCGTCGCCGGCCTCACCCCGCCGAAGCCGATCAGAGATATCGACACCTTCTCCCGGATGCCTGCGTGGTCGAGGACGGTTGCGAGCTGCTGCCTAGTGAAGACCTTCTCGTCGGCATACTTCGGCGTGTCCTCCCGGAGCCTGGGCTCCAGCTCCAGCTTGATGGCGTTGAAGCGGAGCCATGACTTCAGGGCCTTCACATAGCTCTTAATCGCCGAGCCCCTCTGGCCGGCCTCCTCCTTGGCGGAGATCAGCGCGCCGACGAACGTGTTCAGTTCGACGGGGCTCAACTTCGCCAGGTCCCCGGGCCTGATGCCCTGCTCGGCGCAGATGCTGCCCAGCCTCCTCAGGTACCCCGAGGCCGTGTTCTCCGAGCCGCGCCTGACATTCAGGTACCACCGCAGGAAGGCCTCGTCCTCCTTGAGGAGACCCACATACGGCGAACCTTCCGGCAGCCTGGCAGCCTTCGACACGCGAATTTGCTGCTGCTGGGTACTTAACGCGGGGTACCGTACTCGTATGAGTGCGGGCCCGACGGGAATCGAAGCGTTTTTCGTGCTGGATTTGGTTACGTTTGAAGGGCCCATATCTCAATGGCACCGAACCAGACAGGCGTGGCTGAATCCTTTGAACCTTGGAGACCCCTGACCATGCAGGGACTCAGGTCTAAATACGCTCGAACGCCAACAAATTGAGGAAGACACCAACGTCTACTGAGAAAGTGAAGTCGGAATCTGTCATCGTTGTGGAGCGCCTGCAGAAACAGTACGGAAAGACAGTGGCAGTAAGCGACGTCTCTTTCTCGATATCCGAAGGGGAAATCTTCGGGATAATCGGCCCAAACGGTGCAGGCAAGACTACCACGGTGGAGTGCATCTCCGGGCTCCGCACTCCCGATTCAGGAACGATCAGTGTCTACGGGCTTTCTCCGCAGAAGGATAGGAACAAGATTAGGAAGTTTGTTGGTGTCCAGCTTCAGGAAAGCCAACTCCCCCCACGCCTTAGGGAGGGAGAAGCAGTGAGACTCTTTGCATCATTCTATTCGAATCCGCTGAATCCGGACGAATTGCTCGAGTCGTTGGGCATCAGGAAGATCGAGGACTCAGCATTCAAGAACTTGTCTGGCGGCCAGAAACAGAGACTGTCGATAGCGCTTGCCCTAGTGGGGAACCCGAAGATTGCAATACTGGACGAATTGACATCAGGGCTTGATCCAGAAGCAAGGCGCGAGACGTGGGCACTCATAGAGAACATCAGAGACCGCGGCGTCACCGTGGTGCTCGTGACCCACTTTATGGACGAAGCTGAGAGATTGTGCGACCGTCTCGCCCTGATCAACCACGGCAAGCTCGCGGTATTGGACACGCCCGAAGCTATTGCCGCGCTGGCAGGAGGGAACAGAGTGCGATTTGTTCCTTCGCAACCAGTCGACGACAAGACCCTTCATGCGATACCCGGCGTGGTTGGGGTCGAGAGGAAAGAGAGGTACATCACTGTTACTGGCACCGGTGATTTGGCGGCCTCTGTCATCAACTCACTTGCGAAAATCGGATTGCACGTCTCGGACATAGAGGCAAGAGGGGGGAACCTTGACGATGCGTTCGTGAAGCTGACTACGCAAGACGTGTCTAATGCCTCGGGAGGGACTCAGCCATGACCTCGGTCCCGAGAGGACCGAAAGATGAGAAATCAGGAGGCCGGTTCTCCGTACTCCTCCAGGTCGAGGGGAAGCTCGCCCTGCGAACACCGATAGGGTTGGGGATGGGAGTCGGTCTTCCAATCGTCCTGCCCGTAGTATTCGGACTCGTCGGAGAAGCAAGCCCAGGGAGCGTCGCCAGCACAGGCCTCACAGTGATAGACCTGTGGGTTCCAACAATCATGATTATTGCATTTGCGTGCCTGGGAATCTATGTCCTGCCTCTCACCATGGTGAGGTATCGTGAGATGGGGTGGCTGCGAAGACTTTCAACAACCCCAGAGTCTCCCTCGAGGTTTCTCGCAGCTCAATCGATAATCAACCTCGCGCTTGCCCTGGCGGCAATCTTGACTGTCATCTTTGGAAGTGAGCTAGCCTTCGGGGCGTCGCTTGACGTAAGCATTCCGTATTTTGCTCTCTCAGTCGTTCTCTCGCTTGCGGTGATGTTCTCTCTCGGCTTGGTCGTTGCTGCCCTGGTTCCATCACAGGAGGTCGCGACCGGCGCGTGTGGGGGGCTGATGTTTCTCTCGTTCTTCCTTTCAGGTCTCTGGGTTCAGCCTTCCCAAGTGGGCGGGACATTGGCGACAATCATGTACTATTCTCCGCAAGGAGCGGCAGATAGGGCCTTACTTTCTTCGGTCTTCAATACCGCCCCTCCATACACTGCTATAGCGACAATGGTCGCTTACACAGCCGTCTTCGCATTTCTTGCAATCCGTTATTTCCGATGGGAGTAGTGCGTCCCGCGGACAGAAGGGTCTGAATCAGACCCCTTGGTTCAAACAGAGCTTTGAATCGCGGGCCCGACGGGGCCCGCACCCGAACGAGTGCGGTATCCAATCTGGATTCCGCCTTCGTTGGCCAATGTAAGCCCGCTAGCGCGGCCTCCCGATATTAACGTTCGCCAAGATTGATTTCGAGAGATGTGTCACACCCACGCCCTCCTCGGGAGGAGGATTCATGAATTGGCAGATGCTTTTGGCTGGCCCCTCATCCTTGGTCCAGACTTGGATGGGGCGAGTCGGGTTCTCCAAACTGCCGAACACATAGGACAGGCGAGTCTCGAAGGTCATCGTGCGACTTATTGTTGACTTGAGAGTATATCACCACCACTCTGCGGACGCTACCATGTCGAAGCTCCGGTGCTTGGCAGAGAGATTCTTATTCGAATTCACGAAATCAGGGAGGCGTTGAGACGTTACTTTATCTCGCGGTCATTCCTGACGCAGACGATGTCCGGTCAGGTCAATGCAACAGACTTGAAGGGGTGCGAATGAAATAACTAGGCCAAATCTTCTCGGGCTCGCGATCAGGAACGCTGCCGAGACGTGGCCAATCTTGACAGGGCCCGGAGACCCGAATACCATTGATCTCTACTGGCAGGCGGCCAAGGTATTGGCGAGTCTGGGCGTCAGCATCCCTCACGGGGTTCCTCCGAAAGCAGTTGGAGTCGGAATTGTTGAATGTGTCGAAAGCAAGTTCGTCAAGGGCTCACTGATTCGTAATCTTCGTCCGTCTGTCTTGTCCGACCGTGGCTTGTTGCTAACGCGAACCCTCAACGCTGGACCCCTCTGGGCGTTCTTACCAGAGCAAGCCTTTGTTGTAGCTCTATTCGCATGGCACGGCTGCATAAACATGGCCAAGACGACTAGGAAGACCTATGTCACGGGAGATGGAGAAGCAGAATACTCGTCAGAACTCAGGATCAGCGGCTACAATTCGATTCGAAAGTGCTGGCTAGAAGAGGTGAAGAAAGGGAATCCGTGGGTCCGTTATGGCGTCTCCGTGGCTAGAGGCTTGACAAAGAGTAGGGGCAATGAAATGGTTGACGATTGGATTCCTCGAATCTCTCCCTATTGGGAGTCCTAGACCACTGAGAATCAAGGTTTGGGTTTACTCTTTTCGGAACTACGGAAGTTCATCATGGACAAGGTTTCTCCACACGCTCCTGAGGAGGTCAAGAGTTCGAACCGGAAAGGATTCGAAGCGTTCCTGGTGCTGGAAATCGTATCGAAATGCAAGGTACATGCCTTTGACGGTTCGGACTGCTAGCCAAAGCTTCCTCCTCAAGATGGATTTCTACTTCCTTGGGGAGCTGAGTTGAGCGCGCGCTAGTGCCCCCTGAGCCTTCCGAGGTACACTTCCAGCTCGGCCTCAGTCCAGCGCCCTATCCCGCATACGTCGAACACTCTGAAGGCAGGGTAGTGAAGGAAGGTCCCACGCGGCATCCCCTGCACGATATCCTGGCTGACTGCGTTCATGAAACCTTCGGTGAAACGGTACTTACCTTTGCCCCTTACGCCGCTGTTCATTATCACGCCAGAGTCGACGAGCGCGCGTAGTACCTTGCCCACTCGAGCCCTGCCGGCAGGGAGCTCCCAAAAGCCACGTGAATCGAAATCGACGCCCTCCATGAGCATCTCCACGACGACCATGGAGGTCAGCGCCTCCCTCATGGACTTCGGCAGGCCGGGTTCACCCCTCCTTCTTCTTCACATTCCCCCGCGGGAGGCGAAGCGGGCCGATGACCTTCCCGTCCATAATCTTCTGCCAGACGTTCTTCTCTCCCCCGAAGCTTACCCCAAGGTCGAACAGGTCGACGGTATCCTTGGGTTCCAATAGTTCTCCCGACAAGGACCCGCTGACCGCGTAGCCCTTCTTTCCCTCCTGCGGCTCGACGAACGTGAAGAACTCCCCCGCACAGTGGCGGCAGCGGGACGGGAACCAGACCAGGGCGTCGGGCGTAGCAGTGAACTTCTCTCCGCCGGGATCGGTTGGAAGCAGCGTGGCCTCCACCTCCAAACGCAGCTGCATCAGGTTTCCCGCGCCGCATGACGGGCAATGGACGACGAACGCGCCCTTTTCATGGGGCGGAAGCTCTCTTTCCCCCGCCTCCTCCTTCTTCTCCGCGGCACCCCTCGCCTCGGGAGCCTTCTCGTATTCAGGGAAGACGTCGTTGAACCACCGCAGGTTGTAGGCCGCGTTCTTCGCTTTGACGGCCTCTTCCACCTTGTCCTCGCTGAAGCGGAAGCCAGCAGTCGAAGCGGCCGCCAGGTAGAACTCCTTCTCCCCCTCTATGGCGCATAGTTTCTCGAGATGAGCCAGCCTCAGCCTGAAACCGGAGCCTCTCTCCACCTCGTAGAGCTTGGCGAGCTTTTCCTCGCTCAACCTTCCCGAGAGGTCGTACAGCCGCTTCAGGTCTCCACTGAGCTCTTCAGGGCGAACCGAGTCCCTGATCTTCCTCATTCCCGATATCTCTTCCATGACCGAGAGCCCTTCTCTCTCCCCCTTCCCCTCCTCGTTCTCGCTCTTCGCCCTGACGAACAGCCGCAGAAGAGAATCGCCCGTGTTGGAGTCTACGAATGCGTAGTACGTTGCAAACTTCTCTTCTCCCGTCTTTTCGTAGAGCAGCCTCAGGGCGTGATAACGCTTGACGCCGATGTAGACCCAGTATCCCTCTTTGCCGTCGTTCCTGGGGACGACCCGCCCTGGTACAAGCTGGCCGTTTGGGGTTTCTTCGCTCGCCTCAGACTCGATTAGGGCTGCGAGTGGCTCGACGTGGTACTCGAACCTCATCGCGATGCTTGGATGCGGCTCGACCAGCCTGATGGGTATCGCCTTCGCTTCCGCTGCGGTCGTCGTCCTCTGCTCCGCCACAGTCATCGTCATCTCCAATGGGCTTCGAGTTCCGAGTTCACTATGAGCGAAGCCATTGCAGATTCCCTGAGGTGGTACTTCTGGACCAACGCCTTTTCCAAGCAGGAAGGCACCTCCCGTCTGCATGCTTCCTTCAGGGAGTCCTCAGCTAGTTTCCTCGGTGACCTCCCCTTGCCGTCCTTCACCTTCTCGGCGAGCGTCCTAGCATACTCGGAATTCACATACTGAAGCAGCCCGACCTCCCGCAGCAAAGACTGCGTGAAGGGGAGCTTGGATATCGAGTACTTCCTCAGGATCGCAACAATGTCGGTCCCGCCGCCCAGCGGTCCTGCCTCGGAAAGCCTCGCCTCCTCAAGCACCTTGAAGAGCTCGAAGCTTCTTTCGTCGGCCTTGACGATGAACTCGGATGAGCCCCTGGGCTCCACCCTCTTCTCATCGTATCCGCCCTCCGTCAGGCTCGCGCTCTTCAACTCGAATATCGCACTGCCGTCCGACGCGAAGAGCGGGATCCTCAGCTTCCGATAGATACCACCGGAGTACGACCTGAAAGGCCTGTTTCTCCCATCCACCAGAACGCGGATCTCGCCTTCCGCGGTAGGACAAACCTCCACGATGAGGTCCTTCAGCCGGTCCATCCCCTGATGAACGCTGGCGATGCACGAAACGACTTCCGCCACGGTTCTCCCGCGTCGGATGAACTCCTGGGCGACCGACGCTATCGCCGCCTTGGTCGGCCCGAGGTCATCCACAATCTTCACGGCTGTCCTCTCTGCGCTCTGCCTGACCGAGGCCTTTACCTCGGGAGATGCGTTGAAGCGCTCTGTCAGTAGCTCGATCTGCTTTCTCAGAGGCGCCATCCTCTCATCCTGCTGCATCGAGAGGGAGTAGGAGCCGTGCGCGCGCGAACCTACACTCCGCCCAAGTACCTTCGAGAGTTCCCGCCTGTCAAGGGGAGCGGCGCCGGCAGAGCCGCCTCCGTCTGCAAACCCGCCCGCCGTGCAACTCCAACAGAGGCCGTTCTCATCGAGGGGAGAGCCGCAGTGCTCGCAGATCTCTCCCTGTTCTGGACCGTCCATGCCTACGAAGGAGTCGGTTGCATTTAACGGACTGGCCAGGCAGGTTGTATCTCTCTGGTTCATGCTATCCTTCGACGTAAGAATCCCACAGTAAACATTTAAAGATACCGTAATCTTACGTGATAGTCATGCCAGAGAGAGGGTTCAAGACAATTACAGTGACTGCGCAACTGTACCGCGAGGTCCAGGAGAGGGCCAAGAAGGAGAACAAGAAGGCCGCGAGCTACGTCAGCGAGATCCTCGAGACGATGCTGTACGTCGAGGACAAGTTCACCAACTACGTCCCGTTCCTCGAGCTCATCTCGCTCGACAGCAACGAGGTCGTCATCAGGGACACCAAGAAGGACAGGATCGTGGGCGTGAAGGCCAGGAGTTCGGACGGCGGGAAGGTCAAGTTCTACTGCGAAGCTGACAACAACACCGACTACTGCCCGCACACCGCGTTCGCCGCAGCGCTACCCCAGGTAAGGAATGCAATCAGAAGATAGGCGGAATCCACCCCATACAAGGCTTCGAGGACACCGCGTTCGACACGGCTTCCCTCATCAGCAGCGTCGACCCTCGGACGTCCCCTGCTACCGCATGAACGCTTGTTTGGTCCCCTGCGATGAGACGATGTAGGTCATCCTTGGAGATGACTCGTTCCCAGTCTGTGGGGGTGAATCTTCGAAAAAGCTAGGAAGTGCTGGTCGTCTTTCCTCAGGCCGCTCAGCGTCTCTATCTGCTGAGTCGGTCGAGTCGAGTCTTGCCAAGCGCGCGCTACGCCGGGCTAGCGGCACAGAATTCACCGATGTGCTGGTCTTGGCAGACGGTGATGAATTGGTCGCATGGTTCAAGGTTAGCGGCCTGCACGGGTCAGGCTAAAGGAAGAAGGTACGGAACCCTCGGTTGGAGGGTCAAGAATCGCCCTTGGGAGGATGGAGACTGTTAATTGGAATTCCGGCGGCGTTAGAGACTCCACTTAGCATTGACTCTGCCTCTGCAGCTAGCTTTTGTCTAGCTCCCTCATCCAGAGTATACCCCTCCCCAGCCTGTGCCTCGTATCCCAAGAGGCTATCAATTGAAGGACACTTCGCAATTCTGAAGACCCTTATCACATGCGTTTGGTTGTCAGCTCTCCGCACGAAGAGTGCCCTAGCATGGTACTTACCCAAGATATCACCAATGTTACTGCTCACCGCATCGAAAATGGCCTTGCCAGGTGTGTTGATGAAGACGTACTGTTGAGAGTTAGCTGGCGTTGCGTCGACCGTCACTAGCGACGGGTTCTCAAAAACGGTTCTGACCATCTGTGTGACCTCAGGAACAGCGGTGTCTGTGTCAATGTAGGGATGTCTCCGCTTCCAGAACTGCCACCAGTGCTTGCGTGTCTCCCACAGAGGGTGGGTGAACGACTCGCCTGCAACTCCCACGAGTTTGTACAGGCCCTTCTCTGTTAGAGCCGTAGTGATGTCTGTCATGGATTCCTGGGATTCGTCGTAAGCGTGCGCCAATACCATGTCTTGGCCCGCCTCGACAGCGTATCCATCTGCCTTGTCCCTCAACTCATGGCTGCTTGCGAATTTGTCATTCTGGGTAATGATGATTATCTTCATCAAAGGGTTCATGAGGTCGCGTGCAAATCCAACCTTGAAGTTCTCCTTTGCAGCGTCTTCGACCGGCAAACAGCAGAAGACACAACTGTTGGAGTGGGGTGTGAGGATACCAACGTGACTCGCTTGGTATAGTCCCACCTCAACGACGGGGAGATGGCCTCCTGAAGTGGCAGTGAGGTAGACTGTGCCGCTCACGAGCCCGTTCTTTACATTAGTGGCATTCATGTCATTAATTGCCGGCTCCATTTCGCGCGAAATCATGCCGAGACTTTCGATTGCGGCGTTGACGTCTTTTCCGAAGCCTGCATGCCTGTTGAACCTATCGGGAAGAAGCTTAGCCTCCGTGTGCAGGTGGCTCTCGTATTCCTTGTTTCCCTTGCAGTAAGGGTCATGTATTGATTCTGCCGCGAAAAGGTTATGCATGTCCATGAACTCCGGGTTGTCGTTGCTGAAATAGAGCATTGACGATGTCCTTCCTAACATTCCATTCGTTCTGCCTAGGTCGATGTACTTCTTCATGATCCTGTCACCGTAGGTCCCGAATCCTATTGCGCAGGCTTCTCTCGGTTTTCTCGGGTCCAGAGGGAATATCCCAGGAGGTGATATCTTGTGATCGTCCCTGAAACGCGTAGCCACGTCCTCGCGGACGGCCAAGCCCGTTATTTATACGTGCGGCCATGATGAGGATTTCCGCGATGCCTCGGAGCCCGGGGGTGACTTTTCGCCGCCCGAGAGCTCGTGTACCGCGGCTAGGGAGGGACGATTTTGGAGAGGTTCTGGCTTCCTGGTCCTACCTCTGGTTGTCGTGTCGTCTTTTTCTAGACCGAGATGACCTCGACCTCATCTCCATCCAAGAACGGTCTGCGAGGTCGATGAACTCTGATGCATCAACAAGGACAAGCCGCGAAGAGTGGCCTGCCGTAATATAGCGTTCAGAAACTGGAACTGGCTGTCTTCTGTCTAAACAATTCTCGATTATATAGGGCCTTGGTAGTTCGCCATCAGCGCTGGGATGTGTTGGCAACCTCAAAATTGAAGCCTACAAACCTACGCCCGCTCCAGACGTGGAAGTTGGCATGACAAATTCGCGTTCCATGTTTTCCCATTCTTGTTGGAAAGCATGGGGAAGGTTACCGGAATCAAAAGGCAACAACACTAGTGGTTCCCTATACCTCGTCTTTGGAGCCATCATCACTGGGGCCGGATTGTACTTCATCTTGTGGGGGCTTGGAGCAATCGGGAACAACGGCAACATGGGATCGCAGTTACAGCGGAATGCAACTCAGCTGGTAATAGCCACGGCAGCGCTGGCACTTGCGCTAGGGCTCTCGTCGCTGGTCTTTGGTGCCGTTCGCTTGTACAGGAGTCGCGCGCGCAGCGCGCGCTAGACGATTGAAAGGGCGTCTTTCACCCTTTCCCGTGGGAGGCTGAACACGGCGTGAACCCAGGGCGCGTATTTCCACTCAATCGACTCCTTCTGTAGGTCGGCGGCCGCATCCCTGGAGACTTCCTCGACCGCAACCCACCGTAACTCGTAGGCATTCTTCGCGTTCATGTGGAACGGACCGCCGTGCTTAACGACTAGGAGGTGCAGCAGCTCGTTCTCGCAGTACCTCTGGTCGCGCGGGTCCCTGGCAGAGTAGGAGACGGTGAGGGCATTCTTCCAGCCTTTGGTCTTGATGCCGAGGTCTTCCATGGCGCACCTCTTCGCCGCCTGGGAGAGGTTCTCCACCTTCCCCCAGTCGAACCTGTAGGGGTGGGTGTCTCCCGAGAGGGTCCAGACCTTGTCGAATACCCTGTGCCTCCTGTGCGCAGCCAAGACCCTTCCCTCGTCGCCCACACATGCTATGGTTATCCCGACGTGCTTCCTACCGAGGACGAGACCACCCGGGCCGCTCCTCACACGGTGTGCCTGCCACCTGTCGCCATAGCCTACGGTCTTCCCTGACGCGTTGACTAGTGGGACTTCCGTTCTGGCCAAGAATGAGCAGCCCCACGAGAGCAGATAATCAACCGAGTCACAGAGACGCCGAAGGGAGTTGGATGTCCTTCATCGTGTACAAACCTGGCGCCGAACTTACAACTTTCGGAATCATGTTGACGAGCATCGCGATCGTCCCGTGGTCGCCGTGAACGCAGGGGCTGATCTTACAATTGACCGGAGGCGTCCCGTCAATCTCCACCAAGTCGTACTCTTCTTCGGACCCAACATATGCCATGAAGTTCAATTCTATCTTGACCGCACCATCCGCAGTCCCGACGGCTGCCTGCTTCACCCCAAGGACCCTTCCCGATGGAATTCTGACGGAATCGTTCTTCGCGGGTGATTCAGCGATGACAGGTTCAACTCTGCCGACCTTTATCTTGCCAATCTTCCAGCCGACGGCGTCAGCAATCATCGCGATTGATTGCTCCAACCCGACATGGCCGGATATCCTCTTCTCTTTGATCGCAGTCTCAAACTCCTTCTCTGTCATGCCTGCGCCTATCTTCTTCTGGAAAGGAATCCGTCTGGTCGCCGCGTTCATCCGCCTCGTGACTGTGACCTTCCTGACATCCTTGCACGGAGTAGTGAGGACGATGGGCAAAGCGTCCATGAGGAACCCTGGATTTATCCCGGTTCCAAGCACGGTAGCACCTTTCTTCTTCGCGAGCAAGTCGAGTTTGTTCGAAAGCCTCCTATTCACGACGTACGGGTATGACAGCTCCTCACACGATGAAACTACATCGACACCGTAATCCACGATCGATTCAATTTGAGAGTACGTCTGAGTGAGGAAACTTGAAGTGGCGTGAATTGCTACGTCGACATCCTTCGTAAGGACATCAGCCAGCCTGTCGGAGACTTTGACGCCTGTCCGTCTGCCAAGCCCGACCACGTCTCCGATGTCCTTCCCGACCTTGGTCGGGTCGACGTCGAATGCGCCTACTAGGTTCAAGCGGTCTTCCCTTTCCTCGAGGACGTGTTTCGCTGTGAGACTGCCTATCACGCCGACTCCGAACGTAGCGACATTGATTCTACGCATTCTGTGCGTCGGTCCGCATCTTGCCATTTTAATGTCTATCCAGGCCTACTTCACCGGAGAAACGTAGGTGGACACGCGTGTCAGAGGAGGTTGCCCGATAGCGGTTTCAGGCTGCCAGTCTTGTCGGTTGAAATCAAGTATTAGTCTGTTGAATAAAGCGCATGAGTTGTTCTTCGCTGGAAATCTTGGTCAACCTTGACTTGGATGGGTCGGGTGCAATGTTCGACTTGAGACCACTGTCGGTGACAACGCACACAGCGGAACCCCTGTAGTTTGCTCTGAGGGCACCTGCCACGCCGACGGCACCCGTGGGGGAAGAGTAGATGCCGTTTTTCGCAAGCAATTCGAGCGCATTACGTATTTCGTCGTCACCAACTATCCACCCGCTACCGCCTGTTGACCGAATGATTCTGACTGCCTCGTCCTTTCGCTCCGTCACTGGAACGATGACTCCCTCTGCAAAGGTGCTATGTGTTGGAACATAGTCAGTGAATTCGCTTGAAATTGGGGCACAGGCATCCGATTGGGCGCAGTGAATCTCGGGGATTCTGGTGACTTCGCCTTCCTTCTCCAAATCAGAATAACCCCGGCCAATGCCGACCAGGTTAGTCCCGCTTCCCGTCGGAATGAAGACGGCGTCAGAGGCAAACTGAGCGGCGAGTTCGTATGACGTGGTTTGGAACCCCGGGACTCCGGCAGGCTCAATGGCTAGCCCCAAATACTTGATGCCAAGCTCCCTTGAGATGCGACGCGCGTAGAGACGTGCTGTGTCGCGATCCTGCACTTCCAAGATTTCTCCCCCATGCCAGAGGATTTGGATTTTCTTCTCGGAGTGGCTGTAAGCGGGCATAACAACCGTGATTGATATCCCCGCCCTTGCACAATACGCGGAGGCACTCACAGCGGCATTTCCGCTTGAGTCAATCACTGCCTGCTTAGCACCGTCCTCCTTGGCCTTGCTTATTAGGAACGCTACGCCCCTGTCTTTGAAGCTCGAAGTGGGGTTCATCCCCTCGACTTTGACGTAAAGATTGGTCCCGCCAAGTCTGATGAGAGGCGTGTTGCCCTCACCGAGAGTCAATTTGCAGTCTTCAGAAACAGCAGGTAGCCTATTCGCGAAACGCCAGATTCCATCCATCATTATCGGATTCCAGCCTCACCCCACTCTCACTTTAAACACAACCACGAGAGTATTTCTCAAGACGATGGAGCCTTCGATCTCTTTGTTTGGACTCTGATTGCCAGCGTCTTAGGTGGAATTCTCGTTTTGGCCTTGGTTGCTTAAACAGGCATTTCGCCGCCACTCTAACTCTATCTTGTCCTTGTGTTTGAATCTGGTCACTAGTGGTACATGTGACAATGGTGCATGTGACAATCATCGTGCCACTCACTACCATGCCCTGTCCTCATGCAGTCTCAACGATAGGTTTTCTGCGTTCGTTTCTCATAGAGGGCCAGCTCCACCTTGCTCCACTCTAACCCCCCAATTCGTTCATCCTTGTATCCTTCTCCCTTAGGCTTCCCAATCACCACGGTGAAAGAGACGCCCGCTGGCCTGATTTCTTTGGAGGCCCTTCCAACGTCAAGGTTGAACGTGAAGGTTTGCGGCTTGCTCTCTTTCGTTTTGGTGAAGGAACCCACCAATAGATTCTGGCTATTCTCAGGTTCCTCACCCTCTTGCAAGTTGGCATAGATTTCGACTTGAGCAGCTCTGTCTACGTCGGTGACCTTGGCGCCAATGAAACGGAGGATCAGTCGATGGATGTTCTCACCTTTTGTAAAACCTTCGATCCGGGTGCTCCTGCATATCATTCGTCTGTGTTCTGGGTCTTCAGACTTGATCATTCCACCCTTGGAATCCAGCATTGTATAGGAGATGCTGTGATCCAACTCACCTGCCAGGTTCAAGGTCATTAACTTCTTTATGCGCGCCCGCGCATCCTCGTCAAAGTCTTTTTCCTCACCAATCAGCTTCATTAGCTTACACATGGCGGCCTCGGCCGTGATTTCCTGGCCGCTGATTACGCCAATGTCTTGCAACACCGCACTAGTATCGTATAGTCCCTGCTCGACTCCGCCTTGGATACATTGGGTCACATTTACGATTATCTTCTCCTTCGCCGCCTCTGCAATGACATTCTTCAGGTCCTCGGGCTCGGTGGGAACGTTTCCCGCTCCGTAGGTCTTCAGCACCACGCCCTTTGGGGTTTCCAATAGCTTCTTCAATAGTTCGGGATTATCTTGAAGCCCAGGGAATATGTCGAACGCTATTACATTGGTATCGAGCCTAGTTTCTATCCTGAATTCTCCTTCTGGAGGTTCCCTCACAAATTCCTCGTCAAAGTTGATAGTGCTCCCTGCCTTCGCGAGCGGTTCGTAATTCTTTGATTCGAAGGCTGTGTATCCGCTTGCGTTGACCTTCTTGCAACGGTTTCCGCGGATGAGCAGATCTCTGAAGAAGATGCAGACTTCTGGAATTGGAGGAGTTCTTGTGTTGGCAATCAGGATCGCTGTAATCAGATTCTGTTCAGCGTCATTCCTAATCTTGCCAATAGCTGACAGCTGCGCGCCGGTGACTATCACAGGTTTACCCAAGTTCTGCAAGATGAATGACAGGGCTGACGCCGTGTACACCATAGTATCCGTGCCATGAGCGACGACAAACCCTACGTAGTGCTCATATTGTCTTTTTATGATTTGAGCTATCGCTTTCCAATGCTTTGGTCCCACGTTTGCGGAATCGAGTGCATCCACGAAACTGATTGCGTCCACCCTGAAGGGAATCTGGGTGAACTTCGGAATTGCCTTCTTGAGTTCCTCCCAACTAACTACGACTTGGGGGCTGTCTGGGTCGCTTCTGTCCCTGGGAGCACTCCCAATCGTCCCTCCGGTATAGATCACCAGTACACCGTCGGGTTCGGAGGGCGGAATCGGCCACCTTCCGTCTGATATGACTGAATCATAACCAGGAAAGACTGCGACTTCTTCAGACTGAGATGCGACTTTTGTCAATTAGAGAATGATACACTCTCCACCTTACGAACCTTCTTCGGTACTTAAGGAAGTGGATGTCTCCCGTCTGTCATAATGCAATACAGACAAGCGCACCACTTCGTCTGCGAGTAAGAGTGTAGAGTCAATTACGCGCTTCCCCGGCACTTCGATGTGAACTAGAGGAAGTTCAGTGCATGCCAACAAGACCGTTTCTGATTTCAATCCTGATATCATTTCGGTGAGTTGGCGTCTGATAGAAGGGTTATCTGCTCCTGACTTCTTGATGAGCAAGACCAGCTCTTCAATCCGTTTGCAATTGGGCCTTTCGAGTTCGATTGTCTTTTCGAGTCTCTCGTAAGGTGACCACATTCCCGGCTCAACGACACTGCATACTCCTAGAATTGCCATCCGAGAAATTCCATTCTGTTTTACGTAGTCGGCAACCGGATCAACAATCGACACGAACTTCGCAGAGAGTCCCATCCTTATGATTCTGTCACTGTAATAATGCAAGGTGTTGCAGGCGATACAAAACAGATCGACCCTCTTGGCCAAGTCTTTCAAATTGGATTCTAGGCTCCTCCACACTTGCTTTTCGTTCCGCCCCATGTCCATGGACAAGCCGAGCTCAGGTACGGAGAATATGGTTACGTCAGGCGCGTCTATGTCTCCTCGGAAGCTCTCGCCAAGTTGCTTTCTGTTGGACTCGAGTATCTTCTTCCAAAGATCTATGCCCGCCTCCGGGCCAGAACCTGATATTATCCCGATTTTCCCTTTAGCCAGTCCTAATCGCCAACTTGGATGGGGTCCATTTCGCCGACGTAAGGACGTTGCATAATCGCGCCTACGTCCTGTACTCTTTCCTCAGGGTTTCCTTCGAGCACCTCCTTCCTTCTCAACGCCCATCTCAATTTGACGACTGCCGCTGCGCTCGTCATGTTACCCGTTAGGATTCCTCCTGCCTTGTGAGCCTCCACACCTGTCTCATAGATGGAATCCCTTGCCGAGTGCCCCGGGAACTGACTAGCAATCACTACGGGTTTTCTCTTATCGGTAGCCTTCTTTATCAAGGGTATGAATGAATAATCACCGTATGTCGGAACGTTACCTGCGCCAAATGACTGGAGAATCAAGGCCTTGCACGATTCCTTCTCGACTATGGTTTCAATGAATTCCGGTTCCAAGCCTGGGATAAGGGTAACCACGAATATCCCTTCCTCGAAGTCAGGTTCATAATCTGGCAGCCCCCTGTCAGGGCGTTTCCTCCTCCAGTCAGAAGTTGACTCGATTGACTCCCCCATGTACCCTATGGGACTAAAGGCGGGAGATTCGAACGCATCGAATCGTTTCTCGTCTTTCTTTTGGCAGCGGCATCCTCGGAAGATGTTATCATCAAAGCAGATTACGACCTCTGCAAGGTTCTCCCCAGCGACCTTGCAAGCGCGCACCAGGTTGATTCGTGCATCTCCATGTGCCACAGATGGGTTAGTCTGAGCCCCTGTAAAAACAATCGGGAAGTTCAAGTTCTCCCCGAAGGCAAATGCGAGAGCAGTCGCGGAAAAGTGCATAGTGTCTGTTCCGTGAGCAATTACGAATCCGTCGTACTTGCGCATTCTCATCTTCACAGTATCCGCCATCAGTTTCCAATCAGTAGGGTTCATGTTCGTGCTGTCTTTGTTTAGGGGTTTGCCATCGCTCATGGTAGGCACGACGAAGTCGTAAGTCACCATCTGATCAAGTTCGGGCGCTAGTCGAGTCAGGAAGTCCTTCGGGTCATCTGGAGGTTCTAGAACCATTTGACCGTCCTTCTTCTTCAACTCCATGGCTATTGTGCCTCCAGTGTAAATCAGACAAATGTGGGGTTTCTCGGTCATCTGGTTCTACCGCCCACGGCTCCAGCTCATAGATGACATGATCTATCCCGCCCCGAGCCTGCTTCTCTTGGTGAATATGGAGAGTTCGAGCGCTTCGAGCTTGATTGGGAATTCGCATTCAGAAATTACGTGCAACTTGTTGTTTTGGCTGGGGATATACAGCTCCTTGACCTTTCTAGTAACGTCCAAGTTGAAATTGAGCTCTGCCGAAAGTCCTCTCCACTGTGTCTCCACCCTCCCGATAATCTTGTCTTGATAACTGTTCGGTTTTGCTTCGTCAATGTGGTCGCAATTCATGAGTACTTTCAGTTTGACCGCCCTTGGAGAAACCCCCAACATTTCAATGCCGTGAAGGTGTAGCTTGGCATGGTCTATTTGCGTGTTGTCGAAATTGCCTATTGGCTTCCCTTCTCCATTAAACACGCGGTCGATTTGCCCTATCTCGTCTTTCTTGCCTTCCCCAATATAGGACAAAGTGTAGGCACTGTATCTCAGTTCACCCCGAAGGTCCCTTTGCATCTCGGACTTGATCTCTTTGACGTGCCTCTCAAATTCGTCCTCGTATGTCCCGATTAGGCAACTTAGCTTACAAAAAGCGGCCTCGGATGTCATATCACCGCCATTGATGACTCCGATATCATAGAGATGAGCGTTTGTTTCGAAGAGCCTCACCTCCACATGTCCCACCGGGCACTGAGTCAGATTTACGACGATTTTGTTCCCCCGGACCGCCTCATAGATGGCTCCGAGGAAATTGCCCGGCATGGTGGGCGCATTGCCCGTTCCATATGTCTTCAGGATGATTCCCTTGAGGGTCTCGTCGGAGAGAATCTTATGAAGAACATCCGTGTTCATGTTGGGGAACACTTCAACTATCCATACATTCTTGCTGACATGTTCATTCAAATCAAATTCCTCTAGAGGGCGAGGCGGAGGGAGAATCAGGGTTCCATTGATGTCGAAGTCGTCTATGCCACCGCCAGAGTCCTTTACTTCGCCTAACAAATCCTGATTCGGAGAGTCGAATCCTTCATCAGGTGAGAGAGCCTGAATCTTCTTCGTTCTGTTTCCCCTCAATAGTTTTCTTCCGAAGAAAATGCACACTTCTGGGATTACTGGAACTCCTTCCGTATCATGAGGAGCTGCAAGTCGAATGGCATTCGTGATGTTTCTTGGTGCATCGCTAGTCATAGCACTTGGTGCCCTTTCCGCCCCCGTCAGAATTACTGGTTTTCCAAGGTGCACGAACATGAAGGACAGGGCCGAGGCTGTATATGACATTGTATCCGTACCGTGCAGAATAACAAAACCCTGATAGTGCTTGTAACTCGCCTTAATTATCTTGGCAATCTCTTTCCAATCCTCTGCCCCAATGTTGGATGAATCGAGTGGTTCCTTGAACGAGTAGAAGTCGATATCGAAAGGGAGTTCGCGCAGTTGGCTCAGCTCCCTCAGTTCGATAATTTTCTTAAGCGGGCCAATAACTAACTGGCTGGTTGGGTCGTCGGGGTTCGACCTTAGCATACCTACCGTTCCTCCTGTGTACAAGACGAAGACAGGTTCTTTCTCTGGATATCGGTAATTCTGTTGCTTCGCACCCATAATCACATCAAGAGTGTTCTCGATGTTATCCGGAGTTACTTCATTACTCCTTGCGTGGATGTTTTCGCGTGGTGATGTCGGTAGTTGCTCGTAGATTGCTCTGGCGAGCTCTCTAAGCTTCATGCTGCGCTCTCTACCGCGCGGAACGCCTTCAAAGTCCATTGTTTGGATCTTGCGGATTTCTCGTATCTGTTCCTCCTGGCTCTGACTGAAATGCCGGACCTCGTCCCAAGAGCGAATCCTAACGGGGAAGATTATCAGGCCTTTGGAGGTGGAACCGCGGTAGAAGTACTCCCACTCTTTTCGACAGTATTCTGAGCTGAAGTAACGTGGCGAGAGGAAGCAAATCAAAGCTGAACTCCTCTCCATGGCCCTTCTTATTGCCGAATCCCAAATGTCGCTGGCCTGAATGTCATCTCTGTCAAGGAAGACCGTCAGGTCTCTTGCGTAGAGATCGCTATACTCTTGCTTGAGATCGTCGATGAAACTTTCAACCCAATTCAAGTCATGATGTCCATAGCTGACAAACAAGTCGTATCTTTCAGACGATTCGTCACTATTGCCTGCTTCTGTTCCGACAGGACTCACTTTCATCGCCTTGCTCCTTGATCGTGAAATTGTACTTTCTTGGCCTGCATTCCTGTGAGGAAGACTTCGACACTTCTATTCGGTAGCAATCGACGCCTCATTGGATTTCCCCAAAGTAGCCAGGTGTAAGAGGGGTACATGTTGATTTTATAAAGTGTAAGCCGGTTCTGATTCATAAAGCTACGACTGACCGCATGCAAAGCAAGGCAACGAGACCGACGAGAGTTGAGAGTATTCGGCAACGGCTTCAGCAATCTCAAACGGGAAGTTGTACGGGCGGCGTTATGATGAGGACCCTTCACTGCCGCGCGCGCTCTGGCGTCTGGCTTCACTGCCCAATTCTTGCCCTCTTGTCTGTCCCTGATTCTTCTCGACGGTCCTTCAGAAAGGGAACCGAAGACTGATGTCGGACACGCGATCATTTTTGAGACGCCTCCTTAGAACTGGGAAATAGAGCATTTGTAGGTTGTCGAGCACTTGTTTCGAGCGGCCTCGCTATCATCTCATGGTCCTGAGTGAAAATGGATAGCTCCATGGCTTCGAATGTAACTGGATGGTCCCCCTTCTGATTGCGACCTAGGTCGACGTTCGCGACGATCTGTAAAGAAGCCCACCCACTGGTGCCGATGACGCTCTTTGTAATGGCCAAGGCATGTGGATTTGAATTCTTGAAGTCAGATTCAAAGAATAACGGGGATCGCAAGGTTTGTTTCCAGTCTCGAGAAAACGAAGCAATCAAGTGTTCTTTACAATCTGTCCTATCTTCCTTTTCGACATGTACACAATTCAGGAACACTCTTAGCTCAAACTTCCCTCTCTTGGCACCCTTCATTTGCAAATCATAAATCCGCAACTTCGCATTGGCGATCCTGCGGGGGTCGACTTGGCCAATCTTCCTTGGCTCTCCTTTGAATGATTTGTTTATTTCATGTGGAGAGTCCTTTCTATCCTTTCTATAAGTGATATTGCGAACACTGTATTTCAACTCTCCTTTCTGGTCAATCTGCATCTCGGTCTTGATGGACTCTATGTCCTCGCCGTGCTTCGACAGTAGACAGCCAAGCTTGCAGAAGGCTGCTTCAGAGGTCATGTCTTCCCCGTTGACGACCCCCAGTTCAAACAACCTCGCATTTGTCTCCGATAATCTGACCTGAGTACTCCCGACTGGACATTCGGTCACGTTTACCACAGCTTTCCTGGCCTTTGTGGCCCTCCTGATTTCCGAAAGGAAATCGTCGGGGATGGTCGGTACGTTGCCCGTGCCAAATGTCTTCAATATGATTCCCTTGATTCTGGGGTCGTCGACAATTTTCTTGAACACTTTCATGTCCATTCCTGGGAAAATCTCGGCAATCCAGATCCGATCGCTGATCCGGCGCCTCGAATAGAACTTGCCCTCTATGGATCCAAAGACGGTTCTAGGTTCCAGATACACGATTCGAGAGTGACCCCTGGGTGATACTGCGGTGCTGATTTCTGTCGATTCGCTTGGGGCTATGATCTCTCCCGAGTCACTTGGGACTACGATTTCTGCCAAATCACCGCCGTTCGGGCATATGAATGCCTCGCCGTTCGGGCCATAAGATACAACCTTTTTCGCCCGGTTCCCCCTCATCAATTTCCCCCCGTAGAGGATGCAGACCTCCGCAACTTGCTGCTCAGCTGCCACTCTTATCGCGTTGAGATAATTGACATTCGCGTCAGTCAGTCTCTCATTTGGGTACTTCTCAGACCCTGTCAGGATTACCGGCTTTCCGAGGTTCTCGAACAAGAAGGACAAGGCTGAAGCCGTGTAGGACATTGTATCCGTACCGTGCAGAATGACAAAACCATCGTAGAAATCGTACAATTGTTCGACTATTCTGGCAATCTTGACCCAGTCACCGGAGGCGATGTTTGAAGAATCGAGAAGAGTCTTGAACGGGAGGATGTCTGTTTCGTAAGGCAACTCTTCAAGTTCGCGCAGGTAGTAATAGTAGAACCGGTGAATAGGAGCGAATCTCGCTTGGCTGGTAGGGTCAGCTTTATCTTTCATCATCCCGATTGTTCCGCCCGTGCATATCACAAGCACCCTTTTTCCTCCCTGAAGTTGAATACCTTCGGTTTCTCGTTCGTGAAGAATTCTTAGATGCTTTGCCAGGTTACTTGGTATCATCTGGCAGTTTCCTTTCTGGATTCTCACTTCTTCTGGGAGAGGTTCCTTCTTCTCAACGGGTATCTCTCCTGGATGTTCTTTGGACGTCTCCTTCGCATCATGAATCACGCTTGCCAACTGATTAACCAACGTAGTGAGTTTCGACTTGTACTCATCTGTCGTTTTCTTGTAAGTTAAGTCGGTAAGTTGCATGGTTCTGATTTTATCCGACCAATTCGTTTGTTTGTCGTCGAAATCAAAGACTTGTTTCCAGTCCTGAATCATCACGTGGAAGATGCGCTTGTCGGGATGCGTCGAAAGAAACGTCTCCCACTCCCACTTGCATTCCTTCGATTTCAAGTATGACGGCGACACACAGCTTATCATCGTAATGCTTTCTTTCAAGGCTGCCTCTATTCTTCGACGCCATTCCTCGTTCCCCCAAATCGCTTCGGTGTCTATGAATAGAGAGAGATCCTTCGCGTGCAACCGTCTGTACTTTTTCTTCAAATCCTTCGCCACAGGAAGTGCGTCCTCGTCAACATCTTTGTCGTAGTGGCTGTAACTTAGAAAAGCATCGGTCATCTGTCAAACCAGGATGAGATACTTGTCGCTGGTCTCACACTCTCTGCATCCCCTGTCTGGTTATTTATTCTTGAAGTTGAAAAGACTCTCACGAGGGTTCCTCCTCATGAAGGCTGAACATTGCACTCTGCCAAGATAAAGTCCCCAACAATCAGAGAGATGAGCCTTTAAGAATGACTATTTCACTGAAGTCTCAATGATGGTGGACGGTGATTCGATTTCATTGTCTGAGCATGCGATCAATCGCTGGAAGCGGATGATGAGAGAGATATTGGCGCTGGCACAGTGCCTCTCTCGTCGTCCCGATGAGTCTTCACACTGGCCTTTTCTGGCAATGCATCATGATTCACGCTGAAAGCTATCGTATGAAGGTGAGACACTTATCATGCTGGTCATCTCTGACTTCGAAGTTCCCTGTCCGCGTATGTGTCATTCCAGACACGATGATGCATTCATCGATAAGATTCCGTTTGGAGGTTGAGGGAGCGTTAGAGGACCGAATCTCCTTCCTTAGGGCGCTTGTCACATCGCCATATCGAATGAGCATTCGAATCGCAACTGGCGACGAAGACGAAAACATGATGACACTTGAAGAAGATTCACACGAATTCCTGTGGTCATTTATCTTGCTTTCGGGGTCAGAGGCTCTTTTTGAGGGAGGTTTGGAAGAGTGGAGACTTGTGCTCGGGAATCGGCCTGACTTTAAGAAGACGAAAGAGGAATTGCAACGTTTTGGTGCCGACTTGGTGAAGATGGAATCCTTCTAGAAGACACAAATTGAGTTCTTTGCGCCTATCGCAAGGGTGAGGTCACGACGTATCCTGAAGATGTTTTCGCGGTGTAACCCCTCGTCGTATCTGCCACATCTGGTGCTCCCTTGAGATAGTATGTTCTGATTCTTCCACCAGCTCCACCAACTCGTCCTCATTGGCAACCCGGGTGAATCTCTCTCTGAGCTCCTTCAGCGTATCGCTCGTGTAGAGGTACGGTTCAACTAGTTCTGCGTACCTTCTGCTCTGTGACCACCCGACAAGGCTTGACACCATGGTCGCAATTAGTGCCATCATTCCCTCTGCCGGAACTACGTCGAAGATGATTGCGTAGATTGCGATACCAAGGCCAACTGCTTCTAGCGCAATCGCAAGCGATGCAAAGTACCCCTTCATCTTCTTGTTGGACTTGGCTTTCTTCCCGTACCATTCGATTTGATCGTCTAGCCTTCGGGCTAGGTAGATGGACTTCCGTTCGCTCGGGTCCAAAGATCGCATCGTGCGCATCTCATCCGAGATTTCCGACTCTACCGATGCTTTGTCCCAGTCTGGATAGAGGGACTCCTTGAACTCCCCCCTCATATCCTTGAGAACTCTTACCAATTCCGTTTCCGCGCTTCGGACATTCTTTGATTCTCCATTCTTGTCTCCCATGATGAAACCTTTACCAAACAGCTCTCGACTCAGGATTCTCTTGCTTCCCATCATGAATTCCCAGGCCAGACTCTTGGAGGTTTCCGCGACTGCTCTAGCTTGGAACCAGCGGTCCTCAACGTGCCACGTCCATATCCCCAACTGAGCGGCAATTCCAATCATGAAGAGCGGGATTAGCATGTAGAACACCAAATAGGACAACGTCGAAGGAATTACGACTGACAGGGCGGAAACTAGTGAAACGGCAACGCCTGACGCGAGAACAGTGAAGACGAGTAGTTTGACTTCCCTTTGCTTTTCCCTCGCGATTCTGCCGTATATTGTATGCGTATCGAGAGCTTTGCTCATTCCTTTCCGCCCTTCGAGTTGTGATTCGACATTAGATAAGCACGCAGGTCTGAACCTGATTCAAGTCGCATCGCGTTAGGTGCCATCAATGTCTTGTGCCATCAATGTCGTGACCCAGATTCCTCAGTGTGGTGGGCAGGCGTCGCCTCGAGCATCGTAGAGATCTTGCCTTTAACCGCCTCCGGACTCTGCTTACAGCCTTGGCACGGCCCAACCGGAAGGTTATCAGACATCCTCACTTGCCAAGATGACTGGATGTAGGGGAACTCCTAAACTTGCCTGAATGTAATCATGTATGCTTCTTGTCCAGGGTCTGGATATTCTTTGGTCCTCACTATCGTAGGACTCATTTGCGCGACGCCACCGAAAGGGGCTGCATCCAGCAACAGCTGAGCCGTTCTGATATTGCATAAGGTCTCTCCCCTCTTCGCCGCATCGACCATCCTCACAGCACCCACTACTGCATGGCCAATCATGGTGAAGTCACCTGCAATCACTTCCATCGAACATCTGCCCGAATCGATGCCAAGCGAAAGTCCGACGTGGGCCGGGAGGTTCCTTGCGTTCTTGCGATGGTGTGGGAGGAAAGTTTCTTCGAAGATCGAATGCATCTTCGCACTGAAGGCTATGACTTCTCTCAGAAAACGAGATGGTGTCCTACCATAAATCCAATACACGATGAAACCGTCTCCTGTGAATCTGTCAAACCATCCGCTGGTCTCCTGCGCTGTCTTGAGAACGACTTCCGCGAACGAGGTTGCGATTGTGGCGTATTCCCTTGAAGAGATTGCTTCTCTCATGAGAAGGGTCGAACCGCGGATATCTCCAGCGACAACGTGGACCCCGGTCTGGTCCCCGGCGTCCAGCAGATGATGCAGTTCTTCCTTTGAGATAATCTCCTCCCAATTTGGAGGCGTGTGAAGATGTAGCTTTGAGAGAGCAGCAGCGTGTCCGCTTTCCACCACAGATTCACCGGATGAACCCTGTCCTTGCCCGCCATCAAGCCCCATTGAAGTCATTCGACCGCGTTTGATGGAGGAACTCGTTATGTATGTGTTCGGATGCAGAGGCAGTGCCGGCCGCAGGGCTGCAGGTTAAAGTGTGTGCGGCTCGGTTACACAGGTGAACCTCTTTTCCTGCGCCCGAGCAGTACTGCAATCATGATGACGCTGGCAACAGTAACGATGATCGAAGAGACCCACAACGCGGGAAGACTAGCAGTTGGGCCCACTGTCGGCAATCCCTGTTGTCCGTTGATGATGGCATAACTGGCAGTAGTCGTGGCGCCGCTCCGTTGGTATATTTGTAGATTCACAACCGATGAAGTGCTGTTGAGCTTGCCCCAGTTCGCCATTGAGAACAATGCTGTCTGCGACGAACTCTCCGGGATTGATGTAAATCCCTCTCGGCCGCCATGGAGAGCACACGCTACGCACGCACCAAGCTTAATGGATTAGCTCTCTGACAGGGGCGTAGTCGAGGATTTGGGCAACAATCAGGGCTACGCCGTAATCATCGCGCTGCTAATCAGCTCGACATCAATCATGCCATCAATGGCGCAGTCACCGTCCAACACTTCTGACAAGATTACTATCAGTGGAGCAGACCTCGCAGTCTTTGAGTACGATAGCTCGCCTTACAACGGGTTCTTCCAGGCGTTCAACGTGTCCGGCTATAACGATGGACCGAACCGAATAACAGGTATCGACGTCTTCTTGAACGGCGTGAATCTCGGTTCACCGCCAACAGGCTGTTGCTACTATCTATACCCGGCAGGTCAGCAGTGGTCGGCGTTTTGGGGAGTCATCCCATTCACCCTAACCGTGGGTGAGACATACAGCATCGCGGTCATCGCGAATTTCTCCGATGGTGACAGGGCTTTCGCGTTCGCCGAGGTAAGCGCGGCCATCTGTGACTCCCTGTTGGCATGTCCACAGGCGGGGGCGTCAGTCTTTAGCACCACCGCTGGCCTAGCAGTGCTCGATAGTACGACGAGTGCGGTCTCGACAATGACGATATTCCAACCGACAAGTTGCCCCGCAGCAACAGCTACGACGTACCTCACCTCAGATACGATCAAGCAAGGAAGCATCTGCTACGCGGTCGAGTACACGACACAGTCAAGCGTTCCGGTCGAAGGAGCCTATTTCGCTGAATACATCGAAGTCGAGTGGACGGGAGACGGGCCGACAAACGCCCCCTCTACGATGCTCAGCCTTGGAAGCACGCTTCCCGGCGGAACGGAAGCGGTCCCTTCGTGGTCCAGCGCGGAGGCCACCTGCAACCTCGCAGGTGAGGGAAAAATCGTGCTGAACCCATACTCCAACTATTACGTGTCGGTTACGCTTCAACCCGATGTGCAGACTTGGCTGACCTACCAGTGCAACTCGGCTTGGGGCTTTGTCGACTCAGGATTCGACGGCAACGTAGTGCAGTCCGACATTTCTGCCGCTAGCACAAGTTTTGGGTTGGTTCTCTCGACGATTGCAACGAAGGGCGCGTCAGCAGTCTCAGGCCTGCTTGACATCGGTACGCAGGTCTACGGGATTTTCAATGACAAGGTCGTGCTCGCTGTGGACTTCGCGCTTGGGTTTGGCGCAGGCATCAATGCGCTTTACCTAGAAAGTCCGAACGTTGATGTGCTGGCGCCGGGGCAGAAATGGACTGCGTGGGGTTGGTGGCTGGGAGCCAAGCTTGCCTTCCTTGTCGCCACTGCCACCTTGGACGTGGCCATGGCGATAGCGGGAGCATCTTGCGCGGAAACCGGAGGCGCGGGTTGCGTTGTTGCAATCGCCATCGGTATCGGCAGTTTCATTGCAGGAGAGGCGCTGGACCAATGGGGTCAGAAGCAGGTCGGGGACCCCTCAGCTAACTACACAGAGCTAGTCCCGCCCCCGTCGTTGCCATCCGGCTTTAATCGACTCGGGAACACCACCGCTACCCAGCTCCTCACAGCTGGTTACTTATTCATCGCCTCAATGAACGACTCGGTCGAATCCAATGCCTTGGCGAGCGGCGCATTGCACGCTAACTCGAGTCATTATGCGGAGTTGCAAGAGGCAGGCGCCTCGGAGTATGCCGCCAACGCGTCGATCTACTACTCCAAGTACGTGCGCTTACTCGCGACTGTCCTAACTCAAATGAACGATTCCGGGCAGTTCAGCGCTGAGGCCTTTCAGACAGGACAGAAGGTGCTTACTGCAGGTAATCTTCCCGCAAATCTTACATCGCTCTTGAACGAGTTGGGACTGCCGTCGACGGTTGTGGCGCCAGACTTCGCGGGAATTGAATACAGGCCACTGTCAATCAACTCGAGTCTCTCTCTCACGACAAACCCATCAATCACATTGTGGAAAGGGGATTTGGAGTCACCGGCGCTGCAGACTTCTGTCACCTCTACCACATCAGTCTCAAGCACCACTTCCAGTAGCGCCTCAAGTGGAGGGAGCATACCCGAGTTTGCACCTTCGCTTTCCTTGTTGACGCTGGTGACTCTCGTCGTCATTGTCGCCTACGTTTTGGAAAAGCACTTTGATTCCGGCCTCCCGAAGCGCGCGCTGGCGTTTACCGAGATTGCAGAAGGGTCCGTGCACCTGATATGGCAGCAGAACTCGCCAGTTGATTGAAACCGTTGTCGCTCAATAGAGGATGCATTTAGACCCATTACGATCCCTTTCCCCCGGGTCTTGGTCTCCGTTTTAACCTCCCGAGACCTAGTCCCTCGTGTCATCGGAAATCATCAATGCAAACAGGATCAGCCTTTCCCGGATGAAACATTTCGCCCTAGAGAAGCTGCTCGAGGGACCGCTCCGCCACGACATCCTCTCGCAGCCAGACGAGGTCTCCTCCGCCGAATACCTGACGAACTGTAGGGTGTGGCTGAGACTCGCCAGGGCTAGCGGCTGACCTCCCTCATCAGGTCGCAGGTTCGGGAACGTCTACTGAGATGACGCGAAAGCAAATCCAATGTTCTTTCGCTGTTAACGAAGACTTAATCAAATCTGAGCATCATCGCTTTTGCCTTTTCCTGGATGGAAGAACCTAAACGTAGGTCTTGCAACGTTGATATAGACAGACGCCCCAAGAAACCTAGGGAACTAATGGATCGGAAACCCCGCATTTGTCTAATCTACACTGGTGGAACAATCGGGATGAAAGAGAGGCAAGGAGTACTTCAGCCTCCGGAGAGTGCCGAAGACCTTCTCAAGACGGCACCTGGACTTCAAGATATGGTAGACTTGGAGTTTGTAAGCTTACTCAACAAAGACAGTACCGACATGAATCCCGATGATTGGATTTCAATGGCTAATGCCGTCAATGAACGCAGATTCAATGGGTATGATGGATTCGTAATTGCTCACGGTACGGACACGATGCATTTCTCAGCAACTGCCGTCGCCTTCGCCTTCGGCAAGAATCTCTCCTTTCCAATCGTGTTCACCGGTGCCCAGACCTCATCGAATGTCCAGCTCGGCGATGCTAAGGCCAATCTTGTGCGAGCCTGCAAGGTTGCGAGCGAGGATTTAGCGGAGGTAGTAGTCTGCTTCGACCAGTACATCTTTCGAGGATGCAGATGCCAAAAGAAGGAAGATCAACGGTTTGATGCTTTCGAATCTCCGGGCTTCGGTCCGATAGGGTATATTGATGCGTCTATCGAAATCACACCACACGCGAAACGGAGAGACCCCAATCTTGGTATAATCGACTATCAACCATTCTTTGAAAGGGGGATACTCCTAGTGAACATGATCCCTGGGCTCGAACCTAACCTGATTGATTCAATCGTCGAGCAAGAAAAATGCAAGGGCCTGATTCTGCAATCCTTCGGGGCTGGTAACGTACCTAAGTGGAAGGAGTTCTCATTTGTCCCCCTGATAAAGAGGGCCACTGAAATGGGCAAACCCGTGGTCATCGCGAGTCAATTTCCGCGGCGTTCGGCTGAGGGCACCCGTTTCTTGAGTGGACTCGATACTTGTCGGGCGGGGGCGATACTCGCTGGCAATATGACGAGCGCTGCGGCGGTCGTCAAATTCAGATGGGCGTTGGCCCAAGTCGCGAAGCTAGGCCTCGATCCATCCCGCAGGGTACAAGAATTCGGTGCCATCATGCAACGACCCTACGTTGGCGAAATGGACTGGTGCTAGAGTAGACGTGTGGGTCAGGAGCTCTCTCCACTTTCATTGAATGGAGCTAGCGATGAAGAGCTGCAAAGCCCGTTGCTCGTTTTAACCTGCCGCAGCCTTAGCCTCCCATGCCATCAGAAATCGTCAGTGCACGCAAGGTCAGCCTCTTTGGCATTAAGAGATTCGCTCTGGAGATGCTGCCCGAGGGACCGCTCCGCGACGACATCCTATCGCAGCCCGACGAGGTCTTTTCCGGCGAGTACCTGACGAACTGCGGAGTGTGGTTGAGGCTCGCCAGGGCCGGCGGCTGACCTCCTTTCACGGGGCCGCTGGCTCGAGGACGGCCCTGCCGTCGCTCAGGTTCCCGGTCCACTTCCAGCCCTTCGTGAGCCACTGCTCCACTTCGTCGGGCTTCACGACCTTCTGTGCCGCGTCTCCGATGATGCCCGCCACGAGCTTCTCTCTTATCAGGGCCATTACGTCCTCGTCAGACTTCTCGCCTAGGCGCATCTTCTCGACGTCGGCCTGGTCGTAGACAGTGAGCAGTATCTGCTTCCGGATCTTCGTCACGAGGTCCTCCTCTGTCCCCTCGGCCGACGTGACGAGGTACCTGTTCGTAGCCTTCTGGTATGCGTCCCTCATCCTCTCCAGGGTGTCGTCGTCGAGGCCCTTCTGGAGCGTGTAGACGAACTCTATGTCCCCAGAGTGCCCCATCCAGAACTGTCTCCAGTCGCGGATGATCAGCCCGTCCGCCTCGGCGTGCATCATCCTGGTGTCCGCATACCTTCGCAGGAGGTATGGCCGCCAGTTGAACCCGGCTTCCTTGATGACCTTGCGGATCGAGTCACGTATGTTCGTCGACGTGATGTGTTCCCCGTAGGGCTTCTGGTGGTTCAGAGGCCTGCCGACCTCCTTCACAGCGTTGGACGCCGTCACGGTTACCACGGCGGAATCGGGCGTGAGCCTCTCGCCGCGCTCCATCCTGTCCTCGAGGTACTGTTTCACGTACTCGCAGGCCTGGACTGGGAGGAACGTCGTGTACGCGCTCCTGGACTTGCTCACCGCCTTCCGCACGACCACGGCCGTGGGCACCTTCTCGAACTCCACGGTGCCCTTCTCGGCGTCGATCCGCGCCTCGGGCAGGTCGCGGACCTTGAGGCCGTCCGCCCCGATCGCGTCCCCGATGGTCGCCGGCCTAACCCCACCGAAGCCGATCAGCGATATCGACACCTTCTCACGGATGCCCGCGTGGTCGAGGACGCTCGCGAGCTGCTGCCTCGTGAAGACCTTCTCGTCGGCGTACTTCGGGGTGTCCTCCCGGAGCCTGGGCTCCAGCTCCAGTTTGATGGCGTTGAAGCGGAGCCACGACTTCAGGGCCTTCACGTAGCTCTTGATCGCCGAGCCCCTCTGGCCGGCCTCCTCCTTGGCTGAGATCAGCCCGCCGACGAAAGTGTTGAGCTCTACGGGGCTCAGCTTCGCGAGGTCCTTGGGCCTGATGCCCTGCTCGGCGCAGATGCTGCCCAGCCTCCTCAGGTAGCCCGAGGCCGTGTTCTCCGAGCCGCGCCTAACGTTCAGGTACCACCGCAGGAAGGCCTCGTCCTCCTTGAGGAGACCCACGTACGGCGACCCTTCCGGGAGCCTAGCAGCCTTCGACACGCGAATGTGGTGCTGCTGGGTACTTAACGCGGGGTACCGTACTCGTATGAGTGCGGGCCCGACGGGAATCGAACCCGTTTGGGGGGCGTCGCCTGACCCTCGGGTTAAAAGCCCGATGCTCTACCTGATTGCTCTCGCACTCGAACTAAGCTACGGGCCCGCCGCATGGTTCGCGCAGGTGGCGCTATTTTATGTTGAGTCAGGCGAGCAGGTGCCGGACGGTCGCGAGGCTTTGCTTCATGGCCCTCTCGTCAGCGAACGGAGTCTCCAAGATGAGGGGGCGGTCCGTGATGCCTCGATGGTGGAGAATCGCGCGCATCCCCTTCGTCCCGATCATTCCCTTGCCTACGTTCTCGTGCCTGTCCAGGTTGGACCCCAAGGCGCCCTTGGAGTCGTTCAGGTGGACGACCTTCAGCCGCCCGTATCCCACGAACTCGTCGAACAGGGCCATGGTCTGGCCGACGGCAGCCTCGCTCCCCATGTCGAAACCTGCCGCGTAGAGGTGGCACGTGTCCAGGCAAACCCCCACCCTCTCGCCGTTTCTCACTTTCGCGAGTACGTACCCCAGCTCTTCGAAGCGGGCGCCGACGCTGTTCTTCTGGCCGGCCATGTTCTCCAGGAGCACCACGGCATCCCCGGTGCTGGCGCCGAGGGCTCCGTTCACGGCCTCCGCTATGTTCGCAACCCCCACCATGGTTCCGCGGCCGAGGTGGCTCCCCAGGTGCACGACAAGGTAATCTATTCCGAGTGAGTCGCACCTCCTGACCTCCTCGCTGAGGGAGGCCCTGCTCAGCTTCTGGGTCCCCTTCTCCGGCGAGGCCAGGTTCGGGAGGTAGGGCATGTGGGCCACGACACGCCTGAAGCCGGCTGCCTTCCTCTTCTCTCGGAAGGCGGCGGCGACCTCGGGGGAGATGGGACTGAACCTCCACTGGTTGGGGTTCCGCGTGAACATCTGGAAGGTCGTCGCGCCGACATCCTGGGCGCGGTCTATGGCCAGGACGAGAGATCCCGCGCTAGAGACGTGCAAGCCAATCTGGGAATCTTGCATCAGGAAAATGGGCGGAGGGTGGGTTTATGGGCGTTTCCGACCGCAACCCACGCTCTGCTATCGTCTTCTCGCTTAGCGCTTCCTCGTCTTCTGCTTCAGTGAGGCCTTGGATGCCGCGGCGCTCCTCACAGGCGCCGTCCTGCGCCTGTAGGTCCGGGTAGGCTTCTTGGAGATGGAGGGTGCCGAGAATGATGTGGTTGACGGCGCGGCGTACTGGACCGGGGCAGGGGTTGGCTGCACGGTCTCGTAGATCGCCTGGATTGGTGACGGAGCAGGCTCGGCCACGGTCGTTGCCACCGCAGCCGGAACCCCCATTGCCTGCTCCGTCGTCGCAGCGTAAGACACGGGCGGCGCCACCGTTTCGATGGATCCCTTCCTCCTCGAGTGTCCCAAGTAGCCCTTTGGTGCAGCATACAGCACCGCGACGACGCCGACGAAGGCGCCAAGCAAGACTGTCGCCAGTTCAAGGACCATTGTTGATGTTGATAGGCCTCAGCACGGCACTTCTAAGCCGAAGTCAAACATGATAAACAAACGTATCATGTTCTCTGAACCCTTCCGGGGCTCCGTAGGCTGGATGTGGAGGCCTACGCGGGGCGCGGCACCATCACTTTTATACTTGAGAGCCCCTCTTGATACGGCGCATGATGTCGGTACAGTACGAGAAGGTTTGCACCGAGATGTACAAGTTCGACCGCCGCGTCAGATACGCCGCCATCCTCGACGAGACAGGGAGGCAGATAGCGGGAGGGATGAGGAAGGGGATTCCCTCGCTGGAGCCCCAGAGCGAGGATCTAAGGCTCATCGCCAACATCACGATTCAGCTGAGCACGGACAAGACCTGGGACAGGTACTTCGGCCGGAGCCAGTACACATTCATCAAGAGGGAGAAGGTCAACATCCTGACATTCAGCATCGGGAACAAGCTGCTTCTGGTCTCGACCGAGCCTGACTTCACGCTTCAGCAGGCCCAAGAGCTTCGAAACCAGATAGTGACCAACCACTCCACAGAGTTCGGATAAGGGGATGAGTTAGGTCAGTTAAGACCTAGCTCAGGAAACTTTGCTTGGGGGACGCCTAGCTCGCCCTGCAGGGTCCTGATTCGCTCGGCGTACTTCTTCATGTCGGCCGGGTTCTTCTGGACCTTGGCGACCTTGTAGCCCCTCCACGCCTTCTTCAGGGCGCCCCATGTCTGGCCTTTACTGTATTGCGACAGAGTACATTCACCTGTGAGAGGTTCTGCTCTCATGATATTTAAGGTTCTGCGCTAGGTGCGCACTTCAAATGGGATCCTGTTCCCGTGGTGGTCGTAGACCCCCACCTGCAGGTAGCTCGAGTAGGGGTACCCCATTATCACCATGATCCTGCCGGTGACGTGGAGGAGGTCCTCGTGGGAGGGGTTGAAGTTCCCAGAGGGGTGCGAGTGGGCCACTCCCAGGTAGGACATGTCCACCGGAAGCATGAACCAGTTGAAGGATGAATATGCGTGGGCGTGGACCGCCGCCGGCGGCACCATCACGCTGGTGACCTCGGCGATCCCCTTTTTCGACTTCCCGCGCAGAATGAGTATCCCCTCCTTGGGGTACGCCATGTGGGAGTAGCTCAACAGGCTGTCCATTACTTCCGCAGTGAAGTAGACCTTCTGGACAGGCATGCCAGCGCTACCTCAGGAGCCCCACGAAGTTCGCGACGAGCCTCTTCCCCGCTGGGTTCTCGGATGTGTAACGTTCGGGGTGAGACTGGACCCCGTAGAGCGGCCTTCGCGCGTGCCTCATCGCGGCGATGGAGCTTGTCTCGCTCTTGGCGAGGAGCCGGAAACCTTCCGGGACGGAACGCACCACCTCGTGTCTCGATTCGAGGAGCATCGCGCCGCTTGAGAGTCCAGCAAAGAGGGGATCCACAGCCAGAGGCACTGTCTTCACGAACTTCAAGACGTTCTCCGACTCCCTCACGACTTGGCCCCCGAACGCGAGTGCCATGAGCTGGTGCCCGAAGCACACGCCCAGGACAGGGACGGTTGCGTCCCTGACTGCGTCGGCCTCCGCCCTGAACCTCCTCTGGGCGCGCTCCTGAGAGAGCATGTAAGGGGAGCCGCTCAGGGCGACGCCGTCGAAGCCGGCGAACCTGGTCGCCGCCGAATCGCTCCAGGCTGCTGCCGTCACTCGGGCGCCGCCGTCTTCGAGGCAGCGGCGGAGCTTCTCGAACCGCTCCGTCGTCGGGTAGTTATTAACCGCGAGCACATTCACCAAAGGCGACCTCAGCGCCCCAGGTCAGGATTTGAACTTTGGGCGGGCGGCGGAAGCGAGCCGTGGAGGGAGCGAAACGCGCAATCGGGGAAAAGGGTTTAAAAGCAGACCCGGCGGCGTCGGAAAAAGGAGCAAAGAGGAAGAAAATGTTCGCACCTTCGGCGGGATACGACAGAGCCATAACCATATTTTCGCCCGACGGCCGCCTCTACCAGGTCGAATACGCCCTTGAGACGGTGAGGCGAGGAAACCTCGCGGTCGGCGTCAGGGCCAAGGAGGGGATTGTGCTTGCGGTCGAGGAGAAAGGGAGGAAACTCCAGAGCGCAGACTCGGTGATCAAGATGTTCCAGATCGACGATCACGTGGGCGCTGTGGGGGCAGGCTACATCCCGGACGCCAGGATCCAGGTCGACAGTGCCAGAGTGATGGCCCAGAGCAACAGGCTGATCTACGACGAGCCGGTCGACATCGAGGCCATCGCGAAGCGCATCGCTGACATGAACCAGCAGTATACCCAGTACGCCGGCGTGAGGCCCTTCGGAGTCTCTCTCATCATAGCAGGAGTCGATGAGAACAACGGGCCCGTCGTCTACCTGGCCGACCCCACCGGGACCTATTCGGGGTTCCACGCCATTGCCATCGGCCAGGGGAGCGACCAGGTCAACGACTACCTCGAGAAGAACTACGACATGGACCTGTCCCTTGACGCGGCGGCCACGTTGGCCATAGAATGCATCTACCTCGTCAGCGAGGACAAGACAGGCACGTCGCACATCAAGGTGGCGATCGTAGACGCAGCGTCCAAGAAGATGAGGCGGCTCACGGAGCAGGAAGTGAGCAAGAGCGCCTCGAACGCGAAGACGCGGTCGGACAAGCCCTCCCCCAAGAGCTCCTAGGTAACAGAGTTCGCAATTGAGCGGAAGCTTCGGGCACAGTGGCGGGGAGTTCAAGCCCAGGACAAGGGAGCAGTCGAAGTTCACAACTGTCAGGCTGACCATCGATGGGGACCACTACGAGATCCTCGTCAACCCGGACTCCGCCCTGAGCTTCAAGCAGGGGAGGAACGTCGAGCCCTCTCAGGTCATCGCCGTGGACGAGGTCTACGCCGACTCCAACAAGGGGCTAAGGGCCAGCAGCGAGAAGCTGAAGAAGCACTTCGGGACCGACGACCACGCCAAGGCGGCCCTCGAAGTCCTGAAGCGCGGCGAGCTGAACCTGACCCAGGAGCAGAGGAAGAGGCTCACCGACGATAAGAGGAGGGCAGTGGTGGCCATCATCTCGAAGAACTTCGTGGACCCCAAGACGGCCCTCCCGCACCCGCCCATGAGGATCGAGCAGGCGATGCAGGACGCCAGGGTGATCATAGACCCCTTCAAGGATGCCAACGAGCAGACCAAGCTGGTCATAGACGCCCTCCGTGTCATCCTTCCGCTGAAGTCCGAGAACGTGAAGCTCCAGGTGAAGGTCTCGGCCCAGTACGCCGGCCAGACCATCGGCATCCTCAAGAACTTCGGGGCAATCATGAGGGAGGAATGGGGGGCCGACGGCGGGCTTTCGGCAATAGTAGAAATACCGGCCGGGGGACAGCCTGGTCTGCTGGACCGCCTCGGTTCTACGACAAAAGGAGCGGCGCAGGTTTCAGTGGTGAAATAGCAATTTGCCTACCATAGAACGGAAGCAGGTGATACCGGGCGACGTGATTGCCAGGGGCAACCACCGCTACGGCAACTACATTGAGAAGAGGGGCGACGAGTACATCGCCCTGCGGGTGGGGCTGGCGGAGGTGAGCCACGAAGGAATCAGGCTCAACCCTCTGACGGGCCCGTACCTCCCCAGGGCCGAGGACCAGGTCATCGGGAAGGTGGTCGACATAAACGGGTTCGGGTGGGTCGTAGACATCAACTCCTGTTTCGACGGCTTCCTGCCGGCGTCCTTCGTCTTCGGGAGAGAGTTCTCTCCGGCCACGCACGACCTCAGCTCGAAGTTCAGGATAGGCGACGTCATAGGCGCGAGGATCGAGTCCTTCGACCGGTCCCGGGACCCCCAGCTCAGCATCAGGGGCGAAGGCTACGGGAAGGTTCCCGAAGGCGAAATCATTAAGATGTCACCCACAAAGGTGCCCAGGCTAATCGGGAAGAGAGGCTCAATGATTAATCTAATCAGCGAGAGGACAGGCTGCGACGTCCAGGTCGGCCAGAACGGGGTCATAGTCATAGTGGGGCCGCCGGAAGGCATAGTGAAGACAGCCAACGTGATCAAGATGATAGACAAAGAGACGCAGGGAGCGAACCTCATGGGGAGGGTCGAGGAGTACCTCGGAGGGGCCAGCAGTGGAGCCTAAGCGGAAGCTCATCGGGGACGACGGCAAGAGGCTCGACGGCCGCGCCTGGGACCAATTGAGGCCCATAACGCTCGAGGTCGGTCTGCTCAAGAACGCCGACGGCTCGGCCTACATCAACTGGGGGAAGAACAAGATAATGGCGGCGGTTTACGGGCCGAAGGAGGTCCACCCCAAGCATCAGGTCCTCCCAGACAGGGCCCTGCTGCGGACGAGGTACCACATGGCCCCGTTCTCGGTGGATGAAAGGAAGAACCCTGCGCCGTCCCGGAGGGAAATCGAGATATCCAAGGTGATAAGAGAGTCCCTGGTCCCGGCCGTGATAGTCGAGGACTACCCGAGGACTGCCATAGAGGTCTGGGTCGAAGTCCTGCAGTCCGACGGCGGGTCGAGGGTGGCTGGGATCACCGCCGCCTCGCTGGCCCTTGCCGACGCAGGGATCAACATGCGCGACCTGGTGGTCGGGTGCTCCTGCGGAATCATCGAGGACACCGTGGTGGCCGACCTCGACGACACGGAGGACAAGGAGGGGAGTGGGGACATGCCGGTCGCAGTAATGCCCAACCTCAACCAGGTGACCCTGCTGCAGGTGGACGGCATCTACACGAGAGAGAACTTCCAGAAGGCCTTCGAGCTCGCCATCGCCAAGGACAGGGAGGTCTACGCCATGCAGAGGGAGGCCCTGACCAAGAAGTTCTTCAGCGGCGACACGAGCGGCGCCTTCGAGGAGGAGAGCGCATAGAGATGTCCATGAAGAAGAACTACGTCGTCGAGACGATAAGGAAGGCCCAGATGGTCGAGCTCCTGGCGAAGGGCCGGAGGCTCGACGAGAGGGCTCCCGGTGACCACAGGCCCATAGTTATCCAGACCAACGTGATCCAAAAGGCCAACGGCTCTGCCATTGTCAGCCTCGGGAACACAGAGGTCATTGCTGGCGTCAAGATCGCCACCGGGACGCCGTTCCCCGACACCCCCGACAAGGGGCTGCTGGTGGTCAACGCCGAGATACTCCCGCTGGCCTCGCCCTATGCCGAGCCCGGCCCGCCGTCCGAGGACGCCATCGAGCTCGCCAGGGTGGTCGACAGGGGCGTCCGCGAGTCCGAAATGGTGGACCTGAAGAAGCTGTGCATCGTCGAGGGCAAGACGGTATACACCGTCTTCGTGGACGTCAACATCATGAATGTCGACGGCAACCTGTTCGACGCCACCAGCTACGCCGTAGTGGCGGCCCTCAGGACGGCCAAGATGAAGACCCACGTCATGGAGGGGGACAAGGTCGTCATGAAGGACGAGCTCATCCCGGTGCCGGTGGAGAAGACCCCGGTCTCCGTCACCATGGCCAGGATAGGCGACACCCTGGTGGTGGACCCCAACTCGGAGGAGGAGGGCGCCATGGACATGAGGATCACCATAACCACCGACGACGACGGCAACATCTGCGCGAGCCAGAAGGGGGAGGCGAGCACCATCTCGCCTGAGCACGTCCTCCAGGCGGTGGACATGTCCATCAGCGTCGGCAAGGAGATCCGGGCGCAGCTGCTGGAAGCGACGAAGTAATGCCGAAGTCCAAGGAGAACGTGAAGGGCCTCGGGGCCAAGTACGGCGGGACCCTCAGGAAGCGCTACTCCCGCGTCTTCACAACACTGAAGGCCGCTAGGGAGTGCCCGTCCTGCTCCAGCATGAAGCTCAGGCGCACGTCTTCCGGCATATGGAAGTGCAAGTCCTGCGGATACACCGTGGCCGGAGGCGCCTACGACCTTAGCCCGCCGAAGTCGAGGTAGGCCCGTCGAGGCCGTCGAGCTCCGCATGGAGCTCAGGCCCGGCAAGGCAGCATCGGAGGCCATCAGGAAGGCATTCCCATCGGCGAGGGTTAGGGGCGGGACCTGCGTGATCAAGATCGAGGGGGTGCAGCCCGGCGAGGTCGCGGAGAAGGCCCGACAGGTCCTCGAGGCGGTCAGGCGGGCGGCCGAGGCGGTTCTGTTAACTTAGCGGCATCTGGCTCAAAATCGTCTTGCTGTTAACTGTCGGCATCTACCGCTTCGTCCGGTCGTAGACGATTAGGAGCCAAGCCGCCTGATACACCATAGCGACCAGCACGCAAGCTCCCGCCCACGGCATGAGGCCCGGGTCTTGGTAGTGTTCTGAAGCATAGACGATGACAGCGGCGAGGATGACGAGGGATACCGGGAAGTTCAGCCCTCCCCCGAAGCTGAGAGACATAGTCTCACCTAATTGGGAACGATATCGCCGAGTATCTTGAGTTGAGAGTTGAAGAGTTTCTGCGGAATCAGCCTCGCGTTCCCCGAGACTATGGCGTCCTCAATCTGTTTCATCCACTCGGCCATGACGAGCATGTTATGCGGTCTCCTGTGGACGTTCCAATCGTCCATTGGTAGCTCGTTCCTGTCGAGGGTCGGGAGGTTCTGGCGGCAGTAGTCGTGGTCGCACGGCATCTGGCCGATTTGGAGGAACCGTTCCTCCCACTTTGCGAAGGGCAAGGGAATCATGGCGTCGAGTTCGAGGGCGCTCCCGTATGCCGGAGGGTTCGCGCCGCCCGATGCCTCCCTCTCTTCGTCGAAGCCGTTGCTGGACCTCCCCACGATGTCGAACGACTTGGCCGCATTGAGGAATATCTGGTCGCCGCTGTCGAGGGCGGCGGTCGCTGTCTTGGTCCCGCGCTTCTCCCTCAGACGGGAATAGGCCGCGAGCAACCGTCCGTATGCCTCCCTCGGCTGGAGGTCCTTCGGTATGGTGAAGTCGGCGTTCTTGACCTTGAGAACCGCGATGTCTGTCTCGATACGCTCGATGTCCTCGCACATCTCGTCAACCAGCGCATCGTCCCTGAATACCGACCTATTCATCAGCAAGTAGTGGACGCTCGGCTTCCCGGCGGTTTCGCACATCTCCTTCCAATACCTGTTGACCTCCTTCGATATTCTGTATGCGCCGGGGCTCTTGATTACGAGGGTGAACGGCAAGACCACGTTCGCCCCCGTCTGGCTCCCGTAGTCGAGCGTGTGCCCCTCCATCCGCGCGAGGTTCCGCTTGTCGTTCATCATGGCCCCCCAGAAGTTCCATACCTTCTCGACGCGGAGCCTCCGCCCCATCCCGCCTTCTGTGAACTTGTCAAGCTCGTATCCTAACTCCCTTGCCTGAGGCGGTGTCCTCCTTGATGTTGTGAGCCTCCTGAGATACCTGTTATACTCAAGCGACTCCGCGCTCGGGTCGTAGAAGTAGATGTTGCTCCCGAAGAAGTCGCGGAAGATTGGGGATTGGAACCCCTCCCCTTCAATCGTCCCTTGGTCGATGGCCCTCACTCTTGGCTGGAGGACCGTCTCGTAGTCGAACCCCCGGATGATGTAGCTCCCTATGTGTCCCTTCGTCTGCCCCTGTATCCTGAGCCTGAGTTCGAGGTCGTCGAACTGCCACGACCGAGCCATCGGGACGCAGTAGTTAGGCGTCTGGATGGTGATGCCGTCGATGATGATTCTGACGGTCCGCGCGAGCCCATCGCGCCCGTCTTGAACGTCCTCTATCCGCATCCGCCCGTTCGCGGTCAATGCGACTTGGCCTCCTTGGCTACGTCGCGTGCGAACGCCTCCAACTCCGACATGAACCTCGGCAACTCGCTCATCGCAATCAGTATCCCTCCCTTGTCCTTCACCGTCTTGAACGGGCCCATCTCCTTCTCCTGAACGTAGATGAAATCGCCGTCGGGGTTGTTGAGCTGGTAGAAGGTGTAGAGTTTGTTCCCGAAGAGCTTGTTGTCCATGTGGTGGAAGTGGACCACCCTCCCGTTCTTGTGATACCTCGCCGAACTCTCCCCGGCCTTGTAGACCTCTCTCGAAGCGACAAGGACCTCAAGATGCTTCGATATGGTCTCACGCGTGAACCCTGTAAGCTCGCAAATCTCCGAGATGCTCAGGCCGTCCGCCCGGTGTCCTTCGAGTGCATCAAGAATCACCTTGCGGGCGAACTTGGTCTTGTCCTTGGCCCGCATTGTCAGGGCGAACTCGCTTGGCGTCTGTCCCTCTGGTGGCGTCTCCAAGGTCTCCATCCTAAGCATCCTCCTCAGCCAAGACACTTAGCACGGATACTAAGCATGCTTTAAGTCTTTGCCTTTTCGACCTCTACGCGCTTGCCCCGTATCCTGAAAGTGATTCTGCCCGGCTTGTCGAGGACATCGAATACGGGCTTGGGGAGTCGGGTTTGAACCCCCTTCCCCTCGGAGTTGCTTACTCCGACGGTGAACTCGGTCGCGTCCTTCTTCCACTTGGGCATCGTCGCTCCGTGCGCTATCCGCGCGGATATATAAGCCTGAGCCCCCACGGTATCCGTGCGGATAGCGATGGGTATAAGTATCCGCACGGATACCACCCTGCCATGCAATCGGAATACCTCCGAAGCGTGATGGACAGGGGCGAGTTCGAGGAGTATCTCGCCTCGATGGAGAAGCGCCACGAGATGGAGACGGACTAAGCCTTGAGCCTCGACTTCCGCGCTCAGAGAGGGGAAGCAATCGCCCAGATTGAGGGCGCGGTGAGGAGGCTCGATGAGAACTGCTACGTCGTGAAGAGCCAATCACGCGACACGGTATACGTCCTTGTCTCGGGCGAACTCGGATGGATTTGCAACTGCCCGGACGCCCAATACCGGGGCTCCAAGTGCAAGCACACATGGGCGGTCGAGTTCTCGCAGAAGCTCAGGGCTCACGTCGCGGCATCCGTGGTTATCCAACCGCTGAGCCCCGCCGGTTGCCCGAAGTGCGCGGCTCAGGAGGTCAAGAGGGCGGGGCTTAGGCGCAACAAGTCGGGCGACATACAGAGGTTCCGATGCCTCTCATGCGGCTACTTCTTCACGGTGAACGTCGGCTTCGAGAAGATGCACGCGACACCCAAGATGATTACCGCCGCGATGCAGTTGTATTTCTCAGGGGAGAGCCTTCGGAACACGCAGAAGTTCCTCAGGCTCCAAGGCCTGAACGTCTCGCACGTCGCGGTCCTCAAGTGGATTAGGAAGTATGTCGCCCTGATGGACAAGTATCTCTCCCAGATTACGCCTCAGGTGTCGGACACTTGGAGGGCGGATGAAGTCTATTTCAAGTTCAAGGGGAACAGAAAGTATCTCTTCGCGGTGATGGATGACGAGACGCGGTATTGGATTGCTCAGGAGGTCTCGCATTGGAAGGAGAATGCCGACGCCTCTCACCTCTTCCACAAGGCGAAGGCCGTCGCGGGGAAGGAGCCTAAGACCCTCATTACCGACCAACTGAAGTCCTACAGGACGGCCTCGCGCCAAGAGTTCCCCTCGACGAGACACATTCAGGACATCACGCTCGAGGGCGTCATCCACAACAACAAGATGGAACGGATGAACGGGGAGGTCCGCGACCGAGAGAAGGTGATGAGGGGCATGAAGAAGATGGATAGTCCAATCTTGAAGGGCATGCAGATTTATCACAACTTTGTGAGGCCGCATGAAGGCTTGAACGGAGCCACGCCCGCTGAAAGGGCAGGCATCAAGGTCGAAGGGGAGAACAGATGGATGACACTGATTCAGAACGCGGGAAGCGTGAGACGTAATAGACGCGGCGGCAAGGGCGACGCCACGGCGCCATGAAAATACTGAGGCTCATCCGACTCAGGCAAATAATCAGGCACCAGACGCCTACGAGACGGGAAATCACGGACGAGTATACATTCCTCAACGACAGCGGGGAGGCCCAGGACGCTATCGTTGTAGAGGCTTACGACTACCGGGCGAATTTGCACGTCTACGACAGCGATGGAGAGGAACTCGCCATCTACACCAATAGTATCGTGAGGGAATACTTGAAGGGACAGGACGATGCGAAGGCCGTCGAGATTCTCGCCAACATTGACAGTCGCAAGAAGTATGTCCAATGGATACCACTTCCCAAGGGCAAGGAAATCCAGCGTGACGAAGCGAGGATAATCCGCTTCGTCTATACGGACAGGAGACGCGAATACGTGATGAAGAACGAACGCATATTCAACATTCCAGAGTTCACGATTGGAAAGGTCGTGGAGCCGAGCACGACCTACATGTCACACTTCATCGTCATTCCGCCGGAAGGATTCGAAGTCAAAGCGGGTGACCGCGAGGCTGTAGAGAACCGACCTGACGGTCCGGCGAAGTTGACGAAGTCCGAGCACTACCAAGAGACGTTCAATGACGAACTGCTTGAGTTCGTCGTTCCCTACCGCCCGAACAAGGTCACGTTCCACGTTCCGTATACAATCCGTCCTGAGAAGTATGAAGCGAAGCTGTTCAACTCCTTTTTCTTGGGACTCTACCTCGTTTCGGTTGGTTTCATAATCGCCGCCGGTCTTCTCAAGCCGTCCCAGATTACCCCTTCGGTTGTGGCCGCGTTCGCCGCCGGGGAGGCTTCGATTGTCGCAATCTGCGTCGGTTTCCTCGGTTTAGTGACGAATCCCCTAACCCATAGGATGAAGTTCTACATGTGCGTTCCGATGATACTCGCGGCCATAACATTACTGGTAATTGTTCTGGGACTGTGACAGAATCAGTTAAGTATAATACTAAGGGTTAGACTAACACCTAATCATGGCCCCGTCAATGCCGTTCAAGAAATTCAAGGACCTACTCGTGGAAGTAGACCCACCGGAAACGGGCCTGCGTTCCAGCCAATCCAGCCAATCTGAGGACTGACATCTCCATCGTTCCTGACCGAGCCATCCACGACAGCTAACACCGGCAACTCCGAACTGAGTCAGTCCTTACCAAGCTACCAGAACAGCCTCAGCAGATGCAGTAAGAATGCAGAAACGACCCATGAGAACTGCAAAACCGTTATTAGTCCAACGCCTACTGTCGCGCCACGGGAAGCAATGACAATCCTAATCGGGTTAAGATGCTCGGACGGTGTCTTGATTGCGAGTGACACGCAATCAGAATTCGGGAGAGGCGCCCCAGTTAAACGGCTGAACGCATCCAAGATATACCCAATCGGCGAGCACTGTGCGATAGCAGGCGCGGGAACTGTGGCCCACATCCAGAAGTCCATAGACTTGATTCGATATGGGCTGCAAGAGGCGGAGTCCGGAAAGCACAGTTCCTTAAGCGATGACGAGTTTACAGACACTATTGAGAAGGTGACGACCGCATCCCATAAACGATACAATATTGAACGCGCAAAATACCTCGGCGACCCCAGAGAGCGAGAGTGGTTCACACCGATGCTAATCTGTGCTGCCAAGTGCGGTAGCGACAAGTTCCACTTGTCGCTGATTCACTATGAGGGATTGGTCGAGCCCATCGAAGACTACGGAACAGCCGGGAGTGGGGCGGCCTATGCGGAGTTCCTACTGAAGTCACTCTACACAGAGGGAATCAAGGTTGCGAAGGCGATTCCAATCGCGATATACACGATTGGAGAGGTGAAACAAATCGACCCCAACTGCGGCGGTCAAACGCGAGTAGCCATCGTGAAGGAGAAGTATGAGGAACTCGCGCCTGAACACATTCAGGAACAGGAGAGCAAAGATGTCGCTACGATAGACCTAATAAGCAAAAGGCTTTTACAGAAGGTGCTGAGTGGTGAGCTGAACGAGAGCAAGATTGGAAAACTTATCGGAAAGGCCTGAGGTGGATGAGGAGATGGCAGACCTTGAACGTGATTACGGGCATGAGCCGTTGAAGAATGAGATAAAGCGGCTCGTGACACAGCCGTATAAGAAGAAGAAACTGTAGCTGCAACTCCACTCGGGCTCTTCGGCAATTGCCCGAAGATGAACCAATGCCATAGATGCCGACAGTTAACAGCAAGACGATTTTGAGCCAGATGCCGCTAAGTTAACAGAACCGCCGAGGCCTCGAAAGGCTTTAATTGACCAGAAGGGCCGCGACCCTGAAAGATGAGCCAAGGAGAACTACCGCCTTACATCAGAGAGCAGCTCGCGAGATACGACCAGGTGCAGCAGAACCTGCAGGCGGTGCTCATCCAGAAACAGCAGGTGGAGATGGAGCTCAACGAGACAGAGAAGGCACTGGAGGAACTGGGAAAGGCGGCCGACACCGAGGCCATCTACAAATTCGCCGGGAACTTACTGGTCAAGGTGCAGAAGGACGCGGTCGTGAAGGAGCTCACCGAGAAGAAGGAGCTGGGCAACACAAGGAAGATGGTGCTGGCGAAGCAAGAGTCGCGCTTCAGAGAGAGCATGAAAGACATCCAGGGCAAGGTCGACGAGGCGGTGAAGGGCAAGCAGGCCCAGCCCGAGCAGCAACCACCCGGCGACGCCTAGGAAGCAGCGGCCCTTGACCAGGGAGCCGGGCACAGGCAAGTTCCCCTTCGTGGACCCCAAGGGCCTGAAGCGGGCGGTCATAGTCTGCCACAGGAACGCCGACCCCGACGCCTACCTTTCAGCCTACGCCCTCTCGCGCCTCGTCAGGGCCCTGGCGCCCTCCTGCCAAGTGGACATAGCCGCCCCCGAAGGCATGACGACCCTAGCGACGAAGCTCGCAGGGGAGTACGCGCACCCCGTCATCGAGCGGAGCGATGCCGACTACGACCTCTACGTCGCAGTCGACGTGGGGGACGTGGAGCTCCTCAAGGACTGGCTCGGGAAGATGGAGGCGAGCAGGGGCACGAAGGTCCTCGTGGACCACCACCCGCGCAGGGACGTCACTGTCTACGACCACGTCCTGGTAGACGAGAAGGCGACCTCGGCGGCCGAGGTGGTGTTCGGCCTCTTCTCCGAGGCGGGGGTCCAGGTCGACGCGGCCACGGCCCAGGCCCTGCTCCTGGCGGTGATGTTCGACTCCTCGCACCTGGCCATAGCCGGGAACGGCGCCCTGCGGGCGGTGGTGAGGCTCCTTGACTCGGGCGCGGACCTGGCAGAGGCGAGGAAGGATCTCAGGTCGGAACCGGACTACGGCGAGGTGATGGCCAAGCTGAAGGGGGCGCAGAGGCTGAAGGTCTACCGCCTCGGCGACTGGGTGGCCTCGACCAGCGTCATAGGGTCGTTCCAGGCCCACGTCGCCAGGGCGCTCGTCTTCCTGGGGTCCGACGTCGCCGTGGTCGGGGGCGAGTCCGAGGGCGAGACGAGGGTGAGCCTGAGGGCCACGCAGAGGTTTTCGGAGGCCACAGGCATCAAGATGGGCATCCAGGTGGCCGAGGAGGCCGTGAAGTCGCTCGGCGGCCACGGGGGCGGCCATGCCACGGCGGCGTCGCTCTCGACGGCCGCCGCCGAGGACGACGCGGTAGAGGCCTGCCTGAAGAGGGTGGCCGAGCTGCTCGGCGCCGAGATCCGCTCGGTCGCGTGAGCCCCCTCCGACCAGCCGCCGACGGGATCCCGCTAGGGGCCGCCGGCGAACACGGTCACACGCACCTGGTCTCCGTCCTTGAGCCCCAACGCCTTCCGGAGCTCCACCGGGGAGACCACCTCCAGGACCGACTCGCCGTGGTGGGTCCTCTCGATGAGGAGGGCCCCCGCGTCGTACCTGCCCTCAACCTTCGCCCTGAAGCACTTCGCCGGGCCGTAGCTCCTTCCGCCGTGGGTGAACCCCGCGAGCTCAAGGGCGTCGAGGTAGTTCAGCTGCTGCTTGAGGGCGACCTCGGCGGGGCCGAGGGTGAGGTTGAGGGTCCCCGGGAAAGGCTCGAAGCCCAGAAGCCTGAGGAACTGCTTCCTGTAACCCGGGAGAGAGATGTAGTACCCCCCTTCCCCCAGCCCGGTCGAGAGGGCGCCGCGGAACTCGAACACCCCGGCGCTCCCCTCGATGGCGGCCTTCAGCCTCGAGTAGACCGAGAGGACGAGGTCCGCGCCCGACCTGGTCACCAGGACCCCCGACCTCCTGCGGGCGCGCTTCCGCTCGATGTAGCCCTCCTCCTCGAGCTGAAGCAGGTGCTTGGAGACCCCCTGCTGGCTGAGGCCCAGCTCGAGCCCCAGCTCTTCGGTCGACAGCTCGAGGGCGCGCTTCGAGCCCCCCCTCTCGTAGATCTCTATCAGGGTCCAGATGTACGGGGGGGTCCTGGCCATATTACCAATTACGTGGTTCCTACCAAAGAATTATAAGGTTAACGCATTCGGGCCGGCGCATGGGTGCGGGGCCCGGGGGGGAGAGGCTGAACACCACGTCCCTCGCCGGCGTGGCCGTCTTCGGGGCGCTCTCGGCGGTGCTGACCTACTTCTCGCAGGCTCTGGGACTTAACTTCCCGCTGCTCACTTACCTGCAGTTCGACTTCGGGGAGGTGGCCATCATCCTCGCGCTGTTCATCTTCGGGCCGCTCCCGGCGGCCATCTCGACCTTCGTCGAGTTCGTCACCCTCGAGGCAATTGGCCAAAACGCGCCTTGGGGCCCGCTGCTGAAGCTGCTGTCCATGGTGTCGAGCGTGGCCGGGGTCTGGCTCGGCGTGGCGCTGGCGGCGAGGATCCGGAGGACGAGCTTCCGGAACGTCTTCGAGCTTGGGACCGCCTTCGGGGCGGCCGCCAGGGCCACATTCATGACGCTCCCCAACTACCTCTACCTGGTCCTCGTCTTCGCCGAGCCGAACGGTAGCGCCCTCATGGTCGTGCTCGCCTACACGGCCGTCTTCAACGTCCTGCAGCTGTCGCTCGTCATGGCGGTCTCCTACACAGTCCTGAAGGTCCCCCACGTCAGCGGGCTAAAGGTGGGCGGCAGGAGCCTGTGGGTGATGGCCGTCACCGAGGCGCCCGCGAGGGACGGCGGCCTGACCAGCGGGGTCGGCGGCTAGCCGCGAAGGCCTAGGACGGGGGAGCCCGGAGATGGGGAGAATACTAGAGATCGACGGGCTGAGCTTCCGCTACCCCGACTCCCCCAGGAAGGCAGTGGACTCCTTCAGCCTCCAGGTCGACGAGGGTGAGATAGTGGTCCTGGCCGGGCCCTCGGGGTGCGGGAAGTCGACGCTCCTGCGGGCCATCAACGGGCTAATCCCGCACATGTACACCGGGGAGTACTCAGGGGACGTCCGCGTGGGGGGCGCCAGCGTGAAGTCCAAGGCCATGAAGGACCTCGCCCAGACCATAGGCTTCCTGTTCCAGAACCCCGAGAACCAGATATTCATGTTCACGGTCGAAAGGGACGTAGCCTTCGGCCTCGAGAACCTCGGGGTGCCCAGGCCGGAGATGCGGCAGAGAGTGGACGAGGCCATCAGGCTCCTCGGCATCGGCGACCTCGCCCAGCGGGCACCTCATGAGCTGTCGGACGGTCAGAAGCAGCGGGTGGCCCTCGCGGGGGTCCTTGCCATGAGGCCGCGCCTCATAATCCTCGACGAGCCGACTTCCCTGCTCGACCCGAGGACGGCAATGGAGCTCGTGGACCTCGTGGCCAGGCTCAGGAGGGAGCTGGGGACGACGTTCCTTGTCGTGGAGCACAGGCTCGACCTCCTGGTCAGGGTCGCCGACCGCATAGTCGTGATGAGCGGAGGGGCGAAGGTCGTTGACGGCACGCCCAGAGACGTCCTCTTCGGCGACGAGGCCGACGGCTTCGGAGTGGCCATCCCCGCGGTGACCAGGGTGCAGAAGATGCTTGCGGCCTCCGGCCGGGCCCCGTCCGACAGGCTGTGCGACGCCGCCGAGCTGGCCGCGGCCGCGGAGGGGAGGACCCGATGATCGAGTTCAGGGATGTCACCTACGCCCATGAGAACGGGGTGGTCGCCCTGGCCGGCGTGTCAGTGAGCATCGGCGCCGGGGAGACCGTGGCCATAGTGGGCGAGAACGGCGCCGGCAAGACGACGCTGGTCAGGCACGTCACGGGGCTCCTGAAGCCCAAGCAGGGCGCCGTCCTTGTGGACGGCGTAGACACGCGCCATACGACAGTGGCCTCCCTGTCCAGGAAGATCGGCGTCGCATTCCAGAACCCGGACCACCAGCTCTTCTCGGAGAGCGTGAAGGAGGAGATGGCGTTCGCCCTGAGGAACTTCGGGTTCCCGGCGGAGCTGGTCGAGCAGAGGGTGGCCTGGGGGCTCCGGCTCTTCGGCCTCGAGGAGTACAGAGACTCGTCCCCGCTGGTGCTTAGCGGCGGGGAGAAGAAGAGGCTGACCCTGGCCTGCATACTGTCCTGGGACCCGGAGGTCGTGATCCTGGACGAGCCCACGGTGGGCCAGGACGCCATCCAGAAGGAGAAGCTGGCGGGGACGATCAAGATGCTCGCCTCGGCGGGGAAGACGGTCGTGGTGGTCTCCCACGACATCGAGTTCCTGTGGCCGCTGCAGTCAAGGGTCGTCGTGATGAAGTCCGGGCGGATCGTGGCCGACGGGCCCGCCGCCGACATCATGCAGAGGAGGGAGGTGCTCGAGCCGGCGAGGGTCGCCGAGCCCCAGCTGGTGTCCTTCTACAGGGAGCTGCGGCACAGGCCGGCCGCGCCCTTCGTGGACCCCCTGGGGGCGAGGCTCTGGGTGGAGGAGGGGAGGACCTAGCATGATGTGGCTCAGCAGCGGCTTCATCTTCAGGAAGGGGACCTCGCGATACCACGCGCTGGACCCCAGGGTCAAGCTGCTGATCTCAGGGCTGATGTTCGTGACCACCCTCTTGGTGAAGTCGGTCTTCCAGCTCGCCATAGTGCTGGCCTTCATGGTCGCCGTCGCCGCCGTGGCCACGGTCCTGAAGAGGGTGGCCAGGACCATGGCGCTCACGGCCATGTTCTCGGCGTTCATCTTCGTCATCAACATGGTCTTCACCAGGAACCTGGAGACCTCGGCGCTCTACGCGGCGAGGTTCGTGGCCATAGTGGTCTCGACGAGCCTCTTCTTCATCACCACCTCCCCGGACGAGCTCGAACGCGTGATGAAGATGTTCAGGCTCCCCAGGGACGTCGTCTTCGCATTCGTGACCGCGGTGAGGTTCATCCCAGTGATGATGCTCGACGCCCTCCAGATCATGGACGCCCAGAAGTCCAGGGGCCTCGAGCTGGAGCAGGGGAACCTGCTGAGGCGGGTGAGGAACCTCATCCCGATACTCATCCCGCTTGTGGTGAACGCGGTCGTCAGGAGCGGGGAGCTAGCCGAGGCGATGGAGTCGAGGGCATACGGCGCCGCCCCCACGCCCACTTCGCTTGCCGAGTACCGCGCCAGGGCGGCAGACAAGGTCGTTGCGGTCGCCGCCGTCGCTCTGTTCGCTTTCACGGCCTACTCCTTTTATTTCATGATCCCCGCGTTCGCGCCGTGATTCCTTCAAGGGTCGTGGCGGATGAGCGCGAAAAGGCCGGGGGAGTCCCCGGCGAGCTCTCGAAGCTGGGCGTGAGGGTCTACTTCAGCACCCTCCCCGTGGCCGACTACGTCCTCACCCCTGAGATCGCCGTGGAGAGGAAGTCGGTGCGGGACCTCGTCTCGTCGATCTACGACTCCCGCATCTTCTACCAGGCGGCCAAGATCTCGGCGTCCTACGCCAAGCCCTACCTGCTCATCGAGGGGGACTCGAAGGAGGTGGAAGGCCTCGCCAAGAACCTCCGGTCATTCTACGGCGCCATCGCCAACGTCACCTTGGCCTACGGCCTCAGGGTCATCTACACCGCCAGCCCCGCAGAGACCGCGGTCGCCATAGCCGAGCTCCTAGGCCAGGCCCGCGCCAGGCCCTTCGAGGGCGTGCCGCCGCCGGCCCCTCCCAAGGGCTCGACCCTCCCGCAGCAGCAGGTCTACCTGGTGTCGGCCGTGCCCGGGGTTGGGAGGAAGCTGGCCGAGCGCCTGCTTTCGAAGTACGGGACCCCCAGGAGGGTCATGGCGCTGACGGCAGGCGAGCTGGCCCTGACGAAGGGGATCGGCTGGAAGCGGGCCGAGAGGGTCAAGCAGGTCATGGACACCAGGTTTACAAAGAACCCCGTTTCGAAGGAGCAGACGAGGCTGGAGCAGTGAAGCTTGCGATCATCGGAGGGACCGGCAGCATGGGCCTCGCCCTCGCCGGGAAGCTGGCCGCGAAGCACAAGGTCCTGATAGGGTCGAGGGACCCCTCCAGGGCGAAGGCCGCGGCGGCCAAGGTCAGGAGGGCGACCGGCGCAGACTACATCACGGCCGCCCGGGAGTGCGACGCCGCCCTCATCGCGGTCCCGTTCTCCGCCCTCGACTCTCTCCCCGACCTCTCGGCCCCCCTGAAGGGGAAGCTCGTGATCTCGCTGGTGAACCCGCTGAACCTCGAGGGGAGGATGATGGTATACGGCCTCAGGGAGGGGTCCGCAGCCCAGATGCTGGCAGCCAAGCTGCCGAAGAGCAGGGTGGCGACCGCCTTCAACAACGTCCCCGCTGGGTTCTTCAGGATGCCGCGCCTCCCGGCCATCGACGTCCTGGTCGCCGCCGACTCGCCCGAGACGTTCAAGGAGACATCCGCCATAGTCAGGTCAGTCCCCGGCCTCCGCCCCCTCTACGCGGGCCCCCTGAGCGAGGCCAACGTCGTGGAGCGCATGACGCCGCTGGTCCTCAACCTGGCGCGCCACAACGAGACCGGGAGCCTGGCTCCGCGCTTCGTCTCGCAGAAAGGCTGACCGCCGCCCGGCCTCCCCTACCCCGTCCCGTAGGTGGTCAGGCCCCCCTTCCACCCGGTGTAGAGGATCGGCCTGTACTTCCGGAAGTCCCAGAACTCCCCGAAGCCGCCCGAAGCGTAGCAGGCTTCCACCCGCCCGACGACCAGGAGGTGGTCCCCGAGCCTCCGCTTCGACTCGATGCGGCACTCGATGGTGGCCTCGGCCTCTGCCACCACCGGCAGGTCCAGCGCCCTCCCCCTCTGGCTGTGCAAGCCGCACATGGCGAGCTTGTCCGCCACTCCCCTCCCGCTCTCCGAGCCCAGGCGCCCCACGGCCCCGGCCTTGTCCGCTGCCAGAAGGCAGAGCGAGAAGGCCCTGGAGAGGAGGGCCAGCTCCAGTGTATACGAGCGGGGGTCGCAGGCGACGGCGACGAGAGGGGGCTCATCCGAGACTGCGGCATATGACACGACCGCCATCGCAGAGACGCGGCCCCCGGAGCCTGCGCTCAAAACTGCGGGGACCTGCGGGTAGAACAACCTGTGGAGCCTCGAAGGGTCGACCTCCACGCTCCGCCTCGGGGCAGCCCGTCCCGGCAAGCACGAGTCCCCCGGCCCCGACGGCCTAGGCCCGGAGGAGCTTCTTCCGCAGCCTGGTGTTGACGTCCAGGAGCTCGAAGGTCCTCCTGAAGGTGATCTCGCCGTCGGCGTAGCGCTTCCCGGAGATGAACCTGCGCACGTCCCCCTCGTTGCCTATCCCGCACCTCGGTACCACAGCGCTCAGGTAGAGGTAGAACTGCTGGGAGCCTCCGTAGAGCGTCTTCATGCGGTCGTACCTCTCCTTGACCCACCCCCACAGGGCGTCCCGGGCGTAGGGGTTCGAGGCTGCGCCCGGCAGGGTGTACCCGGTGTCCGAGCGGCTTACCTCGCCGCTGATCCCCAGGTCCAGGACCTTCCGGACCAGCTCAGGATCCTCGAACGACGTGAGCGCCGCGTAGGCCTTCTGCCGGTCGGCCTCGCTCTCCGCCCCCTTTACGAGGGCCAGGAGGGGGCCGTAGGCGCTCGCGCCGTTGGTGGTGGCGTAGGCGATGGCCACGGCGGTCTTCAAGTTGGCGTCGACTGAGGCGAGGTCCTCGAACTCTGCGGCGAGCATCTTGGCAAACTTCTTGTCGGTCTTGGCCAGCTGGGCCGCGACCGTCTCTCTCACGATCCCGAGGTTCTCGTCCTCCCCCTTCTTCCTGGCTAGGCCAAGCAGCCCGACCTGCGACCTGTAGAAGGAGGACCAGGCGTCCATCACGGCGCTGGACTCGCCCGCAATGGCGCGGAGGTTCGCCAGGTGGTCGCTCACCGCCAGGGCGAGGAGCGGGTCCACGACCTTACCACTGAGGGCTGCGAACCTGAAGTACGTCTGCGGTTCGACAATCCCGGCCTGCAGGAACAGGTAGAGGTCGTTGACGATGCCGGCCCTGTCGTGCGAGTGGAGCTTGGAGAACCCCCTCGCCAGCCTTTCGTAGGCTGCGTCCTCGTACAACACGCTGTAGAAGCCGGTCCTGCGCGGGTTCACGAGCACGCTCTCGGGCCTGGCGACCTTCACGGTGGCGGTCTTCTTGTCGAAGAGCACTGACTGCCGCCTGCCGTCGGCCTCGATGGTCAGCGGGACGGGCCACAGCCCGCCCCCGCCCTTGCCCGAGAGCGAGAGCCTCTCCTGGGCCAGGCTCACGCCTCCCTTCACGGCCTTGACCCTCACCAGCGGGAAGCCCGCCCTTGTGATCCAGGCCTTCGCGACCTTGGTCACCGGGAGGCCCGACGCCTTGGCGAGCGACGCCCACAGGTCCTGGCCGGCGGCGTTGGCGTAGCTGAACTTCTTCAGGTAGGCCGAGACGCCCCGCCTGAAGGCTTCCTCCCCCACGTATGCCTCAAGCATCCTGAGGACCGAGGCGCCCTTGCCGTAGGAGATGGCGTCGAAAATCGATCCCACCTCCTCTACCGACTCTACCCTGGCTTGTATGGGGTGCGTTTGCAACAGCGCGTCTGCATTGAGCGAGCGGAACGTGCTGGCCCGGAGGAACTCCCTCCAGGTGTCCCAGCCGGGCTTGAGCCTGTCAAGGACCTTGGCCTCCATGAATGTGGCGAAGCTCTCGTTGAGCCACACGTCGTCCCACCACTTCATCGTGACTAGGTCGCCGAACCACTGGTGGGCGATCTCATGGGCCATGATGCGGGCCGCGTTCCTCCGCTCGGCGTCGCTGGCGTCCTCCTTCAGGACCACGAAGTGCTCCCTCGCGGTGATGGCCCCCCAGTTCTCCATGGCCCCTGTGTGGTACTCGGGGAGGCCGACTAGGTGGAGCTTGGGGAGGGGATACTCTATTCCGAAGTAGCCCTCGTAGTCTTCCAGCACGGCGGCGGCCATCTCCCTGATGAAGCGAGTGTCTCCGCCTGGCGCCGGCCTTGAGGCCGCGATCACCCGCACTCTCCCTGACCTCGACGAAGTCTCCTCGAACTTCCCCACCCCCATGAAGAAGAGGTACGTCGACATCCTGGGCGTCTCCGCGAACCGGTAGCGCACGCGCCCCCCTTCATTCCGCTTCGAGACCGCTGGGGTGTTGGATATCACGGTGAGCCCCGGGTCGGTGGTCACGCTCAGCCTGAACACGGCCTTGTAGGACGGGTGGTCTACGCATGGGAACACGGTCCTCGCCTCCGCCGGCTCGAGGTCGGTGACGAGCAGGTGCTCCTTGCCGTACTTCGACTTGTACAGGCCGAAGATCACGTCGTCCCGGACGCGCTTTGTGAACTTGACCTCCACCGCGGTCTCCCTCTTCGTGACCCCTGGGATCGCCAGTGAGCCCTTCGCGGCGTCGTAGGCGAAGCTGGACTTCTTCCCAGCCACGCTCACCTCTGTTATCTCGATGCCGACGGCGTCGAGCTTGAACGGGCTCTCGGCCCCCTTCACCCTCATGCAGACCGAGCCGTCGACCACGGACTTGCCGAAGTCCACGTCCATATCGATGTCGTATGACTTGATTTCCAGACCTTATCGCCCGGCCAGGGGCGCCGGGCGTGCATGAGATAAACCCTCGACCGAGAGGCCGGGGACCGACACCGCCGGTCAGGCCGAGGCCTGCGGGGCCGAGAGGTGAAGGAGGGCAACGTCCCCCCACTCGTCGGCGGCAACCACGGTCAGGGGGCCCGCGGAGGGAGGGGGGCCGGCGTAGGACGACCCGCTCAGGGTCAGGGTCAGCACCAGGTCCCACCTGTGGAGGGTGCTGTTCACAGAGACGATGGCCTCGGAGCCGCCAGGCTGGAGCAGGAAGGAGCTCGGGCCTCCTCCCGAGGCGCAGCCTGCCTGCTTGAGGGGGATGAGGGTCCCCGAGGAGTAGTTGTACTGGTCGTAGTAGCCCTCCATTACCCCGATGCCGAGGGGCCATCCCGCGATGCACTGCCCCTTCCACAGGCCGGCGCCGGAGAAGGCCCAGGCGTCCGAGGCGGACACGTTCAGGATGGAGGACGAGCCGTTCAGCCGAGCGGCGAGGAGGACCCTGGCGGATGAGTGGAACGTCGAGTTGGTGGCGAACCCAAGGGCGAGCCCGTTGTCCCCGAGGACCGAAGTGGCGGTTGCCGGTGCCCCTGCCGGCGAGAAGGCGCCCTGGAACGCGATTCCTGCGGCTACGATGAGCACGACGACTGCCAGCAGAACTGCGGTGTTCCGCACGCTCCTCCTGTATGCGGCTTCGTCCTGGGAGCCCACAGCGGTGCAGAGGATGCCCCTGGTCTTAATGCCTACCGTCGGGGAGGAGCTGCGCCCGAGCCCCGCTGGAGCCTACTCCCTGTCGATGAACTCTTCGGCCTTCGGCGGGTCCGGCGGAAGCCCCTTGCGCTTCCTGATCTCGGTCACAAGGCCCATGAGCATGCCCTGGGGGACGGGCTGCCAGGTCTTGAAGTGGGTGTTCCAGACTGCCTTGCCCGCGGTGGCGCCCCTCATCTTCTCGCTGAGGTCGAAGGTCTCGGAGGCAGGGATCTCCCCCTCCACGACGGTCATGACCTCCTTCTGCTCGATCTTGACGAGCTTCCCCCTCTTCGCGCTGATGACTCCGGTCACCGCGCCGATCAGGTCGGACGGCCCCTTGACCTCGATGCCCAGTATCGGCTCCAGGAGCGTCGGGTTGGCCGATAGCATGGCCCCGAGGATGGCGCGCCTGGACGCGGGCATGAGCTGGGCGTAGGTCCTGTGGGCGGCGTCCTCGTGCGGGACGTAGTTGGTGAGCACCACCTTGACCCCTCTCGTGAACTCGTAGGCGAGGGGCCCGTTCTTCATGATGTCGTCGAAGCCGGCCCTGATCGAGTCCATGGACTCCTGCAGGAACTGGACTCCCTTCGTCACCTCCGTCATTATGTTGCCCCTCTCGTCCACGGCCTGGAAGTTCCGCGCCTGGTCGGGGTCCCAGCCGTGGTCGCGAAGTACCTTGACCACTGTCTTCTTCTCGGTGTTCTCGCCCACTGTGCCGTTGCGGATGAGCTCGACGACGTCAGGCTCGAGCGGCTCGACCTCGACGAAGATCTTGTTGTGCCTGTTCGGCGACCGGGCCATTATGGGGCCGGCCCTGCCCCGGATGGTCTCGCGGTAGTTGATGATGGGCGGTGATGTTATGATCTCCAGCCCGGCCTGCTGGATCATGGTAGTGGCGATCTCGAGGTGCAGGACTCCCATCCCTGACATGAGCGTCTCCCCCGACTCCTGGTTGATGGTGACCACCAGGTTGGGGTCCTCGATGTTGAGCCTGCGCATGACTTCGACCAGCTTCGGGAGGTCCCTCGGGTGCTTCGCCTCCACTGCCACTGTCACAACCGGCTCGCTCACGTAGTGGATCGACTCGAACGTGGCGACCCCCTTCTGGCTCGCTATTGTCTCGCCCGATCTGATGTCCAAGCCGAGCAGCGCCGGGATGTTCCCCGCAGGGAGGGAGTCGACGATTTCCCTCTGGAAGCCCATGAATATCTGGACGGACTGGATCCTCCCCTCCCTCTTCGAGTTGAGCAGGTAGACGACGTCGCCGTTGCTAACGCTCCCCGAGAAGAGGCGTCCCGTGGCCACCAGCCCCGCGGCCGGGTCCACGACGACGTTGGTGACCATCATGACGGTCGGGCCCTTCTCGTCGCAGGCCAGCAGGGCCTTGCCTACCTCGCTGTTGAGGTCTCCCCCGGCCCAGATCTTTGGGATGCGGTATGCCTGGGCGACGTGGGGCGGCGGGTGGTGCCTCACGACCATGCCCAGCAGGGCCTCGTGGAGCGGGAGCTTCGCGCCGAGGGCCTCGGGGGTCTCGGTTGAGTAGGCGTTGATGATGTCCTTGAAGGACATCCCCGCTGCGCGGGCCATGTCGAAGTTGAAGCCCCACCTGTCCTTGGATGAACCGAAGGCCACTTGGGCGTCCTGTATGGAGACCTTCCACTTCTGCTTGTAGTCAGGTTCGGCGTAGGTCTCGATGAGCTTGTTGAACTCTTTTACGATGTTGAAGAGCCAATCCTGCATCTTCTCCGGCGAGAGGCGGAGCTCCTTGATGAGGCGGTCGATCTTGTTGATGTAGATGACCGGGCGGACGCGCTCCTCAAGGGCCTGCCTGAGGACCGTGTCCGTCTGGGTCATGATCCCCTCGACGGCATCGACCACGACGATGGCCCCGTCGACCGCGCGGAGGCTGCGGGTGACCTTGCCGGTAAAGTCGATGTGCCCGGGGGTGTCGATAAGGTTGATGACGTAGGGCTTGCCGTCCCTTTCGTAGTACAGCGTCACGTTGGCGGCCTTGATGGTCATCTGTCTCTGCTGCTCGAGCTCCATGTAGTCGAGGGCCAGGGCCTGCCCGGCGACGCTAGGGCTGAGCATGCCGCATGCCGCGAGCAGGGAGTCGGACGTCGTCGTCTTCCCGTGGTCCACGTGCGCGATTATCCCGATGTTCCGGATCTGGTCCTGGTTGTGGACCAGCTTCAGCGCCTCTGAGGTTGTCTTGAATTTCGGCATGAGTGCCCAGCTTTCTGGGCTGCCTGCCGGGGTTTGGGTTATGAAGGTTTCCGTCTCATGAGGCGTGGAAACGGCCCGGGGCCTCTCTCAAGGCTAAATACGGTCTCAGGGGCGCGCCAAGGCGTGGACAACTGGCAGATTGTCGGCATCCTGATGATTCTCGCGGGCATCACCCTGCTTGCCGTCATGGCCGGGTTCATCATCAACATCATAGTCGACCTGCTGAAGCTCGTGGCGGTGCTCGCGGGGGTCGTGCTCATCGCCGCCGGGGTCGCCCTTCTCAGCGGCTGGCGCTGGATGCGCCGCAGGGAGTGGCTGCGGGGCTCTTCCGCCTCGAGCACATAGGCACTGACGGGGCGCCATGCCGACAGCCTTGGTCCTCCGGCGCGCTACCTGTAGCCGCGCTGCTCGTTGCCGAACCTCTGGGCGCGCCCCGATTCGGTCGGGCGGACCTGGAGCCGCCCCGTCGACCCCATCCTGTTGACCTCCAGGGCGATGCTCCCGCCCGGAGGGACCTTGGACAGCGCGAAGAGGAGGTCCTTCGTCTGCTTCACCACTGCCCCGTCCGCACCGCAGACGACGTCCCCTGATCTGAGTCCCGCCATGCTGGCCGGGCTCCCGGGAGTCACTTCGGCCACCAGGAAGCCCGAGCTGGCCTGGATGCCGTACCGGCGCGCGAGCGGCTCGTTGAGGTCCACCCCCGAGATGCCGATCCATGGCCTGCTGACGCTCCCGTGCTCCAGTATGTCCTGGGCGATCCGCTTGACGGTGTTGATGGGGATTGCGAACCCCATCCCCTGGGCGTAGGGTATCATCATGGTGGTGATCCCTATCACCTTCCCGTCCAGGTCGGCCAGGGGCCCCCCGCTGTTGCCGGGGTTGACGGCGGCGTCGGTCTGGAGCAAGCCCTCGAAGATGAAGTCCGTGCCCGGGAGCGGCCTCCCCTTGGCGCTTAGCACCCCCGTGGACACGGTGGGCCCGCCTGGGAGGGCGAGCGCGTTGCCTATCGCAAGCACGAACTGACCGACCTTGAGCGCCTCCGAGTCTCCCAGGTCGGCGGCGGGGAGGTCGTCCGCGTCAAGCCTGATCACAGCCACGTCGGTAGCGGGGTCGGCCCCCACGACCTCGCCCAGGAAACTCCTGCCGTCCTTGAAGTTGACGTGCACCTGGGCCGCCCCCTCGATCACGTGGTTGTTGGTGACTATGAGCCCCCGCCTTTCGAGAACGACCCCGGAGCCCTGTCCCTCGAGGGGGACCGTCCCGAAGAGGCGGCGCTCGAGCCTGACGCTGCTGACGCTCACTATGCTCTCGCCCACCTTCTCCACGGCGTCCACCACCCGCTTCTCGAAGTCCGTCGGAACCAAGGCTGCCCACGTGGATGGCCCGGACGCCTCCTTTTGGACTTTCCCTGTGCCCGGGCCGGCCAGCGGCGACGACGGGGGCGAAAGGCGCCAGGGGCGAAGCAAGTCTTATTTGCGAGCGCCATCAGCATGGCAAAAGGGATGAGCCGATTGAGCACCGGCGTGGGCCTCGACGACGACGTGTTCGAGAACTGCAAGGCCGTGCATGCGACTTGGAACGAGATCACCAGGACCTGGACCCTCCCGACGATTCACGCCATAGGGCTCAAGGAGCCCGCGCGCTTCAACGAGCTCAAGAGGAGGATCGAGGGCATCAGCTCCACTTCGCTGGCCGAGAGGCTGACGCAGCTGGAGAGGTACGGGGTGATCCAGCGCAAGGTCGTCCCCGCCTCGCCGCCGCGGGTCGAGTACTCGCTCACCCTCAAGGGGCAGGAGGTCTACAAGATCCTGTGCGCCCTCGCAAAGTGGTCCGAGAAGTGGGCCGAACGGGACCTGAAGGCCGACGGCGTTCCCGGCCTCCTCTAGGCAGGCTCAGTCAGGCCCGGACTTCCGGCCCACGCGCCGCCTGGAGACCCGGTAGGCCGCGAGCCCCAACGCCAACGCCGCGACGAGAGGGAGGAACGTGAAGGCTGTCGTCCCGGCCGGCTGCTTCGCTATCGCGGCTATCGAAGACGGGGACCCCGCCTCGCTGCCCAAGGCGAAAAGAGGAGCGACGGCGACGCTGGCGGTCGAGTTCGTTGGTGAATGGGTGACGACCTCTCCAGCCGACGTGACTTCGGCGCCGTTCGTTGAGGGGGTCCCAGGCGAGCCCGCTGGCCCTCCTGCAGCTACGAGCGGCAGGGCGACTACCCCCAGGCCCAGGAGAACCCCGGCCAGGAGGCTAAGGAGCGGCCTTGCGGACCTCATACCCCAGTACGTCCCCCTCCCCGTAGTTAGTTCTACTCATCAGAACGGCTTCCTCCTCCAGACCCTCCAGGCCTCGTACCAGAAGGCCGCGGCCCCCCCTGCCGTCCCCACGAGGGCATAGAGGTCGAGGCCCCCCCTGTTGATGAATACGTAGGCGGCGGCCACGGTGGTGAAGAAGGCGGCGTAGAACCCGAGCCGCGGGAGGGTGAGGCCCCTGAAGCTCACGAAGGAATGGAGTATGCCCGAGTCGACCTTCTTGACCAGGACGTAGCGCTCGTACTCGTCCTTCTCGACCACCCCCAGGCTGACGAGCTTGTCCAGGTGGTGGAAGGCGACGCTGGGGCTTGAGAAGCCCAGCTCCTTCTGGACCTCGCGGACGCCCGCGGCCTTGCCGTAGCGGAGGAGGTAGGCGTAGACCTGGAGGGTCTTCCCCCGGAGCTCGAAGTCAACCCGGTCGCGCTGGGCCTCCGACAACGCGGGGAGGAGCACCCGAGGCGAGATAAGCGCTTTGTCGGGGGGTCGAGCGCGGAGCGCCCGGCGCCTAGACGGATGGCTGTGGGGGAGCCGGGGGAGCCTGCGGCGGCGCCTTCTCCCTGCCCTTGCGCCTGTAGTAGTAGACCACCAGAGGGCCCGAAACCAGCAGCAGGACGACTATTACCAGCATCATGTAAGCCAGCATGTTCGCTGTCCCTGTTGGCACGTTCGATAGGAAGCCGCCCAGCATAGCCACCGCCCTTTCTTCCCGTGCCCCGGTCTGGGAGGTTTATAGCGATAATCCCTTAGTGGAAGCGTGTGAGCCCCTGAGGAGCGGCGCTCACAGACCGTGGAAGACTCGTAAGGCTAGAAAAGTAGCTGACGCTCGCAGGAAGGAAGAAAGGGCTCTAATATACAAAGACCCAGCCTTCAGGCTCTACGTAGCGGCGCACAGTACCAAAGAAAAGCCGATGAGCCTAAACTCAATCCAACACTCGATTACCGCTGTTGAGAACTTCCTACGGTTCCTGAACAGACCCGTCACAAACCATGCCCTGAGCGATCTAGTGGACGAGAAGACGAACAATCCAACAGGTAGGACATTCGAGAAAGCCCTACTGACGTTCAAGACGATAGGAGCGTCAGGAGAACATCACGCAAGCCGGATAGTTGGGATGTTTAGGCAGAACTTCGCGGAGCTAGCAGTGCACATATCGGTAAGGAGCGGGAGACCTACCAAGCCAATCGCGGAATCGATACTCCGAGCCATCAGAACAGACCCGGAACTCGAACAAATCCACTACGACGCGATAGACCTCGTCTGCTATGCTGGAGAGAGAATCCAAGCTCTCGCAAAGACACCACCGCAAGACATCTCATTCGTCGATGGGACTAACACAGCCCTAATCCTAGTAACAGCCAACAGGAGCAAGACAGGCATCCAGCACTACTCAGCCATACCCAAAGACCTAGCCGAGAGACTCCTCCAGAGGGCGCAAGAATACGGATTCCCCGTGATCGTGCCGAACTACGAAAGCCTCTGGAAAACGATAACAGACCTAACCAAGCGGAAGTATGGGATACGACTCACGTCCCGATACTTCAGGAACAGGTTTGAGTCGATAGGCGAGACGACACCAGCAGACAAGATGAACCCGAACCACTGGATGATACTCGCCGGTAGCAAGCCGACATATGGACACCTTCCAGAAATCTACGGGCTTCGAACCGTAGAACAACTCGCCAGAGAATGGGAAACCTACCTACTTCCTCGACTTGACCTGTCAGAAAAGTTCCTCCAACCACCGAGCGATGACCTAGCCAAAGAGAACACCGAACTCAAGGAACAAATCCTCAGTCTCACCAAGCTCCTCACCATCGCCTTAGCTAATAGCATGTCCCACCCTTAATAATAGAATGGCATCCTACCAACATGATTTGGCTGAGGAAGCTCAAAGACTAAGCGCACTGTCTTCGCTATGCACTGGAATAAAGAAACAGAGCAAGGACATCCTAGACGATTTAGGTAACCTTGACATAGCAATCGCCAGGATCAAGGGCGACTACAACACCGAAGAGAAAGTCGAGTACCTCCAAGGGGTCTTATCGGACTACGAATCTCAAGCAAACTCGGTGCGAAACTCTTACGAGCATGCCAAGATGGAAGCAAGTAAGCTAGGACTCGACCTACCAACAATCAAAGGGAAGGGTGCTCGTCCGATACTTAGAGAATTCATTATAGCCTGTGATGCTGCGATAGGATTCGCTACACGAACAAGTTCACCTCTCACTCCCGAGGAAACAGATAGGCTTGACCACATTAGAGCTGAGTCAAGAGAGGTTTGCAAGAACCTCGACTTCAATTTCGAGAAGAACATCGAACTCGCAACCAAGCACTACGAACGAGGAGACTTCCTTGGCTCAAGCTTGATTTCCTCACGAGTGATTGCATTCGTTATTGGCCAGATTGAGGGCGAAGAAATAGACGCAAAGGTTGCTTTCTTGGTCAACAAAGGGATACTCAAAGCCGGGCAAGGGATGCCTAGAGAAGCAATCCTGAGAGCTGATAGGAAGGCCAGAAACATCTTGGCTCACAGGATTGATACGTTTGCTGACGCGTCAGATGCGAACTCTCTTCTAGGAGACTGCCTTCAAGTTCTCAAGATTTATTCCGATTTGAGAAAGTGACACTTTCTGCGCGCGGGGCTCCGCCCCCCGCGCTCCACAAGGGGCAACCTCCGGTTTCCCCGAACCCTTTCGAACTATTAGCCTAACCCACTAGGTAGTAACAACCAGTGGGGAAAGCCTATCACATCTTGTTCCAGCCTTTTCCCTTACAGACGGGACAGGTCTCTTCTAGACCAATCAAGCCCTTTATGGCACCAGTTCCCTTACACCTCGCACACTTCCGTTGATGAGCCTGAGTCATGAGCAAACTCCACTCAAGAGCAACTGATAAGCCCTACGGGTCACACATGGCACGAATGCACATCCGAAGACAAAGCTAGTAACCCAACTTAATCTTTGGAATCTTGAACTCTGAGACCCTAAATGCGTTTTCATGCCGTGCCCTACGTTTGACTTTGGCAATCTCCTTGATGTCTTCCTTCGTCTTCCGCCAGTGACAGGTTGGGTGCACTGCCTGATAATTTGTAATTCGGTCAGAACCGCCCGCCGCTCTCGGCTTCTTGTGATCGAAATGCGCGTCTGCGAACCTCAGTCGCTTTCCACACCGAACACAACGACCATGTTGACTCCTCAAAACGAGAAGCTTGTCCCCTTTACTCAGAGAGCGACGCGGACGAGAGCCCCTACCGTAGACCAGTTCCTCGAAACTCAAGGTCATCTAGTCGGAGAGAGCTTCTACTTTCGTTTCCTAGCCAGAAACGAAACCTTCCTTCCCTTCTTCGTTCTGAAACTGACGCGTCTCATGGGAAAAGAGTCGCAGTTGCGTCCTAATAACGATTGCAGAACGACGACACTCGCTAATCTCTTATCGCAACACGACCAATTCGACCCCCTTGTCAGATGCTACGAGAAACCTAATCTATCGTGAAATAGAACATGGCACCGTTGAACAGCTCGGAAACTGAGATCGCGGTGATAGAAGGGCTCTACGCCACCAATCTAACCCAAACATTCTCACACACGGCTCACTTCAACTTGCACTTCACTGACCGAAGGATAGTCGGTGTTCACGTCAAGAAGGCCAGCATGACCTCTGCTAGCAGTGGGTTCGGAGTCATCGGGGGAGCTATTGAATTTGGGATTCGTAAGCTACGAGAACGCCCAGAAGAATCAGGCGCTACACTTGACCAGCTTATCGCGTCTGACAAACTGAACTTCTCTCTACCATACTTCTTAGTCACAGAAGCTAGGCTAGAGAAAGTGCTCGGCTCGAAAACATTCAAGCTCGTAGGTAAGAACATCTATCTGACATTTGCCGGGTTGAACAAGCAATATGAGGAATTGGCTGTTTTACTTCCCAATTTGGAAGGCTTGAAAGGCCGCGCTCATATTCCCTAGATTCAAAACGCACACGCATGGTCTCTCTCAACTTCTTAGCCTGTCCCTATTACGAATCCAAACCCCGAACCCAGACTGACGCTTGCCGTCGAGAACCTCGCGGACATAGTCTGGCATTGTAAGGAAGCAACCCTCATCACACCCTTCTATAGCTGTCTTGAGTCGAGTCCCGTCACGAACCAAACTAAAGACAATACGTTTGAACGCGTAATCTCCGTTCGACTCAACCATTCTCGAACCCAATCTCCTTCCACGGAGGAACGTAGACCAAGAACCTCTCTCCGCGTGCGATCAAGACGTCCGTATCCTCAACTGAACCCGGCACCCGTGTCATCATGCAGCCGCACTTATTGCAAATGACCTTCTTGCGCTCAGCATCGTAACATCTTCTGTTGAGCAATTCCAAGTCCAAGAAGCGCATAAACCGAGACCTTGGAGACTGGCTGACGGGAGCGAGCCAGCCATAATAGTGAACGCGCTGGGCATGACCACGGCCACGGAGCATCTGTTTTGCCCAACCGGCGTCATACTCCTCGGGAACCCCATGACCGAGCACCCACCCACATACGTCCTGAACAGGAGAACGGAACATGTATCGGATTCTGTGGTTTAGTTCACCACCGCCCTCCGCATACCGGATGAAGGCATCAACATCATTCGCTTCAAAATCACCGTAGCACGCCTTCAACTTCGACCTCCAAAGTGACCTTAAGCGCACGAAACCCTTGTCGTCTGAGACGAACATCTTAGTGAACGGAACTATCTTCGTTCCATCAAACCCGAAGTCGAATACCACCCCATGCACGTGCTGATGAATCTTGACCGCCCCGTAGTTGTCGCCGAAGGGATCGGACGTGTGCCACCACTGAGCGACTTGAAGGATGCCCAACTGTAAGGCCGCCGAAATCCCAAGATACTCCAGAATCGTCTCCTTGACGAGTTTCTCGAACTCATCGATGCCCTCCATGCCTATCTTCTGACGTAGCGAGTATGGAACAACGAACTCGTATCTCCAAAAGCGAATCCTTCGATGAAGATTGTCGTACACCTCGTGGATTCGATAACTGAAGTACGACACTAGCCTTTTCGTATCTGTCTCAGAACACCACGGACAAAGCGGAGAGCGGCAGCAGAGAGGTCTGTACCCCCGGGTCTTTTCGACTCCCCAGCACTCATACTGCATCGACTTCTTTCCACAGGATGCGACCCGTCGATACTCAACCGGAAAACAGGCCTTAAGCATCTGAAGATAAGCAGGTAAGATGGTTCTCCGCCAAAGGCGCGCGCCTTCCACCACGGCATACGACCGCGAAACCTGAGCCATCGAAAGAGGAACGACCTACCGATGGATTTAACCATCTCCCGTTTTCCCGTTAACCGGTTTTCCGGTTTTCCCAAATTCCGGAATCCCCGAATTCTTGGACTTCAAGACCCTAAGGGTCATGGGCTCACAACCCGTGTGAGCAGATTGAAAAGGCTCAAAAGACCGAAACCTCTCAGCAGTTCTATGGCATACGACCAAGACGGGAAAGCTGATGCTTTCCCTCTACATGACAGCATGAATAATGAACCATTAACGGTTTATAGCGATATCAGTGGGTCTGGCCGAGGTTCGGCATGGCACGACGAAGGGTCACCTTCCCGAAGATAGGCGAGAAGCACTCCCTGGACCCGGTGTTCTCGGCCCGCATCGCCGTTCCCCAGTTCTATCCCGGAGGGAAGGTGCCCAAGGTCCCGCGGAAGGCCGTGCTCATCTTCGACCGCAAGATGGAGGAGCGCATGGCAAGGAAGGACTGGCTCCGCGACAGCGCCGGGATGTACGCGATGTCGAGGAGGGACCTCAAGGCGGCCGACGGGAGCATGGGGGTCTTCCGGATTGCGATAGGCGCGCCGATGACGGCCATGGCCGTGGAGGAGCTCTCCGCCCAGGGGGCCGAGGAGTTCCTGATTCTCGGGACCGCCGGGGGCGTCGTGGCACCGGCCCCCGGGGAGCTGGTGCTGTGCACCAAGGCCCTCAGGGACGAGGGGACATCCCACCACTACCTGCCGGAATCCAGGTACGCCTACCCGGACCGATCGCTGGTCCGGCGCCTGGGCGCCGCCATGAAGAAGGCCGGGATGCGCTTCAGCGCCGGGCCCTCGTGGACCACGGACGCCCCCTACAGGGAAACGGGGAAGGAGGTGGCGCGCTACCACAGGGACGGGGTACTGACCGTAGAGATGGAGGCGGCCGCCCTGTTCGCCTCCGCTCGGGCGCTCGGCGCGAGCGCAGCCGCGGTCTTCATGGTCTCCGACCGCCTCACCCCGGACGGCTGGAGCGGGTTCGTAAAGGGCAGGCGCCCGGCCGAGCTCGAAGAGCTGGCGGCCGTGGCCGACGTCTTCAGGTCGCTGGGCCCCGGGAAGCGATAAATGCCGGGAAGGCTCGCTCCCCGCGTTGATCAGCAGCAAGGTCTCTCCGGAGGCTGTCGTCTCCAGACCCAGGGTGGTCGCCGTGGTCGGAGCGTCGAAGAACCCCGAGAAGGAGGCGTTCTCAGTCCCCCTCTACCTCAAGGAGCACGGGTTCACAGTGGTGCCCGTGAACCCGACCGCCGGCGAGGTCCACGGCGAGAAGGCCTACCCCTCCCTTGCCGACCTCCCGCCCGGGGTCGCCTCGAGGGTCGAGGTGGTGGAGGTCTTCCGGCCGTCGGAGGAGCTCGCAGAGGTCGCCCGCCAGGCCGTGGGACTGCTCGGGAGGACCGGGAAGGCCGCGGTCTTCTGGGCCCAGGGCGGCTTGGAAAGCGCGGAGGCGCGCCGCATACTCGAGGAGGCCGGGGTCCCCTACGTGATGGACGCGTGCATGCGCACGGTGCACCAGTCTCTGAGGCCGCGAGGGTGAAGGCGGGGAAGATGAACAAGGTATGGCACGCGGACCACCCGATGCCCAAGAACCCCACGCGCGCGCAGCGGGCCCAGTGGCACCTCGAGCACTCTCAGAACTGCGGCTGCAGGCCGGTCCCGGCGGGCATCGTAGCGGACGTAGCCGCCCTGAAGTCGCCCTAGGCCCGGGAGCTTGTGCCGGTCACTTCAGCCCCTCGGCAACGGCGCCCTCGTTGTTCTCGGTCCTTAGGAACACGGGGACGTTGCGCTGCTTGGAGGCCTTGAAGGAGACGAATAGCCACTCCCCGGTGCCCAGGTCCGCGGACCTCTCCAGCACCTCGTAGGGGAGCGCGAAGGCGTCGGCTATGACCATCCTGTCGTACATCCTCGGGAGCGTGCTCACGAAGTAGCTGTGCAGCTGCTGCAGCGCGTTGACGTTCAACCTCGCCACCCTCTGGGTGGCCATCCAGCAGTGTATCCTGTACTTCCTCCCCTGGCGCAGGAGCTGCTCCACGGCCCTGTTCGACTGGACGGTGAACTCCTTGTCGGTCTTCTCGTCAGGGATGTACTCCTGGGCTTCGTCGAGGACGACGAGTATCCTCTGCTTGTTGCCGAACTTCTTCTTCAGGAAGAGGAGCCTGCCTATGAGCCTGGCTGCCGCCTGCCTGGCCTGGATGGGGTCAGGGAGGTACAGTATGTTGAGCCTCCCGGCGGTCCCCTTCGCGAGCTGCTCGGCCAACCTCTCCGGGTTGAGCTTCAGGCTCGCCTGGGACCCGAAGTCCCCGGTGGCGAACATGTCGAGGATCAGGTCGATCTCGGACTTCAGCCCAGACTTCTCGTGGACCTTCTGGCTCAGGTCGCTGAGGAGGACCCCGAGCTTCTTCCTCGCCCCTTCGTCCAGGTCCGTCAGCTTCGTGCTGGGCCTGCAGCCCGCCTTCTCGTAGAACTCCATGGTCAGGGAGCCCAGGGCGATCTTGGCGGCCGTCCCCCCCGCCTTGGCGCTGTCGACGGTGTTCTCGAGCAGCTGTTGGATCCACGCCAGGTCTATGCCCCCTCCCTCCTGCAGCGACAGGCGCTCCACCCCCCGCTGGAAGACCCTCCCCAGGGCCTCCTCCACCGCCTTCCTCCCCACCGAGGACTCGAGGCTCTCCGGTATGGCCTGGGAGTTGACGAACTCGTCGGCGGTGTCGAACTGCTCGGCCGAGAGCACCCGGGCCTCCCCCTGCAGGAGGTCGAGGAGGTTCACGACGTACTCGCCGGCGATGTCCAGGACGACCACGGACAGGCCGGGGTCGCCCTTCAGGGCAAGGCGGACAAGGGAGCTCGCGAGGTTGGACTTGCCGCTCCCGGTGAACGCGAAGAAGCCGCAGTGGAACCGTATCAGGTTCGCCATGTCCACGGTAAAGGGGAGATCGAAGCCCGCCATGGTGCCTATCCTCTGACCCCCGGACACGCAGAGGAACCTCTCGACGGCGTCCTTCGAGAGGAGCCAGGTCTGGGCGCCCGGGAGCGGAGCGTAGGGGGCCCTGGCGAACTCGAGCTTCCCGTCGGCGGTCCGCGCGGAGTAGGCGGTGGGGACCGCGGCCAGGTCGATCCACGTCTCCTGCGACCTCCCCCAGCTCTCCTTGATTGTGTCGAGGTACTCCTTCCGGAGCAGCGTCGGCATCGAGGAGTCGACCCCCGGGAGCTGGTAGTGCGTCGGAGTGACCCCAATGACCTCGTAGACCATGTACCTCCTCTCGCCGTCCACCTCCCGCTCGATGGCGATGAAGCTCGGGAAGTACAGCCTGTCGAGGACCCGGTAGCTGAACTTGGCCTCGACTATGGCGAGCGGGTTGGAGACCGTGAGCTCCCTCCCGTCGCTCCGGGAGGTCCTCGTGGCAACCGTGTTGCGCTTGAGGCGGGCGTCGAACTCCCCGCCCATGCTGTCAAAGAAGGAGTCCTCGGAACTCAGGTCAGGATGTCACCGCCTCGTCCTCGCGTGCTCGGCCTCGGCCCGCTGCTGCCTATAAGGTGTGACGAGGCCGAATATCTTCCTCCTGCTGGAGACGCCCCCGACCCTGAGGTCCGCCACGCCCCGCAGAGAGCTCCTCAGCATGCGCACCTCCGCCTTCACGGCCTTGTCCGCCAGGTAGAGGAGCTGGTTGTGGCCGTAGGCCTCGAAGACCTCGGGGTTGTCAGCCATGGAGAGGATGTGGAGGACCAGGTTGGAGAGGGGGCTGCCGTCGCCGCCCTCGAAGTAGCCGAGCACCTCCGTCTCCCCCCTCCTCTCCTCGACCTTGACGCGCCTGACCCCGCCGGCGTCGCGGGCCCTATCGAAGGCGCGGTCGAAGAGGAAGACCTGCGACCTGACGCTGGGGTCCCCCCTGAGGGACCGCAGCTGGAAGTACGACCTGACGAAGAGCTGCTCCCTGGACACCACCTTCCTCGCGCTCCGCAGCCTCCCGCCTGCCTCCACGATGGTGGAGAAGGCCGAGTCGTAGCCCAGGGTCCGCCAGGGGGTCTCCACCGAGGGGTTCTCGGAGCTCAGGATGGCGAGGAAGGCCCTGTCGCTCTTCAGCCTCGGCGCCGGGGCCGCCAGCTTCACGAACCCCGCCGACGACGCGTAGGGGAGGACCGCGCGGGAGACGTCGGTCGCAGTCGTGTCCTTGGCTATGCCCACGACGAGGGTCCCTGTCTCCCCCGCCCGCTGGCAGACGGCCTCCAGCATGAACAGGGCGACGGAGTTCACGTCGAGGATGGTCAGGTACTCCTCGCCGCCGACAGCGAGGGGATGCCTCCGCCGCGAAAAGACCTCCTCGGCGTAACCAAGCGAGAACGACATGACCCTCCCCCAGTATCCCGCCGCCCTTTCGGAGAGCGCGAGCCTGTCCTCAGAGGAGTCGACCAGCAGCTCGTGCCCCAGCCTTTCGTCCATCTTCGCGACCTGCCTGAATGCGCGCCGCACGGCAGGCTCCCCTGAGCCGAGCCGGCGGGCCAGTTCGACAGCCGACGCGGGCCCGGCGAGAAGCTCCTTCAGCACCGCGAGGTGCAGGTAGCGCGGCCTGGTGGGGACCGCGACAGAGGGGAAGCCCAGGCGTATCGCGAGCTCGAGGTCCAGAGCCGACGGGCCGTCCCCCTTCGCCCACCGCCCAAGCTTGCTCCCGCCGACCTTCAGCAGCAGCCTGGCGTCCCGCGAGAGGGCCGAGAAGGTCCCCGACATCGGCCTGTCAAGGAAGAGCACCTTCGCCCCGTCGCATGCCTTGTAGGCGAGGTAGAGCTCGGCCAGCGTCATGAACGAGTTGGGGATCTTCTCCATGGAGTGCTCGAGCTCGAGGTCTATCTCGGGCTCGTCGGCGAAGATGCTGGAGAGGTCCTCGGCCCAGAGCGGCACAGCGGCCGAGGCGGCCAGCTTCCCCTCCCTGTGGGCGGACGCCAGGTCGAACTCGACTCTGCTCCCCACGTGGAATGGGCAGCTGTATGCCGTGGCGTTGGCGTAGAAGAGCATCATCTGGAGCCGCTCGTCGAAGTCCATCGAGCCGTCGACCCCTGTCGCGACGTGCTCCCCCTCGCCGAAGAGCTCCCTTGCGAGGGCGGCCCCCCCTTCGGGGTCTGCGGGCACCGTCAGCATCGCTAGGTCCTTCCGGCTGGAGAAGGAGCTCACTCTAGACTCGAACCTCGACAGCAGTTCGCTCGTCTGCCGCGAGAGGTCCTCGGCTATCTCCGACGACATCCGCTCACCGGGATCAAGTGGGACCCGCCGTGGGCGCCGCCTTCCCCACCTTAAAACATCGAGCGGCAGGCAGGGGCGGAAGGGAGAGCCCTCCCCGAAAGTGTCCCAGGGCCCGGGAGGGCCTTCCGGCGCGCATTCGCAGATAGCGCCGCTATTCGCACGGAAGTGCGAAGAACACCTTAAATTCAAAAGCGTGCTCCGCGGCCCGCCGAATGGAAAGCGCCCTAATGCTCCCCGCCAACGGCTTGGAAGCTGCGGTCCAGATAGTCGACCGGGCCGAGGCTGCAGGGGTCAGGCTGAGGCTGCTCGGAGGCTTGGCGTTCAAGCAGCTCTGCCCCAGCTCCAGGGGCGCCTACAACCGCGAGAACAAGGACATCGACCTCATGGGAAGGAGGGAGGACTCGAAGAAGATCGTCGGCGTGATGGAGTCCCTGGGCTACAGGCCGCGGGAGGTATTCAACAAGCTCAACATGGGCCAGCGCCTGATATTCTATGACATGGAGAACAAGAGGAGGGTCGACCTCTTCCTGGACGAGTTCGTCATGTGCCACAGGTTCAACTTCAAGGAGAGCATACTGGCGGGCACCTACACCCTCCCCATCACCCAGCTGGTGATGACCAAGCTCCAGGTGGTGGAGAAGACTGACAAGGAGTACGTCGACCTCATCGCAGCGTTCACGGACTTCGAGGTGACCGAGGGCAAGGAGGGCATCAGGGCGGACGAGATAGCCGACCTCTGCTCGAAGGACTGGGGGGTCTACACGACGTTCATGAAGAGCCTCCAGTCGCTCCTCGCGAGGGTCGCGACCCTCCCCGAGGGCGACCGCGGGACGGTCACCGGGAGGGTCCGCAGGCTCATGGACGCCATGGCCGCGAGGCCCAAGACCATAGGCTGGAGGATGCGCGCCAGAATCGGGGAGAAGGCCAAGTGGTACGACCTCCCCGACGCGGACAGCGACGCCCTTCTCGGCTAGACGCTGCGTACCCGCACAACCGCGCCTCCCTCTCTCCCCACGGCGAAGTAGACCTTGGAGTTCGACACCCTCGCCTTGGCGCCGACCTGCGCCACGGTGCCCGACTCCCTCAAGGTGGCCCCGTCCTCGACCACAATAAGAACCCGCGAGCCCTTCTCTGCTGAGAGCCTGGCTGCCATGTCGCGGGTCAGGAACACCCCTTCGTCCCCCGGGTCGAACTCGATGGAGACCTGCCCCCCTGAGAAGCTGGACGTCCCCACGAACCCGTTTGCCGTGAACGACGTCACGTCGACGACGAAGACGAGCTCCTCCCCGGCGGGAGGCAACTCACTCCTGCTCCGCCCCGTCCCCTGCAGGCTCCTCGTCGTCAAGGGGGACCTCCTCCTCGACGAGGGCCTCGCCGTGCTGTCCCACGACGTCGCCAATGGGATACCAGTGCTTCTTCCCGTCGAGCTTCGGCATCTCGACCTCGCAGAAGCCCGCCAGCGTGTGCCCCGTGAGCTCCCCGGCGCCCTTTCCGTCCGGCACGGACGCCTTCTTGATGGAGACCGACTCGTCCCCGAAGACGGCCTCGCGGCTCGCCTTCACTGAGACCTTCACACCCTTGGCCGGCTTGAGCTCCATCGTGCGAATTCGTCGCCCCCGTGGGATACTTAAATCCTGATTTCGGAATCTCTGGCAGCCCCGGGGTCAGAGCCCCAGCGACTGGATCTCCCTGAGTGCCCTGCGGGTCTCCACGGCAAGGCTCTCGATGCCAGCTGGCTCCTTCCGCTTGGCCGCCCAGGAGGAGGCCAGGAGGGCGACGCCTGGGACGCCGGTTATGGGGTCGGGCAGGGCTATCAGCGCCACGCCGGCCTTGCGCATGGCGCCCGCGAGCGACGGTGGGTTGGCCGCCTCTCTCAGGCTCCGGGCCGCGGCGGCCGGGTCGAGGGCGCGGGCCACGTCAACCTTCCCGGCGGCCCGCCTAGACGCCGACTCGGCCGAGGACCTGATGAGCCGCGCCGGGGGCCGCTCTGCCAACGCAGGCGCCGTGTTCCGCCTGGGCCGCGTTAACGGTGGTTGTCAAATCGCGTTGCTTGTTGGCTCAATTGCGCCCGCGGCCCGCCTGACGGGAGTTGTCGGGTAGGGACTCCGTCCTGCGGTAGTCATGCAGTCATCCAGGGGAGCTGGCCGGGGCTTCCCGAAAGTGACTGAATTGGCCCGGCGCCCGTTGTAAGCTTATATCCGCGAGGTTGTATACCGCCCGCGATAAACTGTGTCTACGACCGCAATACCTGCCGTAACCTCGTCCGGACAGCCCGTCCTGATTCTCAAAGAGGGGGCGAGCCAGAACAGGGGCCGCGAGGCCCAGAAGAACAACATCGCCGCCGCGAAGCTCATCGCGGAGATAGTCAAGACTTCACTCGGCCCTCGCGGGATGGACAAGATGCTCGTCGACTCGCTCGGCGACGTGACAATAACCAACGACGGGGCGACGATGCTGAAGGAGATCGACGTCCAGCATCCGGCGGCCAAGATGCTGGTGGAGGTCTCGAAGACCACCGACAACGAGGTCGGGGACGGGACCACCTCCGCGGTGGTCCTCGCAGGCGCCCTCCTGGAGAAGGCGGAGGAGCTCCTCGACAAGAACGTCCACGCGACCGTGGTGGTCGACGGCTACTCGAAGGCCGTCAAGAAGGCGACCGAGGCCCTGGAGGCGGTGGCACACAGGATCAAACCTGACGACAGGGAGTGGCTCGTCAAGGTGGCCAGGACGAGCATGCAGACCAAGCTCGTGTCCAGGGAGGCCGAGCAGCTCGCGGAGCTCGTGGTCGACGCCACCATGGCCGTGGCCGAGAAGTCGGAGAAGGGCTACAGGGTGGACATCGACAACGTGAAGGTCGAGAAGAAGCCCGGAGGCTCGCTGAGGGACACCAAGCTGATCCAGGGGATCGTGCTCGACAAGGAGGTCGTCCATTCGGGAATGCCGAAGCGGATCGAGAAGGCCAAGATCGCCCTGGTGAGCGCTCCCTTCGAGATCGAGAAGACGGAGTTCGACGCGAAGCTCAACATCAACGACCCCTCCATGATGAAGAAGTTCCTCGACGAGGAGACAAAGATGCTGAAGTCGATGGTCGACAAGACCGCGGCCGCCGGGGCCAACGTGGTGGTCTGCCAGAAGGGCATCGACGACATCGCCCAGCACTACCTGGCGAAGGCCGGGATCCTCGCCGTGCGGAGGGCCAAGGAGAGCGACATGACCAAGCTCGCGAAGGCCACGGGCGCCAGGGTCGTCAACAACTTCGAGGACCTCTCGGCGACCGACCTGGGCCACGCCGCCCTGGTCGAGGAGAGGAAGATCGAGGAAGACAGGTGGGTGTTCGTCGAGGGGTGCAAGAACCCGAAGGCGGTCACGCTCCTGATAAGGGGCGGGACGCAGCGCATCGTCGACGAGGGTGAGCGCTCGCTTCACGACGCCCTGATGGTGACCAAGGACGTCATGGAGAAACCGGCCATAGTGGCCGGCGGGGGCGCGGCCGAGGCCGAGGCCGCCTACCAGGTGATGAAGTGGGCCGAGAAGCTCTCCGGGAGGGAGCAGCTGGCCGCCCAGAAGTTCGCAGAGGCGCTCGAGTCGATCCCCATCGCGCTGGCGCTGAACGCCGGCATGGACCCCATCGACGCCCAGGTCGAGCTCAGGGCCAAGCACGCGGAGAAGGGGACCTGGTTCGGCGTCGAGGCCAACGACGGCAAGGTGAAGGACATGTTCGAGCGCCAGATCTTCGAGCCCCTGTCGGTCAAGGTGCAGGTCATGAAGTCTGCCACCGAGGCCGCCTCGATGATCCTGCGCATCGACGACGTCATCGCCGCTGGAAAGTCCAAGGGCCCCGCGGGTCCCCCAGGAGGGGCCGGCGGCATGGGCGAGGGTGCCGGCGACTTCGACTAGGGCCGCGAGCCGGGCGTAGCTAGGGCCGGCACGCGTGCCGGCCGCCCGTTTCGTCTCTCAAGGCTTTCAACCGTTAAATAGAGAAATGAGAGTGAAGCGCGAAGCGTGCAAGAGCCCACCGAGACAGCGGAGAGGGTCCTGGAGGCCGCGGCCCGCCTCTTCTCCGTGAAGGGCTTCGCCAATGTCAGCGTGAGGGACATCTGCCGCGAGACCGGGATATCGGCCCCCGTCCTCTACTACCACTTCGGGAACAAGAAAGGCCTCTTCGACGCGGTCGCCAGGAGGCAGATCCCCATGGGCGACCTGATCTCCAAGCTGACGAAGGCGTCCGGGGCCCCGGACCCCGAGAAGGCGCTGGCCTCGTTCATCCGCGTCTATCTGACCTCCTTCCCGGAGCATGGCTTCTACCCCGGGCTGTACCTCAGGGACAGCGCGACCCTCGACAAGCACAGCGCAGAGATGGCCAGCCACGACCTCGAGAGGATACGGCAGATCGCCCTGGGCATCGTCAAGAGGGGGGTCGACTCGGGGGCGTTCAGGGGCGCCGACCGGGAGTTCGCCACGGACTGCCTCCTCGGCATGCTCAACAGGGTCATCTTCCAGCACATCCACTTCTCCAAGGTCTTCGACAGGGAGGCCTACACGCGGTTCGTGACAGACTTCTTCCTCCGCGCCATGGGTGCGGGCTGAAGGCGGACCGGCGGCCCGAGGCCTACTTCAGCTTCGCCGCGTAGTCGCGCAGCATCCTCCTGTAGATGCTCCGCGGCGGGAAGCCTATGCTGCACAGGTAGGTGGAGAATTTCACCCTCTTCTTCGGGTCCCTGATCCCCTTCTCGATGGCCCTGATCTCCTGCCCCATGACGGCGTAGGTGGTGGCGTAGCCTGGGAAGATGCCCTCGTGGGCCGGGAAGAGCTGGAAGTAGACGCTGCTCCTCGGCATGCCGGTGTGCTCGTGGGCCCAGTCGACGAAGGCGATGAGGTCCTTCTTGCCCGTGTTCACCCAGACGTCCCCCAGCACCCTCAGGAACCTGATTATGCGCCACCGCCTGGTCATGAACTCGACCTCGAGGTTGATCTGCTTGAGGCCCCCGTACTTCTCCATCTGGGCGACGTAGGCCTTCTCGGCCTTGGTGAGACTCTTCTTCTTCTCCAGCGCCTTCGACGCCTCCATGAACTCCAGCTCCCTGTTGAAGGAGAGCCCCTCGGTGATCGGCCCGCTGGTCGGAGCCATGGCGAGGAGCTGCAGCGCGGGGAGCTTCCCCACGAAGCCCACGGCGCTGTTGGAGTGGTGGACGCAGTGGCCGTACTCTTCGTGGACGAGCAGGTCGATGAGGGCTGCCACCGACTTGTCGGGGTCCCGCTTCGGGTCCGTCGTCTGGAAGAAGATCTGGAACGGCTTGCTGGTGTAGGTGTCGAAGAACTGGGCCGCGCCCGTGGGTATGGTGCCGCTCAGGTAGGGCGGCGTCTCCATCACGGTGGTGTTGTACTTCGGGTTGATCCCGTGGACGTCCTCGTTGACGAAGGGCCGTATCACCTTCCGGATGTCCTGGGTCGTCTTGATGAGCTGCTTGGGGTCGAGCTTCATCCTGCCGTTGATCCTCTCCTCGACCGCCACGGGGGTCGCCTCGCAGCCGAACATGGCTGCCAGCTTCTCGGTGACCTTCTGCATCTTCGGGAGCTCCTCGTCTATCCACTTCAGCGCCTTCTTCTCGAGCTGCCCGGGGCTCTCGGAGTAGTCGAAGCCCGCCTTCAGGGCCTTCGGGTAGAAGCTCTTCCTGTCCAGGTCCGACCCGTGCTCCGCGAATATCTTCTCGACGTTGGGGAACTCTCCCCTCCCGAACCCCTCCAGGGCGAAGAGCTTCACGTACTCCGCCGCCTTCGCCTTCACCGAGTCGCACTGCCTTTTCAGCCCCTCGCTCTTGGCCTCCCCCTTGACCGTGTCGAGCATCTCGAAGACCCCCCCGAGCCTGTACAGCGTCAGGGCCTTCACCGCAACCGGGATCTTCCTCCCCGAGAACCTCTCTGCGCACGCGTCGATGTCGAGCTCCGCCAGCCTCAGGAGGGACGACATGTGGTCCTCGTTGATGCCCTCCTTCACGAGGTGGGCGAAGATGGTCCCGACGATGTCGTCGAGGACGGGCTGCGGCTCGTCGAACATGAGCGCGACCTCTATCGAGTCCAGGATCTTCCTCTGGAGCTCTGTCTTGGCGTGCTTCCGCAGGACCCGGGCCCTGGTCAGAGTCTTGTCGATGTTCGCCTGGGACGCGATGAAGAGCCGCCCCGCATAGTCGTTGAACCCCATCAGATAGGCCCCCGATGGGGAGGCCTCCTTCACAAGCTCGAGTATCTGCGCGTCCAGAGAGGTCGTTGCCATGCCGCGGGCCGCGGCCCTCCGCCTATATCTAGTTAGCCGAGCCCAGCGGCTTGAACCTCTCCGCGGTGTCCGCAAGCTCGGCCCCCAGCTCCTTCTTCCACCCATCGAAGCCCTTGGGGGACTCCGGGTAGCGCATGTTGATGGCCACCAGAGAGGCGCTCTTCCTGACCGTGTACCTGAGCCCCCGCGCCAGCGAGAGCTGGCCGAGTATGCGCACCCACATGGCCGGGTTCATCAGCCTGACCTGGCTGAACTCCGGGTGCCTCCGCTCGGTGACCGCCTTCACGTCCTCCTCCGAGAGGAAGTGCTTCATGCCGTAGTTGATCTGCTCGTTGGTGACTGTCTGGAGGTACCTCCTGAGGACCTCGAAGCTCGCCATGGCGTAACCATGGGTCCTCATGTAGTCCACGTTGTACTTCCAGAGCGATCCCTCGCCGAAGTCCCCCGCCTCCACGGCCTCGGCCACCACCCTCCCCAGGATGGTGCCCCCGTAGATGGAGGGGCTGATGCCGCCTGCGTCGATGGGCCTCGGCATCCAGGCCGAGTCGCCCACCACGGCGAAGCCGTTGGCCACCATGCAGTCGTTGTGCCTCCTGACCGGGACCTGCCAGTTCCCCTTGGCGTTCCCCGAGTCGGAGTCAGCCTGAGGCTGCCGCGGGTTCCGGATCGCCGGGTTGTCGGCGACGTACTTGTCTATCAGGCTCTGCAGGTTGTCGTTGAGGCCGAACCTCTTGTTGCGCCTGTCGAGGCCCGACTTCGAGACCCCCAGGCCTATGTTGACCTTGTTCTTCCCCTTGGGGAAGGTCCAGGCGTAGCCTGCCGGCGCTATGAACTGGTCGAGGTGGATGATGCAGTAGTCCGGCGAGAAGAAGGCGGGGTCCGGGTTGTCAGGGTCGAACTCCAGGATGTAGCGGCCGGTCACGACGATGTCGTCCGGGTCTATCTCCTTCTCAATCAGGGACTGCACGGGCAGGAAGCGCCTCAGCATCGAGGAGGCGCCCGTGGCGTCCACCACCACCTTCGCGGTCACGCTGAACGGGGTCCTGTCGGCCCTGCGCCCCGACACCCCGGTGACGTACCCCCCGTCCGAGAGGAGCCTCTCGGCCGTGGCGTTGAACATGAACTCAGCCCCCCACTTCTTCGCGTCGGCGACCTGGCGCCTCGGGGCGAGCTTCCGGTTGAACAGGAAACCCTCCCCCTCGAAGAGCACCTTCGACTTCCTGTCAGGCGAATACAGGTACACCCCTCCGACCGGGTGCTCCAGCTCAGGCTGGCCGTACCTGACCCCGATGTTGTCGGCGAGGAAGTCGAGGGACCTCTTGCTGGTGGCGTCGCCGCAGGTCCACCCGTTGTGGGTCTTCCGCCCCGGCTCGTCCTCGCGGTTCCTGTCGACGACCAGCACGCGGGCCTTCCCCTTGGAGTTGAAGCCGATGGACGCGGCTGTGATCAGCCCCGCCATGCCGCCGCCTGCGATGACGACGTCGTAGTCCCTCTCCCTAACCATTAGTAGGGTTGGCTACTAAAATCCTATATAAGGCGTTTGGCCCCTTCGCAGGCCGTGGACAGGCGCGCTATGGTCGAGCAGTTGAGGGCCATGGGGCTCACGGCATACGAGGCGAAGTGCTACGTGGCCCTGGCAGGCCTTGGCACAGCGGACCCGAGGAGGGTCGCCGCCGAGGCCCGGATCCCTTACCCGAGCGCCTACGAGGCGCTGAGGCAGCTGGCCGCCCTCGGCTGGGCGGACCTCGTCCTTCGGAAGCCGGCGACCTACAGGGCCCGGGATCCCGCGAGCGTTAGGTCCATGGTGGGCGCCAAGGTCGAGGAGACCTTCGACGCGCTCCAGAAGGTCTACAGTCCCCAGCCCGTGGAGGAGGCCGAGCTGGTCTATACACTCAGGGGGAGGGAGAAGGTCCTGGCCAAGGTCTACGACATGGTCAGGGGGGCGAGGGAGTCGATAGTGCTCGTCGCGCCCGCCATGGGCCTGGAGGACCCGAGGCTGCTGGAGCTCCTCGCCGGCACAGCGGAGAGGGGCGTGGGCGTGAGGGTCATAGGGGACGAAGGCGCCCCAGGGCTCCTGCCCCCCGACGTCGAGGTCAGGACCGGGAACCTCGTGGCCGTCGACCTGCTCGTGGACGGCAAGGCGGCGCTGATCTCGCTCCCGGACTACTCCGCCTGCGGCTGGATAGACAGCCCGGCCGTGGCCGAGCACTTCAAGCAGTTCCTGGAGCTGCTGTGGAGCACGTCGTCCCCGCCGTGATGCGGCGGACAGGGCTCCCGCTGGGGCCCTGAAAAACAGAAAGGAGGCCGCCCGGCCGCTGGCCGAGCTGCCTTGGTTGGTCTATCCGCTCGTGAAGATGGACTCGTTCGACGAGTTGGGAACCTCGGGGAGGCTCTCGCTCATCCTCTTCTCCGCGATGGCCGCCGCCTCCGACAGGATCTTGTTGGCCTCGTCGCTGTTCTCCGCCTGGTAGAAGGTGGTCCCCGTGATGGTCCCCACGTCCACCATGATGGAGTTGAGCTGGGCCCCGATCTCGCCGAGGGCGCCCTGGGCGTCCGGCATGGCCTCGCCAAGAGTGGCGCGCACGTTCTTGATCACCCCGATGGCCGGGGCGATGGTCGCCGCGAAGTCTCCGACGTCGGTGACAGTCTGCAGCCTGGTCGTGATCTGCTCCAGCGCGATCTTCGACTGCGTGACTATCTTCTGCATCTTGCGGACTTCGGCGAGCTCGTTGGAGTACGCCTTGCTGGACTCTTGGTCGTGAGCCTGGACGGCGGTCACTGTCTTCTTGAAGATGGCGCTCTCGCGCTGTTTCAGCCTGTTGCTCGCCTGGTCCAGCCGGTTGATCTCCCCAGTGAGCTGCTGGGTAGCCTTCTGGATCTGCGGCTTCAACGGCTGAGGGCCGCGGACCGTCTCGCGGACCTGCTTCCCGAAGCTCTCAGTCTCCTGAGCCTTCCACTGCTTCTCGAACTTGCTCAACGTGATGTCTGAGCATGATGGCCGCGGAGGCGAACATACCTGACTGCAGCAATATCCTTTGACATACTGCTTAACGAATCACGCAACTGAAGCGGCGGAGGGAAAAAGAGGTGAGAGCCCCTAGTCGATCCTGTAGCGTTTGGCGATCTTGACGATGAGGAAGATGACGAAGGCGACGATGATGAAGGTGATGAGGGCGTTCAGGAAGTCGCCCACGGCGAATGTCTGGCCCGAGAAGGTCTCCTTCAGGGTGGTCAGGTCGCCTGCCGAGCCGAGCGGAATCCCGATGACAGGGAGGATGAGGTCCTTGACGAGTGCCTGCACGAGAGTGCCGAGGTAGAGGCCGATGATGAAGGCCACGGCCAGGCCGAGGACCTTGTAGTTGGTGAGGAAGGCCTTGAACTCGGCCATTGTGCCCTTGGGCGCCGGCGGGGCCGGGGCCGCGGGGGCGGGGGTCAGGAGCTCTCTGATTTTCTTCAGTTCAGCGAGTATCTCCTCGTTGGAAGACACGGGTTGCACTTCGTTTTCATGTGATTTAAGACTTGGGAGGGTCCCTCATGGTGGCCGTTATATCGCGGAACAGGCTTCCGGGCTTATTGTCCGAGTCTCTGGTGGGCTGGAAGCCAGTCTGGCCCCCGAGGAAAGCGGACCTGGAGAGGCTCTACGTGAGGGAGCGCCTGTCGGCGGCCAAGATCGCGGCCGTCTACGGCCTGAGGTACGCCAGCCCCAAGGTGGCGGAGTCGGCGGTGCTCTACCACCCGAAAAGGAACGGGATCCAGAGGAGGGGCTGCGCCGAGCACGTCCGGAAGGTGGACCAAAGGATGGAGGACGAGTGGGTCCGGAGGTACGAGGCCGGGGAGTCGCTCAAGCAGATCGCGGGGGACGTGGTCGACCTGGTTTCGGTGTGGAACCACCTCAGGAGACGAGGCGTCAGGCTTCGAGACAAAGTGGAGGCGCAGATTCAAAGGGTATCGAAGCATTCGAAAAAGCCCTTCTCGGGAGACCCCCTAGAGAAGGCCTACATCTTGGGTTTGAGGTTTGGCGACCTTGCCGCCGTCCGCGCGCGCGCGCGGAACGGGAGGACTGCATCTCTCAAGCCGGTCTGTCATACAATTCGGCGCACCCACAGGTTTTGAATCCCCATAACAGCCCAGAATGAGCCCTAATCAGCCATCAGCGGCAGGAATGAGCTTACCTATCCGATTCCACAGGCCAAAAATTAATCCCCCAATAGATCACCGGAATGTCCGCGATGTGGACGTTCCGCAGCAGGTGCGGGAGGACCCTGAGGTTCTTGAAGCTTGGCGTGCCTATCTTCAGCCTGTAGGGTCTGGGGGACCCGTCGCTCACGATGTGGTAACTCATCTCCCCCCGGGCGGCCTCGGTCCTGCTGTAGACCTCCCCCGCGGGGACCCTCGGCTGCGGCCCCAGCTTCAGGCGGACAGGGCCGGCCGGGAGGGTCTTGAGGGCCTGGCGGATGATCTTGACAGACTCGCGCATCTCGAGGAAGGCCACGTAGGCCCGGGCCCAGGAATCGCCCTGTTCGAGGACCGGGACCTGGAAGTCGAGCTGCGGGTAGGAGCAGTAGGGCTCGTCCCTCCTCAGGTCGTGCTTCACCCCAGACGCGCGGAGGACGTTCCCCGTGGCCCCTAGCCTGACTGCGTCGTCGCGCGAGAGGACCCCGACCCCCTCGGACCGTTCAAGGAAGAGGGGGTTCTTCAGGAAGATCTTGTCGTACTCCTCCAGCCTCTTGTCGAACCAGTCGCAGGTCTGGAGGCCCTTCTCGACGGCGTAGTCGGGGATGTCGTTCCTGACGCCCCCGGGGATGATGTAGGCGAAGGTGACCCTGGCGCCGCCTATGCGCTCGGCGAAGTCGATCCAGAAGTCGCGGTCGCCCATGGACCACTCGGTCATGGTGGAGTGGCCCACGAAGATGCCGAGGATGCCGAGGTAGTACATGTGGGAGATGATGCGGTTGGCCTCGCACATTATGACGCGGAGGTGCTGGGCTCTGGCCGGGGCCTGGATCCCCATGAGCTCCTCGACGCCCAGGGCGAAGGGGAGCAGGATGTTGGAGCTGTCGAGGATGACCGGGCGCTCCAGGTGGGGGACGTTCTGGATGTAGTTGCGGTACTCGGCCATCTTCTCCTCCCCCCTGTGGACGTAGCCGGCGTCGGGCTCGGCCCTCACCAGGAAGTCGCCGTCCAGCCAGAGCTTGATGCGGAAGTGGCCGGCGCCAGGGTGCTGGGGGCCCAGGGACACGGCCATGATCCTGTCGGCGTCGGGGGAGTACTCGGACTCTACCGTCGTGGCGCCTTCATCTCCCCGGCGAGACGTAGTCCTTGCGGAGCGGCGGGAGGTCGTTCCAGTCCTCCGGGAGCAGCAGGTGTGACAGGTTCGGGTGCCCCTGGAAGTTGATGCCGAACATCTCGTGGGTCTCCCGCTCGTGGAACTCGGCGCCGGGCCAGACGGAGGTCAGGGTGGGTGCCACGGGGTTGCCGCGGGGGAGCCTCTCGGCCAGGGCCACGACGAAGTCGAGCCACCCGTCATTCACGCTCCCGGCGAAGTAGACGACCTCGAGCTCGTGGGCGGCGATCCAGTCGACCCCGCTGACCGCGCTGATGTGGCCGAAGCCCAGCTCGTCTCGGACGAAGAGGGCCGCCTCGGCGATCCTCGACGCGGGGACCGTGACCTTCAGGCGCCTCTCCTTCATCCAGTCCGCCTTGGCCTCTGGGAACCTGGCGGCTATCTTCGCGGCGAGCTCCTTGGCGCGGACAGGCTCAGGCTTCGGGGCCGGGGCCTTGGGGGGGGGGGGGGGGGCTGCTGGGGGCTGGCTCATGGCAGGGTCACGCGCCGCTGAGGGTCGGGAGCTTCCGTATCTTCTCCTGAAGTAGCACTATGCCCTGGATGAGGGCCTCGGCCCTGGGGGGGCAGCCGGGGACGTAGACGTCCACGGGGATGACGTCGTCGATTCCCCTGAGGACGTTGTAGGAGTCGAAGTAGAGGCCCCCGGTTATGGAGCAGGCGCCCATGGCTATGACCCACTTCGGGTCGGCCATCTGGTCGTAGATCAGCTTCAGCCTGGGGGCGAGCTTGCGGGTGACCGTCCCCATGACGATGAGCAGGTCGCAGGCGCGCAGTGAGCCGAAGGCCTCCAGGGTGCCGAAGCGCTCGATGTCGAAGCGCGAGCCCGCGGCTGCCCCCACTTCTACCGAACAACACGCCGTTTCCAGGTGGACAGGCCAAAGGGAGTAAAGCCTCCCCCAGTTGGCGAGGTAGCGGACCGGGTCGCCCACGGCGTACTGCAGGACGTCGTCGACCTTGCCCACGAGGACCTGGAAGGCCCCCGTCTTCTCCGCCTCTACCAGAGCTCCCGCCTCCCGGCCAGGACCAGGGCGAAGCCCATGGGGACGAAGAGGAGGCCCATGAAGAGTGTGACGGTGAGGTCAGAGGACGCCCCCAGGCCGAGAGGCTTGTAGGCCGCGGCCCAGGCGTAGAGAAACATGGAGAGGACGTCGAAGACTATGAACATCAAGAGGTAGGCGTAGTACTGCATCATGAAGTGCATCTTGCCGGCGCCGACAGGGACCTGGCCGCACTCGAAGGGGGCGTTCTTGACAGGGTTGGGGCGCTTGGGGGCCAGGAGCTTGGGGGCGACGACCACGGGGACGGTGAACATGACCCCGACCAGGCCCATGACGAAGACGGTGCCTATGTCGCCGAAGAGGAGCAACGCAGATGAAAGCGAGCCACTTTCGCTATATAAAAATCGCGGTGGCGGGATGGCCCGGAACCCAGGCGCTCAGTCGGTCCCGTTCGAGTCCTGGGCCTCGTCCCTCAGGAAGCCCTTCAGGAGCCTCTCCTCGCTGAAGAAGTCGCGGATCGAGAGGACCCCGAAGAGGGTCCCGTCGTCGTTCTCCACCACGAGGTGGCGGACGCCCATCTCCATCATGAGCTTCGCTGCCTTGGAGGGGCGATCGGATCGCCTCACGCTGAAGACCTTCTTGGAGGACACGGCTTCGAGGGGGGAGCCGAGGTCGGTGCCGGCGGCCACGGCCCGGACCACGTCCCGCTCGGAGACCACGGCCTCGGCGCGGGCGGGGCCGGCGGGGGGGCAGACGGCTATGAGCCCGACCTTCTCGCGGACGAAGAGCTCGGCGGCGTCCTTGATGGTGGCGCCGGGGCGGATGGTCACCGGCCTCCGGCGGACCAGGGCCTCGACCCTCACCGCTTTGCCCCCGCCTGTGCCCTCTTCTCGATGGGGACGTAGGGGGTGAGCTGTGGCCCGATGTACTCGGCCCTGGGCCTGATTATCCTGTTGTCGCCGTACTGCTCAAGGATGTGGGCGAGCCAGCCCGGCGCCCTCCCGACCGCGAAGACCGGGGTGAAGAGGTAGCTCGGGACCCCGACGTGGTTGAGGGCCAGGCCCGAGTAGAGGTCGACGTTGGGGTAGAGGCCCCTCCACTCCTTCATCATCTCCTCGGTCTTGTCGAGTATCTGGAAGACCTTGCGCTCTTTCTCGGTGCGGATGAAGTCGGCCGCCATGTCCTTCAGGATCTGGGCCCGCGGGTCCATGGTCCTGTAGACGCGGTGGCCGAAGCCCGTGATCTTCTGGCGCTTGGCCAGGAGGGCGTCGACGTAGGACTCGGCGTTGTCCGGGTTTCCGATTTCTATTGTCATCTCTATGACCTTCTCGTTGGCGCCCCCGTGGAGCGGGCCCTTCAGGGCGCCCACGGCCCCGGTGACGGCGGAGTACATGTCGGAGAGGGTCGAGGCGATGACGCGGGCTGTGAAGGTGGACGCATTGAGCTCGTGGTCGGCGTGGAGGATCAGGATGACGTCCATGAGCTTCTCGTCCTCGGAGCTGGGCTCCTTGCCGGTGACCATTCGCACGAGGTTGGTGGAATAGCCGAGGTCCTCCCTCGGCGCAATCGGGTCCTGGTCGTGCTTCTGCCTGTGGATGGCGGCGACCATGGTCCCCATCTTGGCGGAGATGGAGGCGGCCCTCTCGAGGGGGGTGTACATGGGGTCGTCGTAGACCCCAAGAGCGGCGACGAGGACGCGCAGGGCGTCCATGGCGTCGACGTTCTTGGGGAGCAAGCGGAGGATCGACAGGAGCTCCCTGGGCATGGCCCTCTTGGACGCGAGGTCTGCGGAGAAAGCCTGGAGCTCGGACGAGGCCGGGAGGTGGCCGTGCCAGAGCAGGAAGGCCGTCTCCTCGAAGCTGGACCTCTTGGAGAGGTCCTCGATGTCGTAGCCCCTGTAGAGGAGCTTCCCCTCCTGGCCGTCGATGAAGCATATGGAGCTCTGCCCGGCGACTATGTCCTCGAGGCCCTTGGCCTGGGTGGTCAGCCTGTGGATGACCTGGTCCAGGGTGTCCCCCCACTTTGCGAGGGAGACGAGCTTGTCGTGGGTGTCCTTTGAGACCTTGACGACTATGGGCTTGGACTCCTGGGTGGAGCCGGGCTTAGATGGCATACGCTGGTATACTGGGTTTACCGCGCTTATTAGGTTTCCGCGGGGAGAGGGGTGCGACTTGGGATTGAGCGCGCCGCCAAGCGACAAGTAGAAAAGAGGTGGCGGAGACGGAGAGGTCGAAGGCAAGACACGTGAAGATAGCCGTGGTGGGGACCGGCGTCGCAGGGGCCTACCTGCTCAACAGGCTGCCCAGCGAGCACCAAGCGGAGGCGTTCGAGGCCAAGAGCGAGGCCAACTGGTACACGCCGTGCGCCTGGGGGACCAGCGAGCCCTACATCACCGACATGGTGAAGCGGGCCGGGTTCAGCTTCGGGGACTACGTCCTCCACAGGGGGAAGAAGATGGTCGTGGACCTGGGGGACGAGGAGGTCAGCATCAACCTGAGGGGACTCGTGACCTACGACAAGCACAGGCTCATGCACGACATGCTGCAAGGGAAGAAGGTGCACTGGGGCCAACAGCTGAAGGGCTCGGGCGACCCAGCGCTCAAGGACTTCGACGCGGTGGTGGACTCGACTGGGATTCACAGGGCGATGCTCCCGAAGCTCAAGGAGGACCTCATGATCCCGTCCCTGGAGTATCAGGTCAAGTCGAGGGAGCTCCCCTACGACGACTTCGTGATCAGGCCCTACCCCGGGCTGACGGGGTACTGGTGGTACTTCCCTCTGGGGGACGGCATGGCCCACGTCGGGGCGGGGGACCTGCGCGGGAGGTACAGGGGGGAGCTGGACGAGTTCGCGAGGAAGTACAAGTGCGAGATAGTGCGGCGCATTGGGAGGCCCGTGAGGGTGACGCCCCCGAAGCTCTGCGAGCCCTTCTTCGACGGCAAGGCCGTGGGGGTGGGGGAGAGCATCGGGACCGTGTACCCAATGCTGGGTGAGGGTATCATACCGAGCATGCAGTGCGCGGACCTGTTCGTCGAGAACCTGGGGGACAGGGAGGCCTACAGGAGGGCCGTGCTGGAGCGCTTCGACATATACGCGAAGGTCTACAAGTTCATCAAGGCGAAGGTCGAGGACAGGTTCAGCCTGGCGACCATGTGGCCGACGCTCCTGTCGGTGTTCCTATACATGAGGGGGAACGAGAAGAGGTACGGCCTCCAGACGAGGATGTCTGACTTCTACAAGATAGTCACGAGGATGTAGTTGAGCGCAGAAGAGGCCAGGACCCACACAGCCGTGCACGTGCTCAAGGGGGCCGTGCAGAGCGTCCTGGGCGCCAGGTGGACTGCGTCCACGTCGGTGTCCGGGGCCCACGGGAGGCTGGCGGTGCAGTTCGAGAGGAAGCCGACCGTGGAGGAGCTGGCCAGGGTCGAGGAGGCGGCCAACGCCAAGGTGGACGAGGGGGCCGAGGTGGTGGAGTTCGAGATGGACAGGGACGAGGCCGAGGGGCACTTCGGGGACTCGATCTACGACCTGTTCCCGGTGCCGGAGAGCGTGACCAGGCTGACGATAGTGAGGATACCGGACTGGAACATCAACTGCTGCGTCGAGGCCCACGTGGGGAACACGGCCGAGGTGGGGAGGATAACGCTGGGGGCGACCAGGTTCAGGAACTCGAGGAGGGAGCTCGAGCTCGAGTTCGACGTCGCGTGACGGCGCCCAGAATAGGTAATATCCCTCCTCGGCGGGCCTCGGTTGGGCCCGTAGCGCAGTACGGACAGCGCGGCAGCCTCCTATCCTTGCCGGAGCAAGCTGTAGGTCGTGGGTTCAAATCCCACCGGGCCCGCCACCCATCGACCGTCGAACACCTCCGAACTCCTGAGCGGCCTCCGGCAGCACCCCCGGTCCATCTCAAGCCCGCTGAACGGACGTCGATGATGTCCGCCGTGCTCCGGCGAGCGAGGTGGCTGAGCGAGGAGGTCGCGGTGGCGCGTCAAAGTGTTGAGGGCCGACTTGGCCCAGGGAGGCCGATCATGCAGCTTGGTACGCCTTCCAGACGCACCTAATCGAGATCAAGTACACCATCGGATATGTGACAACCGCTCCTATGACCGTGCCCAATGGCGGCGAGACCCCGATAGTCGCCAACAGGAACAGCTGAACCGCGATGATGCCTGCGTTTCCGAGCCCGCTCACGCCCTGAAACTTCAGAAGCCTCTTGAACTTGCTCGCCTCTTTGCCTCTCACAGTTTTCGGCACGCGGACAGTAATCCGCTCGTTGATCAGGAAGGAAGCCGTGACGCCTATCACGAGAGCGAGAACATCTAACTCGACGAGCGGTGGAGAGGCGAAACTCGTGTGCGGAAGGCCCAGCCTTCCGTAGAAGACGAGGAGGCCGGCGGTCAGAACGACCTCTGTGACCGCGAACCCCGCCGCACCCGCGACCGCGAACCTGAATGTCCTCACGACACCGAACCGCGTCCCCAGCGTAGCAATCATCCTCTCGACTCCGACTCCGTGGATGCTGGTGCTTCGGCCGCGCTCCTGTCCGTACGGGTCTTCTCGGTTGCCCTGTTGGACCTTCCCGCGGCCCTACCAACGAAGAACACGAATGCTATGCCAGTCACCGCCAGGAGGACTTGGTACGCGGCGACCCTCCATAGCACGATGGGCGCCCGTGAGGAGAGTCCATGGGCAGTAGACCGCTGCGGTGAAGCCTCGGCTCGGCCCTCCCAGAAGGCCGATTCAGCGGCGCTCCCATGGTACTCATCGTCTGACCTGGATGCTTTGAACCTTCACCCCAAAGTGAAACAGAACCCGATGCGCTACTCATGGATTCACTAGTTGGACGCGCCACAACTAGAGCGAAGCGAGTGCAACGGAAGGGGGTAGGAAGCGCCCAGGTGAGCAGACCGGGGACGCGGAGGAGTCTGTTGAGAGCGAAGCCGCTGCAGAGGGAGCTCGCGGAGGAGACGTCCAAGATTGAGCGTGTATGGGCCATAGCCGAGGAGCAGCTCGTTGAGCAGAGTCTTCCGGTACAAGTCCGCTCGGAAGGTCAAGCTGCTCCCTTCGGACTCGCATTCCTTCAAGAGGCGCCTGGCTGGCGCAGACCCCACCTGGGCCGGACCATTGACTGAAGTGCGAGCCTCCGCGGTGCGGGCACCCCGGGCGGCTGCAACATTAATCCGGCCGTCCGAGCTGCCCAGCGACGTGGTGCCCGATTCCATCGGCATTGTGCCGGTCATCGAAGCGTGGGATGTCCGCAAGGACTACGGAGCGGTCCAGGCGCTCTCAGGGCTCAGCTTCAACGTGATGCCAGGCGAAATCTACGGCCTGCTCGGGCCCAACGGTGCGGGGAAGAGCACCATGATTAAGATAATCACCGGCCTTACCGAGCCCACCTCGGGCGGGGTCCGGGTCCTGGGCATGGATCCGGAAAACAGCCCGGTGGAGGTGAAGTCCAGGATAGGCTACGTCCCGGAGACCACGATGCTGTACGAGTCGCTCAGTCCGAGGGACTTCTTCGAGTTCGTCGCCTCCGTCAGGCGCCTTGAGAAGAAGACGGTGGACGACCGGGTCGCACGCCTGTGCGCGGCCTTCGGACTGGAGGACTACTACGACTCCCCCATAGCCACGCTGTCCATGGGGACCAAGCAGAAGGTCACCCTAATCGCGTCGCTCATCCACGAGCCCTCGCTCCTCGTCCTGGACGAGCCGCTCAACGGTCTGGACGCGAAGAGCAGCCGCATATTCAAGGACCTCGTGTCCATGCACGCCCAGAGGGAGGGGCGCGGGGTCCTGTTCTCGACGCACATCATGGAGGTGGCCGAGAACATATGCACGCGGATAGGCATCATCTACAAGGGGAGGATAGTCGCCGAGGGGTCACTGGACGAGCTCAGGTCGAAGGCCTCGGGGGCCGAGGGGAGCCAGGCGACTCTGGAGGAGGTGTTCCTCAACCTCACCCACGAGCAGGAGGAGGTGGCTGAAACCGTGAGGGCCCTCCGCGAGGCGTTCTCGCCGCCGGCGAGGTAGTCGGGCCTTGGACATCCGCGAGGCGTGGAGGCTGAGCAAGGCGCCCTACGTGGAGCTGACCTACAGGTCGGCCGTGATGACCCGGGGGACGTCGGGCGGGGGCCTGGGGAGGGGGCTCAGCGCCGATCCCTCGTCGCGGGTGAGGGCCATCAAGAGGGGGGCCCTGGTAAGCAAGGTCCTGCTGTCCGGGTTCATAGGGGCAGGGACCGTGCTCGCCTTCTCCGGCTACTTCGCGGACAGGACCGCGGCGGCCCTGGTTACCGGCGTCACGTTCAGCCTGGTGATATCCCTGGCGTACCTTGTCCTCTACTCGCTTCAGGTGCTCCCCTCGTTCACAGCGGCAGGGTCCTACGCGCTTCTCCCCACGCTCCCGCTGACCTCCGAGGACGTCTCTCTGGTGACGGTCCTGTCCATAGTCAGGACATTCGACTCGGTGGTCGTCGTGGCCGTGGTGGCCCAGGTGGCCGCCGTGGCGTACCTGACGTCGTCGGCCCCGGCCGCGTTCCTGATGCTGGTCGCGTCCGTGGTCAACTGCGTCTTCGGGGTCTCCATCTCGGTGTGGCTGGCGGGCGCGTTCCAGCGGAACGCCAGCCGCGGCGGGAGGGGGAGGGGGGCGGCGCTGCTGCGGTTCCTCTTCGTAGCTTCTTGGGGGCTCGCGGCTGCGAGCCTGGGCTTCTTGTTCGACCTGATAGGGAACATATTCCCCGTGCTCGAGAGCGCGGTCTCCGGCGCCCTGGCGTCCACGGGCGCGCCGGTGCTGCTCGCCGTCCTGCACCCGTTCCCGGCCGCAATCGCCGTGGCCGCGGTGGTCTATCCCTCGCTCCCGTCCTCCTCGCGGTACCTCGGGGCGGCGGTGTGGGTCTCGTTCGCGGCGATGGCTGGCTACGCGTTCCTTGCCTACGCCGCGGCCAGGAGGACACTCAGGGCGGTGGTCGCGGTGGCCCACGGCTCCACCGTCGTGGTCGTGAGGCAGAGGGCGTCGGAGTTCCTCCTGAAGCTGCGGAGGCCCATCCCGGCCTACTTCGTCAAGGACCTGAAGGTGGCGTCCAAGAACCCTTCAACGGCTTTCGTCTTCGGCCTCCCGGCCCTGGAGACCATCATAATTGCGGTCACGTTGAAGGGGGCGGGGGCGCTGAGGGCCTCGAACATCCTGTACTCGACCGCCCTCGGAGCGTTCATCACGCTGATCTCTGCGTCGATGCTGCTGAACACGGAGGGCTCGGGGCTGGACTACACGCTCTCGCTCCCGTTGAGCGCGCGGGTGATGGTCCTCGCGAAGTCGACGATCTCGACTGTGTCATACCTGACCGTGCCTGTGGTGATCGGGGCGTTGCTCGTCCTTTCGAGCCCGGCCTCCGCCTGGCTGTTGGTGGTGCCCGTGGTCGAGATAGGCGCCGTGTCGGCCGCCACGAGCGCGGAGTTGTCCTTCTTCATCCGCAGCTACAAGGGTGGGGGCGCATCGACCTCCAAGGGCATCGAAGCCAGGGGGCTGAGCCCGATGTCTGCCGGGGACCTGGCGAGGTTCGCCGTCGCCTTCGCTGTTGCCGGCCTTATGGTCCTTGCGCCCCTGGGCGCCTATGCCGCCGCGTATCTGCTGACCCGCGGCCACGTGGCTGCAGTGGCTGCTCTCACTCTGGCCTCCGCCGCCGAGCTGGGGGGCATGCAGCTGGCGCTCAGGCGCGAGTAGCGCCGGGGAGAGACACCCAGGCGCAGGGCGCCTCGGTTCGGGGTCGCGGTCTAGAACCCGGCTGGGAGGCCGTCCCCCCTTGCGTCGCAGACTGCCTTCCGCACCCTCCCTGAGGCCTCGACGGCGTGGCAGACCCCGGTCCTCCCGGGCATCGGGAGCCGCTGCACTTCGAAGCCGGGGACCGCCGCCCGGTCGTAGCCCTCCTCGACGAGGAGGGACCTCCCCCCCGCCCAGAGGAACCTCGGGTGGCCGACCACCTGCTCCAGGGGCATCCCGTAGTCCACGGCGTTGGTGACGAAGAGGGCGTGCTGCAGGGGGCGGAAGTCCCCGCCGCTGGTGCCGATGGCGACCTGAGGGCGGCCGCCGCGCTCGAGGACCATCGATGACAGGGTGTGGAGGGGGCGCTTCCGGGGGGCCACGGCGTTGGGGCCTTTCAGGCTGAACCCTGCTCCCCTGTTGTTCAGGAATACCCCGCACTCGGGGACGAACACCCGCGAGCCGAAGTGGTGGAATAGGCTCTGGATGCCCGCCACCAGGTTCCCCTCGGAGTCGGCGACTGAGAAGGCGGTGGTATCGCCCTCCTCAACCCTCGAGCCCCCGTCCCCTGGGGGCGCCGGGACTTCCATGAAGGCATTCATGTCGATCTTGGTGAACCGCGGGTCCCCGAGCATCTCGTCCCTGCGGGCGTAGGCGGCGAGGGCGGCCTGCAGTGTTCTCGCCATCCTCTCCCGGGAGAGGGGCCCGCCAGCCGGCGTGGAGGACTGGGCGAGCATCTTCAGGATGAGCAGGCAGGTCGCTCCCATCGTGCTGGGGGGCATCTCGTAGACCGTTGTCCCCCTGTAGTCTAGGCTGAGCGGCTCGACCCACTCCGGAGAGAAGTCCGAGAAGTCGGAGGCGTCAGAGCGCACTCCCAGCCCCCCGAGGGCCAGCCTGATCTTCTCCGCCGGCCAGCCGCGGTAGAAGGCGTCGGGCCCGCCATCGGCGACCTCGAAGAGGAGCTTCCCGAGGGCCTCCTGCCTTATCCACTCGCCGGCGGCGGGGCGGCTCCCGGCGGGGGCGAAGATCTTCCTGGCCGGCTCGGGGAGCCCCTCGTAGGCCACGGCCGTGGACCTGCACAGCCCCTCGCCCGCCGGGAAGCCCTCGGACGCGTAGCGGGCGGCCGGGGAGGCGAGCTCCTTGAACTCCAGGCTCCCGAGCTTCTTGTGCATCTCCCAGACGCCCGCGAAGTAGCCAGGGACGACGCAGGTGAGCGGACCGAAGAGGGGGATGCGTTCGCCGGCGGCGGTGCGGACCAGTTCCGGGGTGACGCCCGACGGGGACCACCCAGAGGACATGAGGCAGCGGACCTTGCCAGTCCTTGCCTCGTAGAACATGCCGAAGAAGTCGCCCCCCATCCCGCCCGCCGGGTGGAAGGTCACCGCCAGGGCGAGGCTCGTGGCGACGGCGGCGTCGAAGGCGTTGCCCCCGCGCTTGAGGACGTCGTATCCCGCCAGCGAGGCCAGAGGCTGCTCGCTGGCGACGACCGCGCGCTCCGCCAGCAGGGTCTTGCTGAATGCCAAGGCGGGCTCGCGGGGCTCGCTTCTGTATTAAGCGAGAGGTCGGCCCCGACGGCCAAAGGCTCAGGATTGGATGGCGACAGCCGGCGGCGGGTCGATTCCGCGGCGAGAGCCGCTACGGCAAAGCCGAACACGTTCGAGAACACATTTATACGAGAACGGCCGTTTCATGGGCCATCCGTTCACTTTGAGCCAAGCCGAACTTGATTCTATGCTGGGGACCGTGGAGAACCCGATCCGTCGGAGGATCATCGCCAGGCTCAGCCAGAAGCCCAACTACCAGCTGCAGCTGTCAAAGGAGCTGGACATCAGCCAGCAGCTCGTGGCGAAGCACCTCGGGAGCATGGAGGAGGCGGGCCTCGTGAGCACTGTGCTGGAGGACAGCCCGCGGGGGCCCCAGAGGAAGGAGTACCTGCTCAGGAAGAGCGTGTCGATAACCATCGACCTGGCCCCGAGCCTCTTCAGGGCGAGGATGTTCTCTTTCGGCGCGGTGCCGGGCACGGACCCAGACGAGCAGGGGCCCATGGCCGCCAGGGCGAACGAGTTCCTCATGTATCCGGACGTCGCCTCCAAGCTCAAGCCGCTGGCCCAGCTCATCTCCGAGGTGGACAAGAAGCTGGACGAGATGGAGGAGCGGAGGGCCGTCCTCATCTACCTCCGCGGCCTGGCGCTGCGCGAAGCCGCGAGGGTGACGCCGATGCTCGACAGCTCTGACCGCAAGGTGGTCCTGCAGCACATCATGAGGGAGCAGCGGGACGGCATAGGCGACATTTCTGCCTCTCTTGGCATTCACCAGAGAGTGGTAGGCAGCATCCTCGAAGAGATAGAGAAGGACCTTACTGGGTAGGAAAAAAGGAAAGGAGAGGAGTGTTGCTCCTCTACATTCCGATGTTCGGGAAACTTGCCTGAGGAACGCCGAGCTGGCCCTGGAGGGTCTGGATCCTGGTGGCGTACTCCTTCATCCGGGCGTTGTCACCCTGGACCTTAGCGATCCTGTAACCCTTCCACGCCTTGCGCAGGGCTCCCCAAATCTGTCCCTTTTCGTAATTGGTCATTGATACGTGACCTCGGCCGTTTCGGGGTCCGGAGGGTATTTTGCGGCGGGAGTCTAGAGTAGTTGAGCCCCTTATCAACGGAGGCAACCCACCGGCGGGGCCCGCGAGTCTCAGACCAGGGACCTGAGGAGCAGGATCGCGTTGCTCGGGTGCTCGGTGATGCGCCTCTTGGAGTAGGCGAACCAGCGGTCCCCGTAGGGCAGGTACTCGGAGACCTTGTAACCTGACTTCACGAGGTCGGCCTTGAGCTCGTCCCGGATGCCCTTCAGCATCTCGAACTCGAAGTCCGCATGCTTCGACTCCGCCAGCCTCTTCGCCTCCTCCACGAGGGCGCCGTCGTGGGTGGCAATCGCGAACCCGGACCCCCTCTCGAAGAGCAAGCCCATCAGCTTGCTGAAGCTCGCGGAGACATCCTTGCGGGCGCGGAAGACGACGTCCGGGCTCTCCCTGTAGGCCCCCTTCACAAGTCGCACGCGCGCGCCTGCGTCGAGGAGCTTCGGGAGGTCGGCCTCGCTGCGCCTCATGTAGGCCTGGAGGACGATGCCCATGTTCCTGTGCTTCTTCAGCGAGGCCAGGTAGGTGGACAGGGTCCGCTCTGTGAACTCCGAGGCCTCCATGTCGATCCAGAGGGACTGATTCAGGCGGTCGGCGTTGTCGGCTATCCTCTCCAGCCTCTCGAGGGCCCCGGCGTCGTCGGCCCCGAGCCCGAGCTGCGTGAGCTTGACGGAGGCGAAGCCCCGGATCCCATCGTCGGAGATGCGCTGCTGGAGCCTCAGGTACTCGCCGGCGTGCGACTCGGCCGTTGCCGGGTCCTTGATCTCCTCGCCCAGGAAGTTCACGACCACGCCCATGCCCTTGGCGTTGGCCTTCTTGCCGTCGGCTATGGCGGAGTCGAGGTCGACCCCTGATATCCAGCGCTTGGCCAGCCTCAGCAGCAGAATCTCCTTGAGCCCCATGGGCCGCCGGCCGACTGGACAAGATATTAACGGTATGCGGCCCGGCGGAGGCGCCATGGTGGACAGGAGGGTCTTCGAAGGGAGGCTTTCGAGGCTGAGGAAGATGGTCGGGGAGGAGGGGCTCGACGGGGTGGTCATCGTCCCAGGGCCGAACATGCGGTACTTCACAGGCGTGGAGTCGCTCCTGCTGGAGAGGCCCTTCATGCTGCTCGTCCCGACGGCGGGCGTCCCCCAGCTCGTCGCCCCGGCGCTCGAGGCAGGGCCCTACAGGGACTCTCCGTTGCCTCTCTCCATTCACCCCTGGACGGACTCCGAGGGCTCTCCCGGGGCCATAGGGAAGGCTGCGGCTGCCGCGGGGGCCAGGGGGAGATGGGGAGTGGAGGGGAAGGTTCCGTTCCTGTTCCTCAACAAGCTCATGAAGGCCTCTGCCCCGGCGTTCGAAGACGCCGAGCCCGTGCTGCAGGCCCTTAGGGAGACCAAGGACGCCGAGGAGGTGAAGCTGCTGAAGAAGTCGGCGAGTATACTGAGCAGGGCGTTCAGGCAGCTCCCGGAGATCCTGAAGGAGGACGCCACCGAGATAGAGCTTGCGAAGGCGGCAACCGAGGCCATCTACTCATGCGGCGCCACCAAGGTGGACGACATGCTGGTCCAGTCGGGATGGAGGGCGGCGGACCCGCACTGCCTGCCGTCATCGAAGAAGGCGAAGAGGGGGGAGAGCGTCATCTTCGACGTGGGCTCGGTGTACGAAGGGTACTACGCCGACATGACGCGGACCCTGTGCATCGGGCGCTCGAAGGAGGTCGAGGAGGTTTACGCGAAGGTGCTGGAGGCCGAGGAGGAGGGGATCAAGGCGTCCGCGAGGGGCGTCGAGGTCGGGAAGGTCGACGAGGCGTCGCGGCGCGTCCTGCGCAGGGCGGGCCTCGGCGAGTACTTCATCCACAGGACCGGGCACGGCCTTGGCCTGGAGGTCCACGAGGCGCCGTACATCGTCGAGGGAGGGAAGGAGAAGCTCGGGCCCGGGATGTGCTTCACAGTCGAGCCGGGCGTCTACATCAGAGGCAAGCTCGGCGTGCGGATGGAGGACAACGTACTGATCGAAGGGAGCAGGGGCGTGGAGATCACGGACACGCCCAAGGAATACGGCTGGTGGGCCTAGCCGCCAGCGGCTCCGCCGGCGGGCGCTGCCTTTATGGCCGCGGGCGCCCCGCTGGGGCCGGTTGAAGAACCACGAGGTGGCCGACCTCCTCGACAGGCTCGGGGAGGTGGCGGAGGCGGCCGGGGAGGACAGGTTCAAGGTGGTGGCCTACCACCGTGCGGCGACCAGCATCAGGAACATGGACGATGACGTGGAGGAGCTGTGGAGGCGGCAGCAGCTCGAGGAGATCAAGTTCGTGGGCGGAGGCATCGCCAGGAAGATCGACGAATACCTGAGGACAGGGAGGTTGAGGATGCTGGACGACCTGGCGGCGAAGGTCCCGCCAGGGGTCCCGCTGCTCACCAAGGTGCAGGGCATCGGGCCGCGGACGGCCCTCAGGCTCTCGCGGGATCTGGGAGTGAACAGCGTGGAGGAGCTGAAGAAGGCGCTCGAGGAAGGGAGGCTCGACAGCGAGTTCGGGGCCGGCGTCAGGGAGTCGTTCCTGACAGGGATCCGCAGGCTGGAGAGCTTCGGGAAGCGGATGCTCCTCCCCGAAGCCGAGGGGACATTCCGGAAGATGGAGGCTTACTTCGGCGCCCTAGGCATGGAGGTGAGGATGGCTGGGAGCCTCAGGCGCGGCAAGGAGACAGTCGGGGACATCGACCTCCTCTCCGCCGACCCGAGGGCGACAGACGCGCTCACGGGCTGTCCGGGGGCTGCCCAGGTGCTGGAGAAGGGGGCCAAGCGGGCGAGCGTGAAGCTTCAGGACGGGGTGCAGGTCGACCTCAGGGTCTTCGGCGCTGAGGAACTCGGCGCCGCCCTCGTCTACTTCACAGGCTCCAAGGACCACAACGTCGCGCTGCGTAGCCTGGCCTTGGAGCGCGGCTGGAAGCTCAACGAGTACGGCCTGTTCGGCAAGGAAGGCGGGAGGCTCGCGGGGGATGACGAGGCGGGGATCTACGCGAAGCTGGGGCTCCAGCCCATCCCCCCCGAGCTGAGGGAGGCCAGGGGCGAGATCGAGGCGGCAGGAGACGGGAGGCTGCCACACCTCGTGAGGCTGGAGGAGCTGAAGGGGGACCTGCAGATGCACACCACCTGGAGCGACGGCGGCGCCGAGCTGGAGCAGATGGCCAGGGCAGCTAAGGCAAGGGGCTATGAGTACATCGGGGTCACGGACCACTCGGTCTCGGTGAGGGTCGCCAACGGGCTGACCGAGGAGAGGTTCAGGAAGCAGTGGAAGGAGATCGACAGGATCAACGAGGAGATGGCGCCGTTCAGAATCCTGAAGTCAGTGGAGATGGAGATACGCGCGGACGGGACCCTCGATTTCGGAAGGGAGTTCCTGCGCGGGTTCGATCTTGTGGGCGCCTCCCTACACCAGAACTTCGGCCAGGACGCCGACTCGCTTACGGAGAGGGTGGTCAGGGCCCTGTCCAATCCGGAGGTGGACTTCCTCTGCCATCCGACCAACAGGCTGTTCGGGAGGAGGGAAGGAAACCCCATCGACATGGAGAGGGTCATAGCGACAGCCAGGGCGAACGGGAAGATGCTGGAGATCGACGGGGAGCCGAGGCGGCTGGACCTGAACGATGTCTGGGCGAGGAGGGCAATGCAGGAAGGGGTCCCACTGTTGATCGACTCTGACGCTCACGCGGTCGGGGAGCTCGACAACGTGGTCTACGGGATTCTCGTGGCCAGGCGTGCATGGGGGGAGGCGAAGGACATTGCGAACACCCTCCCGGCCGACGGTCTGCTGTCGGTGGTTTCGTAGGTCGAGCCGGCCAAATCCAAATAATGACCGTCCGTGCGAGTGAGTGTGCGGGGGTAGCCAAGTCAGGGCAACGGCGTGGGACTTAAGCGCCTGCCACCGGGGCGGGCCGGGAGATCCCATCCCTTAGGGGTTCGTGGGTTCGAATCCCACCCCCCGCAATGCGTCGTCTTGGACCTCCGCTGCTTACTCCAACCCGAGGAAGTGACTCCGGAGGACAGAGGGTGGTGCGGAAGGAAGGGGGACTACTGCCTCAGTGAGCCGCGCAGGAGCTCAATCGATGCGCGTGTCGTCCATCCCCATCAGTTGCGCTGAGAAGCCGATCGCCCAGAACAGAGCGGGGTAGACAATCATTCTTTCGAGTCCACCGACGCCTATCCCTGCGGCCGTCCCTATCGAGCCGGTCCCCGGGGCGTAAAGGACGAGCGCGGCCAGGGTCATCGAACCGAGGGCCACGGAAACGTACGACATCGGCGCCTTCAGCAGCCTGCTGGCAGAGACGGCAGAGGCACCAGAGAACACGAAGGTGACGAGCGAGAAGAGAGGGTGAAGTCCGAACGGCGACCCCTCGTTGAACAGACCGACGCCAACGAGGCCCACGCCGACTAGCATCATCGGCAGCGTGAGTGAAGACCGGGCGAACGCCTTGTGCAGGAAGTAGACGCCGACCATGACGAGCAGGCCGAACAGCACGATGCTCGAGTTGAAGATGGGCGCAGACGCGGGGAAAGCGGAACCAAGGTCGCTGACGTAGTTCAGCTGGACGCTGTATGTGGGGCTCACCGCCTCGGCCACAATCATGAAGATTCCGAACTGGACGGAGCCGAGGAACAGCAGCGTCCCGGCCTTGGCCGCGCTTGACAGCGCCATGGGCCTCGGATAGGCGGGAGGCGCTAAAAGACTGAGCCTCTTGCGTCGCACGAGGCCCAACTGGGCCGACCGAAGGAGGAGCCAAAGGGGAGTGGGCGCGATGCGGCCCGTCCCGCGGGCTCTCATCTGATGCAGAGGATGAGAGTTTTTATCGCTGTCGGACGCCGCCGGACCCATGGACTTCCCCGCGGAAGCGGCCGCCATCGAGAGCGAGATCATCAAGACGCGGCGGGCTTTCCACCAGAAGCCGGAGCTTTCCTATCAGGAGATAGAGACGTCGGAGCTCGTGGCCCAGCGGCTCGAGTCGTTCGGCATCAAGGTCAGGAGGGAAGTCGGAGGTACAGGCGTCCTGGGGACCCTCGAGGGTGGGAAGAAGGGAAGGGTCGTCGCCCTCAGGGCCGACATGGACGCGCTTCCTGTTGAGGAGACTGCCGGCGTGGAGTTCAGGTCGAAGACAAAGGGAGTAATGCACGCCTGTGGGCACGACACCCACATGGCCATGCTGCTGGGGGCCGCGAAGCTCCTGGCTGGGCACAAGGACGAGTTGCACGGGACCGTGAAGTTCCTGTTCCAGCCGGCGGAGGAGCACGGCGGGAGGGGAGGCGCTCTCCCGATGATCGAGGACGGGGTGATGAGGGACCCCAAGGTGGACTACGTCTTCGGCCTCCACATAGACAGCAACAGGCGTTCGGGGGAGTTCGGGGTGAAGGAGGGACCGATAATGGCGGCCCCGGACACCTTCAAGGTGAAGATCATCGGGAAGGGCGGCCACGGGTCGGAGCCTGACAAGACGGTGGACCCGGTCTACGCCGCCGCCCAGGTGATCCTCGCCGTCCAGGCAGTGTCTTCGAGGATGATGGACCCGATGCAGCCGTTCGTGATCTCCGTGGGATCCGTCCACTCTGGGACGAAGGAGAACGTCATCCCCGACGAGGCATTCCTGGAGGGGACGATCAGGACCCTCGACGAGTCTACCAGGAGGAGGGCCAAGGCCAAGGTCGCTGAAGTGGTGAAGAGGGTCTGCAGGGCGTTCGGGGCCCAGGCCGAGGTGGAGTTCGAGGAGGACGCATACCCGGTCACCGTAAACGACCCGAAAGCTACGGCCGGAGTTGTCAGGGTCCTGAAGAGGATTCCCGGGACCAAGGTCAAGATGATCGACGCGGTGATGGGAGGGGAGGACTTCTCCCGATTCTTGCACAGGGCGCCGGGGACGTTCTACTTCCTCGGGACTGCCAACCCCGCCAAGGGGTGCATCTACCCCAACCACAGCTCGAAGTTCAAGGTCGACGAGGACGTCCTGAAGTTCGGCGCGGCATCGCTGGCCATGCTCGCCTTCGGGTTCGCGGACCCCAAGGGTCCGGCCTAGGGGACCCCCGTGTACGCCACCAAAGTCGCCGACAGGGTCTACCTGCTGGACACCTTCGCCCTGGGGCACCAAGGGACAGTCGGGGCCTATGCCATAACCGGACCGAAGGTGGCGCTTGTGGACTGCGGCTACCCCTCGTCATACAGGAACGTCCTGGCGGGCCTTGCCGAGATCGGCGTGATGCCGACGGACGTGAAGTACATCATCCCCACCCACGTGCACCTGGACCACGCTGGCGCGGCGGGGCACCTGGCAAAGGAGATGCCCAACGCGGAGATAGTCGCCCACGAGAGGAGCGTCCCGCACCTGGCGGACCCGTCAAGGCTGGTCGAGAGCGCGACGAAGGTCTTCGGCGAAGCGACGATGGCCCTGTACGGCGCCCCGGCACCCATTCCGACCGAAAGGATGACCGCGGTCGGGAAGGAGACGAAGCTCGACCTCGGTGACGGCCTGGAGGCTACGCTCCTCCACGCGCCCGGCCACGCCCCCCACCAGGTGTCAGTGATGCTGCACGGGGCGGAGAGCCTGCTCACTGCAGACGCGGTCGGCATCGTCTATCCCGACATGAAGACGCTCATACCGACCACGCCTCCGCCAAGCCTCGACCCGGGGCTCCTGGTGTCCACCGTCCGCTCGCTTCGTCAGCTGGGGCCGAAGAGGCTTCTGACGCCCCACTTTGGGGCCAGGGTCGACGTCGAGGAGGTGTTCGACGGTACGGTCGAGAAGGTCAACTCATGGGTGAAGGCAGTCTGGGAGATGAGGGGAAGGGGCGCTGGCCTGGACGACGTGGTGGAAGCGATGCAGTTGAGAGTCGGGAGGGAGGCCGGGGTGGCAGAGCTCCCTGTCTACGTGAAGGTATCCGTCCGGACCTCCGTGATGGGCATCATTCACTACCTGACCAAGAACGCTTGAATACCGAGGTTTCCGCCGCAAGCCCATGCCTCTGGTGTACGCCTGCATAGCCCCCCACGGCGGAGAGATCATACCGTCCCTGGCCGGCGGCAGCCTCAAACTGTTCGCTCCGACACGCCATGGCATGAAGGCGCTGGCTGCTCAGTTCAAGGCGGCCGCGCCCCAGACCGTGGTGGTCGCCACGCCTCACAACCTGCGGCTCCCGAAGCACCTGGGGGTCGTCATCTCCGAGAACACCTCTGGGAACATGACCGAAGGCGACAAGAAGGTCAGCCTGAAGGCGAAGTGCGACCTCGTGCTCGCGGCTTCCATCATAGCAAGGGCGGAGGTGAAAGGGCTGCCCGTGGTCGGCGCCAACTACGGCGCCCTGGAGGGGCCGTCCTCCGACCTCGCCATGGACTGGGGGACCTTCGTCCCGCTGTGGTTCTTCATGCGCGGCGCGATGCCGAAACCGGATGTCGTGATCGTGACTCCCGCCAGGGGGATTCCCCTCGCCCAGAACTTCCACTTCGGGAAGTGCATCGCCGAGGCCGCGGAGGCTGGGACCAAGCGCGTGGCGCTCGTGGCGAGCGCGGACCAGGCCCACGCCCACAAGAAGGACGGGCCCTACGGGTACGATCCCAGGGCGAAGGAGTACGACGAAGCCGTCCAGGAGGCCGTGAAAGAGCAGAGGCTGTCGGCGGTGATGGAATTTGAGAAGGGAATGGTCGACGCGGCGAAGCCCGACAGCCTGTGGCAGCTGGCTGTGCTGGCCGGCGCGCTTTCGGTGGTGCCCATGGAGGCCAAGTTCGAGTCCTACCAGGTGCCTACATACTACGGGATGCTCTGCGCCGGGTACAACAGGCGCCGCCGACCCGCCTAGGTCGTCGCCACCAGGCGCCTTCCGCGGACCTCGGGAGGTCTCTGAGGACCGAATCTCCTTACGCGTTGAACGCCGCTATGAAGGGAGTGACCAGCATGCTGAACAGCAGGAGCGCGAGGACGACGGCCGTGATGTACACGTACAGCCTGTCCCCTTCGGCGGCGAAGAGGAAGATGGATATCAGAACCCTCGCCACCGGCGTGGCGATCAAGAAGATCACCCCTAGCTCGATGACCGAGTAGGGTTGGGCGGCGGCCAGGCCGCTGACCAGCCCCCCCAGGCTCACGTCGAAGGTGCCGTGGGGAACATGGTTGGGATTGTAGTTCAGCTCGCTTGAGATGTTCGCGAGTCCCCCTGACGCTATGAGCATCGCTGTGCCGAGCAGGATGACCGCGGCCGAGACGATTACCCCCCACCTTAGGACGTTGCCGATGATCTCGTTCATCGTGCCGGGATCCTTGATGTTCAGACAGCGATCCCCTCCGCTGCGAGTATCATCTCGACGGCCGCGATTGCGAGCACGACGACGAAGATCTTGCGGATGGTCGGGTTCCTCGCTCGCACGAGGGCCCGAGCCCCCAGCGCGGCGCCGACCAGTATGCCGAGGGCGACTGGGGCTACGATGAGTGGGTCCACGTCCCCGCGTGCGAAGTATATCCCGGCGCTAGCGGCGGCGGTCACGCCTATCATGAAGTTGGAGGTAGTGGTGGACACCTTCATCGGGAGCTTCATGGCCACGTCCATGGAGATCACCTTGAAGGCGCCGCTCCCGATGCCGAGGAGGCCTGACAGCAAGCCCGCAATCGCCATTCCGAAGAGACCTGTCTTCGGCCGCGTGGCGTTGTAGCTCACAAGCTTCCCGTCGGTCTCAGGGTAGGATCCGGTCAACGACAGCCTCCTCGCGAGGCCTTTGAGCTCCGGGTTCTTCGGGATGTTCTCCCCGACCTTCATCAGGGTCGGGACAAGGGTGATGAGCAGGATGCTGCCGAAGATGAGCTCCAGGGCGGCCGAGTCGACATAGGCCGCGATGGCCGCTCCGACGATGGCCCCCGACGTGGTGGCGAGCTCCAAGAACATGCCCACCCTCAGGTTGGTCATCTTGTCCTTCACGTAGACCGACGCCGCGCCGCTGGAGGTGCCGATGATTGACACTATGCTGGCGCCGATGGCGAAGTGGATGTTGACCCCGAACGCGAGCGTGAGCACGGGGATGACAACGACCCCTCCCCCGAGGCCGACGATGGACCCGAAGATCCCGGCTACGATTGATATTAGGAAGAGGAGGAGCAGGAACTCGATTATGATCAATCCGAGCGCACGTCCTTCTCTCGATACTTAGATTTTCCCCGCCACCCGCTGCTGGTCGGCGCAGCCCGAGAGGGCCCTAGCACGACTCAAGGGCGGACACGATCCTCCTGTGGCTCGCCTCGATTCCCTCGGCCCCGGTGTTGAGGATGACGCATGGCACCTCCCAGTCCTCGAACATGGCCCTGAAGAACCGCGCCTGGGCCGCGGGGTCGAGCTCCAGTAGGTACGGGTTGTACCACGGCTCGTTGGATATTGTCCCCCACTTCTCCTTGGGGCCGGCGCCCGGGAGCACCATGTACTCCCCCTTCTGAAGCGTCTCTATCGCCTGGTCGGGGCTCAGCCTAGCCTCGGCGGGGCTGTGGTCGTCACGCCTGAGGAGGACCACTAGGTCGATGGGCACTTCGTCGACGACCTTCTCTGGGCCTAGGATCTCCTCCCGTCTCACCAGCACCCGGGAGTTGCCGAAGGAGTAATGGCACCACCCCCATCCGTCGTCGAAGACGCACCTCCTGTTGGTGAGGGAGCAGCGGGCGGGGCCGAGCGTGTGCTCGCAGTCTTCCTTGGCCGTGGTGACGTTCTCGTTCATGGACCTGTCGAAGACGCCTCGAAGCCACTCCTGCTCCTTCTGCGACTCCGACCGCATGTAGAGGGCGCGCTCCGGCTGCCTCGCGACGAGGTGCCCCGGCCGCTTGCCCTCCTCGCCGTCGGGGAACTTCACATAGGCCCAGTCGTCCCCGCAGATCTTTCCCTCTCGGTCCTGGAAGAGCTTGAAGGCGTGCGTCGTCTTGCCGGTCCCCGTGGGGGCGATGATCACCACGCCCTTTCCCCTGAAGAGGGCGGTGGCGCCGTGGATGGACAGCGTGCTGTGGCGCTGCTCCAGGATGGCTGCGGCCATGCCCAGGGCCCAGGACTTGCACTGGCCGTAGTACTCGGTGTTCACGAAGAGCGCAGAGCGGAGCTGCGGGCAGTAGTATGCGGAGGGCTCCAGCCCCTCCACTCCTAAGACCGAGTGGATGCGGGCATCGGGGAGAGCGCCCTTCCTCGCAGGCCACCAGTTCGCTGCCCAGAAGTCGGCCTGGTGCCTGCTGTTTGTCGTGAGCTCTACCGAAATGCCGTTGAGGTCTGCCGACATCGACTGGAAACCGGTCGCCGCCAGTCTGGCCTCCGCTTGCTCGAGCAGGGAGTTGAATCGGCCTGGGGGGCATGCCTTGTCGCCTGTGACCCTTGCCCTCGATGAAGTGGAGTAGTTGTTGAACCGGACGCCCGACAAGCGAGACGGGCCGGGCCTTCGGAGTCCGCTTAAAACCGTTGGGAGCCCCGCGGTGAAGTTCTCCGAATGTCGAACTCCCCCCAGTGCCAAGGCGCAGGGAGCCCGCAGGTTTGTGCTAAGACCATGAGAGGCTGAGAGGCTAGGCGGCTGAGAGTCGGGTGGAGGCGGGCCTCGGGGGCAATCCTAATCTTCCGCCGCCTAAACCTGGGCAGCGCTGTTTCATGGAGGGCCGTGCATGAACCTCAAGCCTCAGCTTGGCATGTTCGACGCCGTGGCGACGGGCCTGGCGGCCATACTTGGCGCCGGAATCTTCGCCGTGGTCTCCCCCGCGGCGGCCATAGCCGGGCCGTCCCTCCTGGTCGCCCTACTCCTAGCCGCCTTCGTTGCTCTCTGCAACGCATTGTCTTCCGCCCAGCTCGCCGCCGTCTACCCACGGACAGGGGGAACATACGAGTTCGGAAGGCGCGCCCTAGGACCGTGGTGGGGGTACGGGGCCGGCTGGATGTTCCTTGCGGCCAACACGTTCGGCCCAGGGGTAATCGCCCTAGCATTTGGTGCGTACGCGCATGCCGCTCTTCCCCCGGTCCCAGCCCGCGGGGCGGCGGTCCTCGCCGCCATATCCATGACCGGCGTTAACGCCCTCGGGGTCAGGCGGTCGGTTCGCGTCACGGACGCCGTCGTCGTGCTTTCGGTGCTCACGCTTCTCTCGGTGGTCGTGATCGGCCTCCCGCAGGCGAAGGTGTCCAACCTGACGCCCTTCGCGCCCGGAGGGCCCGGCGGTGTCCTGCAGGCCACCGCGCTCTTGTTCTTCGCCTACACGGGGTACAGCCGCATCGCCACGCTCGTGGAGGAGGTGCGGGACCCCGGCCGCACTGTGCCTAGGGCCACCGTCATAGCCCTGGGGGCGGCGACGGGGTTGTACGTCGCCGTGGCATTCACCGTCCTCGCGGTCCTGGGGGGCCCCTCCGTGTCCGGGTCAGGTTCTCCGCTGCAGGCCGCCATGGCCGCGGTCGGGAGCGGCGCGGGGGTGGCCATCGTCATCGTGGGGGCGCTTCTGACCACTTTCAACGAAGGCCTGTCGGACCTGCTGGGGGTGTCCCGGGTGGCCTTCGCTATGGCGCGACAGGCGGACCTCCCCGACCCAATGGCCCGACTTGGCGCTGGGCAGAACCCCTGGAGGAGCGTCCTTGTCGTGGGGGCAGCGGCGGTCCTCGTCGCCGGCCTTGCTCCGTTCGGAACCGCGGTTGCCGTGTCTAGCTTCGGGACGCTCCTATACTACACGGTGACGAACCTCTCGGCCCTCCGGCTGCCGCAGGCACAGAGGAGGTTCCCCCGCTGGCTTGCCTTCGCCGGGCTTGCGGGATGCCTCGGCCTCGCCTTTTCCCTCTCTGCCGTCGACGTGGCCCTCGGGCTGGCCATCCTAGCGGTGGGGCTCTGCTACCACGGGCTAACGCTGAGGGCCAGACGGAAAGAGGAGGACTCTCCAGGGGGCTCTCGGCGGTGAGGCCCCGTGGAGTCAAGGGGCCGTCGAGATGCAGGCCAATGGGCGTTAACGGCCGCGGCCATGGCGCTTCCTAGAGGCGGGCATGGCCACTACGTCGAAAAGGATGCGCCTGTAGTTCATGGTGACGCTGCGGGCGAAGAACCTGCCCTGGATGTGGATGTGGTGCAGGTCGAACTCCCGCTTCTCGTGGAGTTCGAACCTCTCGAAGGAGAGGCAGTCTTCGAGGTAGGACGCGAGGGCGAAGACGTCGGGGTCGGTCGACGGCTCCGGCGGGATGAGGTCCCTGCCCGAAGCCGAGAGGATGTCGTTGAGCGCCTCCAAGGCGGCCCCGTAGTTCTTCCAAGCCTCCTCGACGAACCTGGGGAAGATGCCGTTGGAGGACAGGCTCGACGCGAAGGCCCCCTCCCTGTCCCCGGCGTAGCGCTTCAGTATGTGCGCCTTGACGTTGAGCTCGTTGGACCTGTCGAAGGCGTACAGGAACCCCCGAGCCTGGGCCTCCATTTCGGACTTGTAGGCGTGGTTCAGGGAGTCACCGTAGGCGCCGCTGGCCAACAAGAACCTGGCCATCTGATAGTCCCCCTGGATGAGGGCGCTGGCCACCATGTGGGCAAAGTCTGGCTCATAGGGGATCTCGCTCATGAGGACCCCCTTCTGGGTAATCTGGCGGGTGCGGCGGTCGATGGCCCCTATCTCGCACAGCCAGTCCTCGGCAAAGGCCACCTCCCTATGGTTCACCCTCGACATGAACTCGAGGTCCGAGAGCCGCAGCCCGTACTTGGACATCAGGAGCACCAGGTCGAAGGGCGTCTCCGTCTCGAGCGCCTTGCGGACCGGGATCGGGTCGACCCTCTTCGGGACGGCGGCGTCGGTCAGGATGACGGCCCTGCCGGGCTTGAACCGCCCTACCCTTCCGATCATCTGGAGGAGGGAGTTGTTGTCGACCTTCCTGTACAGCAGAGTCTTCCGCCCAAGCCTGTCCTTGCTATCGATCGAGTCGTTGAAGATGAGCACGTTGTCGAGGTAGATGTTGACCGAGGAGGCGATGACGTTGGTCGCGAATATCCTGAGGCCCCGCTCCGTCTCGGCCAGGCGCTGAATCCGGTTGATCTCGGAACCTTCGAGGCCCCCGTGAATGTAGACTCCCCTGTGGGCGCTGGCGGCCCTCTCGACCATGCGCCGCGTGGGGAGGAACACCAGCCACGACTCGCTCCTCGGCTGGGCGTGCAGGAACGCCGACATTATGCGGAGCATGTCGCCGAAGCCTTCGGCGCGCTCGACGTCGACGGTGACCGGGAACCTCCTCCCGCTTAGGGTGTAGAGCTTGGAGATCCCAAGGAACGACATGAACTCGCGCGGGTCGATGGTGGCGCTCATGACTCGGAGGAGGTTCCCGGATCTTGCCTTCTCCTTCTTGGCGAGGGACATACAAAGCTCGAGCTGCGACGACATCTGGTGGCTCTCGTCGAAGTAAAGAGAGGAGTCGCGGACCGAGTCCTCGGCGAGCATCCTCAGGAGGACGCCGTCGGTCACTATCTTGATCCTCCCGCCTACGTTGAGCTTGGTGTCCTTGGTTATGATTGCGAGCTCGTCCTTGAGGTGGGGGTGGAGCGACTGGAGGGAGTAGTACAGGGCGTTGCAGGTGGCGCGGGAGGGTTCGCGGACTAGGACGTCTCTGTTCCCGTGGAGGAGCTCGAACTCGTGAACCGGGGCCACGGTGCTCTTCCCAGTCCCCACGTCGCCGAGGAGGAGGAAGTGGTCTGAGAAGTCGATGGAGCCCAGAATCGAGTAGATTGGCAGGTCGCGCCTTGCCCCGCCGGGCCCGCCGCTCGCTGGCATCGGTGGAGGGGTGTCGATGCCGACGCTATCCACGATCCCTGCCACTTCCGGGGTACCGGCCTCTAAGCCGGGTGATAAACTGGAGGCGGCCTGCTGGCGCAGCCGGGCGCGTCCACGGCTAGCCCCAAGTGTTGCAGGCTGGCGCCTGCCCCTGCGAAAGTCCCGCCCCGGTTGGGACTGGCATCCAAATGGATGCTGTTATGCCCCCAGCCAGGATTGGGACAACCATATGCGTGCCCTTTGCGCGCCTTGTTCGATTGTCTCTTCTCATCCTGGTTGATCGCCCTTTGAAGAGTTGAACCTCCGTGGGACTCCTCAGATGGGGATGGGGACCACCATATGGTGGTCGGTTGATGGCCTGAACATGTGGCCCTCGCGGATCTGCGAAGCAGTCAATAAATAGCGGTTTGAATCAATCACATACTGCTGTGATAACCGTCTGCAGCAAGAGTGATTGCTCTGAAGCGGAGTGCGTCGAGTTAACCGAGCGCGAGTCGTCCGTATGTAATGTCATCTGTGCCTCAAGCGCACCAATCTCCTTCGGAGGTTTGAGGGAGTCAACCGGCCTGCACCAAGAGATAGTGTCGAGGATCGTCCGCAGATTGCTGATACATGGGCTGATCAGAAAGGCCGACGGCAGATACATAGGCGAGTGCAGTCAATAATTACCTCCGTCTACTACGAGAAGCAGATGACCATGCCGGCCCCCGCGCTTCTTGCGTTTGTTTCGTTTCCTGCTTGCGGCCACAGGAAAGAGTGTCTTTCTGAATTGTTGGGGACATATCTGCTTGTCTTCATCGGACCCGCCTCCGTCGTGGTTGCATCTCTGGTTCCCAACCTTTCCTCTTTGGGAGCACTGACCTCAGTTGCGGCAGTCTTCGGGTGCACTGTAGCCTCGTTGATCATCCTTCTGGGGAAGCACTCGGGCGCTCACATCAACCCCGCTATCTCCGTGGCAAATGCGGTTGCAGGGACATTGAGGAAGGAGCTGCTCCTGCCCTACATCGCGTTTCAGCTCTTGGGTGGATTGTTGGCTGGCCTGAGTCTCAGAATCGTGTTCGACAATCTGGCCTCCACTTCCTATCTCGGCTCGACCAGGCTCGCAGCCGGGATAACCCCAATCGAGGGGATTATTCTTGAGATTGCAGGAACCTTCGCGCTCGCCATCTCGGCGATGTTCGCTTCCTCATTCATCCGCAACCCCGTCTGTCAAGGAATCCTCGTAGGTTCAACCCTGTTCGCCCTGATCATGCTCATTGGCCCCCTAACGGGGGCTTCCTTCAACCCCGCCAGGAGCATCGGGCCCTCGATCTTCTCAGGTTACTTCTCCGGGCAAGTAGTATACTGGGTGGGGCCGCTGGCGGGCGCGGGGCTCGCCGGATTGACGTTTGGGGCGTCGAAGAGACATCATGGCCAAAGAAGATAGCTCGATTCTTTTCGTGTGCGTCCATAACGCAGGCAGGAGCCAAATGGCCGCGGCGTTTGCCAAGGAACGCGGCCTGAAGGCAACGAGCGCGGGCACCGTTCCCGCTTCCGAGGTTAACCCGACCGTAGTCCAAGCGATGAAAGAGAATGGAATCGACCTCTCGTCCCAGGCGCCAAGAGAACTGACGATTGAAATGATCAACGATGCGAGCCTGGTCGTCACAATGGGATGCTCGGTCGAAGAGGCGTGCCCAAGACCGATGCTCGCCCAGATGCAGAAGAAACTTGTGGATTGGGACCTTCCCGACCCCAAAGGAAAACCAATCGCCGAAGTGCGGAGGATCAGGGACGAAATCGAGAGGCGTGTTACGGAGCTTTCAAAGAGCCGACGGCAGGCTTCTTTGCTTTGATGTGTGAACTGAAGTACCTGAACGGATACTCTCCGATGTTCGAGTCCGACAAATGTTCGATCAGCACTTCTTGAAATCCCACGGTTTCAAGCAACCTCTTGTATTCTGAGTCAGTGAGTGCTCCTGCGATGCAGGCTGACCAAGAGTCCATGTCACTCCTCGCGGAAGATGGAATCTCACTTTGAAGAGTGACGTCAGCTACTGCGAACCCTCCACCACTTTTCAGCACGCGAAGGGATTCCCTGAAGACAGCAGGCTTGTCGGGCGAGAGGTTGATCACGCAGTTCGATATTACGTAGTCCACGCTGGTTGACCTGACCGGCAAGTGTTCAATCTCCCCCAGCCTGAACTCCGCATTCGCGTACTTGTCTCCGTACTTCGACTTCGTTTCTCTCGCTCTCCAGACCATCTCTGGAGTTGAGTCCACGCCTATCGCTCTTCCCCTCTCGCCTATGAGTCTGGAAGCCCTGAAGATGTCTAAACCACCGCCGCTTCCGAGGTCGAGCACCACATCGCCTTCTTTCAGGTTCACAAGGAGCAAGGGGGAGCCGCACCCAGCGCTGACTGAGGACGCCTCTACAGGTGCAGTTTCGCCTAATTGAATCAGACTTGAATCTCTGCAGCAGCCGTCCTCATCGCAACTGTCAGAGTTGGAAGACACTGCCATCTTGGCGTATCTCTCCTTGACTGCCTTCCTGACTTCCAGCTCGGACATACTCTCGCAGACAGTTCGATGCACTATTTATTGACTGAGCGAAAGGAAGACCAGGATCCAGATTCGACTCGGGTCGGTCGAGTCGAAAGAGTGCGAATATAGCCCCGATTCATCGAAGAAGCATGAAGCCGCCCCGGCCAGGATTAGAGCGACCATATGGATGTCCTTCCAGTGGACACTGAGCCTGCCAAGGGTTCGTTTCCGGTGGGGTACGGCCGGCCTTTATACTGGCGGGTTGGATGCCCTGGTAAGCACCATGCCAATGTTGACGAAGTGGCATTGGGGCGTATCTCCCGTTGGTTCGATGGATGCGCTCACCAATTAAAGGGGGATCCAAGGGAGTTTGGGGTCATGCCTACGCTTGAGCTCGCCGACGTCAATTCAGGCTACGGAGACAGGGAAGTACTCCATCACATCACCTTCAAGGCTCGGGAGCCTGCAATCTACGTTGTACTGGGACCCAACGGCGCTGGCAAAACCACTCTGTTCAGGACGATAGCTGGAATCCTCGAACCTCACTCAGGTCATGTTCTTCTCGACGACGAAGACCTGACGAGGTCAGAAGAAGGGAGGAAGAGGATCAACTACCTCTCGCACTACAATGCCATTCCAGAAGAGATGACGGTCTGGCACGCTCTCGACTTTTACGCCAAGATAGAGGGTGGCAAGGCCGACGATGCAATCACTCTTCTTGAGCTCGGTGAGCTGAAGGACAAGAAAGTCTCTGACCTCTCTCAGGGTCAGAAGAAGAGGGTGTCAATAGCGAAAGTCTTTCTGACGGAAAGGGATCTGTATCTCCTAGACGAGCCCACTTCCAACCTCGACCCTGCCGTGTCAAAGGAGATACGCGACATCCTGCTTAGGTTGTCGAAGGAGAGGATTGTCCTATACTCTTCCCATAACCTCTACGAAGCTCGGGACGTTGGCACGAACCTGATACTTATTCGAGACGGGACCCTCGGGTACTACGGCAAAATCTCCGACATCAAGTCGAAAGAGTACAAGGTTGGATTCAGGACGACAACGGACATCTCGAAGATGGTGGACGCGAAACTCGAAGGTGGCTACTACGTGATGAGCTTCGTGACTCCGGACGGGGCGGGCTTGGTCCTGAAGAAACTCGTCGAGAACGGCGTGGTCATCACTGAGATGCGGGAGCTGGACAACCCACTTCAGGCTCTATTCGAAACAACATCTCAAAGTGAAGTGGAGGCGAGCTGAGACGAGCAGCGGACAAGGGATGGTAATCGCAAGGAGGAGCGTATCACTCTCAAAGACATACCTGATCTTCGGAGTAATCCTGTCCATTGTGGGCTGCCTATTTGCGAGCACATCAGGTTTGGTCAGCAATGGCGTGGCGACGGGTACGCCCACTACTGCCACTGCCGCGGCGGATACATCAGAAGGCCTACCTTATCTTGCGGTGCCCTTTCAGTCGCTGGCCGCAATTCTATTCGCCACTCCCGTCCTCCTGCTCTTTGTGTACGACAAGAACAACGGAGTTCTGGAGTATCTGTTGTCCCTTGGGATGAACCAACGAGACATCTACAGGCAGTATCTGAAGGGAGCACTGATACTTGCGACCGCCATCGTCTCCTTCGACGTCATCATTGACGTGATTGTCGGACTGATCGAGGGCGTTGCGAGGTCGACGATTGAGATCTCGGGCCTCGTTGCTGCTGTTGCCCTGGCCGCGGTGTCCTTCGGAACACTGCTGATGACGTCGTTCAGCTCGCTACAGAAGCAGCGGATTGGTGCGAACCAACCGCTCGGACAGGCCATCGGATCAGTCGTAGTCGTGCCATCCTACATTCTTCCACTCGTCGTCCCTTCGATCGCCTTCTGGATCGACCTGGTTTATGCAGGGGCAATCGTAGCGCTCGCGTTGCTCACGTATTCCCTTTCAAGCCGATGGATCAGCAGAGAGAAGCTGCTTCCTTAGAGTCCAGCATTTGGGCGTAATGCCGAGCGAGAGCACGCATGGAAGCCCGAATCTAACCCTGATTCGTGGAAGAGGCTTGAAACTGCCCCGGCCGTGCATTTCAGTCCTCGGGTGCAAATCCCCGGCGGTACCAATGCCCTGCGAGGTTGCGGGTTCGAATTCCTTTCGGCCCATCTAAGCTTAGAATGAACTCTGTCTAGTGAATAGAGCGTGATTCGGGGCATTATTCGAGGCGGTTGGAAAGGACGTCTGTCGCGACAGTCGAGCCATCCGTGCCTGGCTGCTGACTTTGCGAGCACTGATTCCACAGTAGCCTTGCCAATCTTGTATCCTATATGCTCGAACATAGCTTCCTCCCCTTCTCTTAGTATTCTCTGTAATCGAAGTACCATGCCTCACGGTTTTGACGATGGCGGATTCTCGTTCCGCAATCTTGCTTGCAAGAAGAGAGGGGCCACTCAGTCTCGTAGAATCCACGAGCAGGGATGTCCGGGGTCAACAAACGAAAGGGATAGCGCTAAATGCCATATGACAGAGAGAGCCCCAAATGAAGGCAATCGTACGCACAAAATACGGGCCTCCAGATGTTCTCCAGCTCAAAGAGGTAGAGAAGCCTGCTCCCAAGGATGACGAAGTGCTGGTAAGAGTTCATGCAGCATCCGTGAACGCATATGATTGGCATGCCCTGAAAGGCGAGCCATTCCTGGTGCGACTCATGGGCTTTGGGCTCCTAAGACCGAAGAAACAGATACTCGGATCTGACTTTGCGGGGCGGGTCGAAGCCGTTGGCAGAAGAGTAGAGCAGTTTCAGCCAGGTGACGAAGTGTACGGGATGGGAGGGGGCTTCGCCGAATACGTATGCAAGCGTGAAGACCGGTTGGCATTGAAACCGGCCAATGCTTCGTTCGAGGAGGCAGCGGCCGTGCCCATGGCAGCGATCACCGCCCTACAGGGTCTTCGCGACAGGGGACATATTCGGCCAGGGCAGAAGGTCTTAATCGAAGGTGCGTCTGGCGGCGTCGGAACTTTCGCGGTTCAAATTGCGAAGTCGTTCGGGACCGAGGTGACCGCGGTGTGCAGCCCACGGAATTTGGATCAGGCGCGTTCGATTGGGGCGGACCATGTCATTGACTACACTCAAGAGGATTTCACGAAGAGCGGAGAACGCTATGACCTGATTCATGTTGCCAACGGGAATCATTCGATCTTCAGTTACAGGCGCGTATTGAATCCCAATGGGGTTTGTGTAATGACGGGAGGAGGAGGATCGATGCCTGGAATGTTCCTTTCGATGCTCCTGACGCCCTTGATATCAAAGACCGGGAGCAAGAAGATGACAAGCATGATGGCGCAAGTAAGGCAAACAGACTTGATCTTCATGAAGAGTCTTATTGAAGCAGACAAAGTGGTACCTGTCATAGAAAGACGCTACCCTCTTAGTCAGGCTCCTGAAGCTCTCCGGCATCTAGGAGAAGGACACGCTCAAGGGAAATTGGTCATAACCATGGATCAAGACGACAAACCTAACTGAGCGCCTGCGCCAGACGCAAACCGAAAAGCGTGTTCTGCTGCCTCGGAAGGATTCTCTCCCTGACCGAAGAGTAGCGTACCAGGTCCCGTCAGATTCACTTAGTTCTCCAAGTGAATCCTGGCGCTAGGACAATCCCTCTGCCAACTTGACTGAGCTCTGCCGGCCAAGTGGTCGATTGGCACAACGAGACTGGAATCATGGCTTTGAGAGGGCAGTTCACTGCTCAGTAGGACGGGCCTAGCTTCTTGAAACTAGTCTAGCCCTCGCAAGTCTAGCTCTCAGGCCACTGACCAAGACTGCACAATCAAGCGCCCTGACGGGGATTACCATTCCTGGGTACCGAATCCCCGAGAATCCTCTCCGTCTCATGTGAAAGCTGTGCCCCGGCCGGGATTCGAACCCGGGTCGCCGACTCGAAAGGCCGGCATACTTTCGGCTTGCTCGCGTTGAGTTGACCGGGCTGTACGCGCACAGCTCTGTACTACCGGGGCTGGTTGGGCCCTCGCTCTTTCGGCACTTAGAGCTTTCCGCTCACTTCGCCTTCATGAAGCACCACTCGCCCAGGGCGTCGAACAGGGCCCTCGTCTCCGGGCCGCGGGGGAGGCGTCCTGAGTCTACCAGAAACATCCCGTCCGCCGGTAGGTACGTGGTCCTTGGGCCCTTCTCGCCAGCCACCCTCAGTGTGGCCGCTGCCTCGGCCGGCTCCAGCTTGGACTCGTAGTATTGCCTGCCCCCGTAGATCCGGACGCGGCATCCCTCGCTAGGGAAGTCGGTGAGCACAGGCGCCTTGCCGCTGCAGGCACTCAGGATGGCGGCGGCGACGGCCCTCTCGTCGGGGCTGAGGGCGCACTCCCCCGCCGAGCGGAGAGCCCTCCATGTCGCCGATGACTCGAGGCGAGGCGAGAACTTCAGGAGACAGCGGGGGCCCCTCCCTTCGACCCTGAAGTAGAGCCCCGACAGCCACCTCAAGCTCGCGGTCCGTTTCGGCATCCCTAGGATTGTGGGGATGGCAGGGAACAGGGCGTCGGCCATGTCGGCCCTTGACCAGCAGAGGCCCTTGGGGTCGACATGAAGAATGACGTCCTTCCCAGCCGCCACAAGCAGGCTCCCCTGGTCGACGGAGTACCCCTTCGATTCGAGCCTCGCGGCTACAGCTGCGAGCTGGGCTGGGGTGAGCTTTGGGAGCAGTGCGTAGTTGACGCTCAAGAGCCTGTACTCTCGGAGCGCGAAGGCCTGCATCGCGCTTCATCATGAAGAAATGTTATATAGAATCTATAGGCGAAAGACCAGGGTTTCTGCTTTGGCCGGCCGCAGAGTCGTATCATTCGAGTCGATAGAGGCGAGGATGAAGTCCTACGCGCTCCGGGCCGACAAGGCCCTGGAGCTGGAGCTCGGGATCTACAGGCATTCGAGGTTCCACGATCCGCTGGTCTACGCCGTAGAAGGGGGGAAGCGCGTCAGGCCGGTGATGCTCATGCTAGCGGCAGAGGCGCTCGGGTGCAAGAATGACACCGTCCTTGATGCCTGCGTGGCGGTCGAGCTGCTGCACACGGAGTCTATAATCCAGGACGACATAATCGACGAGGAGAAGGCGAGGAGGTCGAAGATGACCTTCCACATGAAGTACGGCGAGAGCGCGTCCCTACTTACCGCGGACTTCGTGTTCGCCATAATCTTGGCGATTGCGGCCCGCTACAGGGACAAGCGCGTGGCCCAAGAGATAAGCAACGCCTCGCTCCAGATGGCCGAAGGGGAGTACTCGGAGCTCACCATCGACCCCCGAGTCTACAGCCTGACGTGGGACGAGTACCTCAAGATCATAGCGGACAAGACGGCGGCCCTCTTCGAGACATCCGCCAAACTTGGTGCGCTGATAGCGGGGGCGGGGGAGAAGGAGGTCACCGCCATGGCCCAGTACGGGAGGAGCATCGGGCTGGCCTACCAGCTCAGGGACGACCTCCTGGACTGGAGGAACCAAGACAAGATCGCGTTAGGTCTCCTGAGGAGCCATAGCGAGAGTGAGGTGGTGGGTAAGATGACCGCGCTGTCGCAGACGTACGCAGAAGAGGCGAAGAGGCAGCTCATGGCCCTCCCGAGAAGCAGCGCCACTGAGTTCCTGGAAGACCTCTCGGACTTCACGATTCAGAGAGAGTTCTGAGAGCGGAGCTTCGGACGCAGGCTCGTCTGCCTAACCAGACTGCCCGAGGATGACGAAGGCTATGGCGAACCCGTAGATTGCGATTGCCTCTGCGAGGACGACGAAGATCAGGGCCGTGGTCCTGACCTCGGCCTTCTCGGTGACGGCCGCGATTGCCGCCGACCCGGAGGTGCCTACGCCTATGCCTGCGCCGAGAGCGGCGAGGCCGAAGGCTATCCCGGCTGCGATGAACTTGTTCCCGTTGGAGGTCGTCGTCGTGGACGTCTGGGCGAAAGCGGGCCCTGGCATGGCTGTCAAGGTGATCGCGAGAAAGACCGCGGCTAGAAGCAGAACAGGCGCTTTGCGCATGAGTTGACGAATGGGCGCATCAGCAGACCGCTTATAAGTTTTGTAGGAATATTCGACGCCTGGAAGGGCATCTCAGTTTCTGAGGCTGGAGAGTATCCTCTTCGGCTCCACTCCCGCTTCTATCCCGATGGCGATGGCGGCGAGGTTACCGACCTCGAACTCCAGGAGCTTGATGAGGGCGAGGGCGGCTCCTGGGGTGAGCCCCTGCCAGACGAAGGCCAGAGTTGCGGTCTTCTTTGCCGCACGGGCGAACTCGTCCTCGACGGCGTCGACCAGCTCTTCGTCGCTGCGGGTCGGGGGGAGTTTGAATCCGTAGATTGGCTCGAGCAACTTGACCGCGTCGGCAGGGGAGTCGGCGCCAACCATGCTGGAGAGGACTGCCGCGGATACGCGCCTCGTGGGCCGCACGGCGAGTTCTCGGATTTCGGCCTCTGGAAGGCCCCACAGCTTTGCCCTAATGACGCTGAGCGTGTTGTACCCGTCTACGTCCAGTGACACGATGTCCTTCACGCCGTTGGCGTCCGCCGCCTTGGAGGAGTAAGCCTTGGTGTTCAGGGAGTACTCCCTTGAGATGGCCGAGAGCACAGCGTGGTCCAGATAGAGGTCGAAGAGCCTGAGTTCGTTCCTGGCCGAGTAGTTTGAGAGCGCCCGCTCGGCGTCGGAGTGAAACTCCGTCCCTGCCAGTGAAGCGACGGCCTCGGTTATGTCCCTGGCTGAAAGGACCTTCACCATGAGGTCTCGCCTCCCGGCCAGCTCCTCCGCCTTCATGTCAAGGAACTCCGCGGTGTCTTCGAATGTCCTGTTCAGTGCCTTCGCCTTCAGGGCAAGCTTGAGGTCCCAGACGATGTTCTTCAGGTAGTAGAGCTCCAGGATGCCGTACTTGCCAGCGCTCTTGGTGATGGACCTGTGGACGGTGGCGAGCCTTCCCCTGAGGGCGAGCTCGATCTTTCTCGCTGTGAACGGGGGCGACAGCCCAGAGACGACCTCAGAGTAGGACGTCCCCTTCAGCCTGTTCACGAGCTCGTCGAGGGTCGCTGCCTCCGCGAGCTTCTGGACGGCCCCGGCGTCGAGGAGGGTGCCCCTTAGCGCGAAGGCCTTGGTGCCAACATAGATCCTGCTGGACATAGGATGGTCCCCGAAATCTCGTCCAGGTTGCCCCCGAACCTCTTATAACGATTCTAAGTCCCGATGGCCCCGTCCGCGTCCACGCCGCCGACCGGCCCTGCGGCGGCAAGCCTTCGTATGTGGATGGAGTCCCTCGGCAGGACGAGGCCGTAGTGAAGCCTGTACCGCGCGCACCGCGTTGTCCAAGCAGAGTGAGGTTCCGGAATTGGAGAGGTTGGTCACGATTTGGTTGTCAGCTTGGCCGTCCCGACGCTGTCCTCGTTGTTCGTCCCCAGCATACGTCGTTTGCAAGGTCACCTTCACAGCCCTCAAATCAGATGACGCAACGACACAGTCATTTGCCGAGAGGAGAAGCGTCTTGCAGGCGCTGCAGGGATGGCCTCCACTGCATCTGCGAGAGGCCCGCCCCAATTCCAACCATTCTCGCGTTCATGCACGGACAGAAGTCATCATTGGAAACACTGACCTGCTGCGACAGCAACGAGCTCTGGGCCCGGCATGTGTGCCAGCGAGGTCGGCGCCAACCTTGGCTCGTCTACAGGGCGAAGCCTTCTGACCAGCGTCCCTGCTCACTGGTGCGCCTAGAGTTGCATACTAACCCATTAGGCTTATAACGGAACCGCGGCGCGGGCCGAAACGCAAAGCGTGTAACTGTTGGGTCTAGCCCGCCTCACGAAGGTCACGGTCATCTCCCCTAGAAGCGAGTACGAGCAGGTCGCCAAGGCGCTCGCGCAGTTCGAAGACTTCCACCCTATCGACGGCGGCGTCGGCAAGTTCGACCCGAAGGTCGAGGAGCTTGCCGTCAAGGCGGTCAGGCTCTTCGCCCAAGCCGACCAGGCTGCGAAGGACCTGGGCCTCCAGCCGACGCCCGGCTGGATGGACATGGTCTTCGGGGGGGTCAAGGTGGAGAAGAGCACTTACGAGGCCGCCCACTGGGAGGAGCTCCTCGACAGGGCGGACAGGGAGCTCGACCCCATAGCCCAGGAGGTCAAGACGCAGAAGGCCGCGCTACAGAAGGCGGCCAAGGAGGAGTCGGACGCCCGCACCGCCATGGACGCCCTACATGCGGTCTCGTCCCTCTCGGCTGACCTGACCGGGCTCTCGTCCCTCAATCGTGTAAGGGCTGCGGTGTGCATAGTCAGGAACTCCGCCGTGCAGGAGTTCAGGAACTCGCTCCCGAACCCGATCTTCCAGGCGCAGCAGCTGAACGAGACGGAGTCGCTGGTCCTCGTTGCCGTGCCTGCAGCAGACGCCCAGACTCTGGACAGGACAATGAAGGCTCTAGAGCTCAGGCAGCTCGCTATACCCCCGGCACTTCCGCAGAACCCCTCCCAGGCCTTCAAGGAGCTGGAGCAGGAGGCCAGCGCGGCTCGCGACAGGCGGACCGAGGTCGAATCCAAGCTCTCTGAAATCAAGGAGAGGTCCGGCAGCCGCCTCCTCGGGGTGAGGGAGCTGACCGAGGCCGCCAGGGACATGCTCGACGAGGCGAGGGCATCAGGGGACCTCAAGCGGCTCGCGACGATCTCAGGATACATCCCGTCGAAGGACGAAGGTCGCTTCACGGAGCTGTTCGGAAGGTGGATGACGTTCACGGAACCTGCGAAGGTCGGGGAAGGCGAGAAGCTCCCCGTTCTATTCGAGAACTCGAGGGGGGCCAGCCTGTGGGAGCCCATAACCAAGGAGCAGGGAATCCCGGGGAAGCACGAAGTCGATCCCACGCCTCTCATATCGTTCGTGTTCCCGATCTTCTTCGGGTTGATGTTCGGCGACTTCGGGCACGGCCTGCTGCTCACCCTCTTCGTGCTCTTCGTCCGCCAGAGAGTGAGCGGATCGAAGAGGCAGTGGGCCGACATATTCCTGGCCTTCGGCATCTCGTCGATGGTCTTCGGAGTGGTATTCGGCGAGTTCTTCGGGTTCTCGCTCTACTCGGCGCTTCCGATACCCCCGATAGCCAGCTACCTGAACATCGACATCATAAACCGTAGCGGCGCGTCCCCGGTCCCGGACATCGCCAACTTCGAGAAGCTGATGATCATCTCCATCATGATCGGTACCGCGCACCTGACGACGGGGCTGTCGCTCGACGTCTACGAAGGCGTCAAGGCGGGGGAGCGGATGCACGTCCTCCTGGAGAAGCTCCCAGCGCTGACCATGTACCTCTCGGGCATCGGCTACGGGGTCGCATTCGTGGTGGGGGGATTCAGCTTCAACGTGCTGGCGAGCACGGCCACGGTCCCCTCCCTCGGCGTCCAGAACAGCGTGCTCGGCGCCGCGTCGCTTGCAATCCTGATCCCCTCGATGCTCGTCCTGCTGCTCGGTAAGGCGGTCGCTGTGAAGATGGGCAGAGTCAAGGGCATCTCCTTCGCAGGGGCAATCTCCGGCGGCGGCCTTGAGGTGTTCGAGAAGATACTCCAGTTCCTCTCCAACACCATCAGCTACGTGAGGCTCGCCGTCATGCTGCTCGTCCACGCCGTCCTGCTGCTCATAGTCATACAGTTCTTCCCGCCGTCGAACCTCGAGTTGGCCCCCGCCTGGGTGGTGTTCAACCTCCTGGTCCTGGCACTCGAGGGGCTCATCGTCTACGTCCAAGACCTGAGGCTCCACGTGTACGAGTTCTTCACGAAGTTCTACACTGGGACCGGCGCCCCCTTCAGGAAGATACTCCCCGCAAGGCCGCGGGCGGGAATAAAGTGGGTCTGACCTAGGCCCCGACGTTGGCGGCCGCGGACGAGGCCAAGTTCATAGCCTGCTGCGGGAACAGCCCGATGCCGATCACCAGGCCCACCAGCACGGCGAAGACGAGCACGTACCAGAAGGGCTCCGCGACCCTCACCGAGTTCTCCCCCTCGTCGAAGTACATCCTCTTTACCACCCAGCCGTAGTACCCCAGGCTGAGGGCGCTGTTCAGGATGCCCGCCAGGGCGAGCCACCCGAAGGGTCCGTTGGCAACTGACAGGAACAGCAGGAGCTTGCTCCAGAAACCGCTCAGGGGCGGGACCCCGGCGAGTCCGAGCATGGCGACCGCCATGGCGAAGGCCGTGATGGGCATCCTCCTGCCGAGGCCGTCGAAGGCCCCGAGGTCTGCACGCTTGAGCTGTAGCAAGACCACCGCAGCGACCAGGAAGGCAATCCCCGTGAGCATCGCGTGGTTGATGACGTGGAAGATGGCCCCCGTCATGCCGAGTGTAGCGCCGACGGACGACGGGTTGTTTGTGTAGGCGACGAAGCCGATCATTATGTATCCGGCCTGGGCGATGCTGGAGTAGGCGAGCATCCTGGTGATGCTCTTCTGGGTGAGGGCGCTGATGTTGCCCACGGTCATAGTGATGAGCGCCAGCACAGCGAACACGTTGGCCATGGTGAAGAGGGAGTTCTGGGTGAGGACGTAGACAGTCGTGATCGCCAGCACCACCCGGATGGCTGCGATGAAGCCCGCCTTCTTCGTGGCGGCCGCGAGAAGCGTGCTGACGGTGGTGGGGGCCCCCTCGTACGCGTCCGGGATCCACATGTGGAACGGGACTATGGACATCTTGAATCCGAACCCAGCCACGAATAGGAGAACGGCGAGGCTGGCCAGGGCCGACGGGTGAGACTGGGAGAACAGGAGCGAGCCGAAGCCCTGCGCCACGGTCGAGATCTGCGTGGACCCGGTGAGGCCGTAGGCCAGGCTGATGGCGTAGAGGAGGATGGCCGACGACATGGCGCCGATGATCGCGTACTTCACTGCCGCCTCGTTGGAGCGGAGCCTCTTGTCGAAGCCGGCGAGGACGTAGGTCGGGAGGCTCATGAGCTCCCAGGCTACGAAGAGCATGAGCAAGTCCTGGGAGTACGAGAGGAGGAGCATCCCGAGGGCCGTGAACGACAGCAGGCTGTAGTAGACCGCGCTGTTGGGGCCCCTCTGTGACTCGAGCGATGCGACGGTCACAGCCAGGGTGATGCCCACGGTGACCAGGGCGAAGACGCCGCCAAGCTGGTCCTCCGAAAGCAGGCTGCCGAACCAATCGATGGTCCCTGGGTAGGCCGTCGACAGGCCGACGAGCAGGACCGTGGCCGAGAGGACGGCCGCCAGGAGGTATCCTGGCAGCTTGGGGTCCTTGGTCCTTCGGACCTGGAGCAACGGGAGCAGCAGGGAGGACCCGGCCAGGAGGACGATGGCGACGGAGACGAAGTCGATCAGGCTACGCCAGCCCCCTCAGGAATTCCGCCACCGGGAGCGCCGGCGTGAGTATGAGGTAGGACGCCACGATAAGGACCACGAGCGGAACGAGGTAGGCTGCGAAGGCTGCGACGTCGTCCCATCCCATGTCGCGGACCTGGCCTCCTTCTGAAGGCGAAAGGACGGTGCGCTTCAGCATCCAGAGGAAATAGCCAGCGGTGATGACTGGGACCAGAATCGAGACGGCGAGGATGGGGTAGGCCGTTATCCCGGCGGCAATCACCATGAACTCGGCGAGGAAGCTTGCGAAAGGCGGGAGGCCCATTGCTGCCACCGAGGCAAGGACGAGGATCGTCGCCGTCCTGGGCATGGTCCCGCCGAGACCCCTCAGGAGTGGAATCTCCCTGGTGCCCGCCTGGTGGTGGATGTACCCTGACAGCATGAAGAGGCAGCCCACAGCGAGGGCGTGCGCGACCATCATGAAGATGGCCCCCTGGATGCCGAGGAGGTTTCCTGAGACTATGGTGGCGTAGGCACCGAAGAGCACGAAGCCCATGTGGTTGATCGAGGTGAACGCGATCATCTTCTTCAAGTCCTTCTGGAGTATGGCGGCGATCGCGCCATAGAACATGGAGAAGAGCCCGAGGGCGAGGAATACCCAGCCATACTGGGCTGAGGCGGTGGGGAAGAGACCGAGGCTGATGCGCAGGAACCCGTAGCCGCCCATCTTCAGCAGGACCCCTGCCAGGAGGACGGAGATGGGGGAGGGCGCTTCGACGTGTGCATCAGGGAGCCAGGTGTGGAAGGGGACCAGCGGCAGCTTGACCGCGAAGCCGATGAACGAGGCCAGGAGGGGCAGGTACTGCAGCCCAGCTGGAATCTTGCCGGCGAGCGCCGGGATGTCGAAGGACGCGGCCACCCCAGCCCCGGTCATGCCGAGGTAGACGTACAGGAAGCCCAGGAGCATTATCGTGCTGCCGGTGTAGGTGAAAATGATGAACTTCATGGCAGCGTACTTGCGGCGCGGCCCGCCCCAGACGCCGATGAAGAAGAACATGGGTATGAGGACGATCTCCCAGAAGATGTAGAACAGGATGAGGTTCAGCGACGTGAAGACGCCCATTATTGCGCCCTCGAAGAGGAAGATCAGGGCATAGTATTCGGGCTCGTGGTGGTCGATGAGCTTCCTCGACCCGATGACTACGAGTAGCGTGAGGAACCCGGACACGAAGATCAAGGGCGAGCTGAGACCGTCGACGCCAAGCATGTAGTCGAGCCCGAGGAAGTTGAAGTTGACCCAGGAGTACTTCGCCTGGAAGAGGAACTGCCCCGGCGCAGGCGGGCTCGCGTAGACCTTCCAAGCCACGTAGGCAGAGACGAGGAAGACGGCCGCTCCGAGGGCCATCGACGAGTAGATCCCCCAGCGCCTGTTCATCCGCGTCATCAGGTAGACGAGCGGGGACGCGGCCAGCGGCAGGAAGATCAGCAGCGAAAGCACGAAGCTCACGGCAGCTTGACCCCCAGCGCCAGCAGCAACAGGACCACCAGCACTACCACGCCTGCCGCGAAGACCTCCACATAGTTCTCGACTACCCCTGTCTGGATCCGCCTCGCGGCCCTAGAAAGCGCCTTGCCCGCGGTGGCGAAGCCGTTGGCGACCCCGTCGACTATCCGCGAGTCGACCCAGTTGCCCGCCGTGGAGAAGGTGGTCCCGAGGGCCGACCCTGCGTCGTTGACCCTGAAGAGCCCGTCGAGGTCGAAGGTCTCGCTGAGCCACCGTGAGGCGGCCGTGGGTGCGTCCACGAACACCTTGTAGTACACTGCGTTGATGTACCACCTGTTGGCCAGGAAGGTGTAGAGCCCGTGCATGAACCCCGTGGGTCCGACGAAGCTCGACGGTTGAGCCCTCCTCAGGAGGTAGAAGGATGCCGCGGCGATGAAGCCCAGGGCCACGAATGCGAAGGCTATGGCGGACGACTGCGCGTCGAACCCGGCGGCGGGAGCCGACGTCACCCCAGGGTAGAGCGACTGGATGTAGCTCGTCGCCGCTGAGTTGAGGCTAGCCTCGATGTTCAGGGATGGGACGACCTGGCCCGCGAGGGCGACGAGGCCGATCAGCACGGTCGCGCACGCAAGGAGGACGTAGGGCACCCACATCATCGGGCTGGGCTCTTGCATGTGGTGGCCTGCCGCCTCGACTTGCTCGAGCTTCTGGCTGCGGCCCCCGAAGAAGACGATCCCCAGCATCCTGAAGGAGTAGAAGGCGGTGAGTCCCGCCGTGACCGCGCCTACGGCGAAGAGGGCGTACTGGCCGGACCCGTAGGCGACCGCCAGCACCGCGTCCTTGCTCCAGAAGCCGCTGAACGGAGGTATGCCCGAGAGAGAGGCGACGGCTATCAGGAACGCCGCGAAGGTGAGCTTCATCCTGCTGCGCATGCCGCCCATGTCGCTGATGTACTTCGAGTCGGCGGCGTGGATCAGCGCTCCGGCGGCGAGGAACAGGCAGGCCTTGAAGATGGCGTGGCTCATCAGCTGGTAGAGCGCGGCAGACAGGCCGGACGCGAAGTTCGTCGAGAGGCCCGCGAGGCCTATGGCCATCATCATGTAGCCTATCTGCGACATCGTGGAGTAGGCGAGGATCTTCTTCAGTTCGAAGCCGACCAGGGCCTGGCTGGCGGCCAGGATTGCTGTGAAGGCCCCGATCCAGGCGACGGTGAGGAAGAAGGGCTGGACCGTGGCCACGCCGATGGACGGGGTGAGCTGGGCAGCGAAGTAGAACAGGGGCGCAATCCTGGCAACCAGGACGACCCCCGCGTTGACCATGGTCGCGGCGTGGATCAGGGCTGAGACAGGCGCGGGGCCAGCCATGGCGTCGGGGAGCCACTCGTGGAGCGGGAACTGGGCGGACTTGCCGATGGCCCCCCCGAATATGAGAAGGGCGACGGGGACGAGCAGCCCCGAGTGCGCGAGCCTAGGGACCCACACCCCGGAGGTCGAGGCCAGGAGGGAGTAGTTGAAAGTCCCCGCATAGTAGAACAGGATGAGGATCCCCGCGAGCATGGCCACGTCGCCTACCCTCGTCATGACGAAGGCCTTCATGCCGGCGTGCGACGGCGGGTACGCCTGGTCCTCGCCGAGGGCCTTGTCCCCCGGCGTCCCGACCCAGTCCTTGGTCTCGTCCCTCCAGTAGTGCCCGATGAGGGCGTAGCTGCAGAGGCCGACCATCTCCCAGCCGATGAACAGAGAGAGCAGGTTGTCGGAGAGGACGATGAGCTGCATGCTCCCTATGAAGAGGCTCACGAAGAAGAAGTAGCGGTTGTGGCCGCCGTCCTCCTTCATGTAGTCTAGGCTGTACACCATGACCAGGAAGCTGATCCAGGCGACGACGTTGGCCAGTATCGCCGTGTAGGGGTCGGTGAGGACTCCCATCGAGAGCCCCTGGAACCCAGGCACGCCCGAGACCCAGTTGCCCGGACCGGAGATCCAGGGCACGGACTTAGGGATGACCGAGTAGTCCACCTGGAGGGTCTGCCCCGTCAGCGTCGGGACGAGCATGCTCAGGGCGAAGAGGGCGGAGACGAAGGAGGAGGCCACGGCGACGTAGCTTGAGAGCCTCCCGGCCCTCCTGAGGGCGGCCGTGGCGAGGGCGCCGACGAACGGGGTGGCGAAGACCAGCCACACGCAGTAGGACGGGAGGACGTAGGTCACGCCGGTATCACTCCCCCCACGAAGTGGATGCTGGTGAGCCCCGTGAAGAACTTCATGAGGAACCCGGAGACCAGGTCGGGGTAGATGCCGATGGCGATGGACACGACCACCATCGCGAGCAGCGGCAGGGTCATGGTGAGAGGGGCGTCCTTCGCCCCCTCAAGGGAGGGGGCCAAGGGGCCGAAGAAGATCCTTCGGACGGGCCAGAAGGTGTAGGCGACTGTGAAGAGCGTGGCCACCAGCCCCAGGATGGCGACGGCCAGGTATGCCGACGACCCGGTCGCGCCCTGGGTGAAGATGCCGGCGAACATCATCCACTCCGCCTGGAAGCCGCTCGTGGGGGGGACCGCCGACAGGATCAGGGCGCCCATCACGAAGAGCGCGGCCGTGAAAGGCATCTTGCCCGCTAGGCCCCCCATCTTCTTCACGTCGCGGAGCCCGGTCTGCGTCAGGAGGATGCCGGCGACGGCGAACATGACGAACTTGCCGATGATGTGGCTGGCGAAGTAGAAGACGCCCCCCGCGACCCCTAGCATCGAGAAGCTCGCGAGGCCTAGGACAGAGTAGGCGTTCTGGCTCATGGTGGACCATGCGAAGATGTACTTCACGTCGTCCTGGACCAGGGTCACGGCCCCCGCGTAGAACATTGTGATCACCGCCCACACCATCAGCGGGAGGCTGAAGGCCTGGAAGGTCGAAGGCATCCCGAGCACCAGGACGCGTGCGATGACGTAGGTTCCAATCCCCGACACCACGGCCATGACCGGGGCGAAGGAGGTCGGCGGCTCTGCCTCGGTTATGGGGAGCCACATGTGAAGGCCGAAGATGCCCATCTTCACCAGCCACCCGATCAGGACGAGGGCGACGATCCAGTAGGCCAGGGAGCTCCCGTCGGCCTTGGAGAGGTCGCCGATCATGAAGCTCTGGGTCTTGGCGTAGGCCACGGCTATCCCGGCCAGGAAGATGAATGCCCCGAGCTGGTTCCAGATGATGTAGATTATCCCCACTCTCTCCTTCTTCGCGTAGCCGAAGAGGCTGATTATGACGAAGGTCGGGATCAGCACCATCTCGAGGAACAGGTAGAGCTCGATCAGGTTCGTCGAGAGGGCGATCCCGGTCAGACCGGCGGACACCAGCAGGAGGTTGAGGTAGTAGAGGCCGAACCTGGCAGGCTTCTCCCCGCCGTAGAGCGTCCGGATCCTCTTCTCCATGTATGGCATGGAGTAGACCGCGGTGGCCGCGAGGACCAGGTTCATCACGACCACGACAGGGAAGCTGAGGCCGTCGGCGAGGAACCCGAAGGTCAGTACCTTCGCCTGGGCGGATCCCGCCCACAGGTAGCTCTCAGCTATCGAGCCGCCGCCGAAGACCGTCCCGGCGCCGCCCGCGAGGAGCAGGAGCGTGGAGGCTGCGATTCCGAGGAGCGCAATCCACCCGACGTTCTTCCCGAGCCTCCCGGCCGCAAGGTAGCAGGCGGCCGCCGCAGCGATCGGGACCACCACCGACTGGAGGAGGATGTACTGCAAGGCAGGCTACTCCTTGTGTGCGGCCCCGTCCTGGCCGGGAGACGGTTCTCTGCTGGCGTCGTTGTCCCCCATCGTCTTCAGCTCGCTGACGTCGACGTCATGGTGGAGTCTGAAGGCCACAACAACTATGGCGAGTATCACGGCGGCCTCGGCGGCCGCGAGGGCGATCGAGAACAGGACGAAGGTCTGCCCCAGCGCTGCCTGGGCGCCCGATGCGGCCGGCTGGTATTGCTCGAAGGCCACGAAGTTGAGGTTGGCCGCGTTGATCATTATCTCGACGGCGAAGAGCAGCCTGAGGGCGTTCCGCTTCGTGATGAGGCCGTAGATCCCGATGCCGAAGAGCATGGCCGAGACCATGACGAAGTCAGCCAGGGAGTTCACTGGTCTCTGTCCTCCCTGTCAGTCCGGGAGAGGGTGAGTGCCCCGACGACCGCCGCCCCGAGGACGAGCGCGAGGACCTCGAGGACAGGCGCGTAGCCTCCGGAGATGAGCTGCCCGATCTGCAGGAACCCGGCCGTGTTTTGGATGGTGGTCTCGTTCGAGAGGTCGGTGGACCAGACCGCAGCGAAGAGGGCGATGACCAGGGCCAGAGCGGTGACGATGCCGGCCACGCGGCTGGGGGATCTCCCCGGGAGCTCCTTGGTCCACTTCCCCTGCCTGACCAGCATGACTGTGAAGAGTATCAGCACGGCCACGGCGCCGATGTAGACGGCCACCTGGAATACGGCGACGTAGGGGGCGTCAAGGAGGAAGAAGAGGGCCGCCACCCCGAAGAGGCTCCCGGCCAGGCCGATGGCGCCATAGACTGTCTCCTCAGCCTCGAGGGCGAATATGGCGCCACCGACGGCGACCACCGCCATGGCGATGAAGACAATGTCAACCATGGGTTGCCGTCCCCTTGTCAGGGTCGAACTTCACGCCGTACTTCTTCCCCTCCAGCTTGGGAGGGACCGCGAGCATGTCCGGGGTGTACTTCAGGGCCATCTTGTCGTAGGCCGAGAGCTCGTAGTCGTTGGTCATGTGCAGGGCGTCGAAGGGGCAGGCATCTACGCAATTGCTGGTCGCCAGCCCGAGTGGCGCGAAGGTGTGATCGTCCTCGACCGTGACGTCCATGACGCGATGGTTGACCACCGGTTCGGTCTCGATGCTCCGTATCGGCATGTAGACGTAGTTCTCGTCCATGAGGAACTTGTCGGCGTGCTTCGTCGGCTTGTAGTCGAGTTCGACGCCCCACAGTTTCGCGAGTTTGGTCGCCCATTGCCCGAACACGCTCACATTGTAGCTGCGCAGCCTACCCGGTGAGTGCTCGGAGTCGATCGTAGCGACCACGCCCAGCCTTGCGTAGACGGACTGAAGTTGGAAGGCGAACGTCTTGGACGTGGTCGTTACGTTGAGGTACTTCTGACGGGCTTGCTTAACCCTGCATCCGTCGCCTTGCCACTCCCCTTTCAACAGCTCGATCTGCTTCTCCGGTTCGGCGAAGAAGACCCAGTCAGGCATCTTTTTGTTTGGAGCGCCTTTCCCGAACTGTGAGAAGAAGTCCTCGGCTACGGCTGAGTCCAGAACCAGTCGGACTCCGTTTTCCCCATTCTTCCTCATCTTGCACTCCTTCCTAAAGAACTTCGCCAGAAGGCGCCCGCAGTCGCCGGCGTACGTGCCTAGTTCGTTGGCGTTGAAGTCAAAGTTGACCCTCCTTCCGCCGTCGCACGAGCCCTCGGCGAAATAGTACCCAATTAGGCGGAAGAGATCTGGCGACGCGTCCAGGGAGAGGTGACGAGTCGACTTGCCTCCTCGGTACATCGGGACGTCCTTCTCATATCTGTCAATGTGCACAATCTTGCGGACGATGGGACTAACCAGGTAGTCTCCCGGTTTGAGTTGGCCGGGTTTTTGGAATCCGAGAGGCTCCGTGACCCGTAGCAGTCGTCTGTCCTTCCTCCCGCTGATCGGTCTTGCAACCGCAATGATGGGGTGGTCCGCCGTGCATATGAGCTCCTCGGGCTTCCCGTACACGCGAATCCTGTACATCGGTCCTGTGTAGTTGAAATCCCACACCTTTGTCACAGGTCTGTACTCGCCTCTGTGGGTCAGGACCATGTCGCCCACCGCCACCTGATCCAGTCGCACCAAGCCTGGGTTTGTCTGTATCTCTGTTGCTGGGTCTAGACACAGCCCGCAGAAGACGCACCTGCCATAGTCGACGGCGGGCCAGATGTCCTTCTTGTTCTGCGGCTTCGCCTTGGTCAGCTTCTGCATGTCGATGGCCACCGCGACGCCGTCGCAGGCGATGGCGCAGAGCTGGCACCCTGTGCACTTCTCCATGTACAGGATGTGCCTCCCCTTGAAGCCGGGAAGGCCCACTCCCTGCTTGGCGTCGTACCTGTAGCCCGGGCCCTGGAGGTCGAGCTTCTGCTCAGGGTAGCGGAGGGTCATCCGGGGGTGGAAGAGGTGCCTGATCCCGCTCCAGGTCGCGGAGAAGACCCCCTTGATGTAGGACCATGCGCCCATCTAGACGACCCCCAGCGACACTATGAGCATGGTGATGAAGATGTTGGCGAACGCCAGGACGAGGAGCTTGACCCAGCCGGCGCGCAATAGCTGGTCGATCCTGACCCTCGGGAGGATGCTGCGCGGGAGCATCATGGCCAGCATGACGACCGTGGTCTTCAGGATGAACCAGGCCACTGCGGGGACCGGGGCCGGGCCCAGCCACCCGCCGAGGAAGAAGGTGGTGAAGAGGCCCGCCAGGACGTACATCCTTGAGAAGTTGGCTAGCTGGAAGGTGCCGAACAGCATGCTGGTGTACTCCGTCTGCCAGCCTGCGACGAGCTCGCTGTCTGCCTCCGGAAGGTCGAAGGGGATCCGCTCGAGCTCGGCGAGGGCCCCGATGAAGAAGACGACGGCGCCCAGGGGCTGGAGGAAGATGAACCAGACCTTGCTCTGGGCAGTCACGATGCTGGGCCCGCCCGGAGAGAGGGGCGCGAGGTTCAAGGCGCCGGAGAGTATGACAGCGCCCACCAGCGAGAGGACGAGCGGGATCTCGTAGGCGACCATCTGGTGCAGCGCCCTCAGGCCCCCCAGGAAGGGGTACTTGCTGTTGCTCGCCCAACCCGCGAGGAGGACTATGAGGGGCGAGAAGCCGAGGATTGCGAAGACCAGGATGGCCCCGACCGTCGGGTTGGCGATGTAGGTCGTGGGCGAGAGCGGGACCAGGGCGACGAGGGCCCCTGCGACGGCCATGAGCGCGAAGGGTATGGCGACGAAGGTCGCCCTGTCGACCCCGTCGGGGATTATCATCTCCTTGAACATCAGCTTGAAGAAGTCGGCGACGTTCTGGAGGATTCCCTCCACCTTGCCGGCGTACATCGGGCCGGTCCTGAGCTGGATCTTGGCAGTGAACTTCCTCTCCACCCAGCCCATTATGATGGTGCCGTAGACTGCCACGAAGCTGAACCCAGGAAACACGGTGAGGGCGAAGAGTGTCTTGTAGGGCTCAGTGGAGAGCAGGCTGAGCTGCCAGTTCAGGAAGTCGAAGGGTTTCACGAGGGCGAAGGACAGGACATCTGTCGGGAAGCGGAATATGGCGTCAAGCAGGTAGTAGGCGGAGACTATGATGAGCGGGGCCACCAGGAGCACCCAGAAGACGATCGTGAGGATACGCTTGATGAAGTCCTCGAAGGTGAGGATGGGCTTCGACAATACGACTCTTCAGGCCTTCCAGCAGCCGCTTCCCTAATCCTGTTATAAATCTGAAGCGGACGTTCGGGCCGTCTCAGAGGACTTCTATGGAGCTCTCGGAGAAGCCCTGCTGCATCAGCATCTTGGCCGCCGACTCCCTGTGGTCCCCCTGCAGTATCATGATGCCGTCCTTGACCGTCCCGCCCGTGGCCAGGGCGCGCTTCATCTTGGAGCTGAGTTCGTGCATGTCCTTCTCGCTCATTTTGAGGCCCTCGATGACAGTCGTAGGCTTCCCGAAGCGGCGCATCTCCATCCGTATCTTCACGCGAGCCTCTTCACGGTCCAGTTCCGCCAGGATGTCCTGGAACCCCTCGTCTAGATCCTTGCTCACTGCCTACGGATGAGACCGACTTTCGGGGTCTAATTAGGTTTTAGTGGGCCGACCTGGGTCCATCTGCTCCGCTCTCCAAGGCCTGCCCTCTGTCTCTCCCAATACTGCTTAAAGGCAGAGGGTTTCCAGCCGCGAAACGTGGGCCCGTAGCTCAGCGTCGCCAGACGGGCAGTTCGGTCAGAGCGACCGGCTCATAGGGCGTGCCTGGGAGACCGGTCGGTCGAGCGTTCAAATCGCTCCGGGCCCACGGAGAATAAGCTCAGAACATCCTCTGTTCATCTGTATCAGCAAGATTCCAGCCATTTGGGTTGTTTGTTACGAAGACCATCGGCTCGTTGACCCAACGCAACAGATCTTCTATCCCGTCTTGGCGCCGAGGGTTACCCAGCAAACCATATTGAGCCCGACGGTAAGGTGTAGCCAGCTTGGGCGACCTGACTCCTTCCGAAGAAAAGGACCTTCCGGTCACTGAATTGCTCAAGCGACTTGCGACCACCGAAAAGGGCTTGTCCTCCTCCGAAGCGGGGCAGCGGCTCCAACAGCACGGACCCAACGACATCGTCGAGAAGAAGCGCTCCGCTGTCCTCGCCGTCCTCCTATATTTCTGGGGACCCATCCCATGGATGATAGAAGCAGCAGCGATCATCTCCGCGTTCCTGCAGAACTGGGATGACCTCGTCATCATCACCGCGCTCTTGGTGGTGAACGTCATCGTGAGGTCATGGCAGGAGAACAAGGCGAGCAACGCAATCGAGCTGCTGAAGCAGAAGCTGGCACTCAGGGCGAAAGTGCTGCGGGACGGAAAGTGGGTTGACCTGCCTGCAAAGGATCTGGTTCCGGGAGACATCGTGCGTCTGCGCCTCGGGAACATCGTTCCCGCAGACACGAAGCTCGTCGACGGCGCATACCTCCAGATCGACGAATCCGCACTGACCGGGGAATCCCTGCCCGTGGAGAAGCATCCGGGCGACGTCGCCTACTCCTCATCGATCGTCAGGCAGGGCGAGATGAACGCGCTCGTGGTAACGACCGGGATGAATACCTACTTCGGGCGGACCACGAAGCTGGTCGAGGAGGCGCGAACCAAGAGCCACTTCCAGGGGGCGGTGGTCAAGATCGGCGACTACCTCATCGCACTCGCCGCGGTGATGGTGACGGTCACGTCGACCGTGGGCCTCTTCCGCCAGCAGCCGCCCCTCGAGATCATCCAGTTCGGGCTCGTCCTTATCGTCGCGGCAATCCCGGCGGCGATGCCGGCGGTCCTCTCCGTCTGCATGACGATAGGAGCGTCGGCGCTGGCGAAGAAGGAGGCCATAGTCAGCAAGTTGGTCGCCATAGACGAGATGGCGGGCGTGGACATCCTGTGCGCGGACAAGACGGGCACAATCACTAAGAACGAGCTGACCGTCGGCGAAGTGAAGACGTTCCAGAAGTACACTGAGAACGACGTCCTGCAGTTCGCGACACTCGCTTCGCGGGAGGAAGACCAAGACCCGATTGATGACGCGATCATAAAGAGAGCCAGAACCTTGGACGGGACTTCTCCCCCACTGTCGAGCTACAGGGTCGCCTCCTTCAAGCCCTTCGACCCCGTCTCGAAGCGGAGCGAGGCCACATTGGAGGGCGAGGACGGCCATGGCTTTCAGGTCACAAAGGGAGCGCCTCAGGTGGTCCTGTCTCTCGTCCATGACAGGGGCGTCGAAGAAGCCGTGGACGAGGACGTCAACAGCTTCGCCGCGAAAGGGTACCGCGCCCTCGGTGTGGCTAGGTCCGACGGCGGTAAGGACTGGGAGTACGTCGGCCTTATTGCGCTCTCCGACCCACCACGAGAAGACTCGGCCGCGACCATCAAGACGGCGCAGTCCTTGGGGATAGAGGTGAAGATGGTCACCGGCGACCACGCGGCCATAGCCAAGGAGGTCTCAAGGCAAGTGGGGCTGGGCACGAACATAGTCACATCGTCGTCCATCCTCGACAAGCCGGACAGCGAGGCGGAATCGGTGATTGAGGAAGCCGACGGTTTCGCCGAGGTATTCCCCGAGCACAAGTACCGGATTGTCGACCTCCTTCAGAAGAAAGGTCACATCGTCTGCATGACGGGAGATGGGGTCAACGATGCCCCGGCGCTGAAGAAGGCAGATTGCGGGATAGCGGTGGCAGGGGCTACCGACGCTGCGAAGTCGGCCGCCGCCGTGGTCTTGACGAAGCCTGGACTCTCCGTGATCGTCGATGCCGTGACTGAAAGCCGGAAGATATTCCAGAGGATGACAAACTACGCGATCTATCGCATCAACGAGACATTCCGGGTGCTGTTCTTCATTTCGCTCTCGATCATCGTGTTCCGGCTGTATCCGGTCACCGCGTTGATGATAGTCCTGCTGGCCCTCCTCAACGACATGCCCATCTTGACCATCGCCTATGATAATGTCAGAATCTCCCAGAAGCCCGAGAAGTGGAACATGCGGGCGCTCCTGGGAGTTTCATCGTTTCTGGGCGGCGTGGGGACGGTATCGTCCTTCGGGATTCTCATCATAGGATTGCAGGTCCTACACTTGAACCCGCTGATCCTCCAGTCGTTCATCTACCTGAAGCTGTCCGTGGCGGGGCATCTCTCGCTCCTTGTGGCCCGGACGAAGGGACGATTCTGGTCGGTAAGGCCCGCGAAGTCGTTGCTCCTTGCAGTCATACTGACGCAGCTGACCGCCACGCTGATCACAGTCTACGGCATCCTGCTGCCCGCCATGGGGTGGAACCTGGCCGCGCTCGTCTGGGGATATGCGCTTGTCGCATTCCTCCTGACAGACTTCCTCAAGGTTCGGTTCTATAGGTTCCTGGACCATGAGAGGTGATTCTTCTGCGGCAGATCCGGTTGTGAGGCTCGTCTCGCAAACGGGGCGCTATCTTTTCAATGGCGCCCAGTGTGGGCGTACCTTGGATGATTCTATGACTCCTGGAACTCGTCCAATCAGGATTTGATGAGACCTGTCTGGGATCTCCTCGAGAATGAACGGAATCGTCCAGCGGAACTACCTTGCGAAGTGGGCCGTAATCGGCCTCTTCATCGGAATAGCAGCCGGAATCGGCTCGATAATCTTCTACGTTCTAATCCAATTCACCACGAATGCTATGCTCGGCGGGATTACGGGCTACTACCCTCCGAACCCAGCAGGGGAGGCAGCTTCCCTCCTCAGCACGCACCCAGACCTCTGGCTCATCCCCTTGTCAGCTGCTCTCGGCGGCTTGGCTGCCGGGCTTCTTGTCTACAAGTTCGCGCCTGAGGCCGAAGGCCACGGAACGGACGAAGCTATCGCAGCCTTCCATCGCAAGGATGGCAAGATAAGACGAAGGATTCCCATCGTCAAGGCACTTGCTTCTGCTCTCACCATTGGCTCCGGGGGAAGCGGCGGGAGGGAGGGTCCCACGGCCCAAATCGCGGCCGGGTCCGGCTCGTTCGTGGGAGACACGCTGAAACTTTCGGTGAGGGACCGCAGGATCGCGGTCGCGGTCGGCATCGGGGCGGGTATCGGCTCGATCTTCAAGTCTCCCTTCGCGGGGGCGATGCTCGGCGCAGAGATACTCTACAGCGCCGGAGACTTCGAGGTCGAGGCACTGATACCTGGATTTATCGCTGCCCCCGTCGGGTACGTCATCTTCGCCTCCTTCGCGGGGTTCACTCCTATCTTCGGGAACTCTGTCTCGTACGTCTTCACGCAGCCAATCAATCTGGTGTTCTATGCCATTCTCGGCCTTGTCTGCGGGGTCGTCGGGCGGGGCTACACGACCACGTTCTACGCGGTCAGGGGCTTCTTCATGTCCCTCAAAATTCCGAAGTATGTGAAGCCCATGATAGGGCTCGGCATCTCCGGGGTGATAGGAATCTTCTTCCCGGAGGTCATCGGCCTCGGGTATGGTTTCCTCCAGTATCTAATCGACGGGAAGATGAGCATGGTGGGGACCAACTTCTTCTCAGTCCCGATCTTGGCGGTCCTCGTGTTCGTCGTGCTCTTCAAGATCATTGCGACATCGCTGACCGTGGGTTCGGGAGGAAGCGCGGGCGTGTTCGCTCCATCACTCGTCATAGGCGGATTTGTAGGCGCGGCATTCTGGACCGTCCTGAACGGCGCGCTCCCGGGCGTGATACCCGTGCCAGCGCCGCTCGTCATCGTCGGGATGATGGCGCTCTTCGCCGGGGTCGGGCGGGTACCCATCGCGGTAATCCTCATGGTGAGCGAAATGACCGGCACCCTCTCGCTGCTCGCCCCCTCAATGGTGGCCGTTGTGATCGCCTACTTCGTGGTAGGCCCGACGCACACGATCTATCGGAGCCAGGTGCCCAGGAGGTCAGACTCGCCTGCCCACAGAGGTGAGTACAACGTTCCCCTCATGACCAAGATATTCGTCTCAGACGCAATGAATCGCGACGTGCTGACTCTCTCTCCGGATGATACTACGGCAGATGCATACCAGATGATGCTCGACAAAGGATTCCGGGGGATCCCTATCGTCGAGTCTGAAAAGGCGGTCGGCATGGTGACGACGAGTGACGCTCTGAGGGTTCCCCGCGAGCAAATGGCGTCCACACCGCTGAAGACCATTATGACGCAGAACTTACTGGTGGCGTATCCGGACGAATCACTGCTGGATGCCCTGAACATGATGACCGACCACGGAATCGGGCGTCTCCCGGTCGTTTCGAAGGACACGGGAAGGTTGGCAGGGATAGTCACCAGGACGGACGTCATCAGGGCCTACAACAGAGCAGTCGAGCTGCTTTCCAAGTCAGAGCCGGTGTGAAAAGGTCTGCCGCCTGTTGAGGTACTCCGTGACGCCACTTAGGCTCTCCAAGATCAGGGTTGCACTGAACTTCGAATCCGGACGACCTTATGATGGAGGGCCAAGACATCCCAGCCGTGTCTCCTGATGACGACGAAGACGAGACCTCTTCTGGCGGCAACGAGGAAGAGGCTCTCAAGAAGCTGGACCTGAAGGTGAAGGAGATAATGAGTCCGGACCCTCTTACGATTTCAGCCGACGCCACGGCCACGAGGGAGGCCAAGGCGATGGAGAAGCACGACTCTTCCTGCGTCTTCGTGAAGTCGAAAGGCAAGATAGTCGGGATAGTCACGGAGAGGGACATCACCAGGAGGGTCGCGGGAAAGGGGGCCTCGTCAAAGACGACGAGGGTCAAGTCCGTGATGACGTCTCAGATTGCAGTCACGCCCCCCCGACACCAGTATCGAGGAGGCGCTCAAGGCCATGACGAAGAACAAGGTGAGGAGGCTGCCAGTCGTAGACGGGAAGGGAGACTTCGTAGGTCTCGTGAGTACGGCGGACATAGCGAAGGCGCTCGCAGAGAAGGCGGGCTACTCGACTTCGCTGATAGCAGCTATGACGAAGGAGACCCCACCGCCGAGCGGAGTGTACGGCTAATCCATCGGCCTCCGAGTGACGATGCCTGCGGAAGCAGTCGCTCGAGGTATTTCGGGGACTCAGGGAGAGTGCTGAGCATTCTCGATGGCCTTGACTGCCTGCCTCTCCTTGGCCCTGAACAGCAGCAGGACGACGAACATGACTATCGAGAGCACGACCACGGCTGTGAGAAGGTAGTCGATGGGGAAGAGCAGAGCCTGGGGTTTGCTGCCGACATCGAGTACACTTACCGCCGTGATGATCGCGATACAGATGTCCAACACCAGAGAAGCATAGGCCAGCCTGTCGAGTGTCTTTCTGATTCTAGCCGAGTTCATACCTTGTCTCCCAGGAAGTTGGCTGATAGGCCAGGTTAAGACTTCCGCCCTTGGAGAATAGCGAGCAAGGCAGTACAGAGAGCTGACGTGGCCTGGCCTTGGATGTGCGCTTCAACTTCAACGGCAGACAATTGAGAGAGCTGCCGTATGCCTAGCCGGGCTGCAATCCTGTAAAGGCATCCATCTCGAAGAGAGCATAGACTACCAAGCGCCACGCCAGGCAAGGAATTCGGGTCTGGATTTGACAATAAACTGGTCAAATCGCTCCGGGTCCACGCCTATCAGGATGCTATCGCCGTTGCTGCGCGTCCTTCCAGTCTGGCAGACGGCTGAGGTGCTCGTGGGCGATCCTCCAGCCGTCGGGCGTCTTGACGAGGACCATTGTCACTCGGACCCTGGAACTCACCGGGGAGCCTTCGAAGGAGTAGTCGTTGACGAACATCCCCTTGTAGGCGAGGTAGAAGGTGCTGACTGCCGCGTCGCCGAAGACGTCGGTGCGGAGCTCGTCGATCTGGTAGGAGTAGTCCGATATGTTCGCGAATGCCGCCTGCTCGTAGACGAAGGCCTGCTCGGAGTTCTGGCGGGTGAAGGGCGGGTTCTCGTCGAACTTCGTGAAGGCGCCGGGGCCCGCGTGGAGCCTGGCCAGGGACGCGAAATCCTTGCTCTTTCCGGCCTCGAAGAAGGCCATGACGGTGGCTGCGACATCCTTCTTGTCGCTCTCGGAGGAAGGGGGCAACGCTCTCGGGCGACGGTCGCCGCGGATTTAAGCGAAAACAACGTTTTTGAGCAGTCTCCGGGGCCCGGGGCGTTGCGGCGCTGTAGCTCAGAGGCGTGAAACGCCGGGCAGCGTGGTAGAGCAGCAGGCTGTTAGCCCGAGAGGCAGAGACCTGTTGGTCGTCGGTTCGAGTCCGACCAGCGCCGCCAGAAAAGCTCAGAATGGCCTCTGTTCATCTGGATTGGCTAGATTCTAGCTGTTCATGATGCTACTGTTGCATACAACGACTTCAGACCATTGAGCACCCCGATCTACATCCAACGGTACTGTCAACGATTGAGGACCGATTGTCCGCGAAAGTCTCTAGCCAGTCAACAACTGAGGAATTAAATCAGAGCCCTACACATTTGCTCGCGGAAAGGATCGTTGTGACCCAGGGCGTTCCACCTGACGATTTCAATTCGGACAAGGCAGAACTCTATGAAACATTAGCACACTCGACGCGAATCCTGATTCTGCAGACATTGTCTGACCACCCCATTGGATTTTCCGAGCTTAAGCGTGTGACGAACATCGAGAGCAGCGGAAACCTCTCCTTTCACTTGAACAAGTTAGGTTCGCTCGTCAAAGCCGACTCTGAAGGCAACTACGGCTTGACAGACGAGGGGAGGGAGGCCATCAGGGTCGTGGAAGCTACTGAAAGGGTCGGCCGAGAGTCTCCGTCGGGAAGAGGGCACCCAAGACAAACCCACACGCTCAGAAACATCGGAATCGCCATCGTCATAGTGATACTGGCAACGGCTGTGGTGACGGCAGCTGTGTGGCGATCCAGCATGCCCACTTCGGGAGCCCCCGCCAACACAGTTATCATTCGAACCGCGACCGTGGGCAACACGGTCATCACAACTACCGCCACCATCAGCTTCAACCCCATCGTCCCCGTCAACATCGTCAATGGCTCGGTGACCCTAGACTTTGCCGATTGCGCGCCGTACAGCCCGAGCGTTCTGAACTCGCCTCCCTCTGGTACGCTGAACAGCAATAACACGACCTCAGTCGGTGGGACCAAGTACTGGTACGTTACAATCGTCCCGGGGCCCTTGTGGACCTATGATTCATGGTACGTGTTCCATGGCGTCAACTTTTCAATTTTTCAGTTTGCGGGCAGTGTTCTGGGGAGCGGGGGGACCCAAGGTGTTCGGTGGGCGATTGTCAATGCCACAGTGCTGACTGGCAGAACTGTTGGCGGCGTCCCCTGTCCTTATCTGCTTCCGTCGTTTGGAGTCGAATTCCCTGACGGTCACGGCGAAGCTTACAATTCGATGACCGCAATTGTCAACACGAATGCGGCGACAGGGAACATTACCTTTACCGAACCTCCCGGCAATCCCTGGTTCACCCAGCACCTTGATCCCCAGGCCGGCGTAGGATACAACGCAGATAGTGGAGAAATAACACTTTACGTTAGTGACACCTGAGGCGAGTCTAGGGTGCGCTGCACCCCAAGGTCATTGGGTTCAATCCGCAATCTCTGCCTTCCAGGAACATACCATTAAGGAATTGACTCCTTCATGATGGGCCCCGGCCAGGGCGCCTCTCTTCCTAAAGCGAGGCTGGTGTAGAATGAACCTCTGGCTCGAACCCGCAAGGCGCGAAAGTTCAGTTTCATTCGAGTCTCAATCCTGTTGCAAGTCTGGTACAGGCCCGATCAGCGTCGCCACTCCCGCATCCCCGATCTCAACTGCCCCGATGGGGTTCTGCAAGCCTCGTGATGCGCTGATCCCGTCACTTTGTGCGTGCGGGCTTGTAGACATAGCTCTCGATTAGCAGCCTGACGTCCTTGTTCTCCTTCGTCGACTGTTTCCAGAGCTCATCCCGGCGGCTGGGGGCCTGCTTGTTCCAGTACCGCGCCACGTCGTCGGGGACCTCGAACACGTAGAAATCGCCCTGCTTGAATGGCGCCTCCCGGCCAGCAGCGACCACCGGCTTGGAGCCGTCGTCCTTTATCCTGATTGAGGCCATGCGTCGGCTCCGTGGGGGCCCGATAAAAGCTCGAGGTTCGGCTCCTGAAGACCCGCCGCCTTGGCAGGCCCCCGGGTGATAGCACGGCGGTCGCCAGAAGCAGGGTTTGCGCCGATTCACTACCGATTTGGGAGCGTTCTTGGAAATCAAGTAAATAGGCGGGAAAACACCGTGAAGGTGGAATGGAAGTCCAAGGTCAGCAGAAGGCGGGGGGGCGCGGGACGGTCTATGCGGTCTTGGTGATCATGTGCATGCTGCTGGGCGGCACCGTGGTCTACTACAACTCCGCCCTCAGCCAGCAGACCTCGAGCTCGAACTCCACGGAGTCGCAGCTGCAGCAGCAGATCCAGGGCCTGCAGGCAACCATCTCCGAGCTGAAAGCCAACCAGACAGGGACCGCGGGCACGAACTCGACCGCCCTGGCCATCTACAAGGAAGCATCGCCGAGCGTGGTGACAATCGAGGGCGACCAGGTCACCACGGAGCAGACGATCTTCGGGCCTTACACCACCTACTCCGTGGTCGAGGGGTCCGGATTCGTCACTGACTACCAGGGGACCCCGTACATCATCACCAACTACCACGTCGTCGACGGGACATCCAACATGACGGTGACGTTCTCCGACGGCGACGCCTATCTGGGCAAGATCGTGGGCGACGATGTGTACGCGGACCTGGCTGTGGTCAGCGTCGACGCCCCGGCGACTGAGTACCACCCGCTCACCATACTCGACTCGTCGGGCCTGACGGTGGGGCAAGCAGTCTACGCCATCGGGGCTCCATTCGGCCTGTCGGGGACCTTTACATCGGGGCTCATCAGCCAGCTGGGGAGGACCATAACAGAGGAGACCACGGGCAACTACTCGATATCGGGCATCATCCAGTTCACCGCCCCCATCAACCCAGGCAACTCAGGGGGTCCGCTCCTCGACTCAGCTGGAGAGGTCGTCGGCATCACGACCGCCACCATCAGCGGCTCGCAGGGGCTGGGCTTCGCCATCCCCTCCCACACGATATTGCGCGAACTCCCGTCACTCATCTCCACAGGCTCGTACCTCGACCACTCCTACCTGGGTATCGGGGGGGTGGACATGGACTACCAGCTCGCCCAGGCGTCCAAGACAAACGTGACCTACGGGGTTCTCATCGAGTCGGTGACCAGCGGAGGCCCCGCGTCATCGGCAGGCATCAAGGCTGGTACCACGGAGGTCTCGATAGCCGGATCTGACTACTACGTAGGAGGAGACATCATAGTCTCGGTCAACGGCACCAGGGTCGTAGGCACCGACGCGCTCTCGAGCTACCTGGAGGAGAACACCGTCGCCGGGCAGCATGTCGTCTTCGGGATCATCCGGGCAGGAGCCGCCATCAACGTGACCGTCACCCTTGGCGCCAGGCCCCAGCCCTAGAGGGAGGGGCCGGAGAGTGCGCCCGGGAAGCGTGGGCATCGAGGGAAGGCCCGGCATCGGAGCGAGGCTCGGCCCATCCCGTTCAATACAAATACTGGAGTCGGCGGAGAGAGAGCCAGCCATGGACGCCTTCGACCGCCTCCTCTGGTGGCTGTTCGCAGGCAGCGTGGGGGCGCAGTCCAGGACACACATCCTCTACGCTCTGAAGGCGCAGCCGTCGAACGCTCAGCAGCTCGCGGAGCTTCTCAAGCTCGACTACACCACGGTGAGGCACCACCTCTCGGTCCTCGAGAAGAACAGGATACTGGTGACTGAGGGGGAGAGGTATGGTAAGGTTTACTTTGTCAGCGAAGTCATGGAGTCACATTGGGCCAACTTGGAGGCAATCCTCGAGAGGACCCGGCTCTCGAAAAGGAGGGGCGTGAGATGAGCGAAAGGCCCGCCGAGGTTCCCCAGCCTGAGCCGCTGAAGCCGGAGGAGTCGAGAGCGAACAAGCTCTGGGTCCCAATCATCCTCGTGATAGCCGTCCTTCTCGGGCTCGTCCTGGCTGAGACGGTCCCCTCGCCCCCGGTCTGCCCGCCTGGATACTACTGCTACCCCTACTACCAGTTCCTGCTGGGCGTCCAGAGGGCGCTCATGCTGCACGTGGTCCTCTCCACCATTGAGGTGGTCCTCCTCGTCTCGCTCGTCGCGGTCTACGTCAAGGTGTACGCCGAGACGAGGGCCAACTTCTCGCTCGGCCTGATCGTCGTGCTGGGGGCGCTCCTCGTCCACTCCATCCTCTCCTATCCGCTGGTGGTGTACAACGCCTTCAACGACGCGGAGCCCGTGCTCTTCAGCTCGATACTCTTCCCATACACTGACCTGTTGACCATCGTCGCCTTCTCGGTGTTCCTGTACCTGAGCCTGGAGTAGAGGAGCGGCCCCGCGGGCGGGCGCGCTCAGAGGTAGATGGCGGAGAACTTCGCGGCGGCTTCGTCGAAGAGCATTCGCTTCGGGGGCGACTTGAAGCCGTAGGCGCAGATCTCGTTCACCGTGCCCAGCTTCCCGCTCTTCATCGACCTGTAGGTGGCCCTCAGGACGTCGAAGAGGACGTTGCCGGCGTTGGCGCCGTCGGAGGACCGCAGGTAGACGTCGACTGTGTAAGGCGAGCCCATGAACCCGGTGCCCTCGAACCAGAAGTAGCTGGTCCTGTCGTTCCCCATGTAGTCCACGAAGTCGGTCGTCCCGGCGACGGTGTCGAACTCGTAGGGGACCTCTCCGGCGACCGAGGCGGTCTTGAGGTTGCGCTTCGCGACCTTGATGGTCTCGTCGAGGGTGTTGAGCGTCTCCGAACCCCCTCCCACGTCCAGCTGGTAGCTCTTCGACACTCGGATGCCGCGCTTCACCATGAGGCCGAGGAGGCCCTTGTGGAAGGCTGTCCCGCCGAACTGGCTCATCAGGTCGTCGCCTATGAGGGGGATCCTCCGCTTCATGAAGGCCGCGGACAACCTGTTGTCCTTGGCCACCTGCGAAGGCGTGCAGTTGACGAATGCGCAGCCCGCCCTGAGGGCGGCGCTGGCGTACTCCTCCGACGAGCCGTCGCACCCCGAAGAAATCAGATTGACGAGCATGTCAGCCCCCGAGTCCTCGAGCACCTTGGCGACCTGGTCGGCCCCCGCCTTCTCGGTCCTCGTCCCCCTGAGGCTGGGGGGCAGGTCCCCCTTGCCCACGCCTGGGGACACCTTCACGGAAGACCGAGGGAGGTCGTGATAGTGCCTGGCGACGTTGGGCGCCGCGAATGCGGCCTTCGAGAGGCTGAGGCCCACCTTCCGGGGGTCGATGTCGAAGGCGGCGACGACCGACAGGTCGCTAGCCCTCAGGCCCGCAACAGTGGGGTGCCAGACCCCCTTCGAGCCGGGCCCGGCGAAGGCGAGCCCCTGCATGAAGACTGAGGAACAGTTCCCGACTCCCGCCAGGGCGATCTTCGCGGCCAAGCCGGTCACTTGAGCTTAGCGAGGGTGGCGAAGAGCCCCACTATGAGAAGCAGCAGCCCCAGGGCGTAGTTGACTGTGACTATCTCGGAGGCGACGACGGAAGCGTTGGTGTAGGTGAGGTAGAGCCAGATTGCCCCGAAGAGGACCACGACGATGCCCACGAGTCTGATGAGGGCATCGACCCTCGACTGCTCGGCTTCGAAAGTCAAAGTCGTCTGTTCCGGGCAGCGTCCCATGGGTATTTAGAAGTTCTTGACTTCAGCGCGGGCAGCGGCCTCCCGGCGCGGGGGCTTGGGGCGCGCGCCTCTGTCAGGCGCCCTTCAGGAGCTCGAGCTTCTCCGGTAGGTATTTGTCGACGATGTAGCTGAGCCCGTAGCGGGCGAAGGCCTCCTGCTCGCTCTTCTTCTTGATCTTCAGGAACGTGTCCAGCTCGTTGTGCCACATCTTGTCGGTGTAGCGGGGGTCCGACTTCAGCTCGTAGAGCCTCTTGATGTCTATCTCGGTCAGCTTGTCGGACGGGAGCTTGTACTTCACGATGTCGGACGCCCAGACGCCTAGCCAGACGGCGTCGGGGGTCGTGAGCTCGCGGAGGTGGGCGGCGTTCGCCGAGCCGCTCTTGCAGACCATGGCTATGTGGGCCCCCCAAGGGTCGGCGTCGCAGAGGATGCCCACTGGGAGCCCCAGCTCCTGGTTGAGCCTCCTCAGGAGGAAGCGGGTCGAGCGGGGGGGCTGGCCGGCGGTGTTGATCAGGAGGGCCTTGTACTTCTTGTGCACCCTCTCCTCGACGAACCTGGTGAAGAGGCCGCCCTTCTCGATGGCGAGGACCATCTCGGCGTCGGTGTCGGCGAACTCCGCTGTGGTGAGGGCAGGGCCGATCATCACCCCGTCGGGGTTAGCCGAAAGGTCAGCCTTCTTCCCCTCGTACCCGGGGACCGTGTACTCTATCGTGAGGTCCCCGAAGATGGCGCTCCTCTCCTCCGGGTAGATGTTCATCCCCTCCCTGGCCATCTGCATCAGGACCTCCAGGTCCGTGATTAGCTCGTCAGACTCTGCCTGGTCGACGAACTCGACGTCGAAGGCCTGGGCCGAGTAGAACACGTCCCTGAGCGTGGAGGTCCGCTTCTCGTCGACCAGCTTCTTGGCGAAGTATGCCAGCCAGATGAGCTGTGTGAAGGGCCTGATGTGCTTGATGTTTCCCGAGGACCTCTTCACGGTCGTGGCGCCGAGGACGAACTGCTGCAGCTTCTTGTCGTAGACGATGTTGCGGACCGACCTGCTGGCGAGCGTCAGGCTCGGGAACCTCCCCTCGTCCAGGTCCTGGTACACGCTCCCTCCCAGGTTCTTCAGCAGCGTCTGGGCGCTGGTCTTCCTAGCTTCCGCCGAACTCGTCGATCTTCTTTTGCTCAATCTCGATCTCCTCCTGCGTGGGGCGTCCCGCCTCGGGCGCCTCCTCGGGCTGGTCGTTGGCTGGGGCTGCATCGGGCTCCGCCCCCTGGGCCTGGCCTGCCGAGCCATCCTCGCCCTCGCCTATGAGCCTCCGGTAGTGGGGGAGTCTCCTCTCGCCCGCAAGCTCCGTCGAGAACTTCGCTATCAGGGGGAGGTACTTGCCATAGATGTTGATCTTCCTCTGGACGGCCTCCATGCTCCCCTTCTTGGAGAGGAAGATGCCCAGCCTGCGGAGGGCTTCCCTCGCGGCGTTCTTGATCTCCCGCTCGATTTCCGGCCTGTCTGCTATGTACTCCTTGCCGACCGTCTTGTACGGTATTCGCGTGCTGCAGATGTGCGTGATGACTCCGACGGGCGCGTCCTGGGGGACGTGGTACCTCCTCCAGTCCACCTGCTCGTTCAGGACCTCGAAGCTGACGTCGCTGCTCTCGTCGTAGAGAAGCGGGATCCTGTTGGCGAACCTGAAGAGCCTCATCCCAGGCTGGAGGACCTTCCCGCCGTAGGCGACGGCCACCTCCACCAGGAACGGGAAGCCCGAGTACGAGGAAGGGGGCCTGGTGACGACGGTGGCGAACTCGGGCTGGAGCTCCTTATTGACCCCCGCCAGGAGGATCTCCTCCCCCACCGGGGAGAGGACCGCCGCGTCCGGCTGGAGGAAGTCCGGGAAGCGCTGCAGGGCGTCCACGATGGAGACGATCTGGATGTTGTTGAGGCGCTTGGGCGGGAGCCTGGGGTTGACGCCCGCGAACTCGAGGAACTTCGTCGCGATCTTGTCGCCGACGCGGTGGAAGTGCGCGACCATGAATGACTTCATGTCGTGCTCCTCGGAGAACTTGACGACTCGCTTGAAGGCCTCGACGTCTATGCCGTAGGGGTGCGGCAGCGTCTCCTTGGGGGCTGGAGGCATCGAGGTCGTCGCCCTCTCGTAGAATGTGACCTGGCCTGTGGGGTCGACGAATGTCAGGTTGGCGTAGCTGGCGACCAGGGCGGTCTGCTTGAAGTAGTCGCCTATCTTCTGAGAGGCGCGCAGGTAGTCGCCCTCCAGGGTGAGGTCCACGCGCGTGCCTGTGGTCCCGTCGGCGTCGGACACGAACCGCTTCAGCACTGTGGGCCGGTTCTCGCCGATGTCGATCATCATCTGGAAGGTGTACTTGCGGCGGCCGTCAGGGGAGGTGGTGACGGTGACGGGCCTGTTGGTGGTGATCTGGCCATAGAGTATCGCCATGGTCCCTCCGAGCCCGAACATTCCGCGCGACTGCCTCAGGACGTACTTCGAGCCGTAGAAGACCTTCCCGAAGGCGCTCGGGACGTGCTGAGGGGCCACCCCCGGGCCGTTGTCGATGACGGTCAGCTTGTAGGGCTTGGGGTCAGGGAGCTCCGGGTTGTTGCTGTCGGGGATGATCCTCACGTAGACGTCCGGGGGCGTCCCGGCCAGCTCCGCGGCGTCCATGGAGTTCTCGACCAGCTCGCGGACCGCCATGTAGAGGGCCCGGGCGGGGTTCGTGAAGCCGGCTAGGTCGCGGTTGCGATAGAAGAACTCAGACGGCGATATCTCCGCGAACGAGGTCTTGGCGCTCAACGACAGCCTGCTCCAAGGCTCGCTCCGTCGGATGTGGTTACGGACAACTCAGATCACGAAATTCGCGCGGAAGGCTCCTGCGCCAGAGGTATCCCGTGAATCGGATATATGCTACTCCTCCATCTTTGACAGTTTCTCGGCGATGGCCTCGGGCGACGAGCCCTCCCAGAGGATCATCCTCTCCATCTTCCTCTTCGTCCTGGCCTTCTGCAGCTCGTTGTAGACCGTTCTGTGCTGGCTTCCAGAGGCGAGCTTCTTCACTGCGTCCGACGCAAGCTGGACCTCGGTGGCGTCTCCGATGATGGCCACGGTCCTGCCGTAGACCGAGAGGTGGCACTGCGTCAGCTCCTCGATGACCCTCCTCGACTTGCCCTTCAGGCCGATGACTCTCCCCCGGATCCTTTCCAGTGAGTTAGAGCTCCGCCCAGCGAAGTCCCTCAGGTCGATGACCTCGAAGGCGACGCCCTCGTCGAGGAGGCGCTTTGCGCGCTGGGGCGAGAAGCCCCGCCCGATGGCCTCGATGACCCTGACGGCCATGAAGGGATCCCCCTTCTCAGCCGAGGCCGACTTGACAGTGACCAGCCCTTCGCGGCTGTCCACGCCGAGCTCCACCCCGAGCTCCGCCTCGAGCGAGCGCTTGGTGGCCCCCTCCTTCCCTATTACGGCCCCGACCCGCTCCAGCGGCACCCTTACTGCCTGTTCGAAGCTCATTGCAGTTCCCCCATCCAGGAGTCGGCGTCCCTCTTGAAGATGCCCCTCTTCCGGAAGAACCTCACCATGTTCGAGACGTCCCGTTTCAGGAAGTCTGCGGCCTGTGGGTGCGAGGCGAGGACAGCCGACCCCATGTCGAAGAGGACCCTCTCTCCCCCTGACTTGAAGACGTTGTATTCCGAAAGGTCGGCGTGGACTAGCCTCGCGCCCCGGTGGAGGTTCCTGATGGTCTCGAAGGTCCAGTCGTAGTCCTCCTCGTCGACCTCCGACTCGGCGAAGGTCGGCGCCCGGTCCGGGGGCGTCCCGATGTACTCCATTACTATGATGTTGCGGTAGAATGCGATCGGCTCCGGGACCCTGATGCCTGCGTCCCTCGCCAGCTGCAGGTTCTTGAACTCCTTGCGCGTCCAGAGATAGACTATCCCGCGGGAGTTTGAGGGGACCTTGGCGAAGCGCCTGTCGCCGGCGATGTAGCCGAGCCGCTTTCTGAACTCCGAGGTCGCCGTGAGGTAGATCTTCACTGCGGCCGGGCTTCCGTCGGGCCTTACCCCGAGGTAGACCCTCGCCTCCTTCCCCGAGTTCACCACGCCTTTCAGGTCCGACAGGTCCTTGCGCGACACCAGTTCCTCCACCGCCAGGAGCGTCGTGCGGTCGAAGACCTCCTCCATCACCTTGCGCTGGTCGGCGTCCTTCCGCACGTGCACCCCCTCGCGGTCGAGGCTGCGGAGCTTGACTCGCGTCTTCGTGGACTCTGCGTCTTCTGCCGGAGGCTGCGGGTAGTCGTCCTCAGGCTGCTCGGGATCACTCATCTCGCTGCACTCCTCGGGGCACCGTCGCGCAGCCTGTCTATAAGCCCAGCAGGGATCCCGCGGCTGCTGGGGTCAGCGACGAGACTGGCAGGGCGGAGCCCCGCGCCCGCGCCGAAGACTTAACTTGGAGATGCCCGCCGGGGAAGAAACGCAGGAACCTGGAGACATCTTGACAGCGACGGGCGAAGACAGCGGAGCACCTGAGAATGAGGGCGCCGAGGCTCTGGACGCAGCGAAGACCCGCGAGGCCGAGCTCCTAACCCGTCTGAAGTACATGCAGGCAGACTTCGATAACTACAGGAAGAGGGTCGAGAAGGACGCGAAGGAAAAGGAGGAGAGCTCCTCCAAGGGCCTGGTGATCAAGCTGCTGAGCGTTCTGGACGAGCTGGACCTCGCCGCGAAGCACACGAAGGAGGAAGCGGGCAGGGCGGAGCTGCAGGAGGGGATCGAGATGGTCCAGAGGCACCTTTACGGGGCGCTGGAGGAGGCGGGGCTGCGCAGGATCGAGGCCCTGGGCCAGCCCTTCGACCCCTCGGTCCACGAGGCGGTGGCCAAGGTCCAGGGGGCGGCCCCAGGCCAGGACATGGTGGTGGAGGAGCTGAGGGCAGGCTACACCTTAAGGGGCCGGGTCCTGAGGCCGAGCATGGTAAAGGTTGAATTGGCGATGAAAGAGCAGGTCGAGGAAGGGAAGGCTGTTGAGTAGCGCGAGAGAGAAGATTCTGGGCATAGACCTCGGGACGACGAACTCCGCGGGGGCGGTGATAGAAGGAGGGAGGCCGGTGGTGATCCCGAGCGCCGAGGGGGCCACCCAGGCAGGGAAGATGTTCCCGTCCGTGGTGGCGTTCACGAGCGACGGGCAGCTCCTCGTCGGGGACCCAGCCAGGCGCCAGGTGGTCACGAACCCCGAGGGGACCGTGTTCGAGATCAAGCGCAAGATGGGTACGGACTACAAGGTGAGCGCCTACGGCAAGCAGTACTCGCCTGAGCAGGTCAGCTCCTACATCCTCCAGAAGATCAAGCACGACGCCGAGGTGTTCCTGGGATACCCGATCAAGAAGGCCGTCATCACGGTGCCGGCCCACTTCAACGACAACCAGCGCCAGTCCACCAAGGACGCGGGGGAGATAGCAGGCCTCGAGGTCGTCAGGATAATCAACGAGCCGACGGCGGCGTCCCTGGCATACGGCCTGAACAAGTCCGACAAGGAGATGAAGATTCTGGTCTTCAGCTTCGGCGGAGGCACCCACGACGCCACCATAATGGAGTTCGGCCAGGGGGTCTTCCAGGTGCTCGCGACGTCCGGGGACACCCAGACGGGGGGGACCGACGTGGACAGCGCAGTCATCGAGGTTCTCCTGCAGGACTTCCGCGCGAAGACAGGCATCGACCTCAGGTCGGACAGGACCGCCATGGCCAGGCTGAAGGAGGCCGCCGAACGGGCAAAGATCGAGCTTTCCAATCTAACGTCGACGGACATAGACCTGCCGTTCATCGCCAGCGACTCTTCGGGGCCAAAGAACCTCCACTTCACGCTCACCAAGACGAAGCTCGAGGAGGTGGCCAGGCCGATAGTGGCCAAGACGGAGGAGACCATGAGGAAGGTGATGAGCGATGCCAAGCTGTCGCCCGCTCAGATCGACAAGGTGATTCTCATAGGCGGGATGACGAGGATGCCGCTCGTCAGGAGGTTCGTGGAGGATGTCGCCGGGAAGCCGGCCGAGAGGGGGGTGGACCCCATGGAAGCAGTGGCCATCGGCGCCGCCATCCAGGGCGCCGTCCTGGCGGGCGAGATCAAGGACATACTGCTCCTCGACGTGACCCCGCTGTCCCTGGGGGTCGAGACCCTGGGCGGCATCACGGAGCACCTGATCGAGAAGAACGCCACCATACCCACGAAGAGGAGCAAGACATTCACCACCGCGGCCGACTTCCAGACCGCCGTGACCATCCACGTGGTCCAGGGCGAGCGCCCGATGGCCGCGGACAACGTCTCGCTGGGCATGTTCAACCTCTCAGGCATACCGCCCTCCCCGAGGGGGGTCCCGCAGATCGAGGTGACCTTCGACACCGACGCGAACGGGCTCCTGACCGTCTCGGCCAAGGACATGGGGACCGGCAAGGAGGCGAAGATCACCATAACCGCGTCCACGAAGCTGTCGAAGGAGGAGAAGGAGCGCCTGTCCAAGGAGGCGGATTCCTTCGCCGAGCAGGACAAGAGGAAGAGGGAGGAGGCCGAGCTGAGGAACGAAGCAGACTCGATACTCTACACCGCCGAGAGGACGAAGCGGGACCTCGAAGGGAAGGTGGACAGGGGGCTCATCGACAAGGTCGAGGCCGCCTCCAAGGAGCTCAGGACGGCCCTGGAGGGGAAGGACGCCGACCAGATCAGGGCCAAGAACGAGGCTCTCAAGCGGGCGCTCCAGGACGCCGGGGCTGCGGTATACCAGCAGACCCAAGCCCAAGGCCAGGGCCAAGGCCAGCCTGCTGCGCCAGGCGGGCCGGCCGAGGGCTCCAAGGTCAGCGACGCTGACTACAAGGTAGTCGATGAAGGGAAGTAGGGCCTGAGGCGGATGGCGGGAAGAGACTACTACGTAGTGTTGGGCGTCGAGAGGAGCGCCACCAAGGACCAGATCAAGGCCGCCTACAGGAAGCTGGCGCTGGAGTTCCACCCCGACAGGAACAGGTCCCCGGAGGCCGAGGGGAGGTTCAAGGAGATCTCGGAGGCCTACGCCGTCCTCTCGGACGACGAGAAGAGGCGGCAGTATGACGCCTACGGAAGGGAGGGGGTGTACCAGAGGTACAGCCAGGAGGACATCTTCCGCGGCGTCGACTTCGGCGAGTTCTTCCGCGGGATGGGCTTCGGGGGGTTCAACGACGTCTTCGCCCAGTTCTTCGGCGGCGGAGGGAGGCCCGGGAGGGGGGAGGACCTCACCTACCGCCTCCAGGTGAGCCTCGAGGACCTCGTGAAGGAGTCGAGCCGGGAGATCGAGGTTCCACGGGAGGAGGTCTGCAGGAACTGCGGCGGGAGCGGCGCGAAGCCGGGGACGAGCCCCCAGCGCTGCGCCACCTGCGGGGGGACAGGGCAGGTCCAGAAGGTGCAGTCGGCCGGCTTCACCCGCCTGGTGAGGGTCACGGCGTGCTCGAAGTGCGAGGGGAGAGGCTACACCATCGAGTCCCCATGCGGAGAGTGCCGGGGCAGGGGCTCCGTCGAGCGGACCAGGAAGATCAAGATCACCATCCCGGCCGGGGTCGAGGAGGGCCTCACCCTGAGGCTGAGGGGGGAGGGGAACGCAGGGGAGAGCGGGGCGCCCCCGGGAGACCTGTACGTGGCCCTCAGCGTGGCCCCCCACAGGCTCTTCAAGCGCCATGACAGCGACGTCTACCTGGACGCCAACGTCGGCGTCGTCGAGGCGCTGCTGGGCACCGAGCTGACTGTCCCGACGCTCTACGGCGACGTCAAGCTGAGCGTGCCGCACGGGACCCAGCCGGGGACCGTCTTCAGGATCAAGGGGAAGGGGCTCCCGAAGCAGGGGAGCTGGGGCAAGGGGGACCAGTACGTGAGGGTCGGGGTGGAGATTCCGCGGAGCTTGAACGGCGAGCAGAAGGAGCTGCTGAAGCGGTTCCGGGATGCGGCCTAGCTGGAGAACTTGTAGATCATCAGGAAGGGGACGGCCTCGATTTCGCGGATGGCCTCCCTGGCGGCGAGCCTGTTGTCGACGGCGAGCAGGACGGACCTCTCGCCGGCGAGGTTGACGATGGAGCAGGTCCTCATGAGCCTCAGGGCCTCCCCCTTGTCCACCACGGCCCCCGAGTAGAACTCCTTGGAGAGGTGGACCTTCAGTTTGCCCTCCTCGACGGTCCTCCCCACGAGTTCCTCGTCGCAGACGTTAACAAGCAGGCTCCCCCTGTACTCGGTCGTCATGACGGCGAAGCCCCCGGCCTTCAGGCTACGCCACCTTGGCGATAGACCTCGCGCCGCAGGCCTCGCAGACCATGAACCACATCCTCTTGTCCCTGTCCAGGTGGGTGTCGGGGCTTCCGCAAACGGGGCAGAGGACCCCGTCCTTCACGTAGCGCTGAAGCAGCTGGGAGAACGATTCCTTGTCCTTCCGGCCGATGAAAATCGCCCTGTCGCCGTCGATTGACGCGGCCGTCGCGAGCTCCTTGGCCAGGTACATCAGGACGCGGGCGGAGTCCCTCCTGATCAGCTTCGGGAACTCGGCGTAGTTGCGGAAGATCGTCTTGTTCCCGACCCAGATGACATCCGGCTCGGGAAGTTCGAGGCGCAGTGCCCCCGACTTCTTCGCGTTGCTGTCGCTGCCCGACCTGGCCCTGGCGAGAAGCTCCTCGTACGAGTGGGGCATCCGGCGAATTTCCTCTCTCCTAGGTATTTCAACCCTGTGGAAAACCCGTAAATGGGCGGGCGGCCGCGAGCGCACCATGGTCACCAAGGAGTTCTCAGTGGCTGTGGTGGTGTCTGACGGCGGGAAGTCCGCGAAGTGGTTCAAGGAGAAGGCGGGGTTCGAGACTTCGACGAAGGGGCACTGGATACTGGTCTGGCCGAAGGGGGCCATGGCGAAGGTGCACCTCTGCGAAGGCAAGCCCGAGCCCGGCAACACGGGCATAGCCTTCTTCGCGGAGGACCCCGTGAAGGAGGCAGAGGGGATGAAGGCCAGGGGCGTGAAGTTCACGCGCGAGGTGAAGAAGGAGAGCTGGGGCGTGAACGGGATGTTCGCAGACCCCGACGGCAACGAGTACTGGCTAATCGGGGGGACGGGGCCCTAGGCCCGCGGCCTCAAGGTTATATCGCGAAGGGCGAGAGGCGGATTCGTGAAGCCCCGGGCCGACATTGGAGTCTTCGGGGGGTCCGGGTTCTACAGTTTCATGGGGGACTCGGCCGAGGCCGTCAAGGTCTCGACGCCCTACGGGGCGCCAAGCGCCGACGTCACCCTATCGACCGCGGGCGGGAGGAGGATGGCCTTCATCCCGCGCCACGGAGTCCGCCACCAGTTCCCGCCTCACGCCGTCCCCTACAGGGCGAACGTCTACGCCTTCAGGAAGCTGGGGGTGACGAGGATAATCGCCCCCAACGCGGTCGGGAGCCTTAGGGCGGAGGTCGAGCCGGGGGACCTCGTCTTCTGCGACCAGTTCGTGAACTTTACGTCCGGGAGGAAGGACACCTTCTACGACGGACCGGAGACGACCCACGTGAGCACCGCCCAGCCATACTGCCCCCAGATGAGGAAGGTCGCGGTCGGTGCGGCGAAGAGGCTGGGGGCGAAGTTCCACCCGACAGGGACGGTGGTTGTGATACAGGGGCCCAGGTTCTCCACCAAGGCCGAGAGCAGATTCTTCAGGGACCAGGGATGGGATGTGATCAACATGACCCAGTATCCGGAGGCGGTCCTGGCGCGGGAGCAGGCCATGTGCTACCTCAACGTGGCGGTGGCCACGGACTACGACGCCGGCCTCGAAGGGGACCCGAAGGCGAAGCCCGTCTCCCACCACGAAGTGATCAGGGTGTTCGAGAAGAGCATGGCGACGCTCAGAGAACTTATCGTCGAGATAGCGGCGCGGACGCCGAGGGAGCGGGACTGCGCCTGCGGCACCGCCCTTGAGGATGCGAGGATGAGCCCATGACCGGCAGCCTAGAGAGGGACATCAGCCGCGGGGTGCGGACCATCAAGGACTACCCGCGCAAGGGGGTCGCGTTCAAGGACCTCACCACCCTCTGGAAGGACGGCCCCCTCGCGAGGAGGGTCACGAACGCGTTCGTCTCCTACTGGAAGGGGAGGGGGCTCGACAAGGTCGTGGGCATCGAGGCCCGGGGCTTCATCGTCGGCGCCCCGGTCGCCTACAGGCTGGGAATAGGGTTCGTTCCCGCCAGGAAGGTGGGCAAGCTTCCAGGAAGGAAGATGAGCGTGAGCTACGAGCTCGAGTACGGCAGGCAGGGCCTGGAGATCCACTCGGACGCCGTCTCGAAGGGCGACAGGATCCTGATCGTCGACGACCTCCTTGCGACGGGGGGGACCGCAAAGGCAGCGGGGACCCTCGTCGAGAAGCTGGGAGCGAAGGTGGCCGGGTTCGCCTTCGTGACCGAGCTCGAGTACCTGAAGGGGAGGGAGAAGCTTGCAGGGTACGAGATCCAGTCCCTGGCCAAGTTCCCCACCAACAAGAGCTAGGCCCGAGGAGGGCTTCGCGGACGCGCCGCGCGCCCGCAGAGGCAACAATAAATCGGCAGGGATGGCGGGAGGGTTCCAGGAATGACCAAGATTGCAGACCCGGCCCTGAGCGAATCCGGTGAGAGGAGCTTCCTGTGGGCGAAGGCCCACATGGGAGCGCTCACCACGCTGTCCGAGAAGTACGCGAAGACAAAGCCCCTGGAGGGTGTCAGGCTCGGGGTCTGCCTCCATGTGACGAAGGAGACCTCCGTCCTCATCGACGCGCTCCTCAAGGCGGGGGCCGAAGTCGAGCTCGCAGGCGCCAACCCTCTTTCGACACAGGACGACGTGGCCGCCTACCTGGCCACCAGGACGGACTTATGGGCGTGGCGGGGGCAGAGCGGAAAGGAGTACGACTGGGCCATCGGCGAGGTCCTCAGGGCCAAGCCGGACCAGCTCATCGACGACGGCGCCGACCTGCACGTCGCGGCCCACACCCGCGGCGCGAAGGGGGTCGTGGGGGGGTCGGAGGAGACCACGACGGGCGTTGTCAGGCTGAAGGCGCTCGAGTCTGAGGGGAAGCTGAGGTACCCCGTGATCGCGGTCAACGACGCCAAGACCAAGTTCCTATTCGACAACCGGTACGGCACCGGCCAGAGCAGCATTGACGGCGTCATGAGAGCGACATCCCTCCTCCTGGCAGGGATGCGGGTCGTCGTCGTGGGCTACGGATGGGTGGGGAAGGGGGTCGCCATGAGGGCCAGGGGGATGGGGGCCAGGGTGACGGTGGTCGAGGTGGACCCTGTGAAGGCGGTCGAGGCTCACCTGGACGGCTTCGAGGTCGACAGCATAGCGGGGGCGGCGCCCTCGGGCCAGCTCTTCATCACGGCGACGGGCCAGAAGAACGTGGTCCCCTACGAGGCCGTCGAGGCCATGGGGGAAGGGGCGATACTGGCGAACGCAGGCCACTTCGACGTGGAGATTGACGTGAAGACCATCGTGGCCAAGGCCAAGGGCGTCAAGGAGGTGCGCCCCAACGTAGACCAGATATGGCTGAAGAACGGGAGGAGCGTCTACCTCATAGGGAAGGGGAGGATCGCGAACCTCGTCGCAGCCGAGGGGCACCCCCCCGAGGTGATGCAGATGTCATTCGCGAACCAGTTCATGGCAGCGCTGAGCATCCACAGGGACCATGGGAAGATGGAGACCAAGGTCTACGGCGTGTCGCCCAAGACCGAGGACGAGGTCGCCCGTGCCGCCCTGAAGTCCATGGGGGTCAAGATCGGGACCCAGACCGAAGAGCAGAGGAAGTACGCGAAGAGCTGGGAGATGTAGGGCTGGGAAAGGTTAAAGCCCGGGAGGGGCCGCTCATGAGTCAGGTGGACGGGCTCAACGACAAGAACGTCATCATAACCGCCGCGCTTCCCTATGCCTACGACGACCTCCACCTGGGCCATGTTGCGAGCACCCACCTCCCCCCGGACATCCTCTACAGGTACCTCAAGCTGAACGGGGCGAAGGTGATCCAGGTCTGCGCCTCCGACGACTTCGGCACGCCGATACTCATCGCGGCGGAGAAGAAGGGAGTCAGGCCGGCGGACTACGTCGCCGAGTGGAACAGGAGGTTCAAGGCCGACCTTGAGAGGCTCGGCATCGTCTACGACATCTTCGACAGGACGAGCTCCCCCGAGAACGTGCTGCTGGCGCAGAGGTTCTTCACGAAACTGAACGAAAACGGGTTCATCTACGCGTCCGAGGTCGACCAGTTCTTCTGCGAGCACGACGCCAAGTTCCTCCCCGACAGGTACGTCAAGGGCAAGTGCCCGCACTGCGGGGCGGAGGACCAGTACTCCGACGCCTGCGACAGCTGCGGCAGGACACTCCAGCCGGGGGAGGTCCTGAACGCGCGCTGCGCGATCTGCGGGAAACCTCCGGTGATGAGGAAGAGCAGCCACTACTTCTTCAAGCTCTCGGCCTTCGCCGGGAGACTCGAGAAGTGGCTCGACGAGAACGAGGGGCTGCAGCCGGACGCCAAGAACTACGTCTTGAACTGGATCCGGGGAGGGCTCCAAGACTGGGACGTGACCAGGGAGATCTCGTGGGGGGTCCCGGTCCCCCTAGCCGGGGCCGAGGGGAAGGTCCTCTACGGATGGTTCGACAACCACCTCTGCTACATCACGGCCGCGCTGAAGGCCAGCGGGAAGGCGGGAGCAGAGGGCCAGAAGTTCTGGAACGACGCCAAGGTCTACCACTTCATCGGGAAGGACATCGTGTATCACCACTACCTCTTCCTCCCGAGCATGAGGATGGGGGAGTCAGAGTACAAGCTCCCGGACCTCATCCCCACGAGGGGGCACCTGTTGCTGCTCGGCCGGAAGATCTCGAGGAGCAAGCACTGGATGATCACAATCAGGGACTTCCTCGACTGCTTCCCGCCGGACTACCTTCGGTTCTACCTCACCAGGATCGTCCCCTACAGCCAGTCGGACGCCAACTTCGACCTTCAGGAGTTCGCTGACAAGATCAACAACGAGCTGGTGGCGAGCATAGGCAACTTCGTCTACAGGGCCCTGGTCTTCGTCAAGAACAAGCACGGCGGGGTGGTCCCCGAGCCTGGCAAGCCGGGCGAAGCGGAGGAGGCCGTCACGAAGGAGCTCGGCGCCGCAGTGAGGGAGACGGGCGCCTTGATCGAGGAGGGGCACTACGACAGGGCGCTCAGACGGGTCCTCGACTTCTCGGGGGCGTGCAACAGGTACTTCCAGCACAAGGCCCCCTGGGAGGACGCCGCGGAGGAGCCCACGACCTTGTACTACTCCTGCAACCTGGTTGCCGGCCTTGCCACGCTGCTGCACCCCTTCCTGCCCTTCAGCGCCGACGCCATATGGGCCCAGCTGGGGTCCCCCGGGCCGCTGCGGGAGTCCGGGTGGGCGCCCGCGTCAGGGCTCAGGGTCGAGTCTGGGAGGAGGATAGGAGAGCCTAGCCCCATATTCAAGAAGATAGAACCCAAGGACCTCGGCCGAGTGAAGGTAATGCTCGGCTAGTCGCAGGACTGGAGCGACTCCAGGCCGGTCACCAGGGCAGAGTCCATCTCGTCGTCGATTGTCCTCCCGGCGAGTATGCGGCCAAGCGGGTCGTACTCCTCGTACTTCGTGGTGGTGAACCCCGACGCCAAGATGCTGACCTGCAGCTGGGCGGTCCCGGAGTAGTTCACGCCGTACTCAACGTCCACGGCCTGGCTGTTCATCATCGAACCGAGCCTCTTCACCGCCACGCCCACGTCCTGGCCCGAGATCGAGGCGTCTCCGCGCAGCATCACCACGGCCCTGCTTGCCTCCTTGGCCTCGGCGAGCTTGCTTATGGAGAGGACCGCCCCGGCCAGGGCCTCCTCGGCTTTGTCGACCGAGCCGCTGCTGGAGACCCCGAGGATGGCGTAGCCGTCCTGGAGGACCGTGCCGAGCAGCTTGTTCAGGCCCACTGAGACCACAGCGTTGGAGGACTTCGTCAGCAGGGACCCCAGGGAGTTGACGGCCTCCCTGTTCGCCGACTCGTAGAGGCTCGTAAGGGTGGAGTCCTCGGGAGAGGACCTCATCAGGGTGTCGTTGTCGATGACTATGACGCCCCTTGACGCCGCCCGTAGCCGCTTCAGCGACGTCCCTGCATAGAACTTCAACTTGTACTCGAACTCGAACGGCATCACCGCGACGCCCACGGTCGTGGCGCCCGAGTCCCTCGCCGCGGCGGCCACTATGGGAGAGAGCCCGCTCCCCGTGGCCCCCCCTAGCCCCGCGACCACGAACACGACCTCCGATCCGCCGACGGCCTCGGCAATCCTCTCCCGCGACGCCATCGCCAGGCCTCTCACCATCGAGGGGGAGAGCTTCTGGTCGACGGGGGATTCGACGAGGATCTTCTCGCCGTCTCCGGCGCCGGAGAGGTCTTCCCTGTCGCAGGAGACATAGGCGAACCTGTCGATCAGGAGCGACTCCCTGCTGAGCTTGGAAACGATGCGGCAGCCAGCGCTTCCTATCCCTACGGCGGTGACCTCTGCGGATTCGTTCATGAGCATCTCTAGGACCCACCGCTCTGCCGGCGCGCCGGCTTACAAACACGAGAGTCAACATTCTTGTGTCTACGTCGGGTTTTGTTTTTACACGGGCCCGGCGGCGCGCCCTATCAGGAGAGCCTCGGCTTGATGGCTTCCTGGTTGACTATCCTGTTGACCAGCTCGTCCATCATGTGCCCGCCGCATTCGACTCTGACTGACTTGACCCCCTCCACCCCGAGGGCGGCTTCCCTGATCATGCGCCCCGTGCTTACCGCAAGTGGGCTGCACGCCGAGAGAGGCTGGAACCTGACCTTCATCGAGCCGGCCTCGACCTCTGAGACGTCGGTTATGATGTTCAGCTCGCTTAGCTTCCTTGTCGACTCTTCGTCGACGAGGTCGCCCAGGCGATCGGAGACCCGCTTCTTGAGGTCCTTGTCCACGTCGGCCGCTCGCGGCCCGTGGTGGGATATATGACCTTCGCCTTCACCAGTGGACCTTCAGCGTCAGAGGGTGGGACGCCTTCACTTCGTCCACCTTGCCTACGCTCGTGTTCATGGGGACGTCGCCCAAGGTCCCATCCTTCAGGGACCTGTAGATCCTGTTCATCGTCTCGGCGTACTCGTCCAGCACCTCGAGGGGCTCGGACTCTGTGGGCTCCATCATGAGGGCCTCGCTCACGATCAGCGGGAAGTAGACCGTGGGCGAGTGCATGCCTCTGTCCAGGATCGCCTTCGCCACCTTCATGGCCCCGCCGGGCATCTCGCCGTCCACGGAGACCACCGCCTCGTGCTTGCGGCGGAGGCCCTCTCCGTGGGTGACGCGGAAGGCGGCCGGGTCGAGGCCCTTCCACAGGTAGTTGGCGGCGAGGACCGCGAGGGAGGAGACGTCGGCAAGCCCCGAAGCTCCCAGAAGCCGGATGTACGTGTACGCCCTCAGGAGAATCGCCGAGTTCCCGACGAAGCCCTTCAGCGGCCCGATGGAGTGCTTCAGGCCGTAGTCAAGATAGTAGCGGCCCGCTTCGTGAGACACGACAGGCACCGGGAGGTACTGGGCCAGCCTCTCCGACGCGCCCACCGGGCCGGCGCCCGGGCCCCCGCCCCCGTGGGGGGTCGCAAAGGTCTTGTGGAGGTTCAGGTGTACGACGTCGAACCCCATGTCGCCCGGCCTCGCCCTGCCAAGGAGCGCGTTCATGTTGGCCCCGTCGTAGTACATCAGGCCCCCGGCGTCGTGCACAGCCTTGGCCACCTCGACGACCTCGCCTTCGAAGAGCCCGAGGGTGTTGGGCACAGTGAACATCATGCCGGCCGTCCTGTCCGACGCCGCCTCCATCACGGACCTCGCCTTTACTTGGCCCCTCGAGTCGGAGGGGACCTTTACGACCTTGAATCCCGCCATCGCGGCGCTCGCCGGGTTCGTGCCGTGGGCCGAGTCGGGGACCAGAATCTCGTCCCTTGCGCCGCCGCCGTGCTCGCGGAGGTACTTCCGGATCATCAACACCCCGGCGAACTCGCCCTGGGCCCCCGCGGCAGTGGCCAGCGAGAACCTCGACATGCCTGTCACCTCGCTGAGGATGCGCTCCAGGTCGTAGAGGATGGAAAGGAGCCCCTGGACGGTCTCTGGGGGCTGGAGGGGGTGGGCCTGCGACATGCCGTCTGAGGACGCGAGCATCTCGGAGACCTTGGGGTTGTACTTCATGGTGCAGCTTCCCAAGGGGTACATCCCCAGCTCCACTGAGAAGTTCATCTGAGACAGCCTGTTGTAGTGTCTCAGGACCTGCAGCTCCGAGAGCTCTGGGAGCTTGAGGCCCTGGCGCCGCATGGACGCCGGTACCAGCGACTCCGGGTCGGGGTACCTCGCCTCGATCTCAGGGTCCGACGGCGGGAGGTTGCCTACCCTTCCCGACCTGCTGATCTCGCTCAGGAGGGGCTCCTTCCAGCGAGCCTGCCTGAAGCCCTCCGGCATGTCAGAGCGCCTCCTTGAGGGCGCCCGCGAGGCGCTCGATGTCGGCCTTGGTGTGGACCTCGGTGACGCAGAACGAGGCGGCCTCCTTTCCGAGCCCGAAGGCCGAGTCTAGGGGGTACCCGCCGAGGACGCCCAGGTCGGCGAGGCGCCCGAAGACCGCGCCGGCCTTCGCCTTGGAGTAGGATACGACGAACTCCTTGAAGAACGAGCCAGTGAAGTGCGGGGATGTGACGCCCCCCACCCGTGAGAGCCGTTCGGCTGCGTAGTGCGAGTTGGAGATCACCGACATGCCGAGCTTCCTCAGCCCCTCCTTCCCCATCAGCGAAAGGTAGCTCGCGGCCGCCACCGCCATGAGGGACTGGTTGGTGCAGACGTTGGATGTGGCCGCCTCCCGGCGGATGTGCTGCTCCCTGGCCTGGAGGACCATGGCGAAGGCCCTCTCGCCCGTCTTCATGGTGGTAGTTGCGCCGATGAGGCGCCCCGGCATGTTCCTGGCGAGCTTCATGTCCTTCACCCCGAAGATCCCGAGGTGGGGCCCGCCGTAGTTCATCGCCAGGCCGAGAGGCTGCCCTTCCCCCACGGCCACGTCCGCGCCGTAGGCGCCGGGCTCCTTGACGATCGAGAGCGAGATTGGGTCGACCCCGGCCACAGCCAGCCCTCCTGCCGCGTGGACGACAGAGGCGAGCTCCTCCGCCCCGTCTTCGATCACGCCGAAGTAGTTCGGGTTCTCGAAGTAGAGGCAGGCCGCTCCGGTGGCCTTCGACTTCAGGTCGGCCGCGTCCAAGGTCCCCTTGGCCTTGTCGAAGCGCACAGTGTCCAGCTCGATGCCGGCCGGCTCGGTGTAGGTCTGTATCACCGCCCGTCTCTGGGGGCCGACGTTCGCACCGATGAGCGCCCGCTTCCTGCCTGTCACCCGCGAGGCCATGCGGACCGACTCCCCCGCCGCCGAAGCCCAGTCGTAGAGCGAGCTGTTGCACGCCTCCATGCCGAGCAGGTCGCACATCAGGCTCTGGTACTCGAAGAGCGCCTGGAGCATCCCCTGACTGATCTCTGCCTGGTACGGGGTGTAGGCGGTGTAGAACTCCTGGCGCGCGGTGATGGATTCGACGGCCGCCGGGACGTAGTGCGGCCACACCCCTCCGCCGAGGAAGCAAAGCGCCCGCGGGGGGGTCTTGTTGGCGGAGAGCCTCTCAGAGATTTCCCTGCGGACTGCGTACTCGGTGGCCCCGTCAGGGATCCTCAGGGGGCGCTTGAGCCTCACTGTTTCAGGTATGTCGGAGAAGAGCTCGTCGATGGACGCGGCGCCTATCTTGGAAAGCATCTGCGAGACCATCCCCTCGTCGAGGTTCGGCAGGAGGGGGTGGTGCGGGTGGGTACGAGGCATGTGAGCGACCCGAAAAACGCTTAAAATAAGAACGTAGCGGCGTGAGGGTGTCCGATTGAAACGCATAGCTTATGCGGCCCTGCTGGTCCTGGTGCTGGCCGTTCTTGTCCCAGCGCAGCTGCCTGCGCGCGCCGCGACCGCCCCGGAGGCGGCCGTGAACAGCCAGTACATACTAAACAGGTACGGCTACGCCGTGGTCAACGAGACCGTCACGTTCACCAACACCGTGAACTCGACGGCCACGGTCCCTGACTTCACGGTGGGCATAGGGAACCTCTCAGCCATGGCCGTGTCGGACAATGTCACTGGCACGGGCTTCAAGCTGGCGGCCGGAACCCCGGTCGGCGGACCCTACACAGTCCTAGGAGGCCAGTCGCTCGCCTACAAGGCCACGCTCGTCTTCACGCTGAAGGTCCTGCTGAACGGCGTGGTCTCGGACGCGAAGAACGGGACGATACAGGTGCAGGTGCTAGTAAGGCCGCAGCTGAACCTAACAATACAGAGCCTCAAGGAGTACGTTCAGATGCCTATCAACACGACCCTCGCGAGCCTGCCCAAGAGCCTCGAGGCCTCGACGAGCAGCGACGAAACGACCTACGAGTTCACCTTCGCCAACCTCGTAACGACGTCGGTGGTCACCCAGCTGAAGTCTGTGGTCAAGTCTACAAGTGAGGACTTCCACCCGCTGACGGTCTACCAGGAGACGAGGACCGTTTCTGTGGGCTCCGGGGGGACGCCGCTGGTCACTGACTCGATAACGTTTGAGAACGACGGAACGACGGCGCTCACCTGGATCTACGTGGCGCCGCTGGTCGGGTCCGGAGGGAAGGTGACTGTGATTCCCCCGCCGGTTCCGCACCTCCTCAACCCCGCGGCGACGACCCTGGTCGGGTTCGGTATCGACCTAGCCACCAACCCTGCGGTCGCGACCACGATCTCCCCCAACGACAACTTCACTCTGACATACTCGTACTCGCTCCCTGCGAAGTACTACAGCAGCTCGGGAGGCGTGATCACGGTGAGCATGCCTTCGAGCGCGCCGATACCCGCCTTCGCCAATTCATTCGCTGTGCAGTTCCAACTGCCCTCCGGCTACAGGGTGGTCCAGGGACCCCCTGCGTCGGTTTCGAATGTGGCTCCGATCTCGTGGGCCAAGGGGAGCACGGAGATGTCCTACGCCCTGAACGGGGGCTGGGCGGTAGGGGCAGGGATTCCGGCGGCATCGGCGATATTCGTGCTGCTGCTCCTAGGGCTCTTCGTCTCCAGGACCTCCGCGACCGAAGAAGAGGAGACAGAGGAAGAGTCCTCAACCGAGAGGGCATCGGCGATGATCAAGGCCTTCGACGACAAGACCAACCTGATCAACAGCATCTGGACGGAAGTGGCGTCGGCGGAGCCGACCGAGCTCAACAAAGCCCACTTCGACGAGATTAGGGGCCGCCTTGACTCGTTCAGGAGCAAGGCGCTGCAGAGACTCAACGAGATGAAGCAGAAGTCGACGACCCAGAGGTTCTTCGAACTGCTGAACCAGATGCACACGACCGAGAGGGAGGTGGACAGGGCGGCGAAGGACAAGCTGAACCTCTACGAGCAGTATTACACGAAGAGGATGGGGAAGGAGGTCTACGACAGGCTGCTCCCCCAGTACTCCAAGAGGCTCGAGAAGGCCCTCAACGACCTCTCGGACGAGCTTCACGCTGTCCAGAGAGAAGCAAAGCTGCTCTAGGCTCCCCAGTTTTCGCCAGGGACCAACAGCCTCTTCAGAGCCCGGCTCCTCCGTATGTGGGTGCCGGCGTCCAAAGGGGGCAGATTTATGAACTGGAAAGGGCGTTCGCGTCTAGGGCATGGACGAGAAAGTGAGGAAGCTGGTCATCATCGGGTCCGGGCCCGCGGGCCTCACGGCCGCAATCTACGGGTGCAGGGCCGACCTGAGCCCGGTCGTATTCATGGGGACGAAGTTCGGCGGCCAGCTCATGCTCACGAGTGAGGTCGAGAACTACCCCGGCTTCCCCGACCCTGTCATGGGGCCCGACCTCATGATGAAGATGAAGGCCCAGGCGGAGCGTCTGGGGGCTGAGCTCGTGCAGGAGGACGTCACAGGTGTCGACTTCCGTAGGTACCCCTTCGAGGTTACCACCGGGAGCGGGGCCGTTCGGGCATTGGCGGTGATTATTGCAACCGGAGCCAACCCGAGGCGCCTGAACCTCGAATCGGAGATGAAGCTCATGGGGAAGGGGGTCTCGAACTGCGCGGTCTGCGACGGCTTCTTCTTCAGGGGAAAGAAGGTAGCAGTGGTGGGCGGTGGCGACACCGCCATGGAGGAGGCGACGTTCCTTTCCAAGTTCGCAAGCTCTGTGCAGGTGATCCATCGGAGGGACGGCCTGCGGGCCAGTGCGGCTCTCGTGAAGGAGGCACGCTCCAACCCGAAGATCAGCTTCGTGTGGGACACGGTCGTGACCGACGTGGTCGGGGAGAACCGCGTCGAAGGGGTGAAGGTGAGGAACGTGAAGACCGGGCAGGAGGGCGCGATCAAGCTCGACGGCCTGTTCGTCGCCATCGGTTACGACCCGAACACCGAGGTGTTCAGGGGCCAGGTCGAGCTCGACGAGAAGGGGTACGCCGTCCTGAAGAACGGGACTGAAAGCAGCGTCCCAGGGATCTTCGTGGCCGGAGACGTCCACGACTTCCGCTACAGGCAGGCCATAACGGCGGCAGCTGACGGCTGCAAGGCGCTACTCGACGCGGAGAAGTTCGTGAAGGGAAGGCTTGGGGTCGCGGCGGTCAGCTGATGACCGAGGCGAACCTGTCCTCCTTGTAGGAGCCGCTCAGAGGGCCCACGATGGGCGTGGACTGGCCGCAGAACCTGCACCTGTTCCCGCCGTCGAGGTTGTACTCCAGGACTTGGTAGCCATACCGCTTGACCAGGACCCTTCCGCAGCCCGGACAGTAGGTGCTCTCGGCGGGGTGCCCGGGGACGTTCCCTATGTACACGTAGTTGAGGCCTGCCTCCTTCCCGACGCGGTGGTGCCTCTCGAGGACCCCCACAGGGGTCCGGGGCAGGTCCATCATCTTGTAATCGGGGTGGAAGCGGAGGAAGTGGACAGGCGTGTCGGGGCCGAGATTGTCGTAGACCCACCGGCACATCCTCCTCGCAGCGTCGAGGGACTCGCCTACCTTCGGGACGATGAGGTCGGTGATCTCGATGTGAATCTTCGTGCGACGCTTCATCTCCAGAAGGCTCTGAAACACGGGCTCCGCGCTCGGGATGGCGATGTATTTCCTGGCGAAGGAGGCCTCGCCGCTCCCTTTGAAGTCGACGGTGGCGCAGTCGAGGAACTGGCCCATCATGCCCACCGACTCCGGGGTGTCGTATCCGTTGGAGACGAAGGCGTTGAAGAGCCCTTTCGACCTGGCGAGCACACCCACGTCCCTGGCGTATTCCAGGAATATCGTCGGCTGGTTGTAGGTGTAGGCGATTCCCTCGCACCCCTGGGCAAGGGCCCCCAGGACCACGTCGTCCGGAGAGGCCTCGACCCCTTCGATCCGCCTGAGCTGACTGATGTCGCTGTTCTGGCAGTAGGCGCAGGCCCAAGAGCACCCGCTGGTCGCGATGGAGAAGATCTTGGAGCCCGGTCTGTAGTGGACCAGCGGCTTCTTCTCGATTGGGTCCACGTGGCCGGCCACCACCCTCCCGTAGACGAGCAGGTACAGCCGCCCTTGGAAGACGCCCCTTACCCCGCAGAACCCCACCTGCCTCTCCCCGAGCTGGCACAGCCTGGCGCAGGCCGTGCACTGGACCCTCCCGTTGGGCAGGTCCCTGAAGAGCTCGGCTTCCTTCCCAGACGGCTGGGCGAGCCCCGCGGGGCGCGACATCTTGTTGGAGCTTGGGGCTTCGGCGGGCATTAAGTGTTCCTGGCTTAGGGGCGGCGCCCGCCCATCCGCGGGAGGGGGCGAGAGATACTAACAGCTTAGGCTCAATGTGTATTAACGCTCCGCAATCCGAACGAAACTGGAAGTCGAGAGACATGATGACAGAAGTCCGTCTGCACGGTAGAGGGGGTCAGGGAGTCGTCTCAGCGGCGCAGCTCATCGCGGACGCGGCCGTGATGGAGGGGAAGTACGTCCAGGCGTTCCCGGAGTTCGGAGCGGAGCGGTCGGGCGCCCCGATTGCGGCGTACGCCCGAGTGAGCGACGGGCCCATAGAGATTCACTCCTTCATCAGGAGCCCCGACGTGGTCGTAGTCGTCGACAGGTCCATGGCCAAGGTGGCCACCACGACGACCGGCCTGAGGGACAAGGGGTACTTCATCTGCAACTACGACGGGGGGCCGGAGGGTCTGAGGGCCGACCTCAAGCTGGGGAGCTCCGTCAAGGTCTCTGCTGTGGACGCCACGGGCATAGCCCTGAAGTGCATCGGGAAGGACTTCCCCAACACGCCGATGGTCGGGGCCCTCCTGAAGGCCACCGGCATCGTGAAGTTCGACTCGATGGTCAGCGTGATGGGCGAGAAGTTCAAGGGGCCTGTGAGGGCGGCCAACGAGCAGGCCCTGAAGATGGGCTACGATGGAGGGGCGAACTCTTGAGCTGGAAGGACCTCGAGCAAGCGGCGACCGTGAAGGGAGGCACTTCGGCCAACTACATCGTTGCCGGCTGGAGGGTGAAGCGCCCCGTGGTGGACGACGCGAAGTGCACCAACTGCCTCATCTGCTGGATCTACTGCCCGGAGCCCGCAATCGTCAGGCACGAGGGGGCGAAGATCTCCATCGACCTGGACCACTGCAAGGGGTGCGGCATCTGCGAGGCCGAGTGCCCGCCGAAGGCGATTCAGATGGTGCTGGAGCCATGACCCAGGTCGTGGCCCGGAGGGTAAGCGCCCTGCAGGGCGACGAGGCAGTGGCGGAGGCCGTCAGGCAGTGCGACGTCGACGTCGTCGCGGCCTACCCGATCACGCCGCAGACCATAATCGTCGAGAAGCTCGCGGAGTTCGTGGCCGCGGGGAAGTTCGTAGGGGAGTTCATCCCGGTCGAGTCGGAGCACAGCGCCCTCTCGGCGTGCATCGGAGCCTCGCTCACGGGGGCCAGGGTGTTCACGGCGACTTCGAGCCAGGGCCTTGCGTACATGCACGAAGTGCTCTACAACGCCTCCGGGATGCGGGTGCCAATCGTGATGGCGGTCGCCAACAGGGCCCTCAGCGCGCCCCTGGTCCTGAACGCCGACCACGGCGACATGATGGGATCGAGGGATTCGGGGTGGATACAGGTCTACGCCGAGAACGTCGAGGAGATCTACGACAGGACCATCCAGATGTTCAAGCTGTCGGAGGACCCGCGGGTGATGCTTCCTTCAGCCATCAACTTCGAGGGGTTCATACTCTCCCACGACAAGGAGAGGGTAAGCCTCTTAGACGATGCGCCAATCAAGGGGTTCCTCGGGCGGCCAAGGCCGAAGAGCCGCCTCGACCCAGACATGCCGCTGACCTTCGGCGCCATGGCCAGCCCTGACACCTACTACGAGTTCAGGATACAGCAGGCCGAGGCCATGAAGAACGCGCTGGCTGTGTTCAAAGAGGTCGAGAGGGACTTCGAGACCTTCAGCGGAAGGCGGTACGGGGCCGTCGACGCCTACAACACGGACGCCGCAGACACCGTGGCCGTGGTCAACGGATGCGCGGCCGGGACGGTGAGGGTCGCCGCCAGGGAGGTCAATGCGGCCGGAGGCAGGATCGGCGTGCTCGCGGTCAAGCTGTTCAGGCCGTTCCCAGAGGAAGAGGTTGCCTCTCATCTCAGCCGGGCGAAGTCGGTCGTCGTGATGGACAGGAGCATGAGTCTGGGGGCGCCTTCGAGCCCCTTGGCCGAGGACGTCAGGTCCACGCTGAGAAGCGCCGGCCTGAAGCAGCCGGTCACCAGCGTGGTGTACGGCATCGGCGGCAGGGACGTGACAGTCGCCGACGCGAAGAAGATCCTTGGCATCGCTGACGAGAGGGGTCTCAAGGGAGACACCTCGGTTATGTACGGGGTGAAGGGATAGATGTACGAGCAAGTTAAGGGCCTGAAGGAGCTCCCGATGGAAGAGCCCCTGGCTCCCGGACACAGGCTGTGCCCGGGATGCGGAGCGTCCATCGTGGTCCGCCAGGTGCTCCTCGCAGCGCCCAAGGACACCATCATAGCCAACGCCACCGGGTGCCTGGAGGTCTCGACTGCCCTGTACGGCTACTCGGCGTGGAACCGCCCGTGGATCCACTCCGCCTTCGGCAACGCCGCCGCAGTGGCCTCCGGGGTTCAAGCAGGATTCAAGGCGCTCGCCAAGCGCGGCGAAGGGAAGGAGCACCCCATCATAGTGTTCGGGGGGGACGGAGGGACCTACGACATAGGGTTCCAGGCCCTCTCCGGGGCCATAGAGAGGGGCCACAGGTTCCTGTACGTGTGCTACGACAACGAGGCATACATGAACACGGGCATCCAGCGGTCGGGAGGCACCCCTAGGGGGGCCTGGACGACCACTTCGCAGGTCGGGCCGGCCCAGGGGGGCAAGCAGCAGGCGCGGAAGGACCTCATGTCGATAGTCGTCGCTCACCGCATACCCTATGCGGCGACGGCCTCGGTCTCCCATTGGAGGGACCTGATGAACAAGGTGAGGAAGGCGCTCTCCTTCGACGGACCCACGTTCATGCAGGTGATGGCGCCCTGCACCCGAGGGTGGCGCTTCGATTCCTCCAAGACTGTGAAGATGTCGAAGCTGGCCGTCGACACCAGGTTCTTCCCGCTGTACGAGGTGGAGAACGGCGTGTACAGGATAACGGTCCCGGTGCCGAGCCCCAAGCCCGTCGAGGAGTACCTGAAGGTTCAGGGGAGGTACTCACACCTCTTCACGCCCCAGCACGCGGACCAGCTGAAGGCGCTGAAGGCCGACATCGAAGGAGACTACGCCCGCCTCGAGAAGCTTGCGCAGGTCACCAGCCAGTTGACCGCTCCCGCCGCGGGCGGCGCCGGAGCCCAGTCCTAGCCGGCCCTACGGTTTGAGGGTGTTGCCGCCGCTGACGACGGCGACGCTCGGGCCCTTCAGGTCCAGCTTCCTGAAGGCCGCGACGGAAGCGACCCCTGCCATCTCGACCTGGAGCCCGTAGTCGCGGAAGAACGCAACCCGCTCCTCCTCCATCTCGGCGTCGGTGACGTCGACGGCGGTCCCTCTGGTGGCCCTGATGGCTGCGACCGCCTGGTCGCCGTAGGTCGGGAAGCCCACAGCTATGGCCCCGGCGTCGGTCACGGGCTTCTGGTACTTCACCGGCCCCCCCTTCCTGTAGGCGGCGGTCACCGGGTCCGTGAGGGTCGCTTGGACGGCGACCAGGCACGGAAGCCTCTTGATCAGTCCGAGGCCGGCGAGCTCCTGCAGGGCCTTGTACGAAGCGCTGAACAGGGTCGCGTTGCCCACCGGGATGAGGATGTTCCGCACACCAGGGAGCTCGGCCATTATCTCACAGACGAGGGTCTTCTGGCCTTCCTTCCTGTAGCCATAGTCCCCCGCTAGGAAGGCCTCCTTGCGCCTGGCGTAGCCGATGGCCCGCCTCTGGGCTTCGGTGAAGTCCCCGTCGACCCTGGTGATCTTGGCGTCCCTGGTCTCGCGGATGTCCCGTATCTTGAGCCAGTTGGCGTTCCTGCTCACGAAGATGGTCGCGCGTATGCCCCCCAGCTTCGCGTAGTAGGCCACAGAGTAGGCCATGTTGCCTGTCGAGGCGCAGACGACCTCGTCGTAGCCGTATTCGAGGGCCTTCGCCACCTCCACGACAGAGCCCCTGTCTTTGAACGACTTCGTCGGGTTCTCGTTTTCGAGCTTCAGGAAGAGGCCCTCTCTCACGGCCGGGAGCAGCGTGGTGTTCCCGAGCTTGTAGTGTCTGTACTCCCCCTCCGGGAGGAGGGGCTCGTAGCTCCAGAAGTCCTTCTTCAGCTCCTTCAGGACGACGTCGCCGGCGCGGGCGATTTCCAGGATGCCGCCGCACCTGTCGCACAGCTGTCGTGGGAAGAACATGGAGTACTGCTTCCCGCACGACGGGCACTTCAGGAGGTAGCGCATGACAGGCACCGGTCAGGCGCCGGATTTAACATAGAAGCGCGGGCCCGTGGCACAGGTTCGGCGCCCCCTCCCCCTCAGGCGCCAGCGAAATGCGCCAACGGCTATTAGCCTCCGGGGCTCTCGGCGGCCATGGATCCCCCCGGCTTCAGGAAGGCCGCGAGCGAGCACCCGAGCTGTGGGACCTGCGAGCACTTCAGCCGCGTCGGGTTCTGCGGAAAGTACCAGCGGCCGATGTACCCCTACGAGCTTTGTGACAGCTTCGTCTCGATACTCGTGAAGGGGGCAAGGCGGGAGGCGAGGCCCTGATCGGGAGAGACTAGCCACAGCGGGGCCACCGCGCTGCTGGGGCTGGCGGCGGCCGAAGACCATCAAGCTTTTTGTAAGGTGCGCGCGGCAGTTGTGACACGATGTACGCGTTCAAGAACCCGGTGTACCTCGCCATAGGCGTGGCGCTGGTCCTGTTCGGGGCGGCGTTCATAGCGAAGTCGTACCCGGTGGTGGGGGCATTCGTTCTAGTGCTCGGGCTCGTGATGGCGACCTTCGCTGCCTACCAGATGGGCCAGGCATCTCCCGTCCCGAAGGCTTGAGGACGACGCGAACGCCCTAGCCTGACGAGGCGGCTGCAGGTGCGCCCAGGAAACGGCTAAAGGCCCCCCGGCGGACGCAGCGCATCGTGAAGGAACCCAGCTTCGGAAGGTACTTGCTGCGGCCGGGCATCCCGTTGCGGCTGAGCGACTGGGACCCTGCTGCGAAGGGCGGGTTCGACGGGAAGAAGCAGGAAGGCCTCGAGGCGCTCGACGGGCTCACCGCGAAGCTCGGGGAGCTCCAGGCGCTGCTTTACGCCGAGCACAAGCACAGCCTGCTGATCGTCCTGCAGGGGATGGACGCGTCCGGGAAGGACGGGACCATACGGCGCGTGTTCGAGGGCGTCAACCCCCAGGGCGTGAAGGTGGCGAAGTTCGGCCCGCCCACTCCCGAGGAGCTGGACCACGACTTCCTCTGGCGGGTCCACCAGAGGACTCCGGCGGCTGGAGACATTGTGATCTTCAACCGCAGCCACTATGAAGGGGTGATCGTGGAGAGGGTGCACAAGCTCGTGCCGAAGGAGGTCTGGAGCGAGCGGTACCACCAGATCAACGACTTCGAGCGGATGCTGTCGCAGGCTGGCACCAAGGTCCTCAAGTTCTACCTCAACATAAGCGCGGAGGAGCAGAAGCGGAGGCTTCAGGAGAGGCTGGAGGATCCGACCAAGCACTGGAAGTTCAGCGTCCACGACCTGCCGGAGCGGGGCCTTTGGCCCGAGTACATGAAGGCCTACGAAGACGCCTTGGCGAAGACGAGCACCGACGCCGCCCCCTGGCGCATCGTCCCCTCCGACCACGCATGGTTCCGCGACCTAGTGGTGTGCGCCGGAATCGCCGAGGCTCTCGAGGCGATGCGCATGCGCTACCCGCGCCTCCCGAAGAACGAGAGATCGCTAAGCGTGAAGTGAGACCTGGACGGCTCAAGCTGCGGCCATGACGAACGCCGCGAGAAGCGCAAGCAGCGGAGTCACAAGCCACATCCCCAGCGTCACGGTCGCGACCCTCCGGTTGATGACGGTCGTCCGCTGGGAGTAGGCGGCTCCGAACATGCCGCCCAGGACGCTCTCTCCTATCGACAGGGGGATGTGGAGCTGGGTGCCCGCCATTACCGCTATGGCTGCCCCCGCGAAGACGGAGAAGACGCCCTGGGGGCTCAGGGACAGCATCTTGTCTCCCACGGTGTCGCTGACGTGGTCCTTCCCCAGCAGGGCGGCGCCAAGCGCGGCGACCAGGGCGAGCCCCGCGGCCAGCGGGACCCCACCTGAGCTCGCCCCGCCCAGGGCGGTCCCCGCAATCAACCCGATGTTGTTCGCCCCGAGCACGAAGGCCACGGCGAGGGAGGTCCCCAGGATCGCCAGCCTGTTGAAAGAGTCCACGCCTACGAGCGAGAGGCCGATCAGCAACGACGAGGTCGCCTTCCGAAGGACGAAGGCGATGACCCCTGATATCAGCGGGGCGAGGAACCAGAAGGAGACGACCAGCAGGACCTGGTTCACGTTCACAGTGAGGTGAAGGGCAGTCGCGGCGCCAAGGAACGACCCGACCATTATCCCGCTGAAGGTCGCAGGCAGCTTCAGCAGGGTCAGCCCCGCCGTGAGCGCTATCGAAATCACGAAGGTCGCCACCAGGCCGGCCTCCGGCGATGACGGCGCGAGCGACCCGTCGAGGCTCTTGAGCATCTCGGAGCCGGCTACGACCACGCCCGCAAGCAGACCCACTACCGCCAGGGCGACCGCCCCCCTGGTGCCGAACGACCCCGACGCCCTGATGTTCCCTATCAGGAGGGAGCTGTTGTTCCAGCCGAAGATGAAGGCGAGGACGCCGGCCAGGACCATGAGTTCGGTGTCAATCATAGCCCTTCGCAGCCAGCACGAGGATGACGTCGCTCGCGTCCTCGGCGTAGTCCGCGATGTCGTCAGCGACGAAGAGGAAGTCTCGCATCTGGATCACTGTCACTGGGTTGGGGTTGGAGGGAGACCTGAACAGGAGCTTCATCAGCGCGTCCTTGGAGGTGTCGGCCGTCTTCTCCCACTCCTCCACCGCCGGCACTCGCGCCAGCAGCTCCTTCTTCCCGAGTTCGAATGCGCCTATGAGGCTTCCCAAGGCGGCCACCGCCGATTGCAGGTCCGAGACAAAGCGCGCCATCTCGTCCGACCTGAGGAGCGCGAGTGCGAACTCGTCGAGGTCCTTCTCAGACTCGAGGAACCGGGCGGCGTCCTTCGAGCTGTCCGCCACGTTGTCCATGGTCTCGAGAAGGTTCAAGATGTCCTCCCTGATCCCGCCGAAGAACGCTCCTTCGGCGATGTCCATGCTGAGGGACCGGTGGACGCTGTCGGCTTCGCCCTCGCCGTCCAGCACGAGTTGGAAGAGCCTCCGAGCCTCCGTCGAGTCGCCTTTCGCCACCGCCTTCACCAGGCCGACGAACCCGTCGACGGTCTTCTGCACTATCGCGTAGTAGTCCTCTATCTCCTTGACCAGTTTGCTCTCCTTGCGGTTGATGAATGACATGGGCCTGAACTTCACGGAGTTCGCTTGCGTGCCGAGCCGCAACGAGTAATTAACGCTACCCCGAACAGGGCAGCAGGCTCATGCGGCAGCAGTCCGGGGTGCAGCGCCGGGCTGGCCCCAAGGCCCGGTCCGGCGGGCGGCCGACGGAGGGCGCCCCCAGCTGGACTGGTTCTCGAAGAAGCGCTCAGCCAGCCTCAGGTGGCGGAGGAGGGAACTCTTCTTGGAATGGTGGGCCTGCATCCGCTCCAGGATGTTGTCCAGGGCCTTGACGGCCTCGACTATGTAGGGGCCCTTGTTGAGCATGACGCACTCGGCCATCTCCCCCATGGCGGCGTCGGTCACCTCTGCCCTGGAGGGGATCCCGCTCTTGGTCAGCTTCTCGAGCACCTGGGTCGCCCAAATTGTCGGCATGTGCGCCGCTTCGCAGAGCCAGAGGATCTCCTCCTGGACCTCGGACAGCCTTTCGTACCCGCACTCGACGGCGAGGTCTCCTCTGGCGATCATGACCCCGGCCGGCGGCCCGCGCATGGCGGCGAGCAGGATGCTCGGAAGCTGCTCGAAGGCCCGCTGGGTCTCGATCTTCAGGATGATGCCCATGTCCGCCCTTCCCCGGGCGGCGAGATGGGACCTCAGCAGGTCCACGTTTTCTGCCGTCCTCAGGAACGAATAGCCCACCAAGTCCGCGTGCTTCGCGATGAAGTCGAGGTCCTTGGCGTCCTTCCAACTGATCGGAGGCAGGTTTAGCTCGGTCTTGGGGAGGTTGATCCCCTTGTCCTCCCTCAGGTAGGACCCCTTGATTGCTGCGCTCGTGATCCGTACGACGACCCTCTTTGGCGACGCGCTCAGGACCGTGCCTCCGATCTTCCCGTCGTCGAACCAGATGGGCTGCCCCTTCTTCACCGTCGCCAGCGCGCTCGGGGCGCTGCACGCAATCACCGCCGGCTTCTTCACCCGACCCAGCTCGTCTCGGACGGCGTCTCGCCCCTTCACCCGCCGCGCCGAAAGGACGAGGACGTCGCCAGCCTTCAGCTTCAGCGGCTGGACCACCCGGGGGAGGGCCCCCACCCGGCCGCTCCTGGTCCCACTTGTGATGACGGTCCCCTTCGTCACATAGGCGCTCTTGTTGCACATAGCCCATCTCGACCTCCCCGTTCGCGAAAGCACCCGAAGCGTGCGTCTCGAGCCGCGGGCGTCTGTGAGATGGAGGACATCCCCAGCCCGAAGGCCCGAGAGGAAGTCCCTGGGCAGCGGAAGGGCTGCGGCCGCAGGCCGCGGGGCAGGCTCCTGGCCGTCGTCAGGGGTGAGCCAGATCCGCGCCGGGCTCACCGCCCTGCCCAGGGCATTCCGCTTTGGTTTCACCTTTACGACCTGCGGCCCGAGCTTCAGGGGGCCAGTTCGGACCTTCGGGCCCGCGATGTCCATGAGCACCCGGCAGGTCCTCCCCACCTCTACCTCGGCACGTCTCAGGTTGTCTATCATTCCAGCCCAGTCCGCTTCCGTATCGTGGGCGCAGTTGATCCTCATGCAGTCCATCCCGCTGGTCAGGAGGTCGCGGACGAGGCCGTAGTCTGAGGCCGCCTCCTTGGGCATTGTCACCATGATCCTCACCCCCCGCTCCGTTCTCCTGGGGCCGAGCAGCATGGTCGAGTTCCGTTCGAGTATCAGGCTCCCCTCGGAAGGGGTGACTCCGCTCCCAGGCCGCGTGGGAGGGACGAGCCCCGCCAGACGGTACAGGATGCCGAGGACGAGATCGAGGTTGTTGAGCACGTGCCCCTCGGACCTTCCCAGCGAAGAGATTCCCAGCGCTGCAAGCCTCTCCTGGGTTGCCCTCAGCTCGAACCGGCGCATGGCCAAGTAGTGCACCAGGTTCCGCGCGCTTTCGAAGTTGCTCCCATACAGCGTTGCGTCCAGGGAGGAATCCCTTAGGAGCACGGCCGACCGTATGCTCTCTACCTGGGTTATGAGGTCCCTTATCGCAGGTCCGCCCCAGACCCCCTCGTTCGAGGTCTCCCGGGCTCCGGTTGCCGGCGGCTGTATGGAGGCGGGCTTTGACCTGCTACCGGCAGTCGCGTTGGTCTTAGGCGCCGGCTCCTCCACGGGAGGGGTCACTTAGGCCAGCCCCCGCAGAAGTGACGCGAGCCTCTTCCCACCGCCAGGCCTCTGAGTCGGCAAGAAGAACTCCCTGAACCTCGCAGACCTGGCGGCAGCCACGGCCTCCGCGAGCTCGGCGCATCTTCGCCCCTTGGCCCCTTTGAGCGCCTCCATGAGCAGGTCGTCGTTCCTGATGGAGCCGAGCTTCTCCCGGGCCCTCTCCAAGGTATCTTGTGCGGAGTCGACCATCTCGTCCTCGACCGCGAAGTCGAGGAGGTACTTGATGCGCCTGCACTCCTTCCGAAGCCTGTGGAGCTCCGCCACCCTCTTCTCTCCCTTGGCGGCGGTCTGCTGCAGCTGCGCCGCCCGTCCGGCCCTCTCGGTGAGGAGTTTGTTCAGCCTCTTCCTCAGGCGTATGCGCGTGTCGCCATCGGGCGCCCGCAGCCTCAGGCCCGGCACCTTCTTCGCCGACTTGACCGCGCTTGCCAGGAGGGCGGCCCTCTCGCTCTCCAGATTGCGTAGGATGCCGTCCAGCCCGGGGCCGGGATTCTCACCGGACAGGGCTCCAGTTATGGCGTCGATGTCTCGGATCTTGGCGCAAGCCTTGTAGAAGACCCGGAGGCGCTTCTTCGCCTTCAGGGTCGTCTCGGTGTTGCGAGGCCTTCTGGGAAGAAGCGACAGGGCGGCCATCACCTTCCGCACAGAGATTCGCGCCTCGTGAATCGCGTCGGGCGTGGGTTCCCTGACGCAGGCCAGGGCGGCCCTCTCTGCCCTCATCCGGGCCGCTTCGAAGGCGTCCCTGTACTCCGCCAGCGATATGGGCTCGGGCTTCATCTTGGTCGGGCCGCCAGGAGTCTCAGAATCATGCCCTCGAGCTCCGCCTCCACCACGAGGGGCGCTTCTTCGCCGTTGACTGGAATCATCCCATATCTCGACTGCATCCGCTTGAACTCGGCGGATATCAGGCGCTGGTAAATGACGAAGGAGGAGTACATCTCCTCCGCGATGCCCATGTCCATCCCCGCTTCGTAGAAGTCCAGGGTGCTCTGCCTCTGGAAGACACGGTGGACCAGCTCCACGGGGGAGACATCGAGCGAGAATATCAGGTCGGGAACGACCGCGAAGCCGAAGAGGTCGTGGCACCACCTCCGGTCCATCCCCCGGACCACGTCGCGGGCCATGAGCGTGTAGATGTACCTGTCAGCGAGGACCGTGTACCCTGACTTCAAGGCGGGGATGATCTTGTTCTCGAGCTGGTCAGCGAAGTCGGCCGCGTAGAAGAGGCTGAGCGTCCTCTTCCCGGTGCCGAGGCTCCTCTTGGCGTTGATGATCCCTTGGCTGATGAGCTCTGAGCGCTTGAGCCCGGTGTTCACCACAGCGTGTCCCATTGCCTCGAGCTTCTCGGTCAGCATGGCTATCTGGGTGGACCTGCCTGAGGCGTCCGGTCCCTCGATGACGATGAGCCGGCCGGTGACCTCCGGGTCGCCCAGGTACGGGAGCCCTTGGCCGTAGAACCTCATGGGGCGAGCAGCGTTAGGTTCGCCTTCCACTTTCAACTTCCCTCCGTGCCGCGTGCCCCGAGGCCGGGGATCGTCCGGGTGACCCTGTCGCGCACGATGCGCTGCTGCTCCTCGATGGGGAGGCTCCCGTCGACGACGACGAGCCCGTCCGACTTCACCATGGAGTCGTACTTCTTAGCGATCCTGCTCTGGAAGATCCTGTAGCTCTCGTAGATGTCGTTGCTCAGGTTCAGGTCCATCCCTGCCTCGTAGTACTTCAGCTTGGGCCGTCCAGACAGGATTCTGTTCACAGCGACGTCCACGGGGACCTGGAAGTAGAACACAGTGTCTGGCTTCCTGGCGAAGCTGTAGAGCCTCCGGACCCACCTCGGGTCGCACCCTCTGACCGCGTCCCTGGCGAAGGCGGTGTACACGTACCGGTCCGCAAGGACGCAATACCCGGCGTGCAGCAGGGGTAGGATGTTCCGTTCGTAGCGGTCGGCGAAGTCGGTGGCGTGGAGCAGGGAGAAGGTCGTCGGGGTGAGCGTCCCCTTCTTCTTCCCCTTCGAGGTTATCTCCTTGACGACCTCGGACGAGTTCCATTCCGTCTTGAAGACCCTGAAGCCCTCGTGCCTGAGCCACTGCTCCAGCAGGTGAATCTGCGTCGACTTTCCGGAGCCATCCATGCCCTCCACGGCTATCAGCTTGCCGAAGTCAGCCCGTCCCTCCCGCCGGCCAGGGGTCATGGTTTTCCCTTCCCCTCCGCGAGGAGGATTCCACCTTCGGACGCGAATGTGATGCGGAGCCCGAGCCCCAGAACATCGGAGACCGCCTCCGCCCTATGAGAGAGCAGGGAGACCGGGAGGCGAGACTTGCCTTCCGCGATTCGCAGGACGAGCTCCCTCCCCTGTCTGGACGCCCGGAGCTCGGCGCCCGTCCTGTTCAGCGTCTCGACGAACGAGTAGAAGGCGGCTAGGCGCTTTACCTCTTCCCTGTCTCTCCTTCCGAGGAGCTCGCTGTACTGGTTCACCATCAGCTCGGCGATGCGGTCGTTTCGCGCGGTCACAGTCACCGCGGCCAGCATGAGCTGATCGTGCTTGCTTAGGGCGCTCTCTTCTTCCAGGATCGAATAGAACAGGCTCCTCAGGTTCACAGACGGAGGGACTCCGGCGACCAGCCTCAAGGCCTCGGCGAGGAGGGCCGCCTCCCGGCGGTCGACGAGACCGGCGCGCTCCAGCGCGAGGGGGTAGCCGTTCGAGAGCCGCTTCGATTCCGTAGCCTCTTCGCGCACGACGCGTTCGACCATCTTCGTCGAGACGACGCCCCTGTGGAACGACTTGGGGTCTGCCAAGTACATCGAAAGCGCCCCCTCTCTCACCCCCCGGGCGCTGACCGTGAGCTCGTCGGCCCCCAGCGATTTCATCAGCATCCGGATGACAAGCGCCCCCGCAGCTATGGTGTCGGCGCGGTTGCCAATCTCCCGCTCGCTCCCAAGCTCCCTCCTGGACATCCTCAGGAAGGACTTGCTCATCGAGCTCACGGCGGAGTACGAGACGGAGTACGACTGGACCTTCGTGAACGGGTACACGCCTCCCTCCTGGTCACGCCTCGCGATTGCCCGGACCGTCCCCCCAACTCCTACGAGCCTGGTCCTGCTTGTCACCCTCAGGTCGCGCGCCGAGGGAAGGGCACTTGCGACCTTCCGCTTCATCAGCCTGGCTTGGCGCCTTGTGAAGGTGCCCGTCCCGTCCCCGTATTGGAAGGAAAGCCTGAGCACGCCTAGCGGCAGAGACAGCACATCTTGCACCCTGAAGTCCGACGCCCTGACGATCTCAAGGCTCCCTCCGCCAAGGTCGAAGAAGACGACGTCAGGATGCGCCGCGGAACTCATCGCCCCCGCAAAGGAGTAGAGCGCCTCGTCGCCCCCCGAGAGCACGCGGAAGGCGAGCCTCGTCTCGTCGAGGACGGACTTCATGAACTGCGGGCCGTTGGATGCCTCCCTGACAGCGCTGGTAGCTATGGGGACCACCCTCTCCACGGACTCGAGGGCCGCGATGTCGGTGAGCACCTTCAGGCACCTCATGGTCCGCTGCATCTGGGCGGCTCCGAGGGAGCCGGCCTCGTCCAAGCCCTCGCCCAGCCTTGCCCTGAAGGCGTCCTGCCTGTACGGAAGGAACCTGCCCCGGTCGACGTGGTAGCACACCATCTTGACCGAGTTGAAGCCGAGGTCTATGACCGCCGCCTTCAACGGGGCAAGCTCACCATTGGCTGCAACTTCCACTCCCTCTGCTATATGCGCTTCAGGACGCGGGGACTGAGGAGCCAGCGAAACTCGCCCTTGGCCCGCGGCGAAAACGTCGTGATCCGGACCCTGGCGATGCCTCCCTTCTTCAAGACCAAGGTCCCTGGCTCGGCGCCCAAGAGGTCGGCGATTAGCACTCCGAGATAAGGCTCATGCCCCACGAGCAGGACCTTGGAGTTGTGACCTAACTTCGCGAGCCGCGACAGCATCGCCTCCTTGTCGCCCTCCGGCCGAAGCTCCTCCCACACCTGGAGGTCGACCTTCCTCTGGCCCTTCACCAGGAGCTCTGCGGTTTCCCTCGCCCTTGGGAGAGGGCTGGTCACGACCTCGTCGAACTTTAGGCCGAGCCCTTGAAGGAACTTCGCCAGGTTCTCGGTCTGTCTTCTGCCAGTGGCAGTGAGAGACCGCTCACGGTCCTTTCGGAGGCTGGAGAGGGACTTGCCGGCTTCTCCGTGTCTCACTATGTAGAAATCCATCGCTGGTCGGTTCCATAGTGCGACCGGCATGAGTGGATATAACTCTACAATATTGGGAATATGGTAGACGTTGTCGGCTGGGACTCGCTCGCGCGAAGGAGCGCGACAGGGCTGTAGAGATGTGTAATCTGACCGTCGAGATCCAGTGAGAGCGACGGCAGACCGGCCGAGTTGCTTGTGCTGCCTTCCCTCAAAAGGGTCTAGCGTCGAGGCCTTGGGTGCGCCGGCACTGGAGAAGGCGCGTCTCTTCTTCCGCCGTCAGCAATTGAAGTGCGAAAGAACCGACATTCAGGAACAACTGGGAGGAGTGGCTGAGCTTGAAGGTGACGGCAGTAAGATCGCGAACTACAACCAGACTACGTAGCTTTCTCCTGTATGTCGACCTTCTTCGCTCGCTACCCCATTTGATGAGGACACGGCACTGACCTTCTCAACCTCACGGCCCATCGAGGGCGCTCTAACAGCCTATCCCACATTGTAGGCTTCTTCGCCGTGCTGACTCTGGTCGAGACCGGCTTCTTCATCCGCCGCGCTCACTCTTATTGGCGTGATGTAATCGACGACCTTGAGCAGCAAGATGGAGCCAACGAACGAGAAAACGGCAACGACCAAGATCGCGAATGCCTCTACGAGCAGTAGATGTGGGTCTCCGTAGAACGCCCCGTTCGGGCCGTCCGCGTTGATTGCGGTTGAAGCGAAGATTCCCGTCGCGATTACCCCCCACATGCTCCCGACACCGTGGCAAGCGAATACATCCAGCGCATCGTCGAAGAGGTTACGGCTTGACCTCCAGTTCGCAATGGCATTGGACACAACGCCGACCACCAGCCCGATGAAGATGGCGGCGGTGACTCCAACGTACCCAGCGGCCGGAGTTATTGCTACAAGTCCGCAGACCGCGCCCACTGCTATCCCAACCGCAGAAGGCTTCCCTTTCCGAGACCACTCCACCAGCATCCAACTGACTGCAGCCGCGGCCGCGGCCATGTTAGTGTTGACGATGGCCTGCACTGCAACTGCATCCGCTGAGAGGGCGCTCCCCCCATTGAACCCAAACCAGCCGAACCACAAGATGGCCGCCCCGAGGATGACGTATGGGATATTGCTTGGACGAACTTCGTTTGAACTATCGATTCCTTTTCTCTTTCCTATGACTATAGCTGCCGCCAGAGCGGAAACCCCTGCCGTGATGTGGACCACGAGCCCGCCAGCGAAGTCTATCACGCCCAACGCCTTCAACCAGCCGCCGTCACCCCATACCCAATGCGCCACTGGGCAGTAGATGAACGTCGTCCAGAGAACTGTAAAGACCAAGAGGGCTTTGAAGCGGATGCGCTCTGCGAACGCTCCGATGATGAGTGCTGGAGTGATTGCCGCGAACTTCAGTTGGAACGCGAAATACAACAGCTCAGGAATCGTGCTGGAGTAGGTCGGATTCGGGGCGGCACCTACGTTGGCCAAGCCCGCCTTTGTGAGATCTCCGATTACGCCGTTGACCGATGGAGCGAAGACGAGGCTGTACCCCCATAGGGCCCAGACCAAGCTCACAACGGCGAATATCGTCAGTGTTTGGACTATAGTCGAAACAAGGTTCTTCCTTCTTACCAGCCCACCGTAGAAGAAGCCGAGCCCAGGAGTCATTATCATCACGAGGGCTGTGGCCGTTAGCACCCAAGCGACGTCCCCTGAGTCTAGTGGCAGCGGCATGCCGACGGCAAGATGTCGACGACTGCGTATATACGCGTGAATCGGAATTCCGAATCAAATAATAGAAAGAAGTGGCTTGCTGTGGATAAGATAGTCGGGCTCCTGCCCAGTGAGGTTTGGAGGGATGGACAGGCTTCGAGGTAACGCGTTCCATCACCTAAAGAGAACGGAGCCAACATGCCACGCCGGGACCGGCGGTCGAGCGACCTCGTCTTTCGTGTTCATGCTTACTGTTTTAATACATCATGTGTCACGAACGGGCAATTGAGAGCACGCGAAAGCGTTGTGCTCGCGCTCGCGGCCCTGATCCTGCTTGCGGCCCTGCTCGGATCGGCGCCAGTCCAGCGCGGACAGGCCGCCATGGGCCAGCCTTTCGGGGCCCTCGCCGCCCCGCAGGCGCACAAGGCCCAGATGCTCCCCCCCGAGACGCTGCCGGACCCGGCGTCGGCCCACTTTGACGAGCAGCTCGGGGTGACGTTCACCCAGAACTTCACGGCGCTGTCGTATTCGGTGACGGCCGTGGAACAGGTGGACTCCGTCTCGGGGACCGGGCCCGCGTATCTTCTCAACGGCCTTACGAGCGCGGGGTACTGGTACCAGGTGGGCCTGGCGTGGGACTGGACGCCGGGCTATGGCTTCGGCATGGCCTACGAGGTGTTCGGGACCGGGGGCACCTCCATCTTCCCCACCAACGGCGGGGGAGGGCTCGTGCACTTCTCAGGGACGATCAACGCCGGCGACTCGGTGCAGCTCGAGCTCTACTTCTCCGGCGGAGACGTCGTGATGGCGGCGATCGACCATGCCACCGGGGCCACGGCCTCGGAGTCGTACAGCGCCGAGGGCTCGGGCACTTTCGTGGGGCTGGGGTCCGGGCCGGCAAGCTCGCAGGGGTACTTCACTGGCCTGATGACCGAGTGGTACCACGCCAACCCGTACCACGGGAATGGGGAAGAGGTCGTCTACTCGCAATCGGTGGCCCTATCGTCTGGCTGGATGTGGATGGACGAGTTCGACGCGTCCAACGGAAGCGTCCTGTTCTCCTCCTGCGACAACTCCTGCGCGGGCCCGACCTCCTGGTCCAACCCGACGCTCCTGAAGACTTTCTCTTCCAACGGCTCCACCATAGCCAGCGACGCCTACGAGTTCATCACCGGGTACAGCGTCACGACGGTGGCGCTCACCTTCAGCTACTCGGTCCAAGGGGGCGGGTCGGGGTACCTCACCCCAGTCCTCAACTACGTGTCGGGGGGCAAGCACCTCAGCGCGAACCTCACCATTGTGCCGACGGCGTACGACGTTGACCCGGGGAGCAACTGGAACGTCTCGGCGGTGCTCCCGGGATCCTCGTCATCTGAGCAGTGGGCAACGCCACAGTCGACCACAGGGCAGGCTGGGTCCGCCCAGACCATCGACTTCGTTTACTACAACCAGGTTCAGGTCACGTTTGCGATGGGCATCTTGGGAGGGGGAGTCGGGTACATGCCGCCATCGGTGTCCTACACACAGTTCGGAAGCCAGACGACCACGGCCACGGGCTCCGAGGTGTGGGCCGACGCGGGGTCGGCTTACTCCTATCCGAACCCCCTGTCCGGCTCCACTTCGTCTGAGAGGTGGTTTGCGGGGGCGGGGACCAGCGGCACTGCAGAGTCGGCCGGGACCATCACGGTCGTGTACTACCACCAGTACGCCCTCTCGGTCTCCTACCTGGTGTACGGCGGAGGAAGCCCGAGCCCCCCGACCTTCTCCTCAGTCTACCTCGGCCAGTCGAAGGTGGGTCCGCTGACTGGGCTCCTCCCGGGCCACCAGCAAGTCGAGTGGGCCGACGCGGGGTCCGCCTACGGATTCCTGCCGCTCCTCTCCAGCTCCACGTCGACCGAGCGGTGGTGTGCGGAGACCGTCACGGGGACCGCTGACGGGGCGGTCGGGGTCTCCGCGAGCTACTACCACCAGTTCGATGTCACAGTGTCGTACGCCGTCGAGGACGGAGGAGAGCCGGCGGCCCCCTCGCTACAGTTCTACAACCTGAGTCTCCCGGCGTCGTACGAAGTGACCGAGGCTCCGACGCAGGTCTGGATGGACGTAGGCAACTGGAGTGCGCCTGCCGCCTTGGCCGGGAGCGGGGCGTCCGAGAGGTGGATGGCTCCGGGGGAGGTAAACGGCAGCGTGACGTCGGGCACCACCATATCTGTCACCTATTTCCACCAGTTCTCGCTGCTGCTGTCGTATGACGTCTCCGACGCCTCCACCCCTCTCGCCCCGGTCCTGCTCTCCACCGAGTTCGGGGACCCCCTGAACGCGAGCCTGCAGCGCACCGCGACGGCTTACTGGATGGACAGCGGGGCGGCCTGGACCGCGTCTGGCACGCTCAAGGGGAGCGGACCGGCCGAGAGGTGGGTCGCCCGAGGCCCCGTAGGCGGGACGGCGTCCTCCTTCATGTCCCTTTCAATCGAGTATCTCCACCAGTATCAGGTCAGCCTGGCGTCGGCGCAGGCAGAGGGCGGCACGGTCCCAGCATCGGGCTGGTACAACGCGTCCAGCTCGGTGAAGCTCGTGGCCCACCAAGCCGCTGGGTGGCAGTTCGACGGGTGGACCGGGGCAGGATCCGGGTCCTACACCGGGACTGAGAACGGCACGTTGGTCGAGGTCCTTTCGAGCTTCAACGAGAGCGCCGTGTTCTACCCCGGGGTGACGCTGACCAACGGTGGAAACGGCGAGCTGTCCTACTCCTGGTCGGGAGGCCGTGCGACAATCGGCTCCGGGTCGGTCGTTGTGTACGTCCCGTCCGGGACGAGGCTCTCCATCAACGCAACGCCGTCGACGTTCTTCACCTTCGGAGGGTACTCGGGAGCCGCAGCCGGACGCGCTCCCTCAGTCTCAGTCCTAGTCACGACCCCGGTGGCCGTCACGGCGACCTTCTCCCTCAGTTATCTCGCCATCGGGGGGATGGTGGCAGTCGCAATCCTGGCGGTCCTGGGTGCCGTGGTCTTCTTCGTCAGGAGAAGGCGCTGTCCCTGAGATAGGCCCGGCGGGCCGGGGCGAGACATCCAGGTTCTGTATCTTCTACGGGTGATTCTCAGGGCTGTATCATCACGGGTGATGGCTTCCGTGAGTATGGCTCTGTCCAACTGGGAGTCCTTATTAGGGCCGCGAAGTCTCTTAACCCAACAGGGGCGAGATATTTAAAATGAAACGCCAAAAACGGTCCAAGCAAGTCATTCCACTGCCTACATCTCCTCCCCAGTTCATCCTTCCTCGATGAATGACTCACACAGACAGAGGAAGTGACTTCATCGCTCTTCTAATTCTGGCAATCTTCATCTGGTTCATTGACACCGACCTCTACCCAAGTTTGCTCAGAAGTTCCACATGGGGCTATACACCACTCTTCATAGGAATCGCGAGCTTGGCTGATTTCTTGTTACTCGCGAAGCTAATCATTCGATTGGTTAGCGGGTGAGAAAGAGTCAGGAGGCTTCGATGGCCTTGGTAAGCAAGGCCATCCACTTATTTTTCTCACTGATTCCGACCCCTGCGACCTGCGCGGGAGTCTGGCCTTCAAGCGCCGCGTGGGGCTTCACGAAGTTGTAATGAATCCTCGCGCCTTCCGCGAGAGGCGTCTGATAGGACTTCCACCCGCGCTGAACCTTCACGCGCTCCCTCAGAGTCCCGTTCAACCTCTCGATGCGGTTGTTGGTCGCGTGGGGCTTGTGCTTGATTCCCGCCCTCGCAACGTGAACGGGCTTCTGACCATGCGGCCAGAGTGCAATTGCCTCGCCATAGGAGCGCAGGGCGTCGGTGTAGATTGTTTCTGGTCTGCTCTCGTGAGCGACCTTCACCGCGTCCCTGAACGCTCGGTCTGCCCCCGCCACGTCCCTGAACCGAGACAGTTTGGACGCGAGAAGGAACCGCGTCTTCCTATCCATCACGTTCCACAGGTAGGCCATGCGCTTCTGCCCGTATTGCTTCTCGTTCTCGCCGCCCTTCATCTTCACGAAGAGTTCGTCGGCGTGCCAAGTCTCCGACAACTGAGGCGAAAGGCTGTTGACGTACTCGCTAATCTGCGGGACGAACCTCTGAATCCATCGGTAAATCGTCATGGGCGTCAGTGTCATGTCGAAGTGGTCGTTCACGGTTCGGGCAATCTTCCGAAGGCTCAACCCCGAAAAGTAGAGGTCGAGCGTGAGGGTTATCGTCTCTGGCGAATACTTCGCCTTCTTGATTAGGCCCTCGCGGAACTTCCTCTTACAGTCGCGGCACTTGAAGACCTGCTTCGCGTTTGCCCTTCCATACTTCACGACGCGGATAGACCCGCACATGGGGCATTGGAGGGCGTCATCTGCGAAGACCTTCGGCTTCGGCTTGTCCTGAATCTCCACCCTCGCGGCAATCCAGAACTTCACGGCGAATGCGTGCTTGCAAGAATCAATTTCATCGGCGCGGTTTTGGAAGTCAGGGCAGTCGCAGACCCATGACTCCCCGAAGACCTTCACGGTATAGAATACCCCCTCCCTCGATTGAGACGGGACGGAAAAAGACCCATCGGGGTTCTCGGTTATCGTCGCGGACTTGGCGATTGCCAGCCCTCGGTCTTCCCGTGGGCTGCTCACTTCAGTCGGCCTCCATCTCGCGTCTCTGTCCGAGGCTCGAAAGATAGTCCTCGAAGCGGTCGGCGTCCATTTCGGTTCGCGCTTGTTCGGGTGTCATGTCCATATACCCTTACTTACGGGGGCTAATAAGTGTTAAGGGTATATGGGAACCCTTAAGAGTGGGCGTATTCCCTCAAAGGAGTCATGGAGAAGGTGAAGACCACCGTAGAGTGGGAGAAGGCTCTGGACGAGAAGTTTCGCATGGCGGCGGCCGAGAGGAAGGGCTTCCGCAAAGGCGCCATCGGAGAATCGCTGTCCGAGGCGGTCGAGTGGTGGGTTGACCCGCGCATCCACGCACTCGTCGAGAAGTATCTCAAGGAGAAGAAGTAGGAGGCTATCGGCATTGGCAAGAAGGGTGCCCGACCACACATTTGGGGCGGTATGCAAGTCGTGCAAGAGGAACTTCATGCTGTCAGGGAGTAGGATGGGGCGTTCTGGGCTGGCTGGCGTTCCCACCGAGCAGAACTACAACTCCGATGGAATGCGCACGGGCCTGAGCGATGTCATGACATTCCCTCGCGGCGATATGTCTGTGGTGTCCATCACCTGCGGCCATTGCAACACGCGGAATGACTACGAATACGACGACCTGCTGGTTCCCGAATCCGAATTGGAGGATGCTGAGAGAGACGAGGAATTGGCGAACCTGAGGGATGAAGTCAAAGAGTTGACCGAGAAGACGAAGGCGCTGCAGGCTCAGAAAGAGGTCTGGGACAAGCAACTGTCAGACCTTGTGGGGGCATATATGACGCTGGCGGACTTCGTCCACAAGAGGGCAGGCGAGGAACAGGCGCAAGGCAACGACATGAACTACGAGGGGCCGAAGACCTGATGCTCGGGAATATCGTCCGCTGTCCTGACTGCAAAGCCACGCTCATAGACGAAGACCGCGAGACGCACAAGTGCCAGACCCACGGTCTCCAATGGTTCATAGACGGCGATTGGCTCTGGGGGAATCAAGGCGACGGCTGGATGGCCTTCAACCTCAAATCACCCGATATGATACACCCCAACGACATCACCCGCAGAAGATACAGAGTCGACATCCACGATGAAGGGTTAATTATGCGCAGGTCGGCAAAAAGGGCGGAGTGACTGTCCTTCTCTTCGGGTTCGAGCCGTTTCTTGACTTCGACGAGAACCCCTCAGACCTGGTCGTGAAGAGGCTCGACGGGAGGACCGTGGAGGGCGAGCAGGTGGTCGGGAGGACGCTCCCGGTGGACTACGCCGCCATCCAGGGGAGGGTCCTGTCTGAGTTGGAGGCGGCCAAGCCTTCCCTTGTGGTGAGCTTCGGGCTTTCCGCCGGCAGGGACAAAGTCACCCTCGAGAAGGTCGCCATCAACTACGTGAACTCGAAGATGAAGGACAACGCCGGCAAGATCGTGGAGGGGGTGCAGATATCGCCGGGCCAACCGGACGCACGCTTCGCCAGCATTCCTGTCGAGGGCCTCGTGGCCGAGCTCGGCAGACAGGGCATACCCGCGGCCCTCAGTCTCAGCGCCGGGGCGTATCTTTGCAACTACACAATGTACGTCTGCCTGCGGGAAGCGCAGAAGTCGGGGTTCCGCACCGGGTTGATTCACGTGCCGTGCCACTCGGAGTGGGTCGCGAGGACCGGGAGGCCCCTCGCGTCCCTGCCGCTTCAGACGATTGTCAGGGCAGCGGAGTGCACCGTCTCCTACCTCCTGAGAGAAGCAGCAGCGAAGGGTCAGCCTGTCTAGGAGGACCCGGGCCCCGAGTCGGACCGGCGCCTCGCCCACATGTACGAAACGGCGAGGGCCGCGACTGACGCGGGGGTCAGAACGGCCTGGTAGGGGAATTCAGGGATGGCGCCGCTCCCGGATCCGCCTGACGTGGACGCGTCGGAACCCGTGGATGATGAGCTCGTTGTGGTCCCCGAGGAGCCTGGGAAACCGAGGGACGATTCGATGGCCGATGTCGAGAGCGCCCCCGACCCGGCGCCGAGGTAGTCGTAGTTCGCCTTGCCCGCAACGACGCGCACCTGGCCGTCCCCCACGTAAGCCACCCTGAGATTGTCTGCGGACTCGGCCGTCTCCAGGCCGAAGCTGAAGTAGGACGGGAAGGCACTGAGCATCGTGCTCGTGCCGTTGGCGTAGAACAGGCCAAGCGACGACGCCATCTGCGTGAAGGTGGTGGCCTCGCCGTTGGCCTCTCCTCCCCAGACAAGCTCCGTGTCGTAGTAGGAGCCCCCGGGGGCTGTGTCGTTCCCGGAGGTGAGGAAGTACGCGCTGCGGACGGCGGGGTCGTGGATGGTGACGTTGTCGAACCAGCCGCCGCCGCGCACGCCGCCGGGGAAGGTGCCCGTGAGGTGCGCGCCGACCTGCACCAGCACCCCCGTCCCCGGTTCGACCGTGGAGTTGAGGAAGAGCACCATGCCTATCGGAAGGGAGTAGGTCGAGTTCAGCCCCTCGTGGTCGTAGTAGTACTGCGTCGTCCCGCCCTGCTGGTAGGAGTAGACGTAGCCCCCGCCTCCCTCGGATGTGATAGAGGAGTTGGCCATGAGGCCGACACTGCTGCTCAGGTTCCAGATGTTGTCCGCCAGCTCGAGCTGGGAGGCCGAGGTCACGAAGTCGGGGGTGTTCTGGCACCAGTAGACTTGGCTCCCGTCACCGGCTCCGTTCACCACCAGCTCGGAGTTCAGCTGCAGGCCCGCGCCGGAGACGTGGGACTGCACCGACCACGCGGACGAGTTGTAGGCTCCCAGGGAGGACACCGAGGCGAACCCAACGACGTCGGTGGAGCGAATTGCGTAGGGCTCGTCTATTCCCGACTGGTTCGTGAGCCCGAATGAGGCGATTCCAGAAGGCTCAGGGGCCGTCAGAGGCCCCCCGGTCAGCGGGTTGTTCGGGTAGACCGTGAAGCTCAGGGTGACGTTGGCCCTCGCCAAGTAGGCATAGACGAGGATGTCGTAGGGACCGTGCCCTACGCGGAGGGACTCATGGATGTTCGTGCCGTTCTGGACAGCGAGGGAGTTCGACACGCCCCCTATGCTGTTGTTGAACCCCTGGAACTGAGCGTAGGTCATGAACGCGGCCGAGACGGCAACGTCGCTGACCACCGAGTAGACGACCGTGGTGTTGGCGAAGGCGTCCACCGGGACGTACTCGTAGTCTGTCTGCTGCAGGACGAAGCTGTACACCGTGGAGCCCTCCTGCAGCCCTGCGGCGTGCCCGAAAGCGGCAGCAGAGGGCAGCAGCAGAGGCAGTAGCGCTAGCACGACAAGCCGTCGAGGGGCCCGCATCAGAGTGCAGTGCGCCAACCCCGACTCCATTAATAACCATGGCATCCAAGAATTGTAGATTGGCTGGGGCACTTCCGCGGACTGTCCGCCCCGACTCCCTGCGGGGGACAGGCCCGATCCTTCAGGAACCGTTTTAATCGAGTGGAACCGGGGCTGTCCGGATTTGAGTTCGCCTTCCAAGAAGAAGAAGGCCAGCGGCCAGAAGGATGAAGGACCCAAGCGGACGACGGTGAGGGTCTCCAGGCCCGTGGCCGCCCCTCCCTCCCCGATGGTGGAAGTGAGGCATGACGGAGAGATGATGGAGCGGGAGGCCAGCGGGTTCTCGTTGGGCGAGGTTTCTCAGGCAGGGATGGCCGTGGGGCTCGCGAGGAGTTGGAAAGTCATAGTAGACCCGAGGAGAAGGAGCGTGCTGGACGGGAACGTCTCCTCCCTCAAGAAGTGGTTTGCGCAGGCCAAGAAGGAAACAGTCGAGCAGAGAGTCGAGGGCGAGGTGCGGAAGATCGAGAGGGCCGTCGCCAAGGAGGCCCGCAAGGTGGAGAAGGAGATGGAGAAGGGAGTAGGGAAGGTAGAAAAGGAGGTGGAGAAGGTCGAGAAGGAAGTAGTGGAGAAGGTCGAGGCGCCGGTGAAGAAGCGGCAGAAGAAGAAGGCCGAGCCGAAGCCCGACTCCGACTGACCCCTCAGTGGCTCCTCCCGCCAGGCCTGAAGCAAGCCCGGAACTCCGTTGCGCCGAACCGAGGCGCGCAGCAAACACAGGTAAATAGCGCGTCTCTGGGCTCGGCGCCGAGCGCAAGAATGCAGAACAGCGGTGGCGAAGCAATCGCGGGCATCCCCCCACACAAGGTCAAGGCCGACTTCCCAACGCTCACCAGCACTGGGGTCACCTACCTGGACAGCGCCGCGACGTCGCAGACGCCCCGCGAAGTGCTGGACGCAATGGCGGAATACTATGAGCGGTACAGGGCCACCGTGCACCGGGGTCTCTACGACCTAGCAAACGATGCCACGAGGAAGTACAACTATGCCCATGTAGAGGTGGCGAAGCACATCGGGGCCGAGGCGGTCTGGAACGAGCTGGAGAACGACGTCGAGACCGAGGCGATCTTCACGTCAGGGACGACGCAGTCTGTGAACATGGTTGCAGAGTCGTTCGCGAGGAGCGAGATCAAGGCAGACGACAGAATAGTGGTGACTGCCATGGAGCACCACTCGAACCTCGTCCCGTGGCAGCGCATAGCCGCCGAGAAGCACGCGGAGCTGAAGTTCGTCGAGTTCGACGAGGAGGGGAAGCTCGACATGGCCCAGCTCGAGGAGTTGGTGAACCCAAGGACAAAGGTCGTAGCCGTCACGCACGTGTCCAACTTCCTCGGGACCGTGAACGACGTCAGGGCCATTGCCGAGATCGCGCACAAGAAGGGCGCCTACGCGGTGGTGGACAGCGCCCAAGGAGTGCCCCACGCGCCCATCGACGTCAAGGACATGGAATGCGACTTCCTCGCCTTCTCGGGCCACAAGATGTGCGGCCCGACAGGGATTGGGTGCCTCTACGGGAAGAAAGAGATCTTGGAGAGGATGGAGCCCTACGAATATGGCGGCGACATGATGCTGAACGTGAAGCGCTTCGAGACCACATGGAACCACCTGCCGTGGAAGTTCGAGGCGGGGACGCCGAAGATTGCAGAGGGAATCGGGCTGGCGGCGGCGTGCCGATACCTCGAGTCGTACGGCATGGAGGAGGTCCGACGCCACGAAATCGAAATCACCGGCTACGCGCTCAAGCGGCTTTCCGAGGTGCCCCGGCTGAGGATCTTCGGCCCCATGAAGGCGGAGGAGAGGGGAGGTCTGGTCGCATTCGTGTTCGGTGAGAAGTACGGCAAGGACGCCTACCCACACGCCCACGACGTCGGCGACGCCCTCGGCCAGCGGGGGATATGCATCAGGGTCGGCCATCACTGCGCCATGGTTGCTCACGCGACGCTGGGGGTGACAGCCACGGGACGCGCCAGCTTCTACATCTACAACACGAAGGCGGACGTGGACCGCCTCGCGGACGCGCTGATCGAGTTTGAGAAGTCCCCACCCATCTGAGGAGCGAGCGCCACCCGGCGTCAGCGGAGGAACCGTGCCAGTGAGCAGCTCGGATGCCTACCGCGAGAAGATCATGGACCACGACAGGAACCCCCGGAACAAGCGGTGGCTGGAGGGGGCAGACATCGAGGCCCACGGCTCCAACCCCGTGTGCGGGGACGACATCTCGATTCAGATCAGGCTCGACGGAGAGAAGATCAAGGAAATCGCGTTCGCAGGGCGAGGCTGTGCCATCAGCCAGGGTACTGCCTCGATGCTGACGGAGCTGGCCAGAGGAAGGGACCTCTCATGGGCAGAAAGCACGCCCCCTGACGAGATCTTCGGCATGTTCGGCCTGGGGGACCACAGGAAGGCGAGAGCTTCGTGCGAGCTTCTCGGGATAAAGGCGCTGAAGAACGGGGTGGCGAAGTACAGGAGCTCCTGTTCCAAGGCCCAGACGTGAAGGGCTGGAACACCTCTCGAGCCTAGGACACCTGGGGGACGGCGGCGGAGGAACCCATCAGGCGGCCGTGGAGAGACCGCGCGATGTGGACGCCGGCGTACGCCGACGAGAGGACGAAGAACAAGGCAAACGAGAATCTCTGAGAGTAGTCGAAGGACGGTGTGAAGACATAGATGCCGTAGTATCCCAAGTACTCCAGGAAGACGAACCTCAGGCCGAATCCCACCGTGCTCGCTAGGAAGAACCTCCACGCCTTCATCTTCAAGGTCCCCGCCGCCAGCGCGGCGATGGTGTAGAAGAACGGGATGAAGGTCGAGATGAAGATGGAGAAGTTGCCGTGGTCAACGAGCCACTTGTCTCCCACCTCGATGTCCTTCTCGGTGATCCGGAAGACGGCCAGGCCCTTCAGCAGGAGGGTCCTGGCCGCGAACCTCCCGCAAACGTACTCGATGGGGAAGAGGGCTCCCACGAGGCAGACCACGAACGTCGTGACCGGGTTGAAGACGCCGAGGGCCGAAAGGGAGCCGTAGACGGGGACCAGGATGTAGTCGGGTATCGGCAGGATGGCCATGCTGACGAACATCCCGAGGTAGCCCGCGGTCGACGAGATCCCCCACTGGTCGAGGTCGTAGGACGTGAGGTTGACGAAGTGGTAGTAGGCGTTCAGGAGGGCGAGGGCGCTGAGCAGCATCACGAAGGCGGAGATGACGAAAGCGTTGTGCCAGTACTTGCTCAGCCGGCTGGGGCGCTCTCCCACAGTTCCCATCGGAGGCGGCCGCGGAGGCACGTATAACACCTCGTCTCCCATGCTGGGCTTGGTGTTTCCCGAATGGGTGAGGAACGCCCCCGACGCCAGCGCGTCTCAAGTAGCCCGGCATGGATTAGCAGCGCGCGGTACGATTGTCTCGCCCCGACTTCATTTGCCCACCCGTGGTCTTCGCCGTTGTAGGTTGCGTAGGTGGTGGACAGGGGCCACCATGTGGTGGCTTACTTTGAAGGCTCTCTCTAGACAACTTGAGAGATTATCGTAGTGCACCACTGCTTACCAAGAAGGTCACAAGAGGTAGGAGTAAGACTCCTAGGAAATTAAGGACTGCGACTAGGTTCACTGGCCATGTCTCCACTCTTCCTGCCCTGATCAAGGCGCGCTCATGGTCATGAAGAGCTTCCTTTCTCGACTGTTCAGATGAGTCGGATGGATGGTTCGCCTCGAGCTCCGACATGGTCTGCTCGAGGAGCGTAACTTTCCTTATCTTGGACCTCTTCATGGTAACGTGAAGCGCCGAGGTGGGGACCATGAACGACAAGAAGATGACAATGATTGCTGCTATTGTTACGCCCTCCGCGAATATCGGAGGCGACTTTGCTGGTCCAGATGTCAAGATGGCGTCTATAAACAGAATGGGCGAAATCCAGGCAAGAATGATCGCCAAGGATGTCGTGGCCTTCAAGATCATGTCCATAATGGGGGAAAGGTAGAAACTCAAACCCACCTCAGTTCTAAAGTCCGCTGTGCCAGATCCGATTACTGCCAAGCAGGTGAATAGGATGATGAAGAACGTCCATGAGAACATCCCAACGGAGAACCAAAGTCCGTACAATATTGGGATGTGCGCGATTGAATCGAAGGCCTGATACCAGTCAGGAGGCGCTCCCCAAATGAAGGGCACCTTCAGCGAGACAATCCAAACCAGGGCGCAAGCAATCAACCCAGAGCAGATTTGGCAGGCTGGCGAAAAGGCCAAGTCGAATCCCTCGTTGACTGTCTTAGCGTAGACCTTCCGTAAGTATTCGGTTTCGTACCATTGCTCAATTCCCTTCCGTTGACCTTGAGGAAGCGATGCTGTTAGTTCCAGAGGCGGCTTGAAGCGCTCCTCTCTAAGCGATGTATTGAACCACCCGCGAAATCTGGAAACGCTGTCATACAGACTCGTAAGCAAGAGGAATATCAGGGGAAAGAGGAGGTCTCCCGCCAGACCTGATAATTGTGCTGTCAGGTATGGATCATTGCGAGTGTAGAGCATGAACATACCGGCCAAGCGAAGAGATTCGATTGAAAGGAAGAGGACGAAGGACATGCCGTACGCTCCAAGAGGCAGCCTTGCGAACCACCATGACTCATCAACGGTCTGTGCCTTGAAGTCGTTGAAACTCTCCGTAAGACGAGATTCAGGTTTGACGCCATGCTCGAGCATTCGAGGGATTCGGTAATTCGCTAACATGTCTCGCCAAGCTTGCAAGAGCTTGATTTCCAACTTTTCTTTGACGGACATCTTAGACAGGTTTCCCTATATAACTCGTAAACTGTGAGTCACCATTAGTCTGAGGAAACGGCATCCGAAAGGTCATTCGGCCATAGAAGACCTCCTACCGTGTGCCATCGTGCAGTGCGCAAGTCCTTTCTCTTGTATACCTTAGAGTAACCCTGCTTGGATTAGCAGCGCCTAGTCCGATTGTCCCAGACACACGAGAGGAAAAAAGGGGATCAGTTAGCGGCCAGGCCGTCCGCACCGGCCGGGATGCCGCTAACTGTCTGAATCGAGGTGAGTGTTCCGTCCGAGTGGACCGCGAACCCTTGGATTGTGTTGGTTCCTGCGTCGTAGACGTAGAGGAAGTTGCTGTTCCCGCCGAGCGCCATGTCAAGGTCGGGAATCCCACTGGTGGTGGCCGCGACAGAATGGAGGAGGGTAAGGGACCCGCTGTAGCTTATGGAGTAGGATGAGATTGTGCCGATGTGCGCGTCGGTAGTGAATGCGAGGTTTCCGTTAGCGGTGTCGACTACCCAGCAGGGAGCCGCTTGGCCGCCGTTGCTGACGGGGCCGGGGGCGATGGCTGTGAGTGATCCGGAGTTGGAGACTGCGTATGAGGAGAGCGCGTCGCTGCCGGCGTCGCTCACTATGAGCTGCCCCCTGCTGTCGAAGGCGAACCCGTATGGCGCGATGCCGTTGGATGCCGTGATAGTAGGGCTTGATGGAGTGCCGAAGTGGTTGACGACGTAGGTGACGAGGGAGCCGGTTTTCTCAGTGACCGCCAGTACCGTCCCGGCGGGGTTGAAGGAGATCTGCTTGGAGTTCACGTTCGAGCTCAGGTAGCTGATGGAACCAGGGATTGGGAAGAGGGCACCCCGATTGCTCAGGTAGAACCCCGCGATGTTGCCCGCGGTCTCAGAGGTGCCGTTGTTGAGGACGTAGACCAGGTTGCCAGAGATGGCCACGCTGATTGGATAGACGCCGCCCGAGTAGACCACGTCGGTCAAGGCGAGACTTGTTGAAGGGAATCGGAACACCCGGAAGACCGAAAGCTGGTTGCTTCCCACGTCGACGACGAGCAGCCAGTTCCCGTTCTGGCTGAGCACGACGCCGCCTTGGTTGCTGCCGGTGAGACCGCTCGCCCCGAGGCCGCCGGTCGCGAAGGAGCCGGCGTAGATGAGCAGGCCGGTTGGGGACCTGTTGTAGGCCAGAATGGAGTTCCCGGAAGGCGAGTTGGACATTGTGAAGACCGACCCGAAGGGAGTCGCATGTGGGTTCGACGCAACTGCGGTTGCCACTGGAGATAGGAGGATTAGGAGAGGAAGTAATGAAAGTGGTTTGTACGACTTCCTGACGAATGTTTTCATGAGGGCCGCGAACGGCTTATCCTATATGGTGGTTTTTCCAGATTGGCTCCAATTCAGGTCCAGATTCTCTACAGGTCTACGGCTTGTCGGAGTCGAAGTGGAGCTTCCGGCAGATCTCATCGAAGACCTCCATGTGGGCGCTGACCCATGGGCTCAGAGAGTAGGTCACTCCGTACTTCTCCCCGCTCGCGACGATGACCGAGCTCTGTTGGAGCACCTTCACGTGGTGCTGAACCGCCTTGTACTGGAGACCGAGCTCGCCGGCGAGCTGGTTCATGTTCCAGGGGCGCTCCCGGATCTTGTTGATTATCCTGGCCCTGTTCAGCCCGCCTCTCGTCCCGCCGAGTAGGAACCAGAGCAGACCCCGGAGTTCCGGGTCATCCGCCATTGACGTTAATGCCGCTTCACCGTATATAATCGTTGGACTCGGAAAGGCGGCCTATTGTGAAGAGATTTGGAAAAACGGTTAAACCCTCGAAGGCGTCACGAAGCAAGCCTTGGCTCTCATGATGGATTTGGCGATAGGTTTCGCCGGGGTGAACATCATCCTTCTCGGGGGGCTCCTCTACCAGTACGGCAGGATCTTCGCGAGGAGCAGGGCAGTCTACACGGCGGGCCTGTTGATATTCGCAGTCGCGTTGCTCTTCCAGAACGCCATGACCGTGTACGCCTACTTCGCCATGGCGCCCCTCTTCGCAGAAGGGGTCCTGCCGTACCTTTTGGCAATCGCGATTCTGGAGTTCGCGTCGGTCGGGACCGTTACCGCGATCACGCTGACCACTTGACTCGGAGCTCAGGATTGTTGGATGGACTCTACGGCTGGCGCAACTGCGTGAAAGGAGCTTCGTGACCATATATGTCGTCGGCGTCTCAGGAGAAAGAGAGGGAGCGGGTCTTCCTCAATTCCGCGTTCTTCGTCCTGGGGTTCAGTATGGTCTTCTCATTGATAGGGGTCCTCCTGCAAACCGTGCTCTCGAAGGCGTCCCTGGAGGCGGTCGACACGGTCAGGCTGGCCGGAGGGGTGGTCATCATCGCCCTTGGCGTCCTGATGGTGGCATCTGTCAGGTACGCGATACCCTTCTTTAGCACGGAGCACAAGATCCGCGCCAGGAGGTTCAGCAGCAGCTACGCCACATCCTCGGTCTTCGGCATGGCGTTCGCGCTCGGCTGGACCCCCTGCGTCGGAGCGATACTCGGCTCCGTCTACACCCTGGCCGCCGTCTCTCCCGGCCTCGGCTTCGTGTACCTCATGTCGTTCTCGCTGGGGCTGGGCATCCCCTTCCTGATAGCCGGAGCATTCATCTCAAGGGTCTCGGGGTTCGTGAATAGGGCGGGGAGGTTCTTGAGGTACTTCGGCATCGTCAGCGGGGCCTTCCTGATAGCGATAGGGGTGCTCCTTGTCAGCAACTACATCGGCAGTCTCGAAATCTTCCTGGATGGCGTGGGCCCACTCGCCTCGCTCGCCAACCCGCTCGCCGGGGCCCAGCTCAGCTTCATCGTCGCCATCGGGGCAGGCTTCCTGACTTTCCTCTCCCCGTGTATCCTCCCGCTGCTGCCTGCGTTCCTCGCCTTCGTGTCAGGCACGTCCGTGGAGGCAGCCAGGCGTTGAAGGTCAACTCCTACGGCGCGGTCTTCGTGGTCGTCGGCCTGCTCCTCGCGGCTGCGGTCGTGGCAGGGCTGGAGACGGGCCAACCTCCCGGTGGTACGGGGAACCTCCTCAACGACGGACCCGCGCCGAACTTCGCGGGCATAGCCGCCTGGATCAACTCTGGCCCCTTGAACATCACGAGCCTTCGTGGGAAGGTCGTCCTGGTGGACTTCTGGACATACTCGTGCATCAATTGCATCCGCACAATACCCTACTTGAACGCCTGGTACGCCAAGTATGCCAGCGAGGGGCTCGTCATAGTCGGAGTACACACCCCAGAGTTCAGTTTCGAGAAGAACCTGACCAACGTTGAGGCGGCGGTCAAGGCCTTCGGGATCGAGTATCCCGTGGCCCTGGACAGCAACGACGCCACCTGGAACGCCTACAACAACCAGTACTGGCCGGCAGACTATCTGATCGACAAGAACGGTAACATCAGGTATGAAACAATCGGCGAGGGGAACTACGCCGCGACGGAAACGGCAATCCAAGGGCTCTTAGAGAACGCTGGCTACAGCGTCAGCACAGGTGTGGTCGCGACCACGGTGAACGCCACGAGCCCCAACTTCTCGGAGATAGGAACGTCGGAGCAGTACGTCGGATACACGACCTCGTACGAGCACGGGACCCCAATCGGGAACGCCGAGGGCTTCTCGCCCGGGAGAGTGGTGGACTATACCGTCGGCGATTCCTTACAGGACAACAAGGTGTACTTCTCTGGGAAGTGGTACAATGCCAACGATAGCATGATAGCCGCGGGGAACGACTCGAAGCTGTTCTTGATCTACGACGCTAAGAATGTGAACATTGTGGCCCAAGGGAACTCCAGCTCCATCACCGTGACCCTGGACGGCAAGAACCTCACCCAGGCCTACCTCGGGACGGACTTGACACTGGTCAGGGGCGGGGCAACCGGGACCGTAGGTATGGCGAGACTCTACGACCTCATTTACGCACCATCCTACGGCGTGCATGAGATAGAGATAACCGCGAGCCCCGGGTTCAGACTGTATACGTTCACATTTGGGTAGGACAGCCGACAGGCATCCTGCGAGAGAGAGCGCTAACGACAGGCTGGAGGGGATTATCCTTAGCCAGATTGGTCAACAGAGCAATATTTGGGCTTATTGAGGTTTAGCCCGGCCTGGATTCGCTACTAGGATGGGGTTGGAACCAAGACTGAAACCATGACACGAGGCGTGTGACCCGAACTCACTCCAATTGGACCTCGTGCAGGGGTCGATCTTTATCAGATGTCCAACAGTTGAACCATGGAGTGCAAGTTGAGCAGAGACGACCTCTGGGGCTTCTTAGCAGCCCTTGTCCTCGGAATTGTCGGACTGATCCTGTTTGCAATCTTGCTTGGGCAGCGAGATAGTCGCTGTCCCACTTGCGGCAGGACGGTCCCAAGTGGCACTCCCGCGTGTCCGAGTTGCGGAGCGACGCTCAGGTGAGTCCGATGGAGAGCTTCTTCGAACTCCCTCTGAACAAGCGCCTTGGCTCAGCCGTGCATATCGGGGTCGTGTTCATCGGTTCGATGCTCTATTTCGCTGGTGTGGACGTCCCGCTTGGTGTCGTGTGGCCAATCTGGGGACTGGTGAATCTACTCTTGGTGCCTGTGACCTATCAGAAGGTCTTTCAAACATCTGAGGTCGCGCACGTCAAGTGCCCGAAGTGTGGATCGCTGATGGAGACGAAGAGGGTGCAGTGCACGAACAAGGGGTGTGGATGGGTGTTCGGTGAGCCCGGTTCAACCACGGAAAAGGACGCGTGACTCGGGAAAACCAAGCACGTGCCCCTTCTTCTAACGAGGCCCTGACCAAGTATTGGCGCGCAGAGACAGACCCCCCTCCGCGTCGGCGCCGATTCACCCAATGGTGGGTCTAGCAACTTCGCGCGCCCCATGTCACGAAAGTTCGATCTCTGACTTGGGGATTCGACCGGGATATGCTCCAACGCTCTGTAATGCGATTCATGCGGTTCGTAGACGAGTTTTCGTAACATCGGTTCTCGCATACGTAGCATATATCTCCTATCAGCGCGTGCTCCACGTTCAGCAAAAAGTGCTAGGCTACGGCTACACCTCAGTTGAGACAGCAGTCGGGGCCACACCCAAGCCTACCCGAACGCGCGCTTCACAGATTGCGATGTCTTGTCGGTTTCGTCTACGGACTTGGTAACTCCTCATAGTTAAGAATCGTGTGGGTTCATGGGCCATAAGATAAACAGAACCTCCTCTAACAAAGGCCTAATAGAAAGTCTTAGAGGGCTAAGAGGGGTTGCTAATGACACCGACGGAAGTCGACCTTTCGGCCCTCCGCCAAGCCGGTCTGCTTGTCTCCTCTTTGATACACGGCGGTCAGGCTACAAGGGAGATTAGGCTACGACCCCGTGACCGGCAATGAGTCAGACCATAGTCTTTGACGATAAGAAACTGATGAGTTGGATTAATTCCGACAATCAAGGGACGTTAACAGCAAAGCAAGTCATAACGAACTTGTCGGATTATCTGAAGAGCATCGGGGTGGCGGAGCAGTACAAAATCAAGAGTAGCTTGGAGCTCCTTCAACAGCAGGAACCAGTCCTCTACTTGAGTAATAAGAGATACAGGGACCACGTGATGCACGCCTGTCGCGTCGCAATCATGGGGGATATGCTCCTAGAAGGCAAGATAGTTTCGAATCAGCGCTCAGTCTCGTTGCTGAGGCTTTGTATGAAGCTAATGGAAAGGAATGGATGTTATGCTGAGCTGTTCAAGCATGCACGACAAGAGGGACTCGAGGGCGATGCCCTTGAGAAGATGCTGCGCGAAAGTTGGTACATTGGTGCGTTGCTGCATGACATCGGTTACGTGTTCCAAGCGTATCTGCAGATGCGCGATAACGTTGAGACATTCAAGACCCTTCCAATAGTCTCTGACTACTTCGAAGAGACAAGGGTCGCATTGTCGCAGATGAAACAGAACTTGAAGACCCCTGCACTTCTCGGTGCGAAAGCAGTTGGCGAAAGTGTGGAACTTGACCACATACACCCTGTGATTAGCTCCGCATACATATCGGAACTGCTTGAATCTGGTGAAACCGATTCAAGGCTTGAGATTGCCTCTCTCATAGCTTATCTTCACGACGCCCCTGGCGTTGACGTGAACTTCACTGACCATCCACTTGCCGCGATTATAAGAATCGCTGACGAGCTTCAAGAATGGGGCAGGCCCATGACAAGCCGCGATGAGATTCTTGACTATCTCGGTCGTGTGGACGGTAGTCCATCCTCGGATCGCCTTCCTCCGGAAAGCCCTATTCTTAGCATAGGCTCTGCTAACGTGAATTCTTGCGAATGGTCAGTGCAGGAGGGCCCCTCTGGTCATGTGGTACCCATTGATCTTACGCTCGACTACGACAATCAGTCCGAAGCCTTGGAGAGAACTGGATTCAACTTTCCCCTCGCCATCTTCTTGAAGAGAAGAGCCTTCAAGCGATTGCAGATTGGTGACGCCAAACTGCTTGGAGACGTTCTTCAGGAAGAGATTGGCACCAAGCCGAGCCTTTCAATCTCCGCAAGAGTCGTGGCAAACAGGTATCTGAGCTATGAGTGGGAGCGGCAAGTCAGGATTCTAAGGTGGATGTCGAGAGATTCGCCGGATTGCTTTGATTGGGTCACCAACCTAATGCTAGATGTAAAGCCCGGAGGGACTCGTGTTCAAATTCCTGTTCTACCAGGATATCACAATGTTCACCTTGACATGGTCAAGGACTTCATGAAGAACAGTTACTTGTACTATGTACAGGACATGAAGCTCAAGACCAGCGAAGTGGGAGTAACCTACGTGTACAGGAGGGACAGGCGGGGAAAGAAGGATGGCATGCTTGAAGTGGAGACGACTTTGAAACGGAAGATAGTAAACCAGAACCAAGCGGAGATTTCGGAGTACTACGCGACAATTGGGGATATCGAGCCACCCAATACCCCTTCCTTCAAATTCGTCAGGGTCGGAAAACAGAGGATTTCGAACCCGCCAAAGGAAGTGGCATCGATTGACCGGCATCTGCTGCCGGGAGGGAAACCCGGCGACGCACTTGCTCTTGTTTTCCACTTCGGAAGAGAGGGTCTCCTTGGCCACAAACTCGCCGCTGGTGATGAAATTGAATTGGAATACGGACTTGATTTTCCCGTACCTGAAAAGACGAGCCTGACTCCCGATTACTTCTATAACATGCGAAAAGTCCCGATAAGCAAACTCACCATGCACGTTGAATACGAAGAAGGCCTGTTCAAGGATCATTACATCGGGGGCGTCTCTCAAGTCCTTCCCATGGGTTCATGGTCAATTGATTCGTTTGAAGTCGTCAACATCATAAGAAACATCCAGCGAGGAGCAAAGACCCACGATTACGTCCCCATGGAAGCGGCTAAGGCCGAGACAGGCTACTTCGTTTTCGAGAGGACCTTCACGGAAGTCCCGCAGGGCAGAGGGGCAGGGTGGATATGGGTGCCCCGCAGCTCGTCCTGAGTGAAAAAAACCAACTCTAGGAACTGCTCATAGCGACTAAACCCACTCGTGACTATATAGGAATTGCTGTGCGCTCACACAGGACTTAGGGTCCCGAACCGGTATTCGGAACATGCCAGGCGATGGGGCTCCCTCCCCTGTGTGTGGGGCCCTACGAACTGCTCATCGAACGCCGAGGGCCCGTCTGACCTTATTTAAGAACGACGGCTAGAAACGTATCAAGATTGGTCATACTCCCTAGACCTGATTCTCAGTTGGCAAAGGTGAACCCTTTGTTTCTCGCTTCATCTCTTGTGTCCTTCTTCCTCAAGCGCGCGGCCTCTGGGAGTCGGGCGCTTTGCCTAAGAGGACTTTATCTAGCGGCACCATGTCGTGGTTCAGTATGGGCTCAGCCTGGACTTCCAGGCTCAGGTCTGCTGAGGCCAGCCGTGTCGCCGAGGAGTGTCCATCCGCCCCGGGAGCCTCTTAGCTCCGCGTCGCGGGCGTTCACCTGGGTGCCGTCCTTGCGGGGGGCTACCCCTCCTCTGTCCGACACGGCTGGATTCCTCCAGACACGGACCGACCGTGAGCTTGAATTTACAATGTCCTCATGCATCACAAGGATTCCAGAATCCCTCGCACCCTCAGGAGAAATAGGAGTTCAACCTTCTCTTGATCTGATTTGCCGTCTGGCTCTCTTCCTTCCTCTTGATGACTTCATCGGGAGGGAACTTAATCTGAAGGACTGAAGGGTCGTTGATGAGTTCGTGCCAATAGGCTGAATAGGCGGTAACAAACGGTTGGTAGTCGCCGAGTACCACAGCTGCGCCATCGTTCATCGCGAGTGCGCCCGCGGAGACTAGCGGTTGGAATATCTCAGGAGTTAGGCCCTCAGGAAGTTTCGCAGAACCATGCTGTTCAAGTTCATTGACGAAACGGTCGATTTTCTTCTTAAAGTCCACTTCGAACGCCCTGGCAGCCGGGAGAATGCGCTCCCCGAGAAGCCTCGCCCTGCCTAGCGACTTGAAGAACAGCTCGGTGATGGAGACGTCGCCGAACTCCGTGTAAGGATGGCTGGAGTATTGGTATTTCATTTTCTCGTCGAATTCTTCAAACACATCGCGTGAGACGAGGTACGCGTAATGTGTCCCGGCGAGGTTACTGCCCTCAGTAATCATCTGTAGGGCTCCCGCCCTCATCAGCGCTTGACTCATCTCATACTGGGGCGTTCCCATCATGACGGGATAGGCTGGAAGACGCCTGATGCGACCTATCAATTCGAGCAACATTTCATGACTTTCGGCACTGAACGAGCCCGCGCTCTTTATGACTCTCCCATCCACATCTGCGAAGAACGCCGGCGCGACGAAGGTCACCCCGCCGAAGTCGTACAGCTTCAGAACGTTCTTGGCAATCATTCCTCGCTCCCATCCTGCAATCAGAGGGAGAGTGTGAGCCGGAATGTCCTTCCACACCTCAATTCCGCGCGGTGCTATTCCTGACTTGGCCATGGTCTCCGTTAAGTGCGTGTACAGGGCGTTCAAGTGGTTCTCGCCGCCCGGCGTGTTGTATACCTGCGGCTGGTCGAAGACCTCCATCACGTAGTGCCAGAGGATGCGTTCAGCGATGTTTGACATGCTTCTTCTCGTCCACCCGAGGTACGCATTGCCCTTCGTGAGACCCTTACCCATGGCGTATTCGTATTGCCCTGCAGCGAACATTCTGAATTCACTGTTTGAGAGAAGCCCCCCGATTTGTAGGCCCCCGTCAAGCCTTGTCTCGACGTTTCCCACTCCACATTTGTTGAAAGCGGTCTTGAGGCGGCCTAGCACGACTTCCAGCCGGCTGTCGTCGCACCATCCAGTCATCCCGTAGTTCACGGCTGTCTGTCTGGCCGCGTCGAACGACACGTTATCCGTCTTCGTGAACTCCTTGGCGACTAGGTGCTGAAGGAAGAACCAAGAGGTCCCCATCCACTCGGAGCCAAGGTTAGAGCCCTGCATCCTGATCTTCTCCGCGCTCAACGGAGCGCCGCTGATCATTATTCTGGCGCGGTCAGACTCCTTTTCTAAGTACACTTTTCCACCTATCCCTGCGACGGAGTCAGGCTCAGGATGAGACGAAGGACTTTAGGGTCATGCTCGCATTCGCTGCACACCAGTCGCACCTCTCCGCTCCTCAAGTATGCAAGTTCGGACCCTGCGTGTCTCTTGCACAACACACATGTCACCGCGCCGCTCGCCAAGAGATTCGAGATAACTCCCAGTTGTATTTTGCCCTCTTCGAGGGTCCCGCCGCTCAACTTCCTCGAGAAGAAAACGTTCCCTTCCTTGACGAATAGTGTCGGTTTGCTGGCGAACTTCCAAACAAGGTAGCCCTTCACGAGGCCTATCCTGAGGCTATCATATTTCCTAGAAACGTCTATCGCCTTCTGGAGATCCATTCCTTCCACGCTCCCGATTGTCTCCAGGTCAGTTGGCACCGCTCCAGTCGGCAGGAGTCCAGAGTCCGCGTCCACCCTCGCGCTCCGCATGGGCTTGTCCCGCGTCCGCGTCGACGAATCTAGCTGGTCGAAAACTGCCCTCTGAATCTCAGACCTGACGTCTTCGACCTCCAACGGGTCGAACTCCACTTCGTCGAAAGTTTTGGTCAACCTGAACTGTCGCGGTGGGTTCAGGACGTTTTCCAAAGCTTTGATTTGGTTCTCCTGCAACCGTATCTTCCCCGATTTCTTGAGTGCAAGGACAGTGTCCCAAATGACGGCGCTGATGGCGGTCGAGATGTGCGTCGCAGCAAGTTGTGCGTTCAATTTAACATCCTTCTCGGGTTCATTGCCGGTGTAAGTGACAAGTCCATGCAGATACCTGCTGAGCCCTTCTTCTGCAATGACGGACTCAAAGAGGCGTACCCTCAACCATGAACCGAGGCGCGTAGATACCTCCGCCTCCCGGAGGCCACTATCTTCTCCTGACCCCGAAGGTCGCAAGCCAATGTCAGCGCGCACAGCTTCTAAGATGAGTCTCGAGTCCGGCTGGGTCTCGGTCATTGGACGCCGCTACCCTCGCGGGATTACATATATGTATTACGGTTATCCGTAGCCGTAAGATTACGGCGATTACTAGCCATAATACCTGCTCGGGTACTGCCGCCGGGACAGGATTCATCTCTGATGGCGCCGAGTACAACCACACTTCTGAGAAGGTCGAGACCGGTGGAGTCAACGCCCCCGGAGGCAGTTGGGCAAACCAAGCAGATGTGGTTCAAACAGGATTGGATAGACACTTCCCAGAGTGACCAATCAATACCTCATCTTCGCGGATTCAATTGGGATCGCATTGATGATGCTTGTAGGCTACTTCTTCAGAGGAAGACCTGGGGCACTGCGAGCAGGGGCAGCTGTTACCGCGGTCGGGGCGGCTGTCATTCTAATCCCATTCACCTACAACTTTGTCTTGACTGTCCAGGCACTGGAAAGTACACGTAATATCTTTGACCAGACACAGGTCTTGTACAGCCTGCTTTCTCCCGGCTTCTTCACTAGTCTGGGAAGCTTCGCTCTTGGAGAATATGTTGGACTGAGGTTGGCGCGAATCTTGTGACGTCCTCCTTGATGCGCTCCTACATAGAGCAAAACGCTTAGTCAGTGGCTTCAAACAATCATTATAAAATCGGGCGAAAGGCCAAACACTATTGACGATTCCCACCTCGCGACAGATACAGCCGCCTTTGCTGAAGGTAATCGAGGGGGGGGTGGTCAGCTCCGCATGATGGATGTCGTCGAAAGGGTGGCAAAGTTCTTTCCAAATCTGACGGAAGATGACAAACGTCGCGTAAACCCGTCTGGCAAGGGGCTCACATTCAGGAACCGCGTCCAATGGTCACGCCTTGACTTGGTGCATAGAGGAGACTTGGACAAGTCAGTTAGAGGGCTCTGGGGGATTACTGCCCAAGGGAGGAAGCGACTCGAAGCGGAGTGGGATGAGTGGAATCCTGCACCGCAGGGAACTGGCTCAAAGGGCAACGCTAAGCGGGCGGCCGAGCAATCCCTGCGCAAGGGTTTGGTAACGGAAGAGAAAGAACTGTACAATCCCCTTCTGACCTGGCTGAGGAACAACTGGGGTAAAGAAGCAGAGCAGGACGGTGACGCCTACTGGGTAAATGTTACAGCGCTCATGTCTCGAAGGGGCCAAGCCGGAAGGTGGTCGAGGCCAGACATTGTTTCGGTACAGGTTAACAGACTTGACATCCTCCCTCACCGCCTAGCCGAAGTTACCTCGTTCGAAGTAAAGCGGTACGATGACGCTAGGGACGTAAAGAGCGTATACGAAGCCGCAGCCCACCAGCGTTGGGCACACTATTCATATCTAGTTGCTGAAGCATCATCCGACAATTTGTCATTGCCCGACCCAGTCCTTTCTGAAGCTGCTCGATTCGGAGTCGGTGTGCTGACACTTCAGAGGGATTCTCAAGGCGAGGCGAAGGTGGAAGCAGTTCTGTCACCAAAGCGTCAGGAGCCTGCTCCGCGAGACCTCGATGGGGCACTCAAGGACTTCTTTGCAGACGATGATAAGGAACTCCGAAGGTTGAAGGATTCACTTCGATGAGCTGGAGAGCAATGTCTGGAAGAGATTGATTGCACGGGTGTCGTCTCGTTAAATAAGCCGGACCCATCGGGGGTTTCCGCCATGAGCAAGAGAACGATAAATGATGTCGGAGATGAAGGAGCGGCAGCACTTGCGGAGTGGGTGGCGCTCGTCAGAGAGATGATGTCAATTCACAAGAAACTGGGCGGAGGACAATTCATCGTCGAGACAAAAGAAAACAAGGCCCTCGTGGGAGAACTCAGGCAGAACATTAAGGCGCAAGAGCGCGTTGGAAAAAGAATGTCCGACTTGAAGGAAGAAATGAAGAGTCTCATGAAGGCTGCCGAATCCCGAACTCGGGCTTCATCGCATTCAAGTTAGTTTTTTCCGTCATACGCGGACAACTGCGCGCGCGCAAAGGCACCAAGGTAGGAATAGCCCGGCCTGGATTCGAACCAGGGTCACCGGCTCCAAAGGCCAGTATGCTTGGCCGCTACACCACCGGGCTTCGGTGCCCTCTGCCTCACCATGGGGATTTAGCCTTGTTCGAGGGTCTTCTCGACGAAGCCAGATATCCTCGCCACAGGGTCCTCCATCGAGTCAAGGATCCGCCGGGCCTTGCGCCTGAACCTGCCCCTGAAGCCTCGATTCATCAATGCTTTCGCTTTTCTGATGAGAGCGTCTGGCTCGTGGACCCTGGCAAGAAGCCCCACCCTTACGAGGTAGGCGTCCGTGTAGAGGGACCCCTGGAAGGCAGAGATGGTCGGGACGCCCATCAGCGCCGCCTCGGCGTTCATTGTCCCTCCCATCCCCACGAAAAGGTCCGTCTTCGAAAGAAGGCCCCTGCCGTCCACTATGTCCTCCGGGACCGTGTACCGCGACCCGAACTCCTTCCTGACCTCCTCCACCTGGTAGGGGTACCTGCACAGCGCGACCATGTTGCAGTCAGGGAAGGCCGCCGCAAGCCTGCCGAGCACCACCGATGTCCACCCCCTGTCCTTGCCGGCCAGGTAGGGAGCGTCGCTCTCCTGCACCCTCACGGCGACCGTCTTCTTCCTCGGGTCCAACGGAGGCACAGGCCCGCCGTAGGCGTCCCGTTTCAGCCAAGCCGCGGGGTCGAGGGCTCTGTACCTTGTCACTTGGCTCGCCCGAACGCCGAAGGGGGACCACGCGCTGTATGGGATTACCCACGGACACATGACGTGGTGGCTCAGCGGCAGCGACAGCTTGCCGGCCACGATGGAGTGGGGGGAGTCGTTGACTGCGATGTGCTTCACACCGAGGCCGAAAGCCACCCTGGCGCAGACCGCGGACGCCACGGAGACCGCGACGCTCGGCGAGAATGCCTTCACAATCGGGATCATCTCGGCCTGCCGCTTGGTTGCCGCCTCAAGCTGCCCGGCCGCGTCCTTGCCTCCGCGCTCGCCCACGTAACGGAGGTCGAGGCCCACCCTTTCTGCCAATGGCACGACCTCCCTGAACTGGCGCGACGTCGCCATGACCTCGACGTCCCGCTTCCGGAACTCGTCCACAAGCGGCTTGAAGAAGAGGACCTGCTTCGGAGTTAGTACATCCACCCAGACCTTGTCCTTTGCCAAACGCTATTCCGCTCTGGTTTCGAGGGCCTGTGGAAGTTATTTAACCGATGTTGCCTCGTGAGTGAAGGCACGGCCGCCGGTCCCTAGGTCGTCACTTTGGAGAGGGAGTCCGCGGCCTCCGCCTCCTTGATCTCGACCGCAATCCTCCTCCCCATGCTCATCGGCTTGTCGAAGAGGAAGGCCGTGTAGGGTGAGCCCTGCGTGTAGAGGTTGGTCCCAGCCACGATCCTGGCGGAGAACTCGAAGGCAACGAACTCTGTGTCCTCCGTGTAGACCCCCTCGATGCAGAACGGGCCGATCATGCCTGGCGGGACTAGGCGCCCGCAGGCTTCGACGAAACCCTCGCCCATCTCGAATACCTGCTCCAGCAGCGACTCGCGGAGCACGAGCGGGGAGTTGCCGACCACGACGTATGACGGGAGGATGCCCCCCTGCATGGCGGCCGGGAGCCTGCCGAACCCGTCGACGTTCGTCTCGTAGCGCCTGTCGATGGAGTGGAACTCGAGTTCCCCTGTGAGCGGCGACTGGAAGAACTCGAAGTAGATGGGGACCCCGACGACGTACTCCTGGATGTAGAGGGGTGTCTTGGCTCCCACCTTCCCGTCCTTCCGCAGCTTCTTTAGGCCCTCGGCGTACGACTTCGGGCTGTCCGCGAGGAAGTACCCCTGGCCGCCCTTCGCACCGTGAAGCTTGACTATCGCCAGCCTGTCGATCTCCTCGGGCGAAGAGAAGGCCTTCGGCGTCTTCATCCCCGACTCCAGCATCAGCCTCTCCTTCAGCTCCCTGTCGGATTCCCACAGGAGCATCTTCCTGCTGCCGAAGATGGGGACGTCGAAGCCCTCGAGGACGCTCTTGGCGCCTATTTCTGAGACCAGGGTGCCGTGGGGGATGACGATCGCCTTCTGGTCCTTGAGGACCGATACGTTCTCTGCGCTGGTGACATCCGAGAACCTGTCGACGAACAGGTACTCGTCGATGAAGTTGAAGCGGCGGTAGAGGCTCTCGCGCTTCCTCTGGCACACGAGCAGCGTGGAGAAGCCCTCGTCCTTGGCGCCCTTCAACACCTGGAGTGCGCAGTGGGAGCCGAGCGTTGCGACCTTGGACCTCAAGTTACCAGCTCCCCCAGCCTGGAGTCCTTCACGCCCTTCCTCAGCTCCATAGCGATCCTCCCCCCTGTCCCCACGACCCTCCCGAAGTAGTACTTGCTGTAGGGGCTCGTGGTGGAGATGATCGGGCTGCCGGGCACGCGTGGGGAGACGTCGAACACCACTATGTCGAGGTCCACGGTCACCGAGCTCTGCAGGGCGAAGGGCCCTATGGGGCCGACGCCGTACTCGGCCTTGACCGCCTTCGCGAACTTCTCACCCATCTCGAGGACCTTCTGGAGCATGGACTCCCTGATAGTCGCCGGCGTGTGGCCGATCTCGATGTTCTGTATGCGGGGCTCGATCTCCAGCTGCTGGCGGGCCGGGAGGGAGTTGAAGTCGTTCAGGTTGGTCTGGAGCCGCCTGTCGATGCCGAGCAGCTCCACCTCGTCGGTGAGAGGGGAGTAGAAAAAGTTGAAGTTGAAGTAGGTCCCCAGGACGAACTCTTCGATCACCGCAGAGGCGAGGTCGGACTCGGTCACGAGGCCCTCGGACACCATCTTGGCAGACTTCTTCGAGTAGTCCTGGTAGGAGGAGACAGTGAAGAAGGCCCTCTCGAGCTTCCTCTTCGCCTCCTGGACCTTGACGATGGCGGGGCCGTCTATTTCCTTGGGAGCGGGGTAGCGCCTCGGGTACCTGATGCCCGCCCTCTTGAGGAGGTCGTACTGGTTCCGCTTCCCCGTCCTCTCCTCGATCCTGAGCAGGCCCCTGTTCCCGAAGAGCGGGAGCCGGAACGAGTTCTCGATCGAGTCGTAGTCTATGTAGGCCGTGAAGGAGCGGTGGGGGACGAACACGCAATTCCTCTCCGCGAGCCTATCCTGTGTCTCCTTCCGCATGATCTCCTTGAAGTCGTCGAGCAGGATGATGTCGTCAACTATCCTCCTGAATGCCCTGTATGGCTTCTCGCGGCCTTTCTGGCAGACCGCCAGGGTGGCGAACCCTGCGTCCTTCGCACCGTCGAGGATGTCGAGCGCCGAATGGCTTCCAAGCGCACACACCGTCAGGCTGCGCCTGTCGTAGGACTCCACCATCTTCCGCATGGCGCTCGATTGAATCAAGATGTGCCCCGGGTCGAGGCCGTGGTTTCTTTAGTCTTGCCGGGGCAGGGGGCGGAACGGTCGCGGCCGACCGCGTCAACTTGCCGGCGGGCGGCCGCCCGGACCACCTCTCTTCGCGCTAGAGGTCGAGAGAGAAGAAGACCGCGATTTGATGGGAGTTCACTGGTTTGTTCGTGTAGTACCTGTCGTTGAATCCGCACAGCCGTAGGCCTGACCTGAGGTAGAAGTCCATCGCTTCTTTGCTGTCTGGCTGAGTCTCCACGATGATGGCCCGCAACCCCTTCTCCTTGGCCCTCTCGGCAAGGGCCTTCAGGAGCGCCGAGCCGACTCCCATCCTCTTGTGGGCCTTGTCGACCGCGAGCTCGACGAGGTAGCCCGTCTTGTTCCACCTTGTGACCCACATGAGCGCGACTCCGAGCAGCTCCAGCCGCGACCGCGTCGAACCGCTGTTGGCGTCTGCTATCAAGAAGACTGCGTCGCCATTGCTCACCTCCTTGCGGTAATCCAAGTTGACTGGCCAGTGCTGACCTATGAGTCGCTCGATGGCCGGCACGTCCTCAGATTGCGCTTCACGAACCTTCAACCTCGTGGGCTCGACCCCAGGATTCTCCTGCCGCGCAGGCAAGTTAACGATATCGCCTCAGCCCAAGGCCTAATTACGACATTCCCGAAGTCGCGCCCATGGATAGGGTCGGGGTCTTGGTCGTGTCCAAGTGTCTGAGCTCGACTGCGATGGTGGACACCCTGCTCCGCAGCGAGGTCTACTCCCCTGAGCTGTACGTGGCAGAGAAGCAGGCTAACCCCTTCAACCTCGAGCGGGCGAAGGAGCACAGGGTCATCCCCGACCTAGGCGTGGCGGACATTGTCAAGTTCGCCAGGAGGTTCGTAGGAAGGATCGACTTCGGCCTCTGCGACACGGAGGACTTCGTCGTCGCCGGGGGGAGGGACGTCCTCGAGAGGGAGGCCGGCGTCCAGATGGTTTGCGTGTCGAAGAAGTACGCCGTAGAGAGAAGCAAGGCTGACCAGCGGCTCCTGTTCGACAGGGTCATCCCTGGGGCCAATCCCGCATTCAGGGTTTTCGACCCCGCGTCGTACGAGAGCGAGAGAGACGCGCTTCGTGACTTCAAATCCGCGATGGAAACGATGAGCCAGCCAGTGATCAAACCAGACGCACCTGCGAGAGGGGCCGGAGTTGGAGTCTGGGGGAGCGACTTCGAGACCGTCCGAGAGGCCGAGGAGTTCTTCCTGAAGGTATACTCCAAGGGCCGGGTCTTGGTGGAAGAGCGCATCGAAGGGGAGGAGTCCAGCTTCCATGCTTTCAGCGACGGCCGCCACTTCTGCGCTGCCCCTCTATCGCGTGACTACAAGCGCGCTCTCGACGGCAACCGCGGGAGGCTTACGGGTGGGATGGGAAGCTACAGGGACGCGACAGACAGACTTCCGTTCGTCACAGAAGAGGAATGGTCAGGGGTCCTTAGGGCAGAGGAGAGCGCTTTCAGGAAATGGAAGGGGAGGGGGTCGAACCCGGGGCTGAGGGGGATCGTCGAATACGACGCCCTGATGCACACCGGGTCTGGGTTCAAGATACTGGAGAGGAACAGCAGAGGAGGGAACACCGAGTCCATCAACCTGTACGCCACTCTGGAAGATGACTTCGTCGACGTCTGCTTCCGCATGGTGGAGGGCAGGCTCCTCGGGCTTAAGTTCAGGAAGCAAGCGTCGGTGGTAACCTGCGTGGTCCCGAAGGAGTATGGAGGCTCTGAGGGATTGGGCACTCATGGTGGACCAATCGACATGGCCGAGGCGATGGCGCTTCAGAAGAAAGAGGACGGGAACATCCGCGTGTTCCCAATGGATGTCACAGCGAAAGATGGGGGGATGTTTCATGGAAGCTCCCGAAGCGTCGCAGTGCTCGGAATGGCCGACGAAATCGAGGACGCGCGAGAGCACTCCCTCAGGACTGTGAGGCTCATCCGTGGCGAGCTTCGTCACCGGTCAGACATTGCCAGCAAGGAAGACACTCTACGGAGCTGTCGGCGTATGGAGGCACTTCGCGCTAAGGGAGCGACGTTACTCCGTAAAAAGGCCTGATCAGGGTTTCTTGGATGATGATGCTGCAATGCCTATGAGTTTTAGAAGCGCAGCTCTCAGTTGGTTGGTGTCATACGTGATTTCCTCAGGTACCACGTCCGTCACGCCTGCACTGACTTTTCGCGTGGCCCTGAGGTAATCAAGGTATCCGAGCAGCGCTTTAGCTTCTAGTGGACTCAGTTCCGCGACTTGGAACCTACGTTTCTTGCCGCCTACCAGTCTGGTCAGTCGCTCCAACTCATTCAAGTCCTCTCTGTCAGGTGACATTGACATTAGGGCATCCCTCCGTACCGAAAAGGTAGGTCTTCCCAAGACAACCCATAGAATTCAAATGCGGATTGAAGAGCTTCACTGATGCCGTAGTTGCCTCCAATTGGGACATTGATGTAAACGACTCCTTCAAGTTGACCCGAAGCGATGGCATCGACATAGTCTGAGAATTGGTCCATGGTAACGATGATAGTCCCCACTCCTCGAAACCTCATGTACCTCCAGTCTTAACTTCGACAGCAAGTCTTGTGACGCCTAGGATGGACCTCACCAAGAAGTCTGCCACTCTTGATTGACTGGCGCCTTCAAAACTGACTGCGTGCGCGCAATCAGGAATCCTTGCCGTGTTCGACAACCCGCTTCTAGGCTAGTGCAGATGAATGCGCAAACGAGCGAGGGGTAGCAACCCAAACTTGCTCAGCCATCATCTTCGATAGCCTCCGAGCCTCCGATATGACACTACTTCGAGCCTTGCAAGCAGTTCAGAGGAGCTCCTTGATCACAGCGGTTAGGCCACTCGACCATTGCCAGGATTCAGCAGTCCCCATTGTGCGATAGCCGATGGCAAAAATCCTCTGTCAAGATTTGTCATGCCCGAAGCACTTGAGCATCGATATGGTAAAATCATCTTAAATAGACCGGGCCTTTCGCGGGTCAACACGAGAGCCAATCAAGTCTTCGTAGTCGAAGTGGTGATTTCCAACAAGGCGGCCGCGAAGGACCCCGAGGGCGACGTCATCCACAGGGACCTAGTGAAGTCCCACTTTCCCCAGGCAAAGTCCGTCAGGGTGGGCAAGCTGCTGAGGTTCAAGGTTGAGGCCGCAGATTCTCTGGAGGCCAAGAAGTTGGTCCAGAGGATGTGCGACGAGCTCAGAATCTACAACCCCGCCGCTCACGACTGCCAGATTGCCCTGGGGCGCCTCTCTCCATGAACGTGGCCGTCATCCGCTTCCCCGGCAGCAACTGCGACCTAGACGTGGTCCAGGCCCTCCGCTCGACGAAGGGGCTCGCCCCGAAGCTCGTCTGGCACGAGGACGGCGGCCTTGGGCGCTACGACGCGCTTGTCCTCCCGGGGGGCTTCAGCTTCGGAGACTACCTGCGGGCCGGCGCCATAGCCGCGAGGAGCCCGGCAATCTCCAGCGTCAGGAGGATGGCCGACAGGGGCGTGCCTGTCCTTGGGGTCTGCAACGGGTTCCAGATACTCGTGGAAGCGGGCCTGCTCCCCGGGAGCCTGCTCAGGAACTCGGGGCTGAGGTTCGTCTGCAAGTGGGTGACCCTGAATGTCGAGAACGTGGAGACCCCCTTCACGCGCGCCTCGAAACCCGGGAAGCTGATTCGCCTTCCCATAGCCCACAACGAGGGGAGGCTCTTCCTCCCTGAAGACGACCTGAAGGCTCTCAACAGGGAAGGGAGGGTTGTCCTCCGCTATGCCGACGAGGCCGGGAGGTCGTCGGTCCGAGGGAACCCCAACGGCTCGCAGCAGAACATCGCCGGGATATGCAATGAGGAGGGTAACGTGGTGGGCATGATGCCCCACCCGGAGAGGGCGGCAGACCCCGTCCTCAGCCCCGACGGCAGCTGCGACGGCATGATAATCTTCGGCTCGCTGGCGAGGGCTGCGAGGGGGAGCTGACATGGCCCTGACCGAGATGCCGATGCTGGGGCTGACCCCCGAGGAGGTCCGGTATGCGAGGAAGTTCCTCGGCCGGGAGCCCACGGAGGTCGAGTGGGCGATCATAGACGCAGAGTGGTCCGAGCACTGCAGCTACAAGTCGTCCAAGACTCTGCTCAAGTCGCTTCCCACCACGGGCAAGAGGGTGCTGGTCGGCCCCGGCTACGACGCCGGCGTCCTCGATGTGGGCGGCGGTTACGTCGTCTCGATGCACATCGAAAGCCACAACCACCCCTCGGCAGTCGACCCCTACGGCGGGTCGGCCACGGGCATCGGCGGCGTCCTCCGCGACATCCTCTCCATCGGAACCAGGCCCATCGCCCTTGTGGACGTGCTGAGGTTCGGCAACATCGACGAGAGCGCCCACTCCCAGTGGCTCTTCAGGAACGTGGTCAGGGGCATCGCCGACTACGGGAACTGCGTGGGCGTCCCGACAGTGGCCGGGGAGGTCGAGTTCGACGAGTCGTTCGAGAGGAACTGCCTGGTGGACGTCGCCTGCGTCGGCGTGGGGAGGAAGGAGGGCCTGGTGCTCGCCGAGGCGAAGGACCCGGGCGACATCGTGGCTATCGCGGGCGGGAGCACCGGGAGGGACGGGATACGCGGGGCCACCTTCGCGTCGAAGAACCTGGCGAAGAACGCGGACTCCGAGCGCTCGTCGGTGCAGGTCCCCGACCCTTTCATGAAGAAGCTGCTGCTCGACTCGATTCTCGAGGCGCTTGAGACCGGGGAGGTGAAGGGGATGAAGGACCTCGGCGGCGGGGGGCTGAGCTCTGCCCTGTCAGAGGTGGCCTCCAAGGGGGGGACGGGCATCGAGATAGACCTGGACAGGCTGGCGCTGAGGGAACCAGACGTCACGGCGACCGAGGCGATGATCTCGGAGTCTCAGGAGAGGATGCTGCTGGTCCTCGACGAGAAACGGTCCGCCAAGACGCTCGAGATACTCCGCCGGTACGAGGTCCCGACGGCCGTAGTCGGCAGGGTGATGCCCGACGGGATGATAACGGTCAAGAAGGGAGGGCGGACTGCAGCGAGGCTGCCGGCCAGCTTCCTGGCTGACGCCCCGCTGATCCCCCGGAAGGCGGCGAAGCTTCGCCCTCCGAAGGCGACGCCGGAGCCTAAGGCGACGGTCCCCGCGTCCAAGGCAGTTCTCAGGATGCTGTCATCCCCCAACGTGGCCAGCCGCCGGTGGATCTACGAGCAGTACGACCACGAGGTCGGGGTGAGGACCGCCCTCAAGCCGGGCCAGGCGGACTCGGCGGTGATGCGCCTCCCCAACGGGAAGTTCCTCGCGATAAAGGCGGACGGGAACAGCAGGACGACCGCCCTGGACCCATACAACGGCGCGGCCGGGTGCGCCGCCGAGGCGTGCCGGAACGTGGTCGCGGTGGGGGCGGAACCAATAGCGCTGGTCGACCACCTCCAGTTCGGGGACCCTGGCGACCCGGAAGTCTACGGGGGCTTCGCCGAGGCGGTCAGGGGCATCGGGGACTACTGCAGGGGGATCGGCATCCCGGTGGTCGGGGGGAAGGTCAGCTTCTACAACCAGGACGACCACACGATGAAGCCCATCAAGCCCAGCCCGGTAGCGCTGGTCACCGGGCTCATCGAGGAGAGGAAGGACATCACGACCCCAGCCCTGAAGGCCGACGGGGACGTGCTCTTCGTGGTGGGGCGGACGCGCCTCGAGCTCGGGGGCTCCGAGTACTGCAGCAGGGTCCTCGGCATCACAGAAGGCGCCGCGCCCAAGGCGAGGCCGGCGGAGGACCGCAGAACCAACTATCTCGTGCTGAAGATGATACACGCTAGGGTCGTCAACGCGGCGCACGACTGCTCCAGAGGCGGCATCGCACTCGCGCTCGCGGAGATGTGCATGGCTGGCGGGATGGGGGCCAAGGTCGACCTCGTGGGAACGCCAAGGGACGCCATGGGGGCGACGGGCCTGCTGTTCTCCGAGTCTCACGGGAGGTTCCTGCTGTCGGCTCCCAGAGCCAAGGCCTCAAGTGCGCTCGAGATGCTCAAGGCGGCGGGCGTTCCGTACGCTCAGGTCGGGAGGGCCGGGACACGGAGCCTTTCTGTCTCCCTTGACAGGAAGCCCGTCTTCAGCCTGGGGGTGGCGGAGATGACTGAGACTTGGGAGTCGTCCTTGCCGCGACTGCTGGGGGAGAGGGCATGAAGGAACACTGCGGGATAGTCGTTGCCCACTCCGGTCGGGGCGCAGACGTGGTCCCGAAGGTCATCAAGTCCCTGGAGGCACTGCAGCACCGCGGGCAGGAGTCCTGGGGCATTGCGATCCCTGGCAGGCCGGTGTTCAGGCGGCTGGGCCTCGTAGCTGAGCGGAAGTCATACCAGGCCGAGCTGGCGGGCTACGGAGCCAAGACGGGCATCGGCCACGTGAGGTACTCCACCAAGGGGAGGACCAGCGTGAACAACGCTCACCCAATCCAGATAGGACAGGAGTTCTCCATAGCGCACAACGGGACAATCGTCAACGTCGAGGGACTGGCGTCGTCCATCTCCCGGGAACCGGACGCGGTGTCCTGCGAGTCGGACACGCGGGTCGTCGGGCTCAGGCTGCTTCAGCTCCTCAAGGATGGGGGCGACTGGTTCTCGGCCTTCGAGAAGATCGGAAAGGAGATCATCGGCGCCTACTGCTTCGCGATTCTGAACCGCCAGGGAGAGGCGATTGCGGTGAGGGACCCTCGGGGTTACAGGCCCCTCTCCCTCGGGTGGCACGAGCGGTCGTCCACCCACGTTGTGGCGTCCGAGAGCTGTGCCCTGTCGGCGGTGGACGCCGAGTTCGTGCGCGACATCGAGCCTGGGGAGATGGTGATGCTGGGGCGCGGCGGGAAGCTGGAGTCGTTCAGGTTCGCGCCGAAGATGGACTCCGCCTTCTGCTCCTTCGAGTACGCCTACTTCGCCCACCCTTCTTCAGTGGTGAACGGCGTCGGCGTGTACGGGGTGCGCAAGCGGGTGGGCAAGATTCTGGCGAGGAGGCTGCGGGCGAGGGGGGACGTCATCGTCCCGGTCCCCGACTCGGCCAGGCCTGCTGCCCTCGGGTTCTCCCTCACGAGTGGAATCCCCATGGACGAGGGCCTGATGAAGGACAGGTACAAGCGCCGCGGGAGCATACGGAGCTTCATCGAGCCGAGGCAGGAGAGCCGCGAGGAGGTCGTGAAACAGATCATACCGATACGGGAAATCGTGGATGGGAAGGAAGTAATCGTCATCGACGACAGCGTGGTAAGGGGGACGAGCGCGAGGACGCTCATCAGGTCGCTCAAGCACTCGGGGGCGAAGGCCGTCAAGATGGCGGTCACGTTCCCCCCCATCAGGCACCCGTGCAGGATGGGCATCGACTTCCCGACCAGCGAGGAGTTGCTGGCGCACCAGGTCGCCGAGGACGAGGTCGACCCTGAGGAGCTGGAGGCGAAGGTGAGCGCGGCCCTAGACGCGGACGAGTTCCACTACAACGACGCGGCCGGGATGGCCGAGGCCATAGGGATCCCGAAGGACCAGCTCTGCTTCGCGTGCGTCGACGGGGACTACTCCAAGCTGGAGTCCGTCGTGCAGGTCCAGCAGGAGGAGAGGCGGAAGATTGGCGCTTGACGTCGGGGTCCTAGTCTCCGGGAGGGGGTCCAACCTCGAGGCAATACTGCGCTCGATCCGAGACGGAACGCTCACCGGGGTCCGGGTGGCGGTCGTGATCAGCAGCTCCGCCGGAGTGAGGGCCGTCGATGTGGCCAAGGGCTACGGCGTCGAGGCTGAGGTCTTCGACGTGGCTTCGCTGCACCTGAAGAGGCCCGAGTACGACAGGCTCCTTGTGGGCTGCCTGAAGAAGCACGGGATCGGCCCCTCAGCCGGGCTCGTCGTCCTGGCGGGCTACGATAGGATACTGAGCTCCGAGTTCGTCAGGGAGTTCTCCGGGCGCCTAATCAACATCCACCCGGCGCTGCTCCCCTCATTCAAGGGACTCCACGCCCAGAAGCAGGCGTTGGACTTCGGGGCGAAGGTGTCCGGGTGCACGGTGCACTTCGTGGTTCCCGAGGTCGACGCCGGCCCGGTGATAGCACAGAAGGCCGTGGAGGTGCTGGAGGGCGACGACGAAGAGGCGCTGTCGGAGAGAATCCTCAAGGAGGAGCACAGGCTCCTCCCGAGGGCGGTCCAGCTCTTCGCGGACGGCAGGCTAAAGATGGACGGGCGCAGGGTGGTCGTGAGCTGACGGCCACCATAATGGATGGCAAGGAGCTGGCGCGGCAGGTGAGGGAACAGCTCAAGGCCCAGGTGGCAGCCCTCAAGGCGGGCGGGATGGAGCCCAGGCTGGAGACAATCCAGGTGGGGGACGACGCCCCCTCGAAGATGTACCTCGCGACCAAGCACAGGGCGGCGAACGAGATCGGCATAGCCACAACGCACCACGCCATGGGCGCGGCTGCGACGGCCGGGGAGGTGGCCTCGTTGATCTCCGCGCTCAACTCGAACAGGGACGTCCACGCCATACTGCTGCAGATGCCCCTGCCTGCCCACCTTGACGCCCCCTCGGTCCTGGCCATGATTTCGCCTGAGAAGGACGCCGACGGCCTGACCCCCCAGAACGTGAGCAGGCTGGTCTACAGCCAAGAGTCGCTGCTCCCCTGCACACCAAAGGGCATCATGGCCCTGCTGAAGCACTACGAAGTGCCTCTCAGCGGCGCCCACGCTGTCATAATCAATAGGAGCATGCTGGTCGGAAAACCGCTCTACCACCTTTTGATGGGAGAGGACGCGACCGTCACTGTATGCCATTCGAAGACGAGGGACCTTGCGGAGCTGACTGGGAGGGCTGACATAGTCGTGACGGCGGTGGGGAGGAGGCCGGGGTTCGTGTTGAGCGCGGACATGGTCAAGGAGGGGGCTGCGGTGATTGACGTCGCCATGAACCGGGTCGACGGGAAGGTCGTCGGAGACGCGGACTTCCCCGAGGTCTCCAAGAAGGCAGGATACATCACGCCCGTGCCCGGCGGAGTCGGCCCCATGACCGTCGCCATGTTGCTCGAGAACACGGTGGCGGCCGCCCTCGCCCAGAGCAGGAAGGCCAGGGCAGTGGCGGTGGCAGGGTAAGCCATGGCCGAGCCGACCAAGGCCGAGATTAGGAAGGCAGCCCTCGCGGCCAGGAGAGGGCTCTCCAAGGCGGCCCTCCTGAAGCTCAGCGGGGCCGTGGCGCGGATCGTGGTGTCCTCCCCGGAGTACCGGCGCGCCAATGTCGTAGCGACCTACGTCGCAAAGAGCGACGAGGTGCAGACTGAGGCCATAATCAGGCGGACCCTCGAGGGCGGCAGGCGGGTCCTTGTGCCCGTGGCCAGCCCCTCAGGCAGGAGCCTCGTCTTCTCCGAGATCCGAAGCTTGGACGAGCTCGCCTCCGGGAGTTTCGGGGTGCCTGAGCCGAGGGTCGGCATGGTGAGGCCCGTCCCAATAGAGGAGGCGGGGCTCACGCTCGTCCCGCTGGTGGCCTGGGACGACGGGGGCCGAAGGCTCGGGTACGGAAAAGGATATTTCGACAGCGCGCTGGCGCGGGCCGGAGCGTCGAACTTCACAATGGGCCTGGGTCTGGAGCTGCAGCACGTCCGCGCGGTGCCGGCAGAGAGCCATGATGTGACGCTCATGGCGGTCGCCACGGAGAGCAGAATCGTCCGATTCCGCAACGGAGGCGGAGCCTAAGTGCCCGAGGCAGACGTCGCGGTCCTTGCGGGGAGCAAGAGCGACCAAGCGGTTGTGCGGGACGCGACGAAGACTCTCGAAGAGCTGGGGATATCCTACGATGTGAGATTCATCTCGGCGCACAGGAACCCGCAGGCCCTCCGCGAGTACATCTCCGGCTCGCAGGCCAAGGTCTTCATCGGCATCGCGGGGCTGGCAGCGCACCTCCCAGGAGTGATAGCGTCGCAGACAACAAGGCCGGTGATAGGCGTCCCGGTGGGCGTCAAGCTCGGGGGGCTCGACTCGCTCCTGTCCATCGCGCAGATGCCCCCGGGGGTGCCCGTGGCGTCCGTCGGCGTCGACAACGCGAGGAACGCTGCCATCCTCGCGGCGGAGATCCTCGCCGTCAGGGACAGGAAGGTTGCGGCGAGGCTGGACGCGATGAGGAGGAGCTGGAGATGACGCCGCAGGCGAAGTTCGTCCGGTCGGGGAAGGTCAAGGACATCTACGACCTGGACGCCGGGCACCTGGTGTTCCACTTCACTGATCGCGTGTCAGCTTTCGACGTGATCCTCCCTACGCAGATTCCCAGGAAGGGAGAGGTCCTCTGCAGGCTGGGTGCCTACTGGTTCGAGACCCTCGGCGTCAGGAACCACATGGTCAGGCTCGAAGGGAAGGACAGGATGGTAGTGAAGAAGCTGCAGATGATTCCGGTGGAGAGCGTCGTCAGGGGGTACCTCTACGGGAGCCTCTACGAGCGGGTGCGGGCGGGCGAAGTCCCGGCCCCGGCAGTGAGCGAGATGGCCGCCGAGCTCCCGGAGCCCTGCTTCGACCCGACGACGAAGTCCGACGTCAAGGACTCCCCGATAACCGAGCAGGAGATAGCCCGGCAGAAGCTGATGACGCCGCGCGAGCTGGAGGAGGTCAAGGGGACGTCGATCTCGGTGTACAGGAAGGTCTCGGCCGCGGCGAAGAGGGCGGGGTTCATCCTGGCCGACCTCAAGCTGGAGTTCGGCAAGGACGAGACAGGCGCAGTGGTGCTCGCCGACTCGATCGGGCCGGACGAGTTCAGGCTGTGGCCGGCAGAGTCGTACAGGGTGGGGAAGGTCCAGGAGAGCTACGACAAGCAGGTCGTCCGGGACTGGCTGATAGGGGCGGGCTACAAGAGGGACCTCGACCAGGCGAGGAAGAGCGGGTCGCCGCTGCCGAAGGCGCCCGAGCTGCCCCCGGACCTGGTGTCGGAGACCAGTAAGAGGTACGTCAGCGCCTACGAAAGGCTGACGGGCCGCAGGTTCTGACCGGCGGTCCCTGGCCTTGGCCAAGAGCGCCTACGCTAGGGCCGGCGTCGACGTCGGCAAAGTGAAGGCTCTTCAGCGATTCATGGCGGCGTCTCTCGGCGAGACGTTCCGCACCAGGAGGTCAGGGATAGGCTCACCCCTAATGAGCATCGGGCACTACTCAGCCCTTCTCGAGCTGGGGGGCGGCAGGGCGCTGACTCTCCACACGGACGGCGTCGGGACCAAGGTCCTCGTGGCTCAGGCCATGGGGAAGTACGACACCGTCGGCATCGACTGCGTGGCCATGACGGTCAACGACCTCCTCTGCCTCGGGTCAGAGCCTGTCGCCCTCCTGGACTACCTCGCCCTCGAGCGCGAGGACGACGCCATGGTGAAGGAGATACTGAGGGGCCTCGCCGCCGGAGCCGAGCTGGCACGGGCGCCGATAGTGGGGGGAGAGACCGCCATACTCGGCGACATAATCAAGGGGGTCTGGGGCCGGGGCTTCGACCTCGCCTGCATGGGGGCGGGGGTGGTGAGGAAGGACAGGGTGGTGGACGGGTCGGCCATCGAGGCCGGAGACGCCGTGGTCGGCGTCAGGAGCTCAGGGCTTCATTCGAACGGGTACACGCTGGCCAGGAAGGCGCTCCTGAAGCGCCACGCCCTCGGCGAGTACGTCCCCTCCCTGGGGAGGACGCTGGGGGAGGAGCTCCTCGTCCCCACGGCCATCTACGTGAAGCCGGCCCTCCGGCTGCTGAAGAAGGTCGACGTCCACGGCGTGGCCCACATCACAGGGGGGGCGTTCACCAAGCTGACGAGGCTCACAGGCTCGAGGAACCTGTGCTTCAGGCTCAGGGAGACGGAGGCACCGCCGGTCTTCGCCATGATCGCGGCCGAGGCCTCGCTCACCCCGCGCGAGATGTACTCCACCTTCAACATGGGGGTCGGGCTCTGCGCCGTCGTCCCGGCGCAGCAGGCTGAGGAGGCGATAGGCGTCTGCCGCAGGGAGGGATTCGAGGCGGAGGTCATCGGCGGGGTGACGAAGGGCAGCGGCGTCCGCGTCGGGAATCACCGCCTGGCCTAGGGCCCCACGGGCTGGCCCGGCCTCTCGCGGCCATGGAAGACTTATCCGCGAAGGGCTGGCCCGAACATGAGGCTCCCCATGGTTGACGACTACTCCTCCTACCTGCGCGCCATCGAGTACGTCGAGTCGTTCCTTCCGGCGTCGGGATTCGAGAGGTGGCGGATGGTGCTGGAGAGGTTCGGGAACCCGCACACGAAGTTCCGCTCGGTGCACGTGGCCGGCACGTCTGGGAAGGGGTCCGTCGTGCTCATGACAGGGGAGATCCTCCGCGCCGCCGGGGTGCACGTCGGCGTGCACGTCAAGCCGTACGTGCAGTCGGCGACGGAGAACATCATAATCGACGGGAGTTACGTCAGCTGCGGGGAGTACGTCAGGCTCATCGAGGAGGTGAAGCCGGTCCTTTCGGGCATGACCGCGGAGGAGACCACGCGGTTCGGGCCGGTGACCTGGAGCGAGGTCACGAAGCTGCTCCCGCTGCTCTGCTTCGCCGAGGAGAAGGTGGACTGCGGCGTCGTGGAGGCCGGTGTGGGGGGGCGCCAGGACCTGACCAACGTCCTGACCCCAGAGGTGTCCGTGATAACGAGCGTCGGCATGGACCACGCGGAGCTCCTGGGGGGGACCATAGACGTCATCGCGCACCAGAAGGCGGGGATAATCAAGCGCGGGGTCCCGGCGGTGACCGCGGTCAGGCAGAAGAGCGCCCTCGATGTCATCGCTGCCGAGGCGAAGCAGCAGCGGTCCCGGCTCGCGGTGCTGGGCCGCGACTTCAGCGTCAGGATAAGGAAGGTCGGCATCGGAGGCACCGAGTTCGACTACAGGTCCGGGGAGCGGAGGCTGGAGAGGGTGACGGTGCGGATGACGGGGAGGCACCAGGCGGTGAACGCAGCCGTGGCCATAGCCGCGGCAGACATGATGGGAGGCGCCGGGCGCCAGGACGAGCAAGTGGTGAGGGACGGCCTCGCCTGGGCGCGCCTCCCTGGGCGATTCGAGGTGGTGCAGGAGAGGCCCCTCGTGATTCTCGACGTGGCCCACAACGTCCAGAAGATCGGGGTCCTCGCGAGCCTGCTCGAAGACGTCTTACCGGAGAGGAAGGTGGCCTTCGTGGTTGGCTTCCTAGAGGGGAAGGACGCCCGCAGGATGGTCGGCATCCTAGCCAAGAAGGCGCGCCACATGGTGTTCACCACGCCCTCGGTCAGGGGGAAGAAGCCCATCGACCCCATGCTTCTGAAGAGGCTGGCGGAGAAGATGACGCAGGTCCCGACGTCCGTGGAGCCGGACGGCGGGCGCGCAGTGGAGAGGGCGATGGCCATAGCCGGGGAGAGGGGGGTGGTCTGCGTCACCGGCTCGCTCTACCTCGTCGGCAAGGTCCGCGGGCGCTGGTACGGCGACAGGGCGGTCGCCGAGCGGCGGACATCCTTCCCCGCCTAGGTTTGCCCCTCGAAGGTTAATTACGGTCGGGCGACCGGCCGCAGCAAGCTCTTGCCCAAGCCTAAGGTCGCCATGTACGGACTCACCAGCGAGGGGTACAGGCTGGCGGCCGAGCTCGTGGACAAGGCCCAGGTCACCATCGTGGACGAGACCCTGCAGATGGCCATGGACGTGGACTTGGCCTTCCTCAGGAAGAACCCCAGGCTGGACGCACTCATGGCCGCAGAGCCCCTGCTGAGCCTCAAGCCGGTGGGCCAGGCCCTCTCAGATGCCCAGGCCATCTTCTTCACGCCCAAGCTGCGGAGACCCTCCGACGAATCGCTCATCGAAGCGAACTCCAAGATGAGGGACCTCGCGAAGTACCTCTCCAAGGGCGTCGCTCTGGTCAACACGCTGCCTACTGGCCCGGGCGGGAACTCGGAGAGCATCATGCTGGTCGAAAAGCAGACCGGCCTCAAGGTGGGGTCCACGCTAACCTACTCCTACTCCCCCCTGAGGCCCAGGGAGTCGAAGCCGGCTGTGGTGGCGACGGCGGGGGCGCCCGAGGGGGGCCTGTTGAAGGCGCTGGGGTTCGTCGAGAACTCCCAGAACATATTCTCGGCCGAGCTCGAGTACGCAGGCGAGGTGCTGGCGGCTGCCATCGCGTCCGTGACCGAGATAGAGCTCGCCAGGAGGGCCAGGGAGGCGAGGGTCTCCCTGCAGAAGGCTTCCGAGGTGTTCATCGACGACTTCACGAAGTACCTGTACGAGATGAAGGCGATCCAGGCAAGCGAGGAGACGGGCGAGTCGGTCTCCTACCTCGCGGGCGCCACCCAGAAGGGGCTCGAGAACTACGTGAGGTACGTTGTGGACGAGACGAGGGAGCTCCTGAAGGAGAAGGAGCTGAAGGCGAGCAGGACGAAGATCGACCTCGTGTGGACCCTGGACAGGTACGAGATGCGGGGGGAGAGGCAGCAGGTGGCGGAGGGGATCCAGCAGAGACTGCGGGACTACGTCACCGACGTCAACATCGTCCCCGGAGCGGAGCTGAAGGGGAGCACGGACGCTCTCGACCCCCTAAAGCACAACGTGCTGGTGGCCTGCTCGAAGGATGACCAGGAGGCGGCCAGGCAGGCGAGGAAGGGGCACCGCAGCGCCGAGATCACCCTGGTGTCCGCCACGCCGGCCCTGAAGAGAGAGTGAGCCGGATAACCCCTATAACGCGCCGCGGCGGGCGTGGTGGAGAATGACGAGGATAGGGGTCGTCGGCACCGGAGGCTGGGGGAAGAACCACGTCAGGGTCCTGAGCGAGATGGGGTGCCTGGCTGCGGTCTGCGACCTCGACAAGGACAGGCTGGCGCAGTTCTCGAAGAGGTACGCGGTGCCCGGCTACTCATCCCTGGACGAGATGATGAGCAGAGAGAAGCTGGACGCCGCGAACATCTGCACGCCCGCCTCCACCCACTTCGCCATGGCCACCAAGACGCTCACTGCCGGCCTCCACACTTTCGTCGAGAAGCCCATGACGACCACCTCGGCCGACGCCGAGAAGCTGCTCGACACCGCGAAGTCCCACAACAGGAACCTGACGGTGGGCTTCATCGAGAGGTTCAACCCGCCCATAACGGCCCTGAAGAAGACCATAGCGGACAGGAGCATGGGCGACCCCATACTCCTCGAGTTCCACAGGGAGAACAAGCGCGGAGAGGGAATCGTGGACGTTGGAATAGTCAAGGACGCCTCTGTCCACGACATCGACACCGCGAGGTGGCTCTTCGCCGAGGAGCCCAAGGTCGTGTTCGCGCGGGTAGGGGCGTTCTACCCGCCGCTCAAGCACGAGGACTTCGCGACAATACTCCTTGGGTTCTCGGGCAACAAGACGGCGTTCATAGTCACCAACTGGATCACGCCAAGCAGGGTCAGGACCCTCACTGCGGTGTTCTCGGACGCAGTGATAGACGTCGACTTCGTGACCCAACAGACCGCGGTGCACCAGAAGGACATGACGATGGTGCCCACGCGGGCGGTGCAGGAGCCCCTGTCCCTGGAGCTGAAGGAGTGGGTGGCGGCCCTGACCGAGGGGAGAAAGGCTCTCGTCACAGGCGAGGACGGCCTGAGGACCACGCGGGTGGCCGAGGCCGTGCTGGCTTCTAGCTCGTCCGGGACGCCCATATACATCGGCTGAGATCATGAAGCCCACCAACACGGTCGCCCCCGACGCCAAGCTCGGGAAGAACGTGAGGATCTGGAACTACGCCTACGTGGGGTCGAAATCGGTCATAGGGGACGACGTCAAGATAGGGTCCCTCGCCCACGTGGACTACGACGTGAAGATAGGGAGCGGGACGAAGGTGGAAGGGTGCGCCTACATCCCCCCGATGTCGAGGATCGGCAGGAACGTGTTCATAGGCCCCGCGGCCGTGCTCACCAACGACCCCTACCCCCCGAGCAAGAGGATGATCGGGGTGGTCATCGAGGACAACGCAGTGGTGGGGGCGAGGGCCGTCATCAAGGCGGGTGTCAGGGTGGGGAAGGGCGCGGTCGTGGCCATGGGGGCGGTCGTCACCAAGGACGTGCCTCCGGGCAAGGTGGTCATGGGGGTCCCGGCGCGCGTGGTCTACACAAGGAAGGAGTTCGACGTCAAGATGAGGAAGTGGGAGTCGGGGCCCTGAGCTCTGACCTCACGTAGTACCTAGTCAACAGCGTGATGACGGCGAGCCAGGCCAGCCCGAGGGCGAAGGTGGCCCCCAGCTTGAGCAGCCCTATCGCAGTGTACTCCGTCAGCCCGTGGGGGATCGGCCCCAGCGGCACGATGACCACGAAGAAGACATAGGTCTCCGCTATGGTAAGCAGGAACGCCACGACCTCGATCATGATCAGCGCGGTTCCCCTCACTTCATATCACCCAGGTAAGCACAGAGATCGCCACCGATAGGATGCAGGACACCGCCGTCAGGACGTAGACTCCCTTCACTATGTCGCGCTCCCCCAGGGGGCCCGGGAGGAGGATGAGCCTCACGAGGGTGGTCGGAGCCGCGGGCTCGAGGGAGGCGTAGAGCTTGCCGTCCTCGCCGAGGCGGGTCGGCCTGGTTGGCATCTTCCTGCGCTCCACGAAGCCGCGGGCGCTGGAGAGCGTGTAGAACGAATTGAGGACGGCCGGGAGGAGGGCGATGATGGCCGCCACCTCGACCCCGCCCGTGATGGCGAGGGTCGCGAACATGCTGCCGAACATCAGCGCGCCACTGTCGCCGTCGAACGCCTTCGAGGGATACCTGTTGAAGACGAGGAAGGCCGCCGAAACCGCGACCAGGGGGAGGACCGAGGCCACCCTTGACAGCGAGAAGCCAGCTGTGACGGCGGCGTGAAGCGAGACGCCGAACAGTAGAGCCGCGGAGGTCATCACCGTGAAGCCCGAGAGCTGGCCGTTGAAGGAGTCCATCATGTTGAACGTGTTGGCCACGATCGGGAAGGCGGCCACGGCGAGAAGCGTAAACAGGATGGCGTGCTCAGCCGTCGCCCCGAGGAGTGGGAACGCGAGGCTCGAGTCGTATATCCCAGGGCGGAAGTAGACCACGACCAGCAGCGGGATCCCCGCCATGAGCAGGAGGAGAGGCTTGGTCTTCCCCCCTATGACGAACAGGTCGTCGACGATGCCGACGGCGAAGGCCACCGCCGCGCCGCAGAGGACGACGATGGGGACGAACGTGCCGAAGGCGAAGTAGACGAACAGTTCCCCGACTAGGGCGCCGGCGAAGAGCAGGGGGCCCACGGGGGAAGGGACCTTGGTCGGCGGAGTCTTGTGGACGTCGCTCACCACCCTCCCCGACCGGACCAGGTAGCCGGTGAACTTCGGCATCAGCAGCAGCACCGCCAGGAGGGGGAGCAGGAAGGAGATGAGGAAGAACACGGCGTCGGTGACAGCCGCCTGCATGGGTGGCGACCTGCGAGTAGTTTCCGATTAAACGGTTTCGCGGGCCCGTCAGGGCTCTTCAATGTTATATATGGCCCGGCAAGAGCGAACAAGCACATGAACGTAAAGGACCTGCGCGACGGCATGAGAAGGGTCGACGCCGAAGGAGAGATTTCCGAGATGGCGGAGCCGAGGAGCGTGAACCTGAAGACGGGCGACCAGGCGAGGGTCGCAGACTGCAAGCTGAAGGACGAGAGCGGCGAGATCAAGCTGTCGCTCTGGGACGATCAGATCGACATGGTGAAGCAGGGCTCGAAGGTCAGGGTCACCAACGGCTATACCAACAGCTTCAGGGGAGAGCTCAGGCTGAACGTCGGAAGGTACGGAAAGCTAGAAGTCCTCGAACAGTAAGAGCCGCGACCCCTTCTTCCCGCACTTTCAGTGGTGATCGGCCACGGGCACCGGAGGCTTGTTCTTGAGGAAGGTAAGGGCCAGAGTTTCTGAGGAGCCCACCGGCTTCGTCTGGGTAGAGGACAGGAGTCTGGCGGGGACCGGATACCCGGCATCAAGGGGTCAGCTGCAGTGGCTAGCGAGCCAGGGGATCAAAGCTGTCTTGACGCTTACGGAGATGCCTCTGCCTAGCCAGTGGCTTGAGGGCCTGGGGCTGAGCGCCGGCCACGTCCCGATGGGCGACCATCAGCTCCCCGACGTCGCCAGCCTCGAAGACGCGGCGGCCTTCATCGGGGAGAACCTAAGGGAAGGGAGGGCGACCGCGGTCCACTGCCTGGCGGGGGAGGGGAGGACGGGCTGCGCCCTGGCCGCGTACCTGATCAGGAGCAGGGGCATGGGCCCCGAGGAGGCCATCGCCACCCTGAGGAGGGCGAAGCCGCAGTTCGTGGAGAGGGGCCAGGAGGCGGCCGTGCGCGAATTCGCCCTTGCGACCAAGGGGAGAGCGCCGGGTCCGGCCTGAGAGGCACCGCCGGGTGGAGGAAGCTGGGGGGCATTCGCGGCCCTCCGTAGGCTCCACATGTGAGTATATGGAAAATTGTTTTAACCTCAGCCTTTTGCGTCACCTCAGTTCGACATGACTCGCTCGAGCCGCCGCCTGGCGGCCATAATGTTCACCGACATCGAAGGGTACACGGCCCTCAGCCAGCGCGACGAGGCGATGGCGCTTCGGCTCCTCAGGAAGCACAGGGACCTCGTCAGGCCGGTCTTCCACAAGTTTGGGGGACATGAGATCAAGACCATGGGGGACGCGTTCCTAGTCGAGTTCGAGAGCGCGCTGGACGCCACGAAGTGCGGGGTGGAGGTCCAGAGGGTCCTCCACAACTACAACGCCCACGCGACCAGGAAGATTCTGGTAAGAATCGGCATCCACATCGGGGACGTCGTCCACCAGAAGGGCGACGTCTACGGGGACGCCGTCAACATCGCGTCCAGGATCGAGCCCCTGGCGGACGGGGGGGAGGTATGCATCTCCGAACAGGTCTACGACCAGATACAGAACAAGGTCCCCTACGGGCTGATCAAGCTCGACTCGCAGAACCTCAAGAACGTGGCGTTCCCGGTGGACGTCTACAGGGTGCAGATGCCCTGGGAGGAGAGATCGAAGGAGAGCGAGGCCCCAGGCGGATCCAAGACCATCAGCCTCGTGAAACGGTACCCAGCCCAGGACAGGGAGACGAGTAGGGAGGCCATGAAGAAGCTCGTGCTCAAGCTGACTCTGAAGAACAAGATCGCGGTCGTTGCCCTCACGAACGACCCGGCCATCCCCAAGGCGCTGGCCAAGTTCTCGGCCGAGGTCGACTACTCAAGGGGAGAGACGCTCCACATGGTATCGGGAATCGAGACGGTGAAGGTCGTGACCGACTACAAGAACCTGGAGAAGCTGAAGGCCGTCGTAGCCAAGAAGCGCATCCTGAGCATCACCACCGGCCTGGCCGAGATCGTCATCTCGCTGGCCGACTCCGTCCTGAACATCCCGGGAGTGGTTGCCACCATCAGCACCCACCTCGCCCGGAGCGGGGTGAACCTCGTCGAATACATCACCTGCAGCCCCCACGCCATTGTGGTCGTCGATGAGAAGGACGCCCTCAAGACCTACCAGCTGCTCGAAGAGCTCGCGACTGGGAAGAAGGAGCTCACGGTCTAGGCGGACTCGGCCGCCGCGTGCGTCTGGCCCACAGTCAAGGCAGCAATCAGTCCAGGAGTGCGAAGCAGAGGCCGTTCTGCCCGTCTGACGCCGGGGGAGACGCGGAGGCGCGCCGCAGGAGCGCTGCGGGCCTCGTTTCGCAGGCGTTAGGTCGCCTTTCCCTTTCTCTTCCCTAACAGGTTAGTCAGAAGCGAATTAAGCCTTGCCGGCCGCGAGGAAGTCGTGTAGTGGTTCGATTGGATAACCGGCTTGAGAAGGCCCCCGAAGGCGCCCAGGGGTACGAGGGGCTGAGGTGGGTGGCCGTTCACGGCCGGGGCGTGATACACACAGGGCACGCCAACGCCTTCGTCAGGGTCATGGCCACTGCCGGGAACTTCTCCGGGAAGGAGTCGTACTACTACATGCGCTACGACGACTCTCCCGAACGCGACCACATACCGCACATGTTCTACGCCGTCTTCGGGGACCCCTCAATCGACGTGGTCCTCCACGAGGAGGTCGAGCCCGTGGGGGAGGTCTTCGACGCCATAGTCGTCATGGACTCCTCGATGCTACTACATCAGACGTCCCAGAGGGCGCTCCTGTTCGACGGCGCGAAGAGGGACGCAGTCCTGGTCGTCAACACCTCGCTGAGCCCGAGCGATGTGATGCGGCTGGTGAAGAGGTACGCCCTCGCCGAGGACTGGGAGGGCAAGCTCGTCACCGTCAGGGCGAAGGACTACGGCCCGGACATCACGTTCCCCCTGCTAGGAGCGCTGGCGAAGACCCTCGACGTCGTCGCCATGGGCGACCTCCTGTCGGCCCTGGACTTCCTCGGCCTGGGGAAGAACGCGGCCGCGATGAAGAGAGCATACGAAGAGGCGTCGCCGGTCGCGGTGAAGGTGCGCAGTGAGGAGACCGAGCTTGCTAAGCAGAGGGGGACTGCGAGGGCGGCCCCTCCCTCAGCGGCGCAGACCGGGTGGTGGGACCGCCAGGCATACGAGTCGTACAAGACGGCCGCCTCCGAGGCCAGGTCGTACTCCGAAAGGATGGAGGCGATGCCCAGATGGGAGGCCCTGGCTCCAGGCCTGATCGAGTTCGGCCCCAGGCCGGGGGAGAGGAACATCGGGTTCAAGACGTCCTTCTCGCGGAGCGCGAGGCCCGTCATCGACGCGAAGAAATGCACAGACTGCAAGCTGTGCTCTCTGTACTGCCCTGACGGCGCCATCGACTTCGAGGGCATCGAAGTGGACTACGACTACTGCCAGGGGTGCGCCATCTGCGCCCAGATCTGCCCCCCGAAGGCCATCGCCATGGTCGACGAGCTGGAGGCCAAGGAGGGGTTGAAGGAGGAGATGGTCACTACGGTGGCGGAGGCGCTGAGGGAATATGGCTACTAGGGGAACCAGGGCGAAGCCTGCGGCCGCAGAGTCGGCGACAATCCAGAAGAAGCACGTCTGGACCGGGACGAGGTCCGTGGCCGAGGCCGTCAAGATCGCGGACGTCGACGTGATCTCGGCGTACCCCATTCGGCCGTACACGGGCATCATGAACGACCTGGCGAAGATGATCGCCGACGGGGACTTCCAAGCAGAGATCATAGTCGCGGACTCCGAGCACTCCCAATTCGAGATCGTCAAGCACGCGTCGGCGGTCGGCGCAAGGACCTTCGCAGGCAGCTCCGGCGTGGGCCTCGCGCACGCCACGGAGGCCATAGCCGTGACCGCCCTGGGCCAGCTCCCGGTCGTGGCCGTGGCTGGGTGCAGGGCCCTCGACGACCCGGGCAACTTCGGGATGGAGTGGAACGACGTGTTCCTGTTCAGGGACCTAGGCTGGCTGGTGTCCTGGGCCAAGGACCCCCAGGAGGCCCTCGACATGACGCTCGCGGCGTACCGGGTGGCCGAGGACCGCAGGGTCCTGCTCCCCCACTTCATCGCCCTGGACGGGGCAGCGTTGACGCACATCTCGACCCCAGTGCAAGCCCCCGCGAGGAGCGGGGTCGCGGAGTTCCTTCCGCCCTACAGGCCTCCCTACGCACTGGACCCGGCCAACGGGCCGATCAGCAGGGGGCAGCACATCGCCCCGTCACTGATAGGCCCTGAGCAGAGGAAGCTGGTAGACGTCTCCATGAAACGCAGCAGGGAGGTCATCAGGGAGGCGTGGCGGGATTACGGGGAGGCCGCTGGCCGCGAATACCCGCCGTTCATCGAGCAGACCCTCATGGAGGACGCCGACGTCGCCATGGTGTCCATGGGCGCCTACACGAAGGACGCCGTCTTCGCCGCCAAGAGGGCGAGGGCGCGCGGCGTCAAGGCCGGAGTCGTCAGGCTCAGGTACTGGAGGCCATTCCCCTCTGACGAGCTGAGGCAGGCGCTGAGGGGCGCACGCGGCGTCGGCGTCCTCGACTTTTCTTTCTCGATGGGGTCGCCTGACTTCGGGGGCGCGTTCTTCAACGACGTGAGGTCGGCGCTCTACCTGGCGGGAGCGAGGCCGCCCATCGTGAACTTCGTTCTGGCGGGAGGCCGGGAGCCGACCATCAGGTCCTTCGAGAGGGCCATAGGGATTGTGGAGGAGGCAGCCAGAAGGGGGAGCGCCGCGAAGCCTGTCCACTGGCTGACCTTGAGGGGGGAGGACCTGTGACAGAACTGATCAAGAGCGTAAAGGCAGTGCCCCCCATCGACTACTACACCTCCGGGAGGAGGACCTGCGCCGGCTGCGGGCCTGCCATAGGCTACCGCCTGCTGAGCAAGGCCGCGGGCCCCAACACCGTGTTCCTGGGCCCCACCAGCTGCATGTATGTGGCCAACGGCCACCAGTACCTCACATCCCCCTACGCGGTCCCTTGGTACCACACCCAGCTCGGCGGAGGCGGCGCCGCGGGGGCCGGGACTGCCGCGGCGTTCAGGGCGCTCATGACAAAGGGGAAGCGGAAGGCCGAGGACGTCAACGTGGTCGTCTACGGCGGAGACGGCGGGTTCGCAGACATCGGCTTCTCCGGCCTGTCCATGGCCATGGGCCTGGACTACAAGAGGCTCCTGTTCGTGCTCAACGACAACGAGTCCTACGCGAACACGGGGATTCAGGCCTCGAGCACGACGCCGTGGGGAGCCACCACGACCTTCACCCCGTCCGGCAAGGTCAGGCGGACAGGCAACCTCCGGCTGAAGAAGAACGTGGCTCTCACCATTGCGGCCCACCCGGGCGTAAAGTACGTGGCCACTGCGTCGCTCTATCCCCCGCTCGACTTCATGAACAAGGTCAGGAAGGCGCTGGACAGCGGAGGCCCGTCGTTCATCGAGCTCCTCACTCCGTGCCCGAAGGGATGGTTCTTCGACCCGAAAGAGACGGTGGACCTGGCGAAGATGGCCCTCGACACCCGCGCCTGGGTGTCTTGGGAGTACGCCCGGGGCGAGTTCAGCCTGTCCTACCGGCCGAGGAGGCCCGCGCCAGTCAGCGAGTACCTGAAGACCCAGGGGCGCTTCTCCCACCTGACCGAGGCCGAGGTGGCGGAAATCCAGCGGATGACGGACGAGGAGTGGGGGTACTTCGAGGAGATGGACCGGAGGAAGCGGGTCGTCCTCCCGTGGACCGAACGGCCGAGCCGCTAGGCCCGACGGTCAGGCCTGCAGGCCCATCATCCTGTACGCTTCAAGGAGGTTGGGCTTGATCCTGGCGCGCGTCTCGTCGTAGTGGTTCCGCCCCTCCGGGTCTATGATGACGGTGAGCGGGCCGAAGTCCTCCACCTCGAGGATCCAGAGCGCCTCCGGGGACCCGAGGTCGAGCCACTCGACGCCCTTCACCCGCTTGATGTTCTTGGCGGCCAGGGCTCCGGCGCCGCCGGTGTAGATTGCGTAGGCAGTGCCGAGCCTCTTGCAGGCCTCGGCCGTCTTGGACCCCATGCCGCCCTTCCCTATCACCACCTTCGCGCCCGTCTTCTCCAAGAACTCGGCCTCGTACATCTCGAGCCTCGTCGATGTCGTGGGCCCTGCAGAGACGATCTTCCATTCGTCCCTTACCTTCTTGACTATCGGGCCCATGTGGTAGACGGCCATCCCACGGAAGTCCACAGGGAGTTTCTCCCCCTTGTTCAGGAGCTCGAGGGCGCGGCGGTGGGCGGCGTCCCTGGCGGTAATGACCGTGCCTGAGATGTAGAGGAGGTCGCCCAGGCGGACCCTCCGGACCTCTTCGCCCATGGGCGTCTTGAGCCTGTACTCTGGCATTTCACGCGCCCCCTCCGTTCAGGAACTTGTGGGTGAGAAACTCCACCCTGCCGTCGGGGTAGATGCGCATTTTGCTCAGCCTGTCCTCCCAACAGGCCGTGGCTATGCCCACGGCGAATGACGCAGGGTGGCGGTTGACCACGTCCATGTGCACGTCCAGGGCCGTGGTCAGTCCCCCCACGCCGTGCGGACCCCAGCCCAGCTTGTTGACCGCCTCCAGCAGCGACGTCTCGATCTTCGCCAGCTCGGGGTCGGGGTTGCGCTGGCCGATCTCGCGCAGGAGCGACTTCTTTGCGAGCTTCATCGCGATGTCTGCGGTGGGTCCTATGCCGATCCCGACGACGACCGGCGGGCAGGGCTTGGGACCCTGCTCGAAGATGTCGTCCAGCACGAGCTTGTAGACCCCCTTCATGCCTTCTCCCGGCGGTATGACCTTGGCCATGCTGGGCGACTCGCTTCCTCCGCCCTTCAGCACCACCGTCACCTCTGCCGTGTCGGAGCCGGGGACGAGCTCCCACTCGATCCATGGTATCCTGTCGGCCGTGTTGTTCCCGGAGTTCTTGCCCGTGAGGACGTTGACAGAGTTGGGCCGCAGGGGCACCTCGGCCGTCGCCCTGACCGTGGCGTTGCGGAGGATGCCTTCGAGCGCCCCGAGGTACGGGAACCTGTCGCCGGCGCGTATGTAGAAGATGACCGTGCCTGTGTCCTGGCAGGACGGTCTCCCCTCCGCCTCGGCGACCTCCAAGTTCTTGAGCATCGAGCCGAAGACCTTCTTAGGCAGCTCGGACGTCTCGCGCTCCTGCGCCCGCAGCAGCGCGCCCTTGACGTCGGCGGGCAGGTAAATGGCTGCGGTGGAGACGAGCTTGACGGCCGCGTCGGTGATCTTCGCTTCGGCGTCCTGCTGGCTCATGGGAGGCGGCGCACAGGTTCCGGATATATGGCTTCTTTGAGAGAAGCCGAGGCTGGCGGATGGTGAGGCCCGGCACGGATGGTAGCGGCATGTCCGTCAGGGGTGGGCCAGGAGGCGTCATCTAGCGTCCCGACCCGAGGCAGACGACCGAAAACCAGCGAGTCCCGGATCGTCAACGAATAGGGCTTGGCCAGGTCAAGAAGAGTGCGGGGGGAGGGATTCGAACCCTCGAACCCCTAAGGGATGGGAGCCTCAGTCCCACGCCGTTGACCATGCTGGGCGACCCCCGCACAGTTCCGGAGCCGCATTCGGGAATTCTAAAAACCCTTCACCCAAGAAACGGCTTTAACGCCTGACGACGCGGGGCAAGTTTGTGCCGGCGTAGCTCAGCCTAGCAGAGCACTCCTATCCAGGGCTCAGGCGCCTCGTAAGCGCGGGGTCGAGGGAGCAAAGCCCTCCGCCGGCTAATCAGACTTGCAGCCTTTCGCGCCCTACCACTTCTCGGAGTGGACGACCTGCTCTGTCGGGCGCCTGCCCCTCTTGAGGGAGGGCGACTTCTTGTCCCTCGCCGGGTACCCGACGGAGATGACTCCCACGGGGTGGAAGTGCTTGGGGATTCCGGCCAGCTTTCTCACGGCCCCCGGGTCTGTGGCCCCTGAGAACGCCGCTGCGAGCCCTGCGTCCACCGCTGCGAGGAGGATAATCATGCACCCCGCCCCGATGTCGAAGAACCAATACGGGGTAGGCCAGGCTATCTCCTTCCCGCCGTCGAGCTTGTCGGGCTCGTTGTAGCGGTCATGGTAGAGCTTCTCGCTGACGCAAGGGATGATGGCCACCGGGGCCTCCGAGATCCATCCGTGGAACCCGGCGCCGACGTATTCCGTCTCTCCCTGCACCACGGCCAGCTTCTTCTTCATCTCAGGCTGGGTAATCACGACGTAGGCGCTCCCCTGGCTGAACCCCGCGCTGGGGGCGTGCTGCGCGAGCTCTAGGATCTTGGCGACGGCCTCCGCGGGGACCGGCTCGTTTTTGAAGTGCCTAACCATCCGCCTCTTGCGTACAGCCTTCTCGAACTCCATCGGCCGAGGTGCCGGCGGACGCCCTTGTTAGCTTTGCCCAGAAGCTTTTAACGAATGAGACAGTCTCGGACGAGACTCTTGGTCCCGAAGGTGAGCGAGCGCGCGGTAGGAGCCCGCCTGGCGGTTCTCTCCGGCGTCGCTGCCGCGGTAGTTGCGACTCTTGTCTACTCGTACGAGCAAGCTTCGATGGCAGTCGCCACCCAGGGGGAATTGACTCGGCCCGTCCTGATTGGAGCAGCTTACCTGGCCGTCATGTCTGCGGCTATCGTTGCTGTGGTCATTGGCCTCCGGAGGATCATCTCTGTGAGAGCCGCCGAGGTCCGCCTGCAGGGGTTCGCGCCGACATCGCCTGGTTGGCTTCTGCCGTATGTCCTATCGGTTAGGAGGTACAGGAGGTCCTTCTTGGCGGCCTCAATCCTGTACGGTGCGTTTTACGCGGTAATCACGAGCATGATCGTGTATCAGCCGAACGTGAACTTCGCCGCCGTCTATGGCGTGTCCGTCCCTTCGGCCTCACTGACGCCCCGCGGGGCGCCGCTCTTCGCCCCCGACCTGATCCTGTATCTCCCTGGCCACGTCGCGTTCCAGCTGATTCCCCTGACTGTCATCCTGCTCCTCACGATTTCGGCGCTCGTAGGCATCAACCTCGCCCTGTCCGTCTTCGCCTTCGACAACAGGGCAGGAGCAGGAAGGGGACTGGAAGGGGCCCTAGGGGCCGTGGTGGGTCTCTTCACGGGCTGTCCGACCTGCGCAGGTCTCTTCTTCGCAAATGCTCTGGGAGGTTCGGGGGCTGTCTCCTTGGCCACTCTGCTGGGCTACTACCAGCCAGCATTCATCCTGGTCAGCATTCCCATACTGCTAGCCACGCCGTTCCTGACGACAAGGAGCCTGGCCGCAGTCTTCAGGGAGGGCTGCGTGCGCATCCGCGAGCGAGTCGCCTCCTAGGCAGGACGGGCAGACCCGCACGTGCTTTGGCCGGAGTGACGACAGGGAAGCCGGCCGGCGTCGTGAAACGCGGCACAGACTCGGGACTCCCTGAGCGTTGGTCGTTCTTCACTCGGGCGGCAGTTCCTGGTATGCCAGTGAGATGTCGATGCCCTTCTTGGCGTGGCGGTTCTCAGACCAGAAGTAGAGGAGTGCGCCTACTAGGAAGGAGCCTCCGATGAAGCCGTAGGTCAAGGAGTTCAGTGACCAGACCGTCGGGTTGCTGACGAACTGGTACGACAGGAAGCCGAACACGATCACGTTCAGCGTGCCGGCTACAATCAGGACCGCCTGGGTTAGCCCATGCTCCTTCCGGAAGGCATGGCCCACGGCCGCGAGGCCGACGAAGATGAAGTAGATCATCGCTGCCAGGATGGCTCCGAACAGCCCGTCGAGCCCGCCGAAGAGCCCGCCACTGTAGTTGAAAGCGGCCAGCCCCACCAGCACCACGGTGATGATCAGGCTGACTATCAGAGCGATGTATGGCGAACCGAACCTCGAACTGACGTCAGAGACCTTCGTTGGAAGGAACCTGTCGAAGGACTGGGCGAGCAGGTAACGCGAGATTACGATGACCCCGTATGCGAGCACGCTCATGTTGGCGAGGATCCAGCCGAGGCCTATGAGGCCCGCGACGATGTTGTTGTTAGCGACACCCATCGCGAGGGTCCAGAAGTTAAACGACCTATCAAGCACCAGCGTGGGGTTCGTGTAGGCGGCGTTGGTGAAGGACTGTCCGGCGACATAGTACATCACCGCGAGAGAGGAGGTGACGAAGGCGAATACCAGGACGGCCGAGATGGGGACGTTCCACTTCAGAGCAGCCTTCCCCTTGATCTCCCCGGCGACGGCTGGAGCCGCGTTGAGCCACGGGTAGACGAATGCCGCCATCAGAGGCAGCAGGAAGATGGTCGGACCCCAGCTGAAGAAGCCCCCAGTGTACTGACTTGAGACGATGCTGTAGGTACTGGAGCCATTGATAGAGAACTGGCCGTTCGGGTTGTTGATGTAGCTCTGGACGCCCGAGGAACCGGCACCCAGCAGCACTGCGATTGCGAGTATTAGCGCGAAGAATCCGAAGATGGTGAGCGCCGAGACCAGCCTGTACCCAGCCTTCGGCTTTATGATGTTGACTGCGATGAGGGCCCCGAAGATCACGCCGCCGATGACGAACTGTAGCCATGGCATCGCGCCTGGGACCCCAGCAGGGACTGCAAGCCCGAGGAGGTTGTTGTCGAAGGTGAAGAACAGCCCGACCGCGCCAATGGCGAACACCGTGGACAGGACTATCAGCGCGAGGTAGGCGGTCGTCTCCATCGTGTAGCCCATGAAGGAGAATATGCTCCCGATGGGTCCCCCGAAGACCCTGCTGACCCAGACGTAGTCTCCTCCCGTTCTGGGATAGCGGCGCGACATTATGGTGTAGACCACGATTTGAGGGACGGAGACGACGAACGCAATGATCGAGAGCAGGACCAGGTTGACGCCGGCTGTGCTCTGCCCGGCAAAGTACATCGGCACGAGCCCGGAAATCCCGATGACGCCCAGCAGCGCACCCACCGACATGTTGCTCATGTTGAGAGCGATGCTGTCGAAGAATGACACGTTCTTGACGAGCCCTGTGCTCTCCCTGACGAACACCTTCGGCTGTTCCGGCTGAGCTGGTTTCTGCTCAGGACTGGACAACGGTCGCGGAGGGGAAACTTGAGATATTTAACGGCGCATTAACACAGGCCTGAGAAAATCACTGAACTCTGTCAAAGCTAGTAGCCAATCTCTGAGCTCGGCCGCAGGTGGCGCATGGACTTAACCCGGCCGCACCGCTTGCACTTGTACAGACCCCGGCCTCGGGGGTTGTAGCTCCTGGAGTCTCCAACGGCCTCGTGCTCCGTCCTCATCATGCAGCGCTCGCAGTAGCGGTACTCGGCCATGGAAGTCCCCGTGAATGGACGCTGGGCCGGGCCAAAAGCCTTTGTCTGAACAAGCGACCGTCAACTCGCGGCCGACCTCGCCTTCATCGGGGTCCTTCTCCTATTGCCGGACGTCGCATTGGCGACGAAGCGATTTAAATAGAAGCGGCAGGCGAAACGGCCAAGAATGCAGAAGGTCGAACCGATCGTCAATTTCACCCCCCTCGCGAGCCAGAGGCTTGGCGAAGTGATGGAGGCCGAGAAGGCGGCCGGCTCCTACCTGAGAATCGAGGTCTATCAGGGCGGTGGCTGCGCCTGCAGCGGAGGCTACAGGTACGCCCTCAGCCTAGAAGCCAAACCGAACCAGTCCGACGTCGTTGAGGAGGTCGGAGAGTTCAAGGTCGTGGTGGGCCAAGCGGAGGCCGACATAATCAGAGGGTCAAAGATAGACTTCATCGAGAGCCTGCAGCGGACGGGCTTCAAGATCGAGAACCCCAACGTCCACGCGGAAGCGTGCGGCTGCGGCGGCCACTGAACCGGCAGCGCCGCTCCCAGTGCAAAGGTCGCTAAGGATTAAGAGTCACCTGGGCTGACTGCCCCTTGTTGAAGTACGTAGAAGGCTCGAAGAGGGTGTTCCTCAGCACCGGGACGCGCTTCCCGCGCGAGATGATCTGGGCGGTGGGGGCGATAAAATACGCCGCGGCGAAGTCGAACGTGGCTCTGGGCCTCCTCGACGGGGAGACGGGCAGGGCGATTCAGGCGAAGGCGAAGGAGGTTATGGAGGGGACACACGACTCGATGTTCACAGTGGACGTGTACCAGACCGGGTCGGGGACCGGCCTGAACATGAACGCGAACGAGCTCCTGGCGGAGCTGGCGACGGCGTCCCTTGGCCGGAACGTCCACCCCAACGACCACGTGAACATGAGCCAGTCGTCCAACGACGTCGGCCCGACCGCGGTCAGGGTCGCGGCGGCCTACGCCACGAGCAGGGACCTTCTGCCTTCCCTCCGGGCCATGGTCAAGAGCCTGAGGGCCCTCTCGCGCAGGACCTCGTCAGTGTACAAGTCGGGCAGGACGCACCTCCGCGACGCGCTCCCCGTCACCATGGGGCAGGAGTTCGGCGCCTTCGCCGACGCCTTCGAGCGGGACGCAAGGATGGTGGAGGGTCTGATGGCCTACCTCATGGACCTCCCCATAGGCGGGACGGCGGTGGGGACAGGCCTGAACGCCGACCCCGAGTTCGGGAGGATGGTGGCTAGGGACGTGGCGGCCCTGAGCGGCCTCAGGTTCAGGAGCGCCGAGGACAAGTTCGTGCCGACGAGGCTCCTGACTGACGTCTCCGCCCTCAGTGGTGCGTTCAGGACGGTCAGCCTCGACCTGTACAGACTGTGCCAGGACCTCAGGCTGATGTTCTCCGGCCCCTTGACCGGCCTCGGGGAGATCGACATCCCGACCCAGGAGGAGGTCGCGGGGAGCAGCATCATGCCCGGCAAGACCAACCCCGTCACCGTGGAGAGCGTCCTGCTGGCCTGCGCCGAGGTCGTTGGGCTGGACGGCGCCAACGCCTTCGCGGCCACCCTCGGCGAGTTCGAGCTGGCAATGGGGGTGCCCCTCATGGGGTACAACGTCGTGCTGCAGTCCAAGCTCCTGGGAGAGGCCCTTAGGAAGCTGGCCTCGATGGTGATCGACGGCGTGGTGCCGAACCGGGAGCGGGCGGCAAGGTACGCGGAGAGCAGCCCGGCGCTAATCACTGTGATCTCCCCCAGGATCGGCTACGACAAGGCGGCGGTCCTCGGGAAGGAGCTGGCCAAGGGGGTCCCCATCAGGGCCGCACTCAAGCGGCTTGGGTTCTCCGAGAGGGAGATCGATGCCATGCTCGACATGAAGGGCCTCGTGAAGCCAGGGATACCAGCCAAGAAGCTCTAGCCGTTTTCAGGCCGCAAACGGTGGATTTCAGCGCCGGACCTTCACGCCGATCTTGTCCATGAGCTTGCCGAGCTCGGAGTCGTCGGCGGCGTCCATCCTGAGGTAGCGGAGGATCTCGCTCTCGTCGAGTCCGACCTTGCGCGCCTCGGCCACCGTGTACCTGTAGGCCTCCAGCTCGGTGGGGCGCTCGACATACTCGAACGCCTGGTCGTACAGGTCCCTCCCCTCGAGGAACTGGCAGACGTGCACGAGCACGTGGATGACGTCAAGGTAGATGAAGTCGGCCTTCGCGCTGCTGAGGTGCTTCTCGCCTATGCAGATGGTCCCGGTGTCCCTGTCGAACCAGAGGCCCGAGTCGTTGGGCTCGACCCTCAGCTTCAGGTGCTGCATCGTCTTGCCCATCTGCGCCTTGGACCCGAAGACCTTGGCAAGGGATGACGACGACTCGAGACCCTCGAAGACATCGGTGAGCCTGTACTCCCCGATCTCGGTGTCCCTGTGGACGCGGAACCCCCTGACTCGCAAGACCTCCCTTTTCGGAGGCCTGGGCCAACAAAAGACCCCGACTCAAAAATCGTTCACCCATGGGTGCTGCCCGTCTTCCCGGCCCGCGGCGCGCCGTCGGAGAGGGCTGGCTCCGTGATACGCCTGCCGCTCGGGAGGGAGCCGGTTTATGTCGCACCCCTGGGCGACATCTGGAGGGAACGGGATGATAGCGTCGCTGAGCGGAATCAGAGGCGTCCTGAACGCCGACCTGACGCTGGCCGATGTGGCGCGCTTCGTCGGGAACTTCGCGCAGGCGGCGGGCGGCGGAGAGATTCTGGTCGCCAGAGACACGCGGTCCACGGGCCCGGTCATCAGCCGGGCGGTGGCCGCAGCGGCAATCTCAAGGGGCATGAAGGTGGTCGACTATGGCGTCATCTCTACCCCGGCACTCTTCCGCGAGAGCCGTGTCACCGGTAGGCCCGCGGTGATGGTGACGGCGTCGCACAACGAGCCCGAGTTCAACGGGCTGAAGTTCATCATGGACGGCAAGGGTATAGGCAAGGAGGTCTTCGACTCCGTGACCGGACCGGACTCCGGACCTGCCGGCGGCTTCGGGGCGGGGAGCCACAGGCGCGCCCGGGAGCCTTCCTACGTCGAGGATCTCGTTCTGAGGTTCGGAGAGAGGTGCTGCGAGGGGGTCCGTGTCGGGCTCGACCTCGGAGGGGGGGCGGCCATATCGCACGCGCCGAAGCTGCTCGGAAGGCTTGGGTGCGAGCTCCACATGATCAACGACTCGCCTGGAGTGTTCAGTCGGAGAATCGATCCGTCTGCGGACGACCTGACGGCGCTGAGGGACCTCGTCAAGAGCCGCGGGTGCGACATCGGCCTGGGGTTCGACTGCGACGGGGACAGGCTCGTGATCGTGGACGCCGAGGGCCGCAAGAGGACCGGGGACTTCATGCTGACCTTCGCGATCTCTGAGCTGCTCGCCGAGACCGGGGAGAGGAAGGTCGTGGTGTCGCTGGACACGACCCAGGCCATCGACGACGTTGTGGGGAGGGCAGGGGGGACGGTCTTCCGCTCCAAGGTCGGGGAGGCGAACGTGGTCGGGATGATGGCGGTGGCCGGGGCGAGGCTGGGAGGGGAAGGGAGCAGCGGGGGCCTCATCGACGGGGAGTTCAACTTCTGCAGGGACTCGATGCTGGCGGCTGTCGTGATCATCAGGGCGCTCAGGCAGAGGGGGCGCAAGGCCTACGGCGAGGTCCCTGCGTACTACCAGGAGAGGGTGGCGGTGGCCGTGCCCAAGCCGAAGGCGCAGAGGGCCTTCAAGGCGCTGGCGTCGAAGTACAAGGGCTCGGACACCACGGACGGGGTCAAGCTGAGACTCACCGACAAGTCGTGGGTTCTGCTGCGGGCGTCGGGGACGGAGGACCTGGTGAGGGTCTCGGCCGAAGCGGGGACGGCGCGCGAGGCCCTCGAGAACGCCAAGGCGTTCGTGTCCAAGCTGACGGAGCTGAGCAGGTAGCACGCCCGACGAGAGGCGGATAATCGAGTCGGTGGCGAAGGCCGCGAGGAAGGTCCCCGCCGGATACGTCGGAATCGGGGACGACGTGGCGGTGGTGCCGGCCCGCGGAGCCAAGGCGGTGCTGAAGGTGGACATGCTCGTCGAGAGCACGGACGTCCCCCGCGGCATGGACTACCGCCAGGCAGCCCGCAAGGCGGTGGCCATGTGCGTCAGCGACTTCGCCGCCAAGGGCGTCAGGCCGGACTCGTTCATGGCCTCGATCGGTCTGAGGAGAGGCACGAGCCAAGGGCAGGTAGACCTGCTGGCGAAGGGGTTCAAGGATGCCCAGGACGAGTGGGGAGTCCGGATGGTGGGCGGAGACACGAACGAAGCCGGCCAGCTAATCGTGGACTGCGTGATGGTGGGGTTCGCCAAGAGGATAGTGGGGCGGAGCGGGGCGAGGCCCGGCGACCTCCTGGTGGTCACTGGACACTTCGGGCTCCCGCCGTCGGGGCTCAGGATAATGGCAGGGGGCATGAAGGCCGGGAAGAGGTTCAGGGGGGCGGCGGTGCGCAGCGTGACCAAGCCGGCGCCTCAGCTCGAGGTGGGCCTCGCGCTGTCGCGGCACCTGACATCGTCGATGGACTCGAGCGACGGCCTCTCAAGGAGCGTCCACACGCTGGCGGAGGCGAGCGGGGTCGGCTTCGAAATCGACAGGCTCCCGGCGGCCGACGGGACCGTAAGGTTCGCAGAGCAGAACGGCCTCTCGTTGAGGGGACTGGTCATGGCCGGAGGCGAGGAGTACGCGATCGTGGGGACCGTCAGGCCAGGGAGACTGGGCGCGGCGTCGAAGGCGGCGGGCGCCGCCGGAGGCAGGTTGATCGCCATCGGTAGGGCCACGAGGGACACTGGGAAGGTGACGCTGAAGGAGGGGCGGTCCTGGACGAGGGTGCCCGACGAAGGCTGGACGCACCTAGGCTGAGGCCGCCCTTACCGCCTTCACGAACTTCTTGACGAGGACGTCCGCGCGCTCCTGGGTGTCAGACTCCGCGAACACCCTGATCAGAGGCTCCGTGCCGCTCGGCCGGGCCAGGACCCATGAGTGCTCGTCGGTCCAGACCTTCACACCATCGATGCGCTCTGCTTCCCCCTTCGCAAGGCGCTCGACGGCCTTCATGGCCGGCCCGAGCTTCTTCTTGTCCACCTCGACCTTCGCCTTCGCCTGGTAGAACCTCGGGACCGCGAAGGAGAGCGTCCTAGAGAAGGCCATTCCCCTTGCCGCGAGGCACTCGAGCATCAGGGCCGTCGTCATGCCCCCGTCCCTGACCGGGATGTGGGGCAGGTACATGCACCCACCGTTCTCCTCGAAGCCCAGGACCGCCTTCCTCTCAAGCATGGTCCGCGAGATGTCGACGCTCCCGACCCGGGTCCTGAAGACCCTGGCGCCGCGCTTCTTCGCCACGGCCTCGACGGCCTGGCTGGAGCTTATGGAGGTGACCAGCGTCGCGCCCGGGTTCCTCTCCAGCACATAGTCGGCCACAAGGCACCCGGTCTGATCTCCCCACAGGATCGCCCCATCCTCGTCGCAGAAGATGGACCTGTCTCCGTCGCCGTCGTAGGCGACCCCCAAGTCGGCGCCGGCGGACCTCACCGCCCCCGCTAGCCCCCTGAGGGTGTCGGGCGTGGGCTCGGGGCCGCGCCCTGGGAAGTTGCCGTCGACGACGCAGTTGATCGTAATCAACTTGCAGCCGAGGGCCTCGGCGAGATAGGGGGCCGCGACGCTCTGGGCGCCGTTGCCGCAGTCCATGACCACGGTGAACCTCCTGCCTGAGATGAGCTTGGAGTTGACCTTGGAGATGATCCCAGAGATGTAGTTCCTCACTACCGACGGCTCCTGCCTCGCCGTGCCGATGGACTTCCAGTCAGCCTTGGTCTGGGACCTGTCGAAGTAGATCTTCTCGATGCGCTGCTCGTCCAGCCTCGGGACCTCCACCCCGTCGGGGCCCGCCACCTTCAGGCCGTTGTACTGCGGCGGGTTGTGAGAGGCGGTCACCATCACCCCTCCGCGGTAGCCCATCGACTTCACTGCGTACTGCAGCGCCGGCGTCGGCACCAGGCCCGCCTCGGCGACGTCCCTCCCCGAGCTCATCAGCCCCGAAATGGCCGCGTTCGCGAGGGCCGGGCTCGAGATCCTGCCGTCCTGACCGAGCAGCACCTCGCCTTCGCCGAAGTAGGTCCCGACGGCCTCCCCCATGCTGATGACGAAATCTAGGTCGTGCGTGATGCCCGGAATGAACCGGACGCCGTTGGTACCGAAGAGCCGCTGCTGGACTGCGGCCAAGGCCCCCGTTTGGCCCCCCATGAGAGAAAAACCTTCCGAATTGGGAGGGCCGGAAGAGGGGCGCCGGAAAGGCTTATGTCGAAACGCGGCGCGCCGGGGCTCGGGCCCGTAGCGCAGTACGGATAGCGCGGCAGAGATCGCCTCGCCGATCCTTCTAAGCTGTAGGGAGCCAGAGGCTCGCAGAGGTCGTGGGTTCAAATCCCACCGGGCCCGTCCCCTCGCAGACCTGCCCCTCCAGACTTATCATGGGCGCCGCCATGGGGCGACAGCGCATGAGCCCAGCGTCCCGGCGCGGCGCCTCGAAGCCAGAGGAGGTTCCGTAGCCCGGTGAAGTTCGTGATATCGGGCGAGACTCGGCGGCGCATCCTCACCCTTGCCCTGCTCCTCCTCCTGTTGGGCTCCGCCATTGTGACGATCCTTCTGACGGTCTTCAAGTGAGCCCTCGTCAGCGGGCGAAGCGCTCGTGGTCCCTTGTCGACAGAAGCCCGCCCTTCAGCATGAGAGCCGAGACTGCCGCGACCCAAAGCAGGACAGAGCCGAGGAACAGCCTCTCCGCAAGGCCCCCGTAGCCCGTGGAGACATGCGGCGCGATGAAGGGGAGAGACAGCTCGACCAGGCAGAGGACGGCAGCGAGGACCCCGATGGGGAGCGCGACCCTTCGCACCCTCCGGAACGCCTGGTCGCCTGACATACGAAGGGAGACGAGCAGGGCCCCGAAGCCACCCGCGATGAATGCGACGATTGCGACGATGAGGTGGATGGCCCCGTGCCAGGAGACCGGAGTGGGAGGGACATCAGTCGGGAAGGCTGCGAGAAGGATGGCACCCACCGACCAGGCACCGAGCAGCATCAGCCCTCCCTGGTACTTCTTGACGCTCCCGCCGGCTAGGCGGACGGTCCCGGCGAAGGCGAAGAGGAACTCCAGAGAGAGGACGCCGCGGTTCAGGAAGTTCACCGTCATGACATAGCCGAAGCTGCCTACCGCCAGGTCGCTCTCCGCCTGGGAGATTGGGCTATAGTGGGGCGGGAGGACCTGCGCGACGGCGTCCAGCACGACGTAGAGGGCCACGCCGGCCAGTGCGACTGCGAATCGCCTTCTGGCGTCGGCCTTCGGGTCTCGGCGCCGGCCGACTCTCGGCGGGCCCGCCGGGCTCCCGTCGCCAGCACCTACCCCTGAAGATGTTGCCATCGCAGCCCGCCTAGATAGTGATCCCGAGGCTGTCGCGGATCAGGTATCCGAAGAAGTAAAGCGCCACGGTCACCCCGAGCATGATCAGCAGGATCTCGAGGAAGTCCCTGGAGAAGGGCTTCCCCGATATCACGGTGCTGTAGTAGGTGGTCATGGCCAGGATGATGACGGCGAGCGTCAGGGAGGAGGTGAGGGCGAAAAGCATGGTCGACGTGAGGAAATAGGGAGTGGCCAGGATGATGGCAGTGATGAAGTACGAGACGCCCGTGTAGACCGCGCTGAGCTTCGCCGACCCCTGGAAGCCCTGCTTGGCCTGGGCGAAGGCGGCCGACGCCATCGCCAGGGACGCCGCGGCCCCGGCGACAACGCCCGCGAGACCGGCGTACTCGGTCTTGTTGTAGATCCCCAGCGACCCCGCATGGATGCCGGTGATTTCGACCAGTGCGTCGGCCAGGCCGAGGACGATGAACGAGATGTAGCGGATCGTGGAGCTTTCGATCTTCCGGGCGAACTCCTGCTCGTGCTCCCTCTCGTCTGCGACCATCCTGTCGAAGGCGGCCCTGTCCGACTCGGGGATCATCCCGGCGAGCGCCCTGTACTCCTCGACGACGGACGACTCGTGCCTGTCCAGGTACCTGGACGCGAACGTGAGACCGAAGACCCTCCTCAGGAAGAGGATCCAGACCACCTTCAGCCTGTCCAGCTTCGGCCCCTCGCCTGGGGCGTACTTCCTCCAGAACTCGTAGTGCCCGTGCTCGGTGGCCGAGAGGTGCATCAGGACCTCGGCGAACGGGCTCGACTGCGGGACGGTCTTCGAGAGGCGCTTGTAGAGGGCCGAGTCGGTGTACTCGTCCGACATGCGCTTGGCCGCGACCCGCGCCAGCTCGCTCGAGGGGTTGCCCATCCCTAGCCGCCGGAGTCGAGCGGTTCTGTATTTGAATTCAGAGGGTGGGGGACGCCGCCGGGGACGGAACCTACTCGAGGTAGAAGGCGGGCTTCATGGGGAGGGCGTCCTTCCCCTTGTTCGCGGGGTCGGACGTGCCCTTCGCCCCCGCCTTCTGGACGGTGACCGCCAGCCCGAGCTCCTCGGAGATGAAGCCCTCCGCGCCCTTCAGGGCCTCGTACTCGTCGAAGCCCTTGTGGTCGAGGTACTTGCCGACCATGTCCTCGCCCAGCTCAAAGCCCAGCTTGAAGACCCGGTCGGGTCCGATCTTCAGCGCGGCGTGCCTCTTGACCACCGCGCCCACGTTCTCGCCCCGCTTCTTCGCTGAGACGAGCTCCGCGAAGTAGCTCCTCGCGGCGTCGGAGGAGACGTAGACGTTCAACCTCGTGTGCTCTCCCTTCACGACCTTCAGGACGTTGCGGGCGTCCTCTATGACCCTTCCGACCACGGCCTCGGCCAGCTCGGCCTCCTCGTCTAGCGGGAAGTCCTTCAGGGAGGGCCACTCTGCTTGGCAGGCGAGCCCCTTGTTCTTGAGCTCATGGTTGAGGTCCTCGGCCATGAACGGGGCGAATGGCGCCATCATCCGCATCCACGCGTTGAAGACGTCGACCAGGGTCTCCCTGCGCGGCTTCGCGCTCCTCCGCATGTAGTAGCGGATGTCGTTCCAGGTGTCGAGGAAGGCCGTGGCCGCCGCCCGCCTGATCTTCATCTCCTCCATGGCCTGGGTCGCTGTGGCTATCCTCCGGTGGACCGCGGACATGAGCCAGGAGTCCGCCTCGTCCTCCTCGCGGCTCGCGGAGGACTTCAGGCTCTTCTTGACGAAGGGGATCACGGACTCGACCTTCGCCTTGGCGTCCTCGGCGTTCCTGTCGCGCCAGTCTGCGTCGTCCATGCCGTCTGCCGTGAGGGCGAGCGCGAGCCTGAAGCCGTCGGCGCCGTACTTCTCAAGGGCGGCGCGCCAGGTGACGAAGTTCCCCTTGGTCTTGCTCATCTTCTTCCCCTCCACCAGGATCATGCCGTTGATCCCGACGCCTCTGGGCCACTGCTTCTCGGGGAAGAGGGCCGCGTGGTGGAACATGAAGAACGTCAGGTGGTTGGGGATCAGCTCCTTGGCCGAGTTGCGCAGGTCCACGGGGTACCAGTACGAGAACTCCGCGTGGAGGTCTCTCAGGCGCTTCTCGGTCATCCTGGCCGCCTTGGACAGGTTGGCGGGGTTCCCCTTCCCGTAGAAGATGTAGTCGAAGACCTGGGGGGTCAGGCTATCCGTCGAGACCTTCTCCAGGTTGACGAACTTGCTCAGCGCGTAGTACGCCATGTAGACGGTCGAGTCGCTCAGCGTGTCCACCAGCCACTCCTTGTCCCAGGGGAGCTTGGTCCCCATCCCTGACCGCCTCGCGCAGGGCCTGTCGTTGAGCCACTCGATGGTGGAGTAGAACCACTGCCTGGCGTCCTCCGGGAAGATGCTCGCCCGCTCGACGACCTGCCTGGCCCTCGCCTTCCACTCTGGGTTGGAGTAGTTCAGGAACCACTGGTTCTCGAGGATCTTGACATAGCAGCGGGTGCCGCAGCGGCACACGACCTTCTCTGGGAGCTCCAGCATCTTGCCCAGGCGCGCGGTCTTGGCCAGCAGCTCGACGGCCTTCTCCTTCGCGTCGCTCACCGTCAGCCCGGCCAGAGGCCCCGACGAGGGGGACATGACGCCTCTGTGGAACTCGGCGCTGTAGACCTCCGCTGTGGCGGCCTCGAGCCGGGGGTCGAGGGAGCTGGCGGCGCCTGACCTCTTGACCGCGTCCTCGGCCGGGACCTGCGAGTAACCGGAGAGCGTTATGATGGGGACCGGCCCGAGCTTGTCTGCGATCTCCTTGATGGGCCTGGCCGCCTCGGCCCTCCCCTCCTGGATGTCCCTGAGCGCCATCAGGTCGTAGGGGGCGTGGGCGGGGACGCTGTAGACGACCCCGGTGGCGACCTCCTGGTCGACGAACTTGCCCGGGAGTATCGGCAGCGACCTCCCTGTCAGGGGCGCCATGGCGTAGCGCCCCACCAGCTCCGAGCCCTTGAAGGCCCGGACGGGGGTGACGTCGTGCTTCTGCTCGGCCAGCCTCGCGAGGGCCGACGAGCTGACGACCCAGAGCTCGCCGTCCACCCGGGCCTCGGAGTACTCGTCGTCTGGGTTGACCCAGAGGTTCGTGGCGCCGTAGATCGTCTCGGGCCTGAGGGTGGCGGCGACAAGCGCGAACTCCCCCAGGTGGAACTTGATCAGGGTGAACTCCTCGGGGGACACCCCCTCGCCGTCTATCCTGTCGTGGTCGCCCGTCGGGCTCTTGTCCTGGGCGCACCACACCACCGGGTGGGTCCCCTGGACGACGTAGCCAAGCTCCCTCAGCCTGAGGTACTGCCACTCCACGAACTTCCTGTAGGAAGGGTCCACGGTCCTGAACTCCCTCCGCCAGTCGATGGAGAAGCCGGTGTCCTTTATGACCTGCCTGCTGACCTTGGTGTAGTATGAAGCGAGGTACTCGGGGTCGACGAACTTCTCGACCTCGGCCTCGGGGACGCCGTCCGTCTGGAAGGCGCGCCTGACGCTCTGGTCCCCCTGCTTGAGCCTCTGGCTCATGCCGACGATGGTCTTGCCGGTCCAATGCCACGCGTACGGGAACAGGACGTTGTAGCCCTGCATCCTCCTGAACCTGGCATAGAATTCGACGCGGGATGCCGTGAAGGCGGTCCCGACATGGAGGGCGGCGTTCATGTAGGGGTATGGGACTGTGACGAACGTCTTCTTCTTGCCGACCACCGGGTCGGGTTCGAAGACCTGCCTGTCGGCCCATACCTTCAACCAGTACTTCTCCCTGCTGTTCAACGCCCGCTACACCGTCTTCCTTTCGACCATCGACCGCAGGTTGTTTATCAGTTCCGGCAGCTTGGAGGCGTTGGGGCCTCCTCCCTGGGCGAAGGTGGGGGACCCTCCCCCCGAGCCGCCGAGGGCCGCGGCTGCCTTCCGCGCTATCTCCGAGGCCGAGTACTGCAGCCTCTTCGCTTCATCGCCCACGAAGCAGATCACCTGCACCCGCCCGTCTCGCTCGACGAACCCCGCGTACACGGTGTTGGGCTTGGCCTGGACCAGCTTCTGGCCCTGGGCTATGACATCCTTCTCCCCCAGTCCAGATGGCGCGGCCACCGACAGCAGGACGGGACCCATCTCGCTCGTGGCCACCAGCCCTGCGCCGCCGCCCACCCCGCCGCCGCCGGTCGACATCTCCACCAGCTTCTGGCCCAGCGCCTTCTCCTTAGCGCGCGACTCGTCCAGCTGCGCCAGGATGGCGTTCGCGACCTTCGGGAGGTTCTCCCTCTGGGTGTCCAGGACCTTCGACAGCTCCTGCAGCTCGCTGTCCATGCGGTGGACGTACTCGATGGCCGCTTCCCCGGCCACGAACTCGAGCCTCTCCACCCCGTCCTGGATGCGCTCCACCTTCGTGATCTTGATGAATCCCACCTCACCGGTGGTCTTCGTGTGGGTCCCTCCGCAGGCTTCGATGTCCCACCCCCCGATGTTGACCACCCTGACGCTGCTCCCGGGGACGACCCCTCCCTGGTAGAGCCTGAAGCCGTACTTGCTCTCCGCCTCCTGCCTCGGCATGAAGGTGTTCGTGATATTCAGGTCGCTGCGGACCACGCCGTTGGCCACGTCCTCGATCTTCTGCACCTCCTCTTCGGTCAGGTGGGAGAAGTGCGTGATGTCGATTCTGCCGTAGTCCTCCTCCTTGAAGGCCGAGTGCTGCCAGACCCAGGGACCGAGCACCTGCCTCGACGAGCCGTTCAGGATGTGGGTGGCGGTGTGGATCTGTGTGATGCGCGTCCTCCTTCTTGCGTCGACGCGGCACCTCACCTGGGTTCCCACCTTCGGCGCCCTTCCCTCCAGCTTGTGGATCACGATGTCGCCGTACCTCTCGACGTCCACCACCTTGGCGCCGCCGATGGTGCCGTGGTCGGGCTCCTGCCCCCCGCCCCTGGGATAGAATACTGTCCGGCTGAGCACGACGTGGTTGCCAGGGAAGACCTTCACGACCTTCGCGGTGAAGTCGAAGCCGTGGCCGTCCGCGTAGTAGAGGAGCTTGGTGGGCGGGAGCTTCCCTATGCGGAACTCCGCCTTGGGGGCCTCCACTGTCCGGGAGACGTGCCTGGCCTGGACCTTCTCGTAGAAGTCCTCGGGCATCTCGACCTTCGCCCCTGCCTCCATCAGCTGCTCCGGGGTGACGCCGTCGGAGTCGTACATCCTGATTAGGTCCTCGGTGGAGACCGGCTTCCCGTCCGCTCTGATGGAGGCGACGATCTTCGAGACGCGCCCGGTCGTCGAGGCGTACCTCGACTCCTCCACAGCCAGGACCTCGGCCACGTCGTCCCTGTGCTCCTCCAGCTCAGGATACATGGACCTGAGGTAGTCGATGTGCCAGCCCACCAGGTCGGTAATCTTGAGCGGGAACTTGTAGTGGTTGATGAAGTTCATGGCCCGCCGGTAGAGGATCCTGAGGTTGTAACCTCCTCCCGAGTTGCTCGGGAGCATCCCGTCAGCGATGCCGAAGAGGAGGGTCTGGGAGTGGTCGGCGATGGCGTACATGGCCTCCATCGGGGCGAGCTGCGCCTCCAGCCTCCCCCCGTCGACCCCCAGCCGCTTCGCTATGACCTGCCTCTGGCGCGACAGGGAGCCGAACTCGTCGACGTTCATCATCCCGGCTAGCTTGGAGTACTCCGTGAAGAGGCGCCGGTCTACGTCGACCTTGCACACCTCGTCCATCTTGTCCAGGATGCTCCTGAACTCGGTGTCGTAGCAGGTGGCGGTCCCCTGGGTAACCCAAGCCCACCTGTTGAGCCCGATGCCCACGTCGACCACCTTGTCCTTCATCTCGTGATAGTCGTCGATGCTCCCCTCGTATGCCGTGAAGACCGCGTTCCCCAGCTCGAGCCCGCGGACGAAGAACTCGAGCGAGTAGCCGAAGGCCCCGTAGCCCAGCCAGACGTCCTCGTTGAAGGTCACCTCCTCCTTGGGGATGCCGAACTCCTTGGTGAGGAGCTCGAAGTCCAGGTCGATGCACCTGTCCTTCCAGTAGCCCTTCCCGTCGGCGATGCTGTGCTGGCCCACCATGACGTAGGAGGTGTTGTGCTTGCCGCTGACTCCGACGTTCGGGATGTCGTTGAACCTGAGGCACACCTGAGGGACCACGAGCGGGTTGGCGGGGAGCTGGAAGACGACCCGGCCGGCTTCGACGCGCTGGAAGTCTATGATCGAGGCGACCGTGAAGTACAGGTCGGGGCGCCAGCGGCTGACCACCGGGTAGCGCTTGACGCTGGTGTGGCCGTTCCTCGTGAAGAAGCGCTCCATGGTCTTCCAGGACTGGACCTTGTCGAGCCTCTTGCGGGTCGGGGGCGAGCCGATGAAGGAGTAGGGGGAGCAGGGCGCATCGTCGCAGCGGCGCCTCTCCTGGTCGAGGGTCCAGAAGTACCGCCCGCAGGCCTCGCACTTCTTCCTGACGAAGCCCTCGCGCCTGAAGAGGTCAACGAGGTAGTAGCGCCTGTAGTCAGCGGAGAACTTCGACTTGAGGGCTTCCTTTTTCTCGTTCAATTGAAGAGGTCCACTGAGCTTGAGGGGCTACCGCCCTCCGCCGTAGATAAACATGGGAGGCGGTTCTCGGCGCCGCAGGCCGGGGCGGGCAGAGCGGGCCGGAAGTACGCTCCAATGGCCTCGGAGTCCGGATACGGTTAAATACGGAACGGAGGGCGCCTGTCTGCGATTCAGGATGGAATACATCTACGCCGCCCTGCTTCTCCACAAGCTGGGCAAGCCGGTCAATGAGGAGAACCTGACCAGCGTCGTGAAGGCGACAGGGATGGCGCCGGACACCGTCAAGATCAAGGCACTGGCGTCCGCTCTGAGCGAAGTCAACATCGACGAGGCGCTGAAGAGCGCCGCGACGATGGCTGCGGCACCGGCCGCGGCGGCAGCCCCAGGACCAGCAGCGGCGAAAGCGGAAGAGAAGCCAAAGGAAGAGGAGAAGAAGGAAGAAGAGGCTCTACAGGGTCTCGCTTCGCTCTTCGGTTAGAAGATGCCCTCCCCTTCTGTCAGATTCAAGGCGCTCCTTTAGCGGCTGCTCTCGCACTCCATATCGTCGATCCGGGAGCTAAGAGGGAGAGGTTCCTGAAGTGGCCCTTCGAAGACGCTCGGCCACTTGCCGAGGCTAGCTTTCCTTGAGCCCCTTTTCCTTGGCCTTGGCGGTGAGCGCCGCGGCTTCGGCCTCGGCTTTCGCGAGTATCATCGAAGCGGTCTCCTTGGTGACGTAGCCCGCCGCAACGCCGAGGCTCATGGCCTCCCTGTAGGCCCTAGCGAGGATGTCCGGGGCGGTCTCCTTGGTGACGTAGCCGATGACCAGCGCCAGGCCCCTAGAGGAGGCGTAGGCGCCGAGCAGGCTCTGCCTGTACTTCTCCAGGTCGATGGCCACGACGTCGCCGCCGTAGATGAGCCCGTTGTCGTAGGCAAGGGCGATGGTGACTCCGGCCTTGATCGGCTTGATGTTGAGCTTCGAAAGGAGGCTGGCCAGCTTCGGGGTGATCGTCGAGCCCTTCTTCGCGGCCACCGAGTCCTTGTTGACCCAGATGCTGCCCCCCTCTATCTTGGTCCCTATCCCCGCCTCCCTAAACTCGCTGAGCACAGGGCCCGCAGGGAGGTTGGTGTTGCCGGCGGGGACCATGATGTCCTCCGGGGCCACGTCCCCTGCCCTGGCTGGGAGGAAGACCTTGCTCTTGTCCAGCGTGAGGAAGAGCTTGAACGGGTCGTAGGTCGAGAAGATCAGCGCGTTCTGGCCCGTCAGCTTGGAGAGCAGCTCGTCTGCGTTCTTGATGCCGGCCTTCTGGAGCCCGAGCACTGCGAGCGTGTTCTTGACCACGTAGACCTCGGCGTGCCCCCTCAGGGCCTTCCTGACCGCCATGAGCTGGCTCGCCCTTACCTTGGAGAGGTTGGTCACCGCGAGCACCGGGTACTTCTTCGCCAGCGTCGCCACCTTCTCGACGGCCTCGGCCTTCTTGGGGCGCACCGGATGCAGCTGGACGGTCTCGCTCATCTCAGTCGACCGCCTGCTTCGCCGGCTTGCCCATCGCCGTCTTCACCATGAGCGTCTTGACGTTCTTGTCCCCATTGGGGAGCTTCTTGGTCACGGCGGCCACCACTGCCTGGATGTTCTCCGCGAGGTCGGGCTCCGAGAGGGTGCTGTCCCCGGCCTTGGCCATGACGCCGAGAGACCCCCTGCTGCGGACGCGGACCGCGGTCCTCATCCTGTTGATCATCGTCTCGACAGACGCATTCGGCGGCACAGGGGTCGGTATCTTGCCCTTGGGGCCCAGCGCCTGGCCGAGCACCTTGCCTATCCTCGGCATCAGCGCGGTGTCGGCGAGGAAGAAGTCGTAAGACCGGGCCAGCTTCTTCGCGTCCTTCTTGCTCCCGGCGTAGTTCTCGAGCTGGGACGGGTCCATTACGAGGTCGGCCTTGGCCGTCTTCGCCCTCAGCGCGAGGTCGCCGGAGCCGATGAAGCAGACCTTCGCATTCTTGGAGGCGGGGTGCGGGAGGTAGACGATCTCGTTGATGTTCAGGTCGGTCTTCTTGGGGTCAAGCTCCTTGAGCGTGAGGATTACCTCTACCGACTGGGTGAACTTCCTTTCCTTTGACTGGCTCTTGCCCTTCTTGGCAAGCTCGGCGAGCTGCTGTGTGGATAGCACGACCCTTTCACGAATTCCTCGTCGAGCCTGTGGGTTGCCGATAAAAGAGTTGTGCCATTCAGGAGATACCTACTTGATCTTGGAGTCCCACTTTCCTTCGTCGATCTCGCCCATGAACTCGCGGGCGTCCTTCCCCTCCACCTTCACTCCGATGCTCACGCAGCTCCCGACCACCTCCTTGACGGCCGACTTCAGGTTCTTGGCGTAGGAGCCGGATACCTTGCTCTTGGCGATGCCGACCACCTTGTCGAAGGTGAGGTCGCCCACGAAGTCGACGTTGGGCTTGCCTGAGCCCTTGGGAATGGCCGCCTCCTTGACCACCAGCGCCGCGGTCGTCGGGGTGCCGACCGTGACCGTGAACAGCTTCGTCTCGGTGTCCACCTCCACCTTCACGGGGACCCTCATCCCCTTGAAGTCGCCCGTCTGCTTGTTGATCTCGTTGACTATGCCCAGAACGTTGACGCCCAGGGGGCCCAGTGCGGGGCCGAGCGGGGGGCCTGCGCTGGCCTCTCCGCCAGTCACCAGGGCGCTGATGACCTTCTTCTCTCCCATGCCGAACTACCTTGGATTGGGGCAGTCGCGGCGTGGAGTATCTAAGCTTTAGTCGGATGCAGAGGGCCGCGTGAGACGCATCCGGGCGTCTAGGCGGGGGCGGCGCCCGTTTCAGGTTTGGCCCTTCCCACCAGCTTGGTGTAGCTGCCGTCGATGGTGATCGGCATGGCGAAGGACGTGTCTATGAGGACCACGATTATCTCCTGCTTGGCCTGCTCCACGCGCGAGACCTTGGCCCTCATCCCCTTGAAGGGCCCTGCGACTATCTCCACGGTGTCCCCCTCGTTCAGCTCGGCCACCATGGACTTCGTCACCAGGAACTTCTCGATGTCCTGGTACTGCATCATGCCCGGAATCTTGCTCCTCACGTGCTTGAAGCCCTGGATGCTCTCGTCGACCACCTGGGAGTTCGGCGCCTCGAACAGGACGTAGCCCTTCCACGTGTCGAGGGCGAGGACCGAGTAGATCGGCTTGCTCTTCTGCACGGCCCTGTTGGCCACGAAGGTGGCCACGGTCCTCTCCTGGCCCCCGGTTGTCTTGACCGGGAATATGGGGCTCGTCTTCTCTTGATCGCTCATGACCGCCACTTCTGAATCCGTCCGTTCTCCATTGGCCTAATAACCTTACTCTCTCGGGCGGGGTCGCTCAGCCGAAGAAGATGTTCCCTATCAGCTTGATCAGGAAGCCTATGACCCCGACAACGGCGATGCCTAATGTCACAAGCTTGAGGTAGAGCGAGAACTCCTCCTTGTCGCTCTTGTGGGCGAGCCTGAATATGGCGGCTGCTGATGACAGGAACTCCCTGAAGCCCATCTTCAGGAAGCGACCTCCTCCAGTGGTTAATATGCCTTAGCCGGAGAGCGGCGGTTCAGGGTTAATACCCGGCCGCCTCGCCACGGTCACCATGGAGCCCCAGGGGGAGCCCCCCATAGTGATAGCGGCGACCTCCACCGACCTCGCTTCACGGACCCTCGCCTCGGCACTCGTGCAGGGGCAGGGGTTCAAGCCGACCGGGGTGGACCTCCTCGGCAGGCCGCTCTACCAGAGGGGGCCGCTCTTCCTTGCGACCCTCGAGGGGCCGATAGTGTCTCCCCCGGACCTCGACGCGTTCTTCAACCCCCTCGCATACGTCTTCCTCTCGAGGCACAGCGCCGAGTCGGGCATAGCGTCGCTCACGGCCCACAGCCCGGGCAACTTCTCGGACGAGGCGAAGTTCGGGGGGAGCCCCAGGGAGCTTGCACGGTCGGACCCGGCGCTCCTCAAGAACTACCTGATCGCGCTCTCGAAGAGGAGGGACAGGGTCGCCGGCTACCAGCTGACCATGGAGGCGACGCACCACGGGCCCACCTCGCTCAGGAAGCCGGTGCTCTTCGTGGAGCTGGGCTCCAGCGAGAAGCACTGGGGGGACGCGGAGGCGGCCTCGGTGGTCGCCGAGGCGCTGGTGGAGAGCCTGGGCGCGAAGGCGATCTGGGAGAAGGCCGCCGTCGGCTTCGGGGGGACCCACTACCCGGAGAAGTTCACGAGGATGGTCGTCGAGGAGGACGTGGCCGTCTCGTTCGTGGCGCCGAAGTACGCCCTCGAGTTCGTAGACGAGAAGATGGTGGGGCAGATGATCCAGAAGACCGCCGCGCCCGTGAGGTACGCCCTGGTCGACTGGAAGGGCCTGGGGGCGCACAAGGACAGGATCCTCGGCCTCGTTTCCCAGTTCGGCCTCGAGGTGGTCAGGGTCTGAAGGTCACGGTCTGCGAGATGCCGGACGGCGAGGAGGAATTCGCGGCCGACTGGAAGCGGCTAGCCGCCCACGCGAGACTTGAGCGGAGCGACCTCGTCATCCTCCCCGAGATGCCGTTCCACCACTGGTTCGCAGCCGCCCCGAGGTTCAGGCGGAGGACGTGGGACGAGGCGGTGGCCGCCCACGAGAGGTGGATGGGCCGCCTCGTCGAGCTGACGCCGGCGGCGGTGCTCGGGAGCAGGCCGGTGAACAGGCGGGGGACGAGGCACAACAAAGGGTTCTTCTGGACCGAAGAAAGGGGCGGGGAGGCGGTCCACCAGAAGAGGTACCTGCCGAACGAGGAGGGGTACCACGAGGCGTCGTGGTACAGCCGGGGGGACGGGAGGTTCGCCCTGTTCCGCGCTGCCAAGTGCAGGGCGGGCATGATGATCTGCAGCGACCTCTGGGCCATGCCCAAGGCCAGGGCCTACGGCAAGAAGGGGGCGCACCTCATCGCCGTGCCCTACGCCGCGCCCAGAGCGAGCGTGCCGAGGTGGCTGGCCGCGGGAAAGGTGGCCGCGGTGATCTCGGGGGCGTTCTGCGCCGCGTCGAACAGGTCAGGCGAGAGAGACGGCGTAACGTTCGGGGGGACGGGCTGGGTGATAGGGCCCGACGGGAAGGTGCTGGGGCTGACGACCGCCGAAGCACCGTTCGTGACCGTTGACGTGGACCCTAGGGTGGCGGACGCGGCGAAGAGGACATACCCGAGAGACGCGCTGCTGCCCGACTAGCCTTGCTTCAGCAGGGAGTCCAGGAACTTCTTGGTGTCGAAGGGGGCGAGGTCGTCGTAGCCCTGGCCCACCCCGAGAAAGAGGACGGGCTTGCCGGTGGAGTATACGATGGAGAGCGCCGCCCCTCCCCTCACGTCGGCGTCGGCCTTGGTGAGGATGACCCCGTCGAAGCCCACGTGCTGGTTGAAGAGCTCCGCCTGCGAGACCGCGTCGTTGCCGGTGAGCGCGTCAGCCACGAACACCTTGAAGTCGGGCCGGACCACTCTTGCGATCTTGGACATCTCCTCCATCAGGTTCTGGTTCGTCTGCATCCTTCCGGCCGAGTCGATGAGAAGGCAGTCGACGTGGTGCGCCTTGGCGTAGAGTATGCCGTCCCGCCCGACCGCGGCGGGATCTGCCCCGTACCTCTGCGAGATGACCTTCAGCGACAGCCTGTCGGCGTGCTCGGTGAGCTGCTCGATGGCTCCGGGCCGGTGGGTGTCCCCCGCGGCGCAGACCACGGAGACGCCGCGCTTCTTCAGGTAGTTGGCCACCTTCGAAATCGTGGTGGTCTTTCCCGTCCCGTTAATCCCCAGGAAGAGGATGGAGTAGGGCTCCCCGGACTTCTTCTTCTCCTGGATGTTGGCGAGGAGGTCGATGCTCCCGGCCTTCTGGAAGGCCTCCTGCAGCACCGCCGCGAGGCGCTGGCCCACGACCTCGGAGGGGTCGACCGACCTGTCGACCTTGGTGCCGACGAGGCTCTTCTGGACCTCCCCGGTCAGGGCGGCGGCGACGCTCTGGGCGACGTCGCTCTCGATGAGCGCAAGCTGGAAGCTGAAGGCCACCTCGTCCAGCTGTTCCGCGTTCAGCGACTTCTCTTTGACAGCGCTGGTGACCGCGGAGAAGGCCTGCTTCAGCCTCTCGAACAAGGGGAGGCTACTCCTGGCCTTGGCGGGCCATGAGGGAGTTGAGCACCTGGCGGTCGGACTCGAGCCTCTGGGCAATCTCGTTCCTCTGGCCGGCGAGCGACATGATCGACTTCTCGACCTCCCTGTTCCTGCCCTCCAGGAGGGCGACGGCCTCGGCCTTGGGCTTTTCGATGACGACGTTGGCGCCGATGGCGACGAGGACCTTGTCCGTGGCCGGGGGCTGGGAGCGGAGCATGGCGCCGCCTCCGATCTGGGACAGGATCTCCCCCTTGGGGTCGTCTCCGAGCCCTTCGAGAGCGTCGAGGGCGGCTTTGTTCTCGACCAGGGCCCGCTCGAGCATGTTCTGACGAGAGCTGAGCTCGTTGTAGGTGCTCTCCAGGACCCTCACCTCGACGAGAAGGGCGTTGAGAGACTCCTCTGCGGTGGAATCCTTGCTCATCGGAATTGGCCTGCTTTTTCAGACGCTCAGTGCCCTCGTTATAAAGACAAGCTCGGGCCCGGTCGTCTGACTGCCGACCACCGCGTTCCTCGAGTTAGCCACGATGCCGGAGGCCACGTATGGGACGCCCCTGTTGACCGACGTGGGCCCCGCATCGACGCCATAGAGGGAGCCGATCCTGGCGACCTCCTTCTCCCCGAGGCCGGGGTAGACGGCGGCCCCCCTGTTAGTCGCCACGATGAGGGCGCCAACCTGCGTGTACTCTCCCACGGCCATCACCTCTGCCTCGACGCCTAGCACGTCCTTCACCTGGGACAGAGCCGCCCCGTCGAGGAGCGGCGACACGACCGCATGCCTGTCGTTGGCTGCCACGAGGTTGCCGACCGCGGTGAACCTCGAGTCGAGCTTGGCGACCCTCAGGCCGGTGGCGGTGCGCAGCTCGGCGATCTCATGGGACTCTGCCAGCCTAGAGACGAGCATGCCCTGGCCGTTCATGGACACGAGCGGCCCGAGGAGCCTTGACTCGTATATCGAGGCGGGGACGGCCTTGACCTCGAGGCTGGAGGAGAGCTTCTCGACCTTTGTCTCCGCCAGGCCCTTGGGGACAAGGATGAACTTGTCGTTGGCCTTCAGGAATATGCCGATGTTTGGGCTCCGGTAGATGTCGACCAGATGGAGGCCCATCTGCTCATTGCACTTTCTCTGGCTTGGGCGGGAGCTTGACGGTGACGATGCCGTCCTCGTCCCTCTTCATGTCGACCGTGATCCGTCTCGGCGGGCTCTTCATCCCCCGGGCCCAGATCTCCTCGTTGACCTCCTCTGAGATGCTCACCTCTGTCGCCTTCATGTGCCTCGTCGCGAACTCCTTGATGATCCTGATGGCGGCCTTGGACCGGCGGTAGCGCGGCGCTTCGTAGGCGATGCCGAGCGGGACCACGTAGGTCCTCGAAAGCTCCTCGACCTTCTTGTCTTCAGACATGCATCATCACTTCAGCTTCAGCTTGCGCTGCCTCCAGCTCCTCTTCTGTGGGGTGTTCCTGACCTGCCTGTTGGTCTTGGCGATGACCCAGGTGGGCACGGACCTGCCCCGCCTCCCCTCCTTCAGCAGCCTGTTCTTCTTCGACGTGTCCTTGACCTTGGCCATGCTAGGCCCTCCTGATCGTTATGTCGCGCTTCTTCCCCTGGAGCGCCACGAGCATCTGCTTGAGCTGGTCGTCGTCGAGGGCTCCCTTCAGCCTCCCGCTCGACGCTAGCTGGATGATGTACTCCTCGATCGATGAGGCCAGCTCCGGCTTGACCATCCGCACGTTCGCGAGCCTCTGCCTAGCCTCCGACGTCAGGGCCATCCTGAGGACCCCTTCGCGCGCCTTCTGCTGCGCCGCATCGGCCTCTGAGGACCTCCTGGTCGGTTCGGACAACACTACCCGTACCTCGCGAGTGACTTGTCGGCATCGCTGAGCTTCGTGAAGATCTCCATGCTCGCCTTGTCGAGCATCGCCCTCCCCTTCGGCGTCAGGACCCGCCCCTTCGGCGTCTTGGAGACGAGCTCGGCCTGCTCCAGCTGCTGGAGGACCTTCCTGATGGGGGAGCCGGCGGCGTCCCTGTGGTGCTTGGGGAAGTAGGCCAGGGCCTTGGATCCCCCGTAGGTCCGCTCCAGGTCGGAAAGGCCGACCGGGCCGTGCAGGTATAGCTTGCGAAGCAGCGAAGCTGCCCTCGTGAACCACCAGTCTGCGTTCTCCGGAGGCCTCTCTGCGTGAGAGCCGGTCTTGACGTAGTGGACCCAGTCAGGCTCCTTGATCCCGGGCAGGCCCTTCACCTGCTCCGCCAGGGCGCCTATGAGCTTGGCTGAGGGGACGTCGCGCGCGTTGACCATTGGGTCTCACGAATCGGATTTCCCGACCTTGGCTGAGCGTATATAAGGCCTACTCAGGATTTTCCGGTTTACTCGCCCGCACTCGGCGCAGGTGATGCGGATGGCAGGGGGGTCCCCGTGGCCGAGCCTGACCCGGGCGTTGACGCCTGGGACGATGAGGCTCTTGCACCCGCGGCAGGTGTACCTCTTGAGGGAGCCGTCCAGTCGGATGTTGAACCTGAGCCTGAGGCGCCTCGCCAGTGCGGCCTGAGCCTTGGCCAGCTCGAGGTCCCTGGGGGCCGTGGCTACGGCCGACTCGGTGAGCTCCCTGACAGCCTTCTCGGCCTCTCCCTTGGCCGCCTTCCCCTGCCTCACGCGCGGCGGCCGGGCGCCAAAGGTCTTAACCATGCCCTCGCCGTCGTGGCACCGTGAAGCTGAGCTTCGTCCTCGCGGAGTCGGCCCTGGAGCTTGTCCCCAAGGAGCTCTGGAAGGCCCCGGCCGTCGCCAGCGACTCCCGGAGGAGGGGGGTCGACCCTTCCGGGATCCTCCTTGACAGGAGCTTCCACCACTCGGCCATGTCAAGGCTCGGGGAAGCCGAGAAGCGGGGGCGGCCCGACCTCGTGCACGCCACCCTGCTGAACGTGACTGGGACACCGCTCTACCTGGACGGGAAGGTGGACGTCTTCGTCCACACCTGCCAGGACGAAGTGCTCGCGCTGGCGGAGAAGACGAGGATCCCCAAGAGCTACTTCAGGTTCAGGGGTCTGACAGAGAAGCTGCTCAGGAGCGGGGAAGGGGAGGGGCTGGTGAAGGTCCGCCACGCAACCGTAAGGGAGCTGGTCCGGAGGACCATGATTCCCGGCAGGGTGTTCGGACTGTCGGTCCAGGGTCGCCAGACCGCGCTGGAGGACCTGGGAGCGGAAGCCGCCGGCGTGGAGAACCCTTGCGTGATTGTGGGAGGCTTCCCTCATGGGCACTTCTCTCGGGAGACGCTGGAGGTTGTCGACGAGCTTGACCGGATTCACGACAGGCCGCTGGAGGCCCACGTGGTGGCTGCGAGAGTCGTCTATGAGATTGAGAAAGCATCTAGGCGAACCAATCGTTAAAAGGAGTAGGGGCGGGTCGGAGACCAAGCGGTCGTCGTCCAGCCTGGTCTAGGACACAAGCCCTCCAAGCTTGTAACCCGGGTTCAAATCCCGGCGACCGCAACTCTTCCACATGAAACGAGTCTCTATTAGGCAACCCCGTTGGGATTTGAACTTAAGGTGAGGTGCGCAGATGCCGCACACGGCCATCTCCCGACGAATCCCTTCCAGGATTCGGACCAGACTCCGGTGGCTGACTTACCAGTTGGGGGAACAGTCAGGTAGGTGTTTCGGAGGGCAAGCCGGACCTTCTGAAGACCTCTACGATGCGGGGGTCCTTCCTCGCCTTCTCGAAGAGAGGACTACAACGCAGGGTTGACGCGAACAGGGTACCGTCCTCCGCCGCCCTGAGCATGTACTCGAAGAACTTGTCCATGTCCCCCAGCGGCAGGAAGATGAAGCCCGCCAAGGAAGCGCCCGACCATCCCGCGCCCTTCTTTTCAAGCCTGGCTATCGTGTCCCTGGCTGTCTTCTCGTCCCCGGTCAGTGCCGCGAGGTATCCCCTGTTGAGGAGGGCGTATGGGTTGTCTGGGCGCATCCTCTCCAACTCTCTCACCGTCTTCTCAGCTTCCTCGTACTCCCCTCTGCTGGCGTAGTAGTCGAACATGTTCCGGTAGGTGCGGAGCGGGTCGAGGTGCAGCGTCTTCTTCCAGTGCTCCATCGCCTCCTCCCCCCGTCCGGTCCAGAAGTATGCGTTCCCCAGCAACGCCACCGCCCTGGGTGACAGCGGGTCCAGTTGGTAGGCCTTCTCCGCGGCCCTGACCATCTCCTGGGTGTCGCCGATGGCAGCCGACATTTCGGACAGCTGCTGGTAGGCTTCGGCCAGGTTCGGGTTGAGCTCCAGGGCCTTCCTGGTCTCGCGCATGCACTCCATGACCTCGTTGACCGCAAACATGACCAGGGCCAGGCCGTAGTGCGCCTCGGCCAGGTCGGGGTCAATCTCCAGCGCCTTCAGGGCGGCTTCGCGGCCTTTGTCGATGCCCTCCTGGTTCGAAATGTAGCCCCAGTTGGCGAGCCCGTTGTAGCATTCAGCGATTCCCGCCTGTGCCTTCGCGAACCTCGGGTCCCTGGCCAGCGCCTGCCCGAAGAGCCTCAGCGCGTCCCTGAGGGGTACCTCCTCCATCCTACCGAGGAGCTGCTTGCCCTGCAGGTAGTAGGTGTAGGCGACGGTGTCCTCCGTGGGCTTCTTGGAAATCGTCCGTCTCTCGGAGTCGAGCAGCTGGACCTTCAGCTCCCCGGCCACCTTGGTAGCTATGTCGCTCTGGACGGCGAAGATGTCGTCCAGTGTCCCGTCATAGTGGGAGGACCAGAGGTGCTCCTCGTTTATCGCGCTTATGAGCTGGACCGTCACCCTCACCCTGTTGGCTGCCTTCCTGACGCTCCCCTCCACAAGGCTCCCTACCTCCAACTCTTTCGCGATGGCCGACGCCTTCTTCTTCTCCCCCTTGTAGCTCATCACCGACGTCCTGGCTATCACTTTCAGCGCCTTCACCTGGGCCAGCCTGTCTATCAGCTCCTCCGTCATGCCGTCGGCGAAGTACTCGTCGTTGGGGTCGGGACTCATGCTGACGAAGGGGAGGATGGCTATCCTCCTGCTGTCGAGCTTTGTTGACTGGGCAGTCGTCTGCCCTTCGTCCCACGGCATCACGACCTTGTACACTCCGACAGGCATGGTCACGTTTTTCAGGGGCTTCTCTCCGAGCGAGACGAAACGAAGGTCAGATTTGTTCCTGACCTGTTTGTACGCCTCGTCCGAGACGCAGATTCCTCCTGGTTCTGCCAACGGCTCAATCCTTGAAGCTATGTTAACAGCGTCGCCGAGGATGTCGTTTCCGCCTTCTATCACATCCCCGATGTGAATCCCGATGCGAAGGGAGAGCGTGTCGCCCCGAGCAACCCTCCTATCGTGCATCATGTGCTGGATGGCCACCGCGCAGAGCACGGCGTCAAGGGCGCTCTGGAACTCCACGAGGAAGGCATCGCCGATGGTCTTGACTTCACGTCCTCCGTGGCTGACGAAGGACGGTCGGATGAGCTTCCTGTGCTCCTCCAAGAGTCGCATTGTCTCCGACTCGTTTCGCTGTGTGAGTGCAGTGTACCCTACGATGTCTGTGAACATTATCGCCGCAAGTCTACGTTCGCCTTCTGGCACTACGGTCCCTTGCGCATCGGCATCAGCTTGATGATATATCGGTTTGCGATGATAACCTCACAGGGGCTTCCCGAGTCGCCAGGGGCGCTCCGTGGAAATCAATCCGACGCAGATATATCATAGCCGGGCGACGAACCGTGTCCGTTCTACTGTCCCACGAATGACTTCCAATGGAAGCCTTCCGGGATTCGAATCTGTCACTCGGAACTCCACAGTCAGAGGTCTGGTGGCGATTTGAACCTAAGGTGCAATGCCCGGCGACCGCATATCATTCACTTGAAGCAGACCAAACCCCGAAAACCCGTTTGGGATGTGAACCTAGAGTTCAGCGCGCAGACCCCGCACTACCTTCTGAGTGCGGAAAGACCGCCAGGGCATGCGACTCTGCCATCCTGGCGAATATCAGGCGTTGCGAGGAAGCAGCTTCAATATCGCCACCGTAGTGAAGGCCTCGCCGACCAGACTGAGCGAAACAGGGACGTAGTAGCCGAACGCGCTGAAGAGCAGCCCTCCGAGCACTGGCGCCGGGAAGGCGACCAGCCCGCGGAAGGCGGCGAGCTTCCCGCTCACGCTCCCCCTTTCGTCTGCAGGGGATGCGGTCAAGATCAGGGAGGACTGCGCAGGGACCCAGGTAGCAACGGAGACGCCGAAGACCACGCTGATCAGAACGAGGGCCGGCACGGACTGTGTCAGGAGCCAGCTCCCCAGCACCAACACCGTCAGGAACTCTGAGAAGGCGAGAGTCTTCCTGGCTCCCACCCTGAGGAGAAGCCTGGCTGCGGCGTACTGGCTTGCCAGTATCGAGACGGAAAGCGCCCCCACTATCAGGCCTATGTCAGCCGTGGTGAACCCGAACTGATCCGCCCACATGCCGTAGACTATCGAACCGCCGAGCCCGAAGGAGAAGGCGTCCAGTGCGAAGGGGGCGAAGATCCTGGCGAACCCTCTTGGCACCCGGACTGCCTTTCGGATGGAGAAACCGTCCGGCCGAGGTAGGCCGTCTGCAAGCTCCGGGTTCTGGCGTGTCTCCTTGAGCTGAGTGAGTAGGACGAAGAGGTTCGCCGACTCGAGAAGCGCGGAGGCGGCGAAAAGAACTACGTATCCGGCGTATGTTACGAGGAAGCCGGCCGCGAACGGCATGATGGCTCCCGGAATCTGTGTGAAGAAGAAGACGACGCTGAACGCGACGTTCAGCTTCCCTGGGTCCATGGAAACGCTCTCTGCGATGGTTGCCTGGGACGCCGGGTAGCCGAGCAGGGAGAGCCCAAGGAGGAAGTAGCCGATCGAAAGCGGGATGAAGCTGTGGGACGCAGCTGCAATCAGGAATGACGCCATAGAGCAGACCCCGACCGCGCTCCCGGCGACAATCAGCCGCTTTCTGCCGAGAAGGTCGGCAAGCGATCCCGCGAACGGCTGGACGATGGAGCTGGCGATGCCTGTGGGCCTCGCCCCCACGGCGACGAGGATCCCCAGGACGACGACGCTAAGGCCGAGGTCCTTCACAACGAAGGGTTGGAGTATCGTGTTGAGCATGCTCACGTAGATCCCGGTGATCATGCTCGTCAGGGCTAGAATCCTGATGTTCCCACGCAGCAGCAGTCGGGCGGGCAGGGAGTAGATGCCGCCCGGAGCGCTTCTCAACTGCTGTCCCGCCCCGAATGCCACCAAGGTGCTGGCTTTCACCTTTGAGGCGTCCGCGCTACGCTGCAGGCGTTCTGGATAGGCGCGCGCAACGTCGTCGTCAAGCGTGTCCCCGCGGAACAGGACTAGAGGGCGATTGCTGACAGCATCCAGTACCCCCTTCGGCAGACAAGTGTTCCTTCTCTTTTCGCAAGATCTCTGCGAAGAGACTTGATGTACAAAGCCTCCGGTGTGAACCTCCCTGCGACAAAGCGAGAGAAGGCCTACGCTTTCCTGAAGTCTTCAAGAAGTTAGGCCTCCCCTGCTGAGCAGTCAGCATGTGTGCAATCTGAGCTCGTAGTTCAGCTTGCGGCGACCGCATCCTTTCACATAATGGGAGGGTGAGCCGAGCGTAGACTCGTGATTAGCCTGCTCTTACAATGGCAAGTGTGAGATTGGGGAAGAGTTCTCCAGCAGTCCGAGGCTTTCCGTCCTCGAACACCCATTGCGGATACCACGTCGCGCCGAAAGTGATGAGGCTCATCAGGATGGGAATGGTATCTTGCCCCATCTTCGTCAACCTCCACCGCACTAGCCTCGGTCGGCGCTGAACCACGACCGGTTCGATTATTCCGTAGTCTCGGAGTTCATTCAGTCGAAGGGTCAGCACTCTGGGCGTGAGACCCGGGATGGAGCGCAGGATCCGATTGAATCTGTCGACCTTGAGGAAGGCCATGTCTCTCAGGATGAGCAGGGTCCACTTCTTTCCCAGGACCCCTAGGCTGGTCCTTATCGGACAGTTCTTGAAAGCGACTGTCGGGAGAATGGGCGCCCCTGCTAGTTGGCTCTTCACGATTTCGCACTATACTCTTGGTTCCTGCCCTATTTATCTAGTATCATTTGTATAGTGGCTGGTATGAGCGCAAAGGAAACCCGCCCTGCACAACCCGCAGCGAAAGGAACAAGGGAGAGGTTCGGGGTGATCAAGCAATCTGTGGTCATCAATGCCGGCCCCCTGGAAGTGTATGAAGCGTACACAGACCCGAAGAAGCATGCTGCGTTTACGGGGACTGGTGTCACGGGCACTCCAAAGGCTGGAGAGAGATTCACAGCGGGGGATGGATACATCGCGGGGAAGTACATCATTCTGCAGCCGGGAAAGAGAATTGTGCACGAGTGGACCACGACCGAGTGGCCCGCCGGCTACCCTCCGTCAATTCTCGAGTTGACGCTCAAACCGAAAGGTGCGGGGACGGAGTTGGTGATGGTCCACTCCAAGGTTCCGGCTGAGCAGGTCAAGTATTACGCCAAGGGATGGAGGGAATACTACTGGGAACCTCTCAAGAAATACTTCGCCGTGTCTCCACGTCCCGCCAAGAAGAGTTGAGTGCCTCGTGTACGTCAGCGTGGGCATACATCATCCAAAACCAGGTATGGAGCGGGCGATACTCGAGACCATGGCTAGATTTGGAAACGCACAACGCGGGAAGAAGGGCTTGATTACCGTGTTTGCATGGAAGGACGACGAGTCCGGCGCACTGATTGGGACCGCCCTCTGGGATACCAAGGCTGACTTCGAGGCCGCGAGGCCTGACATGGTAAAGGCCCTGGAAGGGGTGGATTTCACTCCCCTTGAGCACTCGGTCGAAGCGTATCGAGGGTCGCCTGTGATTTGGGCATGAACCTTGGGGTCGCCGCGGAAGCGCGGGAGGAAGCGCGCAACCAGTAAAGCCAGCGACGCATTATTATCTGGTGAGAATGTAAACAGCAAAGAAATCGGGAGAGGGGTTAGCCTTGGAAGCAGAAAGCGTGTTCAAAATAGCGGTGACCTATTCCAGAGTTCGCGAGTTCCTGACAAGTAAGAGCTGGGAATTCCAAGGGAAGGATGAGGAAATGGAGATGGATTCCTTCAGAAACAAGAAGACCGGGAAGAAGCTGTTCGTCGAGGACATCTCGGAGGACTTTCCAGTGACCTTTCTCATGGGCAAGCTCAGCGTGGCGGAGTTCAGCAACATTGCCAGTGAATTGACGCCGGAAATCAAGCTACTGGAAGTCGACAGTAGTTGGGAAGGAAAGCCGATGACCATCGTGGTCGCGATGACAGAAGAACAAGTTAGGAACATGTTCGGCAAGAGAACGAAGATGAGACAGCTTGCGGTTCACCGCATAGCGTCACAGATTTGAACCCGAGAGAGTAGATTCTCGGCGACCGCCCGCTGGATTCCCTGTGACTCGCTGTACGCGCCCACTGACGCCGTCGACGTCACGTCCGTCGTGCGCCACGGCAGTCAATGCTTCAGTGCGTGCGACTTGAACCAAAGTAGCGATGCCTGGAGGCCGCCAGCTCGACAGCGGCAAGTCGCAGAGCGTCATTGGCTGGCGCCTAAACCGATTTATCACACCATGGCGGGTTTGCCGGGCAGGGTAAATTGTCTGAAGGCGAACGCAGGCTCGCGGCAGTCATGTTCACAGACATGGTGGGATACACCGCCCTAGGCCAGAGAAACGAGCAGCTGTCGCTTGCCCTCGTCGAAGCCCAGCAGAACCTTCTGAGGCCAGTCATAGCAAGACACCGGGGTCGGGAAGTCAAGACGATGGGCGACGCTTTCTTGGTCGAATTCACCAACGCCTTGGAGGCCACCAGATGCGCCTACGACATACAGAGGGCGTCGAAGGAGTTCAACCTGGCCATGCCCGACGAGAAGAGGATACACCTTAGGGTCGGGCTGCATCTTGGCGACGTGGTGGGGAGGAAAGGGGACATCTTCGGAGATGCAGTCAACGTAGCCTCCAGAATCGAGCCCCTCGCAGAAGACGGGGGCGTTTGCCTTACGCGGCAGGTGTATGACCAAGTTCACAACAAATTCGACATCCCGCTGGTGAGCATTGGGAAGGTGAGCCTCAAGAACGTGAGCGAGCCCATCGAGGTCTTCAGGATGGTGATGCCATGGGATGAAGAGAAGAAGTCTTCGCCCGTGTCGTTCGACAAGCGTAGAATCGCCGTCCTGCCATTCGCAAACATCAGCCAGGACCCCGGCGACGAGTACTTCGCAGATGGCATGACAGAGGAGCTCATCACGGCGATGTCGGGGGTCCAGGGGCTACAGGTCATCGCCAGGACGTCCGTGATGAACTACAAGGGAGGGGGCGTGAAGCTCTCTACCATCGGGAACGACCTCAGGGTCGGGAGCGTCCTCGAGGGGAGCGTGCGCAGGGCTGGGAACAAGGTCAGGATCACCGCCCAGTTGATTGACGTTCCGACTGAGTCGCACCTCTGGGCCGAGAAGTACGACAGGGAACTGGACGACATCTTCAGCATCCAAGACGACATCTCGGGAAAGATCGCGCACGCGCTGCAGGTCAAGCTCGTCTACACTCAGGAGCCGGGGAGGAAGCAGACCGAGAGCATGGAGGCCTACACCCTTTACCTCAAGGGGCGGTACTTCTGGAACAAGAGGAACAAAGACAGCGTCCTCAATTCCCTGAATCTCTTCGAGGAGGCGATCGCCATCGACCCCAACTACGCGAGAGCCTATTCGGGGATGGCCGACGCCTATTACGTCGCAGCGATTTACGACTTCATGGAGAGAGGCGAAGGACTCGCGAAAGCCAGGGAAGCGGCGACGAAGGCGCTACAGCTCGACGAAACGCTCGCCGAAGCCCACGCTTCTCTGGGTATCAACCTGTTCGACAACCTAGAATACGAAGAGGCCAAGCGGGAGTTCCGAAGGGCCATCGAGCTCAACCCCGCATATGCCACTGCGCGCCAGTGGTACTCCTATTCCCTCATGGAGTGGGGCGACAAAGACCTGGCGATTGAGGAGATACGCAAGGCGCACGAGTTGGATCCCCTTTCTCAAGTGATTACGGTGGCGCTGGCGGACGAGATCACCTCCGGCGGGAGAGTGGACGAAGCCATGGCCGTGCTGGACGCGCTCCTTAGAAGCTCAGCCGGGTACGCGGTCGCTTACCAATACCGAAGCACCTGCTTCGCCCTCAAGAGAATGAAAGAAGAAGCGTTCGCAGATTTGGAATCCGGGTACAAGCTTGATGGTGATGAGGCAAAGTTCACGGTCGGGCTTGCGTGGCTCTCGGGCTGGTTCGGAGAGGAGGAGAGGGCGCTCCGCATCCTTCAAGAAGTAACCCAAGTCAAGGGGCGCCCGCCGAGGTACCCCGCGGATGTCGCCCTCTGCTATGCCGTTCTGGGAAAGAGGGACGAGTTCTTCGCGTGGGTTGATAGGGCCATCGACATGAAATGGTTTTCTGTGTGGGGTCTCAGATATGACCCGTTTTACGACAAAGTGCGCGACGACCCTCGCTTCCCTGAAATCTTCAGAAAGCTGGGGCTTCCTTACTGAGCCGCCTGCCGCCTCTGCGGCTTCCCCTCTGAACGCTTTCCTAGTCTTCATGCCCTAGTCCCTCGCCAAAGGTCTCTACATGCGTCCTGAACTCGTCTGCGTGAAAAAGAGCTTCGTGCTTGACCTCAGAGTCGGCGAATGGAGTCTGCGTGGACGTCGAGCAACTTCGACAAAGTGGTCGGCCCTAAGGTTCGACCGAGGCGACGGTCCCCGCCGTGGCGAGCATGGAGACGGCCCTTTTGGGAATGGGCAAGAGAGGATTCTGGGCGGGCAACCCTTCAAGCGTAGCCTCGCTGGGTGAGAATACACGTCGCGCCTCGACACCTATTAATCTGACCGGATTCAATCAGGAAACGAGGCAATTAGCGGATGCTGCAAGCCCACGGGTACGCGGCCGGGGGACCCGGCCTGTCGCTCGAGCCTTACGACTTCGAACGGCGCGAGCCAGGGCCGCACGACGTGCTGGTGGAGATCCAGTACTGCGGCGTGTGTCACAGCGACATCCACCAAGTGCGGAACGAGTGGGGCGGCGCCACCTATCCCATGGTTCCGGGCCACGAGATTGTTGGGACGGCGGCCGCGGTGGGCGACCAAGTAAGGAAGTTCAAGGTCGACAGCCAGGTGGGGGTCGGGACATTCGTCGACTCCTGCCGCAGTTGCGGCCCTTGCAAGCAGCGAGAGGAGCAGTACTGCGAGGAAGGAGCCACGTTCACCTACAATTCGCTTGAACGGGACGGCAAGACCCCTACCCAGGGCGGCTACTCGACATACATCACTGTCGACGAAGCCTACGCGTTCACCATACCGAAGGGCATCTCCCCGGAACGGGCGGCGCCCCTCCTGTGCGCCGGGACCACCACCTACTCGCCCCTCGTCCACTTCGGCGTAAGGAAGCACTCCAAGATAGCGGTGGTGGGCCTCGGCGGGCTGGGCCACATGGCCGTCAAGCTCGCAGCCGCCATGGGAGCCGAAGTGACGGTCTTGAGCCACTCGCCGGACAAGCGCCAGGACGCCCAGCGCCTCGGCGCGGCCGACTTCATCGCATGCGACGCCCAGAAGCTCAAGGAGAGCGAGTCGAGGTTCGATTTCGTCCTGGACACTGTGTCAGCCGAGCACGATTACAACGCCTACCTCGAGCTGCTCCGCTTCGAGGGGACCATGATTCTTGTCGGGCTCCCCGAGCCAAGCCCCGTCGCCGCGTCCGCCCTCGAAGGCAACCGGAGGCGCCTGGTGGGGTCGAACGTCGGAGGCACCAAGGACACTCAGGAGATGCTCGACTTCTGCGCTAAGCACGGGATCGGCGCTGACGTGGAGGTCATCCCCATGCAGCGCGTAGGAGAAGCATTCGACAGGACGGTCAAGAGCGACGTCCGCTACCGCTTCGTCATCGACATGTCGAGCCTCAAGGGGACCTGACAACTCTCCCGTAGAGATTGGAAGTGCGCGAGGATCAACGCCTTGGCAAGTGCCAGGGTCCGGATTCTCCGTGTCCAACGAGGTGCGCGCCGAAGCATCGACGCCCAACAGGGCAAGGCGGGCGCGGCCGAGGCACCGATAAGTAGATGCGCGCCGGGGCGGCGTACCGACTGAGACAGGGATGAGACTTGCACAGTATGTGTGGGCCGGGAAGACCTGCGTGGGGATCGTAGAAGGGGATGTCGTGCACGACCTAGGCGAGCCGAGCCTCGACGGAGCGCTCGCAAAGGGTCTGCTGGACTCCTTCACGAGGAAGGAGGAGGAACTCGTTCACTCGACCGCCGGCACGCCGCTAAGCTCCGTCCGGCTTCTGAGCCCCGTGCTCTCCCCGGAGAAGATCTTCTGCGTCGCCGAGAACTACAGGTCTCATGTGAAGGAATCCGACGGCAAGGTCGCCAAGAAGCCGTACCTCTTCACTAAGTTCAGGAACGCCATCGTCGCCCACGGGGACCCGATTGTGATTCCCAGGATCTCCAAGGACGTCGACTGGGAGGCCGAGCTGGCAGTCGTCATCGGGAAGGAGGGGAAGCACATCTTGCGTGAGGACGCCATCAGCCATGTGGCCGGGTACTGCGTCGCCAACGACGTGAGCTTCCGCGACCTTCAGTTCCCTGAGGGGCATCCGAAGGTGCTGAGCCGCCTGGGGCAGAACTGGGTCCTGGGGAAGGCCCTCGACTCGGCTTTCCCCCTCGGGCCGTGGCTCGTGACCGCCGACGAAGTCCCAAACCCCCACGACCTCGACATATCGCTGACAGTGAACGGCGTGACCAAGCAGAAGTCGAACACCGGGGAGATGGTCTTCAGCGTGGCGACGCTTATCGAGTACATCTCGGCCGGGATTACGCTCCGGCCGGGGGACATCATCTCCACGGGGACCCCTCAGGGGGTGGCCGCCTTCACCGACCAGAGGTACCTGAGGGAAGGAGACGTCGTGGAAGCGAGCATCGAGGGCATCGGCACCCTCCGGAACCCCGTCCAGGCTGAACGGTAGCAGCCCAGCCCGGTCAGCACTACCGCTCTATCGGTTGCTCGCCGGAACGCTGACAGAGCTCAGTGGGTGACGTGCTCTGGCTGTATCCTGATGATGACCCTGGGGTCGTCGGCGTGGTGGTAGTCGTACTTCCTGCCGTGGTACTTCATCGATAGCTTGTCGATGTGCTCCTCCGCTCCCTTCTTCGTTATCTCGACGGCCTTGCCCCTGATGAGCACCTTGGAGTACGGGTTGGCCTGGTCGAAGACGCAAAGGGCCACTCTCGGGTCCCGCTTCAGGTTCTTGCTGCGCTGCCTCGAGACTGTCGCGTTGAGGACCACGATGTCCCCGTCCCTATCGACCCAGACGGGTGCGACCTGAGGAGAGCCGTCGGGCATAAGCGTCGCGACGCTGGCGAAGTTCTTGCCGTCGAGTAGTGCCTTCGCCTGTTCTGTGAGACGTGTCATGCCGGGCAACGCCCAATCGGCTGGTGATTAATCTTCCCTCGGCCCTTTCCCCGAGGCGCTTTCGGCAGGCGTACCCCGGCCGGCGCGTGCGAGCAATGTCAGGAGGTGAGGCCCCACTTCGAACGCACGCTTCGCTCTAGCCTGTAGAAGATCAGCCTGTCGACTATGAGCCCGATGACGAAGATGGTTATCATCGAGGCCAGAATCTGGTCCATCCTGACGAACTCGCTCCCGAAGTACAGTATCGCCCCGAGCCCGACGGAGGCCATCAGCATCTCGGCCCCGATGAGCGCGTGCCATGAGAACGACCAGGCCTGCCGCATCCCCGTTATGAGAGACGGCATCGACGCCGGGATCATCACGCGGGTGAGCAGCGCTAACTTGTGTGCCCCCATGTTCCTGGCAGCCTTCATGTAGATGGGGGGAATGTTCCTAAGGCCCGAGTAGGTCGAGAGCATGACCGAGAAGGTGGAGCTCATGACCATCACGAAGATGATCCCGTAGTCGTTCAGCCCGATGATGAGGATGGCGAAGGGGACCCAGGCGATGGACGGGAACGACTGGAGGCCCAGGCTGAACGAGGCCATGGTCCTGCCGAAGCGTTTGAACTTGACCATGACGACGCCGACGGCCAGCCCTAGGACCATCACCAGCGCATAGCCGGCCACCAGCCTGTACCCCGTGACGAAGATGGCGTTGGGGAGGAGTCCGGACTGCGTCAGCCTGATGAAGGTGTTGAAGGTCGTCAGGGGGGAAGGGAAGAGATAGGACGGGTACACCTTGAGCCAGTAGACGGCCTGCCAGCCTCCGATGATTATGGCGACGGCAATGGCCGTGTCGACGGCGTCGTTGAGGCTGAACTGGAGCCTCTGCCGTCCCTGGCTAGCTGGCTGCTTCTCCTGGCTCCCCATTTGTCATCTCCCCCTCCTTCATGTCCTTCAGGACGGCCGTGATCAGCCCGTGCAGCGCCGGGTCTTCCGCCTTCCGCGGCCTCGGCAGGTCGACGACGAACTGCTTCTGTATCTGGGCCGGCGCCCGGCTGAACTGGATCACCCTGTCGCCGAGGCAGACGGCCTCCCTCACGTCGTGGGTCACGAAGATGATCGTCTTCTGGGTCTGGGCGTGGATCTCCTGTATCTGCTGCTGCAGCGTCTCCCTGGTCCTGGCGTCGAGGGCGCCGAATGGCTCGTCCATCAGCAGGATTCTCGGGTTGAGGGCCAGCCCCCTGGCGATTGCGACCCTCTGCTTCATGCCGCCCGAGAGCTCGTGCACGTATGAATTGGCGAAGGGAGTAAGCCCGACCATCTCGATGAACTGCCTCGCCGTCGAGGCGCGCTCCTCGCCGGCCACGCCCCGCTGCCTGAGGCCGAACTCGACGTTCTCCTGGACGTTCAGCCATGGGAAGAGCGCATCCTCCTGGAAGATCATGACGATGTCTGGGCCCGATGATGGAACCCTGTGGCCGGTGATGATGACCTCTCCCGAGTCCGGCCCGTCGAGCCCTGCGATTATGTTGAGGAGGGTGCTCTTGCCGCATCCAGAAGGGCCGATGACGGTGACGAACTCCCCCTCCCCGATGTCCAGGCTTACGCCGTCCAGGACGAGAAGGTCCTTGCGGTCCTTTCCCCTCCCGATGTGGTAGGACTTCTCGAGTCCCCTGATCCGGAGGAGGTTCTTGTTCTCGACTGCGCGCATGTAGTCGCGCAGAGTCGCGGACTCCTTCTGGTCGAACAAGCGGATTCCCCTACGACTGGACCGTCGACAGCCCGTCGGACGACAGCACGCTGTTGAGGATGGTCAGGTTGTAGAGCCCGCCGAGGAGGCTCTCCGGGTTCGAAGTGAGGTCCCCGAGGGCGTAGGCGTGCTGCGCCTGAATCTGCACCGACGTCGCGATTGGGTCGTAGGTGAACGACATCCTCGAGAGAGACGCGCTGAGCACACTGGAGCTGTATCCCTGCCCCGTCAGCGTGATCATCGAGGTGTTGAGGTCGGTCTCAGCCTTGGAAGGGTTGGCGTTGATCCAATTGATCTCGCCGACGAGGGCGGAGACGACGTCCTTGACCACGTCCGGATGCTGCTGCAGGAACTGGGGTGTTACCACGAGCTCGGCGGTCGAGAAGGCGCCGTTGGTCCAGAGGCTCCTCTCGTCGAGGAAGAGCTTCCCGCCGTACTGCTGCATGAGCACCTCGCCGTAGGGCTCAGGCACCCACGCGCCGTCTATCTTGTTCTGGGCGAAGAGGGTCACGATGTTGGCGTTCGTCGTGTCGTCGACCGTGACGTTGCCGCCGGTCCCCGTGACCAGGTGGTGCTCCATCAGATAGTACCGCAGGGCGATGTCCTGGGTGTTGCCGAGCCCGGGGGCGGCGATGGTCTTGCCAACCAAGGTCGCGGAGTCGTTTGGCGTTATCCCGTCGTTGTTGCGGACCACGAACACGGCCCCGCCGGAGGTGACTCCGGCCAGGACCACGAGCCCCGCCTCCTTGGACTGGATGTAGGCGTTGACCGCAGGGCCTGGTCCTACGACGCCGATGTCAATCCTCCCCGCCAGAAGGGCCGTCATCTCGGGCCCGCCCGACGTGAAGAGAAAGGTCTTGAAGGTGGTCGAAGGACCGAGCGCGTTCTGCAGGTTCCCGCTCCACACGCTCAGTATCATCGGGGCGTGGTTCACGTTCGCGAAGTAGCCGATGTTGACGTTGGTGGTAGAGTTCGTCGAGGTCTGGTTCATGCTGATGACCGCGTAGGCCCCCACCACTATGATTGCCGCGATCGCGACCGCAATCACCGCCATCATCGACTTCTTCATGGCGGAGTGTGGCTAATCACAGGTAATTAAGTCTTAGCCGTGCGCGATTAGGCACGAGCCTGAGGCGCCACCTCTGTGGGCCGTCGGCGGCCGGTCGGTCTGATTAGACGAACGAGATTTCGGAACGCACGTAGGTACGCGTGGCCAGGGCAAGGACCACCAGAGTCTCTATGACGAGGAGCGGGATTTGCCATGAGGAGTCGGCTGGCAGGGCCCCCACGAACCCGCCCCGGGCGGCGTTGGCGACGTAGGTGAGGGGGTTGATCTGGAAGAGCGCTCGTATCGGGAGCGGAAGGCTGTTGTTGTAGCTGTAGAACACCGTGCTCGCGAAGTTGACGACGAATATGATGAGAATCTGGATGCTGTTGTAGGCGTTGTTGGACTTCACCACGCCGGCTATGAGGAGCATGAGCGAGCCGAAGAAGATCGACCCCACGGCTATGACTGAGAAGGCGGTGAGCGCTCCCCAGAGCGTCACCTGGAGGGAGCCGATTATGACGAACGCGCCCACGAGCATTACGAAGGCACCAGCGAGGCCGAAGAGCAGCGAGGTGAACATTATCCCGAGGAGGTACTGGAGCCTCGTGAAGGGCCCCACGAGGATCTGCGCCAGCATCCCCCAGCGCCTGTCAGCCCAGAGCATGCTTCCGCCGACGGTCCCCGCCATCACGCACTGGAACGACATGATCCCGGGCGTCAGGAACGTGAGATAGCTCGCGGCGCCCCCCGCGGAGGCGGGAATCATCGCCCCGAACCCGAAGCCGAAGAAGACCAGGTAGAGCGCCGGGAGCCCTATGAGGATGATGAGAGTCCCCGGGTCGACGTTCACCTTGACGTTCCTGTACATCAGCTTCACGATGCTCGGGAGAGCCATTTCACTCGTGCTCCGTCTTGGTCACCGACTGGATGAAGACGTCTTCCAGTGTGTTCTTCCTGATGTTGAGCCAGTCCATCTGGATTCCTCTCTCTTGGGAGAGCTCGAGCACCAGCTGCAGCGCCCCCTTCGGATTGTCAGTGAGTATGACGGCGGAGGTGCCTTCGGCCTTGATCTCGCTCCCTGGGAGCCTGGTGCGCAGTTCGCCGTAGAAGCCGGCGGCGTCTCCGCTTGTCACCGTGACCTCCACCGTCTTCTTCCCGCCGTAGAGCCGCTTGAGGTTCTCGACTGTGTCCATGGCTATGATCTTCCCCTCGTCGACCACCGCCACCCTGTCGCAGACGTAGTCGGCCTCCTCCAGGTTGTGGGTCGTGAAGACTACGGAGAGCCCCCGCCTGGCGCGCTCCCTGACGGAGTCGAGGAGCGCCCTCCTCATGATCACGTCGAGGCCGGTCGTCGGCTCGTCGAGGAACAGGATGTCCATGTCGTGCATCAGCTCGCGGGCGACCTGGACCCGCCGCTTCTGCCCGCCCGAAAGGTCGAAGGCGCGCTTCTTCTTCACGTCCTCGAGCCCGAAAGACTTGATGAGTTCTTCCCGGCGCCGTATGCGGGTCTTCTTGGGGACCCCCCAGAGGATGCCGTAGATGTTGAAGTTCCCCTCCACGGTGTCGAAGTCGAAGGACTCGCCCTGCTGGACCACGCCAATCCTCGTCCTGAGCTCCTTGCCGTGCTGGATGGGGTCCATGCCGAGGATGTCCAGCTTCCCGGAGGTGGGCCGGATCAGGGTCGTGAGGACCTTGATGAGGGTGGTCTTCCCGGCGCCGTTCTTGCCCAAGAGGCCGAAGACCTCGCCCTTCTTCACGTTGAAGGTGACGTCGTCAAGGGCGTAGTGCTTGCCGTCGTAGGAGTGCCTCAGGTTCTCGACCGAAATGACCTGCTCGGGGCTCGTCTTGCTCACCGTGATGGTCTCGCTGACTTGGGCCATGTAAACTCACCTGATTGTCTTTGGGGCTCGCATTCGGCAGGCGGCTCCTGCCTCAGTCATACTTCTTCAGGGCCTCTTCGGTTGCAGAGAGCATCTCGTCGATGTCGATGGGCACGCCCTTCATCACGTCCTGGACGTGCTTCTTCGCCTCCTCTGTGAACAGGTTCCTCAGGTCCTTGGCCAGGTCGGCCGAGTCGGTGCTCTTCGAGCCGCTCTCGGCCCGGAGCACGACCCGCTCCCCGGTGACGTTCAGGGAGAACTTCCTCGTGTCGAGGGTCATCTTCTGGTTGGCTACCAGGAGGGTGTGCAGCGGGGAGAAGGTCTTGATCTGGGTCGGCGAGTACTCGAAGCCGTCGGCGGAGACGGTCAGCTTCATCGAGTCGCCCTTGACCCACAGCGAGCTGCCGTTCCACTTCGCCGAGACCGCGTCGTCCGAGACCTGCAGGTAGGACGACTCCTGGCTCCCGCGGGCGAGCCATGAGGAGCGCCGCGTCTCGTGGTCGTGGTGGCGGTGGCCGTGGAAGCCCCGCTCACGGTCATCGCTCTCCAATTCGAAGCCGCCGATGCGGACGTTCTCCCCGGTCGGCCCGCTTGTCACGCTGATGGGTCCGACGTCGACGGACTCTCCGAACCAGTCCTCGTGGACATGGACGAAGGGCAGGTCGACGTCGTGCCAACTCCCCGCCTGCCTCGGCCCCATGGGCTCGGCCAGAGTCCTGCGAATAAGCTGGTCCACGTCCTTGGACTCGGCCGCGGACGCCTGGTCGCCCTGCGCCTTGTCGCCCCTGAATGGGACCCCGAAGGTGGTGACAGGCCCCGAATACGGAGCGCTGACGGGCCCCATGGGCGTCTCAAAGGTCGCCTTCAGGTCGCCGAAGACCACAGCGCCGACGGTCCGTCCGTGCCTGGCGATAGGAAGCGCCACTGAGTCGCCCTTGGCGGACAGCGTAGCGCCGTCGGCCCGCACCACCGAGTCGGAATGGATGACGATGGCGGGCTTGGAGACGTGGAAGCCCCTCTCTCGTGGGGTGAGCTCGCGGATGGCGTACCCGAGGAGCCCGGCGGCGATGGCCACGATGACCAGGTACGGGATCTGGCTCGTGAACGTCGAACCAATCGAGCCTCCCGAGTTCTGGACGGAGGCGACCCAGTTGAGGAACCAGATTGCTATTGCGACAGTGAGGCTGGCCCCTGCAATGTGCCAGAAGAAGCTGGCGACCGCCCGGGCCGGGCCGAGACGGGTCCTGATGTGGAGCAGGCCGCTGAGGAAGATGAGGACGAAGCTAGCCTCTAGTATCTGGGTAGAGAACCCGCTGATTTGCAGCCATCCCCGGACGAGCCACGCCAGCAGCAGCACTGCGGCCATGGTCCCGAAGGCGGACGCCATCCTCCGCGCGAACCGTGCCTCGTTCCTCACGTGCCCGATTTCAATCAACTTTCTCGCCTCCAAGTGCCTCGTTCATCAGAGCAAGAGTCCTTACCAGGAGCCTCCCCCTCTTCGTGAGCTGGTAGCCTCCCTCGTCGCCATGAGAGACAAGTCCCATGCCGAGTAGGCTCTTCAGGTGGTGCGACACCGACGCCCCCTCGAGCGAGGTCGCACTCTTCAGGTCTGAGAACGTCTTGTCTGACAGGTAGAGCAGCTTCACGATCTTCAGCCTCTCGGTGTTGGCGAGGGATTTCAGGAGGTCCGCCGCGCTGTCCTCAGGCATCCCGCCGACGAGGTCGTCGACGGCCAACTCCCCCCGCTCGACGAGGCTGGACCTCACATTCTGACGGATCAGCTTGACCAGGTCCTTCGCGACGACGGACGAGGGCTCGGTCTGGTCGACGTCGTCCTTTCCGAGGTCGACCCTGATCGACTCTCTGGATGCCCCGCGGACGGCCCGCTCGACCTCTTGCCGGATCTCGCTCCTTAGTGATCTGATCTCGTCACGCAGCTCGTCCTTGATGTCGTCGAGGTCTTCGTCCAAGTAAATGCGCCTTTACCCCCTACGTCTCCTGGGTATATACGCCTTTACCTGTATGCGGGGACCAGTAAACCTTCCTTGACTCGATAGGAGGAGGAACCGGAGTGCGAGTGGTTCGTGAGCGTGCGGCGCTCTTGGGGAATCGGATTAATAGTGCAGGCCTGTCCGTGAGGCCCAGGCGAATCAAGTTGGGCAAGAAGGGACGCGAAATCGTGAAGGCGGACATCAAGGGGGTTCTGAAGGACCTCAACACCGCATACGCGGACGAGTGGCTGGCGCACTACCAGTACTGGCTCACTGCGAAGTGGATCAGAGGTATCGACGCCGACGCGCTCGCCAAGGTCCTCGAGGAGCAGTCCATGGACGAGCTTGGCCACGCGGGCAAGCTCGCGGGCAGGATCCTCCAGTTGGGGGGCAAGCCCGTCATGAACCCGGCCAAGCTCCTCGAAGTGTGCGGTTGCGGATACAAGGAGCCTCCGAAGGACCCTGCGAACATCAAGCAGGTCATCAGGGACGTGCTCGAAGCAGAGGCCTGCGCCATCTCGTTCTACAGCAAGATGGCAGAGAAGTACAGGGCCACAGACCTGGTGACGCACGAGATCTTCGAGGACCTGTTGAAGGACGAGGTCAGCGACGAGGAACAGTGGGAGCGGTTCCTCTAGCCCCGTGACCTGTCCACAGCCTGGAGTCAAGGCCGACGGCCCTCCCGCTAACGCATAATAGTGCGGGAAGGCCGCCAGCGCCCCGTTCAACAAGGTGAAAATGGCAGTGCAAACAGGAACAGGTGCGGATCTGGCTTCTCTTGCGAAGGAGTACTGGGAGGCGAGGATGGAAGACGAGCCCGTCTTCGCCACCATGCTGGGCGACAGAAGGTTCGACGGCAGGCTCCCCGACATCACCCCCGGGGGGCGCCTCCGTTCCCAGAAGCGCTACGAGTCCATCCTGCAGCGGTGCAGGGGAGTCAACCCCGAGAAGCTCAGCGCGGCGGACAGGCTGACGCTGGCCGCACTTCTGGTGGACGTCGGCGGGGTTCTCGACTACATTGCCAGCGGACTCGACGAATGGGTCGTGGACCCCCTGCAGGGGCCGCAGGTCGACCTGCTCAACCTCGAGTCTCTCCAGCCGGTCCGCACAGTGGGGGAGGGGAGGGCGCTGGTCCAGAGGTGGCACACCATCGGCAGCTTCTTCGACGACCACGTGGCGAACCTTGGGCGCGGCGCAGCGAAGGGAAAGGTCGCAGCGAAGATAGGGGTAGAGAAGACCATCGACGAGCTCGAGGGGATCCTGGCCAAGCCGGACCGCGAGTGGGAGTTCATGCGCCCTGCCTCTGTCGCCCACGACGACTGGCCTCGGGAGGAATTTGCGAACTTCAGGGAGGGAGTGTCCGCATCGGTACAAGACTCGGTGAGGCCGGGCTACGCGAAGTACCTCGCCTTCCTGAAGTCAGACATCCTGCCGAAGTCCCGCCCGCAGGAAAGGCCTGGGGTCATGCATGTTGCTGGGGGCCGGGAGGCCTACGCGCGGCTGATCAGGTTCCACACGTCGCTGGACCTCACCCCCGAGGAGCTCCACAAGACGGGTCTGGACGAAGTCGCGAGGATCAACGCCGAGACCGCCAAGCTGGGAGAGAAGGTCTTCGGCCTCAAGGACAGGAAAGATACCCTCAGGAAGCTGAGGAGCGACCCCGAGCTCTACTTCACGAGCCGGGAGGAGGTCGCCGCAAAGGCGGAGTCCGCGCTCGCCAAGGCCAAGGCGGCCATTCCGAAGTGGTTCGGGCGCCTCCCGAAGGCCGACTGCGAGGTGGTCCGGATGGGGGAGCACGAGGAGAAGCACTCGACGATAGCATACTACCGCCAGCCAGCGGCCGACGGCTCGAGGCCGGGCCAGTACTACATCAACACCTACGCGCCAGAGACGAGGCCCCGCTACGAGGCAGAGGCGCTCGCCTACCACGAGTCGATACCGGGGCACCACCTGCAGATTGCCATCGCCCAGGAGCTCGAGAACATGCCAGAGTTCAGGAGGAACGGCGGGGTGACGGCCTTCGTGGAGGGGTGGGGGCTGTACTCCGAGAGACTCTCGGACGAGATGGGGCTCTACACGACGGACCTAGACAGGATAGGGGTACTCTCCTACGATTCCTGGCGGGCCTGCAGGCTGGTAGTGGACACGGGCATGCACGCCATGGGCTGGACGCGCGACCAGGCCATCGACTTCATGCTCGACAACTCGGCGCTGGCCAAGAACAACATCGTGAACGAGGTCGACAGGTACATCACGTGGCCGGGCCAGGCGCTGGCCTACAAGACCGGCCAGTTGGAGATGATGCGGCTCCGCCAGCAGGCGAAGGCTCGGCTGGGTCCCAAGTTCGACATCAAGAGGTTCCACGACGCCCTACTGGGGAACGGCGCGGTCCCTCTGGAGGTCATGCGACAGGTCCTCAAGAACTACTCCTAGAACACCCGTGGTATAGACTGGCAGGCTAGCCTCTGCTAGCGTTCTCCCTCTGAGGTCGCCGTCCGCCCGCATTGGGTGGGCCTATCTCCGTCTGCCCCGAAATCTGAGCCAGCGTGCGGCCCGTCTTCGCCGAGAAATCGTAATCCTTGGCGTCGTACCCCTTCTGGGCGAACTCGTCAACGTGCTTGATCATCAGCCACGACACCTTCCCCCTGAAGCCCGCCGTCCGGATGAGGGCGAACGATCCCTTGAGCTTCTTGCCGTAGAGCCTGAACTTCAGGTTGCCCTCTTTCAGCCCTGTGGCGGCCACCCGTTCGGCCTCTTCCCTCGTGGCCGTCTCCCGCCTGAGGCCCTTGTCTAGTTCGACTTCCGGCACATAGATCCCTTCGTCCCATACCATCACGGGCCCGGCGCCCGGCCTCCCCGCAGGGACTGCCCCCTCGAAGTGCCTGTACTCCAAGGCGTGGTTGGATGTCGGCATGGCGAGGCGCCTCACACCTGCCTCCAGGGAGGGTCCCCGGGGAATGGACCATGAAGGCATCACGCCGCCAATCTCGAGTCGGAAGTCGTAGTGCAGAGCCGTCGCCTTGTGCTTCTGGACCACGAAGAGGAGCCTCGGTCCCGCGTCAGCCATGCCGGGACCGTGGCGGTCAACGAATGATAAGTCCTCGCCTTGGCGAAGACACAGCCCGCTGAAGGGGGCGAGTCTAGGAGAACCTGCAGAGCGCCGCTTCAACAGTGGGGCTAGGTTGATATCTCAACACCCAATCAGAGACGTGGGCAGAGAACGTGGCGGCGCAAGTAGTCGAGAGGAAACCGAGAGCAGAATATACGACGCTTCGTCTCCTCGGCATCTCTGGAAGCGCCCGCAGGGGCTCCTTCAACACCGCCCTGCTGAAGGCGGCAGCGGAGCTGGTCCCGTCAGGAGTCGTGCTGGAGGTGTTCGATATCTCCGTGCTTCCCCTCTTCAACCAGGATCTGGAGGCAATCCTGCCCGAGCCCGTGGTCAGGTTCAAGGAGGCGGTGAGAGGCGCCGACGGGATTCTCTTCGCCACGCCGGAGCACAACTACTCGGTCACTGCCCTGCTGAAGAACGCCATTGAGTGGGGGAGCCGCCCGGAGATTGACAACTCTTGGGACGGCAAGCCGGCTGCGATCATGAGCGCGTCAACTTCGTTAAGGGGAGGGGCGCGCTCCCAGATGGCCCTGAGGCAGATACTCGTGGACGTCAACGTGTACGCCATGAACCAGCCACAGCTGATGGTCGCGAAGGCCGAAGAGAAGTTCGACGACAACTCGCGGCTGACGGACGAGAAGCTCCGCGGAAGGCTGCGGGACCTGGTCCTGGCCCTCGTTGAGTGGACTGGTAAGATGCAGCCGGAAGAATACGGAACCTGACGGAGGAGCGCATGATGAACCCGGAGGATGTCGAGACCTGGAGGAGAGCCTTGCTCAGGTCCCGGGAGAAGAAGGACGAGTACTTCCGCACTGCCCGGGACTCGCCCTTCGTCCATGGCGAGTTCGCCGGTCTGAAGTACTTCGAGCCCGACCCCGCGTTCAGATTCGAGACCGAGCTCCGCCGGAGCCCTACTCCGGCGAGCGTGATGATGGCTACGAGCAAGGGAAGCCGCCAGCTCTTCGACGCCATCGGGTCGTTCGAGCTCCCAATCGAGGGCAAGCCTGTCATGGTCACCGCCTACCAGTCCGCCGAGAGAGAGGACCCGAGCATCTTCGTGCCGTTCCGGGACGCGACTTCAGGAGCCGAGAGCTACGGCGCCGCCAGGTACCTCGACATGGAGGTGGAACACGACGACAGGTACGCGGTCGACTTCAACTACGCCTACAACCCCTACTGCGCGTACAGCGACGCCTACGTCTGCCCGCTGCCGCCCAGGGAGAACTGGCTCACGGCAGCCATCCGCGTAGGCGAAAGGAAGTATCACGACTGAGGCCCGAGGTCTTCGCGACTCAGACACTCGAGAAGGCCGCTGAGAAGGTTGACCCGTGCCTCCTCCGGTGTCTGAGGTCCATCCAGAGGCCGAAGAGGGTGACGAGAACCGCGAAGACGACGGCCACGCCCGGATCGATGTAGAAGGTCAGCGCGTCGTAGAGCAGGAACCCTCCGGCCACGGCCGTGACCAGCGTCAGGATCTTGTTGTAGAGGACCATCCCGACGACGAAGAAGACCACGCCCACCACGAACGCCGCGGTCTCGCTCGAGACGACGTCCAGGGTCAGCAGGTAGGCCGCGTACCCGACCGCCAGCCCAATCCCGACGCGGACCAGGAAGAGCCCGAGGAGGCCGCCGGCGAAGAACCCGAGCAGGAGTCCCAGCAGGCTGCCGAGCCATCCGAGGCTCGAGAGGTACTGCGCCCCCAGGGAGCCCCCCACCGAGGCGCCGATGAGGCCAACGACGAGGAACGCCAGGGCCTTGACGACCTTCCTCCCGGCGAAGATGAGGAGGAGCGAGATGACCAGCAGGACGAGGAAGAGCGGCCAGGGAGGGAGCCCGTTCAGCAGCTGCGTGAGCTGGCTCGGAATCGTCACCATGGGGCCTACCGCATCCTGCTCTAGCGCCATTTCCAGCTTCGGGGTAGTTGTCGCTTGAACTTAACTGATTGGCTCTACATGCTAATCACGTCTGGGAGGTCGGCGAAGCTCTGAGACAGGCTCAGTCCCTGAACGTGTAGTTCTTCGCCAACAGGGCCACGACTATGGCTGCTACCATGACCACCGCACCGGTGTAGAATATGTAGTTGTAGGCGGTCGAAGTGGGAAAGGCGATCACTCCTTTCGCGGTTGTGACGTTGACACTGTTGGTGCTGAAGAAGGTGGTCGCGATGACCGGACCCAACGCACCTCCGATGTTCCTGAGCATCGTGTTCAGGCCGAGGCCGGTCGCGACCGTCTCCTTGGGGAGGGAGATGCTGACCATGTTCACTATCGGGATGATGATAGAGATGGCCCCCAGCAGCGAGACGGCCGTCGCCATGGTGACGTCCACTGAGGACCCCCTGTGGAAGATGAAGAGGGCGAGGCCGACGAGAGAGATGCAGGCTCCGAGAATGATGGTCGGCTTGGGACCGTTCCTCTTCACGAGCCTCCCCAGGCCCGGACCGGCAGCTAACATGAGCACCGTCGCAGGTGCCAGTGTAAGCCCGGCGGAGACCGTGTCGAGACCCAGGCCGAAGGGCACGGGCGACTCGGTGTAGTAGACCACGGCCCAGAAGAGGAGGAACATGGCGATGCCCGAGATGACCCCGACCAGGTTGGCGACCAGCACGTTCCTGATCCTGAGAAGGTCGAGGTGGATGAGCGGGTTCGCGCTTCTGTTCTCTGCAATGAAGAACCCCAACGTGATGAGGGCTCCCGCGGCGAGGACGGCCAGGTCGTAGGCCGAGAACCATCCTTCGTATGGGCCCTCAGTCAGGTAGAGAAGAATCAGGGAGACGCCCGCCATGAGCATTACGGTCGTGTAGAAGTCCACCTTGATCTTGGTGCCGGGATGGCCGGACGGGAGGAATTTGGCTACCAGGACGAATAGGACGATGCTCAGGATGAAGGCCGAGTGGAACGCCCACTGCCAGCCGAGGTCCTGGACTACGTAGGCCCCGATGACCAGTCCGGCGGCCGCGCCTATGGCGAAGGTGGCGCTGACTACGCCCTGTGCGGTGGAGATCCGCTCCCTTGGGAATGTCTCGGCGATTATCGCCAGGGAAAGGGGGACGACCGCGAACCCAATCCCTTGAATCGCCCTGGCCAGGATGAGCAAGTAAATCGACGTAGAGAACCCGCCGAGCCCGACGCCCGCGGTGTAGAAGCCGAGCGCGAGGAGGAACATCCGCTTCTTGCCGTGGCTGTCCCCGAGCCTGCCGAAGAGGGGAGCGACGGCGCTCCCGACGATGAGGAAGGCGGAGGTGACCCACGCCACAACGCTCGAGGATGCGCCGAAGTCGTTCTGGATCGTGGGGATTCCTGGGACTATCATGGTCTCGACGTAGTTGAGCAGGAGGGCGACGCCGACCATGGCAAGGAGGGCGCGGAGCTGGTGCTGCCCCATCCCCATGGAGCCCGCCGGCTGGCCCATCGGGGAAGGTGCGGTGTCCAAGATTCGCGCGTAGTCTTTGAGACCCCGATATAACGGTAGGGGAAAGCGGAAGGAGATTGACGCTTAGTGGGCATCACTGAGGAATCGTCCGCCACCGTGAGTATAGAGCAGGATAGACAGTAGTCGACCGAGCGGAGTCGCCATAGACAAGGTATAATTGCGAGCTTGTCATCTTAGCATTGGGGGTTTGGCGGTGCCGAAACGCCCTGAAGAAGACGACGCCAAGGCGAAGATGGAGCCTCACAGGCGACACCCCGCGCACGAGATCAGCTACGAAAGGGCGGCCTACCTAGGCCTGGCGCTCCCGAGCCGCTCCGTGGCCCTAGTCAGGAGCGGGAGCAACAGGTCGGCGCGGCTCCCGACGCCATGCGACGTATGCCAGAGGATGATCGATACGTATCCGTTCATCGCCAAGGAAGGGTCGGGCTACAGGAAGTACCACATCAGCTGCGCCCTCCGCATCGGCCTGATACTGACGAAGCTGCCAGGGTCATGAACGTGCGATGCAGTCCCGCCTGGTGGAGACGCCTACCGTCAGGGTTATCTCCATGACGAGAGGGCCCACGGTTGGGCACCAGAGACTTGCCAGATGAAAACGCGGTAATCGTCGATTCACTGGCGAAGCACTATGGGAGCCTTCACGCTGTCGACGGGATATCGTTCGCCGTCAAGAGAGGAGAGGTCTTCTCTCTGCTGGGTCCAAACGGAGCCGGGAAGACCACGACCATTGAGATTCTAGAAGGCCTCAGGAACAAGGACGGCGGGACGGTCAGCGTGCTGGGCCTCGACCCGTGGTCGAAGGGGTACGACCTGCACAAGAAAATAGGGGTCATCCCTCAGGGGTTCAAGTTCTTGGACTACCCCACGCCGCGGGAGGCGATCAAGTACTATGCCGTGCTCTTCGGGACCAAGGTGAACGCGGACGAGATACTGAAGGACGTCATACTGGAGGACGCCGCCGACGTCTACTTCATGCGACTCTCCGGGGGGCAGAAGCAGAAGATGGGCATGGCGCTGTCTCTCGTGAACGACCCGGAGCTGGTCTTCCTGGACGAGCCTACCACCGGTCTGGACCCCCAGGCGAGGAGAGCCGTCTGGGAGGTGATCCGGAACCTCAGGAAGCAGGGGAGAGGGGTCCTGCTTACGACCCACTACCTGGAGGAGGCCGAGGAGCTCGCGGACCGGGTCGCCATAATGAACCACGGCAAGATCATCGCCCACGGGACCGTCGACGAGATCATCTCGAAGCATGGCTCTGGGGAGAGGATGACCGTGCGTGCCGGCGAGGAACTGGCCCGGTACCTCAAGGAGAACACGAAGCTCAAAGTCGACTACTCGTCAGGGAAGGTCACCGTCTCCCTCCAGCAGAAGAACGACGCATTGATGGCACTTGGCGCAATCTCCGAGTCTGGGATCGAGTGGTCGGAACTGACGACAAGGAGAGACAGTCTTGAGGACATCTTCATCAAGATGGTGGGTGAGCCGATGGTGGCAGAAGGCGGTGACGGCACCGAGGAGAAGAGGTGAGCGCCGCTGTTCAGCATGAAGAGGGCCTGGGCCGACCTCAAGATCTTCGCGAGGGGGTTCATCCGCGGCAAGATGGGCATCTTCTTCGCGTTGGTCTTCCCCGTCATACTGATCCTGCTCTTCGGGGCCATCTTCTCGGGCGGCGGCGGTGCCACGGGCGTTTACGTCCAGAACCAGGACGGCGGCTCGGTCAGCCTAGCGCTCGTCCACGCCCTGAACAGCACGACGGCGATGACGCTCGTCCCGGTCTCTCCGAGCGTGAACTTCTCCCAGTACCTCCTTTCGCACTCCGGCAGCGACGGCATCCTGATCCCCACGGGCTTCAGCGCCGACTTCGCCCTGAGCAAGCCCGTCAACGTGACCGTCTACGGCGACCCCGCTTCGACGACGACCGGCATAGTGACCGGAATAACGTCTTCAGTCGTGGACTCGTTCAACCTTCAGAAGGCCGGCGGGGCGGCCGTGCTGGGAATCAAGCAGCTCACAGTGGCGTCGTCGTCCTACAAGGAAATCGATTACCTCGTGCCCGGGCTGATAGGGTTCTCGGTGCTGACGAGCCCGATGTTCGCCCTGGTCAACATCAGCTCCACCTACAAGCGCGACAAGATCTTCAAGGCCCTCTCACTAACGCCGCTGACCAAGACCGAGTGGCTGCTCGCTAAGATCATGTGGTACATGGTCATCACCCTGATTTCGTTCGGGCTCATGGTCGCCACGGGGACTCTGCTTTTCGGGGCCCACATCACTGTCTCGCTGAGCGTGTTGCCGTTCCTGCTGATAGGGCCACTGCTCTTCGTCTCGCTGGGGATGTTGGTGGGGACTGCCTCGAATTCTCCAGAGTCGGCTGCGGTGGTTGGCAACCTGATAACGTTCCCGATGATGTTCCTCTCAGGGACCTTCTTCCCGGTCAACGCGATGCCGGCGTACCTGCAGAGCATCGCCCATGTGCTCCCGCTTTACTACGTGATAGACGGGCTGACGAACGTCATGATTTACGGGAACCTAAGCGCTGCGCTGGTCGACCTCGGCGTGCTGGCCGTGACATCTGCGGTCGTCTTCGCCCTGGCGGTGCGGTTCTTCAGGTGGAGAGAGGACTAGTACCCGCCCTAGTTGGTCCCTAGTTGACGTCGCTTCGAAAGGCTTAAGCGAGAACCGCAAGCCAAGGCCCACGGTGCCGCGGTAGCTCAGCCTGGGAGAGCATCCGGCTGAAGACCGGAGTGTCGTCGGCTCAAATCCGACCCGCGGCACCTTCGAGTGCTATCAGGACACTCTTCCCCAACGGAAGAACGGCGAAGAGGCCGGAAGTCCATGCTTTTCGCAATGGTGAGAGGCATTTGCGCCCCTTTCGTGACTCCGGTAGGCCGGTATTAGGCCGTTAGTCCTCCTTCATCGTCCCAGACGGCGACGGTAGGGACCTCGGGGAGCTGTTCCTCCATCCTCTTGTAGGCCACCGCCGATGCCTCCTCTAGGACGCGCTCCGCTTCGTCGTTGGCAGCGCTGAAATTGAGCGACGTACCGCCTACAGTTCCCGCTTCCACGAGGGTCTCGCTGAGGAGCGAGGAGATCTCATTGATCTCTCCCTGAGCGCCGGGAATCAGGCTCCCAAGCCCGGTGCCGACACCCTTGACGACAGCTATGGTGGGCGCAAGCGTGGCCGCGATGTCACCCATGGCGGTCACAGTCCTCAGCCTCATCGAGACCTGCTCAAGCGCGAGCTTCGCCCCGGCAACGGTCGACCTAATCTTCCTGACCTCTGACAGCTCGTTGGCCAACATTGCCGCGTGCTCCCTGTCCCCCCTCTGCGTCGCGGCGACTACCTTCTGGAACAGTGCTTCGTCCCTAGACTTGACTTTGAATTCTGCCTGGCCGAGCCTCGCCACAAGGACATCTATCTCTCGCGACGCCCTGTCTAACTGCGGCTTTATCGGAGAAGGGCTCCTGAACAGGTTGCCGAGCCCGCGCCCGCCGCCCCTGTCGTCCCTCTTGTTCCAGCCCTTGGAGAAGCCCGACATCCTCGACTGTCTATTGGGTAACACGCTATAATTGGGCGAACTCTATAGTTACGCGCTCATTGGGTAGTTTTGTTGAACTTCCCCCAGGAGCGCAGGTCGGCAGCGACCCCGATGAGTAGATCTTGATCCCATTTGTTCGATGAACTAGCTCACTTGGTCCAGGAACTCCCTGTGGGCCGCGAAGAAGGCCTCGGGGTCCTCATACCTTGCAGAGTGGGAGCAGCCCTTGAACACCGTCATCTTTGACCCCTTGATTCCCTTGTGTAGGAGCTCTGAGTTCCTGGGGGTCACCTCGTCGTACTCCCCGCAGGTGATGAAGGTCGGACAGTCAATCTTGCGGAGCTGGTCGGTCACGTCCCAGTAGCGCAGGTTGCCGACCGGGAAGAACTCGTTTTCTCCCCACATCAGCTTGTACACCCCACCGGCGCCTCCGCCTCCGAGCCTGCGCTCCAGTGGGGACCGCATCTGTGGGGGCCAGACTGCAAGTCGGCATACGTGCCTCCTGTAGACGAAATCTACAGCCTTGAGGTAGTTGACGTTCGAGTAATCGTCCGTCGCCTCATACTTCTCCAGCGTCTCGCGGATGCGCTTCGGGAGCTCTGACCTCAGCCTGATGAACTCGTCGATGCACACAGGGACGCTACACGTCCCGCTCGAGGGGAGCAGGCTGCTGAGGTTGTCGGAGTACTTGATGGCGTAGGCCACGTTGAGGAAAGCGCCCCAGCTCCCGCCCCACAGGTGGACCTTGCCGAGCTTCAGCCCTTGCCGCACGGCTTCGACCTCATCGGCGTACCGGTCGACGTTGTAGAGTAGCTTGTTGGTGGGGGCCCGGGACTTGCCGCAGCCCAACTGATCATACATGACGACCCTGTAGCCGTACTCGGTCAACCTGGACATGGTGGAGAGGCCGTCCTGCGAACCCCCCGGGCCGCCGTGGAGACAGAGCACCGTTCCCTTCTTCCGGCTGTCGCCGAAGCTTCTGTAGAAGAGCCAGTAGCCGAGAACCTTCACGTAGCCTTCCGAGTAATCTTTGGTCTTGACCAACGTGTGGACCGGGCCAGCTTTGTGGGGCATCATCACTGCTGGGTCTAGCTCGCCTATTCAAGATTGTGAGAGGCTAACCAGCGAGGTCAGTCCTTCAGGATGTTGGACATGTCCGTTGGCTGCGACAGGATTCGCCCAGAAGACAAGACATGAAGGAGCGCGCGCTAATCCCAGTCGTCGCTCTCATCAAGTAGAGAGGAAGACTGTTCGCGTGAACAAGTTGGTTCTCAATGTCAATAATCGGCCACCCGGTCTATACACTGAAAAGACGGTCATGACCTGCGACTCGCATGGGCGGCGTTCTGAAGGTCATCAAGGAAAGGCAGTCCACGCGCGTCCCTTTCAACCCACGCAGGTCGGTCAGCGGAGTCGACTTGGAGAAGATCGTGGAGGCGGCGCGATGGGCGCCCACCCCCCACAACATGCAGAACTTCGAAATCATCGTGGCCGACGATAAAGAGACCCTGAAGAAGATAGGCAACATCAAGTCACCCGTGTCCGAGTCGTTCATCAGAGAGAACTACAACCAACTGTCGTTCTCGAGGGAGGGACTCCTCCGGAGGAAGGTGGGAATCCTCGGCACGTACTTCCCCCCCGCATGGAGGGACCCTGCGAGGTTCGACGAGGTGTTCACTGGGGAGAGGCGCTCCTCCCTTGGAGACACCATGGACGGCTGCCCGGCAGTCCTGATAGTCGTCTATGACCCGAAAAGGAGGGCGCCCGCCTCCGAGGGGGACTTCCTGGGCATCCTGGGCCTAGGCTGCGTTATGGAGAACATGTGGCTCACTGCCCAAGACCTGAGAATCGGCTTCCAGATAATGAGCGTCTTCAGCGGGGAAAAGGTCCAGAAGGAGGTAAAGCACACGCTCGACGTCCCAGAGCACATGAAGATCGCCTATGCGGTCCGCCTAGGATATCCCGTCCACCCTTCAAGCGGGTATCTGAGAGTGCGCCGTGACACTGATGACATCGTGCATCACAACAGGTACAGAAAGAAGTGCCCCGGCGCTAGAGAGAAGCCCTGACTCGCGCCTGACCCGGATTCGTTCTCGACTTACCCTAGGTCGACGTCCGATTCGACCCGCGACGCTTCGTACTGGCGCCCGCATGGCGTTGACAGAGGCGCAAATTTGTGGCGGGCGCTCATGACGGCTCCAATGAATAATGAGGGAGACGCACGACCCTCTAATGGGCGAGCTGCTCCGACCAGCCTTCACTGAAGCTCGAAGGCGATGGCGTTTTCGTCGGGCAGGAATTTCGGCGGCTTTCCCATAGGCTCGAAGATGGCCTGCACGTAGCGCTGAAGGAACAGGCTCCCTTTGGCGCCGAAGTCGTGAGTGAGCGTGACGTTGATGTTCCCCCCGTGCACGACCTCGCTGTATTCGAAGAGGTTCGTGTAGTCCGCGGTTGTCCTGAGGTAGCTCAGAGCGTTCTCCATGGTAAGCTCCCCCCACTTGGCCCTGATGTTCGTGTTCGGGACGTCCTTGCCTGCGGAGTCGCCGGCTTCGATTATTGCTTCGTCGGTCGCCGCCTGCAGGATGTGTTTGAAGCTCGAGGCAGGCAACTTCAGCATGTGGAATCTCTTCATCGGTCGGTCGTAGTTGGCATACGTGAGCACGAGCTGGCTGAGCATGGTGTTGACGCTTACGCTCTGCTTCTTCGCGTCTTCCTGAAGGGTACTGAGAGCAGATTCGTCCAGCCTGAACGAGGCCGTAGCGGTCTTGGGTCTCAATTCACACTCAGACCTGGTTGTGTTTGCTGTATTACTAGCTTGTAATTAGACCAAGTAAGGAGAAGCGCCAACCGCCTTCCGATTGCATCCGAGTGCAGAAAATACCTTGTCTCTATATACGGAAGAGCCTCCGTTTGTGCCAGAAGATTAGAAATGGCAACAAATGAGCAAGCAAAGGCGCCACAGAGTCCCATTGGATTGGGCGGTCGGATCAGGGGCTATCTCCGACGAATCAGAGGAAGGCTGCACCGCTAGAGACTCGGCAGGTTGTCTTGGATGACTCAATCAGCAACTGGGCTTGAAGGTGATTAGACCATGACATTCGCACGAAGAAAGAAGTGGGCAGTGATTCGAACGCGTAGGCACTCTTCCCATCAGCACGCTCTCGAACAGCGTGCCACTCGACCCACAAAAGCCAGTTAGAGTGCGCGACCGGACATCCTTGTTCGCTCTCGACTCGCCGTAGGCCAGAGTTCAAATCGACTCGAGCCAGCGTACGCGCGGTCTCGCCAAGGTACAGGTCTCCACCCTTCAAGGGCGTAGGATTGAGGGCAAATGGTCAATTAGGTCGGCGTCTCTGGAGCCACATTGGAGTATGCGCGTCTCGGTCCCTCCGGGCCCAAGGTCTCCCGCCTCTGTCTGGGCACCAACAATTTCGGCAGACAACTCGACGAGCAGAAGTCGAAGGCGGTGATATCCAAGGCCCTGGACCTCGGAGTGAACGTCATCGACACGGCGAACGTCTACACGGACGGAAGGTCGGAGGAGATCATCGGCCGGTCGATCCGGGGCAACAGGGACCAGGTCCTCATCGCGACGAAGGTCGGCATGCAGGTGGGGGACGAAATGGGATCCGCCGGCCTCTCTCGGGGGAACCTTGAGACCCAAGTTGCGGCTAGCCTCAGAAGGCTCGGCACAGACCACATCGATCTGTACTACATGCACAGGTTCGACCCCGACGTGCCCCTGGAGGAGACGCTGACGGAGCTTGACTCCCTTGTGAAAAGGGGGGTCGTGAGGCATGTGGGAGTCTCCAACTTCAGGCCGGAGCAGCTTGACGCGACAATGAAGCTATGCGAGAGGCTAGGCCTGACCAAGCCCCTGGCAGTGCAGCCGGCGTACAGCCTCGTGTCCCGCGAGCCAGAAAGGGACCTGTTCCCATACTGCGTCAGGCACGGGCTGGGGGTCTTCACCTACAGCCCGCTGTGGGGCGGCTTCCTCACGGGCAAGTACGGCCAAGGCGCGCCTCCGCCAGAAGGGAGCAGGGGCTCTGCCAGCCCCATGTACTGGGACAGGGTTAGCAAACAGGGGGACTTCCGTACGCTGGAGAAGCTCAAGGCCGTGGCCGCCCGGGCGGGCATGCCACTGGCACAGCTCGCCGTGGCCTGGATCCTTCGCAATCCGGCAGTCACCGCGCCGATCATAGGCGCCTCCAGGCCGGAGCAAGTCGCGGAGGATTGCGAGGTAGTAGGGATCAAGATTGCCGAAGAGGTCTTCGACGAGTTGGAATCGGTCCTCGCCTAAGCACGCCCTGAAAGGTTCATCGTGAATTAGCCCTCAAACCCGACAGCCAACCTATCATCGGCAGTTGTCATCCTTAATACAGAAGCCGCCCTCGCATAGTGGTTGTTGCGTCGCCATGGTTGTTGCCCTCAGGAATCTCCTGCGGGCTCGAGGCGTTGACGGTTGGCAGCCAGCGAGAGGCTAGAGGCGCTCTACAAGCTGTTCGTGATCGCGCTCACGACCATCGTGTTCTTCATCATCCACCAATACGATGTCGGGGGGCTCGACTGGCTGATACCTGTTTGGTTCCCGGTCGTCTACCCCTTCATGGCGATCTTCATCCAATTCAGCGGACAGTTCATTTCCGTCTTGGAGAGGCTGGGCGGCCTCTTGTCATCGGTCTGGCACAGGATCAGAAGGCCCAAGGAAGATTGGGAGTACTGACAGGCCTTCAGGGAAGCCATTGGACGACGTTGAGAATTTGACGGGCCTAGATGGTTCAGCTGCATTGGGATTACCTTGGAGTTTGCCGGCAGAGTTAGGGTTAGCCCGACCCGCGTCTCTTCGCACCGGCGCGGGACTTGCCTTCCTCACCGGCCGAGACATGGGCCCTTCAAGCCCCAGTTGTTCCTGAACGGGACTGGCGCATGGACATCAACGAGCCATGTCGGGGGCGGGGCATTGGAGCCCGACCCCGATGACGAAGACCGTCTGTTTCGGCATGTGGATTGTGTAGCCCGCCATTATCTGATCGGCTCCACCGAGTTCCGGCTGTGGGCAGATACGGTCGAGAAGGACACCAGGAGGATTTGCAACGACCCGGAATGAGAGAAGGTGAAGTTCGAGATAACGGAAAGATCTGGCCAACTGTCGAGCGATGTGGGAAAGGTCAGCGTCTCGACATTCGCCTGCATCATAAGTGCCGTCAAACAGAATCTTGACCAGATGCCTGACAATCTGAGCATGTGGTATTTGGAGCCACTCAGGTATCTGGACATCTAGAAGGAGAAGCTTCAAACTCAAAAGGAACATTGAGAGAAGGGACCGATTCGCGCCTGAGTCGAATCGATGAGCCATTCTCTCGGTTCATGGCTTCCAGAGCCTACTCCACTGTTGAAGCCTCGCTGCGCCTGACCGATGGACAAGAAGAATGAATCTAGATGGTCTGGCGAAGCAAGAGTCACTCCGAACCCATCTTCAGCGGGCCATCCCATTCAGGGGCCGTAATACTGGCTCCTGCACTTATGGTGGGTCCCGATGGGGTTGTAGGGGATCCACTGAATCCCGGTCCTCATCCAGATTATCTCCAGGCCGCATCTCTTACAATATCGATGGTTCGATAGCGACATGATTGTTCTGCCAGTTTGCCACTGCTCAGTGGTTAGGATTCGTCTTCGCGCGCGCTTGTCGCCATTCACGTGCACCGAGTGTAACAGGGCTTCGCGCTATATACAAGGGAGGTATTGTTTGTGTGTAGATGCAATCGTAGCGGCGGATTCAGTTCTAATGTCTCCTCAGGCCGCCTTCTTCGCCCCGGAGACGCCGTGAGCTTCCATCCCACGACCATGCTTGAGCCCAGGTCATGCTCTAGGGGAACCATGCGACTCTCGAAGTTTATCTAAGGCGAGAGACTGCTCCGCGTGAATGAACTACGTCGAGCCATACATCCCGGTTCCCGAAGACGTCATACCTAGTATGCTGACCTTGGCCTCCGTGAAGTCAGACGAGACGCTGTTCGACCTCGGCTCGGGCGACGGCAGGGTGGTGATAGCGGCGGCCAGAGACTTCCATGCCAGGGCGGTCGGGGTGGAGATCCGGAGGCGCCTCGTGACAGAGTGCCGCAGGAAGGTGAGGGAGATGGGGCTTTCTCACCAGGTCATGATAAGGTGCTCCAACTTCAAGGAGGTGAGCTTGCGCAGGGCTGACGTCCTTGCCATGTATCTCTCGGACTACACCCTCAATCTGCTGGCGCCGAAGTTCATGAAAGAGTTGAGGCCCGGCGCCAGAATCGTGAACTTCAACTATCAAATCCCGGATTGGGCGCCTGCGAGTCGGATAGAGGTCACGCCCGCGGGCTGGAAGGAACCTCATTCGATATGCCTGTACGTGATGTGAATCGGCGGCGTCGACCCCGAGCCAACGCGATCCTAACCATACCATCACATCCTCGACACTCAACCCTCGTGGGGGCCATGATCTGGACGGACGGCGTAAATACCGAGTGAACCGCCGAGCCATGTGGTGCGTCCGTTGAGCGGCGAAGCCGAGAACGAGGCGGAGGCCACGGAGCAGGAGCACGAGGTAGAAGCGGACACTGAAGTCGAATCCACAGATGAGGCTGATTCTGAAGAACTGGAGGAAGAAACGGAAGGCGAGTCAGACGAACGAGGATCCGAGAGGATTCAAGACAGGAAAGGCGAAGAGCAAAGCCAGGAGAAGGGACGGAGAGGGCGGAAGCAGCTGGCCCCCGGCAGGAAAGGGAAACCGAGTAAGAAGCCGAAGCGCAGCAGGCGTTGAGCGAAACGGATGCGCTTGTGCCTTGCAGAGAGCGACGGCTGAAGGAAGATGAGCGACTCCGCCAGGGGCTACTACGAGATACTCGGCGTATCTAAGAATGCGACCCAGGACGAGATAAAGAGTGCCTACAGGAAGTTGGCGCTGCAGTATCATCCAGATCGAAACAAGTCCCCGGACGCGGAAGGGAAATTCAAGGAGATGTCTGAGGCCTACGCGGTGCTGTCTGACCAGGAGAAGCGGAGGCAGTACGACGCCGCAGGCAGGGAGGGCGTATACCAGAAGTACGGGCAGGAGGACATCTTTCGCGGAGCCGACTTCTCAGAGATATTCAGCGACATGGGCGTGGGTTTCGGCGGCGTCGACGACCTCTTCGGGCAGCTCTTTGGCAGGGGCGGAGAGGGTCCCAGACAGGGCGCAGACCTGACTTATCGCCTTCAACTCAGGCTGGAAGATGTCGTCTCTGACTCGGCGCGGGAGATAGAGGTTCCTCGCCTCGAAATTTGCGGGGCTTGCAGGGGCAGCGGGGCGGCTTTCGGCACGTCAAGGAGAACCTGCGGTCAGTGCAACGGCTCCGGACAGGTACAGAAGGTGCAGAGCAGGGGTTTCACCAGGATCATGCGGGCAGAACCCTGTCCCAGATGCGGCGGGAGAGGTTACCTCGTCAGTTCTCCATGCAGCGAGTGCGGAGGGAGCGGCATGACAAGGAAGGTGAGGAGGATCAGGGTCGTAATCCCAGCGGGGGTGGACGACGGCCATACCCTCCGCCTTCGCGGGGAGGGTGAGGCTGGAAGGAACGGTGAACCCCCTGGCGACCTCTATGTCGTAATCAGCATACCGCCGCATAGCGTGTTCAAGAGGAAGGACAGCGACATCTACGTGGACACGAGGATCAACGCGATAGAGGCCATACTGGGAACGAAGGCGCGCGTGCCGACCCTCTACGGAGATGTCGATGTATCCATCCCATCTGGCACGCAGCCTGGATCTCTCTTCAGGATAAAGGGGAAGGGCCTCCCGCGGCTTGACTCCACTTGGAAGGGCGATGAGTTCGTCGCGGTCGGCGTCGTGGTGCCAAGGAACCCAAGTGGGAGACAGCGGGAACTTCTCAGGAAGTATGTCGAGGAAGGAGGTTAGCGGAACTTCCCGACCACCCTACTCAGCCTCTGAGGTGTCTCGCACTTCCACCTGGGAGAGGTCACTCGCCGAGCCTGCCTCTCTGGGTTCTGCCGTATCTGCCTCGCCAGCGCGATGTCCAGCTGATGTCCCCCTTCGTTCTCTTTCCTTGATTGTACTTGGTCCGAGCGGGGCCCTTTGAGCTGGTGCCTCTTTGTTCGACGATCACATAGGGAGGGTTGGAGTCAGGCACATCGCGGTGAATTGACCTGACCTGACCGAGTGTCAATCGATCCGCATCGTACTTTATTGTCGCCGTGTCATGGATGTAGTTTATGTCGATTCTGAGGACGCCGTCGAGCTTGTCAGCCGCGCGTCTGAGCTGCTCAGCTCGCCCCGAATTGTCCATCCCCTGTATCTTCAGGATGGCAGTTCCCTCCCCCTTTCTGGTTGGCATCGTAGTTCGGTACATTGTTCGCGTCGGAGCTATTGAACCCTAGGTATTTTTTGCAATGCACCCCGAGATGGAGCGGGACGCCGGACGGAAAGACCAGGCCGGCTACTCTTCACTGAAGCTCGAAGGCGACGGCGTTCTCGTCCGGGAGGAACTTCGGGGGCCTTCCCAGCGGCTCGAAAATCGCCTGCACGTAACGCTGCAGGAACAGGCTCCCTTTGGCGCCGAAGTCGTGAGTGAGGGTGACATTGACCTTGCCCCCGTGCATGACCTCGCTGTACTCGAAGAGGTTCGTATTGTCGGCGGTGCTCTTGAGATAACTCAGTGCGTTTTCGACGGTTAGCTCCCCCCACCTGGCCCTGATGTACGTCCCCGGGACGTCTTTGCCTGTGGACTTCCCGGCTTCGATTATCGCCTCGTCGGTTGCCGCCAACAGGATGTGCTTGAAGCTGGACGCTGGCACCTTTATCATGTGAAACCTCTTCATTGGCCGATCGTAGTTGGCATACGTCAGGACGAGCTGATTCAGCAGGGTGTTGACGCTCACGTTCTGCTTCTTCGCGTCTTCCTGGAGAGCGTTGAGGGCAGATTCGTCCAGCCTAAATGAAGCCGTGGCAGTCTTCGGTCTCAAGTGGTTCCGAGCGTCGCTCGAGCCCGCTGTCTTATTAGCTTGTCACTCTTTGGAGACGCGGAAGTGGAGTCTGCCTGCCGATTGCACCTGAACACAAAGAATACCTCGTCTCTATATACAGTGTAGCACCTATTACGCTTAGGAGGATTAGAGATGAGCACAGGCGAGCAAAGACAGGCGCCAGCAAAATCGGCAGGTCGAATCAGGGACTACCTCCGGCGGATCAGGGAAAGGTTACACCGCTAGAGATGTCCCGTCAGGTTGTTTAGGATATCTGAAGTGAATCATGGTGTCAGAGCCTTCGTATGTGACGACGTCGGGAGGACAGCAGGTCCTCATCTTGAGGGAGGGTAGCACTCAGAGCCGAGGGAAGAGAGCGCAGAACAACAACATTCTGGCAGCCAAGATGATCGCAGGAATGGTGAAGACGTCCCTCGGCCCCAGAGGGATGGACAAGATGTTGGTGGATTCCATGGGAGACGTCACCATAACCAATGACGGGGCGACGATGCTGAAGGACATGGACATCCAGCACCCGGCTGGGAAGATGATCATCGAGATTGCGAAGGCGGTGGACGCCGAGGTGGGCGATGGCACTACCTCCTCCGTGGTTCTTGCGGGCGCCCTGCTCGAGCGAGCTGAGGAACTGATAGAGAAGGGCGTCCATCCCATGGTCATCATCAGCGGCTACGGGAAGGCCGCAAGTCAGGCGCAAAGGATGCTGCGCGACATTTCTGTCGACGTGAAGCCCGGGGACAGGATCACCCTGACGAAGATTGCGAGGACCAGCATGGCCTCGAAGCTGGTCTCGAATGACAGCGCGGCTCTGGGAGCCCTCGTCGTCGACGCACTCCTCCAGGTCGCTGCAAGGACGCCGGCAGGGACCTTCAAAGTAGATCTCGACGATCTGAAGGTTGAGAAGAAGGTGGGGGGCTCTCTGAAGGACACGAGCCTCATTCGCGGAGTCATCCTGGACAAGGAAGTCGTACACTCGGGGATGCCGAAGAGAATAGAGAAGGTGAGGATAGCGCTGGTCAGCTCGGCTCTCGAGATAAAGAAGACAGAATTCGACGCCAAGATTACCATAAGCAAGCCTGCGCAGATGCAACAGTTCATGGACGAGGAGACGCGCATGCTGAAGAGCATGGTCGACAAGGTCTCTGAATCGGGAGCCAACGTGCTCATCTGCCAGAAGGGGATTGACGATGTGGCTCAGCACTATCTTGCGAAGGCTGGCATCCTATCGGTGAGGAGAGTGAAGGAGTCGGACATGACCAAACTGGCAAAGGCAACAGGCGCAAGGATGGTAACAGGCCTCGACGGCCTGACAGAGGCAGACACGGGCCAGGCCGGCCTGATTGAAGAAAGGAGGATCGAAGACGACAAGTGGACCTTCGTCGAGGAGTGCAAGAATCCGAAAGCCTTGACGATCTTCGTCAGAGGCGGGAGCCAGAGAGTAGTCGACGAAGCCGAAAGGTCCCTGCACGACTCCATCATGGTCGTCAAGGACGTCCTCGAGAACCCTGGGATCGTGGCCGGCGGCGGCGCGATCGAGGAGGAACTGTCCTATCGCCTGCTGAAGTGGTCGGCCACGCTGCAGGGAAGGGAGCAGCTCGCCGCTGAGAAGTTCGCCGAAGCCCTGGAGGCCATACCCATCGCGCTAGCAGTCAATGCCGGGTTCAACCCCATCGACATCCAGGTCGAGCTCAGAGAGAAACACAGCGAAGGCAAGATATGGGTCGGGGTGGACGTTCTCGGAAAGGGCACCAAAGACATGTTCGAGAAAGGCGTGATCGAACCTGTAGGAGTCAAGGAGCAGGTCATCAAGTCGGCAACCGAGTGCACATGCATGATCCTGCGGATCGACGACGTGGTCGCAAGCGGCAGAAAGGGTCCGTCGATGCCACCGGGTGGGCCGGGCGGTCCTGGCGGAATGGAAGGCATGGACTAGCTAGCCTTCGACAGCCACAACTGCACTTACACAAAGAGCGGGAATCGATTAGTTGATACGGAGGACTGCAAAAGGGAAGGGAGGACACAGCCGTTGAAGAAGAGAAAGGCAACAGTCTTCGTCGAAGTTTGGGATACAGAATCGGGCTGGACTACCAACAGCCCTGCGTTCCACTCAGCTAGGGAGGCTAGGAGATACATGAAAGAGCATGGAATTGAAGAAGGGACGCACGCGAGGGTAATGGACCATGGAAGTCTGAAGAAGAACGTAGAGGTGGAACGAGAATTCCGAAGGAATAGGAGAAAGAACGCAAAGGAGGAGCTGCACAAGTGAAACCGATTCTCGAGTCCATCTGACAGTCAGATACTGAGATGTTCCAAGCCCTTCGAAGTCATTGCCGCATGTGGTCGACAGCTCACATGAATCAGAGAGTGAACGAAGTAAGGCGGGGGGAATGGAAGGAGGAAGAGAAAGGTAGTGCATGCGATTGATTCCCACTCAGGGGGTCAATCTCCATGAAGGACCCCTTCCGGCGATTACTGCGTGAGTCCTCTGATTATCTGTGTTGACCCAGTTCGGTTTGAAGCTCACTCTTCCCTGGTTTGATAGCCATCGTCCGCGGCGCGACTGCGGGACTCGTCGGATTTCTCCGAGGGAGAGGCAATCCGATTGCACTTGCGCTTCTCTTCTCGGGCAGCTCTCTTTGATGGTGGTTCCGCAATCAGGTGTATTGGCTTGGAAGCCAGTCCTTCGACAATGACACTTCCCACTCCTTCCCCTTTCCTTCTGAGGGTGACGGTGCGTTCCTCGGTCCACGAAGTCTGAGATCCAGTCTCCTTTCTCAGCTTCTCGAGGTTAGGTTTCACCCAGACTGCCGAAATCTCTCTGGCCCATCTTCCTCCGGTACCGCTACTTGCCGAGTTCTTGGACCACATAGAATCTGTGTCAGGCCAAGTTAGGCCACCAACCTCGTCGAGGAAGGTAGATGGGCGTATGGTGAGGATGCCTCTGTCAGCGAGACGACAGAGAATTGAGAGGAATTGGGAGTGCTTTCTTCTTCTCAGATTCTTCTTGCCTATTCTTGTCTGTCGTCCTGTTCTCGAGGCGCTAAGTTCTCCTTCAATGTACCCGTAGAATTCCTTCAGGGTTGTCTCATTAGAAAACGCCTCCAGGGCCTTCCTCCAGGCAGGAAGGATTGGTACTCCTCGCATTTGGACGCCGACGGTGACCTTTAGCACCTTCTTCCCGGACTTCTTCAACTCGAGAATCTCCTCCTGAAGAAACGTGGAAACCTCCTTCGGGCTTCTTAGGACGTCGGCTGGTAGAACCTTCAACGATCAATTCTCCGTTCCCGGACTGCAGTGTGACCGGAATCTATACGTTTTGGGTGCTGACCCTCCTAATCTACCGTAAACTTCGTTCATGATTTACCAGCAGGTTAACCCTCAAACCAGACATGGGTCGTGCGCGAGTCCGACTTGCGGCACGCTTCAAGGCTAGTCAGAATCAGTTCACAATTGACTTCGTCTGAGCAGATGTCTGCGCGTCTAGCGAGTGTGAATCGCCTTTGTCCGGTCGTCGGTAGTACCTGACTTTGATCACATCAAGGACGCCCAGGTAGACCAGGGCCAGCCCTACGATGACCGTCAGGTCTTGCAAGGGCAGAGGCGTAAACGAGAACAGGTGAGCCGTGAAGGGGATATAGGGGAGCGCGAACGAGCCGACAAACGCGAGCGCGACGGCTGCGGCCAAGAGCGAAGACGGCCTCACGCCTCTCCAGAAGTAAGAGTGATTCCGTATGGAAACGATGACGATGAACTGAAGCAGGGTGAGGAAGAGGAACATGCCGGTCTGGACAGAAGGCAGTGATCGGGAGCTGACGAGCTCGAAGTACAGCAGTTCAAAGAGCGCCGTACACGAGCCAAGCACCAGCGAGATCGACATCAGCGACCGCGTGTTGTACTTCTCAGGCCTCATGGCCTCTTTGCTGTCGACCCTGTCGGAAGCGATGGTGATTAGCGGGATGTCGGTGATGAGGCTGGTCAACAGCAACTGCACGGGGAGCAGCGGCAGATTGAGCGAGAAGAGGTAGAGGACCACGAGCGCAAACAGATTGCCGAAGTTGCCCACCATGGTGTACTTCAGGTACTTGTCGATGTTGAGGAAGATGGCTCGCCCTTCTTGAATGCCGTTGACGATCACGCCCAAGTCTTGCTTCAGGAGCACGATGTCGGCGCTTTCCTTTGCCACGTCCGTCGCCGTATCAACCGCCAGAGCCACGTCCGCCAACTTGAGAGCCGGCGCATCGTTAATCCCGTCGCCCTGATAGCCGACGATGTGGTCGCGTTTGAGGGCCCCGATGATATCAAATTTCTGGGCTGGGGAGACGCGTGCGAAGACGTCGCAGTTGTTAACAACCTGCCGCAGCTCGTCAGGTGACATGTTCTCCAGCTCATCCCCGGTGCGCACCTCGCCTTCCAATCCGACCTGCCTCCCGACGTACGCCGCGACCTCCTTGCTATCGCCGCTCAAGATCTTGACGGCCACCCCCAGGGTCTTCGCCCGCTCGATGGTCTGCTTCGCGGTTGGCCTCAGCGGATCGGCGAGCGTCACGAATCCCAAGAAGGTCAGATGCTGCTCGTACTCCGGAATATCGACGGGCCCCGAGACCGGCAGTTCGCGATAGGCCAGCGCGAAGTCGCGCAGCCCTTGCTCGCCGTCGCTGGTTGCTTCCGCCAGGTAACGCGCTCTTTGTGGGTCCTGGCAATCGCTGAGCGACAGCAGTGTTTCGACCGCGCCAAGTGTGACTAGATAGCGGGTGTGCGTGCTGGTGTTTTCAATAACCATGCCGCTCCTGCGCGTCTCTGGGTCGAAGGGGAGGGCCTGCACCTGCCTGTACGCCCTGGCCTGCTCCTGTATCTCGGGCGGGATGTAGGCGAGAAAAGCCACGTCGAAAGAGTCCTGCCGCGCTGCGCCCGCTTCACTTGCGGACTTCGCCGTGGCTGCGGCGAGTTGTTGCAGGCGCAGAGGATCGTCTGCCACGATTCTCTGGATGCTCATTTTCCCCTCGGTAAGCGTTCCCGTCTTGTCGGTGCACAGCAGTGAGATGTTGCCGAAGTCTTCCAGGGAAGAGAGCCGTTTGACGACCACCTCTTTCTTGGCCAAGTGGAAAGCCCCGGTGGAGAGGACCGTCGTTGCAATCACTGGCAGCGCCTCCGGGACTGCGACGATGGCTAGGGCGACGATGAAAAGCAGGAAGGCAGGAAGGTCGCTGAGATCGCGCGTGATTAACACTTTGGCTAGGAAAGTGACGGCGAGGGTCACGAGGACCACGCGGATTAGCAAGGAGCTGAATGACTTCAGCGACTTCTCGTACTGGGTCACCTTGCGGGTGCGCGTCGAGAGAGAGGCGATCTTCCCGAGCTCGGTCGCATCGCCGATGGCGTAGACGATTGCGGTGGCCTTTCCCTTTTCGATCACGCTGCCTGTGAACAGCAGAGAAGCGTCGCCGCTCGCCGCGTCCTGGGCTGCTCCGGCCCCGACCGCCTTACTGACGGGCACGGATTCGCCGGTGAGCTGCGACTCGTTGACCTGCAGGTCCTCCGCAACGACCAGTTTACAGTCCGCGGAGACGACGTCCCCCTCCTCCAGGAAGATGATGTCGCCAGGCACGAGCTGTGCCTGGTCCAGCTCCACCGTCTTGCCGTCGCGCTTGACGGACACCTGCTTGCTGATGAAGGTGGAGAGCTTCTCGACCGCCTGTTCGGACCTGTACTCCTGCCCGAAGCCGAGCAGGGCGTTGACTAGCAGGATGACGGCAATGATGGTCCCATCCGAGAGGTCTCCGAGGGCGAAGCTGACTACGCTGGCAAGGGCCAGCAGGTAGATCAGCGAGCTCTTCAGCTGTCTTCCAAGGACCCCCAGGGCCGTATGCTTGCTCTTCGTGAGGGTGTTAAGGCCCGAGGTCTCGCGATGGCTCGCCGCTTCGCCCTGGCTCAGGCCTTCGAGCGAAGTGTGGAGTTGCTCGAGCACCTGCTGCGTCGGTAGTGCGGCAATCGCTTCTTTCTCCACACTGACACTTGTACCACAGGCTCCGAATATCAACCCACCGCCTGAGTCGACCACTTCGTCGCGAGGGACAGCTCGTCCAGAGACACAGTGGCGAACCTTGTGGCGCAATTACTCATCGCATAAGGGATGACGAGTTCGCGCCCGCGCAGTGGCGCGCCACGTGATCGTCGGGCTCAGCGCGCGCCATTCCTAAGCGTCAAGTTCTCAGGTATTTGCTGTCCTTAGAACAGTACCACCGGTCGTATGTCTTGATCCATTTTGCGCTCTCTCCGCACGAAGGGCAGATGTGATCCATCTCCATTCCACCTGGTTGCAATATGTGCTGCTCAATATATAGATACGCGGTATTCTTTGCGTTCGGTTGCAATCGAAACATGAGAGAGACAGACCCATGACGCTCGCTCAGCGCAACGCTGTCTCAGCCTTGAATCGGCGGCTCGAACAGATAAGCTCGGTCTAAAGCGCCGTAATGATGAGGTTTGATCAGGTTGTGCACTCTAGACAAACTGAGAAGACTACCGTCGGCGAGGGCAATCCGTATCCGACCCGCGGTACGCCTTTTGTCAGAAGAAATGTGTTGTGGAAGCCCATTTTGGGAAGAATCGATGACGCGACCCGCCTGGGGCAAGACGGCCATCATCAAGGAGATTCATCTGCATCTATCTCCCGTCGACTCCGCCTGACCCCGCTCGATTCTCGTTGTCGCTGCTCAACGGATGTGCCGCCCAACTTGGTTGCACATCCGATAGTTGTGTCGTCAATGAGCAATCAACCAATGCCTAAATAATTGGACCCAATAAGTCCACAGGTGAGATAGTGCGACTCTTTGGAAGGAAGCACAGGTGCCAAACGTGCGGTGCAGAATTCGACTCGGAAGACAAACTGAAAGATCATGCTAAGATGCACATACAAGCGTCCTCTCAGCCAGCAGCCGCCACTTTCAAATGCGCCACCTGTGGGGCCACTTTCAATTCGGAGGACCACCTGGACGCGCATACTAGAAAGGATCACGTCGATTTCGCTAATCTGAACCGAGACAAGACAGCTAGGGGCGGATGAAGCTAGGCGCTAAGAAGGAACGGCGGAGACAAGACAGACCCGCCGATGACTTGGGAAAAGGTCAATCTGCCTGAAGTCATACTCCAATCGTTGATCGATGTTCTCGAAGCTGGGGACCAATGGTCAGGATGAAAGGAAGCGGTTCGGCAGAGCGTACAACTCAGTCTCGCCGGTCGCAGGGGAACGAAGAGACCGCAGGCCCGAACATCGGGTGCATGCTTAGGGACCAGCGGCGTGCATGGCTTGCTTCATCGCCTCGACCTTCTCCTTCATGAGCGCTATCGCAGCCTCAAGGCGCCTGCACCCCTCCTCTTCCAAGGTGAGCACCGCCTCGAGGTCCTTGATCTTGGTTGGGGCGCTGTCCAGGTCGTGCGCGATCTGCCCGACCGGAGAGTAGTCCAGCCGGCGCGGCATCCCTGAGAAGAGCTCGCGCTGGACCTGGTTGATCTCGCTGAGCTTCCTTTCATCGGTCGCTGCCAACCAGGAGACCTCCCTGCCGGCTCGCAGACTCTCATAGAGCTGGTCCTGCAGCCTCACGTAGGACTCCCAGTACTTCAGCCACGCCTCGTTGAATGCGATGAAGATCTCCCTGAGCTTCGCGTCGTGGGCCCACTCAGACGGCTCCAATGTGGTCGAAACCTACGAGGGCTCACTAATATGGTTTAGACTTCGAGGAAAGGGCCATGCCAGTCGCCTTGAAGCATGAAGATTAAGACGACTGGCAACTTTGTCGACCGCGCAGCAAATCGGCTCGAGACCAAACTACGCTGGCGGTCTGTGCCCTACTCTCGGCATGATCCCGGCTGCTTGAACCCTCAATCCCGGACTTGATCTACCAGCAAGGCAAGGTCTTGATCCGCCGCCAGCTGCGCTTCCCTCTTAGACCATCGGTCCCTTGGCTCTTCGAGCTCTCTCGCCGTTAAGTACATCCCCATGTGAAGTCTCTGTCATGGCCATCGGCAAGACTGAGTTGTACATCCTCTACCAGATGGGCAACTCCGAGGAGTGGACATGGTACAGCCCGATCGGCGTGTTCCTGTCAGAAGAGGCGCTCAGAGCATATGCCGCGGCGAAGAATATCCCCCCTGAGCTGGAGGTCCTCGGGCCAGGAGACTCCAACATGGTCCACCTGACTGAACCTCAAGAATATGTGATTGTGAAGTCGAAGGAGGGGGAGGTCCCCGACGTGGAGTTGGAGATGCGTTAGCTCGAAGGGTTGGTAGACTGCCTCACTTCAAAGCTCTCCTCCTCATAAACTCAAGGCCGTACTTCTCCGCGATGAGCCCAAGCAGCTCACCGGGGTGGTCCTGGACGACGTGGCTCAGGAACTGCGCGGCAATCTCGCCCCTCCGGTTCGGCTCGGACTCGAAGACTCTGTCGGCGAGTTCCATGCAAGTCTCGCATTCAGGAATCATCTTGACCTTCGCCAGCTCCTTCAGGGCGGCTAGCTGCCTCTCGAAGTGCCTGTTGACCTTCTCGAGCCTCTCCTCCGCTCCCAGGGTCTTCAGCAGGTCGAGCCTCTCTTCGGTGGAGAATCCAGGCGAGTAGGCGCACAGGTCGGCCAGCTTGCCGGGCGTCTCTGCACCCCTGAAGGCTCCGATTATTTCAGGGGGAATCCCGGGAATCAGCTTCGCAAACTCGTCTATCTGGCCGAGAACGACATCCATCACCTTTGGTCTTCCTATGGGAGCATCATCGACCTCTGTCACCTTCGTGAAACTGACCCTCGTGTATTCTCCTTCCTGCAGGATTCTCTCGACGCGCACCCTCCAGAGTCCCTTCACGTTAGCGCTTACGCCTCCCCCGGCGGCAGCCGCCTTTCGAACAAGCGCAAGTGTGCCTATCGAGCCGCTGAGGCTTTTGGGATCGTGACCAGGCACGAAGACGATGAGTTGGCGCTCTCGAGCCGCTTGGAGCAAGGCTGTCGTGTTCCTCGAGTCATGGGCGGTTATCGCGACCTCTGAATGGGGGAAGATTACCACGTCCTCGGCCAACAGGGCTGGAGATTCGTACACGTCAGACGATGGCTCTTCGGCTATGGGCTCTCACCACTCAATGGGATTCTGTTCTGACAAGGGTGAACGGATGTTATTGACTCTTATCCTTACGACGCCCAAGGCGTTGCCGCCCATTCGAGCGGATGCACCCACCGAGTTGGAGCTGAGACGCCCTTGCGCCCCTTTAAGTAGTCCTCCACCAGGTTGTCTTCCATCGGACGGAATAACGGTAGGAAGCGTGAATGAATTTGAGTTTCGGACAGCGCAGAGGTTATGGCAGTCAAGGGAGTTTCGGAAGAAGTTCCGGTTCCTTCCACAAGCCGGTTGAGGTCGGAAAGGAGTACAATGTCAGTATATCCGACACCAGCAAGCGGGGAGAAGGGATTGCCAGAGTCGAAGGATTTGTGGTCTTTGTCCCTGGGACGAAGCAAGGGCAGAACGTGAGGATAAAGGTCACCCAAGTCTCGGACCGCTTTGCATCTGGACAGGTAGTACAGAGTTCAGAGACGCCAGCGACCCCTGAATCCAAGGGAGAGACGGCGAACTAGCCAGCCCTCATAGCGTTTGGTTGATTCTTTGAATCAACCACTCCTCCTTTATCATCCATCGACGCGGTTCTGAGGGGTCTGCTCACAGACTAGTCGCACTTCTGGTGGTCCGATTCCTGAAGGCCACCTTCATCCCGATGTAGCTGTTCCTCGCCGTGGTTGTGGTCGTTCCCGCGCTTTCTGCATCACTTTCAACGGAGACGATGCCTTGGGCTCAGCGCCTAGTAGTCAGGTTCGAATGCTTGCCGTGCCCTTCGAAAGCCGAGGCCGGATGGGTCCATCCTTGCGACGCAATCCTCGCATTTGTCCCCGGAGAGTCCTGTAGGGGCGCCCTGCGCATCCGCACTCAGGCAGGTCTGTGGAGGCTTGGACGTGACCTGGACGGCTTCGCCCAAGGACCTAACGTCGCCTGTATCTTCTTCTCAGCATCTCTTGGTTGGTCAGCTGCGCGCACACTGGACAGACCAGTGCGCTGGACGCCGTTTCTGCTTGAAGCCTGATGTGATGGGTTGGGCAAAGCTCGTGTTGTGTTTGACTCACGTTATCGTCCTCTTCTCGCCTCTATTAAGGAGTCCAAACCCTATTAGTGGGCCCTCTCAAGTCATGGCCGTCTTGGAGCCGAACAAAGGGGGACGTGATGCAAGACTCGATGCAATATTCGCGTCATTTGACGACGCCTGGCTGAAGTACTGGGAGTCCTACGTGAGGCTGCAGGACCAGCTCTATGAGAGTCTGCGAGCCGGCAGGGAGGTCTCCTGGTTGGCAGCGACCGATGAAAGGAAGCTCAGCGAGATCAACCAGGTCCAGCGCGAGCTCTTCTCAGGGATGCCGCGCCGGCTGGACTACTCTCCACTCGGGCAGATAACGCGAGACCTAGGCAGTGCCCAGAGCAAGATCTCCGAGCTCGAGGCTGCACTCACTCACGAGGAAGAGGGGTGCAAGAGCCTTGAGGCTGCGATAGCGCTCATGAAGGAGAAGGTCGAGGCGATGAAGCAAGCGATGCGGACGGCAAGCCATTGAACGAACCATGGACATCGATTAGCACTTTAGGAAGAAACAGGTTGCGCCTGGCCAACATATGACAGCCAGGGCCGCACTCCGACGCATGACCGCCTCCTCTTCATCTATAAGACGCACAGCCCGGGGTCATGCTGGAACACCTTCTTGATCTCGGTCGTCGTCAGGCTCTTCCTGCTGTTCCTCGTCTCATTCATCTCGAACGCGACCGCCTTCTTCGGGGCGTCGTACACGCTCATCGCGACCGCCGAGATTTCGGCCACGGGAATCAGTCTGCTGAGCTTTTCTCTAGTCGTGTTCGTGACTGCCCTTGGGGCGACCTGCGGCAAGATCGTGATCTACATGACCGCCCTCGGACTGCAAGGGAGCCTCCGGAAGAACAGGAACGTCAAGCTCATGGGGACCTGGCTGGGCCAAGGGGGCTTCTATCTGGGACTCTTCATCGCCGCGCTGCTCCCTGTCCTCCCGTTCGACGACTACGTCTACATCGGGGCGGGCGCGAATAGGGGCAGGCTGGCCCCGATGCTGGGGGTCACCTTCATCGCGAAGCTCTTCAAGAGCGCGTTCGAAATCCTTCTCGAGCTCTCCGGGCTTCTGGAGATATCCAAGCTCACCTACCACGTCTTCGGCCTCTCCAGGCTCCAGCTCTCGCTGGTCTTCTCGGTCCTGCTGGTCGTGATCGGCGTCGTGACCTACAAGGTCGACTGGGAGCCGATAGCGAAGAGGGTCGAGAAGCTCTTCCGGCGTGAGCCAGGGGCCGGCGGGACGCCATCGAACCAGGGGACCTGAGCCGGTGAAGCAAGGATATATGGCGACGCGAGTCGCTCAAGGCTACAGTGCCTGAAGTCATTGACGCGCACGTGCACCTTTCCGGGCAGAGAGATGACGGCCTCAGGGCCTACGCGGAAGGCAACAGCCTGAGCTACAGCCTGGAGGAGCTCCTCAGGCTCATGGGAGAACTGGGCGTCGCCACCGGGCTGCTGCTGAGCTCCATCGACCTGAAGGGGGTTCCCTTCCCTAATGACGACGTCATGCAGCTCTGCGCCGAGAGCCGAGGGAAGCTCTTGCCTGCCCTCACGGTCGCACCCAACGAACAAACGGTCACCGATGCGGTCGGGCTCGCCAAGAAGGACCATTCCGTCAGGGCGTTCAAGATCATGCTAGGCTACGGAAGGACCAGGGCTGACGACCCGGTCTTCGAGCCTCTGTACGACCATGCCGAGTCGTCGGGCACCCCTGTGATGTTCCACACGGGCGACACGGCCGAGAGCAAGGGGAGCCTGATGGACGCCCACCCGCTGAACCTCGACGCCGTAGCCAACAGGCACGCCGCTATGAGGGTGGTCGCCTGCCACTTCGGCAACCCCTGGATTGAGGACGTCGCCGAGCTCGTCTACAAACACCCCAACGTCTACGCTGACGTCTCCGGGATGGCCGCGGGCGGTGGGAGGTACGCAGAGCTGTACGCGGACTCGCTCGCCGAGAGGCTCAGCAGGGCCATCTACTATGCGGGCAGCGCCGACAAGGTAATCTTCGGGAGCGACTACCCTGTCACGCATCCCGCCAAGGCAATCGCCCTCGTGGAGAAGCTGGAAATCGACTCGAAGGATCGGAAGAAGATCCTCGCAGGTAATGCGAAGAAGGTCTACCGGCTCTGACAGCCCAAGAGGACGGCATGCAAATCGCAGACGTGCCTCTCGACCAAAGGGCACGGCTCGAGACCCTGCTGGAGGAGAGCTTCGAGGGATGGTACCTTAGCCACTCCAGGAAGACCCTGCAGACCATCGAGACCGTGAGGTCTGCGACCATAGGCGGGCGCCTCGTCGGCTTGGTCATGCTGAAGACCTTCGAAGGGGCCATCGGCTACGTCTACTACATCGCCGTCGCCGCGGACCAGAGGAGGAAGAAGGTCGGGACCAGGCTCCTCGACCACTCTCTCGGGTACTTCGAGAAGCTCGGGATGCGCGAGGCCTATGCCAGCATAGAGAAGGACAACGTCGAGTCCGAGGGGCTCTTCCGCTCACGTGGCTTCGCGAGAATCAGCTACAGGGATGTGGCAGGGAAGTACGGGCACATCAAGGCGCTTGACCTCTACAGGAAGATGCTCGTCGTCCCCGGGGAGACGCTCCTGTGCCGCCAACTCTCCGAGATGAGCGAATCCGCGGCCTGATGGGAGAAACCTGAACGAGGCGCAGGCTCATATCCGGGCGGCGCGTGGAGCGCGGCGCATGTCGCTCGTCTGGGGCAAGACCAGCGTCAGAGTCGTCCAAGGCGACATAACTGAGCAGGATGTCGACGCGATCGTGAATGCGGCCAACTCCACCCTGATGGGAGGTGGCGGCGTCGACGGCGCCATCCATAGGAAGGGCGGGTCTGCGATACTGGAGGAGTGCAGGCTCATCCGACAGCGCCGGTGGCCTGACGGACTTCCGCCGGGGAAGGCCGTCATCACGACAGGCGGTCGTCTGAAAGCCAAGCATGTCATCCACACGGTCGGGCCGATCTGGAGAGGAGGCGCAGGGGGCGAGCGCGAGGTCCTCTCCTCGTGTTACAGGAACTCGCTGGAGATGGCCAGAGAGAAGAGACTGGCAAGCGTGGCTTTCCCTTCGATAAGCACCGGGGCCTACGGGTACCCGATCGAGGAAGCTAGCAGGACTGCGCTGGGCGCAGTGAGGGATGACGTGGAGAAGCACGGCGCCCCCGCCGAGGTGGTGTTCGTCCTGTTCAGCGAGGGAGACCTCGAGACCTACCTGCGGGCTCTGGCGGGCCTGCGGGGTTAGTTTATACAGGCGAACGCGAGCGCAGGACCGGCACCAATTGGAGACCAAGCTCTTCGGCGCGGCAGGGAAGCAGACAACACCGCTCGGGATGGGGACCTACTACGACTTCCCCTGGATAATCAAGGCGCGCATGGGCGTCTTCGGCGGGGAGGAGGCGAAGCTGGGGGCGCTCAAGGCGGGGCTCGAGGGAGGCATCCGCATGATCGACACGGCAGAGATCTACAACTCGGAGCCTATCGTCGCCAAGGCCATCGCCGGGCTCCCGCGGGAGGACCTCTTCATAGCGACCAAGGTGATGTTCCTGCACCTGAGGCGCAAGGCCCTCGCGAAGTCCCTGGAGAGGAGCCTTCGGAAACTGAACCTGAGCTACGTGGACCTCTACCAGGTCCACCAGCCGAGCCCCTTCGTGCCCATCAAGGAGACGATGGCGGCGATGGAGGAGATGGTCGACAAGGGCCTCGTGAGGCACATCGGCGTTTCCAACTTCTCTCTGAAGCAGACGGTCGAAGCCAACGCCGCCCTGAAGAAGTACCGCCTCGCGTCCACGCAGATGCCATACCACCTCGCCGACAGGAGGATGGAGAAGGAGATCCTCCCCTACTGTAGGAAGGAGGGCATGGCACTGCTGGCCTACTACCCGCTGGGCCACGGGAAGCTCGCTTCGAGCGAGGCCCTGGCGAAGGTCGGCCAGAAGTACGGCAAGACGTCGTCTCAGGTGGCGCTCAACTGGCTGCTGACCCAGGACAACGTGTTCCCAATCCCGAGGGCGTCCGGGGCCGCCCATGTCAGGGAGAACGTGGGTGCGGTGGGCTGGAAACTCTCGGATGAGGACAGGGCCGAGTTAGACAGGGCCGAGTTAGACAGGGCCTACCCGGCTCCAGCGTGAGCCTCTGAGCGCAGGGGCAGCCCATTGCTTTCCTCGGGCAGACGGAGCTGCCGTCGTATTCCGGTTAAGAAGAAAGGGGTTGGGAGGTGCCGGCGGGTCAGCTGGGCGGCAGGATGACTCTGTCAATCACGTGGATGACGCCGTTGGTCGCCTGGATGTCGGCTTTGATGACCTTGGCGTCGTTCACGGGGACGCTCTTGCTCAGGATCCACTTGCTGCCTCAGGGTTACCTTCTGCCCCTGTTGGTCTGGAGTCTCGGAGGAATGGCCGTCGTCGGCTGGCGAGGGTGTTCGGATAGTTGGAGCTGAGAGCCAAATGTTGAATAGCCTCCTGCAGGAGATGAGGCCATGATTTCGGTCGAGAACCACATCCCGGTGAAGAAGGAATTCAGCGAGGTCTTCGAGGCGCGGTTCAAGGCAGGGACCCGCCATGTGCAGGACTCGCCAGGCTTCATCCGGAACGAGGTGCTGAGGCCCGTGAAGGGGGACCATTACATCGTGAGGACGTACTGGGACTCGATGGAGAGCTTCGAGAATTGGACCAAGAGCGATGCCTTCAAGCGGGCCCACGCGAACACCCCCTCCGAGGAGACACTCGCGGGCAAGAGCTTCCTCACGATTCATGAGGTATTCGCGCAGACAGCCAAGTAGCCGAAGGAGGGCCCTGACAGCCCGCGCCGGTGCATCGACGATGGCCCGTCCGGCCTACCTGGACCTAGGAAGTCTGGCAAAGATTGTGATCGAATGCCGAAGGTGCCCCAGGCTCGTCGAGTTCCGCGAGGGCGTGCCGGTCCGCTCCGCGTTCCGCGGGGAGAAGTATTGGCGGAGGCCGGTCCCTGGGTTCGGAGACCCAAGCGCGCGCATCGTGGTGGTCGGGCTGGCTCCAGCAGCGCATGGAGGCAACAGGACGGGACGCGTGTTCACCGGTGACGCCTCAGCTAGGTTCCTGATGCGGTCGCTCTACGACGCCGGCCTCGCGAGCATCCCGACGTCGCTCTCGAGGGAGGACGGGCTGAAGCTGACGGGCTGCTACATCACGGCCGCGGTGAAATGCGTGCCTCCGGGAGACAGGCCGACCGCCGAGGAGTTCAGTAACTGCTCGGGGTACCTCCATGCGGAGTTGGACCTCCTCTCCCGGGCGCAGGCCATCGTCGCGCTCGGTCACATGGCATTCGGGGCCGTGGGGGGATGGGCTGCCTCCAAGGGAGCCAGTCTGCCGAAGTCGAGGTTCAAGCACGGGCGGAAGTACATGCTCGGGGGCCTGCCAGCGGTCTACGCCTGCTACCACCCTAGCCCGGGAAACACGAACACCGGCAAGCTGACAAGGCGGATGATGACAGGCCTCTTCCGAAGAGTAATGAAGGATGTTGGCTTGGACGCAGGGAACACGGTTCCGTGATAAAGACAAGCAAGACCGTCTACGATGAGAGAGAGGAGTCGGACGGCAAGCGCATCCTGGTCATGAAGCTGTGGCCCAGGGGCATTTCGAATGGCAGGGTGGACGCGTGGATGAAGGAGCTCGGGACTGACAGGGAGCTCATCAGGAAATGGAAGTCGGACGAGATTGGATGGGCCGAGCTCTCGAAAGGATACTACGCCGGGCTCAAGGGGAAGGAGGGAATTCTGAAGGGTCTCGCCGCCGAGTCGAAGCGAGGCACGGTCACGCTGCTCTGCGGGTGCAAGGACGAGGCGCACTGCCACAGGCTGCTTCTGAAACGTGCCATCGAGAGATACCTGTGACTGGCCGTCAGGTCGACAGCTTGGCGCCGCACTTCGGGCAGAAGAGCGACGAAGGCGAGTGCTCGGCGCCGCAGTTGGGGCAGAACTTCGAGCCCAACGTGAACGGGGACGGCGCCGGCGGTGGCGGCGGGGCAAGCCTCGCCGCGTTCGAATAGTAAAACACTGTGAGCCCTATCGGGAGAATCGGGGCGTAAAGCGCCGAGATGATGGCGGACACAATGGCTCTTGCGCCGCCGAAGGGGAGGGCTATCAGGCCTCCCACGGCGTCGGCTACGAGTATCACGAGCCCGAGCACTAAGAAGAGGACGAAGGTCTTCAGCCATCTCTCAGACACTAGTGCGTAGCTTCGGGACAGGCTGTCGATGACTCCTCTGCCCTCGATGAGCAGGGCCGGCACGGCGAGGGAAAGAGCGATTGCCAGAATGAGGGCCGCGAGGAGAATCAGCACGATGCCGACGAGTACCCCAAGGATTCCTGCCAGTAGCCCCAGCACTAGCGTGAGAATCACCAACGCCACCAGTGCCGCGGCCACGACGAGCCCGATGATGATCTCCAGGATCAGAATGTAGGGGAGCTTCGAGATCGCGAACCGCACACCAGTCTCCACGTCGACCTGTCCTGACCGGATGTCTTCGGACGCCAGCTTGATTGCCGCAATTGTTGAGATGGCGCCGAGGACGATGGAGGCGATTAGATACAGGACGAAGAGGGGCAGGTTCGAATACGTGGTCAGGGAGGTCGTGCCGCCCCCGCCGAGACCAGACAGCGGAACCGTGGACGTTACGGATGCCAGAGCCGACAGTGTCCCAACGATGACTTCGACCACGAGGAAGATCACGAAGAACTTGGCGAAATCCCTCCTGAGTATGTCGAAGGTCCGTGAAATCACATCGCCGATGCTGAGCTCGCCCGAAATCTGGCCGTTTCCGGCCATCCCGCCCGTTACTTTGACGGCGTCTTACATATCCGTTTGGGATTCAGCACAGTTCGGGCTCCGCGAGGCGCTCTGTTGCATCGAAGGTCCCTCACCGGTCACGCCCGGCTCATCCGTTGCAACAGAATCTGGCTCAACGCACTTGCGAAAATCGCGTCTGCCATGGCCTCGTAGCCGGCGGGGCTCAGATGGAGACCGTCGTTGGAGTACTCCCCCCTCAATCTCCCATCCGCGTCGGCCGTCGCCGAGAAGAGGTCCACGCATGCGATGGCACGGTCGGCGCTGATGCGTTTGATCGCCGCGTTGAGTCGAAGCCTTGGCTCGATGCCGCCGTCGAAGCCTAGGACCGACGGGACGGTGCACGCCACTGGGCGAATGCCCTGGGCCAGCGCCTGGTCGTACATTGCCGTGAGGTTCTCTGCTATGGCCCCAGGCTCCATCTCCCAGCCGAGGTCGTTCGAGCCTCCGAGAACGACTACGACGTCGGGTCCCAGCCAGACGACGTCCCGGTCGAACCGGCGAGCCATCTCTTCCGTCAGCTCGCCGACGACGCCCCTGTTGAGGACCTCGACGCGCAAGTCGGACTTCTCGCTGCGGAGCAGCGCCTCAGCCTTCCTCGTCAGGAATCTGGTGTACGGGACGGGCGACGGCCACTCGTCATCCTGCGTGGGAGAGATGTAGCCTGTCGTGAGGCTGTCCCCGAAGGCCACGACCACGAGCTTCTCCGTGATTCGATTCCCCTGCTGGCGGCGGAGGAGAGTGTCTAGATAAGAAGGCTGAGCGCCGCCTCCGAGGCACTGCCAGCCTGGAGCCATGTGTGCTCGGAAGAAAGGATAAGGGAGCCGCCCTGGCGCGGACGCGAACGTGAGCGGCCGGGTGACGCGGCTGCGGCGGTTCTTCTACCTGCCGAGGGGCGCATGGATACTGACGTCGACGTCGGCTCTTTGGTCGGTGGGGTCTTCGATGGCCAACCCGTACCAGACCCTGTACTTCACGGCCCTCGGGGCGTCACCCTTCGCAGTGGGGCTGCTCGTCGCCTACGGGACTGGGGTCACGGTCGTCGCGCTGCTGCTGGGGGGATACGCCGCGGACGTCTGGGGGAGGAGGAGGGTCGTGATCACATTCGGCTGGGTGTCTGTGGTCAGCGCGTTCGTGTTCTGCGTCGTCAGCACGCCGGTGCTGGTGATAGTGCCGCTCAGCTTGGCCTCGGTGGCCAGCTTCTACAGCCCAGCCTTCAACTCCATCATGATGGACACCATAGACCCCTCCGACAGGATAAGGGGCTTCGCCGTGTTCAGCGCAATCAACACAGTCCCGTCGGTCTTCGCGCCCTCCATCGGAGGGTTCCTTATTGGCATGTTCGGCGCCACCCCCGGGTTGAGGCTCTGCTACCTCGGGAGCGGGCTCTTTGGCATCGTGGGGATGACGGTGAGGACTCTCAAACTTGAGGAGACCTACGCGGGGGAGGCGGTGGCGTCCAAGTCCTTCTTCTCGTACATCCGGGACCCCTTCGTCGAAGGCATAGCGGCCATCAGGAAGTCAGGCTCCGTGGTGAAGAAGCTCCTCGTCTACGTCACATTGGCCGGCATTGGGACGGGCCTCACCTCGCCCTACGTCTCCATATACGTCGTGGACTACCTGAAGATCAACGCGCTGAGCTACAGCCTGGTGGTGGACCTCGCGGGCGCCACGACCGTGTGCCTCCTCCTCGCCGTGATCTTCCTAATCCAGCGGCTGGGGTCGAAGCGCAGCATCCTGCTGTCGTCCGTGGCGGCGCCCGTAAGCAACGTCATGTTCGTGCAGGCGAAGACCATGGACGAGCTCTTCGAGTGGGGAGTGACGGGGGCGGTGTCGACCGCCTTACAGTCGACTTCGCTTTCCACCATGCAGGCCGAGGCCATCGAACAGCGGAACAGGGGGAAGACCTTGGCGATGTTCAGCATCCTCCCGACGCTCGTCTCCCTGCCGTCCCAGGTGCTGGCCGGGTTCCTGTACACCGCGGCGTCCCCTGTGGTCCCGTTCGTCGTGGCCACAGTCCCCTTCGCGCTGGCGGCCATCGTCCTCTACACGATCAAATGAAGGCGCGACCCGGTCAGGTCACATTCGGAAAGGTCTGTGGAGTGTCATCTGGAAGGCGCTGAGGATTTATAACCCTAACCAGTAAGGTCGCCACATGGATTCAGTAGTTCACTTCGAAATTCCCGCGAAGGACATGAAGAGGGCGTCGGCCTTCTATGAGAAGGCGTTTGGCTGGAAGCTCAACCAGTTCCCGGGTGTCCAGTACTGGATGGTCGGCACGACCGAGTCTGACAAGGACGGAATGCCAACCAAGCCCGGCGCCATCAATGGAGGGATGGGGAAGAAGGGCGAGATGGCCCCAGACGCAGTCACAGTCACCATAGCGGTGGCAGACATCGACGCAACCCTGGCTCAGGTAGCAAAGCTGGGAGGCAAGGCCCACGGGAAGAAGAACCCGGTCGGCGACATGGGATGGGCCGCCTACTTCAAGGATACTGAGGGCAACGTCATCGGCCTCTGGCAGAACAAGTCGATGTAGAATCCCCGCCTAAACGTCGGCGCCCGCCGGCCACCCAGCGCGGCCCGGCATCATTTCTTCTTGCTGTCAGAGAGGATTCTCTTCATCCACCTGAGCATTGTCTCGTGGTGGGAGATGGCGAGTTCCACGTTCACTCCTGACCCGGCGTGGCCCGTGTCGAACCACACCACTTCGACGTCCTTCCCGAGCAACTTCGCCTTTGCCTCGTACAGCTCGACCTGGCGGGGCGGGTCCCTCACGTCGTTCTTCCCCTGGATTATGAGCAGAGGAGCTTCGAGCAGCTCGACGTAGTTGATGGGCGACGCCTTCCGGTACTCCTCGGGCTTCTCCGACGGTGTTCCTCCGTGAAGCGCGACGTCGTACCCCCTCATAGCCTCGGGTTCGTCCTCGTACTCGGACACCCAGTCGGCCACGACCACCCCTCCCATCCCGCCAGCCCAGAGCTCGGGTCGAACGCCCATCGCCTGGAGGGTCAGATAGCCCCCGTAGGACCAGCCCGTGAGGAAGATCTGGTCGGGCCGGGCTATCCCGTTCTGGACCAACCACTGGCGCGCGGCGACCATGTCCTCCACCTCCCAGTGGCCGACGTCGCCGTTGATCTTCTTCTCGAACTCCTTACCGAAAGTGGTCGAGCCCCTGAAGTTGACCGTGGCGAAGGCGAAGCCGTGGTCGAGCCATATCTGGCTCCGCGGGGAGAAGACGTTGAACTGCGCCGCCGTGGGCCCGCCGTGGGTGTCGAAGATCAGCGGGAAGGGACCGCGCCCCTCGGGGGTGGCGAGCCATCCCTGGACCTCCTCTCCGTCAGACGACTGGAAGGAGAAGCTGCGCCAGGGCCTTGATTGCGGGACGCCCTCCGGCGACAGGTACCTCTTCGGGCCGGACGAGGGACTGCGCAGGTCAACGGACAGGAGCTGAGTGGGGTTTGCGGAGTCCTGCCAGGAGAGAAGGACCGAATCCCTGGTCTGGTAGCAGGCCGTGGTGACTGTTCCGTCGGGGTGTGCAACCCTCGAGGGGGTCGAAGTGCCGACGTCGCAGGTCCACAGTCTGGTGGTGGCCCTGTGAGTCTGGCACAGGAGGACGCTCCGTGCGTCAGGCGACCAGCCCATGCCGACGACGTCCCCTTCGATCGCGGGGATGTCCAGGTCGGTCCGCTTGCCGCTGAGTGGGTCCCAAATCAGCGGCCGCGTCGCACCGCTCCTGTTGCTCATGGCGAGTACCCTCTGGTCCCCCGGCAAGGGAGAGAACTCAGCGGGCTCGACCCTGCTGGAGTCGTCGGCAAGCTCGCCCAGCTTCCTCCCCGTGGAGGAGTCGAAGGCTGTCATGGTGAAGTCCAAGCCGCCGTACCGCTCGGCCGACACGACGAGGCAGACCCTGCCGTCGTGGGAGAAGTAGGGCCCTGACGCGGTCTTGCTGCTCCGGTTAATCATCCGCGGCTTCTGGGGGACGCCCCCGGAGATGTCCACGACATAGGAGTCGAAACCGTCGGCGCCGGGGACCGTTATCCCCATGTGGGCGCTCCTTCCGTCGACCGAAGGGCTCACCAGTGTGTAGTCCGCCATGCCTGGAGTCATGTCCTGCGGGGGGCCTCCACCGAACGGGACCCTGACTATGTGTCCAGTCTCGTTCCCCTCCTTGTCGTCAAGGTAGTAGATGTGGCCGCCGTCGGGCGAAATCGAGCCGTAAACTGTGCCCGAGGGTCTCTTGGTCGCCTGCCTCAGCGAGCCCGAGGTGACATCGTGAGCGTAGAGCTCGTAGACGCCGGACTGGTTGCTCGCTACCAGCACGTGGTCTGGATTGCCTGAGGCGACCTGGACCAGGATCCGAGGCAGGCGGAACCTCCGCTTCCAAGTGGCGTCGGCGCCGAGGAGAGGCTCGAACATGCGCGAGACGGGCGCGGCCCGCTAATTCACCCTTTCCGTGGAACGGCCCGGAGGCATAAGCTGCTTTGCCATGGGACCGCGATCGCATAGCAGCGAACCCGATGGCCGCGGCATCCCGAAGGTCAGAACGGTTAGATAGAGCGGAGGCCCCGAAGCGCCAGGTATGGAGCCGTTCTGGGAGGGCCTGTGGCGCCGCGAGGAGGAGTTCATGCATACCGCGAGGCCAGACCTCCGCCACGGGGCCAGCTTCGTGGGCGTGGCTACCCTCGCGGGGCAGTTCTACTGCGAGTACAAGGTCGAGAACGAGTTCGCCCTGGGAGAGGTCCCCACCGAGGCCAAGGAGAAGGGGACCGAGCTGCACGACGAGCTCATCCCGGGAGAGGAGGTCAGCGCGAAGGAGTTCGTCAGCCTCGTGAGCAAGAAGGCGCCGAGCTACGCGGTCCTGAGGGTCTGGGGGAACGTCGGAGGCCTCCGCGTCGTAGGGATGCCGGACCACATCGTGTGGTCGAAGGGGAGGCCGCTGTGGCTGGTGGAGCTGAAGACGACCAGGGGGGACCCCGCGCCCCTTTGGGAGGACCAGATGGTGCAGGCGAGAGTCTACGGCCTCCTGCTCGAGAAGATGGGCTTCGACTGCTCGGCTCTGCGGCTCGCAGTGGTGAGGGTGAGGGCCGACGGGCTCTCCGAGGAGGAGAAGAGACAGTGGGCGCTCAAGGTGTCGGGCGCGCTCATGAGCGGGAAGACGAGCGAGCTCGAGGCGGAGTACGGCGGCTCCATGAAGGTGCACGTGCTCTCCCACGACAGGGCAGCCGCCGAGGCGAGCGTGGCCGCAAAGCGTGACTATTGGACCGGCGAGCGGGAGCCCACGCCGAGTATGAGCTCAGGCAAGTGCAGGGCCTGCGAGTACAGACGCGAATGCCCCAAGTCGCTGGCCAGGCTGGACGAACGCAGTGTCTGAGTGTGGTCGCAGGCTGGCCCTTTAGGGTACCTGCTCCGTGGGCTTGTGCCTCCCCTCGGTCTTGGAGCCCCTGAGGGCCGAGGCCGCAGCGCCGATGATAGAGAGTACTGCCCCAAAGTAGAAGGCGATCTGAAGTGAGGACATGAACGCGCCAGAGATGGCGGTTGGGAAGAACGTCAGGTTGGTAAGGGTGGCATATACAGCGGAGGTTGACGGGATTGTGACTTGGAGGTACTGTGGAAGGTTACTGATAAGCGTCCCGATGGGGTTGTAGCCCAGGAACGCGGCGAAGAGCGCCCCAGTCGGCGGGAGGCTGGAGAAGGCCTGTGACAGCTGAGGCGCGCCCGCGGAGGCGGCGGCGCTGCCGAGGGCTCCCGGGAGGCTGCCTGAAAGGGCCGAGAGCACGAGGGAGAAGAAGACGGCGGTGCTCGCCGTGGTGCCCACGTTCTGGAGCGTCGCGCGCATGCCAGACGCCGCGCCCCTGTGTTCCGGAGGGACGGAGTTCATTATGGCCACGGTGTTCGGGGAGGCGAACAGCCCGCCGCCGAGTCCCATCAGGAGGAGCACCAGGGCGAACTCCCAGAACACGAAGTTGTACGGGAGGGCAGAGAGCATGAGGAACGAGATGGCGGTGACCACCATCCCAGCCGTCGCGAGGCCCCGAGCCCCGTGCCTGTCCGAGAGCCTTCCGCTTATGGGGCCCATGATCACGAAGCCGACGAGCATGGGCGTGATGTAGACCCCTGACCAGAACGGGGTCGAGGAGTACGCGTAACCGTGAAGCGGGAGCCAGATGCCTTGGAGCAGGATGATCAGCATGATCTGGACCCCTCCCCTCCCCATCGCACCCAGGAACCCGGCGAAGTTCCCTGCGCTGAAGGCCCTCACCTTGAAGAGGTCCATCTCGAACATGGGATACTTCACGTGGTTCTCGACGAAGGGGAAGGCAACGAGCAGCGCCGCCCCCAGCACGAGCGAGGTGATGACCCAGGGGCTCCCCCAGCCCATAGTCGCGGTGCCGTAGGGGCTGAGGCCATAGGTAACGCCCACAAGCAGCAGGGTGAGTCCTCCGGCGAACGCCACGTTCCCCCAGAGATCGAGCCCTTGGTGCCTGTTGAGGGTCCCCACCTCCTTCAACCTGAGATATGACCAGATCGTCCCGACGATTCCGACGGGCACGCTGACAAGGAAGATCAGGCGCCAGTCGTAGTACGCCAGGATGCCCCCCATGACGAGCCCGACGAGGGAGCCGGCAAGGATGGAGACCATGTTAATCCCCAGCGCCTGGCCGCGCTCGTTCTCCGGGAAGGCGTCTGTGATGATGGCCGCACTGTTGGCGAACAGGAAGGCGGCACCCACGCCCTGAATCATCCTGAATATGATGAGCTCCAGCGCCCCGGCGTCGCCGGTGTTTGGGGTAAGGAACGCCAGTAACGTCCCGGCCGTGAATATCGCGAAGCCGAGATTGTAGAACCTGACCCTCCCGAACATGTCCGATATCCTGCCGAAGGTCACTAGGAGGGTGGAGGTGCAGATGCTGTAGCCGAAGAGCAGCCACAGCAGGTACTGGAAGGAGCCGAGAGGAGCGAGCTTGATGCCGTTGAAGATGGCCGGAAGGGAGATCAGGACGATGGTGCCGTCGAGCGAAGCCATGAGGCTCCCGATGGTCGTGTTCGAGAGCGCGACCCACTTGTAGTCCAAGGTACCCTTGAGATGGGCCGGCCCCCTCAGCCCACTTAAGAAACTAGCCCCGAATTGGGGATGGCCCCGGTCGAAGACCTCTGCCGCTCCCCTGTTGGGTACTAGCGGTCGCCTGCTGCGCGCGATGGGGGGATGCCGGAGGAAGAGAGGACCCTCTCCTCGACCCATGCCAGCACCTCTGCGAGTTCCCTTCGCTGGGCAGCAGGCAGCTCCCTCTCGCGCTGCTTCATGCGTCCCGACTGGATCACGCCCCTCCGCAGCAGCACCTCCTTCCTGACTGCGAGGCCCAGCTCGCTGCAGTAATGCACGAGGGGGAGCGTGTCCAAGTAGATGCCCAGGGCCCTCCTCCGGTCGCCCGCGAAGAACGAGCGGCACATGTTCACGAGGTACTCGGGCGTCGGAGAGGCCGTCATCACCCCCACGGCCCCGTGGACGAGATCCCAATACGAGTCCCGCCCGTAGAATGCGCTGAAGATCTTCATCCTGCCGTTGGTCTCGTCGCGCACGCGTTCCACCTTCAGCGGCGTAGGCGGGTCCTCGAGCTTGAGATATCGCGCCGTCGAAACCTCCCGGCTCAGCCTTGCGATCAGCGGAGTCGACATCTTCGGCCGGTCAGATTGTGGGAAGTCCTGGACGACCATAGGTATCCGTATCCTGTCAGCCACAGCAGAGAAGTAGCCGAAGATTGCATCGTCGTCGGGGGCGCCTGCCTTCTTGAAGCGTCTCGGAGCCGGGACCATCACAGCCGACGCCCCGGCGTCCTGAGCGGCGATGCCCGACTCGACGGCCTCGCGCACTGTCTCGCCACCGGTGCCCACGACGACGGGAAGCCTGCCTCTCACCCACCCGAAGGTCAACGAGAGAATCCGGCGTTTCTCCTCCTCCGAAAGCTGGTCCCGCTCGGCGGACTCTCCTAGGACCGTCAGGCCGCTTACTCCGGCCGCGTGACAATAGTCCAAGAGTCTCAGGTAGCTGCCTTCGTCAAGGCACCTCCGTTCGTCGAGCGGCGTCACGGTCACGACGAACGCCCCTCCGAGCGCCTTGGACATGCCCGGCCGGGGAGCGGGTTTGGTATTTAGCCCTCTGTCGCACGAGGGGACGGTGCCTCATCCTAACTCCAGAAGACCAATAGGGCAGCCGCGCGACACGGCCGGATCGTGAACGGGGGCGGCGCCGCGAGGATGGAGGGAGCCTAGTTGGCCAAGCACTTCGACATCGTGGTCGTCGGTGCCGGAATACTTGGCGCGGCGGCTGCGTTCCATCTCCAGAAGAACAGCCCCCGCCGCAGGATTCTGCTCGTAGACCGATTCCCATCCCCTGGCCAGGGGAACACCGGGAGGAGCAACGCCATGTTCAGGAACACGTTCACGTCGTTAGACAACCAGGTCCTCTCAGACAGCACAATCGAGTACTATCTTCACCTGCAGGAGGCGATGGGCGCCGACATCGGGCTGCAGAGGATTGGCTACCTCTGGCTGATGAGCGGAAGGCAGCTGTCGGCGAGCGAGAAGGCTCTGGAAGGGATGGCCCGGCAGGGAATCGAGGTACAGAGGCTCTCGAAGGAGGATCTCAGGGCGAAGATCCCCGGGATGGCCGCGAGCCTTGCAGGCGACGGGCAGGCGAAGCTAATGGCCCTTCCTGAAGTGGAGGGCGGGGCCTTCGGCCCCAAGTGCGGCAGGCTGGACCCCGACAAGCTTGTGCGGCATTACGTAGGGGGATTCCTTGGGATGGGCGGACGGGTGGCCTTCAACACGAGCGCCGAGAAGCTCCTCCTGGGGCCCGACAAGAGGCTCGGCATCGAGGGCGAGCCGTTCGCCTGGCAGGACTACAGGGTAGAGGGCATCCATGCCGCCGGCGCCCTCAACGGGGAGGTGGCAACGGACACAGTGGTGCTCGCCTGCGGCGCCTGGGGGAACGAGCTCATGGGGCCTGCCGGCCTTGACGGGCATGTTAGTGCGAAGAAGAGGCAGCTCTTCAGCGTCTCGGCGAAAGGGTCCAAGGCGCTTGAAGAACTCATGCACGCCAAGGGGTTCAATCCCCTCGGCGTGCTACCGATGACCATACTGCCGAAGGGAGGGGTTCACTTCAAGCCTGTGGCAGAGGAGGGCGACTTCTGGATGGGAAGTGAGGATGAAGCGAACAGGCCATTCATCCATGTTCCCGACCGTGACCTCGGCGCCTATCTCGGTGAACCCGAGTTCTATGAGCGGAGCGTGAACCCGGTCGTCTCGACCTACTTCCCGGCGTTTCGGAACGCGAGGGCTAAGGCGATGTGGGCAGGTCTCTACTCCTACAACACCGTGGACTACATTCCTTTCGTGTTCAGGCAGGCGGGCGTCATAACGGTTGGAGGAGACAGCGGAAGCGGGATCATGAAGGGGGACGCGCTGGGCCGCATCGTCGACGCCGTGTACAGGGGGGAGGAAGAAGCCCTTCTGTATGGAGGGGAGCGCTACAGGACGTCGAAGCTTGGATTCGAGAGCCGGGATGTGGAGAGAGAGGAATGGGTGATCTGACGGGCGTGGAGGAAAGACCGGACCCGCCTCAAGATGGACGGTCGCATTTGCCACATGACAAGGTCAAATCTCTGACGCCCCTTGGCAGGCTGACATCGTGGGGCCGTCGGTTCCGGCTCGGCCCGTGAGTCGTCCTAGGACTTCTGGGCAACCGCGAACCATAGCCCGCCTCCCGCGCCGTGGAAGCGGACCTTTGTGAACCCGGACTTGGCGAGCAGGGCGCGCAGCTCGCCTCTGGTGAAAAAGGACCCTCCCTGGAGGGCGAAGTCGAGCTGCATCGCGTGGACCAGCAAGCTCTCGGGCTTCCGAGGCCCGGCGCCCCCCTCCCTGAGCCCCTCGCATACGACTAGGATGCCCCCCTTCCTGAGGGCGACGCGGCACTTCTCTAGGACTGTACGCCTTTCGCTGCTTAGGTAGAGGACCTCCCCGAGGTAGGCCGCGTCGAACCGGCCGGGCGCGCCGGCGCCCTCCGTTGCCGAGTGGAAGCTCGCGTTGCCCAGACCGGCCCTTGCCGCCTCAAGGCTTGCCTGGCGGATTGCCTCTGTGTTAGTGTCTGTTCCTGTGAAGGTCGAACGTGGATAGCTTCTGGCGAGCCTGAGAGACCATCCGCCAGTCCCAGACCCCATGTCCAAGACGTTCGCCCCTCGCTCGAGCACCCTCCTGAGCGCAGGCTCCTTCCGCAGGACCAACGTCGAGAATGCGATGTGGTCGTACCTAGTCCCCTCACGGGATGCCTCAGTGAGATGCGGTTGCTCCAGAGGGACTGCCCCGTCCCTGAAGAACTGGTCGAAGAGTCCGAAGTCGAGGCTCCTCAGGGCGAGGTACGACGGCAACCCTCCGCCGAACCGAGAATCCGTGTCATCCACCAGGAGAGGGACCAACCCGTCGGGGAGAGTGTATTCTGACCGGCGGTCCCTCTCGATCACCCCAAGCGAGCAAGCGGCGTCGCACCACGGTTCGACGGCGTCCTCGGAGAGCGAGAGTCGTTCAGCGAGCTCCCTAGCCGAGAGGTGGGCGGATGAGCGGGCCAGTTCTTGGATGATTCGGTGGCGGAGGCCCAAGTGGAGCACCCATATCCTGTAGAACCCTAGCGAGGCCTGCCAGATGCCGGCGAAGTCCAGTCCCTTCTTGGGCCGCTGCCTCCGCACCCTAGGTCTCTCCGCTCAGTGGCTTCCGCATCGGTGACGACGGCCGTCCGGCGGGACCGGTATTGAACCCTTCCCGCAGGGACCGCTGCGTCACCGAGCGCGGCCGGCCCCATTATGGTTAAAGCAGGGCGCGGGCCAGTCAGCCAAGCGTTGCCGCACTCAAAGGCCGGTCTGGTCGTTTCGTTGCTGCTGCTCACGTCAGTGCTGACGCTCCTGCCCCTGGGGGCGGTGCACGCGTCCGAGGGGGAGCCCACACTTGGGACAGTGAACGCGGTGCCGACGCCCAACTCCTTCACCGCGGCGGAGAACAACATCACAGTCCTGCTGGGAAGCCTGTACACCACTAAGGTGGACAACGCGGCGGTGAGCCCGGCCACCCACCTGTTCGCAATCAACTTCAGCGGGGTCCTCTTCTCTGGCTCCCAGTTCTACCTGATTCTGAGCCAGAGCGGCCTCTCCTCTCCGGTTGCGGGAGACGTCGGGTATTCACCCATCTTCAACGTGGCTGACTTCGCGAACAATGTAGGGACGCTCATGTCAGTGATTGGCGTCAACGGTACGTTCTGGATCGGGACCTACGCGAACACCCCCATTGTGGTAGGCCCAATCCCCGTGACCGTGACGTCGGCGTACAGATACATCAAGGTGTTCGACGGAAGCACAGGGTCCGAAGCTGTCTCGACGCAACAGTTGATAGTCTCCGGGTCGGTGACGACTACCACGACGGCCACCGTGGCCTCCGAGTCCACCACCACGGCGACGACGACCAGCTCGACCACCTCCGTCTCAACGACGGCGACCACCACTATGGCCACAACGACGCGGTCTGTGCTCCAGGTCGTTACGATATCGCAGACGCAGACTGTCACTCCCACCAGGACAGTCACGACTGCGACCACGACCACTCAGACGCAGCCCACAACAACGACGTCGCAGAGTACGAGCACAAGCACGACCACTTTCGTCACGACCAGCACGGCGTCCTCCCCCATGTCAGCCGACCTGATCTACGCGGCAGTCGGAGTCGTCGTTATCCTGGTGTTGGCAATCCTCGCCCTGATGCTGATGCGGCGGAAGGCAAGGCCACCCACGGTCTAGAGACCAGTCAGACAAATCGAGCCTTTACATCGGAACGAGCGCTCTGCTGCGGGAGTCTTCTGGCATCGGCCCGCGGCGGCCGCGGTGGCCGTAATGTGTTATATCCAGGAGGCTTAGGCTCAGGTGCGTAACACAATGCAAGTCGTCAGCGAAGACGTCGTCATAGAGGGCCAAGATGGCACGAAGATTTCTGCGTGTGTCTCGCGGCCGGCGACGGGCCGGCACCCGGGAGTCATCGTGATTCACGAGATCTTCGGGCTCAACCCGCAGATCAGGGGAGTGGCGAAGAGATATGCCGACGAGGGGTTCGTCGCCCTCGCCCCGCACCTCTTCTCCAGGTTCGGCGACTTCCTGACAGAGGAGAACATCACGAGGGCGATGAAGAAGATGTGGGCCCTCCCGCCAGAGAAGAGGAACGACGAGAAGACGGTCAAGGCCCTGATGGACGGGATGCCCGAGGAGGACAGGAAGCTCGTGAGCCTGCTGTTCCTGGGGAGGGGCGAGCTGGACAGGGCGATGGTCAAGGACCTCCTCACATGCACCGAGTTCCTGCGAGGCCTCAATGGGGTGCGCGGAGAAGCTCTGGGGATCACAGGGTTCTGCATGGGAGGAGGGCTGGCGTACCAGCTGTCGACGCTGTATCCGTTCGGCGCGACCGTCCCGTTCTACGGCGCGAACCCGACGCCCCTCGACTCCGTCGCCAACATCGCCGGACCCGTGTTCGGCATATACGCCGGGGAGGACGAGCGCGTGAACTCCGGCATCCCGGCGCTGATGGAGAACATGGTCAAGCACAAGAAGGCGTTCGAGGTCAAGCTGTACAAGGGGATGCAGCACGCGTTCTTCAACGAGACGAGGCCCATCTACGACAAGGCCGCGGCCGACGACGCGTGGGAGAGGACCATCTCCTTCTTCAGGAAGAACCTGGGGACATGAGCCTGGAAGCCGCGAGGAAGAGGGCCGAAGAGCAGAAGGCCCCTGACATCGTGTGGGACTGCTTCGTGAACTGGTCCGCGACCCTGAAGTGGATAGACGACCGGGCAGCCTCGGGCTAGAGCACATCGGCGTCGGCCGCAATCCGTTGTGATTGCAGACAGCCTCTCAGCAAATTCATTGGCACCGGCGTGCTCCTCGACGTGGCGAGGCTGATGCCATCCCACGCCGCTTATGGGTCTCTGAATTCCCACATTGAGCAGGCGCGACGCTTCGGCCCGCGCTCAGGTCAGTATCGGGGCATCCCCTTTTCGACTTCGCAGGCCCAGGCGTCAATGCCGCCTTGTAGGTTCCTCACGTTCGAGAATCCGGACCTCCTAAGGAAGGACGCTGCCTGGGTGCTCCTGACCCCTACGTGGCAGTAGACCACTATCTCATCCCCCCTGTCGAGTTCTCCCGCTCTCGATGGGAGCTCCCCCAGCGGGATCAGGCGGGCCCCCTTGATGCGGCATATGTCGTACTCGTAAGGCTCCCTCACATCGACGAGGATAGGCGCGCCTCCGCCGTCCAGAAGCGCCTTGAGGTCCCCGGGGAGCATGTTGAATTCCGGCGCCTTCGCCCTCCCCTTCAGGCCACAGAGTTCTTCGTAGTCCACCAGCTTCACGCTGGCCGGGCTCGTCCCGCAGACTCCGCAGGATGGGTTCTTCTTGAAGGACACCTCGTCGAAGGTGCTCTCCAGCCCGTTGAAGACGAGGAGGCGGCCGACGAGCGGGGAACCCGCCCCTGTCAGGATTTGGATCGCCTGGGAAGCTTGGACCGCCCCCATCACGCCGGGGACCACCGCTAGGACGCCGGCGTCCTCGCACGACCTTGTCGAGCCGGGGGGCGGGGGGACCGGGCTGAGACACCTGTAGCAGGGCCCCAGCAGCGAGAAGAAGACCGAGGCCTGGCCGTCGAACCCGAGCACGCTGGCATACACGTCGGGCTTCCCGAGGATGACGCAGGCGTCGTTGATCAGGTACCTGCTCGGAAGGTTGTCGGTCGCATCGATGACGACCTCGTAGCCCCTGAGGATGTCGAGCGCGTTGGAGGTGTCTAGCCTCCCATCGTGGACGGCTAGGTCGACGTTCGGGTTGACTTGGCGGAGCCTCTCAGCGGCGGCCTCGACCTTCCTCCTTCCGATGTCGCCTTCGCCGAAGAGGAATTGTCTCTGCAGGTTCGACATCTCCACCGCGTCGCCGTCTATCAGCCCCAGCCTTCCGACCCCCGCAGACGCCAGGTAGACCGCAGCGGGCGTCCCGAGGCCCCCCAATCCCACCACAGCAACGGACGAGCCCTTGAGCCTCCGCTGCCCGGACGGCCCGACCTCAGGCAGGACGAGATGGCGGCTGTAGCGCAGAGCCTCCGGCGCCGAAAGCGGAACGCTTCGCGGCATCATTGGTCAGCTTCGCTGGCTCGGTATAGATAGGGGCTTCGGCTGGAGCTGCGCCGCTCCGCAGGACTTAAAGCCCGGCGAAAGCATCGCGCCCCGAATTGCCAGAGGTAGGAGAGAAGGCTCCGGATTTCAAGCTGTACGACCAAGACAGGAAGCTAAGGCAGAGCTCAGAGTTCGTCGCCAAAGGACGCAGAGTGGCAATTGCGTTCTTCCCAGGCGCTTTCACGGGCGTCTGCGACAAGGAGATGTGCATCATCAGAGACATGTACGCCGACCTCGAGAAGCTGAAGGGGAGCGTCGTGGGGATTTCGGTCGACGCGCCGTGGGCGCAGAAAGCCTTTGCAGAGAAGTACGGGTTGACGTTTCCGCTGCTCTGCGACTTCCAGAGGGAGGTCGCCAAGCAGTACGGCATAGAATGGAACAACCTCGGGGGAGTCGAGGGCTATTCCGTGGCGAACAGGGCGATCTTTGTAATCGACGACCAAGGGAAGATCGTGTACAAGTGGGTGGCGCCCGACCCTGGGAGGATGCCTGATCTCGAGGCCGTCAAGAAGGCGCTTCAATAGGGCCTCAGCGGTCAGAACCGACCAAGAATCGGGGCCTTTCATCAGCTCGACGAGTTGACGATGAGGGGCCGCGGGTGGGATTTGAACCCACGATCTAAAGGTGACTGCGCGATGCTCCACAGCCTCCTATGTTAACCAAGCTGTGCCGGTGGCTTGCGCCACGCGACTACACCACCGCGGCCAACAATCTCGGGCGCCCGAGCTTGAGATATAAGACTTAGACCGGCCCAAAGGTGAGAGGTCGATAGGCTCCAGCCGTCGCGTCTGGAGGTCGGAAGGCACAAATAGCGATATATCGGATAGTGTCGCGATATGATGTCAGGTGGGCATTGGACAAGGCGCCACAGGTGGATGCAGCGTGGCGACGCGAGGATTGTAGTGCTTAAGGCCCTGAGTGAGAGGCCTATGCACGGCTACGAGGTAATCAAGGAGATCTCCGACATGTTCGGTGGTGTGTACGCGCCTAGCGCCGGCGTGGTGTACCCCACCCTGCAGTGGCTCGAGGACGAGAGTCTAGTGGAGTCGTCGCTCGAAGGCGAGAAGAAGGTCTACAGAATTAGCGAGGCGGGCAAGAAATTCCTGTCAGACGGGCGCCAAGCCCTGGACCGGCTCATGGAATTCCGGAAGAAGATTCCGCAAGAGAGAATAGAGTTGGTGAAGGCGGGGAGGGACCTCCAGCGGACCATGATGATGTCGTTTCCAGGAATCAGCGGCACCAAAGCGAAGGAGGCGACGAAGATTCTTAACGAAGCCCAGTCGAAGCTGGAGCGGCTGATGGAATAGGATGCGGTTGTTGGCGAATGCGCTTTCTGCGCTTCTGTGGGAATTCCGGGGCATAGGTGCGTTGTTGTTTGGGGCGTTCGCCGCCCTGCCACGGCGGCTGACGACGGCGAGACGGGGCGTAGCCCACATCGTAATCATACTCCTCGTCATCATAATCGTCCTCCTGGTCCTCATCTTCCTCTCGCTATAGGAAACGAAGCCTGACAGGCCCGCTACTTTGTGAACCTTGCCCGGACTGTCTTCCCAGCGCCCAGAGGCTCGAAACGCGCGAACCCCTCCGCGAGGCCACCGAGTTCGTCCCGTCTGGTCCCGTGCCTGACCAGCAGCCCCGGCACCCGGTCCCAGACGTAGAACGACCCGTCCGCGTGCAGGACCCGTCTTAGCTCGGCCAAGGCCGCCTGCCTGTCGCTGAAGTGGTGGAACGAGAAGGCCGAGAACGCCACGTCGAGGCTCCCCGTGGCTATCGCCCCCAGCTGCTCCGCCCCAGTGGTGAGGACCTGCACGTTCTGCAGCCCTTCTGCGGCCACCCTCTTGCTGATGCGCGCGCTCCGGACCGCGTCGGGTTCAACGGAGTAGACCAAGCCCGCCGGACCAACGACAAGAGCCGCTGGGACAGTGAAGTACCCAATCCCCGCGCCGATGTCGGCCACCTTCAGCCCTTCTGACACTCCCATGGTCCGGACGGAAGCCGTTGGGTCCTGTCTGAGGGCCCGGAGGCGCTCCACCATGGTCAGCTTCAGGCTGCTCCTCACCTGGGCCCCTTCGAGCGTGACAGCGTCGGGGTGAATGCCGTCAAGTGTTCAGCTGCCCTTGTAGCAGAAGTAGGGGAAACCGCCGTTCACCATCTCGACGGACATCTCGACCACCTTCTCGGAGATCTCCTTCCATTTCTCGTCCCAGTCTATGTCCTCCAGCACCATCTCCTTCTCCGCCTCCCCGCCCCGTGCCCGCGCGGCCGCCCAGATGGGGCGCCCGTGGAAGGGCTTGACGATGCGGACCTTCCAGCGGTCGCACAGGGTCTTGCGCCCCTCGGCCCTGTAGTGGACGCACGACTTGCAGTAGCGCGAGAGCCAGATGATCTCTTTCGTCCGCTTGACCGACCTGCCGATCTCCTCGAGGAGCCTCTCCGACTCCTTGCGGATCATCTCCGCCAGCTCCTTCTGGCCCTCTTCGGTGTTGGTGTAATAGTCCGGGTCCTCGGCTAGGGCCCTCCACCAACTGGCGAACTCGGCCTCCTCGGTCAACTCTGCTCCGAGAGCCTCACCGTGGATAAAAGGCTGATGAAGACAGGCGCACTCTGGAACGGATAAATATCGAAAACCACCTCAGGTTCCTCGGTCTGGCACACGGCGTGCTACGACGGGCGAACAGGACTGGCCGAACGGCCAGGATGATGACCCTATTGCTCGTGTGCCAGGCAATCGAAGCCGGACGGACGCTGGCTTAGCTCTTCGACACCACGAATTCGCAGAGGGGGTCTCCGCGGAACCTGCACCTCGTCTCCTCGCACTCGAAGCCCTTCCCGGATAGAGTCGAGACGGCGCTGGCCAGGCAGCCTCGCAGCAGGTTGCACCCCTTTCTGTCCTTCCCCAGGCCCGCGCACTCCATACACTCGTGGACCTTGATCTTGAACTGCGTCTGCGGCGTCCCGACTTCCAGGACGGCAGACCCCCAACCGATGGCCGGATAGGTGCCGAGGAGCGCCCTGACCTTCCACTCGAGACGGCCCTTGCCGAGCATCGAGTTCAGGTACTGCCCGCTGGACTTGCCCAAGGCGGACCCCTCCTCGTACATTATGGTCTCGCCCCCGCTCCCCAGTATCCGAGTCAGGTGGTCGTAGATTCTGCCGACGCCTGCGAGGGGGAACACCACAGCCGGTCTGTTTGGGGCCACCTCGAGCCCGGAGTGGAATGAATCGATTATCAGGCCGTGGTCGCTGACCTTGACCTCGCACTCGAGCACCATGGGCAGGCGCCGAAGGATCTTCCTGAGCGACTCCTCTGTTTCGCTCTTGGAGAGTGACTCCCCGAATCCGCTCCAAATCGCGCCGTCCCGGTCGAGGCTGTAACTGATGCTGCTCACCAGGTTCACGTGGCTGCTCAGCAGTTCGAGGACGCTGCTCAGTGCCCCAGGGACGTCCTTGAGCATCACCACCACATGGAAGGTCTTCGCCTTCTGAGAGTAGTACAGCCCCAAGGACCGCTTTCGCATCGGGTCCATGCGCATGAGAAGTGTCCTCGACCGTAATAAAGTTGGCACCGAGTGGATGCGGGACAGGAACTTGAGCTTAGGTCGCGGATTCTCTCCGCGCCGCCAGCGCTGCAGCCGCCGACGTCGTCAGGCGCGCCCCCCTTGCGACCATCTCCTTGATGGCACGCTCCGAGTCCCCTGGCTGCACTTCGACCCCCCGGACGCAGTCCTCCAGCAGCTCGACCTTCAGCCCCGAGGCCAGCGCGTCTAGCGCGGTGTCCTTGACGCAGTATTCGGTCGCCAGGCCTCCGACGAAGACCTCCTCAATCCCCGCCTCTCTCAGCATCCTCTCAAGGTGCGTCCGCTTGAGCACGGAGTACGCTTCGTCGTTCACCTCCGTCCCCTTGTCGACGACGGCGGCCCCCTCCGGGACCTTGAGCATTGGGTGGAACTCGGCCCCTTCGGTCCCCCTGACGCAGTGAGGCGGCCAGGGGCCCCCTTGGGACCGGAACGAGACGTGGTTGGAAGGGTGCCAATCCCTTGTGAAGAAGACGGGAAGCGAGGCCTTGCTGAAGGCCTCGACCACCGCGTTCAGCTTCGGCACCACCTCGTCTCCGCCCGCGACGGCGAGGGCCCCCCCTGGGCAGAAGTCTCTCTGGACGTCTATCACCAGCAGCGCAAGGCGCGCGGCCAATCACCTCCAGGAGATCGAAGGCTGGGCGGACTTCAGCTCGTCCAAGCGCGCCTTCACCCTCGCCCTGGTCTCGCCAATCGTCTCGAAGCTCCTCGCCATCTTGCCGTCTTTCAAGAGGGGCTTCAGAAGCTGGCCAGAGCGGCTTCCCTTCTGCCTCCCCTCCAGCGTCACGAAGTCCTGGAACCCGGGCGACCTGAAGACCGCCTTGCGCCCGCCCAGCCCTCCTCGCTTGGCTCTGAACTCTCTGGAGGCGCCCGAGACCTCGACGATCTTCGCGCTCAGGTCGACCACCGGCGGATAGGCGACGGCCGTGCCTACTCCGTACCCGTCCACGATGGGATTGAGTCTCTGGATTGACTCCTCGTCCAGCCTCCCGGACGCTATGATCTTCACGGCCTTCCCCCCGCGGATGTCCAGCTCCCACCTGACCTCCTCGGCTATCTTGACGAAGTCCCCCCTCCTTGAGGCTGGGGTGTCGAGCCTCACGCCCCAGAGCCTCGGGCCGAGCACTTCGAAGGCCCTGATTGACTCGGCCTTCTCGTCCCAGAAGGTGTCCACTAGGGCCACCCGCGGGATGTTTTTGGGTATCGACTCGTCGAACAGGCGCCAGGCCTTTTCCTGGCTGCCCAGGATCTGCACCAGGGCGTGAGGCATGGTCCCCGACGGCTCGAGCTTGAGGAGCTTGGCCGCCAGGACATTGGAGACCCCGTCGAAGCCTGCGAGGTAGCAGGCCCGCTCCACCATCGGCGCCAGGGCGGGGTGGATGCGGCGGGTCCCGAAGCTGATGAGCAGCTTCGAGCCTGCGGCAAGCCTCAGCTTGGCTGCCTTGGTGGACACGCTGGTGGACGACGTGAGCAGCCCGAGGATGGGGTTCTCGTACTCGGCGAAGTCGACGTACCTCCCTTCGATGACCATGAACGGCTCGTAGATGGCCTTCGTGCCGTCAGCGACGAAGACCTCCCCTTCGTCCAGTGCCCAGACGTCGACGGGCAGGCCCTCGAGCAGCTTCGCGACCTCGTAGACACCGCTGGCTATGCCCCAGTTGTCGGCGTAGGGCACGTCCCTGGCGTAGACCTCCATGGTGACGCGGTCCGCGACGTGGTTCTTCTGCAGGACCTTCTTCGTGTACAGGAAGTAGGAGTCCGTCGTCTCTGCGTTCCTGATCTCCTTCTCGTTGGCGAGCCACAGGAGTCTGTCGTCCAGGTCTGCCCGGGGCATCTATGGACTGGAAGCCTCTGGGTCTCTTGGAAAAGGGTTTCTGATGGCTCCGCCGACGGTTGGAGAGCGAGAACCCTTATACATGAAAGGGGGCGAGGCAGCAATGTAGGGCCGGTAGTTCAGCGGTACGAACGCCCGCCTCGCACGCGGGAGAACCCTTCGGGTCCCAAGGTCGGGGGTTCAATTCCCCCCCGGTCCACTTTTCACCTAGCGCGCTACGATTTGAGGCTGTTCGAGGGGGGCGTCCAGGCCCAGCGTCTTGCCAAGGTCGGCCCTCAGGCTCTTGTACCTGTTCCTGACTGTGACCTCGGTGACGCCTGCCGCGGCGGCTATCTCTTTCTGCGTCCTGACGTCGCCTTCGACGACGCCCGCGAGGTACAGCGCGCTGGCGGCCAGTCCCATGGGCGCCTTGCCGGCTGAGATCTCCCTCTCCTCGGTCATCCTGACTATCTCCACGGCCTTCCGCGCCACCCGCTCTGGGAGGCCCACCCTGGACGCGATCCTCGTGACGTTCCTCGCCGCGTCGGCCACCGGCATGCTGAGGTCCATCTCCCTCAGGAGGATTCTATAGTCCCTGGCAACCGCCTTCTTGCTCAGGTTCTCGACTGCCGCGACATCCTTGAGGGTCCTCGGGGTCTCAGTGTCCCTGAAGGCAGCGTATAGCGAAGCGGCGGCGATGCCGACTATCGAGCGCCCCCTGAGGAGCCCCCTCTCGAGGGCCTTCCTGTAGATGTGGGCTGCGCGCTCCTTCACGGCCTGGGACACGCCCAGCTTGTCCCCCATCTTGTCTAGCTCGCGGAGGGCCACCCCGAGGTTCTTCTCGGTGGAGCCGAAAGCGGGTGACCTGTTGTCCCACTTCCTGAGCCTCTCCATGGTGCTTCGCATTGGGGAGGCGAAGGTCCTGCCGGAGGCGTCTCTGTCCGACCTTCCTATGACGGTCGAGAGCCCCATGTCCTTGTACGTAATCGATGTCGGGGCGCCGGCCCGAGACCTGCTGGCGCCATTGTCGTCGCTGAATACCCTCCACTCGGGTCCGTGGTCCATGGCGCGGTCACTGACCACGAAACCGCAGGCGTGGCATGTGAGCTCACCCGTGTGGGCGTCGTCGAACAGGGAGCGCTTGCCGCATTGCGGGCATCTGTCAGACACCTGTAAGACTGAAGTCTGCGGTAGGTTCGTACTATCTCACTCTACAACCCCCGGAGTATATCCTCCCTAATAAATATGGTAGTAATCTACTACCTAGTTACTCCCGAAGAGCCTTCCAGCGTCTCAAGGCCGCCCGTGGTCCGTCTTCAGCCGCCCGTGGCTTTCCTGGCGAGGCGCGTGCCGCACACGGGACATTCCTTGAGCTTAGGGTTGGTGTATTCCTTCCCGCACCCCCGACAGTAGATCTTCCACGCGATGTTCTTCCAGGCCCCTCCCTTGATCGAGGTCTGGGCCAGTGGGATGGAGAGAACCTTCGCGACGTTCCTGACGGCGAAGTCGTCTGAGACGAGGCTGACGCCGCCGTCCATCCGCGAGAGGTCCAGCGCCAGGGCGACGAGGGAAGTGTCAGTCTGGGAGAGCGCACCTGCGTCCCCCGTCTTGATGGCGGTCGCCCTGACCTTGTTGAGCGAGTCGGCCGAGGGCTCGGTTACGTGGACCCTCGAATGCAGGAACGAAGACCCGACGCTGTGGTGCTTGACCTCTTCGAGGACAAGATACGTGGTATAGTAGCGGCCGCTCCCCTGGTATGGTATGCCCGCGTAGAACGCCGTGGAATCGAGGACGTATGCGGGCTCAGACAAGTGTGGAGACCATCGGCGAAATCATTTCTGCAGGACGCGGGAGGCGGACGCGGCGGTTGAGCTCATTGAATCTTCCGTTCTTCTACGTCTCTGAGTGAGACGTTTATTTAGTTTCCACCGCGAGCCAAGGCGCGACTAGCTTGAGCAGCAGACCGGCGGACCTCGGGAGCCTCAAGGAGGGGAGCTACATCATACTGGAGGGGGAGCCGTGCAAGATCGTGAGTCGCGAGCACTTCAAGCCGGGGAAGCACGGGAGCGCGAAGGTCAGGCTCGTCGCCATCTCGATAACGACCGGCTCGAAGAAGAGCTACGTCTCGCCTGCGGAGTCCAGGGTGGACGTTCCGATGATCGACAAGCGCTCGGGCCAGGTTACGTCGATAATGGACAAGACCGTGCAGCTAATGGACCTTGAGACATTCGAGGTCTTCGAGACGCCCAAGCCCTCCCCCGAAGAGACTGCGGAGCTGAACGGTACCCTCGCCCCAGGCGTTGAGGTAGAGTACTGGCTGATGCTCGGCAAGACGAAGATAATGCGCGTGAAGGGCGGAGCCTAGCGGCACTTCGCCGCCGGCCTTGGAGCGGTCTTCCTCCATGGAACGAGCTTATTAGGGGCGCATCGCAACGTCCACTGTGAGTCAGCCGGTCCCAGGGCAGCGACGCGGGCGAGGCTCCCAGGGAAGTTGGAGAGAGGGAGCCATGACCGAGTCCGTCCAGCAGCACAAGCCACAGCCGAAGGTCTGCCCCGGCTGCGGGGCCGTGGAGCACCTCTACAGGACGCCCAGAGGGCTCAGGTGCGCGAGTTGCGTAAGAAAGATGGACTCATCTGGTCTCGGGTTCCAGTAGAGCCTGGTAGGAGCAGGCAGATGCACCTTCGGACTCCGGCAGGCCGGCAATCTGTCGAGGTTCTGGTTCCACCATGAAGGCCACCATCGTCACCTACGCTGACGAGTTCGCAAAGCGCGAGGTCCAAGAGCTGGCCAGGGCGGCTGGATACACCGTGGCGGAGGTGATAGGACTCAGGCATCTCATGAAGTCAGAGTACGGCGTCGGTGTGGGCAAGGCAGATGAGCTCGCCCAAGTCGTCAGCGAAAACGGTTCTGGCATGATCATAGTGGACGAGAGCATGACCTCCGCCCAGGCCAACAACTTGGCGAAGGTGACCCACGTCGAGGTGATCGACCGAGAGAGGCTGATCCTCAACATATTCGCCCAGAGGGCGGCTACGACGCAGGCCAAGCTCCAGGTCCAGCTGGCGGAGCTCCGCTACGAGCTCCCCCGGACAAAGGATGTGGTGCGCAACTCGGCGGCGGGGGAGAGGGCCGGGTTCATGGGCATAGGCGAGCTCGCCGTGGACGTCAAGTTCAAGGCGCTGAAGCGGAGGATGACCACGGTCCAGGAGAAGCTGGCAAGGGCAGACACGAACAGGTCCGTCCAGAGGAAGGAACGCATGAAACGGGGGGAGCCCCTCGTCTCCCTGGCCGGCTACACCAGCAGCGGCAAGACGACGCTCTTCAACAGGCTGGCCTCGGAGTCGAAGGAGGAGTCCCCGAAGCTGTTCACGACGCTCTCCACGACGACGAGGGCGGTCTCCTTCCCTGGGACCAAGAGAAGGGTGATGCTCTCAGACACGGTGGGGTTCATCTCCAGGCTACCGACTTACCTCGTGGAATCGTTCAAGTCGACCCTCGAGGAGCTCACCTATGCGGACCTGGTCTTGCTCGTCGTGGACGTCAGCGAGAGCCCTGAAACGGTCGAGCTCAAGCTCAGCAGTTGCATGGAGACGCTAGGCCAGCTGGCAGTGGATCCTAAGAAGGTGCTCCTTGTCCTCAACAAGGTGGACCTGTTGTCCCAGGGCGCGCCCGTGCCCGCCTTCGGGGGCCCGCTCGGGGGGCTCGCGTCGGTCAAGACCTCCGCGACGCGGGGGGACGGAATGCGGCGACTCAGGGTGCAGATAATGGAGCGGACCCGAGAAGGGGACGCCAAGAGGGCCCGCGGCATAAGGAGGCAGACGGCCTGGGCCGGAGAGCCCGGGCGCAGGAATGCTCTATCTTTGGCTTAATCTTCATCGTGGAACTCAGACGGCTCTTCCGAATCCCTTCATCTAGAGCAAGCCTTCGGAATCGTTTATGAATATAGGGGTTGCGATAGCCAACTTCACAGGATGATTCTGGAATGGAGGGGGGCGGCGGGGGTCTTCTGGGCGCTTCTGGTGGCGGCAGTGGTCGCGAGCTCGGCGGCCACCTACTACTTGGCGACGCCAAGACAGGCGGCGACGGTCACGACCACCGCGGCGGAGTCGACAGGCTCGACGACCTCCACGGTCACCATGGGGTCGGAGTTGCTCACCACGACGACGACCATGGCCACGTCAACCTCCACTCTCGAGTCCACCTCCACGGCTACGGTGACGACGACTGCCGGCGGGGCCAACGGCAGCTTCCTCGGCCTCGACTCCGTCGCCATCTACAAGGAGACGGCCCCCAGTGTCGTTACGGTCGAGGGCGTACAGGTGGCCTCGACGGGCAACGAGACAGTCCTTGGTTCGGGGTTCGTCACCCAACTCCAGGGGGTGTATTACGTCGTGACCAATTACCACGTCGTCCAGAACATGGTCGGCCCCACGGTCACCTTCTCCGACGGCGACGCCTACCCTGGCACCGTCATCGGGACCGATCCCTATGTGGACCTCGCCGTCGTTACGGTGGCGGCTCCCGCGGCCGAGTTCCATCCGCTTCAGATTGGGAACTCATCGCAGCTCGTCGTCGGACAGCCGGTGGCGGCCATTGGGAACCCCTTCGGGCTCTCGGGGTCCATCACCGTCGGCATAGTCAGCCAGCTCGGAAGGACAATCACGGAGAGTCTGGCAGGGTCGTTCGCCATCGCCGACGTGATACAGTTCAGCGCGCCGATCAACCCGGGGAACTCGGGCGGCCCCCTCCTGAACTCTGAGGGAGTGGTCTACGGAATCGCCACCGCAATCGTCTCAAGCTCCCAGGGAGTGGGTTTCGCGATACCCTCGAATGTAGTCACCCGGGAGCTCCCCACCCTTGTGGCCACGGGCCACTACGCCCTGCATTCTCTGATGGGAATCACATCCACCGACATGACGTACCAGCTGGCCAAGCTGGAGGGGACCAACGTCACCTACGGAGTGCTGCTGGAGAACGTGACGGCAGGGGGGCCCGCGGCACAGGCTGGGCTGAGGGCCGGCACCCAGACGGCCGTGGTGCAGGGGAGCACATACATCATCGGCGGGGACATCATAGTCGCCCTGAACGGCACCAGGATAGTCGACCAGGACGCCCTCTCGTCCTACCTGCAGGAGAAGACGATTCCTGGGCAGATGCTGGTGGTCCAGTTCATCAGGGCGGGAAACCTGGAGACCGTGGATCTAGTCCTCGGAACGAGGCCTCCCCCGCCGTAGGGGCGGGCTTCTCGACGAGCCGGGCCTCCGTAATCTCGTAGATGCCGGCGTCGCCCCTCCAGCGCGTCTCCGCCGAGACCACCTCCACCCTCGACCTGAACATCGGGCAGTCGGTCACGAACGTCTCCCCCTCGCCTCCCTCGAGACCCGCGTGGAACCTGAATCGCCTGCTCAGCGCCACGAGCTCCGTGACTGCGCCGTCGTCCAGGACGCGGCCGAGCCAGCTCCTGTCGAGGCCGAGGGCGGACACGCTCACCATCACCGACACGAAGCCCTCGCTGACCAGCCTCCTCAGGTGCTGCTCGGGGTCGGAGCCCCAGAGCGGCGAGAAGCACGCCAGCCCCTCTGAGCCGCAGACACGCTCGACGCGCGCCTTCTGATACGCGCTCGCCAGCGCGCCGGTGAAGACGCCCTGGATGCCGTGCAGCTCCTTCGCCCTCCGGAAGGCGGCGGCGAGGTCCTCAAGCTCCTCCTCCTTCATGCCCGGAGACTCCTGCCTGACCTGGGGGAGGCCCATGGCCTCGGCCTGTAGCGCGGTCCACTTCAAGTCGGGATAGTGGAACATGTACGAAGCGTCGGACTCGGGGAAGACGGTGATCAGGCAGGCCAGCTCGTGGCTCCTCGAGGCCAGGTACGCGGCATAGGTCGAGTCCTTCCCCCCTGAAAAGAGCGCCCCCACCCTCACTTCGCATCACGCAGCATGCGGTCCCGCGGGCCCGCCGAAGATAATTAAATACGCGGAAGGGGGTCGGCGAACCCGATGCTGGACTCGCTCAGGGACGGGCTGCAGGCGGCCGTTAGGAAGCTTGTCGGCTCGACGACGGTGGATGAGAAGGCCGTCAAGGAGTTCGTCCGCGACCTGCAGAGGACCCTCATCCAGTCGGACGTCAACGTGAAGATGGCCCTAGAGGTGACCGACAGGGTCGAGAAGAGGGTCCTGCAGGAGAAGCCGGCGCCGGGCATCACCAGGAAGGACCAGGTCGTGTCAGTCCTCTACGAAGAGCTGGCAAGGCTTCTTGGGGGTGAGGGCGGGATGTCCCTCGACAAGGGCAAGACCAGCGTCGTAGTGATGCTGGGCGTCCAGGGCTCGGGCAAGACTACGACGACGGGGAAGATGGCCCGGTACTTCAGCAAGAAGGGGTTCAAGGTCGGAGTCGTGGCGGCCGACACGTTCAGGCCGGGGGCGGTCGTCCAGCTGAAAACTCTCGCTTCCAGCTCGGGGGTCGAGGTTTACAGCGACGAGAAGGAGAAAGACTCGGTGAAGATTGCCAGGGCTGGGACCGATCACTTCAGGGGGACGAAGAACCTCGTGATAATCGACACGGCGGGGAGGCACAAGGAGGAGAAGGGCCTCCTGCAGGAGATGAGGGAGGTGGTCGGGGCCGTCAAGCCTGACGCCACCCTGTTGGTCATAGACGGGACCATAGGACAGCAGTGCTACAACCAGGCGCTTGCCTTCCACCAGGCGGCCCCCGTCGGCGGCATAGTGGTCACCAAGCTGGACGGCGCGGCAAAAGGGGGTGGGGCGCTCGCCGCCTCGGCCGCCACCGGGGCCAAGGTCTTCTTCATAGGGACGGGGGAGAGGATTGACGACCTGGAGGAGTTCGCCCCGTCGCGGTTCGTCGGGCGGCTGCTGGGGATGGGGGACCTGAAGTCCCTGATGGACATGGTCCGCATGTCCGAGGTGGAGATTGACGAGAAGGTCGCCCAGCGGGTGATGTCCGGGAAGCTGACCATGGACGACCTCCTGGCGCAGTTCGAGCAGATGAACAAGTTCGGGTCGCTCAGGAAGGTGCTGGACCACATCCCAGGCTTCGCCGGGACCGTCAACCCCGCCGAGCTAGAGAAGGCCGAAGGGAGGGTGAAGGTCTACAAGTCCATCATCCAGTCGATGACCGGGCCGGAGAAGGCGGACCCGGAGCGGATCAACTCGTCGCGCCTCAAGCGCATAGCCCGCGGGTCGGGGCGCAGCGAGAAGGACGTGAGGGAGCTGCTCTCGAGGTACAAGCAGATGAAGTCGCTCGTGAAGACCAGCAAGGGCCGCGAGCTCCGCCAGATGATGCGCCGCGCGGGTGCCGAGTAGCGTGGCGGCGGCTGATCACCGCTACCGCCTCTGCGGCTACTGCGTCCAGAGGCAGGGCGGGTCCGGCCCGCTCGAGGTGGTGTCCGGGCGCTCCTGCTTCGTGTGCGGAGGCCTCATGGGGAGAGTCCCCAAGGTCGCCGAGGCCGCCGCCCGGAAGGCCCGTCGCTACCAGTTCAGGACCTTCGCCGTCGGCGTGTCGCTGCCGGAAGGGGTCCAGGAGCGGGAGGACGAGCTCAGGTCGGACATGAGGCTCAAGGGGAACGAGACCATCAAGACCCAGGCCGCGAGACTCGTCGCGGCGAGGGTCACGGCGGAGCTCCGCAAGCGCGTGGACAGGCTTCGGCCGGACCTGACACTCCTGGTGAGCCCGGGCACCGGCGAGGTGGCGTTGTCGTCGAGGCCAGCGTTCTTCGCCGGCAGGTACTCGAAGCCGCGCGGGGTCTCCCAAAGGAGGGAGCCTTGCCCCGAGTGCGGCGGGGGCGGCTGCCGGAAGTGCCGTTGGGGGGGGTTCGAAAGGAGGCCCAGCGTAGAGGGGGCCGTCCGCGAGAGGCTCGCCGCCTCCACAGGCAGCGACAGGATGACGTTCACCTGGCTCGGGAGCGAGGACGCCGAAAGCCTGGTGCTCCCGCCCGGGAGGCCCTTCGTGGCAGAAGTGAAGAGCCCAGTCAGGAGGAGGTTCCCGAGTAGGTTCGCCGTGAAGTGCAGTCGGGGGCTGGTGAGGGTCACCGGAGGGAGGGCGCTGGCTGCCAAGCCGGTCAGGCTCCCGTCCTTCAGGTTCAGGACCGAGATACTGGCCACGGCAGCTTCGAAGGTCCCGGCGGAGGCCCTCGCCGCGCTCCGCTCCGAATTCAGGCGGAGGGATGTGAGGTTCGAACGTCCTCACGACAGGCCGGCCTCGAAGATGGTCTACAGGGCGGCCGCGACGGCGAGGGGGAGGACACTCACCATCCGCGCCGAGCTCGACGGCGGGCTCCCCGTGAAGAGGTTCGTCAGCGGCGAGCTCGTCTCACCGTCGGTGTCGGAAGTCTTAAAAACTGAAGTGAGGTGCCGAAGATTCGACATCTGCGGAGTCACGCAAGCTGGGAAATTCGAACTTGGCGAAATCGCACGGATTCAGAAGAAGGACTAGGTCTCTCCTTAAGGCGTCCAAGACCAAGAAGGGCCTCAGCAGCCTGCTCATCGAGTACGCCCCGAAGGACAGAGTGGTGGTCAAGATAGACCCCTCTCAGGTCAAGGGCATGCCCCATAGGAGGTTCAACGGCCTCGTGGGGACCGTGAGGGAAGTGGGGAGGCGCTCGGTCACCCTCGACGTAGCCGTGGGCGACAAGACTAAGACGCTCATCGCCAGGAAGGAGCACATCGTCCGCTTGGAGGCGAAATGATGCCCGAGAACACGACCAAGAAGCTGCTGACCATACCTGAGGCGCACCAGGTCCTGCAGAAGATAGACGTGGAGAAGGCCGACCAGATCCAGAAGAGAACGCTGGACTATACGGCCAAGTTCGCGAAGGCGACCCCCGAGAACGCGAAGAAGCTCCGCAAGGAGCTTGAGACGGAATGCGGCCTGAGCGAAGAGGAGGCAGTCGAAGTGGTGAACGTGATGCCGAAGTCCATCGAGGAGCTGAGGACGTTCACTTCCGGGTGGCGCAAGCTACTCCCGACCGAGACGCTCGAGAAGATCCTGAAGATACTGAAGTAGACGCCGGGCGCCCAACCGTTAAATAACGAGGGAGGCTCGAAAGTGGTCGCTGCGTCCATGGCCGCCGACTGTTTGCGTTCAATGCCGTCCGTGCGGGGGCCCCGGTCCGTCTAGGCTCCTCGCAGTGGGTGTCACACGGGGACTTGTCTTCGGCCGACAAGAAGTACGAGGAGTTCGCCAGGGTACTGGACTTCCTGCCAAGGGGGAAGTCCGAGGTGATCAAGGGGAGAGAGGGGCCAATGGTCGAGGCCATCGGCGAGGAGAGGCTGACCTTGCTGGAGCTCCTCGGCATGGAGAATCAGACGTTCGAGCTCGGGGAGAGGGTGAAGATCGGGAAGGAAGGGCGCGAGAAGATAGCGAGCGTGCTCGGCAAAATGGCCTACGAGGAGCTCACCCCGGAGGCAAGAGCCTCGCTGCCGGCGGTCGTGGAGAGAATCGTGGCTGACGAAGAGGCGAAGTATGTGGCTTGCTTCAACGAGCTCCAGCCGCTGACGCCCAGGCTTCACGGCCTAGAGCTAATCCCTGGCATCGGCAAGACGTTCATGTTGGAGATTCTGCGCATGAGGGAGAAACGGCCCTTCACCAGCTTCGCCGACATCCAGGAGAGGGTCGGGCTCAGAGACCCCTCGAAGATGGTCGCCAAGAGGATAGTGGAAGAACTCGCCGGCGAGTCGCACATCGCCATCTTCGTGCGAAAATGAAGCGACAGAGGCTCGGCCAGCACTACCTCGCCGACAGGAGGGTGGTGGACAGCATCGTGTCGAGCGCCGGAATCCGGCGAGGCGAGCGCGTCCTTGAGATAGGGACCGGGAGGGGGATCCTCTCCAAGGAGCTGGCGGGGCTCGGCGCCAGCTTCGAAGCCTATGAGATAGACCCCGAGAACCATGCTGCCACGCTGGAGGCCCTCGAGGGCGCCGAGGCGACCGTGCGGCTGGGAGACGCCTTCGCGGCGGAGCCCAGCTTCGACGTGCTGGTCTCGAGCCTCCCTTACTCGAGGTCGGCGGACTTCATCGAGTGGATCGCCAGGGTCCCCTACTCCAGGGCGGTGGTGCTCCTGCAAGCCGATTTCGTGGCGAAGGTCACGGCGGTTCCCGGGAGCAGAGGCTACCGCGCCGTCTCTGCCATAACCCAGATCTCGTCGCATGTCGCAGTCCTCGCGATGGTCCCGCGTGGGGCCTTCACCCCCCCGCCCAAGGTCGGGTCCGCCCTCGTCTCGTTCAAGCCGAGCCGGCGGATGACGCGTGGGGAAGTCGCCCTGGTCAAGCGGCTCTTCTCGCTGAGGAGGCGTGAGGCCGCCTCGGCGGCGGCGACCTTGGGCATGCCGTCCCCCGACATCCTCCTCGCCAAGAGGCGGGTCTACACGCTCTCTCCTGACGAGGTGATGGCCGCATGCGGCTTCGAGGGCACCGCACCCGCCCCGTGAGCAGGCCCGGCGATTCTGGTTTAAGAGCGGCCCGGGACCGGGCGCACGCAGGACGAAAGTTGATCCCCGAAGGCGCCTCCGTGACGTTGGTGGAGCCGAAGTACCCGGTCAACCTCGGCCATGTGGCAAGGCTGGTGCGGAACTTCGGCGTCAAAAGGCTCTACCTAGTCAGGCCGGACGTGGACGTATCCGTTGCCGCCGTGTACGCTTCCCACGCCTCTGACGTCCTCGACAGGGCTGTCGTGACGACCTTCGACCGCGTCAGGGAGGAGAACGAGCTGCTTGTCGCCACGACCGCGGTGAGGGCTTCGAAGAAGTCCAACGTGATCCGGAGGACCGTCCCCCCCGACAGGCTGCACGCCCTGCTGTCGACGGCGCGCACCTCCTCCATCGTCTTCGGGAGGGACACCACGGGGCTCACCAACGACGAAATCGGGCGCTGCGACGTGACGACCACCATAGAGACCGCCCCGGGCTACAGGGCCCTGAACCTGGGCCACGCCGTGGCCATAGCGCTCTACCTGGCTGCGAAAGGGGGCGGGAGGGGGAGGACCCAGAGCCGCGAAGCGAGGGAGGTGTTCGCGCGGAGCCTGCGCGAGCTGGCCGGGGCGTCCAAGATGCCTCCCCACAAGGTGAAGGGCCTCTTGGAGTCGGGGAAGAGGGTGGCTGCCGCGTCGAACCTCACTGACGCGCAGCTGAACATGATGACGGGAGTCTTCAGGAGAGCCATCGCCGCCCTCGCAGCTCAGGACGCCGACTCGAAGACGTAGACCGCCCTCCTGACCCACCGGGTGCTCTCGAAAGAGAGCCTGACGGGGTACTGGAACCCGACGGGCCCCGGCTGGAGGAGCCGCAGCCCCAGCCCCCTCCCTTCGAGGGTCAGCGTGACCTCCTCATCGTCCATGGTCTGGATTACCGGGACCACCAGGACTATCCTCCCCCCCGGCCGGAGGACCTGGGCCATGGACGCCAGGGCTTCGCCGTAGACCTCGCCGGCAGGGGCAATCAGGTCCTCCGCCGTCCGCGTCCTGGGCCTGGCCTCGATCCTGGGCAGAAGCACCGGCTCGGATACCACGGCGTCAACCTTCGACCTGTGCAGCATCCGCGGGAGGTCGCGCGCGTCCCCCACCCTGATGTCGAAGCCCCTGTCCTTCACGCTGCCCACGAGCCACCCCAGGTTCTCCCTCGCGTCTTTCACCCTGTTGGTCTTGGCGTCCAGCCCGAGACAACGGACCGAGCGCATGAACGCCTCGGCCAGGATGGTCCCCGAGCCGCAGAAGGGGTCCAGCATCGTTTCGCCCGGCTGGAGCCCCGCTATGCTGAGCAGCGTCTGGGCAAGCCTCGGGGACATCGAGATGTCAGAGTGGGGGGTGGGCCTCTGGGTTCCCCGCGCGCGCATCGAAGCAGAATCGGGGACCCAAACCGTGGGACCCAGGCCGATGCCGCCGTGGTAGGGGAAGGCCACGACGTCCATGGCCCCCCTGGAGAGCACCTGCTCGGCGAGCAGCTCGTCCCTGTCAGGGCGCAGGAGGTGGGCCTTGCTGAAGCCCGCCTTTTTGACCTCGTCGAGCAGGGCCCTCACGACGACGTCGTAATCGTCTCCCTCCAAGTCGTAGCCGCTGACCGATAGGGTGGGCTTGTCGGTGAGGAATGGCGCGACCTTCTGCACGAGGGCGGCGACCCCCTCCGAAGGTATGTCAGACGTCGCCACCAAGGGAGCCACCTTGTGGACCCCCGCAAGCTCGGTCAACTGCTTCTGATAGGGCCCTTTCAAAGTTAGGACTGAGACCCTTTCGCAGGGCGCCTCGGCCCTACCGACGCGGCCCTCGAGCACCGAGCAGGCCTCCAGGACCGACAGCCTCCCGAAAGCGAGCACGAGGGCGGCCTCATCGGATTCCATGAGGGGCTTCGGGAGGGTGAAGGGCAACGAGGCCGCGGGCCCGTCCCGCAGTATTAAGCGTGAAGATTAATTAGGGGTCGAAGTCGGCGAGGCATCTCCGGCTGGATAGCTTTGCACGGGAAGAACTACAGGACAATCAAGGGAATGGCATACACGAGCAAGCAGTTCGCCCCTGGCGCCCCTAACCCGAAGGTGGCCAGGTTCACCACCGGCAAGGCCAGTCCGGACTACGACTACCTCGTCAAGCTCGTCTCAGAAGGCAGGGTCCAGATCAGGCACAACGCCCTGGAGGCGGCCAGGGTGGCGGCGAACAAGAAGCTGGCGCTCATCGGAGAAGAGAGCTACCACCTGCTTGTGAAGACCTACCCCCACATCATACTCAGGGAGAACAAGATGATTGCGACCGCAGGCGCGGACAGGCTGCAGGAGGGAATGCGCAAGGCCTTCGGCAAGCCCATCGGCCTCGCTGCCAGGGTCGAGATCGGGAATACTATCCTGGAGCTGAGCGTGAAGGCCGAGAACCTCGAGAAGGCGAAGCAGGCGATGAAGGCGGCTTCGGCGAAGCTGCCCATGAAGACGCATCCGGAGATAGTAAAGCTAGAGAAGAAGATGGCCAGTTGACCGTGAGGATCGACGAGGCCAAGGTCTTCGAGATAATCGAAGCCAAGAGGCCTTCAGCGGTGGTGGTGAACGCCCCCGGAGGACTCCTCAGGCAGACCAAGGAGTTGATGGAGCGGGTCAAGGAGAAGTACGGGGTGAACTGCATACTCGCAGGCGACAGCTGCTTCGGAATCTGTGACACGGTCGACGACGAAGTGGAGAAGCTCCACGCCGACCTCGCGCTGCACATCGGCCACAACGCGGCCGTCGAGACGGTCGGCGACTACACCTACCTCATCGACGCCGTGGACGACGCCGAGTTCGACGAGGTCTTGGAGAAGGCGTTCCCTGCGCTGGCCCCTTACAGAAGGATAGGCCTGGCCACGTTCAGCCAGCACCTCCACGAGCTGGAGCCCGTCAGGAGGAGGCTCGAGGAGGAGGGCTTCGAGGTGCACGTGGGCAAAGAGAATGGCTTGATGCTCGAAGGCCAGATATTCGGGTGCGACTTCTCGACATCGCAGCCGCTCCACGATGACGTCGACGCCTTCGTCTTCATGGGCGAGAGCGAGTTCCACGCCGCGGGCCTGGCCTTGGCGGGAGCCAAGCCGACCTTCATGCTCGATCCGCACATGAACGAGGTGACGGACATGCGGGAGGCGGCTGAAGAGCGGCGGAAGAGGGCCATACTCGCTGTTTACAAGGCCCTGGACGCCAGGGTCTTCGGCGTGATCACGGGGCTGAAGGAGGGGCAGAAGATGCTGGGCAGGAGCAGCTGGATCACCAAGAGGCTTGAGGCCAACGGGCGGAAGGTGGTGCAGCTGGCGCTCAGGGACGTCTCCCCTGAGAGGCTGGCCCCGCACCGCGAAATCGAGGCATTCGTCCAGACCGCCTGCCCGCGGATATCGATAGACGGATTCAACTTCGACAGGCCGGTGCTGTCCATCCCCCAGGCCGACGCCCTGGTGGCGCTGATGGAAGGGAGGGAGATCGGCGAGTTCCTGCAGAGGCCGAAATGGATAGAACTGACCGTTGGGCTGGTAGAGCGATGAAAGAGTCAAAGGCGAACAAGGTGCTGCCGGGCGACAAAATCGCCATCTCGGAGGAGTTTCTCCCCGGGAGGCACGCCTACGACGACGGCGGGCTGATACGGGCGCTTGCGGTCGGCGGGGTCCAGAAGGACATGAAGAGCATGGAGATCTCCGTGAATCCCTCCAGGGAGGCGTCCATGGTGAGGATGGGAGACTGGGTGACCGGCCAAGTCGAGGTGGCTCAGTCCAACTCAGCCGGCCTGAAGATATACTACATCAACGGCGCCAGGATGGACAAGGACTTCTCGGGCACGCTCTCCCTCCGCGGGTTCGGGGGCGGCCGGGGGGTCAGGAAGGGCCCGCCTGTGAAGCTCGGGGACATCGTCAGGTGCAGGGTCTTCAGCCTGGTCAACGGCATCATCCACCTGTCTGTCGACGAGGAGGACATGGGGGTCGTGCACGCCCTGTGCGGCAGCTGCGGGAGGCCCCTGCTGAAGGGCGGTCGTGACAAGGTCAAATGCGACGAATGCGGAAACGTCGAGGACAGGAAGCTGGCGGCTGATTTCGGTGCCGCCCCGATTCGACCGTGAGCTTATTAACAAGACATGAGGGGCACCGCCGGAAATTGCAGATTCAGGCCACCACCGAGGACGAAAAGGGCCTCACGGTCGAGATAACCGGAGAAGACTACTCTCTCGCGGAGATAGTCCACTACGAGCTCCTCGAGGAGAAGAGCGTCACCTTCGCCGGCGTGCTCCCTCCCCACCCGCTCATCAAGAAGCTCGTCCTCAAGGTCAGGTCGCAGAGGATGAAACCTGAAAAGGCGTTCTCCAACAGCGTGGAGAGGGCCATCCAGACAACCCAAGAGCTCCTCACGGGCGTGAAGAAGGCGCTCGGCGGTGGGTCCAGCTGAAGTTCTGCCCGAAGTGCGGCACACGTCTGAAGCTCAAGCAGGTCAAGGGCCCGAAGGAGCTGACGATCACCTACCTCTGTGACAACTGCGGATACTCCAACAAGGCAGGGAAGACGGTCACCCAGGCCACCGAGGAGGAGCTGGCCAACGTGGCGCCCATCAAGGTCGTGGGGGACAAGGAGAACAAGCTGACCTCCCTCCCCACCACCAAGATCGAGTGCCCGAAGTGCGGCCACAGCGAGGCGATGTGGTGGTTCCTGCAGACCAGGAGCGGCGACGAGCCTCCCACGCAGTTCTACAGGTGCGTGAAGTGCAACCACACCTGGCGTAGCTATTCCTAGGCTTCGTCCCTCGTGTAGATCTCCACGGCGTCCCCGGCGGCTATCAGGACTTCGGCGTCGGTAGCCGGGAGCGAAGCGACGTCCTCGGGCTCGAAGGGCCCATAGCGTCTCAGGTCCAGACCAACGAGCTCGTCCACGTGCTTTGAGACACGCACCGTGATGCTCCTCTCGGCCTCGCTCTTGTGGGCGAACTCGACGAAGGAAGGACGTCCGGCGGAGACTGCTTCGACGAAGGCGTCGAACCTCTTGTCGAACCGCTGCTGGGCCGAGCAGACGTAGCGCTCCTCCGGGAGGAGCTGCAGAAGCGCGTGCTTCCGGGCGGCCTTCTGGGCCCTGACGCCCAGCAGCTGCCTGGTCATCGACTCGATCATCCTCGCTTGCTTTGCTATCAGCCTGTTTGCTGCCTCCGAAGCGCTGGACCCCGCGGCCCTCCTGATCTTCTGGGTGTAGGCCGAAATGCTGGAGTAGAAGTCCGCCGGAAGCTGGGCGAGGGCGTCAGAGTCCACTTCGGAGTCGAGCGCCCTCTTCAGGCCCTCCAAGACCGTGTCCGCCATTCAGGCCACCTCCCCAAGACCCCTTGTTAAGATGGGCACCGCCGCATAGGTCGGGAGCTCGGCCATCTGCGACCTGAAGGGGCCGTAGTCGCCGCCGTTGATGCTGAACCTCGGGAAGAAGCCCACCTTGAGCGCCACGGGCTTGGCGCTGAGGACCACGGGGTCCCTGCGTGGGTCGAAGGCATCTACGGACTCGACGCGCATCTTGCACATCCCCGTGTTGCCGTGCAGCGTCCCAGCGAGCCTGAAGACCCTGTGGATGTCCGTCGTCACCGAGGAGTCGATGAGGGCCCTCTGCGAGGTCACGGCGTCGGAAGCCAGCTTCTGGAGGGTCCCGGGATAGCCTTCGCGCCTCCCGTCTACGTATCCGGTGATTCGCCTCGTCCATCCCTCTCCCTGGGGACCCGAGCCAGGGGGTTTCCTCCTCAGGGTCGAAGCGAGCGACTGGCTGGGCGGGAGCGACGCCCCCAGCACGTAGCCGGCGACCTCCGCGCGACCGAGCGAGTTGAGTGGGTAGAACCTCTCGTCGAAGACGTGCAGGTGGTAGCCCCTGTTCCCCGAGAAGTAGAGCCTGATGGCGCTCCGGTCGACCCCGAAGTCGTCGGTGAGGAATCCGACGACGCGCAGGGCGTGGTCCTTGGCCGCCGCCAGGCAGGCGTCGCAGGTGCCGTGGAACTCTGCGGTGGATCCCCCGCACTTCGGGCACTCCTGAGGCCTCGGCAGCCTGCCGGACGAGTCGCACCCGTCGCAGTACCAAAGGTCGTGGCCTCTCTTGCACGGGGTCGGGATGTCTGTCGCGTCGATGTCGAAGATGAGCTCCGCCCCCCGCCAGCCCTTCTCCTCGATGGGCGCAGTGGGGGAATCGTAGCGGGCGTTCGAGCAGTAGGCCGAAGACGGGGACTGTCTCAGTATCTCGGCTACCGCCTCACCCTCGTTCCTGAAAGAAAGGTGCCTGACCATCCCGCCCCCGAACGGGACGTAGCCGAACTCCCGGGACTGGACGTCGCCGGGGAATTCGATGGAGCTGGCCCGCCTGAAGTAGTACTCCCTGTACGCCTGCCTTAGGAAGGACATGGTGGCCGCGTTCATCCGCGGGCTGTCGATTCCGGGCGGGCAGATAAGCTGTCTGGCCGGGAGCGCTGGGCGGTAGGGGTATCAGTCGTTGACGCGCGGCGCCAGGAAGTAGTGTATGCGCGCGCCCTGGTCGTTGAGCTTGAACTCGAGCCTGATGGGCTTCTTCGTGGAGAACTCCGCGACGAGGGTGTCGGAGACGCCGCCCATGGCCTTCGAGATGCCAATCAGGTAGTCGATGGAGTATGTCGCCTTGCTGTCGGCGCCCACCTGGAGGTCCAGGACGTCAGCATCGTTCTTGTCCAGGGAGATGTCCGCCTTGCCCACATCAGACTTGCCCGAGAGTGCCAGCTTGTCCTTCGAGGCCTGAATGGTGACCTGGTCCGACACGACTGAGATGTCGCTTAGCAGCTTCTCGAAGATGGCCTTGGTCAGCGTGACCTTGGTGTCGAACTCCAGCTTCGGAAGCGGGGCAGCCCCGCCCGTGCTTTCGATGAGGTGGACGGAGAACTCTCGCTTGTAGCCGTTCTTCAGGGTGACCTTGATCGCCTCCTCCTCGTCCGCTGCCATCTCGATGCTGTCCTTGGCGTCGCTCCTCCCGACGAGTTTGACGAGGTCCTCGACCCTGAGGCAGAACTTGAACGGCTTGTCCGCCTCGTACTTCTCGAAGCTCGAGTTGGGCATCAGCAGGTCCACGAGAGCGACGTGAGACGGGTCCATCGCCCTGAATGTGAGCCCCTCGGTGGTGGCGTCGAAGGTCGCCTCTTCGACCAGAGTCTTCACCGCCGCTGCGACGGCCTTCCATTCCTGAGAGCTGGATGTCTTGGCTAGGAACAATGTTGTGACGTACCGCCTTGAGCGGCCTCGGCCGTCTGACGTAATAAAGATTGGTCGTGTTTCATCTCGGCGGGGCGTCACGCGCCCCCGAAACTGACCCGGCCCTCAAGGAAGGCCCAAGCCTTTTAAACGGAGGGGCGGCGACGGGCACTCCGCTTCGGTGAGAAGATGAAATTCCCCAAGGAGATGCGGACATTCTGTCCCTATTGCAAGAAGCACACTGCCCACTCCGTCGCCCTCTACAAGAGAGGGAAAGAGAGGGCCGGCTCGTGGGGGGCGAGAAGGCAGGCTGGAAGGAAGAGGGGGTACGGGGGTCAGAAGTTCCCCGAGTTGATCAGGACCGCGAAGACCACCAAGAAGGCGACGCTGCGACTGAAGTGCAAGGAGTGCAGCAAGGAGGTCATGAGGGACGGCATCAGGCTGAGGAAGGCGGAGATTGCGGCATGAGGCGCGAGCGAGAACCGATACCCAAGGCCAGGAGCGAGTTCCTCCTCGTCAAGTGCCCAGACTGCAACGAAGAGAGGATAATCTTCTCCAACTCCGCGAAGGACGTTGGGTGCAGGGGCTGCGGCAGGAAGCTCGCAGAGAGCAAGGGCGGCAAGTCCATTGTCATGGCCACCCTCGTGAAGCGTCTGGGCTGAAAGGCCGGGCGGGACCGCCGGGCCGATGGGCTTGTCGGATTCCAGAAACCTCTATTAGCCGAGACCGGGCGAGGCGAGCAAGTTGAGCGCAGAGAGGCCGATGCCCGAGAGCGGCGAGGTGGTGGTCTGCACCGTCAGAGAAATCACGTCGCATGGAATCTACGTCAACCTCGACCAGTATGACGGCATGAACGGCTTCCTGCACGTCTCCGAGATATCCACAGGTTGGGTCAGGAACATCGAGCGGGTCGCCAAGGTTTCCCAGAAGCTCGTCCTCAAAGTGATCAGGGCCAACAGGATGAGGAGGGAGATCGACCTCTCTCTGAGGCAGGTCACCAACGAGGAGAGGAGGGCCAAAGTCATCGAATGGAAGAGGGAGGAGAGGGCCGTGGCCATTATGGAGGTCGTGAAGAATAAGGTCGGCCTCGACGACGCCAAAGCGGACGCCCTCAAGGCGCAGTTGGTGGACCAGTTCGGGACGCTGTACGACGCCCTCGAGCTGGCAGCGCGCAAGGGAGAGAAGGGGCTTAGCCCCTTGGAGCTGCAGGCTGGTGTCGCCAACGCGATCGCGGAGACCGCGTCAGAGAAGATTGTCCCGCCGAGCTACGAGGTCGGAGCCCTGGTGGAGATCTCCTCCAGGTCGCCTGACGGCATCGAGCAGGTGAAGAAGACGCTGCTGGCCGCTGCCGGGTCGGCGCCGGCTCAAGTCCACGTCTCCTATGCCGGCGCCCCGAAGTACAGGGTGAGAATCACCGCAGACGACTACAAGCAAGCCGAGAAGGCCATGGATGAGGTCTTGGAGAAGATCAAGGACGGGGCAGGGAAGCACGGGGTGTTCAGCTTCAAGCGCGAAGTCTCGAAGAAGCATGGTGGCGCCTCGTGAAGAGCCTAATGCTGAAGTGCGCAGAATGCGGCCGCTACACCATCAGCGAGAAGTGCCCTGGGTGTGGGGGGAGGACTGTGACGGTCCACCCGGCGAGGTTCTCGCCGGACGACAGGTATGCCCGCTACCGCAGCCCGCTGGCCTACGAAGAAGCCGTCTGAACTAGCTGGTACAGCAGTATAGCGTCGAAGCAGGTCAGGCTCGGGTTGCCTGGGCATTCGAAGGGCGTCGTCATGCTGGGCGAGACATAGGCCAGCCTGAACGGCCCCGTGCTGTTGGTCAGATAGGTGTACTTGCCCGGGTATGTGAATGCCTCGATCGGCGGGGCGCCGTTGGTCCCGAACTGGTAGGTCTTGTCCAGGGTTACGGAATTCTGCGTGCTGTTGGAAGTGCTGACGATGAAACCTGCGAACTGGAACGGGAGAAGCTTGGCGAAGAGTGTGTTGTCCAGCGCGTAGGGGGTCAGGTTGAAGTCGTCGATGGTAGGGCACGCGGTCGACAGGGTCGAGCATTCAAGGAACTGCGACTCGTTTAGACCGCCGATGCGGATGAACCACTGCTTCTTGCTCTCGTCGCCGCCCCCTGGGGTGAAGCCGCCGCCGCTCGGCTGGTCCAGTATGTAGTAGCTCTTGCTGCTCCCGGTGGAGTTCTGAAGCTGGACTATGCTCCCGGTGATGAATATGGCCACGTATGTGGGCCTCCCTCCGCCCATCTTCTCAGCCATGCTCGCGGCTACGGTCGCGTTTGACATGAGCAGTTGGCCCACCTGCGCGATCCTCGTGGAGTTCAGGGTGGCGTTGTCGACGACTGTCGTGCGGTTGCCCATCACGGCGAACCAGTACCCGTAGTCCCACCAAGAGAGTATCACAGAGTTGGCCGGTGTGGAGTCGCTCACCCACGAGAGCGTGTCTCTCCAGTCAGGGTAGGCGGCCTGAGAGAATATCGTTGCCCCGTTGACTATGCTGACGCCGCTGTCCGCCGGGCTCTGGTCGCAGAAGATGCTGTTGCTTGACGTGCACTTGAGCGGGTTGGGTATCCAGTAGGCCCCAGCCGGGAAGGCGATGAGCCCGATGATGGCGATGGTGAACACCACCTTGACCTCGTTGCGGCTGGTGACCGTGGGCTTCTTCTTGACAAGGGATGTCGAGCTCGGCTTGACTAGGGCGAACGCCAGCTCTGCGAAACCGATGCCCCCGAGGATGCCGAAGGCCAGCGACGAGTAGACCAGCAGACGCGAGTATGCCGCTGAGAAGTAGAGCCCCGCCACCGAGAAGATCAGCGAGTAGGCCATTGGCACGCCCTTCCGCCTGAAGGCGATGAGCGCCCCAGCTATACCGAAGCACATGAGCACCGCGTAGGAAGTGAAGTAGTCGGCGCCCGTGGGGAGGGCCTGCTCGGCGACCGACTGAATCAGCGCGTTGCCGCTCCTGGTCCACGGAGCGATGACGGCGAGGTACCTGCCTGAAATCTTGCTCACGCTCCCGAAGCCTAAGAAGGTCAAGCCGCCTAGCACGAACACGAAGAGGAACTTGATGAGCGTCATCCTGTACTCGGCAGGCTTCGTCCACGACTTCGCCCACTGGGCAATTAGGATGAATATAGTGCCACTGATCATGGCCAGGCCCACAGGGTTCGTGACGATTTCGATGCCCGGCCTGGGCATGAGAGCACTGACGAAGAGCGTCGAGGCGGTGAAAGTGATCATCGCCGGGGAGATGGACGGGAGGTCGACGTTCATGAACGGAATGACGAAGAAGAGCAGCCCGAAGGCCCCGCTGAAGTAGTCGCCGCCTCCCCACGAGAGTGTGGAGTAGCCGGCGAAGGCGCCCCCGAGGACAGCCATGAAGATTCTGTTGCGCATGGTCCTATCCTTGTCGAAGACCGACAGCATCAGGTAACTGGCACACACGAAACACAGGATTGCCAGAGGCTCCGACTTGAACCAGCCCAGGTTGCCTCGTTCGATGAGCGGAGGGGAGACCGCGAAGACGAGCGCGGCGAAGAGGCCGGCGGCGTCGCCACCTATCTTCCTGACCAGGAAGTAGAACATGATGGATGTGATTGCCCCGAGGAAGACAGGCAGGAGCACCAAGAAGTCATAGAGGGAGATTTGGACCCCGAAGATGTCGTGGACCAGGAGGTAGAGGACGGCACCACCGACTTGGAGGCCTCCCTGAGACGTGGCGGCCACGTCCCTGCCGTATGGGAACCAAGTCCTGATGTCGTGCCAGTAGAAATAGCCCTGCAGGTTGTGGCAGGCAGTCATCACGGACGGGCCGCAGTTCGGCGGGTTGTTGAAAAGGGCGTAGAAGAGCCCGTGCGACTCGGCCAGGCTGACTATGTGGGAAGCAGCGTAGTAGTCGTAGTACGGGTCGAACTCGTTAAGGTAGAAGCCGTACTTCGCCGCGTAGGCCCTTATGGTGACCGCTATGACGAAGACGATTGAAAGGACCATGGAAATCATCAGGGCCCTCCTCGAGACCGCCGGCCTCTTGATGGCGGACCTCAGGCCCTCCAGGGGCGAATCCAATTCGTCCGGCGGGCGCCGTCGGGGTATTTTAATTCTGGCTTTACTTCTTCAGGAGCGCTTCGATGTGGGCCGCGTACTGCCTGGCGTCGAGTAGCCGCGACTTCTCTGAGGCGAAGTCGGAGGCTTTCACCTCCACGAGCCAGCCTTCCACGTACGGCGACTTGTTCACCAGCTCAGGGTGCATGTCGAGCTCGGCGTTCAGCTTCACGACGGTGCCCGAGACCGGCGAGTACAGTTCGGACACGGCCTTGATTGACTCGACCGTCCCCATGGGCTTCAGCTGGGCGACGGCCTCGCCCGCCTTGGAAGGCGCGACGTACACGACGTCGTTCAGTGTCTTCGCCGCGTAGTCAGTGATGCCGACCCTCACGGTGGCCCCCATGTCCTTGGCCCACTCGTGCTCCTTGGTGTACAGGAGGTCGTCGGGAATCTCGTAACCCTGAACCTTCATGCGTTTGGAGCCGCCGGGGCGGGCTATTTACCGTTGCCCTGCCTCTTCCAGCCATAGAGCCGCTCGTCGTAGAACGGCGTCTTCACCGTCTGGCCTTCCTCGGCCGAGCCCCTGATGGCGACCTTGACGGCGGAGCCCGGTTCGGTCCCGTCCGGCCTCAGGCGGCAGAGCGCAATCCCCTTGCGGAGGACCGGCGAGAACGTCCCGCTTGTCACCTTGCCCATTGCGTCGGAGCCGGCCATGACGTCGAAGCCATGCCTTGGGATCCCCCTGTCGACGACCACGCCTCTCTTCACCGAGTCCAGAGGCTCGGCCCGCAGGTCCGCGACGGCGCGACAACCCACGTACCCTGACTTGCCCTGAGTGAGGACCCAGACGAGGTCGGCCTGGAAGGGGTTGGTGTCCCGGTCGATGTCGAGCCCATGCAGCGGGAGCCCCGCTTCGAGCCTGAGAGAGTCCCTGGCCCCGAGGCCGCACGGCCGCGACGACTCGGCCAGCCGCTCCCAGAACTCCACCGCCTTCCCGGGGGCCTCGTTCGACGCGTCGAGAATCACAACCTCGAACCCATCCTCGCCGGTGTAGCCTGTCCTGGAGACTATGGACTGCTGCCCGAGGGCCTTCGCCCTTGCGCAGCGGAACTTCTTCAGCTGGCCTAGGTCGATGTCGACGAAGGGCTGTAGCGCCCGCTGCGCCGCCGGCCCCTGGACGGCCACCATCGCAGACGACGCCGTCAGGTCCTCGATGGCGACACCGGCGGGGGGCCCGAAGCTCCTGATGTGATTCATGTCTGCGGTGGCGTTGGCAGCGTTCACCACCAGCAAGAACTCCGCCTCCCCGAGCCTCAGCACCACGAGGTCGTCGAGGATGCCGGCGCCGTCGCTGAGAAGGAGCGTGTAGAACTCCCTGCCCACCTGCTGCTTCTGCACCTGGGTGGGCACCAGGCTCTCGATGAACTCGGCCGCCTGCGGCCCGGTGAACATGAACCGACCCATGTGCGAGACGTCGAAGATTCCCGAGCTGTTCCTGACCGCCATGTGCTCGTCGGTGGTGGTGGTGTACCAGAGCGGCATTTCGTAGCCAGCGAACTCTGTCAACTTGGCGTGGGCGGAGTGATAGCTGTGGAACTGGGTCGTCTTTGGCATGGTCAGGCCGCCGCTCACTCCACTTATGAGGTAATCGCCGAGCGGAGGGAACATGGACTCGGAGTCCGAATACGCTTTTAGCCAAGGCGGCTCGCGTGCACGCGCCCATGACCTATGAGATCGCGTGCATGTCGTGCGGGACGTCTTTGTATTCAGGATTCGACCTTCGGCCTCCAGGGGACGTGCTCAAGGCTGCGGACTACCGGTGCAAGAAGTGCGGGATGAAGCTCTCGGTGGACAAGTTCCGTGTGGACGTCAGGAAGATCGACGGGTCGTACTCCTAGCGAGGCCAGAGCCGTCCATCAGCTGACCAGGGGCGCGGCCGTGGCGTCCGCCCACTCGGGCTATACCCTCGTGATCTGCGAGAAGCCGGACGCAGCCAGGCGCATCGCCGAGGCCCTCTCGAGCGGCACAGCCCGCCGGGTCGCAACGGGCGGCGTGGAGACCTTCAGGTTCGCCAGCGGTGGGGAGGACTTCGTCGTCTGCGCGGCGGCCGGGCACCTGTACTCCGTGTCCGACCCCTTTGAGGAGAGGGGTGTCTATCCGGTCTTCGACCTCGAATGGTACCCGTCAGACGAGGTGGGAGAGAAGGCTGCCAGGGCCTCGTTGAGGATCGGCGCCATAAGGGCCCTAGCCGCCGGGGCGGCGAAGTTCATCAACGCCTGCGACTTCGACCCGGAGGGCGAGACCATAGGATTCAACGTGCTCCGCTATGCGTGCGGGGGAAAGGAGGGGGTCGCGCTCAGAGCGAAGTTCTCTTCCCTTACCAGAGACGAGCTGGTCGCTGCGTTCAGGGAGGCCGCGCCGCAGGCGGGCCAAGGGCAGGCGAGGGCGGGAAGGGCGAGGCACGTCATCGACTTCGCCTGGGGAATCAACCTCTCCAGGGCGCTCTCCCAGGCGGCCAGATCGGGCCACGGCTACACCACCATAAGCATGGGCAGGGTCCAAGGACCGACCCTCGCCTTCCTCGCAGAGAGGGAAGAGCAGATTCGCACCTTCGTCCCCGCGCCGTACTGGAACGTGGCGGCGGTCTTCGAGGGGGGCGGGACCCGCTTCTCTGCCCCCTACTCCAAAGAGAAGGTAAGGCCCGAGGCGGCGGCCGAGAGAGTCAGGGGCGAGTGCCTCGGCAAGGAGGGAGTAGTCACTGATGTCAGGAAGACAGAGTTCAAGGTCCCCCCGCCCCCTCCCTTCGCCACCGGGGACCTCCAGAGGGAGGCCTACAGGACCAGAGGGCTTGCCCCGAGCCGCACGCTTCAGATCGCAGAGAGGCTGTACCTGAAGGCGCTAATCTCCTATCCGCGGACCTCCAGCCAGCGCCTCCCGCCGTCCCTCGACTGCCGAGCCATCCTCCGCGGGCTCGCGAGGATGAGCCGCTACTCGAAGGCCGCCGGGGAGGCCCTCATGGGCCCCCCGAAACCCGCCCAGGGGGCCAAGTCCGACCCTGCCCATCCCGCCATCCATCCGACGGGAGAGGTGCCCTCCGGGGACCTGAGCTCTCAGGAGGCCGCCGTCTTCGACTTGGTGGTGCGAAGGTTCCTGGCAGGCTTCGCTCCCCCCGAGGGGAAGGAGCAGGTGACCGTCAAACTGGCGGTCGGAGCGCACGAGTTCGTCGTCAGCCGGGTCCGCGGGCTGCGCGAGGGAGAGACTGGGGGCCGGGGTGGGCGATCATATTGGGCGCATGCGCTCGCCGTAGGCGACAGACTCAAGGTGGCTGAAGTCAGCGCCGAGGAGAGGATGGAGCAGGGGCCGCCCTGGTACGACCAGGGGACGCTGCTCGGAAAGATGGAGGAGGAGAATATCGGGACCAAGGCCACCAGGGCTGACGTGATATCGACGCTGGTCGAAAGAGGATACGCCGAAGGTGCCCGCATGAGGGTCACCGGGCTGGGCATGGCCGTCTACGGGGCAATGAGACAGCACTCGCCGGGGATCCTCACCGTCGACATGACCAGAGGGATAGAGAAGAGGATCGAAGCCGTCGAAGCCGGCTCTGCCCGCGACCACGAGCTGATCAGGGAGACGGTCCGCTCGATAGCGGACCAGCTCGTCGGCATCCGAGAGAGCGAAGGCCAGGTGGGAAGCGAGATCGGGGCGGCGGTGGCCGCGGCTGCGGCCTCCCGGTCCCTCGGCCCCTGCCCCGTCTGTGGGTCGGGAACGCTGGTGGTGATTCGTTCTAGGAGCACTAAGAAGAGGTTCGTCGGCTGCTCGCGCTACAACCAGGGGTGCCGAGCGTCCGCCCCCCTCCCGCAGAGGGGAACGGTCAGGGCTGAGAAACAGTGCCCGGCCTGTTCTTGGCCGGTCGTGATGGTGACTGCCGGGGGGAGGCCCTGGAAGCTGTGCGTAAACCCCGCGTGCCCGGCGAAGGGAGAAGGCCTGGCGAGCCCGCCCGAAGACAGAAGGGCGCACCAATTCGGATAAGGTTAAACGCGGCCGGAGGACGGGCCGAAGGGCAAGGTAGATAGCGGAGTTGCTGGAAGGTCCCGACGATGCTTAGGGCTGCAATCAAGTCGGCCTATGAGAGGAGCGCGAACGCTCTCTATGGCGCCCTGCGAGGAGTCATCAATCCCCTTTCGAAGCGCGGCGACCTCCTGCCGTACCTCTACGTGATTGTGATAGTGGCGATGGCCGGCGGCTTCGTCGACGCCCTCGCCTACCCGGTCCCCAATCAAGGGATCTTGGTGTTCCAGGGGGGTGGGGCGCAGACAATCCCGGAGGCGCTTCTGGACTCGTTCATCATCCTCCTTGGCGGTGCCGGCATCTACCTCACCTACATCAGCGGGAGGCAGACCACCAAGACGAGGGCTGTCAACATGTACCTGGCGCTCGCGCTGCTGCTGATCTTCGTCTCGGCCCTCGCTGGGGTCCAGATGCTCATCCTCAAGGGATATTGAGAAGGAAAGAGCCCCCGGGCCAGAGGGTTCCGCGCTCGCACCTCAGGAGCACCCCCCCGCGGACGGGCTCCACGGAGACCGTTGCGTCAGCGAGGTCCGACATGGACCCGCCTTCTCTGGCGCGGATCACCCTCTCCCGCCTGTATACGATGAGTGCGGCTGCCTTCCCGCCGGTCCGTGCGAGCCACGACAGGCCGGCCACCGCGAAGGCAGCCTTCCTGCTCCTCGAATCCCGGTCGGAGGTCGAGAACAGGTGGTAAAGGGTGCTGAGGCTCTCCACCACCAGGACGCCGGACCCATTCATGAAGAATCGGGAGAGCTCCGCCTCGACCGCCGACCCCGGCTCCGGGACCACGATCCGGACCGACCCGGACTGCTCCGGCGTCAGTGCGGCGAGGACATCGTCGGCGCCGGACGAAACCGCGGCGTCGGCGTCGAACACCGCGCATCCTTCGGCCGCAGACGCTGCCGCGGCGACGAGACCCGTGATGAGGGCCACGCTGTCCCGGCGTCCGTCCACGAGGAACGTGACCGCCTTGCCCCGCATAGGAGCGGTGAAAGAGCCGGCCTCCTCGGCGCTAAGACTCATTAGTGCAGCGGGGCTTCGGCGGGTGGCCGAGGTATTTCAGAGTGAGCGGGATCTGTGTGGTGACGTCGAGGGCCAGGGCCTACTTCGCCATAGTGTCGAGGCTCCGAAGGGCGGGCCTCTCCTTCGCCAGCGTCGTCCCCGGCTCGAGCTACGAGGGATGCTCCCTAGTGATCACGACCGAGGCCGAAGCAGGCCAGTTCGGGGCAAGGGCGATGGCACTGGAGGACCTCGACGAAGAGCCTGGCGTCTTCAAGGGTCAGCTGCTCTCGAAGCTGGACGGGGGGATTGACGTTCTCCTCGCGGGGGTCGACCCCGGGAAGAGAATCGGCCTCGCCGTATTCTACGGGGAGGTTAGCCTGGAGTTCGGGACGTTCAGTTCGGCTGCGCGGCTCAGCCAGCGGGTGGGGGCGTTCGTGCGGGGCATCCCTGCTAGAAGGTCCGTGGTCAGAGTGGGGAACGGGAGCCCGGCCGCGGCAGCCAAGCTCCTCGAGTTGCTGAAGCAGGAGGCTGGGGAGGCCGTGATAGAAACCGTCGACGAGTCAGGAACCTCCGTCAGGAGGATGAAAGGAATCCAAGTGGACCAGGGGGCGGCCGCCCGGATAGCGTTCCGCAAGGGGGAGACCGTCAGCCAGGGAGCCCCCAGAACTCGCCAGCGAGCTTCGCGAGGCCGGCAGGAGTGAACTGGTCGACGACCAGGTCCCGCCTGAGCCACGAAGGCATGAGGTCCTTGACGGCAGAGGAGCTGAACCTGTCGTCCAGCATGAAGACAAGACCTCTCTTCCCGGGCCTCCTGACGTGACGCCCCGCCGCCTGGAACGCCTTGCGGAGAGCCGGAAGGCGGGAGAGCATGAGGAACGAGTCCGGCTCCCCGGCGCGCTTCAGGCAGGCGTATTCGGCGTAGAGCATGGGCGATGGCGGGGGGAGGGACAGCCCGACCACGACCACGGACCCCATCATGTCCTCGTTGAAGTCCTCCCCCTCGGAGAAGCGGCCTCCCTGCACGGCGAAGAGCACCGAGCCCTCGGCCGACCTGAAGGACTCGAACAGGTCGGTGGCGTCCTGACCAGAGAGCCCCGGCGCCTCGCAGACGAGGTGCTTCCCCCGCACCCTCTTGGACGTCATGTCGAATATGGGCCCGAGAACGGCGTAGGAGGGCGCGAAGACCCCGACTCCCGCCTCCGTGGAACCTATGACCGCCGCGACCCTGTCGGCGATTTTCGAGAACATCTCGGGCGTCCTCATCCTGTACCGCGTAGTGACGCTCGTGTCGACGGCGGTCCGCACCACGACCTGCGGCTCTGCCGGCACCTCGTGGGTCGCCGCCCCGTCCGGCTCCAGGCCGAGGGACCTCCTGAAGACTGCCGACGGGTTGACTGTGGCCGAGAGAAGCACCGAACTCCTGAAAGAGTGGAGCCGCGCCGCCAAACCGACGACCGGGTCTGGTTCGAGCAGCCCGAGGGTCCCTTCCCACTTTACGAGGAGGGCCCCTCCCGTCGAGGAGAGCCTCGTGAGGAACTCACCCACCCTGAGCACCATGGACGGAAGGCGCCGTTCGTAGACTATGGAGCCCCACGCCGCCCCCGAGCAGGCGCTGAGCTCGAAGGTTAGGTTCTGTAGCCAGATGGCGCCCTTCAGCTCACGGAACCTCCCGAGGAGGCCCTCCCTGTCGAGGAGCCACCCGGGGCGGCCCGCCATCTCATCTTCGAGCAGCCGGGCCAGGGACCGGAGGGACGCCGCCGCCTCGTCCAGCAGCATCGACTCTGCCTCCCTGACGGCCCCTCCTATCTGGGCGAGGGACAGCGTGGCCGAGTGGAGCCCGCGGAGGAAGTCCCGTAGGTTGTGCGCCTCGTCCACCACCAGTATCGTCCGTTTCGGCTCAGGAGAGTCGCGACCGAAGAGGATGGCCGTGGACTTCGGGTCGAAGGCGTACGGGTAGGGAACGACGGCCAGCCGGGCCTGGACAAGGGCGAGCCTGGCCACCTCGTAGGGGCAGACGTGAATCGACTCCGATGCCCTGACGAGCCTGGCCTGGGACGGGGCCGACGCGAGCGCGCCCCTGACCGCCCGGCCGAACTCCTCTGGGACCAGGGGGACGTTCAGGAAGTAGGAGCAGAGGTTGTTGCTTACGTTGAACCAGCAGTACCAGCCGAATGACTCGGGAGGAACCGCCCTCCCCGTGTCGCGCTTCAGCAGGCAGTAGTCGAACTTTGAGACGATGGACGCCGCGGCCACAGGGTGCCTCGCCTGGATCCTGGAGACCTCTTCGACCACTCTGTTCACCTGCCGTTTGGTCCTGCAGGCGTAGACGACCCTCGAGCCCGTCTCCTCGGCCGCGGCCAGGGTCCCAGACAGGACTGCGGCCGTCTTCCCGAACCCGCTCATGGCCTCGGCGATGAGCGTCTCCCCGCCCAGGCACGCCGCGTAGACGCGCTCCGCCAGCTCCCTCTGCCCCGGGCGGAAAGAGTCGTAGGCGAAGAGCGCTGCTATGCTCACTGGCCTTGAGGGCCGCCCGCTATTTTAGCGCCCTGCTCAGACGGATGTCTTGGTTACGAAGCTCTTCCCCTTGAACATCTCGGCCGCCGCCTTCTCGACGCGCCGCCTGTTTTCGGGCGTGGTGTAGATGCGGAGCACGTCCATGAAGCCGGCGATCGAGCCGACGAGTGGGAGCTCGCTGAGGGGGACCGATCTAACGACGCGCCTCCCGCCTTCCGACTGCACAAGCCTGACGGCCGTGAACGCCTCCCTTGAGGACGTGTAGGGGACCGAGGGCGTCGTGGGGACGTCCAGGAAGACGTGCATCTTCTCCACTCCTGCGGCCTCCGCAAGGTCAGCCGTGACCTGCTCCCTCACCCGCTCCTTGGAGAAGAGGTTCGAAACTAGCTGGTCCTTGCGCTGCACCACCCTCTCGAAGGCGCACTTCACCAGGCTTCGGTTGCGGAAGTCCAGGGCGAGCTTCCGCGCCTCCCTCAACTCCGGCGTGGACGGGCTGAGCGTGGCCAGCCTCTGCAGCACGATCTCGTCGGTGAGCTCGAGGTACCCGTCGAGGTCCGAGAGGTTGGTCAGCCCGAGGGCCGCGTCGGCCAGCTTCATGGACTGGACGAGCATGAGCTCGGCGGCCCTGACGGTCCTGTGGAAGTACACGGCCTTGAACATCTCGTACCTTGCCAGCAACAGGGCCTCGAAGGCGTAGAGGGCGGCCTCCTCGACGGCCATGTGCCCGTCAGCCACCTGGAGCGAGTCTATCACGCGCATGACATCGACCTTCCCGTACTCAACACCTGTGAAGTACGAGTCTCTGAGCAGGTAGTCCATGATGTCGGCGCTCAGCCCCCCGGCGATGGCCTCGTTCATGAACGGAGGGAGCCCCCCCTGCTTCCCGACGGCGAACTTGGACATCTTCTTCGCTGAGAAGCCGTTCCTCTCGAGCACGTCGCGGACCGACGTCTCCAGCACAATCCTCTGCGAGATGTCTTCGTGGGTCAACTTCGTCTTCTCCGCCAGGACCTCCTCGTACATGTGAGAGAACGGCCCGTGGCCGACGTCGTGCAGCAGCGCCGCGATCCTCACCTCCTGGACCTGGTCTGGGCCTATGCCGGCCGACGGGGCCAGCGCCTCGGCTATCTTCCCCGCCAGGTGCATGGCGCCCACTACGTGCTCGAACCTGGTATGGACAGCACCGGGATACACGAGATACGAGCCTGCGAGCTGGTGGACCCTCCTCAGGCGCTGGACGAAGGGGGTGTCCACGAGGTCCCTTTCGACTTCGGTCAGCTTGACGTAGCCGTGGACCGGGTCCCGTATCTCCGCCACGGGCTTGAGAATCAAGCCTGCCACAACCCCCGCTCTGTCGTCTTAAACGGTTCGGCCTGCTGCCTTCAGGGAGCCGGAGACCGCGTCGCGGAGCGCCCTGCTGGTGGCCTCGATGCCCCCGGTCGCGTCGACCACCTTCCACCCGAACTCGGCGGCGAGGTCGAGGTAGGCGCGCCTGGTCCTGTCCTGGAGGGCGGCGTCGCTTTCGTACTCGTCCTTGCGGCGACCCCTCCTTGAGCGGAGCTCGGCCGCCGGGGCGTCGAGGACGACAACCAGGTCGGGCTTCGGGAGGCCGTCTTCGAGGCCAGCCAGCCACTCCAGCTTCAGGCCGTTGGCGACCCCGTAGGCGAGGTTCGACTCCGAATACCTGTTGACGATGACCACGTCCGCCTGGGTGAGCGCCGACTCCAGGTCTCTCTTCTTCTCCCAGCGGTTCGCGGCGAATAGGATGTGCCTGACCTCCGGGGGGTAGTTGACGCCGCCGTGCAGGAACCTCCGGATCTCTGACCCTATGACTGTGCCGTAGTCGGGGAAGGACACCGTGCGGACATTGAGGCCTCTGGAGCCCAGCCACGAGGCCAGCACGGTCGCCTGGGTCCGCTTGCCGACGGCGTCAATCCCCTCTATGCTCACCAGGGCGCCCCTGGAGCCGCTGCCCATGGGCGCGTCGCCCGGCCCTCCGTCTAAATCCCTTTCTCACAGCACGACGGAGAGGATGAAGAGGACGGCTACCGACGCGGCAGCCGCCCTGAAGTAGGCCTTCGCCGCCTGGGACGTCGACTGGGTCACCGAAGCGAACTCCTCCAGGGCCTCGTTCCCGAAGACTCTGACGGAGCTCGCAAGCAGGCCGGAGCCGTAGGCCGCCAGCGAGAGCCTCTTCTCCGCGAGCCGCGCTAGCTCGCACACGAGATTCACCAAGTCTTCCACGGGGGTCGCTTCGCCAAGTCCCTTGTAGCCCCGCGAGACCGTCATGCCTACGGCGGCGAGGTTGTGGCTGTCAGAGGTGCAGAACTCGATCATGTCGATGCCCATGGAGCCGAGGGCCTTGGCCGCCTCGGCCCGCAGCGCCGGGACCGCGTTGTTGGCGTCGGCCAGGACGAGGACCGAGCGTCCCTTTGAGGTTTCGAACATCACGAGGCCCACCCCGTTCTCTGTCAGGTCTTCGCGCGGGCCGAACCCCAGCTCTGCAGAGCCCGCCCAGCCGACCCTGAATTGCGTCCCCCCCTCGAGCTTCATCCGTTCGAACAACTCCCGCCAGCCGGGGTCTGAGCTGTCCAGCCTCTCTTGGATGTCTACGAGGGAGTTGTGGGCGTCCACGACGGAGACGTCGAAGCCCTCCGCCGCTGCCTGGCCCGCGAGCTCGGCCTCCGCCCCCCCTTCTAGGTCGTCGGACCCCAAAGGGGCAAAGGAGACCGTGAGCAACAGGTCCTTCGAGAAGGCCGTCGCTCCTGCGTTGGCTGTCCCCACCTTCGCGTGCAGGGGCCCCCTCATGGTTGCGCCTGCCGAAGGGACTATCGTGAGGGCGAAGTCGCGTATCTCAGCCGCGTACCTTTCCGTCTCCTGGTGGGTGGCGAGGTTCCTCTCGTGGCCGCCCGGCCTGTGCAGCGTCAGCGCCGTCCCGCGGCCCGCGAATGCCCTAGAGACGACCCCCGGCAGATCGTAACTGCCTACTGGGTGGAACGGTCCCGGGTGAACGCCCGGAAGCACAAGGAAGAGGTCGTCGGACTCCGTCCTAAGGCGCAGGACTTTGGTGGTGACCTTGGCCTCCTTGGAGTGGTCGGCGACGGCGGCCTCGAGGTCGGCGGCGTCGCCGGCGGCCCAGGCTTTCATGAAGGCTCGGAACAGGCCGAGGACGTCGTGGCCTCCGCTTGTCTTCCTCCTGCCCAGGAGCAGTGTGAAGCCGGCCAAGGCCGCGAACGCGAGGGCCCCGAACAGGAGGGCGGCAAGGTCGGCCGGAGTCGCGACCTCGGAGGCCCTGAACACCAAGAACGAGGCGGCGGGATGGACGGCAGCCAGGGCCACAGCTAGCCAAGGACGCCCCGTGAAGACCCCGTCGTAGACCAAGAATTCGAACCCGGCGGCGACGAAGGCCCCGAAGAGGAAGGCGTTGCCGAGGGCGCCGGGGAGCCCGGCGAGCCAGCCGATGGCCGCGCCGCATCCGACGAACAGCGCCCACAGGACGTCGCCCGCCAACAGGACCGCGCAGGTCCGCCGGAAGTCGGCAATGGTCCCGCTGTCGGCCAGCGCGAGGGCGCTGGAGACGCCGGCGGCGGCGGAGGCGAGGACGAAGAACCCGAGCACGAAGACGAGCGCGCCAGAGGTCCCCTCCGACATGAAGGCCAGGGCAGCGGAGGCCGTGGCGGAGTAGAGCAGCAGGGTCGGCGTAGACGGGAGGACGAACAGGTGCCTGTAGCGACTGGCCAGGGCTTCGGTGGCCGAGCGCTTGGGGGGGCCCTCAGCGGAAGAGGGCGTTGATGGCAATTGACGTGGCGATCAGGACCAGCGAGCCGATGAGGATTACCTCGGGCCTGATCTTGACGCCGTGTGTCTCTTCGTTGAAGAATGTGAGAAGCCCTGCGCTCGAAGCGGGCATCGGCGCGTTGCTCTTCTTGTCGCTCATCGAATTCGACGTTGATTCAGCGCTTCTTAAGAGTAACGGCCGAGCCGTCCGCCAAGCCTTCCGTCTCCCAGCCAGCCTTGAACCAAGAAGCGGCGCCAGGAGCCCGAGAGCTGCCAGCACAAGGCCTTCGCAAGTGATTTAAGCCTTGGCTCAAAACTGCGGGAGCCCAATGGCTTCTCCTAGATTCAACGTCGCAGACCTGAGCAGCGCAGACCCGAAGCTCTTCGCTTCAATCCGGGGAGAGCTAAAGAGGCAAGAGGAGACTCTCGAGATGATACCGTCAGAGAACTTCGTGAGCCTGAACGTGCTGAAGGCGCTCGGCTCGGTGCTCACCAACAAGTACTCGGAGGGATACCCTGGCAAGAGATACTACGGCGGCAACCAGTACATAGACCAGGTCGAGACGCTGGCCATAGAGCGCGCGAAGGCGCTCTTCGGAGTGCCTCACGCGAACGTGCAACCGTACTCGGGCTCCCCGGCGAACTTCGCCGTCTACACGGCGCTGTGCAAGCCGGGCGAGACAATAATGGGGCTGAACCTGACGGACGGGGGCCATCTGACGCACGGCTGGAAGACGAGCGCCACGGGCGCCTTCTTCAACAGCGTGCCGTACCACGTCAAGGCCGACGGCTACATCGACCTGGAAGAGGTGGCAAGGCTCGCCGCAGAGCACAAACCGAAGCTCATCTGGGTGGGCGCCACCGCGTACACGAGAGAGTTTCCCTTCGAGGAGCTGGCGAAGATTGCAGACAACTGCGGCGCATATCTGGCGGCCGACATATCGCACATCGCAGGGCTGGTGGTGGCTGGAGTTCACAGGAGCCCTGTGCCGCACGCCGATGTGATAATGACCACCACGCACAAGACGCTGAGAGGGCCGCGCGGGGCACTGCTGATGGTCACGGAGAAGGGGCTGAAGAAGGACGGCGAGCTCGCCGACAAGATCGACAAGGCGGTCTTCCCCGGCCTGCAGGGCGGACCCCATGACAACAACACCGCGGCCATAGCCGTCGCGTTGCACGAGGCTTCGACCCAGGAGTTCAGAGACTATGGGAGGCAGATCGTGAAGAACGCCAAGGAACTGGCGGACGCTCTTATGAAGGACGGCCTCAAGCTGGTGACGAACGGCACAGACAACCACATGCTGCTCGTGGACCTGACGCCGTATGGGGACGGCATGGGCCTCTATGCTCAGGAGTCTCTCGACCTTGCAGGTATCGTGGTCAACAAGAATACGATACCCAAGGAGCCGTCGAGCCCGTTCTATCCGAGCGGCATAAGACTTGGAACGCCGGCGCTGACCACAAGGGGGATGAAGGAACAGGAGATGCGCCTGGTCGGCGACCTCATCGCACAGGTGGTGAGCGAAATCAAAGGATACGAGATGCCCAAGGGGAAGGACGGGAGAGCCGAGGCGATTCGCGGGTTCAGGGCCGGGCTGGCCAAGAGCGTCGTCGTTCGGGAGGTGAAGGCGAAGTCCCTGGAGCTCTGCCGAAGGTTCCCTCTGTACCCCGACTCGCTGTAGTCGACTGCTCGCCCTCCGGCGCTCGGCCTCAGCCTCTAGACAGAGCTGGGAGACGGCAGACTCGCAGGTCGCCTTTTCTCGGGGTCACCGGCTCGCTTCTTCCGCCAAGGCGGGTCTCAGGAAGTCTGTCAACTCCAGCTGGTCGGGCTTCCTCTCGCCGTGCAGCAGCTGCTCCAGCTCCCTCTGTAACATGTCCAAGCGGCTGCGCAGGTATGGGTCGACGTCGTAGTCCCGGGCCAGCCTCTGAGCTATCGAGAGGTACTTCTCGACCGACGCCCTCGTCAGGGTCCCCCTCACCTCGTTCGCGCAGATGGGGCAGGTCCACGACAGTGGGGGCCTCCGCATGGTCAGGCCGCACTTCTTGCACTTGAATGACTGGGTCGCGTACTTCTTGGCGTTCCCCATGATGTCCCTGATCAGGTGGGTCTTAATGATGGACTCGACCACCTCCTTGGTCGAAACGGCGTCGATCTTGGTGGCCACCTCGATCTGCTTCGCGATCTTCTCCGACAGCGTCCTCAGGGTCGAGTAGGACGCCCTCGAGCGCCTGACGGTGAGGGTGCCGGTCGGGTGGGTGAAGCCGTAGCCGTAGAACTGCGTCTCGCTCCCCAGCCTTGAGCCTATGCGCTCGATGAGGCCCTCCACCGAAGCCGCTGGGGGAGACTCCTTCGTCCTCTCGTAGAACTCGCGTGGGTAGACGGCCGCCACGTCGAAGTTGTGCGCCTGCTCGTCCACCTCGGAGGGGAGCAACACCGGCTGCATCAGGAGCGGGGTGTCCATCAGGCCCCCGATCCTCTCGGGGACGTACTGGAGGGAGAAGTTGAGCAGGGCGTCCAGGAGCAGCAGGAGGGAGTCGCCGTCTCCGTCGCAGTCCCGCCTCTTGGCCGCGTGCCAGCAGGGGTTCGCGAAGCAGACCTGGGCCGGCGAGAAGCCGACAATCCTGCCGGCGACGCCCACGGACGTGTGGGGGGCGAGGCCCACCGCTATCTTTCCCAGGAGATCGGCCGGCCCCCTGACGCCGTAGTGCCGGGGGAGGCCGTAGAGGTTCTCCAGCTCGTCGTCCACGAACTGGGCCATCCTAACGAGGTCGGGGGCGACGTCGACTGGGACGATGATGTCCTGGGGCTTCAGCTCGAGAAGCTGGGCATCGTCATCCAGGGGCCTCCCCTCGGCGTCCGCCTCGTACCCCAAGGACCTCAGGACTTCCAGGTCGGCCTTGATGTCCCGCGGCCTGAAATGGGTGAGGGGGGCGTTGGTCACGTCTATCCTCAGGGTCCCGTCCTTGTAGACGAAGGCCTGGTTCCTGCTCCTAATGACCGCCTTCTCAAGGGGCTCGGGGGTCTTCGAGACGCTCATCAGGCCGCGCACCCCCTTGACCGGCTTGTAGGCGTCGAAGGGGATCTTCGCCCTGATGGCGTCGATCTTGGAGCGGAAGTCGAACTCCATCTCGGAGTAAGGGAGGGTCTTCGCCCTGCAGTTGGGGCAGGCGTCGTCCGACGTCATCGAGCCGCAGCGTGGGCACGACTTGTACTGGACCGTCGCCGTCCCGCAGACCTCGCACTTCGAGGAGAGCCGCCTCTGGCTGCACTCGGGGCAGAACCTGTTGACCACCTCTATCTTCTCGAAGCCTTGCCTCGAGGCTGCCAGGACGTCCCTGTAGGCGCCGCCTGCGGAGCCCACCGGGAAGAGGCCGTGGACCGGGGGCTTGAGCCGCCTGACCATCGCCTTCTCGGGCCGGCCCACCCTGATGCCCACCGTGGTGGTGGTCTGCCTGCCGAGCGAGATGCCCGAGAGCGACTTCACAAGCTCGAACGAGTCCGCGGCAGCTGGGACCTCCTGCGGCGAGCCTGGTCTCAGCAGCGCGGCCAAAATCACCGCGGCGTCCCCCGAAACGACCGCCGAGCCACCGCCGAGCCTGTGCTCGATGAGGCAGGCCCGCAGCACGGCCCTCGTGCTGGGGGATGACAGGTCCACCACTACGTCCTCCCCCTCGGCCCTGCAGCTCGCCCTGAGCGCAACCAGGTCGGAGGCGCTGATCCGGTCGAAGCGCGGCGTGTAGTCGGGGTGGAGGGGAACCCCGGCCAGGTGCGATATCGCTAACGCCTCGACGGGTGTGGGCGTCCTCCCCAGGCAGCCGTGGGTGAGCTCCGCGATCCTCTCCCGTGAGATTCCGGCGTCGGCCAGCCTCTCGTAGGCCCCAGGGACTGACTCCACCGCCTGCCTCAGGTCCTGGACCCACCACTCGGAGACGTAGGGGGACTGCGGCAGGTTCTTGTTGTTCTCGAGGAAGTCGCCGTAGCTGATGAGGATGTCGCCGAGGTCGATGATCTTCACCAGGTTTTCCCGCTCACGTTCGGCCTCGGCGAGGGACCGGATGCGCCTCACGCTCCCGTCATGCAGTAGAACCGTGGGTCCCTCGATGGAGTCCACGAAGGCTATGGTGGCCGCCTTGCCGGGCATGTCGACCTTGACCTGGGTCCCGCAGACGACCGGGTAGTCGAGGAGCGCCGCGACCGCAGGGTGGATGGCCAGCGTCGAGAGGCCTGTGTTGATCGACCTGCCGTACCTGAGCCTGAAGCCCCCCCTGCTCTTGGGTTTGGAGAGGACCGCTCTCCCCGAGATGACCTCCTCGAAGTGGGCCCCGGCCTGCTCCGTCTCGTTGGTGGACTGCTGGGTCCCCCCCTTCACGTCGGCGAGCCACTCCCAGCCGGAGATGTTCAGCGACGCGAGCTTCTTGTTGAGCTTGTGGGCGCGTCCCACGACGCCGTCGTTGAGGACCCTCAGGGCCCCGCCCCTCACCCTGTCGGTTGCCACGCGCTTCAGGTTGCGGTGGACCACGACCTCGACCGGGTCGGTCTCGATGCCGTCTATCTCCACGGGGAGGTTGTAGATCGTGTGCCTGATGTCGTCGTCGGTGACCTTATACTGGAAGTTGCCGACATCCCTCTCGTAGATCCTGAGCTCCTCGGCGAACCTGTCCACCTCCTCCTTCCTGGCCCTGTAGCTAGAGAGCCCCAGCTTCTTCCCCGTGACGTCGGCGATGACGAGAGAGAAACCGGCCTCGGTCCCGCCGGCCGACCTCATCGGGCCCGCGTAGGAGACTGAAACGTAGTCGCTGTTGTCGTCGTTCTGCTTGATCGAGACGCTCGAGATGCCCTCGAGGGGGGCCACTGTGACGCCGTCGGTCATCACCGCCAGGCCAGCCCGGACGCCGTAGTTGAGCGCCTCGTGCTTCTCCATGGTCCCGAACTTGCCGAGGGCGATCTCCTGGGCGATGCCGAGGGCAGCCCGCTCCTTCGATGTCGAGTGGAGGAGCTCCCTGAGGCGGTCTACGAGACCTTCGAACTGGTCCAGGCGGAGCATCTGGTTGACCCTGTCGGCCAGGTCGAAGACGGTCTTGCTTTCCACGGTGTCCACGGGATCGATGCCCATGGCCCTGGCCTTGGACGCGGCCGTGTATGCGGTCTCATATTGTGCAAGGATGTCCCTGTAGTAGGCGTCGAGCCTGGCCGGGAAGGGGGCGAGCTTTCTGACGCGCTCCCAAGCGGTCTCGGCGGAGAAGGACATCGGGGGCGGGACTCGCATCGCTGCTTATGAACTATCGTCGAAACGACGCTGCAGATGACCCCAGCACTTGGGTATTGCTCAGGAAGCGGGTGGGGTTCAGTTGGACAGGAGTCCCGAACTCCCAATGTCATCGCAAAGGAAGCGCCACCGGTGCCGCTCGCGCCCTTCACCTGTTGCTTCGTCAGGTTTGATAGAATCCAGGCTGTGCGGGAAGTGTTCGGCGACGAGATGGAGGATGCGCTCAGGAGTCTGAAGGTCAGCTTCACCTGATTTCCAATCTGTCAGAAGACCGAGGGTCAGTGGGTCTAATTGAATTCAACCCGTTTGCTACTGCTTTTCACCTTGAACGTCCCCGCCCACAGGACGAAGAGCCCCACGGCTACGGCGTCGTCTCTGGGAGAGGTTGACGGCATATAGCCTATCATGATGACCCCGTCTTCGGCGAAGCCCGAGAAGGGTTTGCCTCCGCGGATGGGAACCAGTGTATCTCTGGCCAAGTAGACCTCCTTCGCATCAGGCTTGAAGACCGTCGCCCAGGCATTTTGGCCCATTATCACGTGAATCATGTCGGGTTTCTTCATGAGTTCCTGCCGAAACGGAAGGTCCAAGTCACCGAATGATAGAAGCAGTTCTTGGCAGGCTCCGAATTCGTAGATCTGTGCCTTTTCATTCCCCGTGGAGTGGTTGTGATCGACGTCAGCCGTTATTCTCTCGAAAACGGGACGGAGTTTTGAGGTAGCTTCAGGGTCGCTGGCCAACGTGAGCAGGTTGTCGCCGGGTCCGAGTATCGTGGGATTGCCGATCGGTTGGAACTTGTTGTCCGGCAGGTGCTGCTTGTACCTCTGTCCTATCATGACCCCTCGCGCTTTCCCACGTCCACCCCCGCCGACCATCACAGTCTCGTACCTGACCCCTTGGATGGTCAGGTAGCCTGCCCAGGAGAGAGCGTAGCGCTGGGCGTCAGAGGGTGCGGTCAGGAGAGCCTGTCTGGCTTCCTCGTATCCGAACTCCAGCCTCTCGTTCCTGAAACCCTGAATGAACTGGCCCTCGGGTGTATCTATTACTGCGAGGGGGTCCTGTTTGCCCGTCCTGACGATTTCGTTGCAGGCTTCATCGAGGGCGAAGAACATGAGTTTGAACAGCTCGGGGCTCTCGTCGAGTTCAGGCAATCCCGTCTTTGGGGAGTCGAAGTTCACTCGGGCCTGTTTGGGCGCATTCTCGTTGGTCCTACCAAAGAACTTCATCTCTTTCAGAACCTGACGTCTCTGGCCTCGGGCTCCAGTCTCGAACAGCTGGGGCAGAGCCAAACCGGGATGTTGGCGCCGTCGATCTTCGAATCCTGGAATTCCTTCTTGAGCCATCCCTTTGTGTGACAGGAGTCGCACAGGTAACCGTCGGGAGGAGGGTTCGTGCAGGCGATGCCATTGGTCAGGATGACGTGGGTTCTGACCAGAGAGCCGTGCGTCACCAACAAGCAGTAGACATCGACATCATGTTTCTGTTTGAGCGTCTCGATGCCCAACGGGTGGAAGGGAGAGAGGGCATCTACGTCGGTTGGCTTGGCACCCCCCGACCTCGTGAGTTTTGTGACCGTCTGTTGGAGCGTCGTATCACTCAGGTATTGACCCACAGGGAATAGCGCGAGAGTGAACCGGTCTTCGTCGGCTTCAAGCTCGTCAGGACCCACCGATTTCCCTTCCACTTGTCTCTCTACTCTTTGCCAAGCCAGTTTCATATAAACGAACATCGAGAATCCGCTTTGGAATCCGTTGAGGATAGGGGAGCTTGATTCACCGCCAGAGTACGCATCTTGCTGCACGAACCTCTGCAGTGAATGGGAATAGAACCTGCCCCGAAGAAGGACAACCCGGCGAGTATCTATGGAGTGGGTCGCTACAGTGAATCCTTGTCCTGTTGGTGAAGCTTATCGATGCGCCCGACGACGTCCATCATCTCACTACGCTTGTTCGAATCGTACGGCTGTTCGCCTCTGTCCGTTTCGCGAACGCCCAACCTTCCGAGCAGTCGTTGCAATTCCGGCTTTTCGATGACTATGACGATAAGTGGATACCTCTCGTCAGGGGTCCCATTCTTGTCAACTGAAAACACGGAATATGTTACATTCCCATCAGGTTCCTTCTCAAAGCGATATGAGAAGAATCCATCTCCGTCCAACGGTGGCCAAATTTGTTTGTCGCCGAGTGATATCCTCATGGAATCTGCCACCAAGGTCCAGGAATTTTAACGATGGAGAATCCTGCCCACTCCAGAACCCACCGCATCGCTGGAATTGGTCCAATCTTTCCTGTAGACGGGCTTTGAAGGAAACAGAGCACCCCAGGCCGTGCGGCCCCTGTTTTGACTGCTTCAATCCACTGGCCGACCTCGGTCCATGACAGCCCCATCCCGACCTTCACGCCTCCAATGACAGGTGGTTCTCCGAGGGAGAAATCGACTGAATCAGGCTCGATCTTACCGAGGCTTGTGGGGAGTTCAAGAGCGAGTCTATCAACGTAATCCAAAACTGTTCCGTTATTTATCTCCCCTGTCTGCGCATCGACATACTCTTCACCCACGACCCCTCAAGCAAATTGAAAGGAAGTCTTGAAGCAATGCCAACTAGGTCTACCCCTTCCCGTTCTAGTGCTGGAATAGCCTCGCTTGTCACCCCCGCTTCAGGCATCGTTTGGTCGACCGCACTCGCCCCTCCAATCCCCACAATGGTGGCCACCGCAGCCAACGCTGCCCCGCACGGCTCCATTACAGCGCAGACAGCAACGCCTGTAGCCGCCCCCGCTACGACCAGTGCCGCAGAGACCGCTCCCGACGCCCTGAACATTGGTTCCGTTGGTGAGAGTGATGTTGTTCTGCGCAGGCTTGCCGAACCAAGCCGTGTACCCTAGAACAGAAGTGGGCTTCGTCTTGAAGGGAAGGGAGACCGACCCCTTCCCCAGGATTCCCCAACTGGCGCCACCGGAAACGACGACCCTGACACCGGCCGGGTTGCAGGCGACGTCGTAGACCGAGAAGGCGAGAGTGATGTTGGCGACCGTGTGGGAGCCGACCGTAAGCAGAGTGGTCTGGACCGCGTCGGTCGAGTTCGACCTGAGGCTCGTCGTGGCCGAGGCGAGGAAGCCAAGGACCGGGGCCCCGGTCTCGAACCTGTTCCCCTCGTCGTCGGAAGCGACGAAGGTGCCATTGCGGTAGACGGTGAAGCGCTGGGTGAGGAAAGCACCGTTGGCGATTCCGTTGAAGGTCGAATAGGGGATCCTGAGAGCGATGTTCCAGACCCCTGAAGCAGGCAGTAAAGGCTGTGACTCAACAGTAGAAGCGGGACATTTCAGGGGTATCGGAGAGGTAGGAGCCAGAGGTCACTGTGCCAGGGGAGAGAGAAGTACCTGAGGGCTGGCCATTGAGCGAGGACGAGGTTGCTGCGAATGAGAGGGGGGCGAGGAACGCGAAGTTCGGTAGCAGTAGGAACGGTATCAACAGGGCAGCTGCTGAATTCCTCAGCATTTCTGCACCAACGAGTCACGTGTTCTTTGATATTTACGACTTGAGTATAGAGAATTCTGGATTCAAGCTGCTGAGGAGACTTGTAACACTCGGCCAGCAGTGTCTTCTATTCCTAACTTGAATTGAGTACAGATGTAATCTGATTCAGTGTCTTCCCGAAACCAGGAGTTTGAAGCATGTTACCGACGACTAGTATGTCCGCCCCAGCGTTCACAGCCTTCTCTGCGGCTTCTGCATTGGTGATTCCTCCACCAGTAATCAGGATGCCGTCATAGAACTTCTTGACGGCTCGGATCACTTCAGGGGCGATTGGCTCACTTGTGCCACTCCCACCCTCAAGGTACAGCGTCCTCATACCGAGGTATTTGGCAGCCAAGGCATAGAGCACGGCCAGATTTGGCTTGGTTGAAGGCAGACTGTTCACCTGGCCGATATGGCTTGTGGCACTTTCTCTGCCGAAGACCAAGTAACCCATCGGGATACTCTCGATTTGCGCCTTGAAGACATCCATGGAACCCAAAGCCTGCGCACCAATGATGAAGTATGAGTTCGTGGAATTGAGCAGGCTGCTAAAGAGAATCGCATCTGCGAACCTGGAGATGCCCGTCACGTTACCAGGAAAGAGTACGACGGGAATCTTTTGTGATGTCTTAGGTGATGTTGTGACGTCTCTTGTGACCTTCTGGAGCGCTTTTGTGATTTCGTCAAGACTTGCACGGTCCGAGAGGGTCGATCCGCCCACGAGAACCATTCCCACGCCAGCTTCGATGGCCCCTTCTACAGTGTCAGCTGCCTCTTGTGGGGTGAAGTCCTCTGGATCGATTAGAGCCGCGCAGATTGGAGCCTTCTTCACCCGTTGGAGCAGGTACGTCTCAACGGGACCGGGACCCTTCAATTCAAGCCCCTGCGCGCGCGAAGTCGTCTACGAATGTGTTGTAGACGTCTATGTCGGCCCTCTTGGTGGGGTACCTCAGCTCTCTCCGGACACCGCAAGCCAGGTTCCCGCATGCCACGAGGAAGACTGTGTCTTGTGATGTCTCATCCTCATGAGAGGTGATTCTGATTGTGATCATCCCGCACCTGGGGCAAGCGAACACCTTTGGCAGCGTCCTCCTAGTTATCCGAAGAGTCTTCTTCCGTCTCCTACCCAATTTGACCTCGCCCGACAGTCTGATTCCTGAAGTAAATAAGATAGAAGGCGAGAGTTGGAGACCTGACCTGTATCAATTGCTGAAGAATCAGTCGATATATGCAATTACCAGAAGAAGCTAGCGGATTGATGGGAGGATTCTCGAATCAGTACCGGCAAATCTTAATACAACATTGTAGTAAAATTCGGCGTGAGCCTACCTGAAGCTCTGAGTGAGAAGTCGAGCCTTACTGAGAAACAGTTCCAAGCCCTCTTGAGATACATGAAAGTCGTTTCGGGGGAGATGAAGTACAAGCAGGCCGCTGCCTCGATGTCTCCTCCAGTGACGATAGGATCGTACTACAGAACGCTTCAACAGGGGAAGGCCTGCGTGAGAGAGTCTCTCGTGACGGTCCTCGTCGCCATGGGAATTGGCTTGACAAAGACTGAGGATGTTCGCAGACTGTTCGACCTAGTCGGAAGGGTCGGAACGAAGGTGGCGGAAGAGGACAAGACACATTTCAACGAGATTCTGCAGACTTTGCTTGACCGTTTAGTGATGTAGGGGTGATGTTTATCACATGGCTCGGTGTGACCTCGTGACGTCAACGTCTTGACGGACCTCGTGACCCTGGTCGTCGTTGCGTGTTCTGCCTTCTTTGTAGCCCTGTCATTCGGACTCCTCATCCGGTACAGGCAGGTATCTCAGAAGATTAACGCGTCGAACGACTTGGGGAGGGATCTTTGGTCCGCCCTCGAGAGCAGGATGAAGAAGCAAGATGAGCGCATTCTTGATATGATGGGCAGACTGGAAGTCATCCAGTCGCGAGCCTTTGAACGAACCCCCGTTGAGCGGCCCTACGTCGGTCTTCCCCCGCCTTCTGCCAGGCCGAGTGCATCCGAAGGCACTCGCGAAGAATCCGCCGCGAGCTCAAATCCCGTTGTGACTTTGGAGGCTGCATCACATATCACATCGAATGTCACGTTAGATGAGACGGAAAAGTCGGTCCTCAGGCTGCTTGGAGAGCGGCCGAGAAGTTCAATCGAGGTCAAGGAGCTCACCGGCAAGTCCAGGGAGCATGCCGCCCGGCTGATGAAGGGCCTCTTCGACGCTGGCCTCGTCGCGCGGGATAGCTCGAAGAAGCCGTTCGTCTACCAGATTACGGAAAACGGCCGTCGCCTTCTCTCCGCGGGCTGACTCATATCAGGACCGCTTCTTCGACGTCTGTGAAGTGCGCGTCTCCCGTCACGACCTTCGTCTGAGCTGCCCTCGCGGTGGCAAGGACCACAGAGTCGGCGAGTCCCCAGCCAGGGACTCTCTTCCTCCGACTCGCGCTTATCTCCCCGGCGGACTCGGCGAGCTGGTCATCCAAGCCCGCGATTATGGACTTCGTTCGGATGAAAGTCAGCCTGTCGGTCGGGTCGATCCCTTCTCTCCTGTACTTGTCGGTGAACTCGGCTATGACAATCGATGGGGTGATCAGGTCCCCGCCCTCGATGTACCTCTGGGCGCGCACGCCCCGCTCGGTCCCGTGGAAGTACTCTATCCACGCGAATGTGTCGACGACATAGGGAGCCGCCATCTCCGCTCAGCTGCGGGACCTTTGGAACTCGGCGTGCTCTTTGGCCGTGAGGACGGACCCTTTCCCCTTGTCGACTCCGAACATCGTCTGAGGGACCCCGCTGGCCTTCTGCAGGAGCGAATTGATCGTGGCGTCGAGGGTGCCGACACCCTCCTGTTTCATCGCCCGTTTGAGTTTGTCCAGGGTGAGTGTGCTTACGGCGACGGTTGGCATCTGATGTATAATATAAGATATATTATATAAGTCCACCGCATGCGAGTCCGCCGAGTCGCGTTGGAGGTTGGAGCTACCTCTCCGCGATCTGGCTCGGTCTCAGGTAGACCCGCCTGTATACCCAAGAGTTCCCGAACCGTTCCCTCTTGATGTATTCCCTTTCGACGAGCCTCGTCAGGTACGTGGAAACCGTGCTCAGCTTCACCGGCTGCCCGTACCTCTCCTCGAGCCCGCGGGCCACGTCGGACGAAGAGAAGTCACCTGCAGCGAACTCGGTCTCCAGAAGAGACATCACCTTGCCGAAGAAGGTCCCCTGGTCGGGCGCCCGATGGTCGCGCTCCATCGGGACGTCCATCATCTCGAGCATGTCGACTGCCTTCATGAGTTTGTCACGGGAGACCTTGCCCTCCAGAGCAAGCGTGAACTTGGTCCCCTCGCCGTCCTCGACCTCTATCTTGATCCGCTTGCGCAAGGCTCCCGCCATTGGCCCAGTGGCGTTAAATCCCCGCGTAGTGTGAACTTGTGAACTCCCGCGGAAGTTTTCTTGACAGTACATTGAGAGCGTCAGGTATGTTCACAGGTGTTCACTCTGCTGGGAAATAGAACGGCGGAATGTAGGCTCCAATGGAAACAAAGGGGTTGGAATCGAGCCTTCCAAGCCCTTGGCGGCTAGAGAGGCTGCAGTGGAAATGCAGGGGTGTCAGCCAAGGTCAGATCGCTCAGTTGTTCACAGGCCTTCACAGCTGACCCCGGGCCCCTGTGCTTCCACTCCAGTCCTTTCCATTCATGATTCACGTACCTAGTTCGTTTTTCACATGACAGAGAACTTCTATTCTAGACCTCAAAGCATATCCTCTGAACATCGCTATCCAAGAACGGGCCGTTATCTTACCAAAAATATCATACCACCCCAACGGGCCAAAACACCGGAAACAGTCGAAGGGCTGGGGCGGAGGGCTTATCTAACCAGTGTTTCCACTGGACTTGCTTGCCCAATTCTATCGATGAGATCTTCCAAAGGGCCAAGGAAGGGAAGGCCCTCTTCACAGACCGTAATGCTCTCAGCCCGGAATACATCCCCGAGAGGCTTCCATTCAGGGACGAGCAGGCTAAGGCGGTCGCAGAGGTCCTTGCCCCGGTTCTGCACAACTCGAAGCCCTCCAATCTCCTTCTCTATGGCAAGACGGGGACGGGCAAGACTGCCGTGGCGCGCTACGTCCTCGGGCGGCTGAGCGCGGAGACCAGTTCGCCCAGTCTGACAGTAGCCTACGTCAACACCCGCATCTCCAACACCGAGTATCGGACCCTGGCGGAGTTCGCGAAGTTCATCGACCTACCAGTCGACAGGCAAATCCCGTTCACGGGGCTATCCATCGGAGAGGTGATGGAGCGAATCTTCGAGACGGTGAAGTCAGGGAAGAAGCAAGTCATCCTCGTCTTGGACGAGATTGACTACCTGGTGAAGGCCTACGGCGACACCGTGCTCTACGAGTTCACGCGGTCCGGTGAGAGGCTCGCTCCAGGCTTCCTGTCAATCGTAGGGATCTCCAACGACCTGAGATTCAAAGACAGCCTGGACCCGAGGGTCCTCAGCAGCCTCAGCGAGGAGGAGCTGGTCTTCCCCCCCTATACCGTCGAGGAGCTTCGGGAGATTCTGACAGAAAGAGCGAAGGTGGCGTTCAGGCCCAGAGCGGCTTCCCAAGCGGCGGTCAACCTATGTGCGGCCATAGCCGGGTCCGAGCACGGCGACGCCCGGCGGGCCATCGACCTGCTGAGGATTGCCGGCGAGGTGGCCGAGAGGGAAGGGCTTCGAGAAATCGACGACTCGTGCATACGCAGGGCCTCCGACAAGATGGAGCACGACAGGGTCGAGGAGGCCATCCGCTCGCTGCCGGTCCAGAACAAAGCCATCCTTTTGTCAGTCTCGAAGTTCAAGGAGGGGACCAACACCGGCGAGCTCTACCTCGCCTACAACGCGCTCTGTAGAAAGGCTGGCCTTGAGGCGCTCACCCAGAGGCGCGTCAGCGGGATACTCGCCGAACTCGACCTGATGGGCCTCATCGAGGCGTCGGTCGTCAGCAAGGGCCGCAGAGGGAGGACCAAGCGCATCCACCTCCTCATCGGGGACGACACCTTGGAGAAGACGCTCTCCGAGGATACAACCTTCGGGACTGCAGCCTGAGGCTCCGGCTCGGGCTATTCGCGTGCGGGAGGCTCCGCGTAGGGCTGGTAGCCAGCGGCTCCGAAGTTGCGGCGTTGGACCTCCAGTGTCGACAGGTCGATGAGGGGTATTATGCTGGGGGTTGGCTCAAGTCCCATGTTCACTTGGAAGTCCGTCTGGGCCTGCCACGTCCCGGAGTTGATGAGCAGGGTCCCTCGGTAGTTGAGCTCGCCATACGTGTGGACGTGCCCCGAGTGCAGCACGTCGGGGACCTGGTCTATGACCATGAAGTCGCGCAACTCGGGAGAGAGAGCGGTCCGCTTCCCATAAGTGGGCGAAAGATGCCTCGCCCTCAGGAGGAGTTTCATGGCCTCGGTGGGGTCGTCATACCTCAACGCCGGTGTGGTGGCTATGACGTCGTCGAGGCTCTTGCCGTGGTAGACCAGGAACGACACCCCGTGCAGCTTGACATAGGCCGGGTCGCCGACCCACCGGACGTTCTCCATGCCATAGAGGGACCCTGCGAGATCAGGGGGTACGGCCGGCTGCGGGAGGGCCTGCCTGACGGCGTCGTGGTTCCCCGGCGACAGCACTATCTGCACGCGGCCCGGCACCTGCTTCAGCAGCGCGGCGGCCGTCTCATACTGTTTTCTCGGGTCCTTTTCCGCCAGCTGGTACTCCTGCCCGGGGTAGACGCCCACGCCGTCCACAAGGTCGCCCGCGATGACCAGGTACTTCACACGATTCACGACGTCCTCGTCCCCCAGCTTCCCGTTGATCCACTGAAGGAAGCGCTCGAAGTCCGCCGAGAGGAACATCCGGCTCCCTATGTGAAGGTCGGAGAGGAGCAGGGCGTATACCCGGTGCGACGACGACGAGGCCTTCCGCCCGGGGACGTCGGGGAGCGTCACCGAGTCCGCGTAGAACTGGCCGCTCCTCCCCCGCGACACCTCCATGACCACCATGCCGTCGAAGGGGACCCGCAGCGCCGCCTCCTCGACGGGCTTCTCCTGACACACCACGCGCATGACGCCGGTCGGATCGTCCACCCTCAACTCGACGCTCCCCCTCCTGTTGGAGCGGTCGGAGAGCAGGCCGGCGATCTTCGCCTTCTTGTTCGTCCCGAGCCTCCTCGCGGCTGAGACCGTGACGAGCCCCCTGGCGTCCAGCCGGCTCCTGAGTATCGCCGAAAGCCGCTCGTACCTGTCGAGGAAGAGCCTGTTGAAGCCGTCCGTCGCCTCGGCAGGGGCGATGGCCGGGGTCGGGTCCAGCACGACCTCCAGCTCCGAGGGCTCGTCGGCGACCGCCTTCGCCTCCTCTGCTCCCCCCTGAGGGGTCTCGGGCATCACCGTTACGACGTCCGACTCGGTGATCATCCTCGCGCCGCCCCCGGCCTTCGCCTTCTCCATGAGGATCCTGTCGACCAACCCGTCCCGGTCGGGACCTGCTGGGACCGCCTTGATCATCTCGAAGGCCCTGGCGTCGAGCAGGTAGCCGGCTGCAAGCACACGGGCCACGGTCTTCGATTCGGACACAGGCTTCTCTGGGCGCTCACTCTATTTAGAAGATTCGATGCACTGGGTTCCCAGGCTGACGAGCGACTCCAGCTGCTGTAGGTCCTTCGACTCGCAGTAGAGCCGCACCTTGGGCTCTGTCCCGGACGCCCTGAACATCACCCACGACCCGTCGGCGAAGACGAGCTTGAGGCCGTCGAGCCTCCGTTCTTCCTTGAGCCTGAACTTCTTGAATGCCTCCCCGGCCCTGGCGGACAGCGCGGAGGCCGAGACTGCGGCGTCGACGTTCACCTGCCGGTACTTCCACTGGGTCTCCTCCATTACGGTCCCCAGCACCCCCCTGTCGCTTGAGACGAGGCCCGAAATCATCGCCGCGGCGTTGATGCCGTCTTCCCAGAGGCCCCACGCCGGGTCGACCACCTTGCTCGGCTCGGCGGCGAAGACCCCTCGCTCGGCCACCAGGACCGCGAAGGTCTTCCCGACCCTGCTCCTCACCACCCGGAGGCCCATCCTCTCCGCCTCCTCCGCGACGGCCGTCGACGTGTTCTCCGAGATGACCGCGGCGCCGCTCGAGAGGTTCATGGCCCGAAGCGCCAGGATCGTGAGGACGGCGTCGGGGACCACCCTCCCGAGGGGGTCGAGCATCACGAGCCTGTCGGCGTCCCCGTCGTGGGCGAACGCGAGGTCGACCCCGAGTTCGGGGACCATGCGCGCGAAGTCGGCGAGGTTCGAGGGGGTGGGCTCCGGGGGCCTGGCGGGGAACCTCCACGAGACCTGGGCGTTGACCGGGACCACGTGGTGGCCCAACGACTTCAGCACCTGGGGTGTGACGATGCCCCCGGGGCCGTTGGCGCAATCAACGGCGATCTTGAGGGGTCTGGACGCGGCGCCGTGGCGGGAGACGAGAGCCTCCATGTACTCTTCCATGGCCTCGGCGTCGGGGACCGTCTGGCCGAAGACCCCGGATGGCTTCATGACATCGACGGCGAGGGCCCGCTCGATCCTCTCTTCGTCGGAGGCGGGGAGCTCCATCCCCTTGGAGTTGAAGACCTTGACCCCGGAGAACTCGACCGGGTTGTGGGAGGCTGTGACCGAGAAGCCGGCGAGGCACGAGCGGGAGCGGGTCCCGAATGCGGCCACGGGCGTCGGGACGACGCCGAAGGCCCGGGCGTCGCTGCCCACGGCATTGACCGCCGCAGTCACCGTCCTGGCCAGGAGGGCCGAGGCTTTGCGGCCGTCCCAGCCGACGCCATAGCTCCCCCTCCCTGTGGAGAAGGCGACCGTCTCGGCGAGCTTGTAGACCTGTTCAGGGGTCTGCGTCCTGTTGAAGACACCCCGGACGCCGGCTGTCCCGAAGGCCTTGGGCATTCGCTATCGCTCTATGATCTTGGTCCAGAGTTCAGGCGTCGCCTCCCGGGCGAGGTCGTGAAGCGACGTCGCCAGCTCCCTGATTTCCCACTGCGCCTGCAGCGCCGTCCGCTGCCAGACGACGTGCATCAGGCTCCTGGCGTTTAGCGTCATTACGAGCTTCGTCTTGATGGCCGTCGGGAGGATGTACCTGGCGTCCTCCTTGGGGACCCCGGCCGCCACCATCTTCTCGTAGGCGTCGTAGACCGCCTTCAGGGCGCCGTCGTAGGCCTTGGCTGCGGCCTCGTTGGCGCTTATGCTCGGCGGCGTGACGACCCCCTCTTTGGTGGCAGCGGAGAACCTCTGCGATTCCTGGTCGTAGGACGCGACCCGGTGGCGGACCAGCTGGTGGGTCGTGACCCTGCTGACGTCTTCGATTTCGAACATGTAGACCACGTGGTCCATCAGCATCTCGGGGTCGAAGGGGATCTTCTTCGACTCTAGGGCCTTCACCAGGGCCTTGAGGTCCGTGCTGTACAGCAGCTTAGCGCGCATGTCCAGTCTCCCTGAAGGCCAGCTCGTTGAAGAGCGGGCTCACCTTCTTCCCTTCGAGTTCCGCCACCACCGCCTCGGCTAGCGGCCTCCCGTCCCGGTCCCTCCAGAGCTCCACCAGGGTGCGGGCGTTCATTGAAAGCAACCAATCGGCGGAGTTGAGGCGCGACGCACGGAGATAGGGGAACCTCCTGGCAAGGGCGCTGATCCCCTCCTCTCCCGCCCCTTCGGCCAAGAGCGACATCGTGAAGTGCTCCAGGACGTCCAGGGACTTGTCCTGCATGCACTTCGCCAATAGGAACTTCCAGTACTCGGGACCCTTGCGCTCGAGCTCCACCTCAATCTCCTCGATGGTCTTGGTGCTGTAGCAGCGCCTCATGGCCACGGCTATGGTCATCTCGGGCTTGGGGCTCGACCAGACGAGAGTGACCTTCATGCGTTGCCTACCCGGGGCGCGGATTCGATTTAAACTTGGGCGGTCCCTCCACGTCGCCGAGGCGGCTGCAAACGAGCCGGCAAACTCCGTTTTCAGCTCAGCAGCGCGGCCCGGAGCGGCCCTCAAAGAAGTTATACGGGCTCGGCCGGGAGTCGGCTCGGCCGGGGTGGCAGAGTGGTTAATGCGCGGGCAGCCCGCCAGGCGACGAAGCGGGTCCGCAACTCGAGATCGACTGACCAGTCAGCCCGTGACCTTCGGGTCTCGTGGGTTCGAATCCTACCCCCGGCGCCTCAGTCAGGAGACCTAGGCTTGGTCCTGCTGTCTCCGGCTGCGTAGGAAGGCCTGCGCGCCGAAGTTAGGCGGTCTTGAACGACTCACCGCAGCCGCAGGTGGAGACGGCGTTGGGGTTGCTGACGACGAAGCCCCCGCCCATCAGCTTCTCGGCCTTGTAGTCGATGGTCGAGCCTGCGATGAACGGTGCGCTGGACCTGTCGACGGCCACCTTGGCGCCGCCGAAGTCAATCACGAAGTCGTCGTCTGTGAGCTTATCGTCGACGACCATGCCGTAGGAGAGCCCCGAGCAGCCGCCGGCTGTCACGAAGATCCTCAGCGCCGCGTCGGGCTTGCCCTGCTTCGAGAGGTATGACTTCAACTCAGCCGTGGCGCTCTCGGTGAGCTGGACGATGGGCTTCACAGCCGTCTCTTGGGTCAATTGACGGCTAACGGCGCTTCGCTCGTATAAAAATTGTGGGTTGGACCGAGAGCCTCTCCGCCGCCTTCACGACCTCTTGGTATGGCGGCTCCTGAGACGGGGCGTCGGTGACCCACCTGTACCTGAGCATCCCCTTGCCGTCCACCAGGAAGACCGACCTCTTGGCGACGCCCCTGTAGCCAAGGCCAACCCAGGGGTCTTGGAGGACCCCGTAGAGCTTGGAGACCTTCCTGTTGAAGTCGCTCAACAGGGGGAACTGCAAGTTGTAGGTCTGGGCGAAGGCCTTGAGCGTGAAGGTGCTGTCCACGCTGATACCGACCACCTTCGCCTTCGCGGCCTGTAGCTGCGCGAGGCCGTCCCTGATCGTGCACATCTCCTTGTCGCAGACACCGGAGAAGGCGAAAGGGAAGAACGCAAGGAGAGTGGAACCTTCCCGGGTGAATTCCTCGAGCGACCGGACCTTGCTCTCGGTGTCCGGGAGGGCGAAGTCCGGCGCTTTCTGCCCCAGCCGCGGCGCCACGACAGCCGAAAGGGTCGGGTTCCGATTTAAGGCCTCTGCTGCTTCTGAGAGAGCCTCTCAAGCAGATCGAAGTACTTCGTCATCAAGGCCGCCAACTGCTCCTGCTTCACCGGGTCCTTCTCCTGGCCCAACAGGGTGGCGACCTCGCCCAGCTTCGACGTCAGGACGCCTGTCATCCCGGCCAGCACCGTGTCCAAGGGGACGGTCTCAGCAGCGGCGACGCCCGCCAGGTCCTCGTGGCCTGTGCAGTAGACCTTGCCGTGGTAGCTGACCCTGACCCCTCCGCACTTCGTGCAGGGCTCGGCGAGCATGGTCCCTCCCTTCCTGACGAGCTCGACGGCGAGCTTCATTCTGTCCTTGGCGGGGGCGCTCATTGCCCCCTCTGGCCCGCCCGCGCTATAAAAGACGGCACCCCGGCCAAGGGGGTCCCCCGGTCTGAGGGCGGTCCGAGCCGAGCGAGGCCGACGAAAAGCACTTATCCCCACCCATCGGTGCACTCGTTCTACAACAGAGGTCTCTGCACATGAGCGCCAAGACAAAGAAGCAGGAGGAGAACAACGCGAAGCTGGCAAAGGCCACCGTGAGCCTGAACCAGATCGCGGACTCGAACATAACGCCCCGGAATATCAGGAAGACGGTGAAGGACTCCATCCTCATGTTGCAGGACCAGAAGCAGAGCGTGGCCGTCAGGGCGGCCAACGCCATCAGCCTTCTCGACGAAGTGGCCCAAGATCCCAACATGCCGTCGTTCGCCAGGGTCACACTCTGGTCAGCCGTCTCCGAGCTCGAGTCCATCCGCGAGCAGTAAACCTTTAACACGTTCTGGCCCGCCACAGCCGCGTTTGCCCAACTGCCCGAAGTGTGGGAACAAGGAAGCCCTGCCCACAAGGACCTTCTCCGTCATCGTGGAGCCCTCCAAGGGCGAGCGCGGCATGACCGAGAGGCGGGTGGGGATGTACACCTGCTCCAGGTGCGACACCAAGTTCCCCACGGTGATCAGCCGGCAGCGGTACCTGATCGTGGCCGAGGAGCAGCTGAGGTCCATTCAGGACGAGCTGAACGCGGTCAAGAAGGACAACGAGGGCCTCAACGCCAAGGTGAAGGGCATGGCTGAGCAGCAGCGGGACCTGGAGTTGGCGATGGACCGGACGGCGAAGGAGAACGACATGAAGCGCCTCCGGGAGAAGCTCTCCGAGCTGGAGAGCTTCGTAGACCATCTGAGGAGAGAAAAAGGCGAACTCGAGCAGAAGGCTTCCAAGCTTCGGTAGGCCTAGACGCCTCCGCCCGTGGTGGGCGGAAGCTCGTAGCCTGCCTCTGCCTCGTAGGCCGCAGCCTTCTCGTCAAGCACAGCCTTCTCGGTCCGGAGCGCCTCCACCTCGCTTTCCAGCTGGGTGACGGACTTCTCCAGTTCGTAGGCGGCGATCCTCTCCTTCAACGAGGCTATGCCGGCAAGGAGCGAGGCCTTCTCGGCCTCCAGCGACCTGATCTTCTCCTCGAGTTCTGTCCTTTGGTCGGCGTATTCGGTTACAACTTCCATTGTTTGCCGACCTTACGCGCGAGAGAGTTTACTTGTCATGGCTAACAAAAAACTGTTGACAAGCGCGTTAACGGACTAATGCCGACGCCTCACAGCGTTTATCAACCGACGCGAACTCTGCCGGCCTGTGAACACCGGCCTCTGGCTCTGGCCTGCCGACGAGAGGGAGCAGAGGAGGACGTTGTCGACGGTCGCCTCCTCGCCGCACCTCGTCAAGGCGATGGAGCTCCTCGCGAAGAGCAAGGGCGGGCTCAGCAACTCTGAGCTCGGCGACCTGGCCGCAGACAGTTCGGAGTGGCTCACCCTGTGGACGGTTAGGCAGTTGACGTCGCTCGGCTTCGTAGAGTACAGCGTCGACTTCTTCGGGGGCCCCGCCCATTACAAGCTCACCGAGCTGGGGAAGACCGCTTTCGGAGCCGTCACTGGCAAGCCTCCCCAGCCCAAACCCGCCGCGCCCCCTGCCGTCGTCCCCGCAGCCGCGCCTGCGAAGGCCTGAACCGCCGCTAGATCTTCCCTACTTCCCTGAGCTTCGTGAACACGTGGCGGTAGGAGAAGACCCCCACGACGAGCAGCACCAGGGAAGTCAGCACCAGGGCGGGGAGGTTGAACACGGGACTGGCCGAGCCTCCGTTTATGATGGCCCTCAGCGCCTCGGCCCCTTGGCTGAGCGGGTTGAGCTCGATCAGGGTCACAAGCGGCGCCGGGAAGAAATTCCCAATCACTGAGACAGGGTAGGCCACAGTGCTCATGCTGACCATCAGAGTCTGGATCCCGTCTGCGAAGACGAAGTACCTGTCCCCGGTCCGCGAGAAGAGGTTCAGGGCCGCCGCTATCCCCGAGAGGCCCATGGAGAGGATGAACAGGAACGGGATGAGCAGCAGCGTCGTCGCCGACGCCAGCTGGGGGACTAGGACCGCGGCCATCATCGTGAGGAGGCCGGCGTAGATGGCCCCCCCCAGGCCGGCAGACAGCAGGTGCGCCCAGGCGACCTCGTCCAGAGTGACGGGGAGTGTGAGGTAGTACTGGGAGACCCCCTCGGTCAGGCCGAGGTGGACCCTCCTGCCGACGTCGAACGAGGCGAAGAAGAGGCCTGTGATTATGACCCCTGGCGCGTAGAACTGGAAGTAGTTGAGCAGGCCTTCGACGGCCGGGGGCATCATCCCCTTGTAGACGATGCCGACCACGAGCATGTCCGTTATGTTGAGCCCGAGGAGGGTCCCGACGAGCCACTTGGTCCTGAAGAAGTAGGAGAGGTCGACGCGGGTGATCTGCAGCATCCTGCCAAGCTGGGCCGTGTTGATTTGACTCACGACGACTTCACTCCCTCAAGGGTCTGGGGGACGATGGCCATGCCCAGGGTCAGCATCGATACCCCGACGGCGGCCACGACGAACGCAGACGAGGTCGGGTTGAGCAGCTGGCCCGTGTCGACGTTGAGGACGTTCCTCAGGAGGTCGGCACCGTAGGTGAGCGGGTTGAATCTGGCCACTGACGCGTACGCGCTAGGCATGAAGGACAGCGGGTAAAGGATGGTGCTGAACCTCAGCAGGATTGCGCTGGTGCTGGCGACTATGGCGCTGTAGATGTCGAAGGACTTGAAGGCGACAAACGACAGGGAGATCATTATCCCCATGATGCCCACGCTCATGGAGAGTAGGACGGCGAGGGAGGTCAGCAGGACGGCCGGCGGCATGCCGTTCAGCCAGAGGACGAGCACCAGCGGGGGGCCTATCCTCACGATGTTAGCGATAAGGCCCAGCAGCAGCTGCTCGAGGAACAGCTCCCCGCGCCTGATGGGGAGGGACAGGATGTACCTCAGCCTCCCCTCGTGGGCGCCTTCGACGAACCGCCTCCCGGACCAGGAGGCGACGTTGAAGGTCATGATGATGAGGAGGCCCGTGCCGTAGTAGATGTAGTAGCTGGAGTTGGGGAAGTTGCTGCCGACCAGCCTGGACACCAGCTGGCCGTAGACGAAGTACTGGAACCCGAAGAAGAACCAGAAGTAGACGGTCCAAGTGACGGAGTCGAAGGTCTCCTTGAGCTCGTAGCCCAAGAGCGTGAGGAGCTCACGCACGGGTTCTCGCGACCTCCTTGCCCGTGTAGTGGAGGAAGACGTCGTCCAACGAGGGTTCCGAGACCCTGATGGAGGTGACCTTGACGCCTATGGACTGCACTGAGGACATCATCTGCGGAAGCCAGTCCTCTGACTTGTTGACGAAGGCGTTCAGGGTGTCCTCGGTCGCCTGCGTGACCCTGACGGTACCCGGGACCTCCGAGATGGCCTTTAGCGCCTCCGTGGTGATGGCCGGGGAGATGCTCACCTCGACGACGTCGCCGCCGGAGATGCTGTCCTTGAGCGTCCTGAGGTCCTCGGTGACCACGTCCTTGCCGCTCTTCATGATGCTGATCCTGTCGGCCAGGTATTCCGCCTCCCTCACTTCGTTGGTGGCGACCACGACCGTGGAGCCCTGCTCGCGGAGCTGCCTAATCCTGTCCCATATCATGCGCTTCCCGTCGAGGTCCACCATGGCCGTGGGCTCGTCGAAGACCGCCACTTCGGGCCTGTGCACGAAAAGCTTCGCCACCTCGAGCCTCTTGCCCTGCCCCCCCGAGAGCTCCATGAAGCGCTTGTTCCTCGACGGCCATAGGTCGAAGTCCTTGAGGGTCTGGTCGACGATTTCGTCTCGCTCCTTGCCGCGGAGCCCGTAGACGGCGGCGTGGAACGCGAGGATGTGGTATGGCTTGTGCCTCCAGAAGCCGCGGGCCTCCTGGAACGAGATGCCTATGGTCTCCCTGACCTTCAGCGGCTGCTTGACTATGTCGTACCCCATCACGGTCGCGGTCCCTCCGCTCGGCTTCAGGACAGTCGACAGGAGGAGCAGCAGCGTCGACTTGCCGGACCCGTTCGGGCCGAGGAGGACGAGGATCTCCCCCTTCCTCACCTTGACGCTCAGGCTGTCGAGCGCCTTCACCGGGCCATAGGACTTCGTGAGGCCGAACGTCTCGACAGCGGTGTCCAATTTGCTCGCGCCAATCGGTCCTTTGGATGGCCTGAAACAGGTTTCGGTTCTCGGGGGACGCCTAGGCGGGGGGAGGCGCCCGAACGCCAGTGTCTGAAGACGCTTGCAAGGAGTGGGGAGGCTCTCTCCGGCCCCGTCGGCCTCGAAACGCTGGGCTTGAAGAGTGCGGGGGGAGGGATTCGAACCCTCGAACCCCTAAGGGATGAGGTCCTGAGCCTCACGCCGTTGACCAGGCTGGGCGACCCCCGCGCCGTCTCAACGAGCCTGCGTTTTGGGTTAATAATTCTTGAAGAGACGCCCTCAGCGTCTCACACTTTCGTCTTTCTCTCTTAGCCAAACCCGCTCGTCGCGCCCCCGCGTTAAATCCAGGAAGCGCCTCGCGCCCCCGTCAAGATGCCAAGGCTGCACTATCTGTACGAGCAGAAGGGAGGCGGCAGGGAGCGCTTCGTCTACTACTGCTCGAGCTGCGGCTGCGTCCTCCTGGTCAGACGGGACCTGAAGCCGGCTGGCGAGGCGATTGAGCGGCTCGGTGGCCGCTGCTCCGGGTGTGGAAGTGGGCTCGAGGACAACGTCGGCTGCAGGCTGGCCCCAGCACCAGCAGGCTGGTCGGACGTCTGCATCCCCGGCGCCCCCGCGGCGCAGCGAAGCGCCAGGCCGTTCCAGCCGGCCTCGTCACTCCCGCACTTCTCTCTGGGCTTCCCGCGTCTGGACGCGCTGCTGAGGCCCCTCTCCTCGCAGCGCCTCATGGTGCTCACCGGCGCGGCCGCGTCGACCGTGGCCGAGCTCATGGCGTTCAGGGCCCAGCTCCCGCTGGAGTTGGGCGGCCTCGACTCGGCCGTGCTCTTCATCGACGGCGGGAACCGCTCCGACCCGTACCTCTTCTCCACGTTCGCGAAGCGGTCGGGCGTCAGGCCGGCGGAGGCGATGAGGAGGGTGGTCACCTGCCGCGTCTTCACGATCTACCAGCTGGCTGGCTTCGTGTCCGAGCGCCTGGCCGCGGCCGAGGAAGACTACGCGGCGAAGCTCGTCGTCGTCTCCGACCTGCTCGGCACCTTCAACGAGCCGGAGCTGGACGAGCGGGAGGCCAGGAGGCTCCTGAGCGCCGTCGAGGGCGGGCTCAGGCGGGCCGCGAAGAGCTCGCTCGTGCTCGTAACCCTCCCCTCGCCCAACAAGCACGACGGTACAGTCGCGGCCTGGGCTGACGTCGCCATGTCTTTTTCGCCGGCCCGGGGCAGAATCCGGGCGGAGCTGGTCAGGCACCCGACCAAGCCGCCGACATCGTCCGCCTTCACCATGGCCCAGCTCCTGAGGTCTGCCAGGGCGGGAGGGACCGGCTGATGGGGAGGACGATTCCCTCGTTCCGGATGGTCGAGGCCCATGAGGAGGCGGAGTGGAAGGCGTTCAGGAGGGCCCTCCCAGAGCGGGACCGGGCCGCCTTCGACGGCATGCTGGGCACCGCCAGGCTCTATGCGTCGGCCTCGTCGGCGGCCGTCAGGACATCCAGGTTCGAGGGCATGGCCATGGCGCTGATCTTCCACCACTACAGGACGCTGGCCCGCTCCTTGGAGGCGGCCGCGGGGGCCGGCGGGGGATGACGCTCCTCGACGTCGAAATCATGGAGGAGCTGGACAGCTGGAGGCGCTTCGCCGACGCCCTGCGGGAGGAGGACAGGGAGCTGTTCGACGAGATGCTGAGGCTCTGCCACGAATATTTCCCGGCGATACAGGCGAAGGGGCCGCCATTCCTGAGCGAGGCGCTCCTCATGAGCCTGCTGCTGGCTCAGCACAAGGCCATCGCGCGCCTGGCGGCCGAGGTGGAGAGGCTGAAGGCCGAGAGGGATGCGAGGCTGGCTGCTTGACCTCTATCCCGGGGGCCCCGGGGAGATGGTCATCTGGCTCAAGCGCGAGGACGGCGGGGCCGAGAGGCTGGTGGACCACTGGTCCCCGTCGGTGTTCGTCGCCGCCGACAGCCTCGCCGACCTGAAGCTGCCCCTGAAGATAGTGGGTTCCGAGCTCGCCTGGACGGGGCTCGCCCGGAAGTTCGAGAGGGTCACAGACTCCGAGAAGTCCGACGTGGTGGAGGCCAGGGTCAGGGACGCGGCCAGGATGCGGCGGGTGGCCGAGAGGATAGAGCGGCTCGGGCCCTACGGCGCCTACAGAATCTACAACGCCGACGTCCCGCCCGCCCAGAGCTACATGTACGAACGCGACATCTTCCCGCTCGCGTACTGCGAGGTTGCGCGGTCGGGGGGCGTGCTGCAGTGGGACCTCCACGACGACGCCTGGTTCTACGACTACGTCGTCCCAGGCCTGCGCGAGGCGAAGGTGGACGTCGAGGCCGCCAAGGGTGGGAAGACCCTCCGCCTGACGGACAGGATCAGGGCCGTCACCCTCGAGAGCGGCGGCGAGAAGGTCACGATCGACGGCGGAGACGAGGCAGACAAGCTGCTTAAGCTCGTGCGGGCGGTCAGGGACGCCGACCCGGACTTCATCCTGTCGTCCGATGGGGACACCTTCCTCTTCCCGTACCTAGTGGAGCGCGCGCGGGTCAGCGGCGTCGCCGGCAGGCTGACCTTCGGCAGGGACGGGTCCCCGTTGCGACTCCCGGCGAAGAACGGGACCTCCTACTTCAGCTACGGCAGGGTCCACTACAAGCCGTCGGCCGTGAAGCTCCAGGGGAGGGTGCACGTCGACATCAACTCGTCCTTCGCCTATTCGGAGGCCGGCTTCGAGGGGCTCTTCGAGCTGAGCAGGGTCTGTCGCATGCCACTCCAGACTTCCAGCAGGGCGAGCATCGGGAAGGCGCTCTCGAGCCTCCAGTTCTACCACGCGCACAAGGGCGACCTGCTGGTCCCCTGGAAGCCGACTCTCGTCGAGCACGTCAAGGACAGGAACCAACTGCTGATGGCCGACAGGGGGGGTTTCATCTTCGAGCCGAAGACGGGGGTCCACGAGGGGGTAGGGGAGCTCGACTTCCAAGCCCTCTTCCCGAACATCATGCTAAGGAAGAACATCTCGGCTGAGACCGTGAGGTGCGCGTGCTGCCCCGACTCCGGGAACAGGGTACCGGAGCTCGGCTGGAACGTCTGCGAGAAGAGGACGGGGATAATCCCGCGCGCCATAGAGATAATCGTGACGAAGCGGCTGCGCTACAAGGAGCTGAAGCGCAGCTCGACGGGGGCCGACCGCGAGAGGTACGGCGCCCGCCAGGCGGTGCTGAAATGGCTCGGGGTGACGACCTTCGGCTACCTGGGGTTCAACAACGCGAAGTTCGGCCGCATCGACGCCCACATCGCCGTCTGCGCCTGGGACAGGAAGGTGCTCGTCGACGCCGCCAGGACGGCCGAAAGGAGGGGCTTCCGCATAATCCACGGCATCGTGGACTCACTCTGGGTCAAGAAGGAGGGGGCCGGGCCCGAGGACTACGCCGGGCTGATGTCTGAGATAGAATCGGAGACGGGCTTCTCCATGTCGTTCGAGGGGGTCTACAAGTGGGTGGCCTTCGTCCCCTCGAACGCCGACCCGGCCGTGCCGGTGCTCAACAGGTACTTCGGCGCCTACCTGGACGGCCGGCTCAAGGTCAGGGGGATCGAGGCGCGGCGCCACGACACGCCTAGGGCGCTGGCGGAGTGCCAGATGGAGATGCTGAGGGAGATGGCGAAGGGGGGCTCGGCGGAGGAGGTGCGGGCCAGGCTCCCCGCATGCGCGGAGATCTTCCTCAGGCACGCCGCTGCTCTGGAGCGCCGCGAGGTCCCGGTCGCCGACCTCGCCTTCACGACCAACCTGTCGAAGGGGCCCGGCGAGTACTCCAACATGACCGTCCAGCGCGCAGCCGTGCGGCGGCTGGCCGGCGAGGGGGTCAGGCTGCACGCGGGAGAAGGGATACGCTACGTCGTCACGGACTACAAGGCGAGGAACTCGAGCAGGGCGGAGCCGCTGGACCTCTTGAGCGCAGGGAGCCGCTACGACGCGGGGCGCTACGTCGAGCTGCTGGCGAGGGCCTGCGCGTCCGTCATGGCGCCCTTCGACCCGGTGTACTCCGCAGACAGGCTGATGTCCGCGCACGAGGAGCGCAAGAGCGCCCGGCTCGCCCCGACCTGAAACCCTGAGAGGCTTCACTGGAGCCGCGGGTGGGATTCGGACTCACGACCTTTGCCTTACCAAGGCAACGCTCTAACCGACTGAGCTACCGCGGCTCTACCGAGACCAACGGGGCGGCGTTTTTAATCGTTGAAGGAAGGCCGGGGCCGGAGCGTTCGGGCAAGGCGGCACCACGAGTCTTTTAATCTCCGCCGAACGGCGTCTGAGTGGATGCCGGGGTAGCACAGCTTGGCCTATTGCGCCGGGCACGCTCACGTGGGCGTAACTCATAATCCAAGCTCGGATGCGAAATCCGGAGATCGCGGGCTCGAATCCACCGACGAGAGTCCCGCCCCCGGCACCTAATCAAGCCGGCAGATACGGCCCCTCTCAACCCCGCACCCCCCAGTAATGCTTATTATCACTCGCGGGCGCGGAGCCCCGGAGTTGCACTTCTCGTTCCTGTCGCTAGACAGCTACTACAGCTTCCTGGCCACGGCCATGATAGTGCTCTTCGTGGTGGCCCTGGTAGTGATCTTCGTCTACGAGTACGAGGCGCTCAGGCGCTCGAAGACCTAGCCGCGCTCCCTCAGCCTCTCGACGACAGTCAGGTTCGACATCTGTAGCACGCGGTTCCCCAGCTTGTTGATCTTGGGGGCGACGCCCACCACCCGGAGCCTCTCCCCGGGCTGGATCCCGGCGACCTTCTCCGAAAGTTCCCTCCACCCGACGAGCTTCATCTCCCCCGTGTCGTCGCCGACGGTCAGCTCCCCCTTCCGCACAGTCGTGCCGTCCTTCAGGGCGACGTCCTCGGCCTCCCCATGGGAGAGCGCGATGACCTCCACCATGATCTGAGACGACTCGTCCTTGGCGTCCTGGAGCTTCGTGGCAAGTGCGTCCAGGGCGGGCATGGTGCTCCCTGCGACCGCGGACACCGACCCCTTCGACCTGCAGTAGAGCCTCCCGTCGGTCTCGCTGTCGGGGGTCGCCGCGACGACGTCCCCCACGGCAGGCTCTGCGGCTTCCCTCTCCTTCTCGACGGCCCAGAGCTTCCCCTTCCTGTCGGCCGCCAGGAGGACGGTCCCCGTCGAGCTCCCGCCGACGGCGGCCACCCTGAGCTCCACTGGCGGGGCCTTGGGCGCCGTCACTATCGCGCTCCCCGCGTCCCCGTGGAACTCGAACTCCCCCGAGGCCGCCTTCCTCGTCCTTAGGTTCGTGATGAGCACCTTCTGCCCCTTCCTGAGCTCGGGCCTGGCCGAGGGGCTCCAGACTACGACCCTGGACTCGGCCTTGCTCCCCTCGCGGACGACGGTGAACTGGAACAGCGACCCGGGCGACCCGTCGGACCTGACGAACTCGCTGTACCGGGGCTCCGAGTTCACCACGCACTCGAGCGCCATGTACTGCCTCTCCTGCGACACATTGCTCAACTTCTCGGTCACGGCAGAAATGGGCGGGAGCTTGGCCGCCGCCTTCTCGTCCGCAATGACCTCGACCTTCCCCCGCTTCCCCAGGTTGAGGTTCGGCTTCCCGTCGAGCCCCTGCTTCACGTAGCCGCTGACCACCCTCACGGGCGTGTCGGCTGCGACCCCCGCCAGGGCGGCGTCCTCCGCCTGCTCGTCCCATACCGTCAGCCTCACGGAGCTCTGCCCGTCGAAGAGCACCAGCCTCCTGTACTTCCCGGTGACGCCGTCCTTCTTGTTGTAGGTTGCCGCCGGGTACACTGCCAGCACGCGCCCCACGACCGTGACGTCGTTGGTCCCGATGTAGAGGTCCTTGATGGCCATGTCGGACGTGGCGTCGGCCTTCCTGAGAGAGACGCCGAGCTCCCCGGCGACGAGGAAGAGGGCGCCTTGGTCTGTGAGGTAGCCGGCGCCGACTGTCTCCTTCTTCTGGGAGACCCGCCGCATGACCTCCTCCCTGCTGAGCTCAGGGCGGCTCTGGAGCAGTTCGCCTAGGAGTGTCTCGAAGTCATACATGGTCTAGCCTCTGACGACCGCCGAGTTGACCTCGGCAATCCCCTCTTCGAGGATGTCCAGCCCTTCGCCTAGCTCGTCCTCGGAGATGGTCAACGGAGGTATGACCCGTATGGTGTTCCGGCCGGCCGTGATGACCAGCGCCCCGTGCCTGAAGCAGTAGTCGATGATCTTCTTCGACTCCTCCTCGCCCCTCGCCTTTGTGCGCTTGTCCTTCACGATCTCGACCCCCAGGAAGAAGCCGAGGCCTCTCACGTCGCCCACGATTTCGTACTTCTCCTTCCACTCGAGCATTCTCTTCTTCGCCTTCCCGCCTAAGGACCTGGCGTGCTCCATCAGGCGCTCCGACCTGATAATCTCCAAGGTCGCCAGGGCTGCCTCGACGGCGACCGGGTTTGCGCCGAAGGTGGAGGCGTGCTGGCCGGGCTTCCAGGTCTTCATGACGTCAGCTTTCGCCACCATCACACCGAGCGGCAGGCCGGAGGCGATGCCCTTCGCGATGGTGATCACGTCGGGGGTGACCCCGAAGTTCTCCACGCCGAAGAACCTGCCGGTCCTCCCTATGCCGGTCTGGATCTCGTCGGAGACGAACAGCACCCCCTCCTTCCTCAGGAACTCCATCCTGTGGAAGTAGTCAGGCGGGGGGACGATGTAGCCTCCCTCACCCTGAATCGACTCGAAGAAGTACGCCGCCACCTCATCGACGGGAACGAACTTCTCGAGATACTGTTCCTTGAAGTAGTCGACGCAGTAGTAGTCGCATTCGGGGAAGGTCTGCTTCCACGGGCACCTGTAGCAATAGGGATACGGGAAGTGGACCGGGCCCGGGACAAGGGGCAGGGCGTTCTTCCTCTGGATGGGCTTGCTGGACGTGAGGCTCAGGGCCCCCATGGTCCTGCCGTGGAACGAGCCCGAGTGCGCCAGGAAGATGGGCCTCTTGGTCGCGTTGCGAGTCAGCTTCATGGCCGCCTCGATAGCCTCGGCGCCGCTGTTGCCGTAGTAGGCCATCTTCTCGTATTTGCCCGGGACCAGCGGGAGGAGCTTCTCGGTGAGGTCTATGAGGTTCTCGTAGTAGAAGTCGGTGTAGGAGTAATGGATGAACCTCTCCGACTGCCTCTTGATCGCTTCGACGACCTTCGGGTGGGTCGAGCCGGTGCTCAGCACCGCAATCCCTGAGGACATGTCGATGAACTGGTTCCCGTCGACGTCCTTGATCAGGGACCCGTGCCCCGACTCGATGACCAGCGGATAGAATCGTGATATGGAGGGGGAGATGAACTGTCCCGTCTTCCTGACCACCGCCTCCGCCTTCCGTCCGGGGAGCTTCGTGCCCACCTTAGCGAACTGTCTGGATTTCATGAGGGACTCTGACCGCCGCCCCTAGAGAGGCGCTAAAATACTTACTGGGGTATTGAGAGTTCTATCTCAAGGACCGGCAGGTTCCGCTGTCTTCCGTCTCTGGAGGTGACGTTCTCGCCGTCAATCACTATGTTCGAGATCTCGACGTTGCTCATGAAGCGCTTCTTGAGGACCTGGTAGACCTCGACTGAAACGTTGATTGCCTCTCCCCTTGCCCTGAGGACCACTTGCCGCGCGCCGCCGTTGAACATGGTTATGCAGGCGGTCACGTAGTTCAGGAGTGGCTTCGATTGGCCGACGATAACCGTCTTCCTCTCTTCAGACATCGGGCCCGCGGGCCCTTTCACCGGCTATAAATGCTACCCTTGGACGCCGGGGGACCGAATCGTATTTCTGTCCGGCTGCCGGGGGTCGGACAGGCATGGTCGACAAACCCGGGCGCAGGAAGAAGTCGGGGCACAGGGGCGCCTACCTGGCCGTCACCATCGTTCTGATACTGGTCGCTGCGAGCATATCCTACGCATACATCGCCGGAGGCGGGAAAGGAGGGCCGGCCTCGACCACGTGCACTACCACGACCGAAGGCACCACGACCGCGAACTCCTCTTCGCCTTCGACGCTCTACGCGCAGGTGAACACCACCGACGGCACCTTCGACGTCGAGCTCTTCTACTCTCTAGCCCCGGCGACTGTCACGAACTTCGTCAACCTCGTCAACCAGGGCTTCTACAGCCACCTAGTATGGCACAGGATCCAGGCGGGCTTGGTGATTCAGACGGGGGACCCCACCACAAAGAACGGCGGTGGGACGAGGGACACTTGGGGCCAAGCGGCCTCCTGCGTCTATGTCCCGTTCGAAGACAACCCATCGCTTCACAACGACGAGTACTACCTCGGGATGGCCAGCAGGGGGGCGGGGCTCGGCGGAAGCTCCCAGTTCTACATCAACCTGGCTAACAACAGCAAGTCCTTCGACGGGAGCTGGGCGGTCTTCGGCAGGGTGATCAACGCGACAGGCACGGGCGGAGCGCCGGTGGTCCAGATGCTCGGGAGCTCTCCCACGATTTCGGTCACGATGGCGGGTGAGAACGGGCAGACCCAACCCGAGCCCTACCCGTTCGTGTACGTCATCAGCATCACGATGCTCCCGGGCCCTCCTTCCTAGCTGGGCCTGCAGGCCGGTCGCCTCCGCCAGTTTCCACGCATCCTGTCCGCGTAGGAGCTCGCGAGCTCCACGACGTCCCTTTCAATGCGGCGTCTGGTAGCCGCTCTTCATCAGGCCCGCGTAGTCGAACACCATCACGCCGTCGCTGTTCTGCAGCACGTATGCGAACTCGGACCGGTACTGCGTCTGGCTGGCGGTGGTGAAGACGCCGACGCTCCCTATGATGCCGGCCCTGAGGTAAGCCTGCTGCTGGCTCGTCTGGTACGTCTCCAGCACGAGCAGGTCGGGCCTCAGCGCCGACGTCATGTTTGTGGTGGTCACGGCTGTCCTTCCTACATACGCCGACTGGAGTGTGCGCAGGAGCGAGGTCTGGGAGGCGACGCTCAGGGCCGACATGTCCAAGCTGACCCCGTCCTCGCCTGCCTCCAGGACGGTCGGAGGAATCGTCTGTGACGAGTTGGTGAAGTAGAGGGCGAAGAAGATGCTCAGGTTCTCAGAGTGGGCATCGCCCACGAAGGTCCTGAGGTCCTGAAGGCTGAACAGGAGGACGCCCTGCCTGTAGACCTGGAAGAACAGGGTGTTGAAGCCTTGGGAGGCTGCGAAGCTTGTCAGGTCCCCGAAGTTTGTAGTGTTGACCACGCCGTTCCCCTGGTTCACGTAGAGGATTGCGGGCTTGGCTGCGGCCGGCGTCTTGTCTGCCCGATTCGACTCCCACCACGCGGCCGCGGCGATAGCCGCGACGACCACGAGCAGCGCCAAGACGACGTAGTACCTGCGGGACTCCCTCCTGCCCCTGCGCGGCCTCCTCCCCTGGGACAAGCCTTCGCGAATCCCTCCGACATAGGATATAAGATGACCTTCGCCGAGGCGCGGAGCAGGGGTCGTCGGCTAGACCTGGCCGCCGGGGGAGCGCCCTCGGGGCCTGGGGCAAGTCTGGTCTAGGCTTTCAGCCTCGGGCGCTGAAGATCGCTGGTTCAAATCCGGCCGACCCCACCACCATTAACACCTTAAATCGAGCTCGCATGTCTTCCGCCTTCATTGGCCAGGGTGATAGGCCACATCGACCTCGACTACTTCTACGCCCAGGTCGAGGAGGTGGAGGACCCTTCCATCAAGGAGCGGCCGGTCATCGTCTGCGTCTTCTCCGGCAGGACCGCCGACAGCGGGGTCGTCGGCACCGCCAACTACAAGGCCAGGGCCTTCGGCGTGAAGGCAGGGATGCCCATCGCCTCGGCGAAGAAGATGCTCGAAGGGCACGACCCGGCCGTGGTCCGAATGGTGCACGAGAAGTACGAAGCCGTCTCCGAGAGGGTGATGGAGATTGTTGCGGAGCGGGTTGACGTGCTGGAGAAGACTGGGATAGACGAGGCGTTCTTCGACCTGACCGCCTCCTCCGGGGGCGACTACTGGGCGGCGGAGCGGACGGCCCAGGAAGTGAAGGACGCGGTCCTGAGGCAGGAGGGCCTCACCTCCTCCGTCGGCCTGGGCAGGAGCAAGGTCGTGGCCAAGCTGGGGTCCGACACCGCCAAGCCCGGCGGCCTCCTCTCGGTGCCCCCGGAGTCGACCGCTTCGTTCCTCAATCCGCTGCCGGTGATCAGGCTCTACGGCGTCGGGCCGAAGACGGCCGCCGGCCTCGGGGAGATGGGAGTGAGGTCGGTGGGAGAGCTCACGCAAGCCGACCCGACGCTGCTGGAGGGCCGCTTCGGGAGGAAGCTCGCCTCCTACCTCTTGGCCGCGTCCGGAGGGAACGACTCCGACCCGGTGGTCGCGGGGCTCGAGCCCACACAGTTCAGCAGGATCATAACGCTGAAGCGCGACACGCGAGACGTCGGGGAGGCGATGGCGCAGCTCGGGCAGGGAGTCGCTTCGGTCCAGGCGAAGCTCGCGGCTTCGGGGAAGTCGTTCAGGACTCTGTCGGCCATCGGCATCCTGACGGACCTGAGCGTCAGGACCAAGAGCAGGACATTCGACGCCCCGGTCATGGACCCGGCCAGCATCGGCGAAGACGCCTCTGCGCTCTTCAGGGAGCTGGTGGCATCGACCGACAAGGAGCTGCGAAGGGTCGGCGTCCGCGTCTCCGAGCTGAGCGACAGCAGGGACCAGACGTCGCTCTCCGAATATGTGGAGCCTGGCAGGTGAGGCGATGGAAGGAGAGAGGAGGGCGCTGGCCGAGCGGGTCGCCGGGCTCGAGAAGCACGGGAAGAAGTTCGAGAAGGCGATCGACACGGTGCTGGCCGGAGGAGTCAAGGAGTGCCGTTTCCTGCCTAGCGGGAGGAGGGTCTACAGCGTCGTCGGCACGCTGGGGGACGAGTTCATAGACCCCGAAAGACCCTACTGCTCATGCGGCGACTTCTACTTCCGCGTGACCCGCGGCAAGGAGGGCGTCTGCTACCATCTCCTGAGCTTCACGATAGCCTCAGAGACCGGCAGGTTGTCCGCCTTGGACTTCAGCGACGATGAGTACGCTGACTACTTCGGCGCCTTGGTCGGCGACGTCTTCGAGGTCCTCACGAAGAGCGGCTGAGCACGCGGACAAAGGAGATAAGCAGACTCTTCGGCGCCAGCGTCAGGCCACGGTAGCTCAGCCTGGTAGAGCACCTGCCTTGTAAGCAGGTGGTCGTGGGATCGAATCCCACCCGTGGCTCTCCCCACTTTCCCTCTCATGGTCGCGATTGGTGGAGCTGCTCAGGGCGCACAGTCTGCTCCGCCGGGTTAGCCTTTAGTAGACACGGCACATTCGAGAGTGGGTGGCCTCCCCAGCCCCGGAACGTCCTGGTAAGAGCCGCCATCATTTGACTAACTTAGTATTCGTTGTAATCCTTTCGCTGATTCTGATTGTGGCTGCCTTGGTGGTCATTGGTTACTCCTTCCGATTGACGGGCTGTTTTGGGTGCAGCACGAATTCGCTCGTCTCCACCGGCCCCATTTCTTGCGGAGTCACGAACAAGTCATGCGAGGTAGTCCTCATGAATGTCGGCAACACCAACGCTCAAGTCGTCGGATGCTCATTCCAAAGCGCGAATGCCCCCGGGGGCCCAAATGGAACCAGCGAGGCTTTCACAATCACTGGCGTTCTCACTTACAAGACGGGAGGTCCTGCGATAACGATGTTCATCCCGGCAGGGTCATCGGAGACAGTCTACTGCTCAGGCTACTCTGGGTGGCTTGAGGCAGGAGCCCCAGTGAACGGCAATGTCCAGACTGCGACTGGTGATTTGGACGCCTTCTCGGGGTACTGGCACTAGGGCATACGCGACTCAGACAGCGGCAGCAGTACACCCTCAAGCCCCGCCATCACGGTCAGCGCTCTGTTCCTTGACTCCCAAGTCATCGGCCTGTGGTACTGCTTGACCATCACACCGTCGTCTACATGACCACATCCTCGGTCCCTCTCCCGCTATTGAATCAACTTCAACATCTCGCGAGCAGGTGGTCGTGGGATCGTCCCACCCGTGGCTCTCCCGCCCTCCCCACCTCGGCTAAGAGAGAATAAAACCGACCACCCCTCGGCTGGTCCAACATGGAGCACAGGCGGCTCGGCAGGACCGGGGAGCGGATTCCCACCATCGGCCTCGGGACTTGGAATATAGGCGTCTACTCAAGCCCTTCCGAGAGGGCGCGCCAGGTCGAGGCGCTGAGGCGGGGGATCGAACTCGGCTGCAGCCTGATCGACACCGCGGAGATGTACGCCGACGGCCGGTCCGAGGAAGTGGTCGCCGAAGCAGTCGTAGACTCCCGCAAGGACGTCTTCATCGCGTCCAAGGTCTCGCCAGACAACCTCCGCCACGACGACGTCCTGGCAGCCTGCGCCCGGAGCCTCAAGAGGCTGAAGACCTCCTACATCGACCTGTACCAGATCCACTGGCCCAACCCGCGGATCCCCGTCCGGGAGACGATGGCGGCCATGGACAAGCTGGTCAGCGCCGGGAAGGTGAGGTACATCGGGGTGAGCAACTTCAGTGTGCGCCAGACGGAGGAGGCGAGGGAGGCGCTCCCGAAGAGCGAGATCGTCTCCAGCCAGGTCGAGTACTCGCTGAGCAGCCGGTCGGCGGAGGCCGAGGTCCTCCCCTACTGCGAGCGGGAGGGGCTTACCCTCGTCGCCTACACCCCCATCGCAAGAGGGAGGGTCCCGAAAAGCGTGACCCCTCCAGCCCTCCGCGAGAAGTACGGCCTGACTCCCATCCAATTGATGCTCAACTGGGTCACCAGGAGCGAGAGCGTCGTGGCCATACCGAAGTCCGCCGACATCGGACACATCGAAGAGAACGCGGCCTCGGTCGCCGTCAGGCTCTCAGACCAAGACTACAAGGCCATCGGCGAGGGCTGATGGGCCTCTCACGGAGAAGCGTCGGCCTCTCCATTCGCTTCGTCAATCCACTATCATAACATCGTCTAGAGACGTATATTGAATACGCAGCTTTGCTCCGACCCCTCATGCAGAGCTTCGAGGCCGAGAGTTGCGTCTGGTGCAGCAGGGTGCTCGACCCCACGAACAGCCTGGAGCTTGCCTACAGAGCCTGCGCCGGCTGTCTTGTCCCGCTGCCGGCGGAGTAGGCCCCTAACCCTCTTCCCGGCTTTCACTGCGACAGGTGGTGCATCCGGACCAGGTCCTTCTCGAAGCGCGCGAGGTTCGCCGGGACCTTGGCGCTGATGGGGTCCTTCAGCGCGAGCCCCTTGTCCTTCTTGGCCTTCCAGATTTGGGCGTTGAACTCCATTATGCTCTCGCTCAGCTTCTCGCTGACTTCGAACCTCTGCGGCTTGGGTAGCTTCTCCAGGTGGATGCTCTTGGTCCCGTACAACTTCCTCCAGGCGTGGTCCGTTATGAACGGCGAGATCGGGGCAAGCAGCAGAAGCAGGCTCTTCGCCGTCTCGTGCAGGGTATACCAGGCGGCCTCCTGCTCCTCCTTGGTCGCCCCGTCCCCGTAGGCCCTCCCCTTCGCCATTTCGAGGTAGTTGGAGGCGAACACGTTCCACAGGAACTCCCTGATCCTGGTCGACACGGTGAACACGTCGTAGTTCTCGTAGGCCTCCGTGCACTGTTCGACCAGCTTCCCGACCTCGTTGAGCATCCACTTGTCGGTCCACGTCAGGGTGGCGCTCTCCACCTGCGGGAATAAGCTGATGAACCTGCAGGTGTTCCAGAGCTTCGTGAGGAACTTGCCAGCCCCGGCAATCCTCTCCTCGCTGAAGCGGAAGTCGTAGCCGAGGCCGGCCTCTGAAGCCCCCCAGAACCTGAAGGCGTCAGAGCCGTACTTCGTCAGCACGGGCTCGGGGTCCACGAAGTTGCCCAGGCTCTTCCTCATGGCCCTCCCCTGCGCGTCCTGGCCGAGCCCCCCGACCCAGGCCTCCTTGAAGGGCGCCCTTCCGGTCAGCAGGTAGCACTTCAGCATGCTGTAATACAACCAGGTCCTCACGATCTCCTTCCCCTGGACCCTCACCGCGGCGGGGTAGGTGAGGCCGAAGAAGCGGCGGTTGCAAAGGTACTTCGTGATGAACAGTGCCGACAGGCTCGAGTCCATCCAGGTGTCGAACGTCCGCGTCTCGCCGTTGAACTTCGTGTTGCCGCACTTCTTGCACTTCTTGAACGGCGCCTCGTCCCTCCACGGCCTGTAGTACTTTCCCGGCTTCGGGAGGTGGGGATGGTTGCACTTGCTGCAGTACCACACCGGTATCTCGGTCGAGTAGTATCTGCGCCTCGAGATGGGGTAGTCGGTCGTAAGGCCGTCTATCCAGTCCATGAGGATCTGCTTGTGCATCGGCGGGTGGAACTTCATCTTCTTCGCCATCCTCTTGATGGCCGGCCTGAACTCCAGCTGCTTCAGGTAGTACTCCTCCATCGGTATGATTTCGATGGGCGTCCGGCTCCGCTCGCAGAGGGGCGTCCGGTGCTGGATCTGCTCGACCTTCACAGCCACCCCCATCTCCTGCATGTCCTGGATGACCTGAGACCTGGCGTCCTTGACGGGCACGCCGGCGTACTTGCCTGTCACCGAGGTCAGCTTCCCATCGATGTCTATTGCCACCACCTCCTTCAACCTGAACTCCCTGAACATGAGGACGTCGTTGTAGTCCCCGTAGCTGCACACCATCAGGACGCCGCTCCCGAACTTGGGGTCCACGCTCTTGTGAGCCTTGATTGGGACCTCGGTCCCGTAGATGGGGACCACCGCGGTCTTCCCGACGAGCTTCTTGTATCTGGCGTCGGTCGGGTTCACAACCACCAGCTGGCACGCGGCCAGCAGCTCAGGCCTGGTGGTTGCCACCAGGAGTTCCTGCTTCGTCTCCTTCACGGTGAACCTGTTCGTCACGAGGTAGGTCGGGAGTTCCTCGTACTCGATCTCGGCGTCGGCGATGGTGGTGTTGCAGTCCACGCAGTAGTTGTTCGGCCTGTTGGCCACGTAGATGAGCCCCTTCTTCCAGAGCTCCAAGAACGACCACTGTGTGAGCTTCCTATACTCCTCCGAGTCGGTCCTGTACTTGTTCTGGAAGTCCCCCGATATCCCCAGGGTCTTCATGAGGCCCACCATGTAAGCCTCGAGGTCGTCGAGGGCGTGCTTGCACAGGTTGATGAATTCCTCTCGGGGCGTCTTCCTCATCTGGACGCGGTACTTCCTCTCCGCGAAGATCTCGACCGGGAGGCCGTTCCTGTCTATGCCCACCGGGTACAGAACCTGAAGGCCCCTCATCCTGGCGGCACGGGCGATCATGTCAATCTGAGAGTACTGCGTGAGCGCCCCCGGGTGCCACGGCTTCCCCGACGGGTACGGGGGAGGCGTGTCCATGACGAAGTTCATGTTCTTATTGTTCTTGGGCGTGAACTCGAATATTCTTTCAGAATCCCAAACCTGCCTTAGTTCGGCCTCCAGCCTAGGGTCCCAGGATGTGGCTTCCAACTTGGCCGAAAACTGGGGCTGCAAGCCCTCACGGAGCCCCACTCCGACCTATTTGAAGGTAGGCGCGATGAATGTCCCCGTTTTAATATACAGATGATGAAAAAGACGAAGCTGAAGCCTCCCGTCAGGGGCGGTTCAAGGCAAGCTCCCCTGCCTTCAAGACATGGGTTACGTTCTCAGGGGCCAGCACACGGATGTCGGTCGCCGGGTTCCCCTTGACCACGACGACGTCGGCCCTGCGCCCCTGCGTCAGCACGCCACGGTCATCCATGCCAAGGCACGTTGCCGCCCTCGAGGTGGCGGCGGCCAAGGCATCCGTGTTCCCCAGGAACTTCGCTTCGGCCGCAATCTCCTCGAAGTTCCGGCCATGGGGCCTGTCGGCGTCCCCGACTATGTCGGACCCCATCACCACGCCGACCTTGTTCTCCCTTGCCACGACCATGTCTTCGGTCAGGTGGCGCCTGACGAACAGCTCCTTGGCCCTGTTGGCGTAGGTCTTGCCCAGGTACGTCACCAAGGTCGGGACATAGAACGTCCCCTTCCTTGCCATCTTCCGGGCTATGGTAGGCGTGAGTCCCAGACCATGTTCCACCGAGTCCACCCCCGCCTCCACAACGTTGGCGAGCGCTTCCTCCCCATACGCGTGGGCCGCGACCCTGACTCCAGCCGTGTGGGACTCCTCGACAATCGCGCGGATCTCCTCGGCCGTGAAGTTGGGCCTGACCCTGCCTCCCCTTGAGAAGGCTCCAGACGCATAGAACTTCACCACGTTCCCGCCGTCCCTGACCACCTTCCTGACCGCCTTGCGGCACTCCCACGGCCCGTCTGCGAAATACGTGTAGGACGCCAGTTGCTGGGCCAGCTCCAGGGGAAAGCCCGGCGGGTCGTCGTCTCCTCCGGTCTGCGACAGCGCCCTGGCGCACGACACGACATCAGGACCGGGAAAGACTCCCTCTTCGACTGCCTTGGCCAAGTGCACGCCTCCCTTCGAGCCAAGCTCGCGCACCGTGGTGAACCCGGCATGGAGGAGCTTGCGCATGTCGCCGACGGCGCGGAGGACCGCTAGGGTGTCGGGGACCGTTGCCCATGCCGACACGCCGCTTCCTATGGCCGAGTAGAAGTGGAGGTGGGCGTCCATCAGGCCGGGAAGGACAGTGGCGTCGTCCAGCCGGATGACCTTTGCACCCCTCGGCTCCTCCAGCGACCCACGCTCGCCGAAGCCCCTGATGAGGCCGCTGCCCGTGTCTATCTGGAGCACCGCATCAGAGTGGAACGACTTGCCGTCGAAGGCCCTCCCCTTGAACGCCAGAATTGCCAATCGCGCTCGCTGGCCGAACGATGGAGAGGACGGGAGATGAACGTTGCGAAGCGTTCCCCCACGACCCATCGCATCGTCGCCTCGATTGAAGCCAAGTCGACCTTTGGTGGAACCTGCCGGCTTTCGCGTCCCCATGACTCGCCTGAAACGGGCGGACGTCCGACCCTGGTGGTCAGGCCTGGACCTGGGGGGCTCTCTTGGTCGACCTGGCGACCGCCCTGAGGAGGGGGTAGCCGAGGATCCCTATCGCCACTGTCTCGCTCCCGAGGAACTCGGCCCAGCCTACCCACAGAGGGACCCCGGCGGGGGACGTCAGCGCGATCAGGTAGCTCCCGACGATCACGGTGACCGCCGCTACTTCGAGCACGATCGCCGCGACCCAGGCCCCCCTGAACTTGCGCCTGGTGACCCCCCACGCGAGGGTCGCCGCGACGAAGTTCGCCACAGGCCCCCCGATGTAGTCGACTATGCCGAACGGGCTCCCGAGGAGGTTCCCTACGAACCCGCCAATCGTCACTCCGACCACGGCTGGGAAGCCGAACAGGACGGACAGCGGGAGGAGCGCGTCAGAGACCCTGATCTGCAGCGGCCCGAAGCTGGTCACCGCGAAGAAGAACACGTAGGCGGCATAAAGCGCGGCTATCACCGCCACCAAGGCCACGTCCCTCGATGTCCACTTCGCTCTCTTCGTTCTCTTACCCCCCCACTCCGGGATTTGTATGGCGGATCGGGTGGAGGTCACTCACCCGCCTTGGATGCCCTCCCGTCGAGTGCCGATTTAAGCGCTAGAGCTCCCCGGCCCGCCTTCGGCCGGCCCTACTGGGCAGCCCTGGCGCCCTTCGGCTTCGGCGCCGGCTCGCCGCCCTGGACTTCCCTAGGCAGGAGGGCGAAGATGTCGGCGTGCTCGGCCTTCAGGGTCGCGAAGGTGGGGGGCAGCAGGCCGTTCCTCCTGGCGCGGCGCACGTTGTACTCGGCGAACCGCTTGAGGTCGCTTGTCTCTCCGGCTACGGAGACGAAGCCCCTGATCTTCTCTATGGCCTCCTCATCCTCGACCTTCTTCACGTTGACCAGGTAGGGCGCCAGCACCATCCAGATGAGCCTGTGCCTGCCGTCGGAGACGGGGTGCTTCAGGAGGTCCTCCACGTAGAGGTAGCCCTTGCCCGTCTTCGCCCTCTGGGCCGGCACGTACTGGAGGACATGGCTCTTGGTGGCCTGCAGCTGCTTGGGGAAAGGCGCCTTCCTCAGGTTCCTCACCCCCTCCAGGATTGCCGCCTGGGCGCAGTCCCCGAACATGTCGTTGGCCATGTTGTCTCCCATGCGGACCACGCCCCGCTCCAGGGCCTGCCGCGAGAGCTTCCACTTCGGGGCCTTCGCCAGCTCGTACTTGGAGACCAGCGACAGGTACCCCTCGAAGGGCATGGAGTATTGGGGCTGGCCGTCGACGAGGGTCGCCTCGGGCCCCCTCACGCCGAAGCACTCTGACATCACGGTCGCCTTGTCTGGGGGCGCCTCCTTCATGAAGAACTGCCTCGCCCTCTCCGCCTCCCGTTTCGAGAACCTCGATGCGAGGACGGCGTCCTGGCTCGCGACCAGGGCCGACGCGAAGAAGCTCGAGAACTCGATGAGCTCCGAGATGTGCGGCTCGTACTTCGCCCGTCCCAGGGCGTTCAGCAGCCTGCTCTCCGTCTGAGCCACGACCTCCCGGCTGGCCAGCCCCTCCTCGACGGGGATCGACTCGAAGAACTTCCTGGACCTGGCGGCGAAGGGGTACCTAAGCTCGAGGTCAGATAGCAGGGCTCCGTATGGCAACTACCACTTCGAAGGCGGGTTCGGTTTTAAGGCTCTTGCTAGCCGTGTTTCGCCGTCGAGACTATCGAGAGCACGTCCCTGTCCCGGAGCGCGTAGTTGACCGGCAGGTGGAGCCCGGTCCTCACGTCCAGGGCGTACACGAGACCCTTCAGGAGGTCTGAGTGGACCTCCTTGGCCAGCTCCTCCACAGTGGACCCCGTCGGCATGAGGAAGACGTCGGGCAGGACCCTGCCGTGCTTGTCGGCTATCTTCTCGGCGTCGGCCACGGGGTATATCGCGTTCATCCTGAGCAGCTTGAACACGGCGATGTTCACGGCGAACTGGACCCCGGTCCTCAGATACTCGCCGAACACCTTCCTCCTGATGTAGGCGAGGGCGCTCCTCTGGGCGTCGTTCAGGTCCTGGGGCTTCAGGATCTCGAAGCGCTCCTCCCCGGGGACGTACCTGATCAGCCCCTTGGACTCGGCCCGCCTGAGCGTGAGCTCCGCCTCGCCGCTGGTAGGGACCACGATGAGGCTCTTGTACTTCTCCCTTAGTCTCCGGAAGTTCTCTGCGGCGAACTGCAGGTCCATCTTGTTGGCGATGATGAGCGTCGGCTTCGAGAACTCCCTCAGGGACCAGCAGAAGCTCTGGGCCTCCTTCTCGGTCCAGGAGTCGAAGGGCTTGTCGGCCAGCATGGCCTCGTTCATGGCCATCACGACGTGCTCCCTCTTCACGCCGATGCCGCCCATCACCTCCTCGACTGCGCTGGGCACTCCGTAGCCGGGGGTCTTCGAGAGCTTGGATATCTTGGGGAGGTTCTGCATGAAGAGCTTCGTGTACCACAGTACCAGCTCCAGCTCCACGTCGTCGAAGTCTGCTATCGGGTCCCCGGTGCCCGGGTCGGATATCTTCCCGTCCTTGTCCACGCTCCCTGAAGCGTCGACGACGTGCAGCAGGGCGTCTGACTGGGCGGCCACGCTTAGGAACTGGTTCCCGAGCCCCTTCCCCGTCCACGCCCCCTTGATCAGTCCTGGGAGGTCGGTGATCTCCACCGGTATGAACCTCCACCCGTCCTCGCACTTTGAGTTCTGGGGGTTGTCTACCACTCCGAACTCCTTGTGGACGCAGGGGGTGACGGCGCTGGCGATGCCCGTCTCTGGCGCCTTGGTGGTGAAGGGGTAGTTCGAAATCTCTCCCGAGAGGAGGGTCATGGAGTTGAAGAGGGTCGTCTTCCCGGCGTTCGTCTTCCCGATGAGGCCTATCCTGATCATCGGCTGCCCTGTAACGGCGCGTCGCCCTACTTAAACTGGAAGCCCGGCCGTCCGGGCCTCCATCAGACCGATGGGGCGGCCAGCCATGCGCGCAGGGTCTCGTACCAGAAGGCCACGGCGCACAGGGCCAGGGCTCCCGAGAACCATTCGAGCAGGGGTACGTAGCTGAAGTACGGGTAGGCAGTGTATCCGAGGTAGGCGGCGAAGACGCTTACGAACACGGCGTAGAACACGAACCGCGGGACTATCAGGGTCCCCATCCGGAGAAAGTTGCGCATGACGTCCACCTTCACCTCGTTCGAGACCTCGTACTCCCCTCCCTCCTCGTGGACCAGCCCCATGTCCTTCAGCTTGTTCAGGTGGTACTGGGCCAGCGAGGGGTTCGACATCATCAGCGCGCGCTGGACCTCCCTGACCCCCACCTTCCTCTTCTTCAGGGCGTAGACGTAGACCCGCAGCGTGTTCCCCTTCAGCCCGGCGTCGAGCATCCCCTGGGTCGGCTTCTCAGGCTGGGACGGCGCTGAATCGCTCAAGGAAGGCGACTGGCCGCCGGGTCTCCCGCGTTCAAAAACGTTGGTTCGGCCCGGTCAGCCCGACCTGTACCTCAGGATCGCGGCGATGCCGCCGAAGGTCTTCAGCATGCTCCCCTCCTCCGTCCCCGCGGAGATGACCTCCACCCTCGCCCCCACCTCGAACGCCATCTCCTCCAGGATGTCGACGATGTCCCTCTCTGACACGTCGTAGTCCGTCCCTCCGCACTTTTCGCAGGCCGTCGAGATCATCGCCTGCTTGTCCTGGACCTTAGCCGCCGCCTGGGTCACGTCGGTCTTGACGGTGCCGCACTTCCGGCACTTGGCCTCGATCCTCAGGGTGTCCAAGTCGTCGGAGACGAGCACGACGTCTACGTTGGCCTTCTGCAGCGCGTCCATTATCCTGGGGAGCCCGTAGACCGCCAGCCCGCCCGACTTGTTGACCTCGAACAAGAAACGCTGTACCAACTTCTTCTCTTCCACCAGCCTCACGTCCGCCAGGGTGTCCGAAGCCTTCTCCACCAGCTCCCTCACCCCCTCCCTGCCGGAGTAGGAGGTGTCCAGGACGACGAGGACCTTCTTGCGGAGCTCGTAGTGAAGGTAGTCCCCCTTCAGGAAGTCCTCCTTCGTCGGTCCCGGGCCCCCCACTATCATGCCTGTGACCTTCCCGTTGTCTATGAAGACCCTGGTGGCGTGCTCACCCACGCGGTGGTAGTAGTATGTCAGCTCCATCTCGCGGCCCCTCTCGTACCTCCTGGCCGACTGGCCCCCCTTCCTCGTCTTCCCGGACACGCCGGACGTCATCAGGTCCGCGACCTCGAGCCTGTCGCCGCTCAGGATGCCCAGGCCCGCCTCGCTGGCGTCGATGGACAGGATGCCGAAGACCTTGTCCTCGCGCAGCATGTCCTTGAGCCACTCCAGGTGGAAGTGGTCGTCGCACTGGTAGAGGTAAGCGGTGACCGGCTTGGGCGGGGAGATCTCGTACAGGTTGATCACCTCGCTCCCGGGCCCGTTGGTCGGGAGCGCCCCGCAGAAGATGACGAGGCCGTTCTCGGGCGGCGTCCTGTAGAGCTTGAGCCTCTGCATGGCCCTCGTGAGGGCGTCCTGGACGTGGTTCCTCGTCGTGTCCGACTTGATGTTGCCGGCTGTCCCCCACTCATCCCTGAGGTTCGCTATCACCTCGTGAATCGGCTTCTTGGGCGGGATGTAGAGGGTGACGAGCTCCGTCCCCCTCCCCTCCTTGCTGGCGAGCTCCGCGATGAGCTTCTTTACCTTGTATAGCTTGACCGAGTCAGCTTTTGTCGACAATGCAGAGCTTCCCCTGGGTTAGGCGGACGAACCCGACGCCGAGCCGGAGCGAGCCCTCATTCGAACGTGTCGATTCACCCTTACCCATTTATAAAACCTCACGCGCATGCAAGTCGGGAATGGAAGGATGTCGCAGTTGAAGGCGGTCCTCAGAATCGGGGGCTCGGTGCTGGGCTCCCCGCCCTCTGCGAAAATCATCGACAGCTACGCGGAGGTGGTGTCAGACCTCAACCGCGAGGGGCACTTCATCGCCGTGGTGGTGGGAGGCGGGACTGTCGCCAGGGAGTACATCAGGTCCGCGGCGGACATGGGCCTCTCTCCCTACCAACAGGACACGATCGCGATACACGTGTCGAGGCTCAACGCCCGTCTGGTGGCCATGAAGCTTGGAGGGGTCAGCTCGGTCCCCACCTCGATAGACGGGATGCTCCAGAGGCTGGCCAGGAACAGGGTGGCCGTCATGGGCGGGCTCAGGCCGGGAATCACGACAGACACCGTCGCCGCCATCGTGGCCCAGAGATGGCACGCCGACCTCATGGTCAAGGCGTCCGACCAGTCGGGGATCTACACGGCCGACCCGAGGACCGACAAGAAGGCGAAGAGGCTAGACAGGCTCACCTACGAGAGGATGAGGCAGATCCTCGGAGGCGCGCACAGACCCGGCATCCACAGCATCATCGACCCGGTCGCGGTGGAGCAGCTCTTCACCTCCAGGGTCAGGCTGGTGGTCCTCGACGGGGCGGAGCCCCGCGGAATCGCGAAGGCGGTCCACGGAGAAAAGATAGGGACGCTTGTCACCTGAAGGAGACGTTAGGCGGAGGCGTCTGGCGTGGTGTCCCCGCTAGTCGTCGCGGCTCTCGCCGCGGCGGTCCTCACCTCCTTCGTCTCCTCTCTCATGGAAGCGACCTACCTCACCCTGCGCCCGCTGTCTCTCACCTCGGAGGTCAACTCCGGCTCGGCCCGCGCCGCCAAGGCGCTCGAAATCGTCAAGGAGAAGACCAGGCTCGTCAGCGCCACCACCTTCATCGACACGATATCCAACGTGGTGCTCGCAAGCACCATGGGGCTAATCCTGTCGGATTACTTCGGGCCCTTGGGCTGGATCTACAGCGCCGTCGGCGGGTCCCTGATCATAATGGTGTTCCTTTTTCTCCTCCCGAAGGCCATAGGCATTGAGAACGCCCTCAGGATGTCGATCTTCCTCGCGCCCAGCACCATGGTGCTCATGAACGCACTCGCGCCTGTGGCCGTCCCCATGACCTCGCTCGCCCGGTCGATGTCTGAGCGAATCGTGGGGAAGCCCACCTACAGGGAGGTCGACCTGGTGGGCGAGTTCGAGGACGTCGTCACCATGCTCGAGAAGGCGGGTCACATCGAGCCTGACGCCGGCAGGCTCCTGAGGACGGCGCTCGCCTCTTCCAGGAGCATGGCCGCGGACGCCCTCACCCCCATCGGGGACATCATACACGTGGACAGCGAGGCCACCGTCCTCGACGCGCTGAAGGCCATGGGGAGGGCCGCCCACCCCAGGATGCCCGTCTTCGACTCGAAGCGGGGGATCTACCTCGGGGCGGTGACCTTCCACTCCCTGTCGAAGGCAATCAGCCGCGAGCAGCTCCCGGAGTCAGTCCTGGACTACATGATACAGCCCGCGCGCGTCTCCAGGGACGAGAGCGTGGCCTCGGTGATGGAGAAGATGCAGGACGCCGCGTCCACCATAGCCTTCGTCTTTGACGGCCAGGCGATGGTCGGCATGATCACGTTTTCAGACATCATCGAGCTGGTCCTCGGAGTCAAGGTGTGAGGCCTCGGGCCGATTTCTTACCGCGTTCAGGCGCGAGCGTGGCTGGAATTCAACGATGCCGCGCAGTCGCTCTGAAGACCCGGGACTCCCCGTAGGGTCTGTACTCCCCGCCATGCTCCGAGACTAGGAGCCCATGGCCGATTTCATCTTTCCCATACACGCGTATGAAGCTTCGCCAGCCCTTGCCTTCAAACCCTGGAGGCGGGTTGTCGAAGTTCTTGATGTCGAAGGTCAGCGTGGTGTCGTCAGTCCAGTCTCCCACACCATTCTCGATGAAACCATACGACCACAGGCGTTTCATTATGTACTTGTGGAGCCTGGCGTCGAAGGCAATGAACTCGATTGACGAGTTAATCGGAACCCCGTCCTTCTTGGTCTCGCCCTTCCACTGGATGAATCTGCCATCGAGCTCTTTGGTGCACTCGGAGCTCGACTCCAGAACGCCCTCCTCACCGAACTGATTGGCGTAACTCCCCTTCCAGCGCCCCAAGAAGGGTTCGAGCCTGTCGAGTCCCGGCACTTTCACAAGTCGCCATGCTCTTTGTATATCAGGCTTGCGTGACATCCAAGGACCCGGGGACGGAGCCGGGGCGACGACGAACCCCACTTGGTTCGCGGCGCACAGACCAGCCGCGTCTCCTCCTGACCGCGAGTCCTCGGTCTAGGTCGACCGACCGCTGTGCCATCAAACGTGGGCCGTGTGCTGCTAGGGGTTCAAAGTGCGGGGGGTGGGATTCGAACCCACGAACCCCTAAGGGACAGGATGCCCCATCCGAAGCGCTGTCGGATCTTGAGTCCTGCACGTTTAACCAGGCTTCGTTACCCCCGCGTCGGCCTTCGCCTCCGCAGTCTGCGATAATGAACCTACCTAGGGGAGCCGGGCCTTTGCCCGCCGTCATTAATTGGACTCAGTTGAATATCCGACATCCAGACGAATTCGGCCACTAAACGAAGATTATCCCGACCTGTGGGAGCCCTCACATGAAGAGGCTGAGGTATCAGCCTGTTCCCGCTTCGCAGCAGAGGAGCCTGCTTGCTCCCGCGTTGGTTAGGGAACCCCTCAAGCCTCCCGCCGCCGCGCCCGTGGGGCGGATCTACGTAATCTCAGAACGCTGCAAGGAGTGCAACTACTGCTGGACCTTCTGCCCCCACGAAGTCCTCGAGCTTTCGACCGACATGAACTCCGGCGGCTACAGGCACCCCCAGGTGAAGGCCGGCAAGGAGGGCGAGTGCGTCGACTGCCGGATGTGCTCCTGGATCTGCCCCGAGTTCGCGATTTACACCGCGGAGGTCGCGCCTTGAGCACCTCCACTGTCCCGGGCCTCCTGGCGCCGGGGACCTACTTCATGACCGGCAACTTCGCCTGCGTCGAGGCGGCCCTCATGGCCGGCTGCCGGTTCTACGCAGGCTACCCGATCACTCCCTCCTCGGAGATCTTCGAGAGGGCCTGCACGAGGTTCCCACAGCTCGGGGGCCAGGCCATAGAGATGGAGGACGAGATAGGCAGCATGGCCTGCCTGGTCGGCGCCTCCTACGCCGGCGCCAAGGCGATGACGGCGACCTCCGGCCCGGGCTTCAGCCTGATGATGGAGAACATCGGCCTCGCGTTCATCATGGAGGCCCCCTGCGTCCTAGTCAACGTCCAGAGGGCGGGCCCCAGCACCGGCATCCCCACCCTAGTGGGCCAGGGCGACATGATGCAGGCGAGGTGGGGGTCCCACGGCGACCTCGAGACCATCGCCTACTGCCCCAGCAGCGTGCAGGAGTTCTTCGAGCTCACCATCCGGGCCTTCAACACGGCCGAGCGCTTCCGCACCCCCGTCTTCGTGATGGCCGACCAGGTCGTCGGCATGATGTCGGAGCGGCTCGTGGTCCCCCCCCTTGACAGCGTCGAAGTGGTGGAGAGGCAGGTCGCCGACTCCAAGAGGGCGGCCGAGCTCCACGAGATGCCCTTCGACTACTCGAAGGACTTCCTCCCCATGCAGATCTCAGGGGGCGGGTGCAGGATCAACGTCGACAGCCTGACCCACGACCCCAAGGGCTACCCCAGCACCGAGCACCAGGTCTCCCAGAAGATGATCGACCACCTCATCGGCAAGATCCGGAACCACGCCAGCGAGATCTGGAAGTGGGAGGAGACCTCGCTCGAGGACGCCGAGGTCGCGGTGGTCGCCTACGGCTCGACCGCCAGGTCGGCCCTTTCCGCCGTCAGGAAGGCGCGCGCCATGGGAATCAAGGCCGGCCTCCTCAGGCTAGTCACCGTCTGGCCCTTCCCGGACAAGGTCATCGAGAACCTGAGCGGGAAGGTCAACTCCATCATCGTGCCGGAGGTCAACTACGGCCAGGTGGTCCACTCCGTCAGGGAGCACTCGGACTGCCCCGTGACCGGCGTCAACTGCGCCCCCGGGACCCTGGTCGACCCGAGGAGCATCCTGGACGCACTGGAGCTGGCGGCCTGATGGCGACAAGCGAGACCCGAGGCGGGCCGGCGGTCAGCGTCGACCACCACGTCAGGGACGGCATGTTCAGGGCGGACAGGCTCCCCAACATCTGGTGCCCCGGCTGCGGCATAGGGGTGGTCCTGGACGCCTACGCTCGGGCGATAGGCAAGTCGGGAATCCCCCAGGACAGGCACGTCGTCGTCTCCGGCATCGGCTGCACCGGAAGGTTCGCCGGGTACATGGACCTCGACTCCTACCACACCACTCACGGCAGGGCCATAGCCTTCGCCACAGGCATCGCAGTGGTCAAGCCCGAGCTGGAGGTGACGGTCATCGGCGGGGACGGCGACATCGGCACCATCGGGGGCAACCACCTGATCCACGCAGCCAGGCGCAACATCGACCTGAACGTCATAATGGTCAACAACTTCAACTACGGAATGACCGGCGGCCAGCACGGAGCCACGACCCCGACGGGCGCCAGGACATACACGTCCCCCTACGGCAACGTCGAGGCGCCTTTCAACATCCCCTACCTCGTGGCAGCGGCCGGGGCCTCGTTCGTGGCGCGATGGACAGCGCTGCACGTGACCCAGCTCTACAAGGCGATAAGCCGCATGATGGAGGTCGAGGGCTTCGCGTTCCTCGAGGTCATCTCGCCCTGCCCGCCTACCTTCGGCGAGTTCAACGGCTTCCCCGACGCCCTCGACGAGATGAAGTACTTCCGCGAGAAGTCGGTCGTCAACCACGACGCCGACCTGCGCAACATCGACATCAACATGCGCCCAGACGGCTCCATAGTGGTCGGCAACTTCCTGGACCGCAAGAGGCCGTCCTACCAGGCGCTCCTATCCGAGCTGAAGGCCAAGGCCGCAGGAGGCGCCAAGAAATGAGATGGGAGTTCCGCCTGACGGGCATCGGCGGCCAGGGGGCCATCAGCATCGCCCACATCATAGGCCGGGCGGCCGTCATGTACGACCACAGGGACGCCGTGGTCACCGAGGGCTACAGCCCCTACATCACCGGCGGCTGGTCGAGGGGGGACGTCATCATCTCGGACGAGAGCGTCGACTACCCCTTCGTGACGAAGCTGGACGCCCTTCTCACAATGTACCAGGACGGCCTCGGCCTCAACCTGAAGATGGTGAAGCCCGAGGGAGTGGTCCTCACAGAGAAGAGGCTCGTCGACCCCAAGGGGGTCACCCAGGGCCCGCGCATCGTGGAAATCCCGGCGGCGGAGGCGGCCGAGAAGCTGGGCAAGAAGATACTCACCAACGTGGTCATGCTGGGGGCCCTCTCGGCCGTGTCCCCGGCCGTGTCCCCCGACGCCCTGAAGAGGGCCCTGGCCGACAGGTTCCCGAAGGCCAAGGACCTCAACTTCAAGGCCCTGGACACCGGCTTCGAGCTCGCGAAGAAGTACGAGGAGGCTCCCAAGGTTGTCTGAGCGCGACACCATCGTCGTCATCGGGGGAGGCATAGCGGGCATTCAGGCGGCGCTCGACGCCGCCAACGCGGGGGCCAAGGTCGTCCTAGTCGAGAGGGAGCCTACCGTCGGCGGGAAGATGTCCGTCCTGGACAAGAACTTCCCCACCCTCGACTGCTCCATCTGCATCGAGTCCCCCAAGATGAGCGACGTCGGGCTCCACCCCAACATCGAGCTGCTCACCTGCTCCGAGGTCCAGGGCCTCGAGGGCGAGCCCGGGGACTTCACCGTCACAGTGAAGGAGAGCCCCAGGTACGTCACGGACGCCTGCACCAGGTGCGGCGAGTGCGTCCCCGTCTGCCCCGTCAGCCTCAGGAACGAGTTCGACGTCGGCATGGCCTCCCGCAAGGCGATCTACATCCCCATCGAGCAGTCGGTCCCCGGCGCCTACGTCATAGACGCCGAGCACTGCCTGAACGACCCCCCGAACTTCCTGCCCTGCAGCCGCTGCACCGACGCCTGCGGCCCGGACGCCATCGACTTCAACATGATGCCGAGGACCCACGAGGTGAAGGCGGCCGCCGTGGTCGTGGCCACCGGCTTCGACCTCCTCAACCCGGAGCTCCTCACGGAGTTCAGCTACGGGAGGCACCCCGACGTCCTCACCTCCATGGAGCTGGAGCGCCTTCTCCAGGCCTCGGGGCCGAGCATGGGGGAGATCGTCAGGCCCTCCGACGGGAAGCACCCGAGGAACGTCCTCTTCGTCCTCTGCGCCGGCTCCAGGGACCAGAGGTTCGTGAAGTACTGCTCCAGGATCTGCTGCATGTACACCATCAAGGAGGCGTACCAGCTGAAGGACCACGGCATCGAGAGCGTCGACGTCGCCTACATGGACATCAGGGCCTTCGGCAAGGGGTTCGACGAGTTCTACGACAGGGCCCGGGACAGCGGGGTCCGCTTCACGCGCGGGAGGCCGGCCCGGGTCAGGCCCTCTGGCCGGACCCTCAAGGTATCATTCGAGAACACCGAGACCGGGGAGCTGGTCCCTGAGAAGGAGTACGACATGGTTGTGCTCGCCACAGCCGCCGTCCCCTCCAGGGGGGCCGCGGCCCTCGCGCCGACGCTGGGCATCGAGCTCGCAGACGACGGCTTCTTCGAGACCATGGACGAGAGGGGCGAGTACGTCACAAGCACGAGGTCCGGGGTCTACCTGGCGGGCTGCAGCACCGGGCCGAAGGACATCCCGGACAGCGTCCTCGAAGGGGGCGCCGCCGTGGCCAAGGCCCTCACGCACCTGAAGACGAGGTCCTGGCCGGAGCCCCTGAACGTCGTCCCCCTCAGCGCCGAGGGGGAGCCCAGGATCGGGGTCTTCTCGTGCCACTGCGGCTCCAACATCGCCGGGGTCGTGGACATCCCCGAGCTGGTCCGCTACGCGAAGACGCTCCCCAACGTGGTCCACGCCCAGGACCAGACCTACTCCTGCGCGTCGAACACGCTCATCGACATCAGCGGCGTCATCAGGGACAAGGGGATCAACAGGGTGGTCGTGGCCGCCTGCTCCCCCAAGACCCACTACCCGACCTTCCAGGGGTCCCTAGACAGGGCGGGCCTCAACAAGTACCTCCTGGAGATGACCAACGTCAGGAACATGGACGCCTGGGTCCACAAGGAGGACAGGGAGGGCGCCCTGCGGAAGGCCAAGGACATGGTGAGGATGGCGGTGCTGAAGGCGTCGCAGATGAAGCCCCTCGCCCCGATGAAGTTCCCAGTTACCCAGAAGGCCCTGGTGGTCGGAGGGGGCGTGGCCGGCATGGCAGCCGCCACCAACCTCGCCGAACAGGGCTTCGAGACCCACATAGTCGAGAAGGGCGACAGGCTGGGCGGCCTGCTGCTCCGGCTGGGGGAGATCGCGCCGAGCGGGGTGAAGGCCGACAGCCTGCTCGAGATGGAGCTCGGCAGGCTCCGCCGCAGCGGGGCCGCGGTCCACACCTCGGCCCGCGTCGAGAGCATCACGGGGTTCGTGGGCAACTTCCACGCCCACCTCACCGACGGCACAGACCTGGACGTCGGGGCCGTGGTGCTGGCCACGGGCGCCGAGCCCTACCAGCCGTCCGAGTTCGGCTACTCGAAGGACCCGACGGTGATGACGAGCCTCGAGCTCGAGAGGGCCATCGACACGGTCGGACCTCAGAAGAACGTCTCCATCATCTCCTGCGTGGGCTCCCGCAACGGCGAGATGGGGTGCTCGCGCTACTGCTGCCAGACCATGATCAACCAGGCCATCCGCCTGAAGGACGGCGGCAACAACGTCAACGTGTTCTACAAGGACATCAGGAGCTTCGCCCGCTTCGGCGAGGAGGAGTACGAGGTGGCGTCGCGGAAGGGCGTCACATTCATCCAGTATCCCCAGGACCTGCGCCCCCAGGACTCGATCAGGCTCGAGGGCGGGAAGCTCATCGTGAAGGACGAGCTCCTCGGCGCCGAGGCCGAGTACCCGGCCGACCTCGTGGTCCTGAACGTCGGCATGTCCCCCGCAGTCGAGGAGGAGGGCATCATGCACCAGCTCAAGGTCCCACGGGACGCCCAAGGCTTCGCCCTTGAAAGCCACCCCAAGCTGGGCCCGGCCGAGTCCGTGGTCCAGGGCGTGGTCCTCGCCGGGGCCTGCCAGTACCCCAAGAGCGTCAAGGAGTCCTCCATACAGGCCCTTGCCGCGTCCTCCAAGGCGTCGACCATACTCTCCAGGAAGGAGATCGAGCGCGAGCCCTTCGTCGCCGTCGTCGACCCCCAGAGGTGCACGAAGTGCGGCCGCTGCATACCCGTCTGCCCCTACAACGCCATCAGGGGCGAGCAGGGCAAGAGCATCGAGTTCGTCACGGCCATGTGCGCCGGCTGCGGCACCTGCGTCGCCGAGTGCTCCGTCGAGGGCGCCCTCAGGCAGGAGGACTTCACCGACGGCCAGGTGATGGCCCAGATCGACGCCGCCCTCGAGGACGCCCCCCAGGGCAAGGTCCTCATCTTCGCCTGCAACTGGTGCTCCTACGCGGGGGCCGACCTGGCGGGCATCATGAAGATCCAGTACCCGTCCAATTCGCGGGTCGTCAGGACCATGTGCTCGGGCCGCGTTTCGCAGAGGCTCGTCTTCCACGCCTTCTCGAGGGGGGCCGGGGCCGTCCTGGTCACCGGCTGCCACCCGGGAGACTGCCACTACATCAGCGCCAACACCCAGACGGAGAAGAGGGTCGCCAGGTGGAAGGTCATGCTCAAGGCCAGGGGGGTCGACCCCGAGCGCCTGCAGCTCTGGTGGGTCAGCGCAGCCGAGCCCAGGCGCTTCGCCGACAAGGTCACGGAGATGGACCGGCTCATCCGCTCCCTGCCCCAGGAGGAGCTGGCGTCTACGACAGCGAAGATCAGGCCCGCGGTGAGGAAGCCATGAAGCTCGAGCCAGCGTTCACGGCCAGGGTGGAGGGGGCGTCGGGGGACAAGCTGTCCCTCTGCTACCAGTGCGGGACCTGCACGGCCGTCTGCCCGGCGGGCGTGCCGGTCAGGAGCCTGATCAGGGGCTCGCAGCTTGGCGCCGGCGACTCCGTCATCGGCAACGGCAGGCTCTGGTACTGCGCCACCTGCAAGCTGTGCGAGCTCGGCTGCCCGAGGGGGGTCAAGATCACGGACACCATCCACTCGCTGCGCGTCGCCGCCTACGAGGGCAAGAAGGTCCCCCAGAAGCTGGAGGGGGCCCTCTGGGGCGTCTACGAGGACGCCAACCCCTGGGGGGGTAAGAAGGCCGACAGGGCGAAGTGGGCCGAGGGGCTCGCAGTCAAGCAGGGCAAGCCTGCGAAGTACCTCCTCTACGTCGGGTGCGCTGCCTCCTTCGACCCCAGGCTGCAGCACGTGGCCCGCTCCCTGGCGTCCATAATGACGAAGGCGGGAGTCGACTTCTCGATACTCGGCTCGGCCGAGAGCTGCTGCGGCGACGTGGTCTACCAGATGGGCGAGGAGGGCTTCCTCGAGGAGCTGGTCAAGGGGAACATACAGGCCTTCGCCAAGACCGGCGCCGAGGCGGTCATCTCCATCTCACCGCACTGCTTCAACATGTTCAGGACGGTCTACCCGAAGTACGGCGGGACCCTCCAGGCGCTCCACTACACCGAGTTCCTCGCCGGCCTGCTCGACGGCGGGTCCCTGGGCCTCGGCAGGCTGGAGGGTGAGCAGGCGGTCACATACCACGACCCGTGCTACCTGGGCCGCTACCACGGGCTCTACGAGCAGCCGAGGAAGCTCATCGAGGGGATACCCGGGGTCAAGCTGCGGGAGATCGAGGACACCAAGGCCAACGCCCTCTGCTGCGGCGGCGGAGGCGGCAGGATGTGGGTGGAGGCCGATGGCGAGCGCCCCAGCCTGCGGAGGGTCAAGCAGGCCGCCGAGACGGGGGCGTCGCAGATGGTCACCTCCTGCCCCTACTGCATCCAGAACTTCGAGGACAGCGCCAAGACCGCCGGCGTCCGCATGAGCGTCGTCGACGTGTCGGAGGTCATCGCCAGGGCCCTTGGGCTCGACGGGGGGAGCGTCTAGCTTGTCCGCCATGGCCCAGGTGGAGGCGCGCCCCCAGGCGCCCGCCGGGAAGGGCGTCATGGTCTTCCTGGAGCAGGCCGACGGGGCCATCGAGGGGGTCTCGTTCGAGGTCCTCGGCAAGGCGAGGTCCATCGCCGACAGGCTCGGGGTCCAGGTCACGGCCGTACTCCTTGGGAGCGGGGTCGCCGGGCTGGCCAGCGAGGCCGCAGGCAAGGGGGCCGACGTCGTCCTCCTCGCCGACTCGCCCCTCCTGAAGGACTTCACGGCCGAGGCCTACGCCAAGGTGGTCCACCCGCTCGTGGCCGAGAGGGGCCCCTCCATCATTCTCATCGGGGGGACCCACAACGGGACTGCGCTTGCTGCGAGCCTCGCGGTGAAGCTGGGCGCCGGGCTCATGGCCCACGTGGTCGATCTGGAGGTCGACCCTGCCGGGACCCTGTTCGGTTCCGTCCCCGGCTTCGGGGGGAGCCTCGTGGCAGTCTGCAAGTGCAAGAAGTGGCCCCAGATGGCCACGGTCAGGCCGGGCATCTTCAAGCAGCTGAAGGCCGGGGAGGCGCGCCAGGGGAAGGTCGAGCCGGTCCAGGCTAGGCTCTCCGAGTCGGACGTCAAGTGCCGCGTGCTAGAGCGGTCGGTCACCAAGACCGAGGACATCAGCAGGGCCGAGAAGATTGTGGTGGCGGGCCTCGGGACCTCGGGCGACCTGGCGCTGCCGCAGAGGCTGGCGGCTGCCCTCGGCGCGAGCTTCGGGGTGTCCAGGCCCGTGGCGGACAAGGGGCTGGCCCCCAGGGAGCGGGTCGTGGGCTCGACCGGCTACAGCGTCAACGCCGACGTCGCGGTCATAGTCGGGGTGAGCGGGGCGGCCCACTTCGTCTCCGGGATCCGCGACGCCAAGACCGTCATAGCCATCAACTCCGACCCCAACGCCCAGATCTTCAAGCACGCAGACTACTGCGTCACGGGCGACCTGAAGGAGGTCGTGCCCGCGCTCATCGCCGCCCTGGAGGCCGGGAGGGAGCCCAAATGAAGTGCGTCGTCTGCCTGAAGGTCACCCCCAAGGTCGAGCAGATCAGGTTCGACGAGGTGAAGAAGGCCGTCGCCCGCGAGGGGGTCGAGAACGAGATCAACGAGGCCGACAAGAACGCCATCGAGGCCGCCCTGCAGCTGAAGGAGAGGAGCGGCGGGTCGGTCACGGTGATGACCATGGGGCCGCCGTCGTTCGACCCCTACCTGAAGCTCGCGGTCGCCATGGGGGCCGACGAGGCCATCCTGCTCAGCGACAGGGCCTTCGCCGGGGCCGACACCTACGCGACCTCGAGGGTGCTCGCGGCCGCCCTCGCCAAGATCAAGGACTACTCCGTGGTCCTGTGCGGGGAAGCCTCTTCCGACGGGAGCACAGAACAGGTCCCGGCCAGCATCGCGGAGTGGCTGGGCATAGCCAGGGTCACCTACGCCCTGGACTGCGCCGTCGACGGCCAGCGCCTCGTCTCCAAGAGGAGCATCCAGGGAGGCTACGAGGTGGTCGAGGCCCCGCTGCCCGCCCTCGTAAGCGTCCAGCTCGGGTGCAACTCACCCAGGTTCCCCGACTTCCGCAGGAAGCGGTGGGCCGAGAACGAGTACAAGACCACCGTCTGGGGGATAGCCGACCTCGGGTTCAGCCCAAGCGACGTCGGCCTGCAGGGCTCCCTCACCTCCGTCGAGGAGCTGAGGAAGATGGCCACCCCGGCCCGCAGGGCCGAGGTCCTCTCAGGCGACCCGAAGGAGGTCGCAGGGCGGCTCGTCAGGATCATAGAAGCGGCCGAGCGATGACCGAACCACTTTTCGACCTATTCCAATAATCTATTAGGGATTATACCTATATCCAGAATCCTCCGGTTGGACTCCATGCAACGCAGGGCGCTCAAGGGCTCCATGACGCTCCTCAAGGCCTTCTCCCCCGGCCAGTGGAACGAAGGCGACCAGGTCCGCACCCCCCCGTTCGTCACCGAGGACGTCGACGGGACCGTGATGATAGTCCCCTCATCCCTCGAAACCGAGCAGACCCTCGACCTGATCAGCGCCCCCCTGGGCCTGAAGAAGAGCAAGAACGGCCGCCTGTGCTACCTGACCAGCAGGGCCGAGACCGTCCGGGCGCTCCGCATGTTCGGCTGGTTCGTCAGGAGGAGCTGGCGCGACAAGGAGCTTGCCGTCCTCTGGGCCCTGGTGCATTCCCTGGGTGACCTCGACGAGCCCAGACCTCCCGTGTCTGTCCGCTCGGTCTGCGAGATGACGGGTTGCGGCCCGAAGTTCGTCGCCGAGGTCATGGGCGGCCTGCGGGCGGCGACGCCGAACGGGAGCCGCTCCAACTCGTTCCAGGAGTGCGAGATCGACGGCCCCGCCGTCAGGAAACAGCTGGAGGCGCGCCTCGAGGAGACCCCCACGCAGACGGAGGAGCTCGTCATGGAGTCGCTCTGCTCCGGCATGGGCTCGTCGGTGAACGACATCTACAACCGGGCGTTCCCGCGGGAGCTGACGGTCGGCGCGGTCTACAAGGTCTCCGAGGAGCTCAAGCGCGACGGCTACGTCCAGGTCCTCAAGCACTTCCGCGTGAACGAGAGGGGCCCGATGCGCGAGCTGCTCGGCTCGGACTGCAGCCACTGCTTCTACGGCTACACGAGCCCCGACAGGTGCTTCGACGACGCCTTCCGCGAGCTCGAGCACATCCTCAAGCGCTACTACGGCAAGGAGCTCTCGGAGGAGGAGAGGGCGGGCTCCTACAACTCGATAAAGTCGGCCCCCTACGGGCCCAAGGTCATCCGGAAGGTCCTGGAGGCGCTGAAGCTGATTCACCACATGGACGTGCTGATGGGCGAGAAGAACGTCGTCAGCGTCCTCCGCAAACTGGAGGAGTGGTACGACGTCGAGTTCCCCGTCTACCGGGGCTCCAGGGGCGCGGCCCCGAATACTGGAGCCGGGCGACCATAAGGGAACCTTCAATAGCAACTTCCGAACATTAAATCCTTGATGCAACGCTCCGAAACGAGACGTTGCTCCGAATGTCTACACTGGACGCCATATCCTCAGCTCTCGCGCATCGGCACCTGCGGTTTTCCTGGAGGCAGGTATCACAACAGGGGGGTACCAGCCGCGAGCGAGCCTTGCGAAGCCTTCGCCCGCGACTTCCAGGTGGAGAGGATCTGCGGAAACTGCAACGGCTGGTACCCCCTCGACGTGCGCCCCAACGTGGGCGAGTGCCACACCGAGCAGAGCCCGCGCTTCGGGCTGCCGGTCTACTGGGACCGGGTCTCCGGCGACTGCTTCGAGCAGAGGTCCCTGGTCAACGCCGACTTCGTCTTCTGCGAGACCTGCAAGCTGACCGTGGCGAAGACCGACATCGCATCCCACAAATCCCACGCCCTCTTCGCCGGCGCCGCCCAGTTCCCCGTCGAGGAGATGTACGAGTTCACCAGCGCGGCCGACTGAGCGCCCCGCCTACCTCTGGATCGTCGCGACCTTGCTGCTCTTCCTCAGGAGCCTGTGGGACGCTATCTCGATGATGATGTTGCAGTAGCGCGCCAGCTGCGCGAACTGGGACGCGAGGACCCTGGCGTAGCCGTGCTCCCCGGTCTCCAGGAGCTCGTGGGTGATCTCCTTCTCCATGGTGAGGGTCTCGTCCACCAGGGCCGCCGACGCGCCTATGAGGCCTAGGTCCGAGGTGAGCAGACTCTCCACGGTGGTGTCGAACGCCTCCCCCGCCTTGGCGCCGAGCCTCTTGATGTCCGCCACAACCCTCGGGTCCATCCTCGTCCCCTGGCCCTTGAGCCTGATGAGCTCCTGGGCGATGTCGAGCACTATGCTCCCTATCTCGTCCAGTGTCTTGGCGCAGACCCTGTCCCCGGAGGCGTGCAGGGGGGACTCGATGCCTATGTCGGCGGCCAGCTCCCTCCTGTCGAGAGCCACCAGCAGCTGACGCACGATGAGCCAGTAGAGCTCGTCGACCTCGTTCTGGACCCTCCTCACCTCGTTCAGGCTCTCGGTCCGCTTCAGGTCCAGGGCGTCCATGACGTCGTCGAGGCTCTTGCCCACGAGGATCTGCAGCCTCTTGATGAGCGAGTCCACGGGGAACTTGGTCGGGTCCATGAAGCTCTGGGCGACCACGTGCCTTGAGTCCGACTCCACCACCTCAAGCCCCCTGAGCCTCTTGATGGTCCCCAGCACGGCCTCCGTTCTGGCCTTGTCAAGGGGCTCCTTGCCGACGACCTCCACGGTGTCGTAGCCGAGGGCGTAGCACCCCACTACCAGCCGCGTCAGTGTCTCGTCGCTGTCCACGAGGTCCGCCTTGATGGTGGCCCTGCTCGCCTTCGCCGCCTTCCCCGCGGGGATGAGCCTGAGGGTCCCGTCGGCGTCCTCCCTGAACAGGACGCTGTCCCCTTCCGAGAGGCCCATCTCCTTCGCGAACCTCTTGGGTATGGACACGGAGAGCGTCGAGTAGCCGACCCTCTGAACCTTGCGGCGCTCGTCCATGCTTCTATATACTGGAAAGCACTATATATGCTATAATTTTAAACCTGAACAGATTCTCACGGTGCGAGACACGTCATGAAAAGGCACGACTTCTCATGGATGATAGGCGGCGTGCAGGGGAGCGGTGTGGACACCTCCGCCAACATATTCGCCCGCTCGGCGGCCATGGGGGGCCTCTACGTCTTCGGCAACAGGGAGTATTACTCCAACATCAAGGGGGAGCACAGCTACTTCCAGGTCAGGGTCTCCAAGGAGCTGATCAGATCCCACGTCAACACCGTGGACATGCTGACCACCTTCGAGGAGGAGACCATCTTCCGCCACGCCCTGGAGGTGAGGCCGGAGGGAGCCATCATCTACGACCCGGACCAGGACACCAAGAGGCTCGACCAGGTGCCCACCATCGAGGCCGCGGTGAGAGCCAACCTGAACGCCGAGTTCACGAAGGCGGGGCTCTCGGCCGACGTCAAGGGGGTCCTAGAGCTCGCCAGGAGGCGCGGGGTCCACGTCTACCCGATCCCATACAACGAGCTGCTGAAGGCGGTAGGCGCCAAGTTCGGCGAGACCTCTCTCAGCACCCTGCAGCGAATGCTCAACGTCATGGCGGTCGCCGCGTCCTTCGCCCTCGTCTCCTTCGACGAGAACCTGCTGAAGGAGGCGCTCAGGAAGCAGTTCAGGTCCAAGCCCAAGGTCGTCGAGATGAACATCGCGGCCGTCGAGGCCGCCTACGAGTACATGAACGGGAAGTTCGCCGGAAGCTTCGCCCACAAGTTCGAGTCCGTCACGGGCAGCGCCGACAGGCTCTTCGTCAGGGGGACCGCCGTGGTCGCCATGGCCAAGGAGCTGGCCGGCTGCAGGCTCCAGACCTACTACCCCATCACCCCCGCCAGCGACGAGAGCGAGTTCCTGGAGGGCCACGCCACGATCAAGCTTGACGGGCACACGGCCTCCGAGAACCCGCAGGCCGCCGAGGCCGCCGAGATGAAGAGCGAGGCAGGCATAGCCGTGGTCCAGTCCGAGGACGAGATAGCTGCCATAACCATGGCCATCGGCGGAGGCATCGCGGGCGCGAGGTCGTCCACCTCCACGTCTGGCCCCGGATTCTCCCTCATGGCCGAGGGGCTCGGCTACGCCGGCATGAACGAGGTCCCGGTCGTGCTCACCCTCTACTCCCGCGGCGGCCCCAGCACCGGCCTCCCGACGCGCCACGAACAGGGGGACCTGAGGTTCGCCCTGCACGCCGGCCACGGCGAGTTCCCGAGGATAGTGCTCGCCAGCGGCGACCTGGAGGAGTCATTCTACGACACCGTCCGGTCGTTCAACTACGCCGAGAGGTACCAGACGCCCGTCATCCACATGGTCGACAAGGCGCTCACCAACTCCGACACCACCCTCCCCAAGTTCGACGTCAACAGGGTCAAGATCGACAGGGGCAAGCTCGTGAAAGGCCCGGTCACCGACGCGGTAAACGGCGAGATCAAGCGGTTCCTGTTCACCCCCGACGGCATCTCCCCGCGCGCCCCCGTGGGCACCAGGGGCGGGGTCTACTGGCACACAGGCGACGAACACGACATGCTCGGCCACATCACCGAGGACCCGACCGTCCGCGACGCCATGATGGAGAAGAGGATGGGGAAGATCGATCTCGCCGACAGGGAGATCCCCCTGGCCGACAAGGTCAACTTCTTCGGCCCCGAGGTCGCCGACGTCACGGTCGTCAGCTGGGGGTCGACCAAGGGGGCCATACTCGACGCCATGGGGTGGCTGAAGGAGGACGGCATATCCGTCAACTTCCTCCAGATCAGGCTCGTCCACCCGTTCCCAACTGAGCGCGTCAAGGAGGTCCTGTCGAAGGCGAAGAAGATCGTCGGCATCGAGATGAACTACTCAGGGCAGCTGATCGGGATACTCCGCGAGCGGACCTGCGTCCCGGTCGAGCAGCTGGTCGTGAAGTACAACGGGAGGCCCATGTCGTCGGAGGAGGTCTACGACGCAATCAAGATGATACACGAAGGGAAGGCACCGAAGAGGATAGTGTTGAAGCATGGCGCTTAAGCTATCCGACCTGAAGACGTCGGCGCACAACGACTGGTGCCCCGGCTGCGGCGACTTCGGCATCCTGAACGCCGTACAGATGGCGCTCGCGGAGATGAACGCCGACCCGTCGCGCACCGTGGTCGTGTCAGGCGTCGGCTGCTCGTCCAAGGCCCCGCACTTCATCAAGACCTACGGCGTCCACACCCTGCACGGCAGGGCGCTGCCGTTCGCCTCTGGCATCAAGCTGGCCAACCCCAACCTGGAGGTGGTGGTGGAGGGCGGCGACGGCGACGGCCTCGGCATCGGCGCCGGGCACTTCGTCAACTCCGGCAGGCGCAACCTGGACATGCTCTACATCATCCACGACAACGAGGTCTACGGCCTCACCAAGGGCCAGGCCTCGCCCACCATGAAACTGGGCATGAAGACCAAGGGCCTCCCGCTCCCCAACATCAACCAGGGCATCAACCCCCTCATCCTCGCCATCGCCTCGGGCTACACATTCGTCGCCAGGGGCTACTCCTACGACGTGCGCCACCTGAAGGACCTCATAATCAAGGGAATCAGGCACAAGGGCTTCGCCTTCCTCGACGTCCTGCAGCCCTGCCCGACCTACAACGACCTCCAGACCAAGGAGTACTGGGCCGGGGAGGGGAACTTGGACGCCGCCGGGAAGCCGCAGCCCAGGACCTACAAGCTCGAAGACACCGGCTACGACGGGGTGGTCCACAACGCCGACGAGGAGGAGATGGAGAAGAAGATCCAGCAGGCCATCCAGAGGTCCTTCGAGTTCGGCGACCACACGCCCATCGGGGTTTTCTACCAGAACGAGTTCGTCCCGACCTTCGGCGAGCGCCTCACCGCGAGGATGCCCACCTACATGAGCAACCCGCCGTCGGACCAGGAGATAGCTCGCCCCGACGGGACGCCCCTGGCCAACATCGACAAGCTCCTCGAAGATATGCGCGTGTAGCTTGGCAGGCTTGGACGGCTCACTTCGTCACGCTGCGGCATCGTGACCGGGGACCGGCTGGTTCCCTCGGTTCTTCGCCAGCCTGCGGCTGAGCAGGACGCCTGTTGCAACGGTCACCACCACCATGACAGGGACCAGCAAGATGGCCCACTGCTGCGTAGCCGAAGGGAGGGGGACATACAGGATGGCCATGGAGTTCGAATAGGGGCTCACCACGAAGACGAGTCCAGCCGTCGGGTCAGCAACGATTCCGAGCGGGGCGCGCTCGTTCGTGGGATTGATCCCCGCTTCGATGACTGCAACCTCGCTCTCGTTCGACCCCGAGACTGCCGTGACGGTCCCTCCCCAGTCGGCGATGTACATGTCACCGTTCGCCGAGTCGAACGCAAGCGCTTCGGGGCGGTTGGTGTCCAAGACCTCAGTCAGTATCTTGTTGGTCGAGCTCGAGATGACCCAGACCAGGTCTTGCCCCGGGTCGGCCACATACACGTTTCCATTGTCAGGGTCAAAGGCGACGCCCTCGCCGCCTACCTGGATCAAAGCGGTCACGGAGTTCGTCGTCCCTGAGATGACTGTAACATTGTGTGGACTACCCTCCCACGCGCCGTGCGTGACGTAGATGTCCCCATTGCGTGAGTCGTAGGCCACTCCGTCAGGCGAGCCTCCTGCAGTCACATTGGCTATCACCTTGTCCGTCTCCGTTGACACCACGGAGACGGCGGAGGATGGCCCAGAGGAGAAGGTGTTGGCCACGTAGATGTCTCCGTTCTCATGGTCATAGACGACGGGCCCCGCCGAGCTTCCTACCTTCACGGTAGCGACAACCCTGTTCTCGGAGCCGTTGATCACCGACAAGGTGCCCGCCCCCATGTTCGCCACATAGAGTCTCCCGTTGTCGGGGTCGAAGGCGATGGAGACCGGCTCCCAGCCCACGCTGATGTTCGCGACCACCGAGAAGTTGCGTTCGGAAATCGCAAACACCGTGTCGCTTCCCACGTTGGTCACGTAGACCTCTCCGTTCAGAGTATCGAGGGCCACGCCGCTAGGGAGCGTGCCAGTCTGGACTGTCGCGACGACGGTGTTGGGCCTCGGCGACTCGGCAGAACCAGCGTTGACGGCGACGAGGAACAGGGGCGCGAGCAGGAGGGACAACACGACCGCCGGACGGAGCGGGCCGCTCGTCTCCATGCGAGGCACTTCAGCGTCCGAAGACCGGCGCATTTCATAAAGGGTGCGCAGCTTCCCCCGCACGGTCGCCCCCGCCGCTTGACGGTCGCCTGAGAATCCGCCCTATACTCCCAAGGGCTCCCTTTACTGACCCGTGACGATTTAACACGGGAACGCATATATATGAACTCTAGACCGCGTGTCAGTTTGCGCATTAATTGGCGGCGTCTGCCTCGAGCAAAAGGGCGTAGCCCCAACGCTATGAGAACGCACGACCTCCAGATGCGCGTACAAGAGTGGGGATCTGACTCCGGTTAGATCTGACATTGGCTGTGCTTTAGACCTCGCAGAAATGCGCGGTCGTATTCCTCGATAGTCGACTCCGGTTGATCCTGCCGGACCCGACTGCTATCGGATTGGGATTTAGCCATGTTAGTCGCGCGTCTTCTGGCTACAGGAGGCGCGGCGTACGGCTCAGTAGCACGTAGTCAACCTGCCCTGGAGACGTGGACAAACCCGGGAAACTGGGGCTAATCCACGATGGATGACCTCATCTGGAAGGAGAGGTCGTCGAAAGGGGGGCGCGGGTATGCTTCGCGCCATCCGCTCCAGGATGGGACTGCGGCCGATCAGGCTGTTGGCGGGGTAATGGCCCACCAAACCTGTAACCGGTACGGGCTTTGAGAGAAGGAGCCCGGAGATGGACACTGAGACAAGGGTCCAGGCCCT